>FLOH01000259.1_pt1 | contig 134040 bp, 118 predicted proteins | sample 756751 | NCBI WGS metagenome assembly FLOH01 (sample SAMEA4026879, study PRJEB14308) | marine metagenome | biome: coastal water; material: water | depth 74 m
TGAACCGCAGAGATACCTGCTGCGCTATACGATGAGGACAATGCCATGACTCACCTGCAGGCTGATACTGCCCTGAATACAGATTCAACTAACCTGGCAGTTGTGACGACAGGCACGAACACGCCGACCGAGCAGGCTGTTTATAACCGGGTCGCGACGGGGTTGGGGGAGAAAATTCACCAGGCCAAGGCTATGCAGCAGGCACCCGTTGATGGCCGCCAGATAGATCCAGAAAAGCTATTCATGCCGTCTAATCGTATTGGTCTGGGTATAGCGCAGGAATATGCGCGTATGGGGAATACGCCGGTGACTGCAGCGTTACAGCGCCGTGCGACAGAATTTGGTGTGGAGTTTGAACATCTGGGTCTCACCGTCGGCACGGTTATCCATAACGTCGATTTGAAACAGACGCTGGCGCCCGAATGGGTGCAGTTTATTCGAGAGACCTTACTGGAACGCAAGGTGATCTTCTTTCGTGACCAGAACCTGGATGAGGATCAGCAAGTGGCCTTTGGGCGGCGGTTCGGTGAACTAGACGCGTTTCCTTTTGGCAAGCCTGGTGAGAATCCCTATGTTTTAGAAATCATCCATGGCCAGGCCAGTCCTGGCATGGAAAACGGTTGGCACACAGATGTCACCTGGATGGAGAAGCCCTCCTTAGGTTCCATCGCCCAGTGTGTTCAGGTGCCACCTTATGGGGGTGATACCTTGTTTTCTGACAGTCATGCCTGTTACCTGGGATTGCCTTTGGCGATGCAGGCACGCCTGCAACACCTGCGGGGCATCAATGATTATGGTCTCTTCTTGGCTGCTACGGGTCCACGGGCGCTGCCAGCAGAGCTGGTTGATGAGATCAAGCAACAGATCCCCTTTGGCGTGAGCCATCCATTGCTGCGCACTCATCCAGAGACGGGCAAAACCGGGCTGTATTTGCACGGTGGATTTCTCCGACACGACTCGCTCTATGATGGGCGCACGAATTCCCCGCTGGGTGAGGCCGAGTCGAAGGGGATTCTGAGGGAGTTATTGCAGCAGCATAGCCGGCCGGAGTACAGCTGCCGCTTCAAATGGTTACCGGGATCCATCGCCTTCTGGGATAATCGCGCGGTTCAGCATTACGCAGCCAGTGACTATTATCCCCATGAGCGCCATTTGCGTCGAGTGACGGTGAGTGGTGATGTCCCGTTTTATGATCCGTCCAGACAGGTCAGTGCGTCATAGATAGTGATGAGCTGAGGCGTCAGGTTTTCTTATGAGCCTGCATGCGCTGTTTGAATTCATCGGTTGAGTTGGTGCGCGGATAGTCTTGAGCGGGCACGGGCACCTCAAGAAAATCACATAATGGCTGCCAGCCCATGCTGGCTTCAAAGACCAATAAACGATTCGCCGGCACCGTGCGTTTGACCGCGTCATTGTGGGCCGTAAACACCGCCTTGGCATGCTCGCGATCCATATGCCGACCGCCAAAGGTGTCTTCTACAATTAATTTTCTCGCCATCTGACCCTGGAGGTTGCTTGGGTCAAAACCGCTATCCAGCCCTTTGAAAATCGTTTCGGAGGCGCTATCGAACCACTTGTCTGGATCTCGCAGACTTAAAATAACCTTGGCTTGTGGGTAGTGTGTCAGCAGTTCCTCGTAGAAAGCGCAGGATGGCCAGTCGACGCACGCCTGATAACCCTCGAAGACTGTATCCCAATCCATTTTTTTGCCAAAGGCGGCGTCATGCCAGAACTGCCGCTGGGCTTCACTGGCGAACAGCTCCATCATATGATGGCACTGGGTCAGGCCCAGTTGCTCCAGCGCCAGTTTTAATGACAGCGTGGCGGTGCGCCCAAAACCGGCGCCGATGACTTTTAGGGTCATGATCTTTTCCTTATTGAGGATGAGTGTTGTATGCCAGGTTTGTCATGAAAATTCGAGTCCGCCGGTAGGTTAAGGCGAGACTTCCCCCGCCTTTCGGTGACTTTTACGTGTGCTTTACTTTAGTCGTTTTCGTGGTTTGAGTCATATTCCCGACCGGATCGCTGGGTTCTGCGGTGCTGCCGGTTACTAAAATTTCTAGCTCGCCTGCGATGACCTCTGTTGAATAATGCTTTTGACCGTCCCTTTCCCATTGTTTGGTATGCAGCTCTCCTTCAACGTAAATTTGACTGCCTTGCTTCAGATATTTCCCAGCAATATCCGCCAGACGGTGGAGGAACACAACACGATGCCATTCTGTGCGCTCAATTGCCTCGCCGGTTTTCTTGTCCTTGATGGTCTTGCTGGTGGCGATACTGCAGGTGGTGACAGGATTGCCATTCGGCATAAATCGTGTCTCTGGATCCTGCCCGAGGTTGCCGATGAGGATGACTTTGTTGACGCCTTGGCCCATGGTGCCATTTTCCGTTCGTTGGATAACAGTAGTCGAAGAGGTGCTCAGTCTATCCTAATACCCAAAACCTGATTGGTCTAACGGATTCAGTTACACAGTGCCTCGCAGGGTATGCCATCTTTGTCGCCATCAAGGCTCGTTACACCGCAAGTCAGCAAGTGGAATCGGGCTTCAGCACAATGAATCATTTCCTTGCAGAAGTGTTTGTTACCGCATTGCAGACTTGTTGTAGCCAGGTCTTCGTCCCTGGGCTTGGCTTTGCGCTTGCCCCGTCGCCAGTCCCAAGGCGGGACTGGGTTAGGGGAGCCCCACAGGCCGAGCTTTAGGTCTCGGGCCAGGGCCTCGGCGGTTAAGAAATCCTGGTCGGTGAGATACTGTCGATAAGCCCAGGCATGGCCTTCCTCGACCAATTCTCGGTTGATATCACGATTGTCGAGATAGACTCGGCCCAGGGTTCGGCCATAACGATCATGACCGCTGACCTGGACCATTACCGTGCGCTGAAAGACTTTAGCTGCCAAGGCTTGTTTCGCTTTTTGGCCCCAGGGTTGGGCGCGTTCAGGTGTGTCAATTTCCGTCAGGCGAACCTTGTGTTGAGCGGAACCCACGAGCAGCGTCAGAGTGTCGCCGTCAGCGATAGCCACAACCTGGCCCTTGAGCGCTTCGGCCACAACAAATTGTGGCGAAAACCAAGGCGCAAGCAGTATCAATAGCCAATAGATCAAAGAATTTGATGGGATCATCTTACAACGTTTTACAGGGGGGACCGCTTGAAACATGTCACTTGTCGCTTTCCATCAGTGGCGCAAGTATAACCGGTAACAGGCTGTTCTGTTGTCGCGGTTGTGAGTTGTTATCGAGCTGAATGGCGCAGGCAGAGAGGCAGACCGGTGAAGACCATCGCAGGCCATTGTGAGACTAGAGCTATTTGATCCAGGTCTCGTCAGGGAAGCCTGTGGCGTATAGGATAAGGCTGAGTCTTTATTTAGGGTGGATTGGAATGGGCTGTCTTCGACTCATTCAGGCCGCCAAATCTTTAGACACTGTGGGGCCAAGCACCCGCATCGCTAAATCAATCCCTGCTGGTATCGACAACCAACTGACTTCTTGGAGCGCAACATGATGCAAACGAATTCGCTGGGCCCGCTAGACAATATTAGCCGTTTGACCCTGGGCGGCGGTGGTATCGGGCAGGTATGGGGCACAACTTCCCGCGATGAGGCGTTAGCCACGGTGAATGCCAGTTATGCCAGTGGTATCAATCTGTTTGATATGGCGCCCCTGTATGGTCAGGGTGAAGCCGAGACGGTCATGGGTTTGGCATTTGCCGGGGGCTATCCCTATGACGTGCGGGTCACGACCAAGTGCATGGTGGGCGGCGTGGCCGCAGAGCTGATTGAAGACAAGCTCGTGCAGTCGCTGGATGCCAGTTGCGCGCGGTTGCAGCGCGACTATGTTGATGTGTTTATTCTTCACGGTTACGTAGTACCTGATGGTTGGACCGAGAGTCTTCGCCCTCGAGCATTGCCCCATATTGCAGTGACGTGGCACAACTACCAGGACCATGTGGTGCGGGTGTTCGAGAAGCTGAAACAACAGGGACGCATTGGCGCCTGGGGTGTGACGGCAGCCAGTACCCAAGTCACCAATCTCGGTCTGCTGGCCGCTAACCATCGACCAGATGTGGTGCAGTGTATGGCTAACCTGCTGGATTCACCGGGGAGTATGGCGATCTGTAAAGAGCAAGCTGACCCTCGTGCGGTTATTCGTGCGGCTCACGGAGCGGGCGTCGGCGTAATGGGAATTCGGGCTGTTGCTGCGGGCGCTTTGACGGATGCTATTGATCGGGATGTTAAGCCGGACTCCGCCGAACGACATGATTTTAATCGTGCGCAGGGTGTTCGCACGATCGCAGCTGAGCTCGGTGTCAGTATCGCCTTTCTCGCTCATCAGTATGCGTTGTCGATGCCTGGCGTTGATACGGTTGTTCTCGGCGTCAAGAATCGTGAAGAGTTGGCCGAGTGTCTCGCAGCAGAGGCTGCCGGTCCCTTGGAAGAGGCTTTGATAGCGAGGATCGACGAGGCGGTAGTTGCCTAGGATGTTTAGTCCTGTCTAGTGCTGTCTCGTGCTGTCTAGTGGCGCCAACTATCGTCCGTTGGCCGTTCGGGTTAGTCTGCCAGATGTTTCGACGGGGTCGCTGATCAGCACTTTCGCAGGCAATGTTGAGAGATCTCTGCTCGTTGTCGAATTTTGGGTTGGATAATTGATGGCGCCGATTGAGGCTTAAATCGATCAGTCCAATTCCTCAAATGGAGATGGCGATAGGCACTTATTATCACAAATAGAGCGGGCGGCGTTGCCAGTAGGTGAATGCTGGGATTTTATCGCTAGCGGCAGCGGTTGCGTCATTTCCTGCCCACCAGGCTGTCAGATCAGTGGGTCAGTATTATCTTAGCCGGTCACTCACTGCCTGTGCGGTGGCGACTGTTGCCAACTCGGTGAATCGAGATGAAGTGCTTAACTGCCCGGTGCTAAAGGAGCAATAAATAGCTATGTTCCTGCAGTTGGCTAGGTTGATCAGAGTCGTCAGAAAATGCCCAGAGTGTGAATATGGAAAGGTCGACGCCATTGAGTGACACCATGGTGCGATCTGCTCCTATTGTCATCGGCGAATTGAAGTGAACTTTCGTTGCTGTGCGGCAATTCCTGTTGTCCTTGCGTCGCTGATGACGGTATTTTTCTATTTCGATCGACAGGTACCGGGAGTGCTTCGCGGGGTCTCAATGGTTCTGTTAGATGCGGGTTACAAAAGCTGACGGTGCGGTTGGTTGCCCATAAAATATTATGGCGACGATCAATGGTCACCGTGAATTTTTAATATTGTCCTGTGCCGGTGCCGGTGCCGGTGCCCGGCGAGACCGGCGAGATCGGCTAGTCATTCGCCAGTCATGGAGCCCTCGCGCTATGTTGAGCGAATCATCCTGTCCGGTTGCCTCAAACGTGAGGTTGTTCGAGTCGGCTCGAGCGGTGGGCGGTGCCAATATCTTAGGACTCGCCGTGCAGCCGCAAAAATCGTGGGTTCGTCGATATGTCGCGCTTTATCGTTATATTTACGCTAGTTTGTGGGAGCACGCCGCGTTGCTATCGGATACCTGCGGGCGATAAGCGGATGTTTAATCCCGATCCAGAGGTAAATCCCGAATGAAAAATATAACCCTGACCTTTGCGACGTTGGCGCTATTGGCTGGTTGCGGTGGCAGCGCCGAAGTGGCCGAACCGGTGACAAAACCAGTGAGTAATCCCTTGGCAGTTCAGCAGCAGGCCATGCGAGATGCGGCTGCGGTCCAGGCAATTATTAATAAGGACGCCGCAGGAAAGCAGAAAGCATTGAGCATTATCCCGTAAACCCAGATTGAATCGCCTGATTGAAGGTGCTGATTGAAGGTGCTGATTGAGTGCCCTTATTGAATGACTGGAAAATGTTGTTGGTTGTTCGCTCGACTGCCCCGTTAACCTGTCGGCCATGAACCCTTTTGTCTCGGTTGTCATCGCCGTCAAAACATGCTTTATTCAGGTGAAGCCCAGGATAGGTGTTGTATGAGCGAATCGAAAGAGAACTCCAGCGCGGTCTTAAGCAAATCCACGCTGTATGCCCACGGAAGTATTGGTATTCCCCTTGCGGTGATTGGTTATCCATTGGCTATCTGGATTCCTGCGCATTATGCCGGGGGACTTGGTATGAGCCTGGCGATGGTGGGCACGATTCTAATGTTGGCACGTTTTACTGATGTGCTGACCGACCCGATTATGGGGGAGATTTCAGATCGCTGGCGCACTCGCTTCGGGCGACGCAAACCTTGGTTGCTGGTGGGTATGCCCATCATGATGCTGGGTGTCTACAAGTTGTTTATCCCGCCAGCGGACGTGGGTATCTGGTATTTTTTGATTTACCTGACGCTGTTTTTTGTGGGTAGTACGATTATCGCTTTACCCCATCGGGCGTGGGGCGCGGAACTCTCGACCGACTATCATCAACGCAGTAGGGTCACCGCTTCTCGTGAGTTTTTCGTGTTGGGTGGCCTGATGCTCGCGGCCCTAGTGCCCATGTTGGTGGAGGTGACCGCCGATGGCAGCGGTTCTGTTGGTCAGGTATTTACGATTATCTGGCAGGACGCGGTAGGGGCTTTCACTGGGGATTTGGCCGATAAGGAGATTGTTAATCGCTCAACGCTCACCGGTCCGGTACTCGCAGGGCTGGCATGGACGATTATTTTGGTGCTGCCTGTTTGCGTGTTCGTGGTGCTGGCCTTTGTTAAAGAGCCACCACCGACAAAAAAAGACACAGTGCCCCTGAAAGAAGGATTGCGCTATTTGTGGAAGAACGGCCCAATGCGTCGCGTCTTGATCATCGCGCTGCTGGTAGTTTTCGGTGAGGCGTTCCGTAATGCGGTGTCGCTATTTTTCATTCGCGACATTATTGGCATTCCGACGATTGGTGCTGCCTATTTCTTTTACTTTATCGCTGGTTTAGGGGCGATACCTTTCTGGCTTTGGTTAGGGCGGAAGATCGGCAAGCACCGAGCCTTTATGTGCACTTTGATTACGATTTCCATCGTGAGCTTTGCCAACCTGTTTTTGTCTTACGGTGACTACCTGGCGTTCTTCCTGCTCTTTATCGTCAAGGGTTTTTGCTTTGGTGGGCTGCAATTTCTGCCGGTGGCGATGCTGGCGGACGTGGTTGATGTGGATACCGCCAGAAGTGGTGGGCGTCGGGCCGGGACCTACTTTGCTATCCTTGGTCTGACAGAAAAACTCGCGGTGGCGCTGGGTACAGGATTTTCGTTGAATCTGGTGGGGTTGCTGGGGTTTGATCCATCGGGCGGCGTGGCGGCCAGCACTGAAATTGGCGTCTTGAGTCTACGCCTGGTTTACTGTTGCGGGCCAATTTTCTTCTTCGGTCTGGCGATGTTGTTTATTTGGTCATACCCATTGACCCCGGCTCGTCATGCTCGGCTTAGGCAGCGTATCGAGCGTCGTAATGCTCGATTGGCCGCGATCGAAACTCCGGATTAGGAAGACCCACATGCAGATCAGTCTTGCAGACATAGAAGCCGCAGCCAGCATCGTCTACGCGGAGATGGCGCCGACGCCACAACTTAACTGGCCTTTGTTGAGTGAACGGCTGGGTACGCAAGTTTGGGTCAAACATGAGAATCATTCTCCTGTAGGAGCCTTCAAGATCCGTGGTGGGCTGGTCTATTTTGCCGACTTGATGGCCGGTGGCGAGCCGGTTCAGGGCGTGATTAGTGCGACACGTGGTAATCATGGTCAATCGGTAGGCTATGCTGCGCGGCATTATGGTATTCCCGCCACCATTGTGGTGCCAAAGGGTAACAGCACTGAAAAGAACGCGGCGATGCAAGCCCAGGGTGTCACGCTGATTGAGCACGGCGAAGACTTTCAGGCGGCCCGAGAATATGCGATACAGTTAGCGGAAGAGAGAGGTCTGTTGATGGTGCCCTCGATGCATCCGTTGCTGGTTGCTGGTGTGGCCACCTATAGTCTTGAGTTATTTCAGGCGGTGCCCGACATTGATGTGGTCTATGTACCTATCGGTCTAGGCTCTGGCATCTGCGGTATGATTGCCGCTCGTGACGCGCTGGGCTTGTCGACTCAGGTCGTCGGTGTGGTGTCTGCTCATGCAACTGCTTACGCAGATTCATTTAACGCCGGGCGTCTGCTCGAGTCACCCGTATCCACTTTGCTTGCCGATGGCATGGCTTGCCGAACGCCCGACCCGTTGGCGTTAGAGGTTATTTTGGCAAGCGTCGACCATATCGTCGCGGTCACCGACGACGAGGTGGCAGCCGCCATGGGCGTTATTTTTGAATGTACCCATAATGTCTGTGAAGGTGCGGGTGCCGCGGCTGTTGCCGCCGCGATGCAAGAACGAGCTGTGAATATTGGCCGTCGAGTGGCAGTGGTGGCCAGTGGCGGTAATGTCGATCGGTCGGTCTTTGCCGAGATACTGGCGCGACCGAGTCAATAGCCCCCAGCGAGCGGGTTACAGCGGTAGCCGGATTCCTTCCTGCGCGATATTGAACCCATTGGCGCGCACCTTTATGCTCGCCGCGCTGGCAGGGTTGAGCAGCGGATTTGTATGATTCATATGGATAAACCAGATCTTCTGGCGCTGTTCCAGTGCCAGGTCTTTAAACAGCGCCATAGTTTCTGCCGCGAAGGGGTGAGGGATTTTTGACATGTCCCGACCGGGTAGTTCACCGTCTGCGTAAAAGGTAGCATCGACCAGGGCGTAATCCACAGTCTGCACCAGGTCTGTGATGTCACGGTTCCAGGCTGACCACTTGTTAATATCGGGAATAAATAGCGCCGACTTATTGGGCCCAGTGATGCGGTAGCCAACGGTTTCAGAATATTCATCTCGATGGGGTACCAGAAAGGGGGTCACAGTGATCGTGCCTAATGTTATCGGTGTGTCTGCGGTCATGGGTTGCAGACGTATGTTCTGTTGAGTCACCAATTGGCTCCAGGGACCATTATTCGTCAGATAGTCGCGCATTTTTGGCATGCCATAAACGGGTACCCCGCTGGCACCCAGGGCCTCCTGGCCGAGGTACATCAGGCCTGCATAATGACCAATATGGGCGTGGGTCAAAAATATCCCGCCTTGGCTATAGCGATCGAGTGGTGCTTCCTGCGCCAGTTGGTAAAGTTGCTCCGGCATATTAGGGGTGGCTTCAAACAGGTAGGTCTTGTTTTCGCCCGGGTCGATCAAACCGAGCGCCGTCGCACCACGGCGTAGGCGGGCATCCTGCCAGCCAGGCTGACAGTGTTCGGCATAGCAGCCGATCTGTGGATGGCCAGCATCCTGGACAACGCCTAGAACATACAAGTAGGGGGCTTGTTGGGCAAAGCTGGCGGCGCTGACCAAAGACAATAGTATTAGGCCGAGCAGAAAGCCTGCTGGTGGCTGGCGTCGGTACATGGCGGTCTCTGAGGCATGAGTTAGGGATCCCACTTAACCACGATTGCCCGGATAAATGCCACTGGCATGAGAGTTTCTGGCAAGCTCAATCAATTGGCTTGTACGCCCGCCGGGCCAATAACGTACACTGTGTCGAGTTTCTAAGTAACTGACCGGAGATGAGAGACGTGAGCTATATCAACAGTGTGTTAGGTCCCATCGATAGTGCTGATCTGGGCTTTACGCTGATGCATGAGCATGTGCTCGTCGCGGCCAGTGGCTTATCGAAAAGCTACCCAGATCTGCTCGGTCCTGATCGCGAGGCGCGCGCTATCGCGACGCTGAAGCGGGCCAAGGCTCAGGGAATCGACACCCTGCTTGATGCGACAACCTTTGACCTGGGTCGCGACCCGGAGTTACTCCAAACTGTCGCCGCTGGAGCGGGTATCAATCTAATTAATGTCACTGGCTGGTGGCTTGATGTGCCGCGGTTTATGCAGGGGGTTGGCGCGAACCAAATGGCTGACGAGTTTATACGCGACCTTAACGAGGGTTTTCGCGGCACGACGGTTAAGGCCGGTATGTTGAAGTGTGCGGCTGATGCTGAGGGTGTGACTCCGGCGCTCGAGACCATGGCCCGTGCTGTCGCCCGCGCTCATGTTCAAACGGGTGTGCCCATCATGGTTCATTCTTATCCTGCCGGTCAGGTCGCGAGGCGCCAGATCGAGATTTTTCGAGAAGAGGGCGTTGATCTGACGAGAGTCAAGATCGATCACAGCAATGATACGACCGATATTGAATACCTTGAATGGATCCTGGCCCAGGGTTGTTATTTGGGCCTTGATCGTTATCCAGGCCGACTGGTGAGTCCGCATAGTCGAACAGTCACCCTTAAGCGCTTGATGGATCTAGGTTACGGCGAGCGTTTGTGCCCGTCTCATGATTGCATCTGCCTACATATTCATAATGAGCAGGCCGATGGCAGTATCCCTGCTGAACATGACTTTATGCGTTCAAATCCCGACCAATATTTGTATATGCATCGTCACGTGATCCCCGAGCTTATGGCAATGGGCGCGACGGATGCTGATATTCACATGCTGTTTGTGGATAACCCTAGGCGTCTGTTTGAAGGTCGTTAGCGAGGCCGTTGTTATTAGCCGCCGGGTGTTGGGTCGTGGTTTTTTTGTGTAATCAAAAGTTAATGATTTAGGAAGTTGTATGAGTGATTTACCCAGCTGCGCTAAGTGCGGCTCGATTTATACCTACGAAGATCGCAATTTGTTTGTCTGCCCGGAATGTGCCCATGAATGGTCACAGCAAGAACCTGCCGCGGTGGACATTGGATTGCAGGTAATAGATGCGAACGGCAATGCCTTGAGTGATGGTGATGCTGTAACTGTGATCAAGGACCTGAAAGTTAAGGGAACCTCGCTGGTTGTGAAGGTGGGCACCCGTGTGAAGAATATTCGCCTAGTGGCGGGGGATCACGACATTGATTGCAAAATCGACGGTATTGGTGCCATGAAACTGAAGTCTGAATTTGTGAAAAAGGCGTGAGGCTCAGCTCTGGGTTCTTGTCACGCTGACTTTGATCTGGGCGAAGCTCGAAGGGTTGAATTGGTTTTGATGATTCGGTGTCTGGGTGTTATCAATTATATGAATTGTAGTTAAAATAGCTCAATTACCCCTTAGGCGTGATGATGCGCTTTGGGTTAACCTTAACTGTTCGAAATATAGGCAATTGTTGTCAGGCTGGGCCAAGATTGACATCCGCGCGACGAAGACGTGCTCGTTGCATTGTTATCGTTTCAGCATTTGTCTATAATCGCGGCCCTTCTGGATGGTCTATTAATCGGAAGTGCTGGTGTAATACCGGTAGTAAGGCAGATCACGGCGAGAGTGGCGGAATTGGTAGACGCGCTGGATTTAGGTTCCAGTACCGCAAGGTGTGAGAGTTCGAGTCTCTCCTTTCGCACCATGATCTGAAGATTGAGAATAGGGGGTGGCCGCTAGCTATCCCTATAAGTTGTCAAGAATTAATCAAACAGGTAAGTATGTCATGCAGGTAACACTCGAAACCACGTCAGGTCTGAAGCGAGCTTTGCGGATCATCGTGCCGGCAGCAAAGTTTGAGAGCGAAGTCGAAGCTAAACTCAAACAAGCCGCAGGGCAGGCTCGAATCAAGGGCTTTCGTCCCGGCAAAGTGCCAATGCGTGAAGTGCGACGTCGGTTTGCCGATGGTATCCGTCAGGAGGTCAGTTCGGAATTGATGCAATCATCATTCGCTGATGCCATCAATAAGCAATCTATGGCACCTGCTGGCATGCCGAGCATTCAGAACGTTGTGATGGAGGAAGGTAAGGATTTCGAGTTTACCGCAGAGTTTGAGGTTTTTCCTGAAATTGAACTCGCTGACTTTGGGCTGATCAACGTCGAACGGCCCGTAGCAACTGTGACAGAAAGCGATATTGATAAGATGATCGAAACGTTGCGTGAGCAACATAAAGAATTCTCCGATGTGGACCGGATCAGCCAAGACGGCGACCAGGTTAATGTCGACTTCGAAGGCTTTGTCGATGGTGAAGCGTTTGAGGGTGGCAAGGCCGAAGGCTCCGATATCGTGCTGGGTAGTAACAGCATGATTCCTGGTTTCGAAGAAGGCTTGCTGGGTTGTAAGGCTGGTGAGAGCAAGGACATTCAGGTGACTTTTCCTGAGGGCTACCAGGCACCGCAGCTCGCAGGTAAAGAAGCGACTTTCAAGATGATGATTAATAAGGTTGCTGAGCCAACATTGCCCGTCTTAGACGCCGCGTTTTTCGAGAAGTTTGGTACCAAAGATGCTGATTTGACGACTTTCCGTCTAGAGGTCCTTGGTAACATGGAAAAGGAACTGGCAGCAGCTATCAAAAGTAAGGTCAAAAACCAGGTCCTGGACGGCCTTGCAGAGACGAATGCCGTTGAAGTGCCTAGCGCGCTGGTCAATTCTGAAGTCGACCGTATGCGTCAGGAAGCGGTTCAACAATTCGGCGGAAACCAGAAAATTGACCCATCGATACTGCCGGCTGAGATGTTCACAGCGCAGGCGACCAAACGCGTTCAGTTGGGCTTGATGGTTAACGCCATCGTCGAGCAAAAGAAGCTGGAGGTTGACCAAGATCGGGTCAAGACCATGATCGAAACCATGTCCAGCTCCTATGAAGACCCGCAAGAAATTATCAATTACTATTACTCGAATGAACAGCAGCTGAACCAAATTCAGAACCTGGTACTCGAAGATCAAGTGATCGATGCTATCTTGGCTGGTGCCAAGGTGAGTGACTTGGCCATGGGCTATGATGATGCTATCAAACCTACGCCAGCACCGCTGCCAGAAGAAGATGCTGAAGCGACCGCAGAGGCCGCCGATGCTGTTGATACTGTTGATAATGATGCGCCAAAAGCCTAGCCGATAGAGACTTAACCCGGCCAGTAATGCGGGTATGGGCGGGGCTCAAAAAGACTTTTTTTACTGCCTAAGCATTGAAGTTTTGGCGGGATGACGCAATATTAGGTTAGACAGAGCAGGGCCTGCGTCTGAATAGCAGGACCCGCTACTCAATTAATGGCAGGTGATCGGCAGACTGGTTAATTTTCATTCAGATTAACGGTCACCCAATCCAGAAAAATTACGAGGTGCGAATGAGCAATATATTTGACGATCGGCTTTCGACGACCACAAGCCTGGGGTTAATACCCATGGTTTTGGAACAGACGGCTAGGGGAGAGCGGTCCTACGACATCTACTCTCGGCTCCTGAAAGAGCGGATCATCTTTATTGTCGGCCCAATTGACGATAACGTCGCGAATTTAGTGGTTGCTCAGTTGCTTCACGCAGAATCCGAAAATGCTGACAAAGATGTTCAACTTTACATCAACTCACCAGGCGGATCTGTGACCGCGGGTCTGGCGATTTATGACACCATGCAGTTTATTAACTGTGATGTCAGCACCATGTGCATCGGCCAAGCCGCCAGCATGGGCGCGTTATTGCTCGCCGGCGGCGCTCAAGGCAAGCGTTACTGTTTGCCTAACTCGCGGGTTATGATCCATCAGCCCAGCGGTGGATCCCAGGGCCAAGCCAGTGATATTGAGATTCAGGCAAAAGAAATACTGTACTTGCGAGGCCGTTTGAACGAAATCATGGCATTGCACACGGGGCAGACCATTGAGCAAATCGCCAGTGACACTGAACGTGATAACTTTATGACTGCCGCGCAAGCCGCGTCTTATGGCTTAATTGATAAAGTGCAAGAACCGCGCACACCGCTGGCGTCGGTTTAAACGCCAGTAGGTAAGCTTTAGAGTTCAAATCCGTAGAGGATTTAGATACTATTTATCGCGTAATCGAGATGGCTAGGCAGAGCCTTAGCCTCCTCCACAAGCCTAAGGGCCTTGGTCACTCGATTGCGCAAAACAGATTGGAATGAGGTGGATTAATGGCTGACGATCACGACGATAACAACGGCGATGGTAAATTGCTGCATTGTAATTTTTGCGGAAAAAGTCAGCATGAAGTACGCAAATTAATTGCTGGACCTTCTGTTTATGTCTGCGATGAGTGCGTCGAGTTATGCAATGACATCATCCGTGAAGAATTACAGGAAACTAGTGACGAGGGCGAGAAGAAAAAACTACCGACGCCACAGGAAATCAAAGATATCCTTGACGAGTATGTGATTGGTCAGCACTGGGCGAAAAAAGTGTTGTCTGTTGCCGTTTACAATCACTACAAGCGATTGAACTACTCGGGTAAGAAAGACGACGTCGAATTACAGAAGAGTAATATTTTGTTGGTCGGGCCTACAGGGGTGGGCAAGACCTTGCTTGCTGAGACGCTAGCGCGACTGTTGGATGTTCCGTTTACCATTGCGGATGCGACAACACTCACTGAAGCGGGCTATGTCGGCGAAGACGTTGAGAATATCATTCAAAAATTGTTGCAGAAGTGTGACTATGATGTAGAGAAAGCCCAGGTCGGCATTGTATACATTGACGAGATCGATAAGATCTCGCGGAAGTCTGACAATCCGTCGATCACTCGCGATGTGTCCGGTGAGGGCGTGCAGCAAGCGTTACTGAAGCTGATTGAAGGCACCGTCGCCTCAGTACCTCCCCAGGGTGGTCGAAAGCATCCGCAGCAAGAGTTTTTGCAGGTCGATACGACGAATATTCTATTCATCTGTGGTGGTGCCTTCTCGGGCCTAGATAAAGTGATCACCAACCGCTCGGCAAAGAGTGGTATCGGGTTTGGCGCTAATGTCGCAACTGAGTCGAACAAGAAGAACCTAGGCGATACCTTACGCTCGGTTGAACCTGAAGATTTGGTCCGTTATGGTCTAATTCCTGAGTTCGTTGGCCGCTTACCTGTGATCGCGACGCTGGATGAGTTGGACGCCGAGGCACTGGTTAGGATTCTTAAAGAGCCAAAAAATGCCTACACGAAGCAGTATTCAAAGCTGTTCGAGATGGAAGGCGTTGATATTGATTTCCGCGAGGACGCATTGGAAGCAATTGCCAAAAAGGCAATGGAGCGCAAGACCGGCGCCCGTGGGCTTCGATCTATTCTCGAGTCTGTCTTGCTTGAAATCATGTATGAGATTCCGTCCGTGACAGGCGTGACTAAGGTGGTTATCGACGAAAACGTCATTAATGGCGTCTCTGAGCCAATCTTGATCTACGAAAACCAGGAACAGCAGAAGGCCATGCCTGAATAAGAGATAGCGATCTAGCGGCTAAGGGGCTACTAACATCCCTTACTGCATGCTCAGTTCGGCTCAAGGCTGACGCCTTAGTTGCTGTTGAAAAAAGGGCCGTTGGCCCTTTTTTTTGTGGATTACCGCGGTCAGCGTTTGAAGTTTGCTATGGTTACGGTAAATGTTCTAAGGTTGAGATGGTCTTGGCCCTTTGCTATTCAGAGCCAGGTACAGATTTAACAACCGGGTAAGTATTCGTTTGCAGCGCCACTCGCCTTCGTCGGCTAGCGTTGAACGACTCGGTCAAAAATTCAAAGTTTATCGAGTTAACCGTTGTAAAGACCGTGGTTGCGGTTAATGACCAGGAGAGATTATGGCCAGCATGAAAAATATCCCCGTCGTCACGTTACGCGACATGGTGGTATATCCCCACGGTGTTCAACCGCTTTTTATCGGTACTGAAAAGTCCATTCGCGCCCTCGATCACGCGCAGATCAATGACAAAGACAAGCAGGTACTGCTGGTTGCCAAAAGATCTCCTGAGAATGAGAATCCGGGTCCAGATGACCTGTATTCATTCGGGACGGTGGCCACCATACTGCAGTTGATTCGCCTGCCTGATAAGACCGTCAAGATTTTGGTCGAAGGTGGTCAGCGAGCAAAGATTACAGAAATCAGAGATGAAGAAACGTTTTTCGTTGGTGATGTGGACTTGATCGAAGAAGTCGATATTGATGCCAATGAAGCTGAGTCGCTGGTTCGATCGATGATGACTGTGTTCGAGCAGTATGTGCAGTTGAGTAAAAAGGTACCGCCAGAAATTATGACTTCCCTCGCCAGTGTCGAGGATCCGAGCCGGCTGGTAGATACTATCGCGTCGCAAATGAGCCTGAAACTCGATGAGAAGCAACATATTCTGGAGATGACGAGTCTTGCGGAACGCGTCGAGCATATGATGAAACTGCTGGAAGCGGAAATAGACCTGTTCGGCGTCGAGAAGCGGGTTCGCGGCCGGGTTAAAAAGCAGATGGAAAAGAGTCAGCGCGAGTACTATCTTAACGAGCAAATGAAGGCGATCCAGAAAGAACTTGGCGACATGGATGACGTGCCCAATGAATTAGATGAAATTCAAAAGCGACTGCTGGCGTCAGGTATGCCAAAGGAGGCGCGTGACAAGACCACGGCTGAACTCGGCAAGCTCAAAATGATGTCGCCGATGTCGGCCGAGGCTACCGTCGTTCGCAGCTATATCGACTGGATGCTTGGTGTACCCTGGAAGAAGCGCTCCAAGGTCAGAACAGATATTGCTGAGGCTGAGGCAGTGCTGAATGCCGATCATTACGGACTTGAAGAGGTTAAGGACCGTATCCTCGAATATCTCGCAGTACAACGTCGTGTTCGCAAGATAAAGGGTCCCGTGTTGTGCCTAGTGGGCCCGCCTGGGGTTGGAAAAACCTCGCTAGGCGAGTCTATTGCCCGGGCGACGAATCGCAAATTTGTGCGAATGGCTGTGGGTGGTGTGCGCGATGAGGCTGAGATTCGTGGTCACCGAAGAACCTATATCGGTTCGATGCCAGGAAAAATCGTTCAGAAGCTATCGAAGAGCGGAACGCGTAATCCGTTGTTCCTGTTCGATGAGATTGACAAGATGGGACAGGACCATCGCGGTGACCCAGCGTCAGCCTTGCTGGAGGTTCTGGACCCGGAGCAGAACAACTCTTTTAATGATCATTATCTTGAGGTTGACTATGACCTGTCCGAGGTCATGTTCATTTGCACCTCCAACACCATGAATATTCCCGCACCACTGCTAGATCGTATGGAAGTGATTCGTATCCCGGGTTACACCGAGGATGAGAAACTTAATATCGCCATGCGTTACCTAGTGCGTAAGCAGCTAGCCAACAACGGGCTAAAAGAAAGTGAATTAGAGATCAAGGAAGAAGCCGTTCGGGACCTCATTCGTTATTATACTCGTGAGGCGGGTGTGCGGGGTCTAGAGCGTGAGATTGCCAAGTTGTGTCGAAAGGTCGTCAAAGCCCGCGACCTTGATGGTGCTGGCGAACAGGCCGAGCAATTGATCATTGGCTGTGGTGAACTAGAGCAATATTCGGGGGTTAAAAAGTTTAGCTATGGCAAAGCGGAAGAAGCGGACCAGATTGGCCAAGTGACTGGTTTGGCGGTTACCAGTGTCGGCGGTGAGTTGCTGACCATTGAGGCCGCAGTAATGCCTGGTAAGGGCGTGATGACGAAGACGGGGTCGTTGGGTGATGTTATGCAGGAGTCTATTCAGGCTGCGATGACGGTGGTGCGAAGTCGAGCAGCCGCATTGGGTATATCGGCCGATTTTCATGAAAAATACGACTTGCACGTCCATATGCCAGAAGGGGCGACACCGAAAGATGGCCCGAGCGCAGGTATCGCGCTATGCACGGCATTGGTCTCTGTGCTGACCGGCATACCTGCTCGTGCTGACGTTGCCATGACCGGTGAGATTACACTGCGAGGTCAAGTCTTGCCGATTGGCGGGTTGAAAGAAAAGTTACTTGCGGCTCATCGTGGTGGCATTAAAACGGTTTTGATCCCCGATGAGAATAAGCGTGATTTGAAAGAGATACCAGACAACATCAAGCGTGATCTTGACATTAAACCGGTTAAGTGGATCGATGAGGTGTTGCTTTTGGCATTGGCGCGGATGCCTGAACCTATTCCTGAGATGATTGAAAATGAGGCGGAAGCAGGGTCGGAATCGGATGTAAACCAGAGAATCAGTGCACATTAGGACATTTGCCTTGACAGTCATTTTGGCTAGTTGGTATAACGTTATCCAGATTTAGAGAAACGCAGCCAGTTGGTCATTAGCTGTAGCATTATTCGTAACCGACCAGATAAAGTCCTTCAACCAAACAGGGGTAGAGAGTGAATAAACAAGAGCTGATCGAAAACATTGCGGCTTCCGCCGACATTACTAAAGCTGCAGCAGGCAGAGCCTTGGATTCAATGATAGATTCTGTCACTGGTGCACTTAAATCCGGTGAGTCAGTGGTACTGGTTGGATTTGGTACATTTACGGTTCGTGATCGTGCAGCGCGTACTGGTCGTAATCCACAAACCGGTGCTGAGATTCAAATCTCTGCTGCCAAAGTGCCTGCTTTCAAAGCGGGTAAAGCTTTAAAAGATGCTGTAAATAGCTAAGTCGTTAAATATGGTCGTGTTAGCTATTTTTCAGTGAATGGTTAGCGTTAAAATAAGACCAAATGTAGTTCGAAATGGCGCATCTTGTATGCGCCATTTTTTTATTATTTGATGAGGAATCGAATGTCAATCCAGAATTTAAGAGACAAATCAGACGGTGTGATCGCGAAGATTATCGTCGGTTTGATTATCGTGGTTTTTGCCTTGTTCGGAATGGGGTCTATTACGACCTTCCTCACGCCGGTAGCCAAAGTTGCGACGGTTGACGGCCAGGCTGTTACGCAGCAGGAGATGGAGGTTGCGGTTGAGCGCGGTCGGCGTTTGCTGTTGTCTCAAAATACGTCCGCCGCTGATATCGATGAAGACCAGTTACGCCAGAGTGTTTTACAAAATCTGATTGATCGCAAAATTTTGATTCAGGCAGGCCAGTCCATGGAGCTGCAATATTCCGATCAACGGCTAGATGCTGAAATCGTGTCCACTCCGATTTTTCAGGTCGATGGCGTATTTGATCCGGGTCAATTCCAATTGGTGCTTGGTGGGGCGGGTTACACTGCACTGAACTATCGTGAAGAAATGCGCAGAGACAAGTCCTTTCAGCAATTGACCACAGGTATTCGGAACACCGCCTTTTTAACCGAATCTCAGGTCTTGAGAACCAGTAGTTTGGCTCAGCAAACCCGTGATGTAGCGTTTTTACGGATCGATGTTGATGAGATGAAGAGCGCAATGGAAGTGTCTGATGTCGAGATAGTTAGCTACTACGACGCAAATCAGGCCGACTTCATGTCCGCCGAGACTGTAGATGTTGACTATGTCGAGCTCAAACGCGCCGATCTAATTGCTGGCGTAAATGTAAATGAGGACGATCTATTAGCATTCTTTGATGAGAATAAAGACCTTTATGCAGACGATGAGCGTCGTCGAGTTGCACACATACTTGTCGAGGTTAATGATCAGACCAGCGAAGCCGACGCGAAAGTCAGGATTGATGAGGTGTACCAACGCATCCTCGGTGGCGAAGATTTTGCTCAACTGGCACAAGAATATTCATCTGATACAGGTTCGGCCGAGAATGGCGGTGATCTGGGGTTTAATACACCCGGGACTTTTGTCGAGGAATTCGAAAAAGTTGCTTATGATCTTGGGTTAAACGAAATGTCTCCGCCAGTGTTGACCGAATTCGGGTTCCACTTGATCAAGATTACTGATATCGAACCCGCTAAAGTCCCGAATTATGCTGACGTGCGCGATCGCGTGGAAGCTAGACTTCGAGAGAATCGAGCTGAAGATGCCTTTGTGCAGCAGTCTGCTCGCATGAGTGAACTCGCATTTGAGACTAGAGACCTTTTTGAAATCAGTGAGGCGCTAGGCTTGAACATCGAATCTACCGGTCCTAGCTCCCGTGATGCCATTGATGGAATCCTGGCGACGCCAGCCGTGGCTAATGCAGCCTTTAGTCCTGATGTGTTACTTGAAGGTAACAACAGTAGCTTGATCGAGATTGACCCTAACCATCACATCGTGCTTCGACTGAAAAAATACCAGCCTCAGGAAGTAAAGGCGTTAGCTGTAGTGACTGATTTGATCAGGGAAAAATTGGCCCGAGACAAGGCGGTTGTCTTGGCTGAATCTCAATCTAAAGAGATAGTTGCTATGCTTGAGGGTGGTTCCGGTGCGCGCTATGTGGCAGACCAGTTTGATTTAGTTTGGTCTGTTGTTGCTAAAGCGCAGCGTAATCAACCCAACCTGGCAGCAGATATCGGTCGTTATGCGTTTAGTTTGCCGCGTCCACGAGAGGGTAATAAGTCGGTTGGCTATACCTTGCTGGGTGATGGGGATGCGGCTATCGTCAGCGTAACGAATGTCCAAAATAAGTCCGCCGATGACGACGTTCAGAATGTCGCGAGCCTAGCGCGTATACTCTCCTCACAACAAGGCTCCGGTGATTTTCTGGATTGGCGCGAGGGGTTGGCATTGAATGCGACGGTTAATCGGTCGAACTAATCGCTGAAGTGAAGGGCGTTTGCTGTTTGCAGTCCTCTTGAATAGATCTAGGGCTCAAACAGCACGTCTTGGACTCGGCATGGCCTTGCCAAGCAAAGTCGGCACAGAGTAAAGCGGGGCACCTCTGGCCGTTCACTCTGTTTGTGTTACGTCTACTCTGTTTGTGTTACGTCTACGTATAAGGTGACGCGATCACCGGGTTGAATATACTTCTTACGTCCCAGCTTCTCATTCCACTGCTTGACACTGGCGACCGGTAGATTGAATTTACTGGCAATGCGTTCCAACGACTCGCCGGAGCGTACCCGATAATTAACCTTTCGAATGACCTCTGGGCTCTCCGGCAACTTGGCTAGCGTTGCCAACGTCGTTGCAGCCGGTTGCGTTAAAGTGGAAAAGATGACCAGCTCTTTCCCAGGTATCAGTGTCTCGGTTGTGGCCATGCCATTCCACTTTGCCAGTGCACGCATCGACACTTTGAATGTTTGGGCAATTTCCCAGAATGAATCGCCTTGGCGGACGATATAGCGAGTGGGTGCTACGCCAGTTTTCTTTTCTGTATAGTTCTGACGAGACTTTAACCGTTCGTTGGCACTGAGTTCATAGGTTTCGCTAGAGCCGCGGGCGACTGGAATCATGAGCGATTGACCTGCACGGATCAGGTTGCCTTTGATCTTGTTTGCCAGCTGCAGGGTCGCTACTGAAGTATTGTATTTTTGCGCGATGACCCCCAGTGACTCGCCAGATTTTACCTTGTGGCGCTGCCAGCTGAGTCGTTGGTTAAGGGGTAGAGCCGCCAGATTCACCCGAAAAGTATCTGCTTGCTGTCGTGGTAGCAGCAGTTCATGGGGGCCGTCGGGGTAAGTCGACCACTTGTTAAAGGCTGGATTGAGCAAATAGAGTTCGTCGATTGAAATTTCGGCGATTTCTGCTGCGACAGACAGATCTAATTGTGAGCCGGTATTGACCATCTCCCAGTAAGGTTCGTTGGCAATCGGTAATAATTCAATGTTGTATTTAGCGGGGTCGGCGATGATGGCGCTGATGGCCAGTAGTCGAGGTACGTAGGCGCGTGTTTCCTTCAATAATCCAAGGGAGAAGAAATCTAGCGGCTTGCCTGCCTTAGAGTTTTTGCGCATGGAATAACGAACATTACCTTCTCCTGAGTTATAAGCCGCCAGCGCGAGAAACCAGTCGTCATCGAGGCGGCTATGCAAGCGATCCAGGTAGTTGATGGCACCTGTGGTCGCGGCGCGGACGTCTCGTCGTCCATCGTGCCAATAATCTACTTGCATGCCATAGGTGCGCCCAGTGGCGGGAATAAATTGCCAGAGTCCTGAGGCTCGACCATGAGAGTAGGCGAAAGGGTCGAATGCGCTCTCAACGATGGGTAGCAATGCCAGTTCCATAGGCATCTGGCGCTGCTCCAGCGCGTCGACAATATGAAACAAGTATCGACTGGCCCGGGTAGCAACGCGGTTCAAGTACTCAGGATGGTTGGCATACCAGCGCAGCTCCGATTGGACTCTGGCCTCATCCAGATGATGTTCAAGTGAGAAGCCATCCCGTATACGTTGCCAGAGATCAGTATTAACTAAAGGCAGGCTGTCAGGCTGCAACGTGGCTTCGGCTTCGATCGCGATCTGCTTGGCAGAATATTCTGGATCCAAGTCGTCATCGTCTCCGGGCATTGCCGCAGCGAGCACGATATCATCCGCTGCAGCTAGAGTTTCTCGGCTAGAGTCTTCGAGTGCATTCTCGGCCAGGAGGTCCGACCCTTTGGCTGCGGCTGTGGGGTCAGGTTGTGCGTTAAACGGTAGGGTTTCTAAAATCTGGCAAGCACCGAGCATGACAACAAGCGCGAAAATAGTGCTAAACTGGCGAAAATACTTCATGTAGATGGTCTTATTCTCTTGTGGCGGGCTGTAGGCTGGCGCAAGCCAGATTATAGTCTGATTGTGGATGATCTACTAACGCTGAATGACATCCGCAACGGTGTTGGCTCGAGGTGCATAGCGGTTGAGTACAGATAAAACATTGCAGGATGTGCGGTCTTGGTTTGATTCGCCGTTAGGCTCCTATGTTCTGGCGTCTGAAGGGGCCATCATCGATCAGGTGCTGCCGAATTGCTTTGGTTATGACCTGCTGCAATTAAGTGTGCAGAATAAGCCTTTGTTTTCTCTCAGTCCGATTTTGCATAAGTTCGCTATGGGGACTCGCGCTGATGATAAAAATCCCCTCATTGGTCAGGCGACGAAACTTCCCTTTTCGAACGATAGTATGGATGTGGTGTTACTCCATCACATCCTCGATTTTTACGAGTCTCCGCAACAGATTTTACGTGAGGCAGGAAGAATCTCATTACCTTCCGGTCATGTGGTTATCGTTGGTTTCAATCCCATCAGCCTCTGGGGCGCTTATCAGCCTATAGGAAAGCTGCGTGATACAGCCCCCTGGTTCGGTCGATTTATTCGTCCCGCCAGGATCATGGATTGGCTAACCCTATTGGATTTCAAGATCGATCGAGCCCAGTACACAAGCTATGGTTTACCGCTGGAAGGCTATACGGGTGAAATCCCCGATTACAGTCAGGGCCTGAGTCGCAATGCCAACTGGCCTTTTGGGGCCATCTATGTAATCGTCGCCAGCAAGCAAGTGGGTAGCATGACGCCGATTAAGCCCCGATGGCAGCGAGAGCGCGCATTTGGGCGTCTCCGTTTGGTTAGGCCGGTAGTGGGTCGAGGTGTCGCTCAGCGGAACTCAACTCCAGATAAGCCGGATTAGCGAATGCCGACGGTGGAAATGTTTACTGATGGCGCCTGTCGAGGTAATCCAGGCCCTGGTGGATGGGGCGTGTTATTGCGTTACGGCGAGAAGGAAAAGCGTCTCTGGGGCGGTGAGACAGCGACGACTAACAATCGGATGGAGTTGACCGCAGCGATTAAAGGCTTGGAAGCGCTCAACAGATCCAGTCGGGTCGACTTGACGACAGACTCCCAGTACGTCCGCAAGGGCATTACCGAGTGGATCGCCGGCTGGAAGCAGAAGGGGTGGCGGACTGCCAGTCGACAGCCCGTGAAAAATGTAGATCTATGGCAAGAGTTGGACAAGTTGGTGTCGGTCCATGAGGTTCATTGGCATTGGGTAAAAGGACACAGCGGTCATCGCGAAAATGAAATTGCCGACGAGTTGGCGAATCAAGGTATTGATGATCTGCCTTAGGCGCCGCAATCAAGCGAATACGGTATTAAACACTTAATTTGAGGTAGGGATGCGCCAGGTAGTATTGGATACGGAGACCACGGGACTTGAGGTTGAGCTCGGACATCGAATTCTGGAGATCGGCTGCGTCGAGATCATCGATCGGAAGCTGACCAAAAGGAAATTACATCAATACGTGAACCCACAACGAGAGAGTGATGACGGGGCGCTTGAGGTGCACGGTATTACCAGTGAGTTTCTTGCGGACAAACCGCTGTTTGCTGATATTTTTGATAGTTTCCTTGATTTCGTCAAAGGTGCGGAACTCGTCATTCATAATTCGGCTTTTGATGTGGCTTTTATCAATCACGAGATGCGCCGCCTATCACCTAAGCTTGGGGTCATTACTGACTACTGCACGGTGGTTGATAGCTTAGCGCTGGCAAGGAAAAAGCACCCAGGACAGAAAAACAATCTGGATGCATTGTGTAAGCGTTATACGGTTGACAATTCGCAACGCGATTTACATGGTGCCTTGTTGGATGCCGAGATTCTCGCAGATGTCTATTTGCTGATGACAGGTGGCCAGGTTACCTTGAGCCTTGGCGAAAGTGAGGCCGATGGGAACGCACCTGGCGGAGAGTGGCATCGATTACCCGCAGATCGTCAGCCGCTCAAGGTTATCTACGCCAGTTTGGACGAGCTCAAACGGCATGAGGAAAAGCTACAGGGGCTAGCCGAATCATCCAACGGCAACTGTGTGTGGCAACAACTAATTCAAGAGGTAAGCCCATGAGTCTTTTTGTCTGGCCCGAACCCGCGACAGATTTTGTTTCCGAGGTTATCTCCCCGGAAGCGTATCAAACAGGCTACTACTTCGTCTTCAAAGGCAGTGATATTTTGCTGCGGTTTGACACCGCAGGTCAGTGGCAACCCATGGGGCATGCGGAGGCTGTGCAGTTCCACGGAACACCTAGTAAGGTGCACTATATGGGTCGAATGGCCGACATGCCGTGTTTTACTGTTGAAACTACCGGTATCGAGGGTGAGTCCTTTGGTGGATTACGAAGCTTATTTGGGCATACAGATAATCTGACATTCAGTCTGGCCGGCCGTGCGGCTCAAATTGTTGACTGGTATCGATCGCACCAATTTTGCGGCCGTTGCGGTCTCCCAGCGATAGAACATAGCCGGGATCGCGCGATGATCTGCCAGGCCTGCAAAATTCACAGCTATCCTCGATTATCGCCGTCCATTATTGTCCTAATTCACCGCCAGGGAGAGGTTTTACTCGCCCGCAATCAGCGGTTTCCGCAAGGTATGTAAAGCACCCTTGCTGGCTTTGTTGAGCCTGGCGAATCTATCGAAGAGACGGTGATTAGGGAGGTGAAGGAAGAAGTGGGCGTGAATGTCACGAACCTTGAGTACCATGGCAGTCAGCCGTGGCCGTTTCCGAACTCTTTGATGCTCGGGTTTCACGCGGAATACGAGTCTGGCGATATAGTTCTGCAGGAAGAGGAGATAGCTGACGCCCAATGGTTCGATTGTCAGCAACTGCCGATGATACCCGGTAAAGTCGCTATTTCCCGGTGGTTGATCGATGCCTACCTGACCCGACTCGGTATACCGATCGAAAGTTAAGCGTGAAGGGCTATTTGTCCTCGGTTCGTGACTTACAGCTGTCACATTACCAGTGTCGGTGAGTCTGTGACGGCACCGAACGGTGAGCGGGCGTCAAGGCTTTAAGTTAGAATTCTGTTGGCTAAAACCCTTGGCAACTAGGCGCATGTAGCCGATCGGAACTATTCTTTCAAGCAGAGCCAGTAACCAGGCATCTTTGCCTACCAGAATTTGAGCCTTATTTTTCTTCACACCGCGCAAAATTTTATCGGCCGCCTGACTTGGGCTCAAGCCAGCGAGGCTCTCAAATTTAGCACTGACTTCCTCTTTAGTGGGGGCGGCATTGTCGCTGGGCAAATAACGAGAGTCTTTAACGATGTTGGTTTTGACTCCGCCAGGCTGGACACAGCTGACACCCAGTAGTGGATGAGTCTCGGCTAACTCCATCCGTAACGCATAAGTGAAGCCGCGGACGGCAAATTTTGAGGCGTTATAAGCGGATTGGCCGGGTACAGCAATGGTGCCAAATATACTTGAGGTGTTAACGATATGCCCTGGTTCAGTTTGGCTCAGATGCGGTAAAAACGCACGAGTACCATTAACCACGCCCCAGAAATTGATGCCCATTAACCATTCGAAATTATCGTCACTCATATGCTCAACGCTATCGATGACGGTGACGCCGGCGTTGTTGAAAATCATATTAACCTTGCCGTGCTCATCGACAACATCAGCCGCAAATTTCACCATGGCCTGTCGGTCGGCGACATCAACGATATGGGTTGTGATCTTGACTGCCCTGAGATCGCTGAGCTGATCAGTGATGCTGCTAACAGTTTCGTTTAAGCCTTTCTGGTTGATGTCAGCGATCGCTAGGTGACAGCCTTGCTGGGCCAATGATTGTGCTAGGGCGCGACCCATTCCCGAGCCAGCGCTTCTTTGGTTATATTCCGGGGTTTCGAAGTTTGCGCCGATCGCCGATTCTTTGGGTCACGCCAGTTCGGTCAAAGTACTCAAGTATTTCGATGCAGAGATTGCGACCTATGCCGCAACTGTCTCTGAAGTCTGCAACACCAAATCCCTGCGCGTCGCTGCCATGTGCGGTCTCGATCACGAGTTCTCTTAAACGCTCCAGACCGGCAGGCAAGAAGTAGCGGTTAGCGACAGGTTTGAGCAAAAATCCGGCGCCCACCAGTTGATTCAGCAGCTTTGTTGCCGAGTTGTTTGGCGAGTTCATGAAGAACCGGTGGTTTGGTCGGCTCTTGCGCCAATAAGGGTTCAACTCGAGCCCAAAGAGATATCAGTGGCGGGCTCAATTGCGCTGCATGGTTTGGTAGTCGGTAGAGATTACCATCCAACGAGAGATGCTTGTCTTTGATAAGCATTTCCAGACAAAGGCTGAGCAAGCCATTGTTGATGCGGGTCAGGCTGGCAATCTGCTGGAGTGGCAAGCCGGGTTGTTGCGGGTTGGCTGTTTGCCACTGTTCGATGGCTCTCAGCGTTTGCTGTTGGTGCCGTTGGAGAATCTCTGGCGCGATAATGCCATGCTTGTTTTCAATGAAGGTGTTGGTCGCGAGCAAGGTGTCGATTTCAATGTCTGTCAAATTGAACAGACGACTCAATTGGGTGCGACTGCTGCCATCGGGTCGGGCTTGAAGCCAGTTCTTGAGTATCTCGGTCAGGGGTTTTGGCTCGGCGAGTAAGCTGAGTTCTGCCAGTCGCCTTAGACTGGTGCGGCCGCGCCCTGGCGCTGCAGGGTCGAGAACGCGACCGCCTCCAAGAGTCCGTGCTGCCGACTGGTCACGTATGATTAACTGGTCTCCAAACCATAGATTGATAGGTTCGGCTAGAATTAGTTGTGCCATGGCAGTTTTGCCAGGCGCAAGGCCTTGGCCCTCCAGGGTAATCAATCGACCAGTGACGTGATTGGCGCCGCAATGAACGTGCACCGGCGTTGAGTGCTTTAAGCCCATAGTCTCTGACGGCAGCAGCGTGGCGAGAATATCGCAGCGGCTAGTGACTTGATGGTGAGGGTTGCTGGTGAGGTAGTTGCCGCGATGAAGTTGGGCCTTAGCGAGGTCGTTACCTGCAATATTAATAGCGCAACGATCGCCTGGTTGACCTTCCTCAGCAGCTTCGTTCTGTCGATGAATCGAGCGTACTCTGACAGATACACCCTGGGGCGCAAGTATTAATTCGTCGTTCATCAGCACGTGCCCCGAGATCACCGAGCCAGTCACTACCTGGCCTGCGCCCTTCACCGAAAAAGACCGGTCTATAGCCAGACGAAAGTGACCTTGCTGTTGGTGTCGCTGCAGGCTGCGGGCGGTTTTGATCAAAAAGGTAGTGAGTTGGTTAATACCAGTGCGTTGCGTACCAGAAACGGGAAATACGTTAGCATTTTCGAGAAAAGTGCCGCGGGTCAGGGTCTGTATTTCCCTTTGAGCCGCGGCGATACGCTCTGGCGGCACCCGGTCAATCTTGGTGAGTACTACCGCACCTTGTTTGATGCCAATGAGGTTCAGTATCGCCAGATGTTCGGCGGTTTGAGGCATAGGGCCGTCGTCGGCAGCAATAACGAGTAGGCCAAAATCAATGGCGCTGACGCCGGCTAACATATTGCTGATGAACTTGATGTGGCCTGGGACATCGATAAAGCCGAGGCGAATGTCGTCGATAGTCGTGTAGGCAAAGCCTAAATCGATTGTTAGTCCTCGGGCCTTTTCTTCCTCTAGGCGGTCTGTCTCAATACCAGTAATACCATGAACCAATAAGGTTTTGCCGTGATCTACATGACCTGAAGTGGCAATGATCATAGGGTTGCTGACCCGGCAGAGTCAACGGTGCTAACAAGATGCCCTAGTTGGCTGAGAATTTGGTCTGGGTGGTCTAGGGTTCTTAGATCAAAGATCAATTGATTGTCATGGATTCTGCCGATGACAGGTTTAGGCAAGTTTCGAAATGCCGCCGACAGCGCCTGCAAAGCCTGCTTAGATCCAGTTGTATTGATGGGCTGCAGGGCCAGCCCATAGCTGGGTAGTCTTTCAAGTGGCAGAGAGCCACTGCCAATCTGGCTCAAGCATTCGATAATTTTGACCTGAGCGATGTTTTTCAGCGCTGGCACCATCGCGGCGTGTAAATCGCGGGCCAGTTCGTGCAGGGTTGCCGCAGGTCGTGTCAGGTAGTGCAGGGTGGGTAAGTTCGCGACGAGTGTATCGGGGTGTAGGTAAAGCTTTAGCACTTCCTGCAGAGTTACCATCGTCATCTTGTCGACGCGTAGGGCGCGTTTCAGTGGATTCGATTTCAGTTGGTCGATGAGATCGCGACGACCGACGATGATACCTGCCTGAGGGCCGCCCAGTAACTTGTCGCCGCTGAAAGTTACGAGATCAGCGCCTTGTGCTAAGGCCGCTTGGGCTGTGGGCTCAAAAGGCAGGCCGTAGCGACTCAGGTCGATGAGAGTGCCGCTACCCAGATCATTCACGAAGGGCAGTTGGTGCTCATGAGCCAGGGCAGCAAGATCGGCGTCAGGTACCGATTTGGTAAAGCCTTTAATTTCGTAGTTACTGGTGTGTACCTTCATTAGCAGCGCTGTTTGGCTATTGATAACCCGAGAAAAGTCTTCCAGGTGGGTTCGATTGGTGGCGCCGACTTCGACCAGTCGGCAGCCAGAGCTCGCCATAATCTCCGGTATCCGGAACGACCCGCCGATCTCGACCAATTCACCTCGTGACACCGGCACTTCTCGGTCTCGCCCCAGCGTCTGCAGCACGAGCAGGACGGCGGCGGCATTGTTGTTGACGATTGTTGCTGCCTCTGCCCCTGTGATTTCACAAATAAGCGCTTCAACCGTCGCGTCACGATCCCCGCGTTTACCGGTTTGCAGATCAAACTCCAGATTGCTGGCCGCGCCCAAAATCTCAGCCAGGCGCTCAATCGCTGAGATGGGTAGAATCGCTCGGCCGAGGTTGGTGTGGAGTACCGTACCAGTGAGGTTGATCACCGGCCGTAGTCGATTGATTTGGCTCTGGTGGAATTTTTCAGCGATCGAGTTGATGAGTTCTTCGGCACCCGGCAAGGCTAGGTTCGGGTTGACATTCAGCTCGGCGCGCAAGGCCGTCAGGGCTGCACGAATGGCGTTGGTTACGGCAGAGCGACCAAATTCAAGGATCAGATTTTGACAGCTTGAGGTGGATAGCAGGCGGTCTACAGCCGGCAACCGGGCCTTGGGATTTACCGTATTCATGCTCGAGTTAGTCCTCGTTTTCAGCCATCACCTTAGGCATAGGTGCTTGCTGCAGCGTATCCGGTGCAGCTATCGTTGTATCATCAACAGTCTCGGTACTATCTGCAGTCGAAGAGGCTGCTGGCGTTTCAGTCACTATTGTTGGCGCTGCGTCTTGAAGAATTGCAGCGGAGGGCCAGAGGCTCGTTTCGACAGGGGGGCTGCTGCCCCGGTCTGTGATCGGGACGATTTTGGTTTGATCGGGTTCGTTCTGACAATCCCAGTTTGCTGCTTTTGTTGTGCCGTAACAGTACCAGCGCTGGTTAGTCCTGCGGTTATCGAGCAGACTCTCTGCCTCACAGTCCCCTCCTGTGCAGTTTTTAGCCTGCTTGCTGGAGAAGATTCCGCCAATCGCGTCAATAGAGTTATTGACGGTCTGGCAGCCGCTGAGTAGTAAAGGGATCAGGAAAATGGCGGTGTAGGTGATCCGTGTAGGCATGTTAAATCAGCTTCTTGAAAATTGAGGGTGGATTCAAACACAGATTTGCGCTGTTCGATAGTCTGAGGTAAAAATCCCTCGCTTGGCGGTTGATCAAACGTTGCCTTCGGGCGACTAAATATACAATAACAACTCTAGCGGCGGGAGCTGGCAATGTCGATAACGGTAGGAATTAATGGCTTTGGCCGAATGGGAAGGCTCAGTTGTCGAGTTGGCTGGGAGCGGCCAGGCTATCAGCTGATTCGGGTTAATGAAACGGCAACTGATGCGTTGGGGTCGGCTCACCTGCTGAAGTTCGACTCAATTTATGGTGCCTGGCAACATGACACTAGTACTGGGTCAGGATCACTCTTGATCGATGATCAAGCTGTCGTTTATACCTCGAAGCCAGATATTTCGACCACTGATTGGTCCGATTGCGACATCGTCATCGAAGCCACTGGATTGCATCATAAGACGCCAGGGGCTTTGCAGGCCTATTTCGACCAAGGCGTGAAGAAAGTGATCGTCGCCGCCCCGACCAAAGGTGCGCTCAATATCGTTTACGGTGTGAATGATCATCTTTACCAGCCTGATCGGGATCATTTGCTGAGCGCGGCGTCTTGTACGACAAATTGCTTGGCGCCGGTGATTCAGGTGATGCAGTCCAAGGTGGGTATTCGGCACGGCACCATGACCACTATTCACGCGTTGACCAATACTCAAACCCTCGTTGATAAAGGACATCGTGATCTGCGTCGAGCACGGGCTGCGGGCCAATCCTTAATACCCACAACTACTGGGTCGGCCCAGGTGATTACGGACATTTTCCCTGCGCTGGCCGGCAAACTCAACGGCATGGCCGTAAGAGTTCCGTTACTTGGCGCTTCACTCACCGATTTTGTGTTTGAGGCTGCGCGGCCAGTGACTGTCGCCGAAATTAATGGGTATTTCCAGGCTGCAGCCGATGCTGAGCTGGCCGGGATTCTTGGCTATGAAGAGCGCCCCTTGGTGTCCGTCGACTATATTAAGGACCCGCGTTCAGTGATTATCGATGCGCTATCGACCATGGTGATCGATGATACTCAGGTCAAGCTTTATGCCTGGTATGACAATGAATGGGGCTATGTGAATCGACTGGTTGAGCTGCTCGACCGGGTGGCAAGCAGCCTGCACGACTGATGCGTAACTATCTGGTGGTCACTGCCGGTTATTGGGCTTTTACCCTAACCGATGGCGCGATTCGCATGTTGGTGGTGTTGTACTTCCATCTATTGGGCTACTCACCCTTTGAAGTGGCCATGTTATTTCTTTTCTATGAGTTCTTTGGCATCGTCACAAATCTCGTGGGTGGTTGGCTCGGGGCCCGCGTTGGACTAAATCTGACGATGTTAGTGGGTATGGGTCTACAGGTTTTTGCGCTGGTCATGTTGATGGTTCCGGAACTCTGGCTGTCCGTAGGTTATGTGATGTTGGCGCAGGCGTTGTCTGGGATCGCCAAAGACCTGAATAAAATGGCCGCCAAAGCCAGCGTCAAACTTCTCTTGCCAGCACAAGCCAGCGACTCGCGCCTGTTTAAGTGGGTGGCGGTACTCACCGGCTCAAAAAATGCGCTTAAGGGTTTAGGTTTTTTTGTCGGTGCTGGGTTGATGCAGTGGCTCGGTTTTCGTGGGGCGCTTGTGGTGCTGGCCTCGGGACTGTTCTGCGCCTTGTTGATCAGTGCCTGGTTACTGCCATCGGGCCTGGGTAAGACTAAGGCCAAACCGGCATTCAGTCAGGTGTTCGCCACACAGCCTTTAATTAATTGGCTAGCCGCCGCCCGGTTTTTCTTATTCGGTGCCAGGGATATCTGGTTTGTAGTGGCTTTGCCGGTCTATCTCTATACCGTTCTCGGCTGGGAGTTTGTCACTGTCGGCAGTTTCATGGCGGTCTGGGTCATGGGTTATGGATTGATTCAAGCCAGTGCGCCGTTGATATTACGTCATGCCGACCGGGGTCGTGGTCCGAATGGCTTCGCTGCATTAACTTGGGTCGCCGTTCTGGCGCTAGTGCCGGCCAGCATCGCCATGCTCTTGAGTGCAGGCATGCAACCAGATCGGGTAGTCGTCATTGGTCTGCTGGTTTTCGGGGTTGTCTTTGCCCTGAATTCTGCGGTTCATTCTTATCTAATTGTGGCTTGGTCGGCGCGCGATGAGATGGCTAAAAATGTTGGTTTTTATTACATGGCCAATGCCGGTGGGCGACTCGCCGGCACGGTGCTCTCTGGGCTGATTTATCAGAGCCAAGGCTTGATCGGCTGTCTGTGGTGGTCCAGCGTCATGCTGGTGCTGGCGGGCTTGATATCTATCCGTTTCTCGCGGGTCTAGATTTCGGTGCCGCTTCAGCGAGTCTGACGCACCACATATTTGCCACTGAAGGTCATGGCGCTGGCACCATCAAGGATAATGCCCGTGTCCAGCAAGATGCTAGCCTTGCCTGTGTCCGTCAGGCGGCTGGCAAAAGCGGCGTATTCATCGGGCAGGCGACACTCGCAGACCAGTTCCGCAAAGACGGGCAGGTGGTAGCCCACTTCACCGCCGGCGATCACGGTATTGCAATCCAGTCCCAGTTCAGCCGTTTTGAGTTGCAAGATGCCCCATCCAGCGAGCGCCACCAATGAGAATAAGCTGCCACCAAAAGCAGATTGTTGATGATTGATGTTGTTCTCCAGAGGCGCTGTGACTCGCAGGCACGCGCCATCATAGCTGACCACCTGGATACCCATATGTTGACTGATGGGGATCAATGTATGGTAGGCATGTTGGAGTGACTCGATGGTGGCGTCGGGTAATTGCACGGTCATGATCCTGGGTGGCGGAGAGGGCAAAATGCCGGCGTGCGGCAGTGATAAGAGTTTACGGTGACTAATTGCTGATGACCAGTGCTCAAGTTCGGTATGATGAGGTCAATATTGTTCGGGGACGATTGTGCGCAAATTCATCATTTTATGTATCGTGTTGCTGGGTGGCTGTGACCAGACCCAGCAGGTAGACATTGTTGGCAATACTATGGGCACGACCTACAGTATTAAAATTATCTCGACCAATATCGATCAGGCGAACCTCACCGCTGAGGTTGAGACTCGGCTACGGGATATTAACGGCCTGATGTCGACTTACATGCCTGACTCGGAGCTGTCCCGCTTCAATCAGTCACCAGCGAATGAATGGTTTAATGTCAGTCCTGAGATCATCGAGGTCCTGGCAATGGCTGCGGATATTTACCGGCTTAGTGAGGGCAGTTTTGATGTCACAGTGGGGCCGCTGGTCAATCTCTGGGGTTTTGGTCCAAATCCGGGGCCTGACCAGGTACCTGCGGCCAAACAAATCAACGAAATCCTTGAGACTATTGGGTTCGAGCACCTGCAGGTGCGGGCGGACGCACTGCGCAAAAATGTAGATTTGTATGTTGACCTTTCTGCCATCGCCAAGGGCTATGCAGTGGATCAGCTCGCAAGCTTGCTGGATGACCATGGCATTCAGCGCTATTTGGTCGAAATTGGCGGTGAGTTGCGTGGCAAAGGCGTCAATGCACAGGGTCAGCCCTGGCGGGTCGCCGTGGAGTTGCCCGAGTCCAATCAGCGTATTCCTTATCGAATCATCGAATTAGTGGATATGGGCATGGCGACTTCTGGCGATTATCGCAACTATTTTGAACAGGGTGGGGTGCGCTATTCACACACCATAGATCCGGCAACGGGTTATCCCATTCGCCATAATCTAGCGTCTGTTACGGTGCTTGCACCCAGTACTGCGATGGCTGATGGGCTGGCAACGGCCATTGATGTTATGGGTGCTGATCGCGGTTTGGCGTTAGCAGAGGCGCAGGGACTCGCTGTCTTTGTTATACTCAAGCGCGGTGACGGTTTCGAGGCGCAATACTCGACGGCGTTTGCGCTTTATCTTAAAGCTGAGGAATAACACCCTCAGCGTTAAAAGCTCAGCAATAATGGGCAGTCTTTAACCGAGTAAAAGAATAATGATTGAGTTTTTCCTGACATTTGTGATTTTGCTGTTGATTGTTGCCGGTATGGCGATTGGTGTGTTACGGGGCCGTAAGCCCATAGCGGGCACCTGTGGTGGCTTGAATAATATGGGCGGTGGCGGCACTTGTGATCTTTGTGGAGGGGACACCCAGAAATGCGAAGAGGTTAGCAAGGCAACTTTTTTCGATGCCAGCAAGGTCTGAGGCTTCAGCCTCGCCCGATCAGCACATCGATCACCACATCGATCACCACATCGATCACCACATCCACCACCACATCCATCAACACACCCTGTCATCGACCCTCGTCAGCTCGGCCGATCAACATTTCGACCTTAAGCGCCGAGTATTGCCCTGAAGCTCTGGTTTTGAGACTCTGGTTCTGAGACTCTGGTTCTGAGATTTGATTTTTGAAGTTTGAATGTTCAAATTTGGGTTCTGTAGCCCACTGGCCTAGTCAGTGGATCGATTAGGCCCAGATGTCTTTGCGCCGCTGATAGAATTCGTGACAGGCCTGCATATCATCTAAAAACCTCGGGAGCTCGTCCATCAACAGCGCCTGGGGCCCGTCCACGAGAGCATGGGCCGGGTCAGGGTGAAAATCCACCAGCACCATGTTGGCGCCGGCAACAAGACCCTGAGCCGCGGCGTGGGCCACATCAAGAATCTGGTCAGAGGAGCGCTCTCGAGTTCCTACCGAATGAGACGGGTCGACGCAGACGGGCATGCGTGTCAGGCGCTTAACTGCCGGTACTTGGCCAAAGTCCACCATGTTGCGGTGGGGGCTACTGGCCGAACTTTTCATGCCCCGTAGGCAAAAAATCACATTCGAAGCCCCTTCGCTCGCCAAGTACTCGGCGGCATTCAGTGATTCGTTCAGACTCACACCATAGCCCCGCTTGAACAGTACCGGAAAGACTCGCTGCCGGCCAACGGCCTTCAGTAACTCGAAATTCTGAGTATTGCGAGTGCCAATTTGCAGCATCACGCCAGTGGGATTACCTGTCGCGTGCAAGGCCTCGTTGATTTCTTCGATATGCTTTTCGTGAGTGACTTCCATTGCGATGACCTTAATGCCGTACTTACCCGCCAGTTCGAATACCCAGGGCAAGCAGTCTCGGCCGTGGCCTTGAAAAGAGTAGGGGTTGGTCCTTGGCTTGTACGCACCCATGCGGGTGCAGACCTGGCCGTGAGCCTGGAGCGCTTTGAGCATGGTTTCAACATTCTTCGGGTTATCCACTGCGCATAGACCGGCGACAATATGACAATTGTCCTGGCTGAATTCGACGCCGTTATAGTGAAAGCCGCTGACCCGCAATTGATCTGAATGGCGCCCCAAGATTCGATATTCTTCGGATATGCGAATGACTCGCTCGACGGCATCAAAGCTTTCAATCATGGCCTGGTCGAGCTTGTGGGTGTCACCTAACAAGTAAATTTCAGTCAGAATTTTTTCCGCGCCCCGGACCTGATGATGCTGTAGTGTCACATCAGGCAGTGTTCCCAGGTAGTCCATGATTTTCTGATAGGCTGGACTTTGCTGGTCAGTATTGGGTTTCAGTATGACAATCATCGGCTTTACTCCAGGTTGACTATTCGGCAATGTCTGCTGGTAGTTTGTGCTGTCTCGTTGCCAAAGCCAAGCAGTCTGTGGGCGATTCTGCGACGAAATATTTCGAGCCATTCGTGCTGCCGTATTAGCCCAGCGGCGCCCGGTTATCTCAGAGTTAGATGAAAGTTCTGTTGCTAGTCGCTATTTCGAGAGAGTGGTATGTGCTTCAATACACCTTCGTTCTACAGACAGTCAGACATTATGGGTTCTAGTTGGCGATCTTTGATCGCCCTTCGTTATACGCGTTCAGGTGCCTCAGATCAGCTGGTGTCCTTCATGTCCTTGGTGTCCATAGTGGGCCTAGTGCTGGGTGTCGCGGTGCTGGTGCTGGTGCTGTCCGTCATGAATGGTTTCGAGCAGGAGCTTAGGCTACGTGTGCTGGCGGTGTTGCCTCATGGCGTTATTTTTGCGGAAGAGGGCTTCGATGACTGGCAGAAGACGGCCGAAACATTCGCGGCAGATCCAGGAGTGACAGGTGTCGCGCCTTATGTCGAAGGTGCGGGCCTGGTGGTGGCCAATGGTGCTGTAGAGGGTATCTCCTTTACCGGCATTGACCCAAATGCCGAGCGGCAGGTCTCAATTATCAATGATTTTTTACTTGCGGGTAACTTGGCATCGTTGTCCGCGGGGTCATTTAATGTTGCCATTGGGCGTGATTTAGCTGACCTAATGCATGTGACTTTAGGCGATCGTTTGACGTTGGTGCTCCCCATGGCTCAACTAACCCTGGCTGGCCCTTTGCCCCGGAGTAAACGTTTTACGGTGAGTGCTATCTTCGAGGTTGGCACTGATGCAGATATGAGCCAGATAATGATGAACCAGCTGGATGCCATAAAGCTCTTGGGCCCGCAGGCGGTTGTTGGTTTGCGAATTGCTATGGTAGATCTGTTTGATGCGCCACAGATATTGCCACGTCTGATCCAAAGTGCTCATCGAGATGATCTGTATGCTTCGAGTTGGATGCGCCGTTATGGCAATTTGTATGACGCGATTTTGGTACAAAAAACCACCATGTTTTTATTGTTACTAATGTTGGTGGCAGTCGCTGCCTTTAATGTCGTGTCGAATCTAGTCATGACGGTTAACGATAAACAGGGTGATATTGCTATTTTAAGGACACTGGGCGCATCCAAGCGGTCGGTGATGGCGATCTTTATATTTCATGGTGCCATGTTAGGAGCGACTGGGATCGTTATTGGTATTTTGTTAGGTGTGGGTAGTGCCTTGTGTATCGGTGATATCTATCAGTTCATCGAATCGTCGTTGCAGTTGGGCGTGATGGATGAGTATTTCGTTCACTATCTACCGTCAGCCGTATTACTGACCGATGTCGCGATGGTCGCGGGCGTTTCGATGTTGATTTGCCTAGGCGCGACGATTTATCCCGCTTATATGGCAGCCCGATCCAATCCAGTAGAGGCGCTCCAATATGAGTAAGTCCATTCCTGAATACACGCCTGTGACTGAAGCCCCGGCCACGGGGGATATTGTACTGAAAGTCGAGGGCCTGCAAAAATATTACCATCAGGGCGCAGAAAAACTGCACATCCTCAAGGGGGTTGATCTGGTTGTGCATCGCGGTGAGCGCATCGCCATCGTCGGGCTTTCTGGTAGCGGTAAAAGTACGCTGCTCCACCTGCTCGGTGGACTCGACGCTGCTGATGCGGGAAGTGTTTGGTTGAACGGCATTGATCTGGCTGTTGCCACCGACAAAGAGATCTGTCGCCTACGAAATGAGAGTCTTGGTTTTGTCTACCAATTTCATCATCTGATGGCAGATTTCAGTGCGGCAGAGAATGTTGCTATGCCATTATTGATTGGTGGCGCCACTCGGGCGACTGCTCTGGAGCAAGCCACCCGTATTCTCGCGCGGGTCGGACTCAGTGATCGGCTTAGCCATCGCCCGGCACAATTATCTGGCGGTGAGCGCCAACGTGTCGCCATGGCGAGGGCGTTGGTGACATCTCCGGACTGTGTGCTAGCGGATGAGCCGACGGGCAATTTAGATGAAAAAACCGCGATTGAAGTTAACGCATTGATGGTGGAGTTGAGTCATGAGCTCGGGGTCAGCTTTATCGTTGTAACCCATAACCTAGGTCTTGCGCGGCGCATGGACCATGTGTATCAGTTGCATAACGGCTTGCTGCAGGCGGAAGAGGTGCTTCGTTGAGCCTGCAAGTTCCATGGTTTATTGGCTTGCGTTATAACGGCAGTCGATCCGGTCAGGGCTATCTGTCGTTTATCTCGCGGGTTTCCTTGTTCGGTCTGGCGTTGGGTGTCATCGCGTTAACGGTGGTTGTCTCGGTAATGAATGGGTTTGATACTCAGTTGAGATACCGGATTCTTGGGGTCGTGCCGCATCTGGTTGTTGATAGTCAGGACTCGGTTAGGCTGAACGAATTTCTGGATCGTCAGCCTGACGTGGTTGCTCACAGTTTGTTTCAGCAGAGACACGGCATAATTATGGGCCGAGCAGCGAACAAGTTGGTTTCGGTCTATGGCATTCTGCCGTCGACTGAGCCTCAAATGTCGGTGATTGATCGTCATTTGATTGACGTTTCGTTGAATGATTTGGTGAGTGGATCGAACCGGGCATTATTGGGTCGGCCGCTCGCCTATCAAATGGGTTTGCTGCCCGGCGATCAATTCACATTGATTATCCCCGAGCCTGGTCTCGGGGGGAATACTATTGCGCCCAGGCTCGCTAAATTGATTGTCGCCGGTTATTTCGAACTGGATTCCGAATTGGACTATGGTTTGGTGCTCGTGCACCTTGACGACTTGAAGGTGATATCGGGAGATACCTCTGAGCAAGTACGGGTTGCGCTCGATAATGTGTTTCTGACGGGCGCGATATCGGCAGCCATCAACACCGCGCTCGGTGAGCGTCGCATCCAGGATTGGACCAGCGAGTTCGGTGATTTCTTTGAGACCGTCAAGATGGAAAAAGTCATGATGTTCCTGTTGTTAACGCTGATCGTCGCGATCGCCGCTTTCAATATAGTTTCTGGTTTGAGCATGATGGTGAAGCAAAAATCCAGTGACATTGCGGTTTTGCGAACCCTTGGTTTGTCGTCTCGACAGGTTATGCAAATATTTGTGATTCAGGGTAGTCTGGTGGGCGCCGCAGGGGTGTTGCTGGGATTGTTGATTGGTGTCCCGTTAGCCTGGTATGTGCCTGAAGTCGTTGGCTTCTTTGAGGCCCTGTTCGGTGGCAAAGTGCTGGCAGGCACATACTTTAGCACGGTGCCGACAGACGTCAGATTGCTGGATATTTTGGCGATTGCCTTCGTGTCGTTATTGATCGCCATGGTGGCGACCATTTATCCGGCTTATCGCGCATCGAAATTACTGCCCGCGGAAATTCTGCGCCACGAATGATGCGATCAAGCCTGTTTGAGGAGGGATGATTAGCTTGTCATCAGGTTACAGGGATTGGTTCTTACGTTGGTTGCGCCGAGTCCAGTTTTTCGAAACTCGCCAGCGCCAATAGAGCCTGACGCCAATAAAGCCCAGCAACCCAAAGATTATGCCGGAGACCAATGAGCCCAGTAGCAGGGGTTGCCAGACGGTGGCGATCTGCCCAGATAGCCATTCCCAGGAAAGACTGATGCTTTTCACTCTATTGTCATGACCAAGCAGGAAGGTGCCGAGTCGGTAGGTGGCATAGAACATAGCTGGAATGGTTAACGGATTGCTGATCCAGATTAAACCGATGGTCAGAGGGATATTGGCACCAACCCAGACAGATAAAAAAACTCCTGGAATCATCTGAAAGGGTATCGGCAGAAAGCAGCAAAAACCACCGATGAGCGCCGCGTAGGACACTGAATGGCGATTAAAATGCCACAAGTTATTAGCAAAAATAACCTCGCCGAGAAATCGCAGAGACTTCTGGCCGCGGAGGTTATCTCTGGTGGGTAAGTACTTCTTCAACGATTCTACCAATTGATTAGGCGCAGGTAATATGCGCGGTATTATGCGCATAATTCAACGGAAAGCCAGCCGATAAATCAAGGGCTGACAGGTTGTGAGGCCGCCCGCTTACTAGAGACCTGTATACCTGCCTACAGAGGCTTGCGCCGTCGCTGCTTATGTTTAAGGCATGACCAGCATAGAACAGACCGAAATGGGTCTGGTTATGAATCTAGCTATCCTTGCTTGTATCGTTGGTACGATCATCCCTGCGCGTCTGCCGGTTCTGCTTGACTCGGGAGTGCTGGTTTGGGGTCTGCCTGTGGTGTTGCTGGGTGTTTGTTACACCTGGCCCAGGATGTTGGCAGCGTTCTATTTGGGGCTTTACTTTGGGCTGGTTAATTTGGATGGGAGCTTGGCGTCCCGACTACCGGCTGCGTTGGCGGGAGAGCCCCTGGAAGTCTGGGGTACGGTGGTGTCCCTGCCAGAAAACCGTGACGGTCTGGTACGATTTCGGTTTCAGGTTGATCGCTGTCAGTCCTGCCATGAACCCCTGATAGTGAGTCTCTCCTGGTATAGTGATGAGCAGATTCAGTCGGGAGAGCGTTGGCGGCTGGTGGTGCGGCTGAATCGGCCTAGGGGATCGGTCAATCCCGGATTGTTCGACTATCAGGCCTGGTTGTTAGCTCAGGGTATCGACGCCAACGGTTATGTCCTCGAGGGGGAACGGCTCGTTGGGAGTCTGGCTGCGCCGCACCATCAGTTGCGAGGTTGGCTGCGCACGCGCCTGCAGGCGGTAATGCCGCCGAGCCAGCTTAGTGGTTTGCTCCTGGCGCTGAGTCTGGGAGAGAGCGCTCAAATATTGCCGAGCCAATGGCGGGTTTTATCGGCGACCGGTACCAACCATTTGCTCATTATTTCCGGGCTGCATGTCGGCCTGGTTGCGGCTCTGTGTCTGTCGCTGTTTTCTTGGTTGTTGCGCCGGCTGCGGTACGCCCGGGCTTGGGCCTTGGGTCTTTCGCTGATCGTCGTCATGGGTTATGGCGGCATTGCGGGTCTGGGTTTGCCGGTACAGCGAGCGCTCGTTATGCTTGTTTGCGCGTCGCTGCTACTGATATTGAGGCGTCACGTCAGCCTCTTAAGCCTTTGGTGCTATGCGTTGTTGCTGGTGACCCTGATCAACCCGCTGGCGAGTTTGACTATCGGGTTCTGGCTATCCTTCGGAGCGGTGTTTGTCCTTATTTATGGTTTTGCCGGTAGAACGCCAATGCCGGGTTCGGTTGGCGTCATCGGTAGCTTGTGGGCTTGGCTTAGGAGCCTGCTGCGGTCGCAGTGGCTGGTATTTTTTGGTATGAGTCCGCTGTTGCTGTATTTTGTCGGTCAGTTAGCGAGCCTGGCATTTATCGCTAACCTGGTGGCTATACCCTTGGTGAGTCTGGTGATAGTGCCGCTGTTGCTTCTGAGTCTGATTACTGCTTCCGTGAATTTGGATCTTACCGCACTGATATTGCGTGTGGCTGAGGCTGTGCTGCATTATCTGTGGCTTTATCTTGAAGCCGTCGCCTCCTTGGAATGGGTCTATTACGCCGGCGATCTTCCTTTGGGACTGCTGCTGTTGGGCTTTGTTGGTGCCTTGGTGGTGTTGCAACCCGCTGGCTTCTTGCCGCGTTGGCCCGGCTTGTTGATGATGCTCCCAATGATCATTAATACGATGCCGAGAGCGCTAGCCCCGGGTGAAGCGGAAATTACGGTGCTGGATGTAGGGCAGGGTTTGAGCGTGTTGGTGCGGAGCAATGACGGCAGCCTGCTCTATGATGCCGGGCCTAGGTTCAGTGATCGGTTTGATGCAGGTCAGCAAATCGTTACCCCCTATCTGCGTCGAAGTGGAATCGGGGCGCTGGAAGTCATGATTATTAGCCACAATGATCAAGATCATGCCGGTGGTGCGGCGGCGGTGATGGCCAATTTTCCCGTGGCGCGGTCCTACTATGGTGAACCGCCAAGGCAGGGCGCCGCGAGATCAGCCGCTGGTGCTCGCTCTGCCGACTGCGGTGAGGCAAGACAATGGCATCAGGGTGGGGTGCGTTTTAGCCTGCTGGGCGTTGGTGGATCAACGCCGCTGTCGGCGAATAACCAGTCTTGCTTGTTGCTAGTCGAGGCGGCTGGATTTTCAGTCCTGTTACCAGGAGATATTGAGAGCGAGACTGAGTTTGCGTTACTCGATTTGATGGCAGACCAGGTTCTACCACGAGTAGACGTGTTGATTGCACCGCATCACGGCAGTCTAACCTCGTCCCACCCAGCGTTCCTCAATCGTTTGAAGCCCAGTGCGGTGGTTGTTTCTGCAGGCTATCAGAATCGCTTTGATCACCCCCATGCTCAAGTTTTAGCCAGGTATCGGGCTCGGTCTATGCAGGTGTTCAATACGGCCAACGATGGTGCCATTATCATCCGGTTAGGGAAAACTTTACAAATCCAACGGGCGCGGAATGCCGTGCCGAGAATCTGGTACAATTGACGCAGTGCACATTGCTGCATCGATAGTCTTCTAATCTGATCTAATTGAGTGAAATAAATGAGTGATGTGCTACGGGCGCTGATTGGCCAATTGAGTCTTGAGCCAATTGAATTGAATATGTTTCGCGGTTTGACGACTAACACCGGGCAACCACGGGTATTTGGCGGTCAGGTGATTGCCCAAGCGCTGATGGCGGCATCTAGAACCGTTGAGGGCAGGTTTTGCCATTCGTTACATGGTTACTTCCTGAGGCCTGGGGACCCGAACTTGCCGATCATATACGATGTTGACAGAATTCGTGACGGTAAGAGCTTTACCACGCGCCGGGTGGTAGCGATTCAAAAGGGCGAGGCGATTTTCAATATGTCAGCATCCTTTCAAGTTGCCGAAGTAGGATTGAGTCACCAAGCAGAAATGCCCCAGGTACCGGGTCCTGAGGAGTGCCCCAGTGATGAGGAGATGTTTTCTGGATCATCTATTGATGCTTGGCCGGCGGAAATGCAGCGCATGATGGCCATGCGGCCGATTGAAATTCGTCGAGTCGAGCCCTACAGCTTTGTGAAGCCGGTAAAGCGTCCGCCACACCAGCAGGTTTGGATGCGCGCGCGGGGCAGTGTTGATGCCGACCAAGTGCTGCACCAGTGTCTGTTGGCTTATGCCTCTGACATGGGTATTTTGAGCACATCAACATTGCCTCATGGCAAGTCTTTCCTGAGCGGCCTGATGACCGCAAGCCTGGATCACGCCATGTGGTTTCATCGGCCGATCGATGTCACTGAGTGGCATTTGTTCGTCCAAGATAGTCCTGCCGCCGCCGGTTCTCGCGGTTTTAATCGCGGCACGATGTTCACTCAAGCGGGTGAATTAGTCGCCTCAGTCGCTCAGGAAGGCCTGATGCGAGAGCTGATTTAAGCCAGGTAAATGTCTGCAGGTCAATAAGTGCGCGATCTTTCGCATCTTAACATTTCTTTAATTTTATCTTTGCCGAATCTTTACAGTTCTCGACTTAAATGCGCGGACTTTAAGACAAGCGAGATTCTATATGCGAAAGATGATCCTGATAGCATTGATGACAACTTTCCTGGTTGCTTGCGGTGAGCCCGCAATCGACAATATCGTGACTAGTGTAGATGGACAAGGGAGCCTCAGTGGCAAGGTCCAGCTTGATGGGTCAAGCACGGTGTTTCCGATCAGCGAGGCGGTCGCCGAGGACTTTGGGACAGTTGCGCCTAAAGTCAGAGTGACAGTGGGCGTATCCGGCACTGGCGGTGGCTTTAAGAAATTCGTTAACCAGGAAATTGATATCAGTGACGCATCCCGGCCGATTAAAGCCTCCGAAGCGGCGAAAGCTGTTGCTGCGGGAATAGAGTTTATTGAATTACCGGTTGCCTATGACGGTATCTCTTTAGTGGTTAGTCTCGAAAATGACTGGGTCGATTATTTGACCGTGGCTGAACTGAATCAAATCTGGCAGCCTGATAGCACAGTAACGACCTGGAAAGATGTTCGTCTTGAATGGCCTGCTGAAACCATTCGCTTGTATGGTCCAGGTACAGACTCAGGCACCTTCGACTATTTCACCGGGGTGGTGAATGGTAAAGAGCAAGCGTCACGCGGCGACTTCACCGCCAGTGAAGATGATAACGTTTTGGTGCAGGGGATCTCAGGAGATAAATACTCTTTGGGATACTTCGGGTTCGCCTACTACATCGAAAATATAGACAAGCTTCGAGCTGTCCCTATTCTGGGTGAAAATGGCATCGTTGCGCCGACCGTCGTCACTATAAACAATGGTACCTATGCGCCGCTTTCCCGACCGATCTTTATCTATGTAAACAAGTCTGCCTTGGATCGTCGGGAAGTGGCCGAATTTGTTGAATATTACCTAGAGAACGCCGGTAAGCTCGCCGGCGAGGTGGGTTACATCGCATTGCCAGCGTCAGTTTACCAAGCCGCAAAAGATCGGGTCGCGCAGAAAATCACGGGCAGCGCCTACCAACCTGATTCAACCTTGAACAAGTTGGTAGGTCAGTAACAACTCATTTATGTCCCTTAATGAAACCGGCGGCTTCGTCCTAAGGAAAGCGCCGGTGGGCTGCGAAATAATACTATGACATTACTGGCTACTTCAAAGTACCGATGGGGAGAGGCGATTCTTCGTCAGCTATTCTTTCTGTGCGCCTTTATTTCGGTGCTGACCACTGTGATCGTTATCGGCATATTAGCGGTTGAGACCAGCAGCTTTTTTGACGAAGTATCGATTTCAGATTTTCTTTTTGGCACCGAGTGGCGACCACTGCTTGAGCCGAAGGCCTACGGCATTCTGCCGCTACTCGGGGGTACCCTGCTGATTGTGGTGGGGTCTTCCATCGTCGCGCTGCCTGTAGGTTTAGCCTGTGCTGTGTACCTGAGCGAGTATGCCAGTGATCGAGCACGCAACATCATCAAGCCTGTTCTGGAGGTACTAGCAGGTATCCCGACGGTTGTTTATGGCTACTTTGCGATCTCTTTCGTCACCCCCGGATTACGGCTCGTATTAGATGATGTACAAATTTTCAATGCGGCCAGTGCAGCGATTGTTGTAGGTATCATGGTGTTACCGATGGTGGCCTCATTGTGCGATGACGCGCTGCGGTCAGTGCCATCGAGCCTCAGGGAAGGGGCCTACTCCGTGGGCGCCACATCCTACGAGGTGACCGCCAGGGTTGTCGTGCCGGCAGCCCTGTCAGGTATTTTTGCAGCGTTTGTGTTGGCGGTATCACGGGCCATTGGCGAAACCATGGCGGTGACCCTGGCTGCGGGTGCCACTCCCAATTTGACGCTAAATCCGCTGGAAAGTATCCAAACCATGACGGCTTATATAGTCCAGGTAAGCCTGGGCGATACCCCAAGCGGAGGTTTGGCTTATAAAACCTTGTTTGCGGTTGCTAGCGTCTTGTTCACAATCACGCTGGTGATGAATCTGCTAGCGAACAAGGTGATGCGGAAATACCAAGAGGTCTATGAATAATGAAGACTCGCGGGACTACCAACGGCGAATCATTGGGGCATCGGTCTGTCTCACTTCGACGTCGACATCTTACTGCTTCATTATTTAAGGCGCTGTGTATTGGCTTTACGCTGTTTGCTGTGAGTGTATTGGGTCTGTTAATCGCGCAGGTTGGTGCTGACGGTCTACCCTGGCTTGATGCACAGTTTTTGAATAACTTCCCATCGCGATTCCCGGAGAAGGCGGGTGTTAAGTCAGCCCTGTACGGCACACTTTGGGTTGTGAGCTTGACTGCGCTCATTGCTTTGCCAATGGGTGTGCTGGCAGCAATCTATCTTGAAGACTATGCGCCAGCATCGAGACTTACTCGAGTTATTGAAGTCAATATTGCCAATCTCGCCGGTGTTCCTTCGATTGTGTATGGCATATTAGGGTTGGCGATTTTTGTGCGATTCTTCGGTCTTGAGCGCAGTGTGCTGGCTGGTGCAATGACAATGTCGTTTTTAATTTTGCCAGTGATTATTATTTCTTCAAAGGAAGCTATTCGCGCAGTTCCTTCTTCTATTAGGCTGGCGGCTTATGCGGTTGGTGCAACCCAGTGGCAGGTTGTTAGGTCACATGTACTGCCGGCGGCGATCCCAGGGATTTTAACAGGTGTTATTCTCGCTTTGTCGAGAGCGATAGGCGAGACAGCGCCCTTGATTATGATTGGTGCCCTAACCTACGTTGCGTTTACACCTGAAGGGCCAATGGATGAATTTACTGCGCTACCCATTCAAATATTTAACTGGGCTTCGAGGCCTCAAGCGGAATTCCATGAACTCGCGGCCGCCGGTATCATCGTGTTGCTCGCCGTTTTGCTTACCATGAATGCACTGGCTGTGCTCATTCGCTATAAAGGAACACAGAAATGAACACCCGTGATAATGCAGTACTGGAGGCGCGGGATGTTACGATCCGCTATGGCGGGCATGCCGCAGTAAAGAACGTCAATCTGTCGATCTATGAAAAGAAAATCACCGCTATTATTGGTCCTTCAGGGTGCGGGAAAAGTACCTTGTTGAGATCATTAAATCGGATGAATGATTTCATCGATCACGTTACCCAAGAAGGTGAGATTCTTTATCGGGACACGAACTTGTACGGCGAAGGTGTTGATCCGGTTGAGGTGCGTTTGCATATGGGCATGGTTTTTCAACGGCCTAACCCGTTTCCTAAATCTATATTCCGCAATGTCGCATGGGGGCCAACCATTAACGGCTTGCCAGGTGATATTAATCTGCGAGTTGAGCGGGCCTTGAAGCAAGCGGCTTTGTGGAATGAAGTTAAAGATCGCCTAGATGATTCAGCCCTCAATCTTTCCGGTGGCCAACAACAACGACTCTGCATTGCTCGGGCGCTAGCAATGGAGCCGGAGGTCATCTTGATGGATGAGCCTTGCTCGGCACTTGACCCCGTGTCGACGGCGCGGATCGAGGACTTATTGTTTGAGCTTAAACAAAACTACACGATCGTGATTGTTACACACAACATGCAGCAAGCTTCGCGAGTCTCCGACTACACTGCCTTTATGGAAAGTGGCACGTTGATTGAGTATGGAGATACTGATCAGGTGTTCACGCGACCAAAACAAAAAAGAACCGAAGATTACGTCACCGGAAGGTTTGGCTAACTATTATGACTATGCATCTACAGCGTGACCTAGATAACTTGAGAAAATCGATTCTGCTACTCGGCGCCAGAGTTGAAGAAAATATTAATCACGCCATCTTCTTGCAGGCGAACAGAGATCTGTCGATTACAGCACTGATGCGCGAGGCGGAGGTAGAGATAAATGAAATGGAGGTGACCATTGAGGAGGAGTGCCTCAAGGTGTTGGCCTTGCATCAGCCGGTGGCGGTAGACCTACGTTTTATCATTGTCGTGCTGAAGGTCAATAACGACCTTGAGCGAATGGGTGATCAAGCGATTAACGTGCTTGAGCGGATCGAGTTTCTTGCTCAGCATCCACGCATCGAAGAAAACCTTGAGTTCGGGGCCATGGGGGCGCTAGTCAAGACGATGGTTAAATCCTGTCTGGATGCGTTGGTGAATCATGAAGTCGCCTTAGCGAAATCAGTGTGTAAGTTGGACGATGAAGTGGATGCCATTCACGCCGCCATGTTTGTCAAACTCCGCGGCGTCATGGAGTCTGATACACGGTTGATCGCGCCAAGTCTGTCGTTGCTGACAATATCCAGTAACTTCGAACGGATTGCTGACTTGGCGACGAATATAGCCGAGGAGGTTATCTTCATGGAGGAAGGAGAAGTTGTTAGGCACAAGACACAGAGGGCTGCAAAGTAACCGGGCATGAGCGACTATATTTCAAATAGATTTCGCACAAAATGCAGCTTCATTAAATACACAAGCAATAAGATAATTGCAGGGAACCCTGTGAAATTACGCACTTAATGCTTGTATGGGATACCTGTATTGCTGATCGCCGGGTTCAGCACGCAAGGCGCTGCTGACCTGGGTGTGCCAGTAAGTCTATACGGTCAAGTGAATATCAGACGAACCCGGGTGATAATGATTAGCAAAGTAATGCTTCTCGAATTGCTCTGAACGCCAGTTTTAGGCTCAACACGGATTTATCGTTGATCTCTCAGGTTTGGCAAGACGTGGACTATGCTCATGATGGTGCTCACAGCGATTTGCTGCTAAGTCTGCGAAGTAGTTTTGTGGGCCTAAAGGGACGTTTTAGTGCTGTTCGGTGCGAACGATAAGCCAATCAAAAAATCACAAATGAGGCTTGATCTGTTTAACGATCAGATTAGCGCTATATAAAAATATCTCAGTCGGCGACTCGTCGCTGACGTCAGGGTCTGGTCCCGCGGCAATCATCGTCGTAGCATTGGTTGTGAATGGGACATCGCCAATCGCCAATCGAAGGGCACCCTGTAGAGTGGACAGGGTGCTCTGTGACTTGCGTCTATTAGTTAATGATAATAATGGGGTCCAGCACGCAACCTTCGGTAGACGTGACATTGTAGGCAACGTGATCGCCTGAATTGCCGGTGATAATGCACTGGTAGTAACCTTGGTTGGGTCTGGCCTGGCAATTCTTAAGTGCGCCAGGAGAGCCTGCCTTAGTGGTAATGCTTGCGATTGAGTTCAGCGGTGACCAGCGGACGGGGCCGTTGTTGTCGCGACAGGCGGTGTTTTTCGGATCATTATCGCTGCCGCCGCAGCTACGATCATGGCTAATGACTTCTGTCGGTTCGCAACCGTTGAACATTACTTGTAAGTTAGACGCAGCGAAACTACCGCTAGTGAAAAACAGTGCGGAAAAAAATAGACTAATCATTTTCATATTCATAAGACGTCCTTGTCTTGGAATTGTGGGTCTGAGTCAAGCAGTACCTGAGGATAACCAGCTTCTCGAGCCATATCAATATAGTAGCTCGAGGACGCCAAATTCCCCAGTAGCGAGGTCGCTACAGCAAGATCATACAATACATTGAAATCGGCGCCAGTATTGTTTTGAAATGTTCCGATCTGACGCTCAGCACCCGCTTGGTCACCGATAGCCGCCAAATAAACCGCGAGCCGTGAATGGGTGGTGGCATTGGTGGGATTGACTGTTAGGTTTTTCTCGGCGAGTCGGATCGCCTGCTGGTAAGCGTCTTGTGTGTGTTGTTTGTCTTGAGCGGTAAAGCGCAGGATGTCGCCTATATTGCCCCAGAGTCGGTGATCATCAGCATCCATTTTCACGGCGATTTCGAACTGTAGCAATGCTTCATCAAAACGTTTGGCGTAATACAGGGCGGTGCCCATGTTCGAGTAGGCCGCCGAGTTCGTCGAAAACTGACTGGCCTTGAGCCAAGATTGATAGGCTTGGTCGAAATGCCCGGCATAGAACTGTGCGGCTCCGAGGTTGTTCAGCGCGGTGGCGTTAGCCGTTGTTAGTTGGGTGACTCGCAGGTAACTTTCCATGGCTTGGAAGTAGAGGCCTTGTCGAAAATAGAAACTGCCAAGTTGATTCTGCGCTTTCCAATAACTTGGCCGTAAGTGTGTTGCCTTCAAATATAGGGCCTCAGCAGACTGGTAGTTGCCTTCTTGAGCAAAAATGTCGGCGAGTCCCATATTTGCGTCGGCGCTACGAGGATCGAGTTCCAGCAGCTTAGTATAATGATAGCGCGCCAGATCCGCTTCGCCACTGGTTCTGTGAAGTTCAGCCTGTGCTAGCTGGACATCGCTCTGACGTTCATTGAGTACAAGGGCTTGTTGACAGTTCTTTTGCGCCATGTCGAATTCGTTGGTTGCATTGCTGAGTCTATAACGTTCCAAATAGGCTCTGCACATGGCAGCGTAGGCTACGGAAAAATTTGGATCAATCATTGTCGCTGTTTCGAATCGCTTGATCGCAGATAAAATATGATGCTGTTCACCACGGCGCAACAGATCGATGCCTCGTAGGTATTCCCTGTAAGCAGTTTTGTCGGGGCTTACAGATACAAGATTAGCCATTTCTACATGATCGCCGGAGGCAAGACTCAGTTGGCCTAATACACCAAAAACAAGTTTTTTCTGGAGCTCAAAAATATTATCGCTGGCGTCGCTGTAGACCGTTTTCCAGATGAGCGAATTTGACGCAAGATCCATTAGTTGCACCGAAAGATTAACGTTCCCCCCACTTAGAACAACATCGCCGCTGAGTGCGTAGTCAGACTCCGTTTGCATGATACTCTGGGGCAAGGAAGTGAGATCTAGGTTCCAGAGACCGCCGACCTGAATCAATTCAAGGTCATCGAACTGACTGAAACGTTGGATAATTTCCCTGGTCATGCTGTCCGCATAAAATTGCTCATCGGGCGTGTTGCTGGAAGCGAAGGGGACAATGGTAAGGCGTGGTGTCGCCTTGGCTAGCTCGACTCGATTTTGCGTTAGGAACCAAATAGTGGCGAGCAGAATGGTCAACGCTGCAATGACGGTGATGGGGAAAAGATCGTTACGTCGACGGCGATAACGTTGCCGGCCGCTGGGTCGCATGTGGCTAATACCCTTAAGTTCGCGACGTTCTGCTGCGCTGTCCGCACCGAGAACGCGATCGAGTACTGACAGGAATTGACGGTATTCATTTGGGTCCACAGCTTGGGGCCAGTTCTTGAAGTTCGCGCATTGCTGCTGTTTAAACGCGACAGGCAAGCGAATGTCATCGAGACTAATGGGGATCAGTACCTCGCGATCTAAGCCTTCAAGAGCTTCATTTTTGACCCATTGAGAGTTGACTGAGCTATAGCTCCAGACCACAACAACACATTGGGCTGCCTGAATTTCGCGGTCAATGGTAGCCTCAAAGCTCTCCCCGGGTTGTAGTGCTCGATCCCACCAAACCGAATATCCTTCAGCTTCAAGTGAGGTCACCAAGGATCTAACGCGTGGTAGATCCTCGTGTGCATAACTTAAGAAAACCTGGGCCAAGTTGCCGATCCTTTTAGGGGGGCTGTTGTGGACCCTAAATGATAATGGTTTATAGTGCCATGGCCTGACTCAACAGACGCTTGATTTCCAGCTAGGCTGAGTCTAAGTCATTGATATTATATTAATGTCAGTGTCCATAGACAACTTGGTGTAATCGATTTATCAGGCGGGTTTTGTCTTCTTGATTGAGGAAGCTGCCAATTTCCAGTTCCTGCCCATGAGAGCGGATACATATAGTGCTTGTGTCGCCGCGACGGCGAGGGCCCTTCACCAAAAATTGAGACCAGCTGCGGTTGAAATTTCGGACCTCCTGACGATGAAAAATCCCTTTTTCGATCACCACTTCATGAGTCGAAATGATGATAATTTCCTGGCGATAGCAGCGATAAACGCAGTAATGAATGCATAGCCAGAGAAAGGCTATCTCAAGTATTGAAAAAGGTAGGATTAACCAGGCTCCGGCGAATAAAAACCCGATGCCGATCGTCACAGAGATGGCCATCAGGCTATAGAGTAGCGTGAGATTAGCCCGCCAGGTCCAGGAAAAATTCGGTGTCAGGACGATACGACCGGTGAGCGAGGCGCTGTCGATGTTGGCGTCGACCATATTGAGGGCATCCGTAATGGCGTTAAGAAGTTCTATCAGTCGTGGCCGTCGGCCTTAAACCAATTTTGGTCTAAGCAGTGGCCAATAATTGCGTCAGAGCCTCGAGTAGTTGATCATTTTCAGTACGCGTACCAATAGTAATGCGAAGCTTGTCGTCCAGTCTTGGTTGGTCGAAATAGCGCACCAGAATGTGCTTTTGCTTAAGTCCTAAGTAGAGTGAGGCGGCAGATATGCCGATAGTTACAGGAACATTTACTAGCAAAAAATTTGCCTGGCTAGGCGCCGAAGTCAGATCCATAGCCAGTAAAGCCTCGCTGAGGCGCTGCCTTTCCAAGCGTACTTGTTGCCAGCTCTGGCGTGCATGATCTTGGTCTAGCAAGGCCGCCGTCGCAATTTTCTGGCTGAGGAGGTCAAGATTGTAGCTGTCGCGAGTCTTTTCCAACATGGGTGTGATTAAGCTGGCCGTACCAATACCATAACCAAACCTTAGGCCCGCCAAAGAGTAACCCTTACTCAACGTCCGCAGGAACAGCAAATTGTCGAATTGATGCACTAGATCGAGACAATCGTGCTGCAGTGATGGGTCAACGAAATCGATATAGGCCTCGTCAATCAATAACACTGAATCAAGCTGAGCTGCCATTGACGCAATGGTTGCCGCATCCAGCAGATGGCCGGTCGGGGCGTGGGGATTCACAATCAGCGTTAAGGCTGCGCCAGCTTCGTTGGCCTGCTGGCAAAAGTTAGAAGGCAGTGACCAGTCAGTCTGCAGCGGAATCTGTAAGATGGGACAGTCCTGAATTTGCGCTAATACAGGGTATAAAGAATAAGTAGGTGCTGTCATAGCAATCAGTCGTCCAGGGTCGACGAAAGTCGTGATAATGAGCCGTAATAACTCATCGCCACCTCGAGTTGCGATGATGTTGCTTCTGCTAACCCCGTGTAAAGCCGCTGCCACATCTCGAAAAGTGTCGGCGGTGGGCGGCGGATAGCGCCGCAGCGCGACGGGATCAAAGTCCTGTATAACGCGGTTGACAGCCGGTGCAGGTGGATAAGGGTTCTCGTTGGTATTGAGTTTGATCGTGCGAGCGTCTTCCGGTTGTTCACCAGAGGCATAGCCTTGCATACGCTGGATATTGTCCCGTTCAAAGCTCATGTTCTATTCCTGCGTGTAGGTCGTGTCTGGTGGTTCGTAGCTGACCGTCTGAATATACAGTTCCTGTTTGCCACTGGGCAGTTTGACAACAATATCATCGCCTTCGCGTTTGCCCAGCAAGGCTACCGCCAGTGGCGATTTCAGACTGACCCAGCCTTTTTTTAAGTCAAACTCATCGGCCCCTACAATGCGGACCAGACTGATAGCGCCGACTGCGTCTTCCAGATGAATCCAGGCGCCAAAAAATACCTTGTCTAGCTCTGTTGGTTTTCGATCGACGATTTCCAGATTGTCCAGGCGTTTGGTCAAATAACGAATACGCTTATCGATCTCTCGTAGATGCTTTTTACCGTAAATATAATCCGCATTCTCGGAGCGATCGCCAAGTGCCGCCGCGGCAGAGACGATTTTGGTCACGGCCGGCCGCGTAACTCGCCAGATGTTCGTGAGTTCATCTCTCAGGATCCTTGCACCTTCTGGTGTGATGTAGACTTTTTCGGTCATTGTCTAGCCGTCATGGTGGTGGGTGGTAATGGCATCGACGTGTTTACCACATTCGCTCAGCTAAACAGGCAGCCCAGACGAGACAAGCGAGCGCCAGTGCCAACATCACCGCGGCAGAGCCAAAGTCCTTAGCAAGCCCAGACAGCGGGTGGTGCTCGGTACCGATTCGATCGATGCAGGCCTCGATGCCTGAGTTGAGTAGTTCAACAATTAAGACGATCATGCCTACGCCGATCAATGCCGCCCATTGCAAAGGGCTACTGCCGAGCCAGATTGCCAAAGGAATGCTGATAACAAACAGGCCAAGTTCCTGGCGAAAGGCTGCTTCATTGCGGTAAGCCATGGTCAGCCCGTTGATTGAAAAGCGGGTAGCGTTCTTGAAGTGCTTGAAACCGGTATTCGCGGCTTTATCAAAGGCAACAGGACCGCTCTGTTCAGGCATTTTATCGGGCACAGTAACTCCCTAGTGCAAAAGTCGCCAAAATTGACACAGGGTTCCCTTGAAAGCAACTGGCAAGTTCGTTTGAGGACACTGAACGGCTGCCAAATGGCGAATATTTTTCTCTTGAATAACGAGTGCCTGTCCCCAAACTAAGCGGTAACCTACATTCGGCAAGTCAAATACAGGACGTATAACTCATGCGAATCGATCGATTTACCAGCAAATTACAAGAAGCCATGTCCGATGCTCAGTCTTTGGCTGTGGGTAAGGACCACAATCAGATCACTCCGATCCATCTGATCATAGCGTTATTCGATCAACGAGGAGGGTCTACCAGGCCATTATTTTCGCAGATGGGCGTGGATGTTGCCAAATTTCGTGAGGAGCTGGATAAGCTGCTTGAGAACCTAGCGGTGCAGAAAGACAATTATGGTGATGTTCAAGTATCCAAGGAGCTTAGCCGCCTGCTGAATGTGGCCGACAAATTTTCTCAGCAGCGCAATGATCAGTTTATTTCCAGTGAGTTAGTGATTCTTGCGGCGCTTGAGGATCGTGGTGACCTGGCTCAATTGTTTGAGAAATACAATGTCAAAAAGGATGCGCTGGCGCGAGTCATCGATCAGATGCGCGGTGGCGACTCGGTCAAGGATCCAAATGCGGAAGAGACTCGGCAGGCCCTCGACAAGTATACGGTTAATCTCACTGAGCTTGCCGAGAAGGGTAAGCTCGACCCTGTGATTGGGCGAGATGACGAGATCAGGCGGACCATTCAGGTGCTACAACGTCGTACAAAAAACAACCCTGTATTGATCGGTGAGCCTGGTGTGGGTAAGACCGCGATCATTGAAGGTCTGGCGCAACGAATTATCAATGGTGAGGTGCCTGAGGGCTTGCGCCACAAACGTATCCTGTCGTTGGATATGGGAGCCTTGATCGCCGGCGCGAAATTTCGAGGAGAGTTTGAGGAACGACTCAAAGCGGTGTTAAGCGAGTTATCGAAGGAAGAAGGTAGCGTCATCCTCTTTATTGATGAAATTCATACGATGGTAGGTGCTGGTAAGGCCGAAGGTTCAATGGACGCTGGCAATATGCTGAAACCAGCATTGGCTCGGGGTGAACTGCATTGTGTCGGAGCCACGACCTTGGATGAATATCGCAAGTATATGGAGTCCGATGCGGCCCTTGAGCGTCGCTTTCAGAAAGTTCAGGTGGATGAGCCTAACGTTGAAGATACGATCGCGATCCTGCGTGGTTTGAAAGAGCGTTATGAAATTCACCATGGTGTGGACATTACTGACCCAGCGATTATCGCTGCGGCCAAGCTTTCTCATCGATATATCTCTGATCGCCAGTTGCCCGATAAGGCCATTGACCTGATTGATGAGGCTGCCAGCTTGATTCGCATGGAGATGGACTCTAAGCCCGAAGATATGGATCGCCTGGAACGTCGTTTGATTCAGTTTAAAATCGAGCGCGAGGCCCTGAAGAAGGAGACCGACGAAGGTTCGCTGCAACGCCTGGCCACCTTGAATAAATCCATCGAAACGATGGGAAAGGAGTATTCAGATCTCGAGGAAATCTGGAACGCCGAGAAGGCGGCGTTGCATGGCGCACAACATATCAAAGAAGCTCTGGAGCAGGCTCGGTTAGATATGGAAACAGCTAGGCGAGCCGGTGATTTGACGCGGATGTCTGAACTACAATATGGCACAATTCCTGGGCTCGAAAAGGAGCTCGACTCGGCGTCGAAAGTAGAAACCTTAGATATGAAGTTGTTGCGTAACAAGGTCACTGACGAGGAGATTGCCGAGGTTGTGTCGAAGTGGACGGGTATCCCGGTGGCGAAGATGCTTGAAAGTGAAAAAGCCAAGCTGCTGCAGTTGGAGGAGGAATTGCATAAGCAAGTGGTGGGTCAGGCTGAGGCAGTGAACGCGGTGGCTAATGCTGTTCGACGTTCTCGAGCTGGAATTTCCGATCCGAACAGGCCTAACGGTTCATTTTTGTTTCTTGGCCCAACCGGGGTAGGTAAAACTGAGCTATGCAAATCACTGGCGCGCTTTTTGTTTGATACCGAAGATGCCATGGTGCGGATCGATATGTCCGAGTTTATGGAAAAGCATTCCGTTGCACGTCTCATTGGCGCGCCTCCCGGGTACGTTGGTTACGAAGAGGGTGGCTATCTGACAGAACTCGTCAGGCGTAAACCTTATTCTGTGATCTTGCTGGATGAAGTGGAAAAGGCGCATGCGGATGTTTTTAATATCCTGCTGCAGGTGCTTGATGATGGTCGGTTGACGGATGGTCACGGGAGAACTGTTGATTTCAAGAACACCGTTCTAGTGATGACATCGAATCTCGGCTCGGATGTGATTCAAACACTCTCAGGTGCGGCGGAGTATGAAGAGATGAAGTCCGCGGTGATGGGAATAGTGACTCAACACTTCAGGCCAGAGTTTCTGAATCGAGTGGATGACGTTGTGGTATTCCATCCATTGTCAAAAGATCAAATTGTCGGTATTGCAAAAATTCAGCTGCAAATTCTGCAACGGCGCCTTCAGGAAACTGATATCTGCCTGGAGCTTGATGCGGACGCCATGGAGTTCCTGGTGGATGTAGGCTACGACCCTATCTACGGTGCTCGGCCTCTGAAGCGGGCGATTCAACGCTATATCGAGAACCCCTTGGCTCAGGAGTTGTTATCGGGTCGCTACAAATCAGGAGATAAAATTTTGATGCGCCGCGAAGGTAACGCGCTGGTGTGCGCTGGGTAATAAGACAGTTGACTACTGTATAAGTAAACAGTATATTAATGCTGTGTATTCGTACAGTAGTCACGGAGGCTGATAATGAATATCAATTTTCAGTATCGAGTTGAACAGGAACTTTCAGAACGGCTGTCGCCAGCAGGCCGTCTGCATAGCCAATTGGCGATGCGGGCAGCCAAAGGGATGGCGGTGACTCGTCAAAAAAGTCGGCACGGGCGGGTGGTCTGCCACCATCTGCTGCGCATGTTATCGTCTGAAGGAGGCCGGAATGGTAAGGTGGTTAGCGATTTTCAGCTAACAGCACCGGTTACCGCAGCGGACTATGCTATCCGGGCTACTGCCGGCCCTGAGGGGCTGGCGCGGAATGTGCCGCCGGTTTCAGCGCAGGTACAGCAATATTCCCTGGGGTTTTAGCCATACCAGACGGTAACGTGGTTTACCCAAGGTAGGTGGGTGGCGAGCATTTCGAGGCGATTTTGCAATTGTCCAGCAGTTGCACTGTCGGTGAACCGATCTTTGTTCAGGTGCAGCTCTACATCAACCCGGTGATTCAGATAATGCAGGATCATCTTTCGGATTTCCTCGGGTGTCACCTCGTCACTCCAGGCTTCCGTGAGAGCGGTGCGAATTTCTCGCCGTAACGGTGGAATGCTGGCTGCGTCGCGGGTTTCAAGAAGCTCGTCGTCCTCGGCGTCAATATGGACGATGACGTCCGTCAACTCGGAGAACTCCTCGAGCAATGCTCGAGTCACCCATTCGCCGATATGGTGGCCTTCTGACACACTGATGGCAGGGTTAACCTGTAAATGGATGTCAGCGAGTACGTCAGGCCCCATTCTGCGGGTTCGCAGGCTATGTACGCCGCGAACGCCCTCAACCTCCTCGATACTCTTTTGAATGTCCTGCACGTAGGACTCAGCGACGGCCGTATCCACCAGTTCCTCAACGCTTTGTCGAACCAGCTTCCAGCCGATTTGGGCAATCATCAAAGATACGCCGATGGCGGCGAGCATTTCTAACCAAGAGAAGCCCAACATGGCTCCCCCGACCCCGACCAATACGATGACAGAAGAAAGAGCGTCGCTGCGATGATGCCAAGCATTGGCCAACATCAATTTCGAGCGACTGTTGGTTCCTAGTCGGGCGGTGACGCGATAGAGCCATTCTTTTGCCAGGATCGACGCCAATGCGACCAGTAGTGCCGGCCAGGCAGGTAACTGGACCGCCGTGATATCCATCAACCGTACAATGCTGTCGTAGATCAGGACACCTGCGACCAGGATCAATAGCGCGCCAAGAATCAGTGTGCCAAAGGTCTCGAATCTTGCATGTCCGTAGGGATGGTCATCATCCGGTGCCATGACGCCAATACGGTTGAAAAACCAGACCATGATATCCGTCGCCAGATCAGAAAAGGAGTGGATGCCATCGGCGATTAACGCGTGAGAGTTCGCTACAATACCGACGCCCACCTTGAGCGCACCGAGGCCGAAATCGATCACACCGCTGAGAATCAGCAAGCGATGGGTTGCGATCTGATAATCTTCCCGTGAAGTGTTGTCGGGCTTGGTGCTGTCACTGACTGCTGGCATGGGTTTTAACGGCTGAGAATGCACCGTGCAGGGTAGCAAAGCGCGGTGCCGATATCGAATCAATTTTTAGCGAGAGCGATTGGCGGTATGGATTTTGTGGATACTTGTGTCATTGGTGGTGGCGTTATTGGCCTGGCAATTGCCAGGGCGTTGGCTGCTGCCGTCCCGGACGTACTGGTTGTCGATCAAGCGGCTTCGATCGGGCAGGGTATCAGTAGTCGTAATAGCGAGGTGATTCATGCTGGTATTTACTATCCAGCGGATTCACTGAAGGCAAGGCTTTGCGTCGAGGGCGGCCGTCAGCTTTACGAGTATTGCCAGTCTCATGGTGTGGCTCATCAGCGCTGCGGTAAATTGATCGTCGCAGCCGACGTCACGGAGGAGGCTGCCCTGTTGAATATCCAAGATTTGGCCAGTGTGAATGGTGTCAATCTATCCATCTGGTCTGGGGCACAGGTTACCGATGCTCAAGCGCATATTCGAGCCAGCATGGCACTGTTTTCGCCATTAACGGGTATTGTTAGCGCCCATGATTTGATGCAGAGTTTGCTGGCGGATTTGGAGCAAAGAGGTGGCAGCTTTGTCGGTTCGACTCGAGTCGAGGCTATTGAAGCAGTGGACGGTGGCTTTGTTGTGCTTTGCCAGGCGGACGGCGCGGAATATCGGTTTGGCTGTCGATCAGTTATTAATGCGGCCGGCTTGGGTGCGCAGGTCTTGGCGGGAAGCTGCAAAGGGCTTGACCCCGTCCACATCCCGCCGCTGTATCTCTGTAAAGGTCTCTATTTCAGCCTGAAGGGTAAACATCCTTTCAAACATCTAATTTACCCGGTGCCTGAGGCATCTGGCGCCGGGCTCGGCGTTCATGCCACATTGGATCTGGGTGGGCGGGTTAAATTTGGACCGAATGTGGAGTATGTTGACGAGGCAGACTACAGTGTGCCGGAAGCTCGCCGAGAGGATTACTTTCAGGCTATTCGACGTTATTATCCGCAAATCGAAAAGGCCAGGTTGGTGCCCGATTATGCCGGTATTCGACCAAAGCTACAGGCTCCGGGCGGTCAGCCTGCAGATTTTGTGATTCAGGGGCCGAGTGTGCATGGCCTGATTGGGCTCGTTAACCTGTTCGGTATTGAGTCGCCTGGCCTGACGGCCGCCCTGGCAATAGCCGATTATGTACATACTGATATTCTAGGATACTAAAATTATGAGTCTCAAAGATGAACGTCGCGAGTATCGCTACGGCAGGTTGAATAGGGCGGGGTTGCTCGAGTCCCCGTACGCACAATTTGATATGTGGATGCAGCAGGCGCAGACGGCAGGGATAAATGATGCCACCGCGATGGTGTTGGCTACCGTTGACGCAGCGGGGCAACCTCGGCAGAGAACGGTTTTGTTAAAAGGTATTGGTCAGCAGGGTCTGACATTTTTTACGAACCTAAACAGTACCAAGGCCCGTGAGATGGCGACGAATACTCGGGTCAGCGTGCTGTTTCCTTGGCTGGCATTGGATCGCCAAGTTAGTGTCATGGGTACCGTGACGTCCGTGGCGGTGGAAGACGCACAAGCTTACTTTCACTCTCGTCCCAGAGAGAGTCAGTTGGCTGCCTGGACGTCAGCGCAAAGCCAGCCAATCGAGTCCCGCGCGGTTCTTGATGCTGACTTCGAGGCTGCCAGTGAGCGATTTAAAGGGCAGGAGATTCCTATGCCTGAATTTTGGGGTGGCTTCTATATCGCACCCACGGCCTGGGAATTCTGGCAAGGCGGGGAGAATCGTTTACATGATCGTTTCAGATATTCACAAGGCACGAATGATGCCTGGATAATTGAGCGTCTTTCACCGTGAAATCCACTTCGCTGCGCACTTTTGCTGCTTACGGGAGGTGAGTGCTGGATTCGAGATTTAATGCTGGATCGGCTAAGCTAGACGGCGGGCACAACACTGCTGAAGCTTGTTGGGCGAGCAAGAACAGGCTGGGATGAGTTTTTTGAATGCCGACATTGCCGCTGCCCCCATACAAACTCATTTGCACTTGGAGATACCATGAAGATAGTCGCGAACGCCGTTGTCAGTATTCATTATGAGCTGACTAATGTCGGTGGTGAGGTGCTGGACTCATCACTCGAGATGGATCCATTGACCTACTTACACGGCACTGGCGGGCTGATCCCAGGTCTTGAGAAGGCCCTCGACGGGCGTGGCGTTGGTGATACACTGTCCGTGGACATTCAGCCGAATGAAGCCTATGGGCCGGTGAATGCAGACTTAATTCAAGCGGTACCGCTGAGTGCTTTTGAAGGGGTTGAAAAGGTCGAGGCAGGGATGCAATTCCAAACTGGCGGTGAGGATGGCCAAGAGCAATCGGTTAAGGTTGTCTCAGTCGCGGAAGACGTCGTGACGATTGATGCAAACCATCCGTTGGCAGGGGAAATTCTTCATTTCGATGTGACCATTGAGGCCATCAGAGCCGCGACGGAAGAGGAATTGGATCATGGGCATGCACATTGAGGCGTGTCTGAAATGAGCGGTATGGGGGGCGAGCATAGTCATAATGGCAGCCATGACCATAGCCATGACCATAGCCATGGACATGACCACAGTCATGAGGTTGACTTCAGCAATCTCAATGTCAGTTTTGTCATTGCGATATCTGCCAATCTCGCCTTCACTTTGCTCGAAGCCTTCTATGGTGTGATGACCAGTTCGGTGAGTCTTTTAGGTGACGCAGGACATAATTTATCAGACGTCTTGGGGCTTTTATTGGCTTGGGGTGCTGCTTACCTGACCACCCAAAAATCTAGTCAGCTATATAGCTATGGGTTTCGCCGAACGACGATTCTGGCGGCCATCATCAATGCAGTTGTGCTGGTATTTGTCGCGGGTTTTATTGCTTACGAATCCATCCAAAAATTTCTCTCTCCAACGCCGATGCATGAAATCACCGTTGCGGTGGTCGCTTCTATTGGTATTTTTGTCAATGCCGGCACTGCGATGTTGTTTATGCGAGGCAGTCGCAGTGATCTGAATACCCGCGGCGCCTTTCTGCATCTGGCCTACGATGCGCTCATTTCTGCGGGCGTGGTCGTTGCCGCCATTGTCGTGTTATATACCGGCTGGCAATGGGTTGACCCACTGATCGGGTTGCTAATTGTTGCTGTGATTTTAGCTGGCACCTGGGGATTGTTGCGGGATTCGGTCAACCTGATACTGGATGCAGTGCCACAAGGTATCGATATCGATGCGGTGCGGCAGTTTCTTGGCCGCATAGACGGCGTGAACGAGGTCCATGATCTGCATATCTGGGCCATGAGCACCCAGGAAAACAGTTTGACCGCGCATTTAGTGATGCCTGAAAACACGCTGTGGGAAGATTCGGAAAACTACGCCCGAATCAGCGCCGACCTGCGCGCGCGTTTTAATATTCATCATGTAACACTCCAAGCCGAAAAAGATTTAATGTGCGCCAATATCCACTGCGATTAATCGTCGAGATAATTCATGTACACTGAGATGACTTTACAAGCTTTAAGCGGTGGGAAGCGACGATGACGACACTAGAGCAATTTATGCAAGACACCTTGCGCAAGGTGCCCATCGAGCCGATTCGGCTGGATCCGCCGGTACCCATTGCGAGTCTGCCCACCCCAGCGCTGGTGCTAGATCTCGATATCTTCGAACACAATCTGGCCAAGATGCAGCAACACCTGCAGAAGCACGGTATGGGTTTGCGGGTTCATACCAAGATGCACAAATCACCGATCATCGCCCGCAAACAAATTGAGAATGGGGCGTTGGGCGTCTGCGCGGCAACAGTGAGCGAGGCCGAGGTCATGCTGGCTGGCGGCGTCGATAATATTCTGATTACTTCACCGGTGGTCACGGCGGACAAAATCGGCCGAGTCATTGCGATGGCCACACGCTCAGCGGAAATACGCATTGTCGTTGACCATATCAACGGCGCCTAAAAATTTAATGCCGCGGCCGAGCAAGCTGGGGTGCATCTTAAAGTCCTGATTGACCTGGACCCAGGTATGGGACGAACGGGTATTGCCTGTGGTGATCCGGCCTTGTCGCTGGGCCACTATATTGTCAACGATTGCCCGTACCTTAAGTTTTCTGGTCTACAGATGTATATCGGCAATTGTATGCATATTAAGGGTTTTGAGAAGCGTCGGGCCACGTATGTCGAATTGTTGGCTCCGGGTATCGAGACTCGTGCGCTGTTCCAGGCGAATGGGATAGTCGTCGACGTGTTCAGCGGCGGTGGTACCGGTACCTTCGACATCGAGCCCGGGATCGGTGCGCTAACGGAACTGCAGGCTGGCTCATACGCATTTATGGATGTTGAGTACCGTGAAATAGGCGGTCAAGCCAGTGAATTGTTCGACGCTTTCGAGCCGTCGCTGTTTGTTCTGGTGACGGCGATCAGTCAACCTCAGAAGCACTTGATTACCGTTGACGCGGGTTATAAATCTTTTGCGTCTGATTCGGTGGCACCGCAGTTTCGAGATATAGAGGGTGTTGTATATCATTGGGGTGGAGACGAGCATGGTATTGTGCGTTTGAATAACCCGTCTCATGATATTCAACTCGGCGATAGAATGACGATGTTAACGCCGCACTGTGATCCAACTGTCAATCTGTATGATTTCTATTATCCTTATCGCAACGGGTTGGTGGAAGAAATTTGGCCGATCTCGGCGCGAGGCAAATCACAATGACAGCACCAGTGCCTTGGTTTGAAGATTTTAAAGTCGGGGACGATTACAGTGATGTCCCCGCAGTCACTATTACAGAGGGGCACGCCGCTATCCACCAGGCGTTGTTTGGTGATCGATTACGTTTACCGCTTGATCATGTCCTCTCGCAATCGGTCACCGGACATTCCAGAGCACTGGTGAACCCGTCTTTGGTCTGTAACCTGGCTATCGGGCAGAGTACCATTCCCTCGCAGCGTGTTATGGGTAATCTGTTCTACCGCGGAATGAAGCTCCAACGACCGGTCTTTGTTGGTGACACTCTGACGACGAGCACCCGGGTTGTAGGTTTGCGCCAGAACAAGTCCCGAGAAGGTCGGCCTGCATCGGGTATGGTTGCGCTCGAAATTCATGTTCAGAACCAGCATGACGAAACAGTCATGTTGTTTTGGCGCTGTCCGATGATTCCCTGCCGAGATCCGAATGCTAATACCGGCCATCAAGATGATTTTGCCAATATGCCGGACACCATTGAGCCCGAAGCACTTCTTGCATTAGTGCCGGATTGGCAGTTTGAAACCTTTCGAACGCGAGTCAAGGCGCCGCACTTCAGCGCGCTCAAAGCCGGCAGCACGATTCAGATAGAGGCTCGAGATACAGTGACTCTGGCGCCGGAGCTTGTGCGTATGACCTTGAATATGGCCATGACCCATACGGACGCCACCCGTAGCGTTTACGGTCAACGGTTAGTCTATGGTGGGCACACTATAGCGATGGCTGCAGCGCAGCTGACTAGGGCATTGCCCGGAATGCTAACGATCCTAGGCTGGTTCCGTTGCGATCACGTGGCGCCGGTATTCGAAGAGGATGTTCTTGAGTCGCAGGTGACGATCGAGTCACTGCTACCTGTTGAGAACAAACAAGGTGCCGGACTTGCGGTCTTGCACGTTGAAACCTTTGCCTGTCGTCAAGATAGGGTCAAGGTCCTGGATTGGCGTCTAGCCGCACTTTTTGCCTAACGGTTTTCCGTCACGTGCTTTTGCATTAGTAACCTGGGGAGTAGTCGATGGAATTTGGAGTGGTCTTGCCTCATAACGAGATCGGTAATGATCCCGGTGCACTAAAAGCCTATGTTCAGGGTGCGGAAGCTCTGGGTGCCCGACAATTGTTAATTTATGACCACGTTTTGGGTGCTGATCCTAATCGGCCGGGTGGCTGGCGCGGTGTCTATGATAAGGATATTGCCTTCCACGAGCCTCTGACGACACTGGCATTTATCGCGGCACTCACTGAGACTATTGAGCTGGTGACTACCATCTTGATTTTACCTCAACGTCAGACTGTTTTGGTGGCGAAACAAGTTGCTGAGGTTGCCATTTTATCTAATAACCGGTTGCGCTTGGGTGTGGGTACTGGCTGGAATAAAATTGAGTACGAGGCCCTGAACGAAGACTTCTCAACCCGTGGTGTTCGGCAGTCGGAACAGATAGAGGTGTTGCGGGCCCTGTTGTCAGAGGAAGTGCTGGATTATACCGGCAAGTATCATCGCATTAATCAGGCGGGCATCAATCCACGTCCCTCCAAGCCCGTGCCTATTTGGTTCGGTGGCAGTGCGCCGGCGCTGATTCGGCGTTGCGCGCGCTTGGGCGATGGCTGGATTCCCTTAATGGGCCCGAGCCCTGCCGCGGCTGAAATTATTGCCGCATTGCGGCAGCAGCGTGAAGCAGCAAATAAACCCTGGGACCAGTTCTCCATTCTTGCCCAAGCGCAGTATGCCGGTGGAACGCCAGAACGCTGGCAGAGCCATGCCGAAAAATGGCGGGGTCTGGGCGCGACTCATATGGCGATTGCGACCCATAATGCTGGTGAGACTGATGTTGATGGTCATTTAGCGCGGATTGAAGCGTATTTTAAGGCGGTGGGTTCCTCAGCGGGCGTGCCCTACAACGAGTGAGCATTGATATGACGACAGATTGGCAAAATTGGTCAGGCAGCCAAAAGCACGCGGCGCTGGATTTAGCGTTTCCTGAGTCGGAGCTCGCCGTGGCAGATTTGATTCAGCGAGCCGCTGGTGCCGGCCGTAATGTTCGTGGTATCGGCAGCGCACATTCATTTGTGCCGTTCTGGACGGACGACTATTTGGTGTCACTGGATAATATGGCGGGTCTGATCTCCCACGACGCTGCCGCACGGCAAGTGACTGTCTGGGCAGGTACCAAATTACATCAACTAGGCGAGCCGCTTTGGGATCTGGGATTAGCCATGGAAAACATGGGGGATATTGATCGTCAGTCTGTCGCCGGTGCAATCAGTACCGGTACCCATGGAACAGGTGCGACCCTGCAGAATATTTCGAGCCAAGTGGTTGGTTTGCGATTAGTTAAGGCCAATGGTGCCATTGTTGATATCGATCGGTCCACTGATGCTGACCTAATGCGAGCTGCGCAAGTATCGATGGGAACCTTAGGTGTGATTACTCAAGTGACTCTGCAGGCGGTGCCCGCTTATCATTTACATGAGCGTAATTGGCAGGCCAGCGTCGCGGAATGTGCTGAGGCCCGTGAAGACTTAATCGCTAACAATCGACATTGGGAGTTTTTTTGGGATCCGCAAACCGATCAATGTGCAATGAAGACCCTTAATGCCACTGCAGCGCACTCCCTGGATTCACCCTTACAGGGGCAAAATATTGGGCGAAGCTACAGGGTTATCCCTTCTTCTCGAGAGTTCAAATTCAATGAAATTGAGTTTTCCGTGCCGGCGGCAGCTGGTTGGGAGTGTTTTTTAGCGCTGCGCCATCTTATCCAGACTGACTTCGATGACGTTCGCTGGCCCTTGGAATACCGTACCCTAAAAGCCGACGATATATTTTTGAGCTCGGCCAATGACCGAGACAGCGTGACTATCTCTGCACACCAGGGGGCCAAACAACCCTATAAGGCGTTTTTTAGCGCCGTTGAAAATTTGTTTCGAGAGTACGACGGGCGGCCTCACTGGGGCAAAATTCACACCCAGCAGGCGAGCCAGCTCGAGGTATCGATGCCTCAATTTAATCGATTTCGAGAGATTCGCCAGTCTATGGACCCCCAGGGCTTGTTCTTAAATCCATTCCTAAAAACAGTGTTTGGCGTCGATTGATTTTATGTGCCATTCAGTTCAGCGCAGCGCTAATCGAGGCACGCCACTGGCGGCTTCTGTGCTACAGTAGCGCGATTCCTAATCTAGAGGCTACGGCGAGTGTTTGAATTAATCCAGGCGGGTGGTTGGCTGATGTTCCCTATCATACTCTGCTCTATTATCGCGGCTGCGATCTGCATTGAGCGATTTTGGACCTTGCGTAAGGATCAGATAGTGCCAAAAAACCTTCTGGCGCAAGTATGGGGCTGGATTCGTGCCAATGAATTAGACAGTCGCAAGCTACGAGAGCTCAAAGCCAGTTCGCCTCTAGGCCAGATTCTTGCCGCTGGCATTAGTAATCATCGGCGTGGCCGAGAGCAAATGAAGGAAAGTATCGAAGAGGTTGCGAACCATGTGGTGCATGAGATGGAGCGTTATCTGAATGCCCTCGGTACTGTGGCGGCAATTACGCCATTGCTGGGTTTACTCGGCACCGTTATTGGTATGATCAAGGTGTTTTCGGCGATCAGGCTGGAGGGTACGGGTAACGCTGCTGTTCTGGCCGGTGGTATCTCCGAGGCGTTGATCACGACGGCTGCTGGTTTGACAGTGGCGATTCCCAGCTTGTTTTTCTACCGTTTTTTCCAGCGTCGAGTCGATGAGCTCGTGATCACTATGGAACAGGAGGCTTTGAAGCTGGTTGAGGTGCTTAACGGTGATCGTGCCGATAAGAATGACGCCGTAGTTGCCCGTCCAGAGATGGCGTCGACGAGTGGCGACCGACAGGTCGGCTAGGAGCCTAATTGTGAAATTCTCCCGCCGGGTGAAACCAGAAGTCGATGTTAACCTTACACCTTTGATCGATGTGGTTTTTCTGTTGCTGATTTTCTTTATGGTCTCAACAACGTTTACCAAAGATACTCAGTTGAGTATCGATTTGCCGGAAGCATCCGGCGTGGAAGCGGCTGTTGCAGACAGGCAGATCGAAATCACTGTCAGCCGCAACGGCGACTATGCAATCAATGCGGTCGCGCTGGCAAGTAACCGGATTGATACCCTCAAAGCAGCCATTGGTAAAGTCAGCGGGGGCGATACCACAGTGCCGTTGATTATTACCGCCGACTCAGCCGCGCAGCACCAGGCGGTGGTGACCGCAATGGATGCCGCTGGGCAATTGGGTTTCAGCAAATTACGCATTACCACGAAGAACACCAGCCAGGATGACTGATACTTCCAGCAAAGCTTCTACAGATATGCAGATCTATGCGCGGTTACTGGCCTATGTGGTGCCGTTGTGGGGTGCGTTTGCGTTAAGTATCCTCGGGTTTGTGATTTATTCGCTGGCAAATGTCAGTTTTGCGCAACTCATCAGCTATATCGTTGACTCTTTGCAAGGTGCCGACCCGCTGATCAGTTCTAGTTACGCCGGTGCTGTACAGTCGTTATTCGGTGGTTCTGGGGCGATCAATCGAACCGTAATCCCACTGGCGATTGTTGTCATTGTGCTTTTTCGGGGTGTTGGCACCTTCCTAGGAAACTATTTCATCACTTATGTGGGTACCAGCCTGGTCCATGCCCTGCGCTGTGAGCTATTTGAACAGTTGTTGAGGTTGCCTAGTCGTTTCTACGACAAAAACACCATGGGTCATCTGGTGGCGAAGGTCACCTTTCATGTGACTCAAGTGACTGGCGCCGCCACCGATGCTATTCGAGTCGTCATTCGTGAGGGCTTCACTGTATTGGGTTATCTCGGCTATCTGGTTTACCTGAACTGGAAGCTGACGCTTATTTTTATTACTGTTGCGCCTTTAATCGGCCTGTTGGCAAGCTATGCCGGTAGGCGGTTTCGCCGAATCAGCGAGCGTCTTCAAGACTCTATGGGAGATGTAACCCATGTGGCGTCTGAGGCGGTTCAAGGATACCAGGTGGTGCGTATATTCGGCGGCGCTGATTACGAACGCGCGCGCTTTACCGACGTAAGCAATAATAACCGCCGCCAATCCATGAAGATGGTGATTACCCAATCTATCGCGACACCTACGGTTCAACTGGTGGTATCTCTCGCTTTGGCCGGGTTGGTATGGCTAGTGCTAGACCCGGTTCTGCTGGCGGACATGAGTCCCGGTGACGTGGTTGCCTTTATCACCGTCGGCGGCTTGTTGGCCAAACCGATTCGTCAATTGTCTGAGGTCAGTGCCATTATCCAGCGGGGTCTGGCCGCGGCTCAAGATATATTCACCCTCTTTGATCAGCCCATCGAAGTGGATCAGGGGGAGCAATCTCTAGACCGAGCACGGGGAAAAATTGAGTTTCGAGATGTCTGTTTTGCTTACGATGATGATGAGCAGGACCTCATCCTCGATCATGTCAGTTTTGTCGCTGAGGCTGGAGAAACGATTGCCTTGGTTGGTCGCTCAGGCAGCGGTAAGAGTACGCTCGCGAGTCTGATTCCTCGGTTCTACACGCCCTTAAGTGGTGAAATATTGATCGACGATCAGCCGATCAACAGCCTACGTTTAGACGATCTACGGCGCCAAATCGCCTTGGTGACTCAGCACGTAACGCTGTTCAATGACACGGTGGGTCGAAATATTGCTTACGGAACGCTCCAGGAATCAACGGAGGAGCAGATTCTAAAAGCAGCGAAAGCGGCTTATGCGCTAGATTTTATTGAGCGTCTTGATGAGGGGATGGAGACAATTGTTGGCGACAACGGTGTTCTGTTGTCTGGCGGTCAAAGACAACGCCTCGCCATTGCTCGGGCCTTTCTAAAGGATGCCCCTATACTGATTTTGGATGAAGCAACCTCCGCACTCGATTCTGAATCCGAACGTTATATCCAGGCTGCGCTAGAGGCTGTCGTCAAGGGTCGAACTACCATAGTGATAGCACATCGACTGTCAACCATCGAGAAAGCTGACCGAATATTGGTCATCGATGAAGGCAAAATAGTGGAGCAGGGCAGTCATATGGAGTTACTCGCCAATGGCGCTTTCTACGCTAGTTTGCATGGGCATACGAGCGTAGGCTCGGCCGCTTCTGCGAGAGTCTCGGGGTCCACGGGGGCATTGGAGGCAACTGTTATTGCTCCCTTAACAAGTGCGCTGGGCGGTCAAGCGGCGCCTTTTATCAGTCGGCAGGCTTTGGTTAATGCCTGGTACGATGATGCTAAGTGGCTACGGTTGTTAATGCCCGTGGCGTGGTTATTTATCCGGTTGGCAAACATGCGCCGCCGCCGAATCGTAAATGATGCAAGTAGGCACTGGTGTCCTCCTGTACCGACGATTATTGTTGGTAACATTAATGTCGGTGGTACGGGTAAGTCGCCACTGGTCATCTGGTTGGTGGAACAGTTGGCGGCCGCAGGGTACCGCCCTGGAATTGTCAGTCGTGGGCATGGCGGTCGGACCCAATATCCGTTTGATGTGAAGTTGCACTCTGATCCAGCGGCAACCGGTGACGAGGCCTTGATGCTGTTGCGACGGTCGGGTTGTCCCGTGGTAGTTGATCCAGACAGAGTCAGGGCGGCTAAATATTTGCTACAGCAACATGATTGCGATGTGATCGTCGCCGATGATGGATTGCAGCATTATGCCTTGGGTCGAGACGTTGAGATTGTTGTTATGGATGGCCAGCGTGGCTTAGGTAACGGTCGTTGTCTGCCGGCCGGCCCGCTTCGCGAACCCGCAACTCGGCTCCGGGAAGTCGATTTTGTGGTCGTGAATGGTCCACAGAAATTTGCTTTGCCCTACGCGACGGCCAATATGCAGCTGCTGCCTGATGTGCTTATTCAGCTTGAGACGGGCGCGATCAAACCTGTGGATACTCAGGCATTGGGGCATACCGTGCATGGTGTGGCTGGCATAGGCCATCCAGCACGTTTTTTTGAGGCCTTGCGTGATTTAGGTTTCGAGGTGATCACCCATGAGTTTGATGATCATCATTTGTTTAGTCTGACGGACCTGATGTTCAATGATAGTCTGCCGGTCATAATGACCGAGAAAGATGCCGTGAAAGTCGGTCAGTTAAATTCAGGACTACTGCATAGTAACTTCTGGTATCTACGCATCAATGTGTCGATGCCAGAGGATTTTATGCCGCGGTTGCTGCACAAAATCAAAGGTAGACGTGGTGTTGCCACGAGCGCCGAAGACCAATCTAGCAATGGAGATCAACATGTCAGTTGATGGCAAATTATTAAGTATTTTGGTGTGTCCACTTTGTCATGGTGAGCTGCAGTATGACAAACCAGCTCAGGAATTGATTTGTTATGCCGATGGGCTCGGTTTTCCTATCCGTGACGACATTCCGGTGATGCTTGAAGAAGAAGCCAGACGCCTGACGGCTGAAGAAAAAGTCGACCGATAATGGCGTTTACCGTGATTATTCCGGCCCGCTACCAGTCTCAGCGCTTGCCTGGCAAGGTGCTGATGGACATCTGTGGTAAGACCATGATCCAGCGAGTTTACGAGCAAGCGTGTCAGAGCAGTGCCGCAAACGTGATTGTGGCAACTGATGATAGTCGCGTTGCGAGTGTCGTCAAAGCTTTCGGCGGGCAGGTCTGCATGACAGCATCGGATCATGAGTCGGGTACTGACCGTCTGCAGGAGGTAGTAGCAAGAGAAGGATTTGCAGACGATGCGATTGTGGTGAATGTTCAAGGCGATGAACCGCTGATACCGCCGGCGGTGATTGACCAAGTAGCGCTTAATCTGACATTACAGCAAGAGATTGATCGTTTGGCCGCTGCGCCTGGGGTGTCGACGCTCTACGAGGACACTACCGATCTTGAGCATGTTATGGATCCGAATGTCGTCAAGGTGGTGACCGATGCGCAGAACCGAGCGCTATATTTCAGTCGAGCACCGATACCTTGGGCTCGAAATGAGTTTGGCGCAGCGCCGGTTAGCTTGCCTGTTGGGGTGGTCTATAAACGCCATGTGGGTATCTATGGTTATCGAGTCGAACTTCTGAACCGATTCGTTCGCTGGACGCCGGCGCCCCTCGAATTGATCGAAAAACTCGAACAGCTCCGTGTGTTATGGCATGGCGAAGCGATTCATATCGACGTCGCCTGTGAGTCGATTCCACCCGGCGTTGATACGCAAAAGGATCTGGATAATATTAGAGCTCGATTCTTTCTCGAATAGTGCTTACCTCTGCGTGTCCTTGTAATTAGTAACCTTGCGCTTAGCAGGCATGTTCTTAGAGACCATCTTTTTAGAGAACATGTTCTTAGAAGCCCTCGTCAGTGACGCCAGAATGTTATCTTGGCAGGCTTTTGCTCCTCGCGCATGCGCCAAAATTTTGGCGCATGATTTCCAAAAACGATGACTTAGCTCAAAATTATGAATTATGACCGGTGCCATAATTGCGCCTCTGTTGTGGCGCTCGTGATGGTGGTGCGCCAACACGTTGATAAACAATGATTAAAATTCTGAGCCCGATCTTTTTATTTGTTGGCATCGATTATGCTTGGTAGTAACACTGCGTAAGGCGTTCAGCGCGCGAGGTGCCAGTCATAAGGAGATGACGATGAATCTAAAAAACATAGCGGGCTCGGTGTTAGGGTCGATAATGATGATCGCGATCGGCGCTGGCGTACTCCAGATGCAGTCTCGTGATCAGAGCAAGGCTGTTGAGCCGGTGGTCACAAGCGTCACGGCCCCTATGCCTTCCGTTCAAGATGAACAGCAGTCTCTGATTGTTCAGGGAGCCACACTCGATATTGCACGGGCAGCTGTGAGTGCTGTTGGTGGAAATATTGAGCATGAGCTCGATGTGATTAAGGCGGTGTCGGCGGGTTTGACCACCACCCAGCGTTCAGCATTAGAGAATCAGCCTGAGCTTCGCGTTTACACGAATGAGGTGGCGCAGGTGCAGCGCTGGAAAAATGACTGGCATAAACCCAACAAGCATTCCTGGCGGCATAAAGATAAACCCGACCGCACCCAGCGCGGTAAAAAATTCAATCGTCACTATGCCTACATTAATGCCGACGAGCTTGAGGTGCAGGAATTTGAGTTGACACAAGCCCTCGATACTCATTATCCACGCCAGACCGGCGCACTAGACGCGCATCTAATGGGTAATATTGGCGTCGGCACTACCGTGGCGATATTGGATTCAGGTATAGCAAGAACACCATGGTTGGGTGGCGATAGGTTGAAGGCCGAGTATGATGCAACGTTGGGTGCCCTCGACAGGACGCGCGCAACTGATGAGAATGGCCATGGTTCCCACGTCACCAGTATTATCGCCAGTCAGGGTATGACCGCATTAGGTGAGTACAACAGCATCGCGCCAGGTGCTAGTTTTGTTAGCGTCAAGTCTTTCGACTTGAACGGCATGGGCAGCTATGCCGATGTCATTAACGGTATTAACTGGATCGTTAAAAATCAAGCACGTTATAATATTCGGGTTCTTAACATGTCCTTTGGTACGCCACCCAATACGGCCTACTGGGATGATCCGCTGGCACAAGCCGTCATGGTCGCGTGGCAAAAAGGCATTGTGGTTGTGGCATCAGCGGGCAACTCAGGTCCGGAACCAATGACAATTGCTGTTCCTGGTAACGTGCCTTATGTCATTACAGTCGGTGCGATTACCGATAGCTATACGCCCCACGATCCTTTCGATGACACCTTGGTGAGTTTTTCTGCCGCTGGACCGACCTTTGAAGGCCACGTTAAACCGGATCTCGTCGCTTATGGCGGCCACATGCTGGGTGTTATGTCAGAGGAGACGACGCTAGCGATCAATCATCCAGAATTCCAGGCTGAAAATAGTGATAATTATTACGTGATGTCCGGTACTTCGCAGGCGGCGGCTGTCGTTTCCGGCATCGTGGCATTGATGTTAGAGGACGATCCCACGCTGACCAATGACGATGTGAAATGTCGTTTATTGGCCTCGGCCAAGAGCTCAGTAGGCGACAAGGACTATAGTTATTCAGTGTTCCAGCAAGGCGCAGGTTTGGTCGACGTCAAGGCTGCGTTGCATGAAAACAAGAAAGGCTGTGCTAACTCAGCCCTCGATATCGAAATTGATCTGGCCGGTACGGAACATTTTATTGGGCCGGCAAGACTTGATGCTCTGGGTAAATTTTTTATTGATGGCGTTAATGATAATAAGCTAGGTACCACGTGGGATGGAAGCTATATGCACGGCGTGGGTTACGTCTGGAATAAAGGCTATATGTGGAACAACGGCTATATGTGGAACAACGCTTATATGTGGAATAACGGCTATATGTGGAACAATGGCTATATGTGGAACAATGCCTATATGTGGAACAATAGCTCCGTGGAAGTGGCGGGTATCAATGGTTGGGTCGAGCAGGAATAGTCATTTAATGAACTAGTGGGCTCATCTCATAGGGAGATCATACTAATGGATATGGATATCCAAAAAATTCGAGACATAGGTAGCGTTGCCGTGGCGCCAAGGATACTGAGGACCCCAAGGTTGCTTAGGTCGTCGAATTCACCTGACATTATTTCATTATCGGACTATAGGCAGCTGCGTACGAAAGATGATAGTTTACTTTCCGATGCACTTAAAGGCACTGAGCGAGCGGCTATATTTACGATCAGAATAAATCGCTACGAAATGTTGTTAGAAACATTTTCGGGGTGTTCCGGTGACCAAATAGCCAGCCATGTTGAAAAGCTACTCCTGTCTTCACTGCGTGAAACCGATTTCGCTGTCCATGTCAGCGCCGAAGAGTTTGTGGTTCTCATCAGGGACGTCGCCTTAATTACAGACATCGAAGATGTCGCTATTCGAGTAATTGATGCCTGTTCCTATCTGGAAATTCATGAGTCACAGCGGATCCCCATAAGTATCGATATCGGAATCGCCAACTATCCCAATGATGCAACCGATGCATCAGACCTACTGCGTTTTGCGCATATCGCGTTGCATTCACTCGACTCTGATCGCCACGGAAACTATCAGTTTTATTCTGAAAACCAACGAACTGATCATCGCGAAGGGATAATGATGACCGGTGAGTTGATCCAGGCGATGCAGGAAGATCGAATGGAACTTCACTATCAACCAATCTATTGTTTGAAATCAGACATGATCGTCTCTGTTGAAGCGCTGGTGCGATTGCGAACACGAGAAGGCGAAATCATACCTCCTGACGATTTTATCGATGTTGCAGAACGAACGGGTTTAATAGTGCCGCTTGGTGCATGGGTAATGAAAAAAGCCTGTATGCAATTGGCATCATGGCAAAAATGCGGGGCTAAAGACTTGTGTATGTCGATCAATGTTTCGCCGGTACAGTTGGGCGATCCAGGATTCTTTGACTTGTTGGAAGCTGCGGTCACAGAGTCGAAGATTGACTTTTCCTCGGTAGAAATAGAGATTGTTGAGCGTCAACAGGTAGGAACCGATGTGGATCTAATTCTCTCTCGGCTGCGTAATTTAGGCGTAAAAATAGCCGTAGACGATTTTGGTACTGGTTATTCTAGTCTTGCTAACCTCGCAAGATATCCATTAGATGTGGTTAAAATAGACCAAAGCTTTGTGCGATCTATGCTTGAAAACTCTGTCGCTAAAAGTATTGTTTCCGCTATTTGCGCGATCGCAGAAGAGCTTAATTTAAACGTGATTGCCGAGGGTGTCGAAACGATTGCACAGGAAAAATACTTGCTGAGTTTAGGCTGCCAAAAAGCCCAAGGCTTTGGTTATTCTAAACCCCTGTTAGCATCGGCCCTTAGCCGGCTGTTTTCAAACACTCCCGGCGGCGTTTTCCGCTATACCCTCCGTGAAGGTGTAATGTGACAATGCTTTGTAAGTGTCTTGTCCAAGGTGTGGTTTGGATTTTATTGGATAAACCGCCAATTGGCAGTTGTTGAAAATGGCGCGAGGCGTCTAGTGAAAAATATTGTCCACCTATGTTAGATGAATATGGCTGATAACTTATCAGGTGGAAATTAGGGATAGTCCATCCTGGTGGCTCGATGAATTAATTTGAGGTTAGACCAATGCACTAGGTCAAGGGCATCTGACCCTGGCGTTTCGACTCAGGGAAATAATGATAAATTCTGAATTGTTCGACCGCTATTTGAGCAGTATCAATCGTCTTGGAAATACGCAAGGTGCATCTGTCTGTGTCTCAAATGATGGTGCCGCAATGCTTTGTCCCGACCCATCGGGTCCAGCGCTACCGGAGTTAGCGTCTATCGAAGCGGCCAGTCATTCCGCCTTGTCAATGATAGCCGAAAAAAAGTCCCTGAACGTTGACGGTTTGGAGTGCATGATACGGACTGGTCGGAATCCGCTGAGCCTACTCATCCTAGTGCCGAATCAAAGTTCCCCTGATGTGGTCAGCCGTGTGCTCTATGAGCGCCGGAGTCGTTCGATGCAAAATATCAAGTTTGCCGAATCCTGGTTGCTCGTCGGGTTGCAATACGCTCATTCGCACGAGTTACCAGTGTTCTGTGAAAAACAAGTATGGCACCCTGTAGATTCAACTGGGTGGCTGCTGAACATTATCGTGATCAGCGGACGGTCGTTGATAGCGAACTGGGAGATGTCCAGAAGCTTGCGTCATTCGGTTAGCGATCTGCCGGGCCGCGTCGAATTCGAAACCTGTGTCCGCCAATTGGCGAAAATCTTAAAGCTGAAAAGCCAGCCAATGAGCCTGTTGTTTATCAATCCGGATAACTTTGATCAGATCAACCATCGCTTTGGTCGAGAGCAGGGCGATACAGCGGTACGCGATGTGGCCACGTTGCTGCGGTCAATATTGAGGGAGTCGGATCTATTGTTTCATTACACCGGTGCTATATTTGCGATTGCACTGCCTGGTACTGATGCGATGGGATCAAAAGCGATCGCCGAAAAAATTCAGGAAAAAATCCTTGCGGCAAAGTTCGTTAATAATGTCGTGAAACTAACGATCAGTATCGGTGCCAGCTGTAGCGACCCGCGGGATAAACAGCTGCTAGATGCCGATGAGCTTATTCAACGTGCAGACAGTGCTTTGAATATTGCGAAGCTGGCAGGCGGCGCGAGAATAATATTTTGGAGTGCCGATCGGCGTGCCCAGTCAGCTGGTGCGCTTGATAAAGGTAGCGCGATATTTACCGCAGATCCGGTCAAAGATTATCGCAACATGGGTTTGCTTTGGGAGTTGATTTCGTCTGTCTCCGCGGAGCGGGAAACTGTATTGATCGGCCGAGAGTTGACCGGAAGAGTCGCCAAGGCCTTTAAATCTGATGTCGTCGCACTGTTTGCTACAAACGCGAACTCATCAGCAAAAACGTCGAAGAGTAGTGCTGGTATGCATTTGGTGTCAGCCTGTGAGTGGCTGCCAGAAAAAGATGCGGTGAGTCCTATAGACGTGTCGGCCGATGAACCGAATATCGCGCCCTTGATTCAACAGGTCTTAGACGAAAGGCGGTCCTCTATAGTTAAGTTGTCGAGTCATGTGTCTCGATGTGTCGTGCCACTGGTGGTACGTGAAGATTTGATTGGTTGTCTCTACGTTGATAATGGCGCTAATCATGAGATGGACGAAAAAGATTTGGAGTTTCTGTCGGCGTTGGTGAGTCAGATTGCGGTATCACTCGATCGAGCAGATCTATTAGATAAATGGCTGCAAAAACGTGATGAGGAAAGTAAGAAGCTACGAGTTGAGGTTAGCGAACTGCGTCAGGCTGTCCGTGAAAATAAGCTGGTTTATCAATCAGCAGAAATGCAGCAGATAATGCTGACCGTGCAAAAAGTCGCACAAACTGATGCGACGGTCTTGATTGCGGGAGAAAGCGGCACAGGCAAGGAAATGTTAGGCCATGCTGTGCATGATCTTAGTGATAGATTCGATAAACCTTTCGTTACCGTTGATTGTGGGGCTATCTCCCCTAATTTAATTGAGGCGGAACTTTTCGGTCGAGTAAAGGGCGCCTATACCGGTGCCGATACAACCACCAAGGGATATATTCGTCAAGCTGAAGGTGGCACGTTATTTTTGGATGAAATCGGTGAGTTACCCATTGATGTTCAGACTCGACTGTTACGTTTTGTTCAAGAAAAGACCATTAGTTCAGTTGGTGCATCGACTAGCCAGCAGATAGATGTGCGCATTATTGCTGCGACTAATCGAGACCTACTTGAGGAGGTCAGAGTTGGTGGGTTTCGTAGCGATCTGTTTTATCGCTTGCAAGTGCTAACGCTAACGCCGCCGCCGTTGCGCGATCACCCCTCTGATATTTTGCCGATTGCCTATCATTTTTTAGAGAAATACTGTCTTCAATATCAAAAGCGAGGCTTGTATTTGAGTCCCGAGGCGAAGGTAGCCTTAGAATCATACACTTGGCCTGGCAATGTTCGAGAGTTGCAGCATAGCGTATTGAGAGCTGTGCTGATGGTTGACGGCGATCAGATTGGGGTTGGAGAGCTTGATCTTCAGAAATCGGTTAAGCGGATCGATGGAGAAGATGCACGGGATTGGCGTGCAGCAACGATTGAGTCAGAATCTATAGAATTGTTAAGTGAGAACTTGTGGGCGCTACTCGAAAAAAATCTGGTTACGGTGGTTGATCGGGAGAAAGAAAATTTAACTCCTCTGGGTAGGTGGCTGACTCAGGAGTTTTTGCTGATGGCTAATAAACAAGCTTTGGGTGTTGTTCGCAATGCCGCAGATTTGTTGGGCCAGGCTGAGTCTACCTATCGGCGGCAATTAACCAAAACTCAACGTCTACGTCAACTAGAGCCTGGCCCCAAAAGTCAAGATTGGCAGCAAGTTGAGCAAGCCGTATATCTATTGGTTCGAGCTAGAGGTCAGCAGGATGTTCCTGACAAGGATGAAAATATCGTCAGGAAGGCGAGAGAGACCCTATTAGGTGTGGTCGACCGAGCGACGGGTAAATACCTTGCACGTGGCGCGGCATTAATGGACGTAAGTACGCCCACCTATAAAAGCTGGCTTGGAGTCCAATAAAACTTGGTTGCTAATGCTGAGTCTGGATATTTCTGTAAACACATTTCGCTTTATTACGGTCGAAAGGGTGTGGCGAAAAAAATGGAAAACCAATGAGCGTCAGGATGATTTGGCCATGGTTAATTCTTCTTAGCTGCCTAAGTGATAGTGCATTTGGTGTTGGTCGAAATATAAGATTTGAACATCTGTCGACTGACGATGGTATGTCGCACGCGAGCGTCATGGATATTTTGCAGGATCATCATGGCTTTATGTGGTTCGCGACTCAGGAAGGGCTAAATCGATTCGACGGTTATGATATTGAAACCTACGAGCATGATTACAGAGACCGTGCCTCGCTGGCAGATGATTGGGTTTGGTCGCTCTGCTTGGATGATGACAATAATCTTTGGGTTGGAACGAATAACGGCGGGCTGAATTACTTTGATCAAAATACCAAAACATTTTTAAACTGGCGCTATGACGCGACAGACCAGCATAGTCTGTCCAGTAATGACGTGCGAGTGGTGTTTTTAGATAGTCGCAAGCGTCTCTGGGTTGGTACCAGTAGTGGTTTGAATCGAAAAGTGAAGGGCGAAAATCGGTTCGAAAAATATCTCGCCGCAGATGACGGTGTGAGCCTGCCGCACGAGTCAGTGACAGCTATATTCGAAGATAGCTTAGGGCAGGTCTGGATTGGCACCGAAGGTGGCTTGGCGCGTTTTGATGATACGACGAATCGCTTTGTCAGCTACCTGCACGATCCTCTCGATTCATCCTCTCTGAGCGATAGTCACATTCGTGTTATCAAAGAGTTTAAGGATGAGTTGTGGATTGGTACGCAGTCAGCAGGTGTCAACCGTTTCAATCCTGGGTCGAATAAATTTAGGCGCTATACCGCTGATGCTGGGGAATCGGGGTCGTTACAAAGCGGATTGATTCGAGATATTCAGATAGATCATGAAAATACAATTTGGATCGGGACAGACAAGGGGCTAAGTGAATGGCAATCTGACCAAGATAATTTCATCACTTACCTCCATGAACCCGAAGATGACAGAAGCCTCAGTAGTAACCGAGTAGACACTATATTTCAGGATGCGTCCAACGTCCTTTGGGTAGGAAGCTACGAAGGCGTCGATCGGTGGAATTATCTCAGTGGTGCATTCGCCTATTACACTGAGGCAGGCGGTCATTTGAATAGTGATGTTGTCGTGAGTCTTGCGCAGTCTGATAATGGTTCACTCTGGGTTGGTACTTATGGTGCCGGGCTTAACCGGTTCGACCTCAACGCCGCGGGCGGCTATGAATCAAGCGATTTTTTACTACCGCTAGCGGATCAGCGGGTGATGGCCTTGTGGGCTGAAGATGATGACAACTTGTGGATAGGTACCAGAACAGCCGGGCTGTGTCAGTTTTCGGTGAGCAGTGGTGGTCTGTCCTGCTTAGTGCATGAGGAGGGTAATCAGAATTCTCTGAGTGCCAATGGTATTACGGCTATTTTCGGCGAGAAGGATGTTATCTGGGTTGGTACTTACGGAGGCGGGTTAAATAAAATTGATCGAGTAACGGGGAAATTTACCCATTACCGGCATGATGTAGGGGATATTCACTCTCTAGGATCCGATCGTGTTTTGGCAATCTACAGAGACTCATTTGGGATTCTTTGGGTGGGGGCGGAGAATGGTGGTTTGAACCTGCTGGATGAGGTGAGCCAAAAATTCGATCGATTTCAAGCGAATGAAGACGACCCTGATTCTGTTAGTAATAATACCACCTGGGAAATATTTGAGAGTTCAGATGGAACGCTTTGGATCGGAACGCTCAATGGCGGTGTCAATATTTGGCATATCGACGATCGGCGTAGGGGCGAGGTTAAGTTTCAGCATCTTGATCGAATAAAAGGTCTGCAGAGCAATACGATCTACGGCATTTTGGAGGATGATGAAGGCACTATTTGGATGAGTGGGAACCGTGGTTTAGTGCAAATTGACCCATCTACCTTGGAGCTTCAATATTATGATCAGCATAATGGTACTCGAGGTGATGAGTTTAATTTTGGCGCGCGACTGAAGGACAAAAATGGCCGGTTACTATTCGGTGGTGCTACAGGTTTGTTGGCCTTTAAACCGAGCGATATTCATCCTAATACGACGGTCCCCCCGGTGGTTATCAACGGTAATAGCAGTTTAAATGAAACGGTTTTCGCCCACAGTGCGCAAGCTTCCCCGTCGAATATAACGCTAGGGTATGACGAGCGTTTAATTACGTTTAGTTTTGCCGCACTTGATTACGCGTCTCCAGATAAGAACCAATATGAATACCAGTTAGTCGGTTTTGATGTCGACTGGATTCAGGCGAAAGGCTTTCGGCGTGCTACCTATACTAATATCCCCGCAGGTGATTATAAGTTTCAGGTTAGAGCCTCGAACAACGATAAAGTCTGGAATCTTGATGGTGCGGCTATCAATATGTCGGTTGTGCCTGCACCTTGGTTAAGTTGGTGGGCATATCTGGTCTATATGGCATTAGTGGGTGGGTCCGGTGCGAGCTTTGTGTACTTCCAACGCCGAAAACTTGTCGTCGCCCGCCAGCAGCATCAGACGCTTGAAGAGTTGGTCCGCCTTCGAACCAGTGAATTGGCAGAGCAGAACGACAAGCTCGAAGGGGTCAATGACCAGTTGCTGAAGGCAAGCATGACTGATGCCCTGACCGGGTTGCATAATCGACGATACCTGTATGATTATCTAGAAAATCAGGTCGCGATAATGCAAAGGTACTTAGGCCAGCTTGAGGCGGGTGAGAGCTCTCATCAGGCCCTGCTGCTGGAACCCAGTATATTTTTCATGATGATCGATCTGGACGGCTTCAAGAGCATTAATGACAGTTTTGGCCATCCCGCGGGTGATGAGGCATTAATCCAAGTCTGTGACATTCTCGTCAAGTACACCCGTGACTCGGATACCTTGATTCGCTGGGGGGGGGATGAATTTCTGATCGTTGGCCGTTGTCACGGCCTGAACGGGCCGAACCAATTAGCAGAGCGTATTCGTCGAGGATTAATGGAACATACATTTTTGGTGGGAAACGGTTCGAAAGGATATATGACCGGGTCTATCGGCTTTGCACCTTACCCCTTTAACAGTTGGCACCCGGATCGCTTCAATTGGGAGCAGGTTCTTGCCATCGCCGATCAGGCCGCGTATGTTGCAAAGTCAAACGGTAGGAATGCCTGGCTGGGTATCGAAGGTGCGGAGGCGTTTGGGTGTGCGGAATACAACCAAATCGGCGACAGCTTACAGAAGTTGTATGATCAGGCGTGTATTAAGACGATGACATCCATGGCTCATACCGTTAATTACAGCGCCTAGTCCTCGTGGGCGTGATTTTACTGATTAGACGGAGCCGATATTAATGCGCCATTATGTCCTCGTGGTTAAAGAAGACTGCGAAACCTGCCGAATGATCCAGCCTGTTGCTGCCGCGCTCGCGTTGAGTGCCGAGTTGCGCATTTTTTCGCAAGACAATCCTGATTTCCCCAGCGGCTTACCTGATTTATTCACCATTGAGGATGACCGTGAGCTTGCAAACTCCTTCGAGCTGAAGATAGAAATTGTGCCAACCCTGCTTTGTTATGACGATGCTCAGGAGACTGAACGTTTGGAAGGCTGGGATCGGTCGGCTTGGGAGCGAGTGTGCGGTCAAACTTTCAGCGCCAGTTTACCGGCATTTCGTCCTGGATGCGGTTCGAAGTCGCAGGATCCTGGTATGGCAGAAAAGCTGGCGGTCAAATATGGAAGTCAGCAACTCAAAGCCAGACGAATCAATATTGCTGATGGTGAAGATGAGGTTGAGGCGTGCTATGACCGTGGTTGGAGTGATGGCTTGCCGTTGGTGCCACCTACTGAGATTCGAGTCGTACGTATGCTTCAGGGCACGCTGAGGGCGGCTGATGATGTGGTAGGTGACGTGCCGCCTGATTATGCGCCGTGCAGTATTGAGAAGATTGCGATTAACGCAGTCATGGCCGGTTGCAAGCCTGAATACTTACCTGTGGTCATTGCCGCCGTTGAGGCCGCGCTGATGGATGAATTCTGTATGCATGGCCTGCTCGCCACTACCTACTTTTCGGGCCCGATGGTGCTTGTTAACGGGCCACTGAGTCGAGCTATTGGCATGAACTCAAAAGGTAACGCCTTAGGCCAGGGAAATCGTGCGAATGCGACGATTGGGCGAGCACTGCAGCTGGTTATCCGTAATGTTGGTGGTGGTCGGCCGGGTGGCGTCGATCGCTCGGCGTTAGGTAACCCCGGTAAATATACCTTCTGCTTCGCTGAGGATGAAACCGGTTCATGTTGGGAGTCTTATGCCGAGGAACGTGGTTTCAGCCGTGAAGCATCAACGGTCAGTCTTTTTGCCGCTGATGGTGTGCAAGGTATCGTTGATCAGAAATCCCGAACCCCAGAATCCTTGAGCCGGTCTTTTGCAGCCGGGCTGAAAGTCGTCTCCCACCCTAAAATGGTGATGGCGGCGGATGCCTTTTTAGTCGTCTCGCCGGAGCATGAGCGAGTGTTTCGGGATGCCGGCTGGTCCAAGGCGAGGCTGAAAGCTGAGTTACATGAGTTGCTGCAAATGCCGGGTCGTGACGTTATTGTCGGTGCCGGTGGTATTGCAGAGGGATTGCCAGAGAAGTTTAAGGATCAGACCCTACCTAAGTTTCGTGACGGTGGCTTGAATATCGTTCGGGCGGGTGGCAGTGCCGGTCTGTTTTCGGCGATTATTGCGGGCTGGGGTGCGAGTGGCAAAATTGGCAGTGTGCCTGTTACGCGAGAGATATTATAGTAAGGCTGTGGTAGTGAGTGGTGGCAGTTGAAAGGTCACACGCTGTGTCTGCAAGCATAAAATATCATCGATTTTTTTATTGTGCTTTCACTGCTTAAGACCATAGACAAAGGGCACCGGCTAAGAACATTGGCTAAGAACATCGACTAAGAACATCGACTAAGAACATCGACTAAGAACATCGACTAAGAACATCGATTAGAAGATGAAGTAAATTAGACTAGTGAACAACATTGAGAGGTCATAATCATGAGTAGCTTTCTGGATCCAACCGCTGAGCTCGCACCGGAGTCGCGAATTCCCTTACCCCGGCGAGAAAGCCTTGTTGGGCTGAATGTGGGGTTACTGGATATCTCCAAACCACGAGGCAATGTATTTATCGCGCGCCTTGACGAATTGTTAACTGAAGCCGGAGCGATACCCCGGCATTATGCTAAACCCACCTTTACTCGAATTGCGCCGGTAGAACTCAAACAGCAGATAGCCACTGAGTGTGATGTGGTCATAGAGGCGCTTGCAGACTGAGGATCGTGCACGTCGTGCAGTTTGCATGACATCATGGATCTGGATCGAAGAGGCATTCCCGGTGGCTTTATCGCCTCTGAAGAGTTTCGCGATGCTGCTGTAGCACAGGCTGAATCGCTGGGCTTTGATGCGCCGCGGATGTTCGTTGGCCATCCTATTCAGGATAGAACTGATGCGGAGATGCGTTCATTGGCAGAGTCTGCGTATGATCAGGTTGTTGCATTGATCGTTGAACGAGTAATCGTTGAACCAGTCATTCAGTAGATCACCGCGCCTAAAAAAGGCGCATCTGCGAGAGCAGGTGCGCCTTTTTGTGTTTGAGCGCCTTGTTCAAGCGCTCAATGCTAACGGCGAGCCTATTTAGGCTGCATACGGATACCACTATCCAGACGAATCGTTTCACCGTTAATGTAGCTGCAGTTGACGATATAGGCGGCTGTCTGAGCAAATTCGCTGGGATCACCTAACCGATGCGGGAATTGCGTCATCTCAATCAGGGGTTCGCGAACCTGGGGTGGTGCAAACTTCATCATCGGGGTCTCGAATATACCCGGTGCAATCGTCACGCAGCGAATACCCTGCTTGACCAGGTCGCGGGCGATAGGCAGTGTCATACCGGCCACGCCGCCTTTGCTGGCGCTGTAAGCCGCCTGGCCAATCTGACCATCGAAGGCCGCAACGGACGCAACGTTAATGATGACACCGCGCTCACCATCATCAGTTACAGGTGCATTGTGTTGCATGGCATCGGCACACAGACGCAGTACATTGAATGTGCCGATCAAGTTGACGCGAACAATAAACTCGAAAGTCTTCAGCGGCATAGGGCCGTCTCGACCAAGGGTGCGTGCTGCTGCGCCGATACCGGCACTGTTAACATTGATGTGAAGGCCGCCAAAGGTCTCAACAGTCTTCTGGACTGCCGCCCGCACAGCATCTTCGTCAGCGACGTCGCCGGCGGCAAAGCTGGCATTCGCGCCCAGTTCAGCGGCGGCCTGTTCTGCAGTTTCGGCGTTTAGGTCAAACACCATGACCTTGGCGCCAGCCTTAATGAAATTCTCTGCGGTGGCACGGCCAAGCCCGGACGCTCCGCCGGTGATAAAAGCAACTTTGTCTTGTAGATCCATGATTTACCCTTATGTTTCGAAATAATTTCGGTCGAAAGTATACATGCCAACCCGCTGGCCTGCATCAGGTATAATCTGCTGGTCATTTGAAGCTTGGGAGAGGTCGTTGACGCTTAATATCCAATCGCAGGTTCTGCTCGCGACTCGCAACACGCTGCGACTGCCAACCCGGGCGGAGTACCTGGTGGATGTGGACAGTGATGCTGAGATTCTTGAGGCGCTCCGTTATGCTCGGCAGCGTCGCTGGCCAGTAACGGTCCTTGGCGGTGGCAGCAATACTGTCTTTGCTCAGGATCTGGTGGGCCTGGTAATCTGCATACGAACTCGTGGGATTGAACTTATAGATGAGCGTGTCATCGCAGCGGCGGGCGAGTCTTGGGACCACCTAGTGAGACACACCATTGAGGCGGGGCTGTCTGGCCTTGAAAATTTGACCCTGATTCCAGGGCTGGTGGGCGCCGCGCCGATTCAAAACATTGGTGCTTATGGGGTTGAGTTGGCCGGGGTGGTCGAGGCCGTGCATGCGATTGATATTGCTACGGAGGAGACATTGGTCTTGAGCAACTTGGATTGCCAGTTCGGGTATCGTGACAGCATCTTTAAGCGGGCCCTTCATCAGCGTGTCATTATCACGCAGGTTTGCTTACGATTGAACCATAGCTTCGTTCCACAGTTGGACTATCTCGATTTGCAACGCTGGCGGGCGTTACAATCCCCGGAAAACGTCACGGCGAAACAGGTGAGCGCGGTCGTGGCAGATATTCGTCGAAAAAAGCTGCCTGATCCCGCAATAGTCGGCAACGTGGGGAGCTTTTTTAAGAATCCACAAATTGACGCAGACGCTTGGCGCCAATTACAGCAAGATTTTCCGGGTTTAACTGGGCGAGAGCAGGTAGACGGCAGTTGGAAACTTTCAGCCGCATGGTTGATTGATTCGCTGGGTTTGAAAGGCTTTAAAGTGGGCGACGCAGCGGTGTCGGATCAACACGCGCTCGTTCTAATCAATAAGGGTAAGGCGACAAGCCAGGATGTTCTAGCACTCGCTAGGCAAGTGCAGCAGCAGGTAATGAGCCGGTTCAATCTCCAGTTGGAGATTGAACCGGTTATTATTCCCTGAAGCTGATCTAAGCTGCCCTTAGAGGCGTTATTTAGCTTTACTCGGCTTTGCTCCGGGCTCTTGGGTCATTCGCAGCGCGACCACGATGGCTTGGGTGGGCTTCATCGATTGCTCTAGGCTCTGCTGGCAGTGCTGGCGCGGGGGCCGTTACGGCAACAGGCGTTGATACCGTACCTTGGATTGGTGCGGCAGAGTTGACCCTCGGGTCGTTTTCTGCACGGCCCTTCACGGATTGAGGCGTCGTCGTGGTTGACTCTGCGTCGACAACAGACGGTGCTTCGATTGAAGCTTCGACAGACGCTTCGATAGATGCTTCCTCAACCACCATGGTCTCGATCGCAACCTCGGGTGATGCCGCTTCCGTCGGGGACTCAACCGTCTCAACTTCAGTGGCAGCAACGTCAACCACTTCAGATTGAGCTTCGGCGGTAACCGCTTCAGCCGTCTCAACTTCAGTGGTAGCAACGTCAACCACTTCAGATTGGGCTTCGGTGGTCACTGCTTCAACCGTCTCAGCGGCAGCAACTTCAACCACTTCAGGTTCAGCGATAACCGCTTCAACCGCCTCAGGTTCAGCTTCAGAGGTAGCAGCTTCAGAGGTAGCAGCTTCGACCAATTCAGCTTCAGTGGTAACTGGATCGACAGTTTCTGCAGTGGCGACTTCATGGGTTACCGTCGCTTCCTCTTCGATTATCGCGCCGACCCCAGTATCAACCTGCGCCTGTGGTGCGGGTGCATTCGCGGCTGCTCGTTTTTCCAGCTCTGCCTGCAACCGAGTCGGCTCGACAGGTGTCGGACCGTTGTTTGTCGGCGCAACAGCAATGTTTTCTAACTCGGCGCTCGTCGCCTGTACTTCGGTGGCATTGTCGAGTGTTGAACCGGCGGATTCAGTCACCGAATCACTGGCGACTCTAGGACTGCGTTTACGCTGGCTCGAGCGTTGTCGGCTACCTTGGTTCCGCTTGTCGTTCTCTGCGGGGCCTTGATCGTCGGCAGCGGGTCGGGCTGGCCGCTTTCTAGTGCTTTCGGGGCGTTTTTCGACACTCGTTTCGTCTGTTGGTGCTGCGTCGCGCGCCTTGTCGGCATTTCTGCGATTGCGCGGTGGCCGACTGGGCTTGTCTGTGGTCGTATCTTCCTTGGGCGAAGATTTGGCTTCGCTGTCAGGACGGGGTTCGCGGGCTTCCGTACGATTGCGACTGTCGGGCCGTCGCCGTGCACCGCGACCGCCACGATTCTGGTTCGATTTCTTCTCGGGTGTTGCTGTCACGGCTGAAGCATCGGCAGGTTCTTCGCTCGTAAATATTGATAAGAGTCGAGACAGTAACCCGGGCTTCTTCGGCGTGGCTTTAGTGGCAACCTTGGCTTGTGGCGTTGCTTGAGCGGTAGTGCCAGCTGGGTGAGGTATGGCCTGCACCGCAGCGCGCTCAACGGGTACAGGTTTAATGGTTGCCGCAGGGGCTTCAGCTTCGAGCTCCGATGTGATCTCATAGCTGGCTTCGCTGCTATCGTCGTCGGTTGCTTTGATTCTTTCAACGCGATAGTGGGGCGTTTCAAGTTCCGCCGAGGGAACGATAACGACTCGAACTTCGGTTCGGGTTTCAATCCCTATCAGGTCACCACGCTTTTCATTTAGCAGATAGGAGGCTACAGAAATGGGTAAGAAGGCCCGAATTTCCGAGCTGGTCTCTTTCATCGCTTCCTCTTCAACCAGGCGCATGATGGCCAGGGCTGAAGATTCGACATCACGTATTGAGCCGAGTCCGCTGCAGCGTGGACAAACAATACCACTCGTTTCGCCTAATGACGGACGCAAGCGCTGACGGGACATCTCCAACAGGCCAAAGCGGGATATGCGCCCGACCTGAACTCTGGCGCGGTCAACTTCCAGCGCGTCGCGCATACGATTTTCCACCGCGCGTTGATTTTTCGGAGAGTTCATATCAATGAAATCGATGACAACCAGACCACCGATATCGCGCAGACGCATCTGTCGACAAATTTCATCAGCTGCTTCCAGGTTGGTATTTAAGGCCGTCTCTTCAATGTCAGCGCCTTTGGTCGCCCTGGATGAGTTGATATCGATTGAGACGAGGGCCTCTGTGGGGTCTATAACAACGGAGCCACCTGAAGGTAGGCGGACTTCTCGCTGAAATGCAGATTCGATTTGGCCTTCAATCTGATAACGGCTGAATAACGAGACTTCGCTATCGTAGTATTTGATCCGTGACGAGAACTGGGGCATCACACGCTCGACCCACTCGGTTGCCTGGTCGAAGGCATCCTTGGTGTCTATCAGGATCTCGCCGATGTCGTCTCGCAAATAGTCGCGAATCGCCCGTATGATGATGTTGTTTTCCTGGTAGATCAGGAACGGAGCCTTTGCCGAGTCAGCAGCGGTCGCGATCGTACCTGCCAGGGTAATCAGGTAATCAAGATCAGACTGAAGTTCTTCTGCGGATCTACCAACACCGGCGGTACGGATGATCGCGCCCATGTTCTTCGGAATCTCGAGCTGCGACATAGCGTCTTTTAGCTCATTCCGTTCATCGCCTTCGATGCGTCTCGAGATGCCGCCTGCTCGTGGGTTATTCGGCATCAAAACCAAATAACGACCGGCCAGGCTATAGAAGGTTGTGAGTGCGGCACCTTTATTGCCACGCTCTTCCTTCTCAACCTGCACGATGATTTCAGTCCCTTCCTTGACAACATCCTTGATGTTGACCCGGCCGGAACCCTTGGCGCCAGCGCCAGTAAAGTACTCGCGGGAGATTTCTTTCAGCGGCAGAAAGCCGTGGCGATTAGCCCCGAAATCAATAAAGGCTGCTTCAAGACTCGGCTCTACCCGAGTAATTCGCGCCTTATAGATGTTGGCCTTTTTTTGCTCTCTGGAGCGATTTTCTATGTCTAGGTCAAACAGTTGTTGGCCATCGACCATGGCGACTCTCAGTTCTTCACTGTGGGTCGCGTTAATTAGCATTCTTTTCATTACGATATCACTTATTCGAGGCGTTCCTGCGCCGCAAACCTGCAAATCGTCAAATCTATCTTGGTAAGTACCGTTGTTTAAAAACTAAAGCAGGTCTCCATAAATGTTTATTGTACGTTCTTGTACGTCCGTTCATGTTAATATCCCCGCTGGTTTTAGGGGTGACCGATTGATATTAACCACGAGTCTTTACGTGTGTTTAACGGGTAGTCGAAGTCCTCTATTAGAAACAATAAAGCCAGTAACAATAAAACATCAATAAACTGATTTGATGAGTCTGGTTCGCGATGTGGTTTCCGCGGTTAGTATGGTTTCAGCGGTAGAATCCTTTTTCCGATTAGCGCGTCACTACAGGCTATGTCGTGAACTAGGTAAAAGCCAGGTTCAGGCATAGCTGGTGTAGAAGACCGCAATTCGGAACCGGAGTTCCGGTGCTGAAAATGTATAAATTCAACTGTGAGATATTCTCAATTAAATTAACCCTGGGTTTGCCCTTGTGGATTACTTCTGGGTCAGTTTGATCGTTTTTAATTCAACGACGAATCTGCCAGGATTATTCCTGAAGTCTAGTCTGAGTCGTAAGCGCTGAAGGAGTGGAAATATCAGGTCGACGGAATCACGCTAACATCAGGTCACACTAATGTAATCTAAAGTACTTGATCACAGTATCGTGATCATCATCACAAGCGGGCGGACGTCTGCATGATAAGGGAGTTCAGACGTAACCGCTCGCAATCATAGCAATTAATCCATGTAGGTCAAAGCCTTATAACTTTTTTGTTTTTGTCAATTGAGAACAGTGTTCCATGAGTGATTCAGTCCAAGTAGTAGAGATTGATGCCGATTCTGAAGGGCAACGGGTCGATAATGTTTTGATACGACTGCTGAAGGGCGTGCCGAAATCCAGAATCTATCGCATCGTCCGTAAAGGCGAGGTGCGCCTTAACGGTGGCCGTGTCAAAGCGGATACGCGAGTTAAGGGCGGCGATCTTCTGCGGATTCCGCCAGTGAGGATGGCTGATCCCGGCGAGCCTGTTCGAATGCCTGATAATTTAATAAATATATTAGATAATTCAATAATATACGAAGATAATCGAATGTTGATTATTAATAAGCCGGCGGGGCTTGCTGTGCATGGTGGAAGCGGTATCAGCACCGGCGTCATCGAAGGTTTGCGCCAATTGCGGCCTCAAGACAAGTCACTGGAGTTGGTGCATCGGCTAGATCGAGGCACGTCTGGCTGTCTGATGATCGCCAAAAAACGCAGTCATCTGCGGCGACTGCAAGCGCTGTTGCGAAGTAAGTCGGAAGGAGAGAAAACGCGATTTGAGAAACATTATGTCGCTATCGTACATGGTCAATGGCCCAAGCGCCGCCAGCATGTTGATGTGCCCATCCGCAAAGACACCCTAAAAGGGGGGGGCGGTGTTTGTGTGGTCGCGGTAGATGGCAAGCCGTCGCTGACTGAGGTGGATGTCACGCGGCAAAATAAGACCTACAGTTTGTTAGCTGTCAGGCCGATTACCGGTCGGACTCATCAGATCCGGGTTCATTGTCGACACCTTAAGCATCCCGTTGTCGGTGATGATAAGTACGGCAATGAGCTGCTCGACCGTCAACTGAAAGGATTGCTTGGGTATGACCGCCTGATGCTTCATGCCGCAGAGTTGCGTATTCCCGGGTTTGAAAAAGGCGAAAAAGCGATCCATGTGCGCGCCGAGCCAGATGCTGTTATGTTGAAATTTATGGAATCAATAGTATAAAAACCAATGCGTTGAGGTGTATATCTAAAGTTGTTTAAGAGGATCTATTTGGTGTTCCCTAAGTCGTTGAGCTAGGCGCATCAATGGTAGCCCATAAAGTGTGTTGACGTCCTGGCCGCGGGTTTCCGCCATGAGTGCAATTCCCAGTCCTTCGGCTTTGATACTGCCTGCACAGTCATAGGGCTGTTCAAGAGCGAGATAGCGGTCAATTTCAGCGCCAGATAATGGACGAAATTTCACCGCATAGTCATCGTGTTCCAAAACCAGTATGGCGCCACCACAGGCAATGCAAAATGCACTGGTATAGGTGACCCATTGATCGCTACATAGTAGTAGCTGAGCGCGAGCCCGTTCGAGATTGCCGGGTTTACCGAGAATCTGGTTGTTGACCACTACCACCTGGTCTGAGCCGATAACGAGGTTTTCCGATGCGCTATAAAGCGAGTCGCTGGCGACAGCTAGCGCCTTGCCCGCGGCAAAGCGCTCGGCCATGCTCACTGGCGCTTCGCCGGGAATGGGTATTTCGTCAAAATCAGGCTGGACCTGAATAAACGGTAAGGTCAACTTGGCGAGTATCTCGCGCCGGTATTGAGAGGTTGACGCGAGTATCAGGGATTGCTGTGAAATGCTCATAAGTTACTGAATCTCTCTAATTTTCTTTTGACAGTCTGTGACCTGACGCCTAATATGCGCCCCTTATGTTTAAAGGCCCCCTACCAATACGGATCAATCATCGCCGACTCGTCAGCGATAACGCTCGATTGGAGGGTACCATCCCGTTAGAAAGATTCGAACGATTAATCGGGTTGCTCAACAATAGTACGGGAGATGTGCGCGCCAGGCTTGAGTTTAAACGCGGTTACAAGCGCAGAGGGCTCGTCACTGGCAACCTTGAAGCTTCGGTCTCGATGATTTGCCAAAACTGTATGCAACCTGCCACCGTTGCGGTTAGGGCCGAGATTCGTTTGTTGGTGGTCAACTCAGAGGCTGCTCTGGAGGCGTTGGCTGAAGCAGATGATGGGATCATCTGCTTGGAGGATCAGGTCTTACTGGTCGATCTTCTTGAAGACGAGTTGATATTAAGTATGCCGATGGTAGGTCGGCATGCAGAAGGGGAATGTGCCGTGAAAGATGTAGCGGAGTCGCGCCCCATACCGGTAGTGCCGGTAAGCCCGACCAAAGAGACATATAGGCCCTTTGCCGGGCTTGCTGATTTGACGGAAGGCTTGTTCAAAAAGCATTAGTAAAGATTTAGTAAGTGACAAAGACGATCAAATAAGGAGCTAGAAATGGCTGTTCAAAAAAGTAAGGTGACCCGTTCCAGACGGGGCCAGCGTCGATCCCACGATTCGCTCATGGGACCAACATTGTCTGAAGATTCAACCTCCGGTGAGACGCATCGTCGTCATCATGTCAGTGCTGACGGTTTTTACCGCGGTAAAAAGGTTATTCATACCGCCGAAGACTGAGAGCTCTGACGGTGTGGAGGCCCCTTCGGGTTCTCTTCGTCGTCATCGTTAGCCGCAAGGGCGTTTAACCGGGTAGAGCCTGTCTCATACTGCGGGGAGAGGTACATTGCGACAAACAATAGACTCAATGTCTGACTCTATTCTGGCAAACGACATACAGCCACTCCGCGCTACACACTGGCGCGGGGTATTGTTGTGTCAGTGGCAGACTGAGATGGGAGAAGCGACATAATGGATCATAAAGTAGCATTCGTCTTTCCAGGCCAGGGTTCGCAAGTGGTTGGTATGTTAAGCGAGTTCGCGGCAACCCGAGCTAGCGTGCTTGATACCTTTGCGGAAGCCTCTGCGGTACTGGGTTATGACCTGTGGCAACTGGTCCAAAATGGGCCTGAAGCTCAGCTTAATCAAACTGAATTTACGCAGCCAGCATTGTTGGCTGCCAGCATCGCGCTATGGCGTTTAGCGCGAGAAGATGGAATAGCGGAACCCGCAATGCTTGCCGGCCATAGTCTGGGCGAGTATTCAGCCTTAGTGGCGGCAGGGGTGATCGATTTTGCCGATGGGATCAAATTGGTTCAATTGCGTGGGCAATTTATGCAAACCGCAGTGCCCCTCGGCGAGGGTAGTATGGCGGCGGTACTGGGCTTGGACGATGCCCAGGTCAGCGCGATTTGTTCTGAGATCACTCTGAACGGCGGACCAGACGATGTTGTCCAAGCGGCGAACTATAATGCGCCCGGGCAAGTGGTTATCGCGGGAAAGAATGCCGGTCTGGCCCGAGCAATTGAGGCCTGCAAAGCGGCAGGCGCGAAGCGAGCGATGGCCCTTTCGGTCAGTGCACCGTTTCATAGCGTACTTATGCAACCTGCGGCAGAGAAGATGGCCATTGAATTGGCTGTGGTAGACTTTCGGGCACCCGCTATTCAGATCATCCAGAATGTCGATGCGGATTTTTGCCAACATCCTGACAAAATCCGAGAAAACCTCGTGCAACAAATGACTAGCGCGGTGCGCTGGACCGAGACAATCCAGCTGATGGCCGGTGCCGGCGTGACTCGAGTTGTCGAATGCGGACCGGGTAAAGTGCTAGCGGGCTTGAATAAACGGATCGACAAATCCCTAGTGTCGTTAAGTATTAACTCTTTGGCGTCTTTAGCCGAAGGGGTCGAGGAGTTGAGCCAATGAGCCTCACGGGTAAAGTCGCCATAGTAACCGGTGCGAGTCGCGGTATTGGCGCTGCTATTGCCAAAGAATTGTCGCAGGCAGGTGCATTTGTTATCGGTACTGCGACAACTCAAGCGGGTGCCGAGCACGTCGCGACGACACTCGGCGCACAGGGTGCGGGCTATGTGTTGGACGTCAGCAGTGACGAATCCGTTGAGCAGTTTTTTGCAGCGATTAAAGGTGTTCATGAAGCGCCATTGGTGCTGGTCAATAACGCGGGAATCACTCGGGATAATATCGCTCTGAGAATGAAAGTGGATGAATGGGATGCGGTGGTGAATACCAACCTGAGCTCCATTTATCGAGTCAGCAAGGCCGCTATGCGGGCGATGACCAAGGCGCGGTGGGGCAGAATCATCAATGTGACCTCGGTTGTGGCGAGTATAGGCAACGGTGGGCAAAGTAATTATGCTGCAGCCAAAGCGGGCGTCGAGGGATATAGTCGTGCCCTGGCCAGCGAATTAGGCTCCCGTGGAATCACAGTGAATTGTGTTGCTCCCGGGTTCATCAAGACAGACATGACTGATGCATTAACCGAAGATCAAACACAGGGGTTATTGTCCAGAGTACCTGCTGGTCGTCTCGGCGAAGCTGCTGAAGTTGCAGCGCTTGTGGCATTTTTGGCGGGAGAGACTGCCGGTTATATCACGGGTTCGACAATACATATTAATGGCGGATTGTACATGAATTGAGGTGAAAAGCTGGAGCGCATAGCTGGCTCCCAAATGACTCTCGATTCATTTATGGTAGACGAAGAAGAAGAAGAAGTAAGGTATTTGTCCTAGGTATCTAAACCGAAGAGCAATGTATAAAAGTGAATAAAAATGTCAGGACCTGATCAAGTGGACAAAAAGCTTGATAGGTTAACTAGCATTTCATTAAACTAGCGCAGCTTGTCTGCAACGCGTAGGAGTGACTGAAAACATGAGCACAATTGAAGAACGAGTTAGTAAATTGGTCTGTGAACAATTGGGTGTTAAAGAAGAAGAAGTGACCTTGGACGCTTCCTTCGTTGAAGATCTTGGCGCCGACTCCCTTGATACCGTGGAACTCGTCATGGCTCTTGAAGAAGAATTTGAGACCGAAATTCCTGACGACGAAGCAGAAAAGATCACGACTGTAAAAGAAGCGATCAATTATATTAAAGCCCACGCCTAGTCTGCTTGGTTTTAACTCAAAAGCCGCGCTTACGCTAGTGAGTGCGGCTTTTGCTTTGCTAGCGGGTGTCCAATGGTTATGGGGTGACTCTGCAGCCAAGTGGCTGACTCAGTTGACTATTCTGTCTGATCAGGCCTGTTGGCCTGGCTGTGGCCAAGGAGATGAGCTTGAACAAGCGTAGAGTTGTAATCACGGGTATGGGAATGTTGACCCCTTTGGGCGCCGGCATGGACCCATCTTGGGCGGGACTAGTCGCAGGGAATAGCGGCATCGGACCTATCAAGGCCTTCGATACCACCGACTTTCCTGTCAGGTTTGGTGGCGCTGTGCCTGATTTCAACATGGAAGAATACATCTCCAAGAAGGATGCACGCCGTATGGATGGCTTCATCCAATATGGCCTCGTCGCGGGTATTCAAGCGATGCGGGATTCGGGCCTTGACGTCAGCGATGAAAATCGCCATCGGATTGGCGTTGCAGTCGGTTCCGGGATTGGCGGTATCGTGACGATAGAAGCCTGCCATGATATTGTCACGAATCGCGGTCCGACGAAAGTAACACCATTTTTCGTGCCGTCATGCATCATTAATATGGTGGCTGGCCATCTGTCGATCCTCTATGGCTTGCAAGGCCCCAATATCGCCATTACGACAGCCTGCACAACGGGGACCCATAACATTGGCTTTGCTGCCCGTATGATCGCCGCTGGTGATGCCGACGCCATGCTTGCCGGCGGCGCAGAAAAATCAACCTCGCCGACCACCATGGCGGGCTTCGCTGCGATGAGGGCATTATCAACCCGCAACGATGATCCATCGATTGCCAGTCGACCTTGGGACAGGGACCGTGATGGTTTTGTGTTGAGTGATGGCGCTGGGGTGTTGGTATTAGAAGAGTATGAGCACGCCAAAGCCCGAGGCGCGCAAATCTATTGTGAGATCGTCGGGTTCGGCATGAGTGCCGATGCCAGCCATATGACCTCACCGTCAGAAAATGGCTCTGGCGCGGCCATGTCGATGCAAAATGCCTTGCGAGATGCGGGGCTTAATGGCACCGATATCGATTACATTAATGCGCACGGTACCTCAACTCCCCTTGGCGATATCGCCGAGACGATGGCGGTCAAGACGGTGACTCAAGGGCATAGTCATAAAGTCGCCGTGAGCTCGACCAAGTCAATGCTGGGTCATTTGCTGGGTGCCTCCGGCGCCGTTGAGGCGGTTATTTCTGCCTTGGCCATCAAGCATCAAATTGCGCCACCGACGATCAATCTCGATAACCCCGGTGAAGGCTGCGATTTGGACTATGTGCCCCACTATGCGCGGGATATGAAAATAGATGTCGCCTTGTCGAACTCCTTTGGTTTTGGTGGTACCAACGGTACCTTGATCTTCAAAAAGCTCCATTAGCGCGCTGCGGGTGCGTACACTGATTAATGGCCTGTCTGGAGACTCCATCTTAGCGGCTGACCGTGGGCTAGCCTACGGCGATGGTGTGTTCGAGACGGTACGGGTCGTCAATGGTCGGCCGATCTTGCTTGAGCTGCACTTGGCGAGATTGAACCGGGGTTGCAAACGCCTGGGCCTTGATCTAGATAGCCAATGTTTACAGGACGAGGTGCAGGCGCTCTGTACCGGCTCAAACCCCAGTGACCAGATACTGAAAATCATTGTCACACGTGGCATCGGGGGGCGTGGCTACCGATCTGATAATATCCAACAGGCTAATCGCTATATCAGCATCAATGCTTATGTGTTTGACGCTCAAATGAGCCAAACAGGGTGTGCACTGCATCTTTGTGAGACAACGCTTGCGCGCCAGCCATTGCTAGCGGGTATCAAGCACCTGAATCGATTGGAGCAGGTACTTGCTGCAGCTGAGCTACCTGCGGATTACCAGGAAGGTTTGATGCGAGATACACGAGGCCATATGATTGAGGGGATTCGGAGTAATTTGTTTATTGTCGAGGCGGGTGCGCTGATAACTCCTGACCTGTCTAATAGTGGCGTCTGCGGCGTGATGCGGGAGTTGATCTGTCAGTTGTTGCCAGTTCAAATCAAGGCGTTAGATCTTGGCGCAGTATTGGCGGCTGAAGAAGTGTTTGTCTGTAATAGTGTGTTCGGCATCTACCCGGTGACTCGAATCGATGCTGCAGGGCAGCCTTTGGCTACCTTTCCGGTGGGGCGTGTGACGCAGGCTTGCCAGGACCAAGTGACCGAATTCACGGGGGTCAACCTTAGGTGAAAAAGCGACTGACTATTATCTTTCTGCTGGCGATATTGCCAATGCTGACCGGTTTCGGTTATGTGTTCCTGCAGCTCACTAAATCGATCGTCTTGCCGGCTGCGACATTAGTGTACGAGGTGGCGCCTGGAGCGCCGTTGAGCGCTGTAACTAGCGACTTAGTGAATCGCGGTATTGTGGTTGTGCCTGCCTGGATGTATCGTCTTTATGGATCCCTGAGTCAGAAACAGGGCAGTCTGAAGGCCGGAGAGTTTGAAATTACCCGGGCCATGAATGGCGTGGATCTTTTGAAAAAATTACGCCAGGGACCTGTGGTAGAGCATCAGATGACGTTTCTCGAGGGCTGGAGATTCCGCGATTGGCGCGAGCAGTTGGCGAGTCAGTCATTGATTCGTCAATCGATCAATTCTGTGCCTGATGATGAGATCATGGCATTGTTGGATGGGGAACACCTTGACCCCGAGGGTCAGTTTTTTCCAGATACTTACCAATACGTAAAGGGTGAGACCGATATCGCGATATTACGCCGAGCCCACCGACGCATGGTAGATGCGCTAAACAGGGCCTGGCGGAACCGTTCTGATACGACCCTGACATCGCCTTACGAAGCTCTGATACTGGCGTCGATCGTGGAGAAAGAAACGGGTTTTAGCCTGGACCGAGGCAAGGTTGCGAGGGTGTTTGTCAATCGCTTGCAGTTGGGTATGAGATTGCAGACTGACCCGACGGTCATATACGGCCTGCCAGACTTTGATGGCGATTTGACTCGAGGTCATTTGCGCCAGGCATCGGCTTATAATACGTATCTCAACAAAGGTTTGCCGCCGACGCCAATCTGTAATCCCGGCTTAGCAGCTATCGAGGCGGTACTTGCGCCTGAACCTGGCGATTATTTGTTCTTTGTGGCTCAAGGCGATGGCCGAAGTTTTTTTTCGACAACGCTGAGTGAGCACAACGAAGCGGTTGCTAAATTTCAGCGTGAGGGTCGGGCTGATGTTTATCAGAGTGCGCCGCCAATCAACGTGCCGCTCAATAAGGAGGGGTCATGAGCGGACTATTTATCACCATTGAAGGAGCTGAAGGCGTCGGTAAATCGACCAATATAAGCTATATCGAGGAGCTACTCGATGCCAAAGGCATCGAGCATGTGGCGACTCGTGAGCCAGGTGGTACACCTCTGGCAGAGCGGATCAGGCATCTGTTACTGGATAAAGCCGAGCAAAATGTCGACCCGCTGGCTGAATTATTGCTGATGTTTGCCGCTCGACGACAACATCTACAGGATCTGATATGGCCAGCGCTAGCGAGGGGGCAGTGGGTGATTTGTGATCGGTTTACCGATTCAACCTATGCATACCAAGGTGCGGGCCGTGGCCTGGATATGACCGTGATCAATGATCTTGAGCGGCTTTGTCTGGGTGATTTTCAGCCAGATTTAACCTTAATACTGGATCTGCCTATTGAGGCTGGTATGGCGCGAGCTGCTGAGCGGGGCGAGCTGGATCGCTTCGAGTCTGAAGACATTGCCTTCTTTCAGCGGGTTCGCCAAGGGTTTCTAGATCGTGCCGCCACCGCTGACCGATATCGGGTGATCGATGCAAGCCAGCCTTTGGCCCAAGTTCAAGCTCAGGTCAGGCAGATGATTACCAGCTTACCGGTTTATGGTGGGGGGAATGATGGCGCAAGCTGATCTTGTACAACCTGAACAGGTAACCAGAGCGCAATTTTATCCGTGGCAGACGCTGCCACGACAGCAGATCGCACGCCAATATCGCCAGGATAAATTGCCTCATGCGTTGCTGCTTTGTGGTCAGGCTGACCTGGGAAAGCGCGATTTCGCCAATGCGATGGCACAACTGCTGTTATGCCGTGCACCTATTGCGGAAAAAGCCTGTGGAGATTGCCCCGAGTGTGCATTGATCGATGCTGGCACCCACCCGGATTTGCGAATCGTGCAGCCAGAAGGGACCTCTAAACAGATCAAAATTGATCAAGTTCGATCTCTGATCGAATGGTCGGGTCACACAGCCCAGCGCAATGGTTTGAAAATCGCGATCATTCATCCGGCTGAGACCATGAATAACGCGACCTCCAATGCGTTACTAAAATGCCTTGAAGAGCCCGCAGGTAGTACCCTGATGATGCTCGTCACCCGCCAACCCGCGAGACTATTACCCACCATTCGAAGTCGCTGCCAACGGGTTAATTTTGCTCTGCCGAGCCCCGAATTGGTGCTGCCGTGGCTTGCTGAACGACTACCTGATAACCAGAACCTGGCATTATTGCTGAATATCGCTAGCGGTGCGCCGCTGGCGGTGCTGGACCATCATGATGAGCAATATCTGGCGCGCCGACAGACTATCGCCAAGGGGCTAGCGGCACTCCTGACAGCGGTATCGTCGGCCGCGGAGACCTATGTAATGCTGGCTCCAGACGATCCCTTGATGGTCGTCAATTTGATGTTGGAAGTGGTTGCAGACGCTCTTCGATGGCAGGTATCTGAAGTTGACGGCGCAATTAAAAATCAAGATTTGGTCAGTAGTATTAAACTGATTGGTCAGTCTGTCAGCAAAGATTTTTTGTTTCGTCTGCTCGACCGACTGATGCAGGAGGCCCGACAACTCGCCAGTACATCGAATCCCAGTCCGCAGCTGCTCCTCGAAGCGCTGCTAGATGCCGTGAGCCACCGGCAGGTAGAGGTTTTTTAGTGATTGGTGGATTTCTGCCTTGTAGATTAGCAGGCCATGATGCAATACTTCGTCTATCAACAATTTGGAAATATTGAATGGGCAGTTTAGCGAGAGGCGGTGCCAAAAAGACCATGATTGCGTTGACGATCAAGGATAAAGCCGTACTGCATAATTGCTATATGCCCTTTATCCGAAATGGTGGGTTGTTTATTGCGAATCGAACAGAGTACGAGCTAGGTGATGACGTTTTCATTCTCTTGAATTTGATGGACGAGTCGGAAAAAATACCCGTCGCCGGCAAGGTTGTCTGGATTGCTAAAAAGGGCGTCAAGAGCCCGCATACGCCAGGTGTTGGAATCCAATTTACTGACCCAGATAACATGGCGAAAGATAAAATTGAAACTTACCTGGTTGGGTCGTTCGGCTCCGCAAATGCGACAGCGACGATGTGACCTGAGAAAAATATTTAGGAGTCACCTACTCAAGCCTAATTTGAGTTCGGTGAGTGCCAGTGGTTTTACTCGTGGTCAGAATATCTGCGGGTGATTTTAAATTGATCAAGTGGTGTTTTCCTGATGGTGCGCAATGCCCAGGGATCCCTCAGTAAGTGGTTCGATTGAACCTCAGGAATGTAAATGACCTATTGTGTTGCCATCTCGGTGGACGCTGGAATTTGTTTTATTGCAGATTCACGCACAAATGCGGGCGTGGATAATGTCAGCACCTACTCCAAGATGCATATCTTCGGTGTCGATGGCGAGCGTCAAATTGTGGTGTTGTCAGCGGGTAATCTGGCCACAACCCAGGGCGTCATCAGTCAGTTGAAAAAGGACATTAAGATGGGCGCTGGGCAGCATTTACTCAATGTGCCGCACTTGACGGATGCGGCGGACTATCTCGGCGAAGTCAGCGTTGCCCAACAAGCCAAATATACAGGGGGGGGCGCGAATTATGATGCATCCTTTATTCTCGGCGGCCAAATTACCGGACAGAACTCCAATGCTTACTTAATCTACCCACAGGGTAATCATATAACGACCTCTGCGGACACCCCATTTTTGCAGATCGGTGAAAGTAAGTACGGCAAGCCTATTCTTGATCGTATCCTGTCGTTGGACTCTACCCTGGAAACAGCAGCGCTTTGCGGACTTGTTTCTATGGACTCGACCATTCGGAGTAACTTAACGGTTGGCCCGCCGATAGAAGTCCTGATTTATGAACAAGCGAGTTTAACTGCCGAGCGGTATTTTCGCTTTGAGGAAAGCAGCGAGTATTTGCGGGCGCTGAGTCGTAGTTGGGATGCCAAACTCAAGGAAGCATTTTCTAGTTTGCCGCCGATCGCCTGGAGCGCCAATTGGGACGATGTTGAGCATCGACAGAACTGATTTTGCTGCACGATAAAACCGAAGAACCCGATCAACCCAGCGACCAGGGTAATGAGTCGCCTCTCAAATATCTGTTCGTTATGAGGAGTCTGTCAGCGTGACGATTCGCGTAGCTATCAATCACATTACGGAATACCGATTCGACCGCCCGATTACGTTGCATCCTCATGTTGTGCGTCTGCGGCCTTCGCCTCACTGTCGCACGGCAATTGAATCTTATTCACTGAAGGTCTCGCCAAGTAATCATTTTTTGAATTGGCAGCAGGATCCATTTGGCAATTACTTGGCTCGCTACGTGTTTCCTGAAAAGACAAGGGAGCTGCTGATTCATGTTGAACTGATTGCTGACCTGACAGTCATCAACCCCTTTGATTTTTTTCTGGAGGAGCAAGCAGAAACCATTCCGTTCCAATACGAAAGTCAATTGTGCCGTGATCTTGCCCCCTACTTGGAGGTAAAGGAACGTGGCCCGCTGTTGACCCAATGGCTAGCGCAAGTCGATCGCAGTAAGACGCCCACGGTTAATTTTTTGGTGGCATTGAATCAACGTTTGATGGCGGACGTCGGTTACTTAATTCGAATGGAGCCTGGTGTGCAGAGTTGCGAGCAGACTCTGTCAACCCACTCGGGCTCCTGTCGTGACAGTGCCTGGCTGATGGTACAGGTGCTGCGTCACTTGGGTCTGGCGGCGCGCTTTGTCTCCGGTTATCTCGTCCAGTTAAAATCTGATCAGAAGTCGCTAGATGGTCCGTCAGGCCCGGCAGAGGACTTCACTGATCTGCACGCTTGGGCTGAGGTCTATCTGCCTGGTGCAGGCTGGATTGGTCTGGATGCCACATCGGGTCTGTTCGCGGGTGAGGGGCATATTCCACTGGCTTGCACCCCTGACCCAATATCGGCAGCACCGGTGACGGGCGCGACCGAGCGGGCCGAGGTAACATTCCATTTCGAAAACAGCGTGACCCGTATTTTTGAAGATGCGCGGGTGACTAAACCTTACACTGACGTGCAATGGCGTAAGGTGGAAAAATTAGCGCTAAAAATTGATCAACAGTTGGCTGTGGATGATGTTCGGCTGACGATGGGTGGTGAACCGACCTTCGTCGCTATCGACAATATGGATGGTGCTCAGTGGAATACTGAGGCACTCGGCGACGAAAAGCGCAAGCTCGCTGACAATTTGTTCTGGCGTCTGAAGTCGCATTATGCGCCTCAGGGTTTGATGCATATTGGCCAAGGAAAATGGTATCCGGGCGAGCAATTACCGCGCTGGGCTTTGTCACTCTATTGGCGCAAAGATCGCAAGCCCTTGTGGCTTGATGATCGTCTGTTAGTTAATGAAAGTTCTCTCGGTCAACAACCGGCGACCGCAGGAAAAGATTTTATCGACACGCTGGCGAAGCAATTGGGCCTATCGCCTGAGCTGGTGGTGCCGGGTTTTGAGGATGTTGGCTATTACCTTTGGAAAGAAGGGCAGTTGCCCGAGAACCTGGATCCGGACAATAACAAGTTGGATGATCCTTTGGAGCGCGCGCGTTTTCGACGCTTGTTTGCCACTGGCCTGACAACCACGGTGGGCTATGCGCTGCCACTGAAATGGCAAGCCGTGAATGAGCAGCAGGGGCGTTGGCGCTCCAGTCGTTGGCCGTTTCGGGCTCAACATATGTTGCTGGTGCCTGGCGATTCACCTATGGGGCTGCGTCTGCCATTAAATTCGTTGCCTTGGGAGCAGCCTAATCCGCTGGAGTTTGACGCCGAGGCCGATCCGTTTGCGCCGGTCTCCGGAGAGCTGATAAGCCTGGACTCGGTGGAGTCGAAAGAGGTAATACACACCGCCCTTTGTGTACAAGTCAGGGAGGGGCATTTGTATGTCTTCATGCCGCCTCAAACCGAGTTTGATGTTTACGCATTGCTGTTGACCAAGATTGAAGCGACCGCTAAGCAGTTAGAGATGCCGGTGATTATCGAAGGCTATGAACCGCCATCAGACAGTCGCATCCAAGTCTTGCAGGTGACGCCCGATCCCGGTGTGATCGAGGTGAATGTCCATCCTGCGAGTAATTGGGACGAGCTTACTGAAATTGCCGAAAGTGTTTACGCCCACGCCCGTGAGTGTCGCCTGGGGACCGAAAAATTCATGCTGGATGGTCGACATTCCGGTACGGGAGGGGGGAATCACATTACCCTGGGTGGTGCGACCCCTATCGACAGTCCTTTCTTGCGGCGACCTGACCTGCTGAAGAGTTTGATTATCTACTGGCAGAACCATCCGAGCCTGTCTTATTTATTTTCAGGTTTGTTTATTGGTCCAACAAGCCAGTCACCGCGAGTCGATGAGGCTCGAGATGACAATCTCTATGAGCTTGAGATGGCCTTGGCGCGGATACCTGCTGGTGACATTGAGCAGCCTTGGTTGGTGGATCGATTGTTGCGAAATTTCTTGGTGGATCTCACGGGTAACACCCATAGAGCGGAATTTTGCATCGACAAGCTGTACTCGCCAGATTCAGCCGGCGGTCGTCGCGGTCTCGTCGAGTTCAGAGCTTTTGAGATGCCACCACACGAGCGTATGGGTCTGGTCCAGATATTGCTGATTCGCGGCCTGATCGCCATGTTTTGGCGTCGGCCCCATGATCGGCCGTTAGTGCGCTGGGGTACCGAGTTGCACGATAAATTCATGCTGCGCCATTTCATCGACGATGATTTCCAAATGGTGATCGATGATTTATGTAAGTCAGGTTATTACTTTGAGCGCGCATGGTTTGATGCTTTTATGGAATTTCGCTTTCCGCGCATCGGTGGGGTGAATGTGGCCGGCCTAGAGTTGCAACTGTTTGCGGCGCTGGAACCTTGGCATGTGTTGGGTGAGGAATCGTCCACTCAAGGTACTTCGCGTTTTGTCGACTCAACCCTTGAGCGTATTCAGGTAACTCTGGATAACGCCACGAGCAATCGTTATATCGTGACTTGTAATGGACGCAAGGTGCCGTTGCGAAACACCGGCATCCGTGGCAGGCAAGTAGCTGCTGTGCGCTATAAAGCCTGGGAGCAACCTTCAAGCCTGCACCCGAGTGTTGCGCCGCATAATCCCCTGGTATTTGATGTCATTGATGTGGCTAACCAGCGATCACTCGGTGGCTGTACCTATTATGTCTCCCATCCAGGTGGCCGTAACTACGACAGCTTTCCCGTTAATGCAGCTGAAGCCGAGGCGCGTCGTCATGCGCGATTTTGGGAAATCGGTAAGACGCAAGGACGCATCAGAATTCCGCCGGATGAGCAGCATCCTGAGCAGCCGCTAACGCTAGATTTAAGGTGGCCAGACCCGCGATAGCAAAGTACGAGTTAGGAGCGATCGAATAGTGGTTCGCTGACTTCGCTGGAAATCTGGGTATCTGATTTTAGCCGGCGGTCGTTGAAACCGACGGGGCCTTAACCTCGTGGCCGAACCAGGCATTGGCAACCTGGCTGTGAATGTCGGCGAACGCGAGTTGCACGATATCGATAAATTCATGCAGGCCAGACTCGTTGAGCAGCTTGATGACATCGTTGGACTCTATGGTTCGCAGCGCCTGGGAGATGCTGCGCAGTGGCAGGTCGTTCAATGGCAGTTCGCTACAGCACCGATTGACCTCGTTCAGACAATGCGCCACCGCTCGCGGAAATTTGCGATTTTTGAGTAAAAAGTCGACGACATCTTCACCGTTCACCCTATCCTTCACGTGTTGGCGATACATCTGATAGGCGGTGAGCGAGCGCAGTACATTCATCCACAGGATGTTGTCGTACTCTACCTGCTTATTTTTGAGCGTAATCAAATTAAGGCTGCCCACATCAACGATGCGTGATGACATATCTGCACGTTCAAGGTTACGGCCAATTTTGATAAAGTTATAGGCCGTATCGGCGCTCATAGAGCCGGCTAACAGGCCTGTTAGTTGATGGCATCGGCCGATAATCTCACCCAGGAAGTTGTGTCGACCCTCACGTTTGAGTCCTTGGCCCAGGTTTTTTTGCAGGAACAAGTAGAGTTCGTTAATACGCTCCCAAGCCTCGGAAGGCATAATTTCACGAGTAGTCCTGGCATTTTCACGAGCGAGGCGCACAGCGCTGCGGATCGAACAGGCGTCGTCCTCGAGCAAAAATTTAACGACGTTGCGCTCATCGACGCGGGTGAAGCGACGCTGAAACTCTACGCTATTACCCGTAATATCCAAGGTGCTGGCCCAGATGTGGTCAACCCTGGGCAGATCCATCACCAGGTTCGTATTGACGCTAATCAAGCGTGCAGTATTCTCGACCCGTTCCACGTAGCGCCCAAACCAATACATTTTTTCTGCAACTCTAGATAGCATTTGTGTATTACCTCAGGTTGCTTGCCGGTCGGCGATAATCCAGGTGTCTTTGCTACCACCACCTTGGGAGGAATTCACGATCAGAGAACCCTTAACGAGGGCGACCCGGGTTAACCCGCCAGCACTAATAGTGGTTTTGTTACCCTGCAAGATAAATGGCCTGAGATCCACGTGGCGCGCTTCGATCGTGTTCTCGCACAAGGTCGGGACTGTCGATAGGTCGATAATGGGTTGGGCGATATAGTTTCTCGGGTTAGCCTTGATCAAACGTTTCATCTCCGCCGTGCGCCGCTTACTTTCACGAGGACCGATATACATACCATAGCCACCGGATTCGTTCGCCGGCTTAACCACCAAATTCTCGATGTTCGTCAGAACATGCTGCCGATGGACGTCGTCGGAGCAAATGAAGCTGGGGACGTTGGGGAGTATCGGTTCTTCACCCAAGTAGTAGCGAATCATTTCTGGCACGTAGGTATAAACAAGCTTGTCATCGGCGACGCCGGCACCGGGTGCGTTAGCCAGTGCAACATTACCTTTGCGCCAAGCCCGCATTAAGCCTGGTACACCTAGCATCGAGTTCTTATCGAACACTTCGGGGTCCAAAAACATGTCATCAATGCGTCGATAGATGACGTCGACTCGAGACAGCCCCTCGACGGTTTTCATATACACACAATCATCATCACCAACGATCAGGTCAGGTCCCTCGACGAGCTCGGCACCCATGCGTTGAGCCAGAAAGGAGTGTTCAAAATAGGCCGAGTTGTAGGTGCCGGGTGTCAGAACCACGACCTCAGGGTAATCCAGTGGCCGTGGTGAAATGGAGCTTAAGGTATCGAACAGGTTCGTCGGGTAGTCATCCATCGGCAGGATGTCATACATCTCAAATAATTCCGGTAAGACTTGCTTGCTGATCTTGCGGTTTTCGAGCATGTAAGACACGCCGGAAGGGACGCGTAGATTATCTTCTAGCACATACATGGTACCGTCGCCGCCACGTACTAGGTCGCTACCGCAAATGTGCGCCCAGGTGTTGTAGAGGGGCTTCATGCCTTCGCATTCTTTCCGATAGTCTTTCGAGCTGCGTAATAAGTCTCGCGGTACGCGTTTATCTTTGAGTATTTTCTCGTCGTTATAGATATCGGTGATAAACAGGTTGAGTGCCATCAGGCGCTGTTCCAACCCTTTCTCAATATATTCCCATTCCTTTTGGCGAATCATTCGAGGAATGATATCGAAAGGCCAATTACGATCGATATTCTCACCTTCGCTGTAGACAGTGAAGGTGATGCCCATCGTGCGTATCGCCAGCTCAGCATTATGCTGGCGTTCTTTAAGCTCTTTGAGTGAGCTTTTTTTCAGGAAATTAGTGAGCTCGGTAAAGCCTGGCCGCGCCCTGTTTTTTGGCGTCAGAAGCTCGTCATAAAAGCCGGATTGGGTCGAGTATTGCTTAAGGTCCATGCAGTTGAGTTCGCCAGATTTTTCGTTATATTAACTCAATGTTCGCTTGAAATCAGAATTCAACTTCAAGAAGTTTGTAGTGGGTTTCCACCATGCCGAGGGACAAATAGGTCTGCTGCGCATTGGTATTGTCGTGCTCAACATATAAACGAATGCCACAGACATCAGTGGCGTTTTTGGCGAGCTCGGTGACATGGGCATACAGCCCGCCGAAGACGCCTTGGCGGCGGTAACTTGGGTCGATATAGACGCTCTGAATCCACCAGAATAAACCATTACGCCAGTCGCTCCATTCGAAGGTGATGCCCAGGCAGCCGACGGGGCCGCCATCGGCCTCGGCAACCAGATAAAAGCCCAGGCTCGGGTCACTGATCATACGCTCAACGCCTGCCAGGATAGTCCCGGTGGGTAAGGTTTTATTTTCAGTTTCTTGAGCCATGGCTTGGTTGAAGGCCGCAATGGCGGCGACATCAGCGGGGGTTGCTCGACGAAAAATAGTCGTCATGTTAATTTGCCTCTCGAAAATTATTTTTTGGTTAGTGCCGATGTCGATGCGAGCGACAGATGTTGATCGAAAAATTGATCCATCATGCCGTAGCGATGAAGGTTGACCTTGCGTCCGCTCAAACCATGTTTAGCACCTGGGTAATTCATGATTTCAAAGGCTAAGTTTTTATCCTGAAGTGCCTGGTAAAGCTTCGTGCTGTTGGTGAACAAGACGTTATCATCTGCCATGCCATGAATGACCAGCAGTCTGCCACGCAGGTTCTGCACATAGGGGAACACACTACTCGATAGATAGCCATCAGGATTGTTGCTCGGTAGTCCCAGGTAGCGTTCGGTGTAATGGGTGTCATACAAACGCCAATCAGTCACCGGCGCCACACTGACGCCGGCTGTGAATATCTCTGGGGCTTTCATCATTAGCATCAACGTCATATAGCCACCATAGCTATGACCGAAGACGCCGATTCTACGGGCGTCAATCCAGGGCAGGCTGCTGGCATAGTCGACGCCAATCAGTTGGTCGCTGACTTCAGCCTCGCCGAGTCTGCCAAAGATGGGATCCTCAAAGGCCTTGCCGCGGTTGCTGCTGCCGCGGTTGTCGAGCTGCAGCAACGCGTAACCCCGACTCGCCATATAATGATGCCAAGGTGGAATCCACTCGTTGGTGACGCGCTGCACGCCCGGCCCACCATAAACAGTGACAATCAACGGACTTTGCACGCCGGGCGCAAGGTCTTTGGGCTTGATCAAGCGGTAATGGAGAGTCTGGCCATCCTCTGCGGTTAATTGACCAAACTCCACTGCGCCGAGGTTGTCATGGTAGGGGTGGAATGGATGGTGGGTGTCCACTTTGTTAGGTTCCAGGTCGAGTAGCACGTCGCCGACGATAGTCTGGATCGAGACTGCCGGTGGCTGTGAAGCCGAAGAGTAGCTGTCAATATAGTGCAGCAGGCTTCGGCTCAATTCTACCTGATGGCTTTGCCCGGTAGCGCTGATCCTGACAGGCTCGAGGGTTGCATTCAGACTGCCTCGAAATAGATGTTTTTCCAACGGGGTGTCGAAAAATCCGTCAAAATAAACCGTCCCTTGGCGTTCATCAACGCCATGTAGGTTGGCGACCACCCAGTCACCGCTGGTGATCGTGTTTAACAACTGTCCTTCGATATTGTAACGATACAGGTGCCGATAGCCCGTACGTTCTGAGGCCCAAATAAATTCCTGACCGGCTTGCAAGGAGTGGAAGCAGTCGTGCAGATTGATCCAGGTCGCAGCGGTCTCGGAGAGCAGGGTGGACACTGTGTCATGGGCTTTGTGCCAGACGACTAAATCCAGGCGTTGCTGATTTCGAGACTGAATTTGAATGGCCAGCCGGGCGCTATCACCAAGCCAGTTGACGCGAGCGAGGTAGGTGTCTGGATCACGTTCAAGCGCTGGCCAATGAATTTCCGCTGTCGTGATATCCATGACACCCAATCGTGTTCTGGCATTGGGTGTGCCGGCATAAGGATAGCGTTGGTCAAAGACACCAAAGTGGTCGGCGTCGATCTCATAACGTTGGGACAGCTCGACAGTGCCTTCGTCGACTTGAATGAATGCGATTGACTGGCTGTCCGGTGACCACCAGTAGCCATCAAATCGGTGCATTTCTTCCTGGGCGATAAATTCAGCCACACCATTGCTGATGGTACCGAAACCATCAAGGGTCAGTTGCCGTTCCACGCCAGTTACCACTTCAATGCAGAACAGGTTTTGATTGCGAACGAAGCTCAGGAAGCGTCCATCAGGTGAGAAATGCAGGTCGGTTTCAAACGTCACATCAGTGGTGAGCTGCTGTAGCGTCTCTGCTTGATCGAGATGGTATAGGAACAGATTGCCATTTAGCGGGAACAGAATAGCGTTCGACTTTGGTGACCAGAAATATTCGACAATGCCTGTTTGAGTAATGCGTTTACGCTCACGTCTGGCTTTTTCCTCGTCGGACAAAACCCGTTGGCCGCGGACCAGTTCGCTGGCATCTACCAATAATCGAGTTTGCTGGGTCGTAATATTGAATTCCCACAGATCCAGGCGTTCAAAGTTTTCCTGGCCAGGCTTGAGATAGGTCACCCGAGAGCCATCCGGGGAAAATTTCAGGGCGACGGGTGACGAGCCATTGAGATCAGGGTCGTTAAATATCCGGTGCAGTGTCAGTTGGGTCATGAGTTTTGATGCCTAGTTCGTGCTTTGTTGATGGCGCTGTACGTTATCGATCAATTGTTAGATAGCTACGCGCCTCGATATTCCGCCATCGCGAGGCGAGTGAGGTTCACCGGCAGGTTGTCCAGTATGACAATGTTGTCTTCAATACGGATCCCGCCATAGGGCAGTAGTTCCTCAATCATCGACCAGTTAATCTTGGATTGATAGGGCCCCTGTTTGAGTTTTTCCAGGAGCATGGGAATAAAATACAGTCCTGGCTCGATGGTGAAAACCTGTTGGTTTTGGATGTCGCGGGTTAATCGTAGCGCCGGATATTTCTCTGGCGCCGATTTTTCTTCGCCTTGCCTGGATTGCTGAAATCCTCCGACATCATGGGTTTGTAAGCCGAGGAAATGACCGAGGCCGTGGGGCAGAAAGCTAAAGGTCAAGTTAGCCTCGAGCATCTCATCCACAGACATTCTGACACAGCCGGAATCAAGGAGTATCTGACCAATTCTTCGATGCATCTTTTCGTGGAGATCGGCATAGTTCATACCGACCTGGATATCATTGATAATGCCCAAATGATGCTGGTCGAGACTCGTCACCAGGTCTTCAAAGATGCCCGGTCGAGCAGCATAGGTGCGGGTAATATCTGCCGCATAGCCATAAAAGCTCGCGCCGGCATCGATGAGAAGTGAATTCAGGTCGGCGCTAGCCAGGCGCTGCTGAGCATAAAATTGATAGTGGAGTACTGCGCAATGTTCATTCTGCGCGACAATAGCGCCATAGGGTGCCTGTTGCTCTCGATGCTGGATAGCGCCTAGATAAGCGTGGGCTATTTCGAATTCTGATTGGCCAGCGCGAAAGCCGGTCTCTGCGACGCTGTGGCCCTTGACTGCTATTTGGTTGGCTTGGCGTAAACAGGCAATCTCATAGGTCGTCTTGTAGGCACGCTCGTAATGCAGAGCGCTTAAGGCCGCTGGGGTATTGATCGCTGATATGCCCCATTCGCGGGCAAGATCAACTTGCTCGCCGATAAATAGCAGGTTTTGTGGATCAAGGACCAAGCGCTGGGCGTCCTGTAGAGACTGAATCGATTGGATCTCCCAATGTTCGACCCAGAAGCCCTGCGGAGCAGCCGGGGTCATGTGCCAATAATCCTCAGGCTGGCTAAACAACAACCGGGGTTTTTGGCCATTGCGAATCAACAGAAAGGAATCGGGCACGTCTGTCAGCGGTAACCAGGCCTTGAAGTGCGGATTGACCGCGAAAGGGTAATGGTGATCGTCCAAAAAACAGGGTTGCAACGTGCCTGAGGCAATCAAAACGCCAGCGCAGCCGGCGAGAATCGCTGCCTCGCTGTAGTGTTGCTGCAGTCGTGTTAGGTGTTCCGGGTAAAGTCCCGCTAAATCGGTAGAAATCATCGTCATACCAGTATCCTTGTTCGCAAGTAGGCCGGGAGTCAGTCAAACCGCGCGGCAGTATAATACCATAGGCACCGGCATTGGCGGCGGCGCTGGACACGAGTCTGGCGATGTTCATAATGGGTGCTAAGTTCTATCAATACCGAGGGTGTACGTAATATGGGCATGCATGGCTTTGAATATCTAACGATTGTTACATTGTTGGCGTTGATTCAATTTATCTGGCTGGGAGCGCGCGTGGGAGCTGCTCGAGGTAAGTACGGGGTCAGCGCGCCAGCGACGACGGGACATGATCTGTTTGAGCGCCATTATCGGGTGCATTACAACACGCTTGAGGCCCTGGTGGTGTTTCTTCCAGCGCTGTGGGCATTTGGTTACTATCTTGGCCAATACTGGGCGGCAGGTCTTGGTGTGGTTTATTTAGTTGGACGCGTCATCTACGCCATCAGTTATGTCAAAGACCCGAAATCTCGTGGTATGGGGATGTTGTTATCCTCTTTGCCAGTCTATATTTTGTTGTTGGGCGGCCTTGGGGCTGCGATTTGGGATCTCTTAGTCGGTTGAGGCCTGCCTGATAGCGCTTCGATGTGGGGCGCGCCGAGCGGTGACATTCAGAAAGAGGCCCCTAGAAAGACGTTCTGGCTGCTAATGGGCGTATTCTCTTGCGGGGTTACTTGGCGCAGGTGGAGATGCCGTGGTATACAGGCTGATGTAAGAACAATAGCGCTTGAGACATGGTTGAAGTACTACCAGACCCGGTGAGCCAAGTTTGATTCAAAAATTTTTCGATAAATTTATTAGGGCCAGCATCCTGCCGTCAAACAGCGGTAGGAATGTGACGACCTCACAGGAGTGAACGATGGCTGTAGTTGATTACAATGCCCCACAGTCTGTCCAGGAAGCGGTTGCCTTGCTCTCCGGATCTGACATTAAGACGAAAGTGATGGCTGGTGGTACAGATTTGATTATTCAATCAAAGAGCCAGACGATTGAACCGCTGCGAGTAGTGGACCTCAAGCATATCGCTGAGATGATGTCCTATAGCCTCGATGGTGCCGGGTTGTCTTTAGGGCCCTGCATGTGTTGTGCGGAGTTTACTGCCCTGCAGGACGTCAAAGCGCTATATCCCGGTTTAGTCGAGGCGGCTTATCTCATCGGCTCAACCCAGGTTCAAGGCCGCGCCAGTATTGGTGGTAACCTTTGTAATTCGTCACCTGCGGCGGACACGATTCCGGCACTGATTGCGATCGGTGCCAAATGTCTCATCGTCGGTGCCGGTGGTGAACGAACAGTCGCGGTTGAAGATTTTGTCACTGGCGTTGGACGTAACTGCATGCAACCGGGCGAATTGTTACAGCGCATCTTGGTGGCTCGACCCGCGCCGGGTAGCCGTGATGCGTATCTGCGATTTATCCCGCGGACCGAGATGGATATCGCGGTAGCTGGTGCGGGCGTCAGTGTTACCCTCGACAGCCAAGGCGTCTGTACTGCTGCGCGGGTTGCCATTGGCGCTGTCGCACAAACGGCACTGTTAGTGTCAAGCGCCGCAGAGGCCCTTATCGGTACCCAATTAGATGAAGTTGCCGTGGCGAACGCCGCTGCTGCAGCCTCTGCCGCGGCGAGTCCAATCACTGATCGACGGGGAACCATTGAATTCCGCCGCCACATCGTTGGTGTGTTGGTCAAAAGAGCCACCCTTATAGCAAAAGAACGCGCTCAGGCGAGTTTGTAGGAGAATCCGTATGGCAAAGATACATATCAGCACATCGATTAATGGCGAGGCGACAGAGTTTCTCTGTGAGCCTCATGAAACGCTGTTAGACGTTTTGCGTAACGATTTACAGATGACAGGCACCAAAGAAGGCTGTGGTTCCGGTGACTGCGGTGCTTGCTCAGTGACTGTGGACGGTCGGCTGACCTGTGCTTGTCTGGTCCTAGGCGTTGAAGCTGCTGGACGTGAGATTGGCACCATCGAAGGCATTGGTAGTAGCGATAAGCTCAGCGTCATCCAGGAAAAATTTCTTGAACACGCCGCTTTACAATGTGGAATTTGTACACCCGGACTGGTGGTTTCTACTCAAGCGTTACTCGAACAGAATCCTAACCCGACCGAAGCCGAGGCCCGGTACTTTTTGGCGGGGAATCTCTGCCGTTGTACGGGCTACGACAAAATCATTCGCGCGGTGCTTGATGCCGCCGCCACCATGAGAGGAGCAGCTTAAGCCATGAGTGAAGCACGAGAGTTCAAGTACATCGGCCAGAGCACGATCCGTCCAGATGGTTTTGACAAGGTCACAGGGCGAGCCAACTACGGTGCTGACCTGAATTTGCCAGGCATGATCTGGGGTAAAATACTTCGCAGTCCCCATGCTCACGCGAATATCAAACGCCTCGATACCAGTCGTGCTGAGGCGTTCCCAGGGGTGCTCGCAGTGGCGACGCACAGTGATTTTCCCAGCGTCACGGATCAGGCGATCGAGAGCGGCGAAGGCAGTTTAACCTTGCTGGACTTGGCCCGAAATGTCCTGGCTAAAGATAAAGTGTTGTATCACGGTCACGCGATTGTTGCGATTGCCGCCAAGACCGCCGCTATTGCTGAACAAGCACTGGCGCTGATCGACATTGAGTACGAAGTGCTCAAGCCAGTCATGGATGTCCGTGAAGCCATGGCCGCTGGCGCGCCAATTTTGCACCCCGATATGTTCACCCAAGGCTTGGCCGAAAAGCCGACGACAGCATCCAATGTAGCGACCCGCTTGGAATATAAAATGGGTGACATTGACGCAGGGTTTAAGGAAGCCGAAGTGGTCGTCGAGCGTGAGTTTTATACGCCAACCGCACACCAGGGTTATATCGAGCCTCATGCCTGCACGGTTCGATTCGAGAAAGATGGCCAATCAATGATCTGGTGCTCGACTCAAGGGCATTTTGATGTGCGCGCCAGTACTGCGAAGTTGCTGGCGATGGATCTGGGTAAGCTAAAAGTGATTGCCAGTGAAATTGGTGGTGGTTTTGGTGGCAAGACCACGGTTTACCTAGAACCAGTGGCGTTGATCCTGTCGCGCAAGTCGGGTCGTCCGGTGAAGATGATCATGGACCGTGATGAGGTTTTCAAAGCGACTGGACCGGGTTCGGCAACCCGTTCGTGGGTTAAAATCGGCGCCCGTAAAGATGGCACTATCACCGCGATGCAAGGTCGGCTGGCCTATGAAGCCGGTGCATTTAAGGGTTCGCCAGTCATGATGGGTTGCATGACCGCGTTTACGCCGTACGCTGTAGCTAACATGTACATCGAGGGGTTCGACGTAGTGGTTAATAAAGCCAAAGTAGCGGCTTATCGAGCGCCGGGTGCACCACAGGCGGAATTCGCAGTTGAGATGCTGGTGAATGAACTGGCAGTGAAGCTAGGCCGGGATCCTATCGATTTGCGTCTGCAAAATGCCGCAAAGGAAGGTACACAGACCATCTATGGTCCGAAATTTAAGCGGGTTGGATTGGTAGAATGTCTCGAGGCAGCACGGGACTCAAAGCACTATCAACAAGCTCTGGCGAAAAATCAGGGTCGTGGTGTTGCTGCGGGTTTTTGGTTCAATGTCGGTGGCCAATCCAGTGTGCATATTAATATGAACCCGGATGGTACGGGGACGATTGTTGAAGGCTCGCCAGATATCGGTGGCTCTCGTGCTTCTATGCAAATGATGGCTGCAGAGGCCATGGGTATTGAGCCAGGGCGACTCAAGCCGATTATCGGCGATACAGAAAACGTGGCATTCAGTGCGGGTACTGGTGGTAGTCGGACGACTTTTGCCACGGGTATGGCAGTCATTGAGGCCGCAGAAGATGTGGTTGCGCAGATGAAGCAGCGCGCGGCGTCCATGTGGAATGTGACCGCAGAACAGGTTGAATGGGTTGACGGCGTGGCGTTGAATACGGCAGGTGAAGATCGGCTGAGTCTCGCGGAAATCTGTGCCAGCGCCGATCGAACCGGTGGTCAGATTTCAGGCCGTGGCAATATCAATGCTCGTGGTGCGGGTCCGAGTTTCGCGGTGCATCTCTGTGACGTCGCGGTGGATAAGGAAACCGGCAAGGTCGATGTCGTGCGCTACACGGCGGTGCAGGATGCCGGCAAGGCGATTCACCCCAAGTATGTCGAGGGGCAATATCAGGGTGGGGCGGTGCAGGGTATCGGCTGGGCGCTGAATGAAGAGTATATCTATAGCGCCGATGGCTTGCTCGAGAATGCCGGCTTTCTAGATTATCGTATCCCTGTCGCATCAGACCTGCCAATGATCGATGCTATTATTGTCGAGGTGCCAAATAAATTTCATCCCTATGGTGTGCGGGGTGTTGGTGAATCAGGCATTATCCCACCGTTGGCAGCCGTGGGTTATGCGGTGGAGAATGCCATTGGTGTACCAGTGACCGATCTACCCCTGTCGCCGCCACGGGTCTTTAATCTGATTCAAGGTAAAGGATAATTCAGCCCCTGGTCAGTTCGGCCATCCTGCGCTAAAGAGTAGCTGGGTGGTCGAGGTGTAATAGAGGATGTTGTAAGGAAGGATGCATGGCCAGGGTGACGTTTTCGAGTACGCAGCAGCAATTCACCGCCGACGCTGAATGTGAGGTTGACGCGAGCAATTATCGTGAGTTGATCGATGCTGTCACGAATCGCTACCCGGCGCTGGATCGAGCTGACTTGCTGCAGATGGCTGTGGCTATTGACGGCGAAATTATTCATGAACCTTTGCTCGAATTAGTCGAGTCGGACAGTGAAATTCATTTTTTTCACTTTATCGCCGGCGGATGAACATCAGCAGACGACCCGATGGCCACGACGCAACCGGACAACCACAGTTCGTCTGGCAGCTAGAAAATGAGCAGCTTAAAGTAGTTGTTAGCGAGTATGGTGTTCGACTGATGGCGGTCTATGTTCGCGATAAAAACCACGTGCAACGTAATGTCGTGTTGGGATTGGCTGCCACCGAAGATTATCGACAGGACACGGCGTCGCTAGGTGCCGTGGTGGGGCGGTTTGCGAATCGTATTCGTGATGCTCGCTACGTTGACGGCAGTCAGGAGGTTCGCCTAGATAAAAATCACGGCGTGCATCATTTGCATGGTGGAGCCTTAGGCTTTGAAGATGTCCTGTGGCAGGCAGCAGCAACCACAACCGGGGTGTGCTTTACTTATCGCAGTGTTGATGGCGAACAGGGCTATCCCGGTGATCTCGACGTTTCAGTAACGCTCAGTCTTATGGGCGACTCATTGGGTTACCACTATCAGGCAATCAGCAATCGCGACACGATCATCAATTTAACAAATCATACCTACTTTAATCTGGATGGTGCTGCTACTGGCGACGGGGATATCCGCAACCACGAGCTGCAGATTGCCGCTGGAGCCTATCTGCCCATCGATACGGAAGTATTACCCACTGGCGAGATCAAAGCTGTAGCAGACACCGCGTTTGATTTTTCGCAATCAGCAAATATCGGTAGCAGGTTGGCGCTTGGGGATGAACAATTAAGTTTGGGGCTTGGCTTTGATCACTGTTTTGTTTTGAATCAAATAACAAACAGTGACGATGATGGCGCGTTGGCCCAGTCAGTTGCGAGCCTTTACAGTCCAGATTCCGGCATTGTGCTGGAAATATTCACGTCTGAGCCTGGCTTGCAATTTTATACGGGAAACTATCTGCCAACACCTCATGCGGGGCTGTGCCTGGAAACTCAGCATTTCCCTGACAGTCCGAATATGCCCCATTTTCCCTCGACGCGGCTAGCTGCTGGCGCTGTCTTTGACAGTACCTCGATCTACCGTTTTACGGCTAAATAGCCTTGTTGGCAGTCGCCCCTTGGCTGACAATTGGTGTTAAGAGCATTGGCGGTCTGAAGGAACTGTTGTCGATGCGCATCGAAGCAGGATTGTTGTAGCTAAAATGCCGGGCTGCAGAGATCAGTCTGGATAGCCATCAGGGTTTTTTTGCTGCCAACGCCAGGCATCCCGGCAGATATCTTCAAGACTCTTTTCTGCTCGCCAACCTAATTCTTGCAGTGCTTTGGTCGGGTCAGCATAATATTCGGCGATATCACCTTCGCGGCGTGGGCCCACGGTATAGGGTAGTGTCAGGTGGTTAGCGGTTTCGAAGGCGTGGATGACATCCAGTACCGAGTGGCCGACGCCGCTGCCGAGATTATAAGTCACCAATCCGGGGTTCTCGGCGAGCTTGTTAATGGCCGCCAAGTGGCCGCGGGCCAAGTCCACCACATGAATATAATCGCGAACGCAGGTGCCGTCCGGTGTGGCATAGTCCTGGCCAAAGACTACCAGTTGTTGGAGTTTGCCAACGGCGACCTGAGTCACAAAGGGCAATAAATTATTCGGTGTACCGTGGGGATCCTCGCCGATCTCGCCGCTGGCATGGGCGCCGCCAGGATTAAAATAACGTAATCGGGCGACATTGAATTTGGGATTAGCGATACAGACATCTTCCAAGATTTTTTCGATAAACAGTTTGGAGCGACTATAAGGATTCGTGGCATCAATAATCGGTGAGGATTCATCGACGGGTATTTTTTCGGGCTCACCGTAGACCGTGGCAGATGAGCTGAAGACTAATCGATGCACATCGTGGCGCAGCATGCAATCGACTAGGTTAAGGGTGGTGTTGATATTAGTCTGATAATAATTCAGCGGTTCACGAACAGATTCGCCCACGGCTTTGAGTCCGGCAAAATGCACGACCGCGTCGAATGGCTGATTGGCAAACAGCTGATCGAGGGCTTTCACCTCAAGCAGATCGATTTTATGCAAGGCCACGTTAGACTGAGTCAGGGCTTCGACTCTAGCGACCGACATCGCCGAGCTGTTAGCAAGATTGTCGACAATAGTGACTTGGTGTCCTGCGAGTATCAGCTCGACCGCGGTGTGCGAGCCGATATAGCCCGCCCCACCAGTTAGCAGTATCTTCATCGAAGATTCATTTGCAGGTGCGATTCGAGTTCGGCGATGGCTTGCTCGCTGTTGAGTACTTTAATAGTGGTCATGCCCAGTGCTTTCGCTGGCTTGAGATTGATGCCCAGGTCGTCAAGGAATATGGCTTCGCTAGGCTCGATTTCAAGGGTGTCGCAGGCCAGGCGATAGATCGCGGGGTCTGGTTTGCGAATGCCAGCCTTGCTGGATTCGATGACGGTATCGAATAGCGCCATGACCGCCTCGAATTGTGCTACCCGTTGCGGGTCCCGTGCCATGCCGGCGCCGCTACCTGCATTTTTGACATTGTTAGTAATGCAGCCGACCTTCATGGTCGCTTTGATCAATGTCAGTGCTTTGACCATTTCTGGGCGAATGTCGCCGGATAGTAATGCCAGGATTTGTTGTCCCCTGACAGCATGGCCGTGCATGAGTGCCTCGTCCGCAAACAATTGGTCGAAGGCAGTCACGTCTATTTGAGCGCTCTCCAGCAGTGCCCAGGCATTAGATTCCGGATTCGTTGAGTTAATGCCGCGAATGAAATCTACAGGTAGGTTTTCAGCCTGCTCGAAACGATTGAATGCTTCAAATGGACTTGACGTCATGACGCCACCGAAGTCCCATAATACTGCTTTATACATAACTACTCACTCACATTGATTTCAAACATGGCAGAATCCGGCCGGGCTAAGCCGCGCTGAGAAGAATTAATTGCGTCGATCATTAATCGCACGTTAGGCGAATTGGGGAATTCGTCTATAGCTTGTTGCACGGCAACCTCAAGTCGCAGTTCACGCATGAACAGGATGCGAAAGGCTTTTCTGACTTCCGCGATGTCTGCTGCGCTGTACCCAGCACGCTCCATCCCGACCTTGTTGATAACACGCATATGCGCGGGAAAGCCTTCTGCGATAGTGAACGGCAGAACATCTTGAATGGTTCGGGACATGCCGCCGACCATTGCGGCTCTGCCGATATGGCAGAATTGATGAATGGCTGAGAGCCCACCTATGTTGGCATGATCACCGATGGTGACGTGGCCAGCGAGGGTTGCGCTATGGGATAGAACCACGTGATTGCCAACCTCGCAGTTATGTGCGACGTGAGCATGGGCAAGCAGGGTACAGTCATCACCAATGCTGGTCATGCTGCCGGCCTCAGTGCCGCTATGGATACTGACAAATTCTCTGATAGTATTTCTGGCCCCGATGCGCGTGTACGTAATCGTGTCAGGAACGTGTTTCTGGTCCTGGGATTGAATGCCTATAGTGGCAAATGGGAATATTTCCGTGTCGTCGCCAATCTCCGTGTAGGGGTCAACAACAACATGGGAGCGCAAGACTGTATTTGCGCCGATTGTGACATTGGCGCCAATCGTACAGAAGGGGCCAATAACGCAGTTTTCGCCGATTTTCGCCGTTGGATCGACGACTGACATTTTATCGATCTTGATCATTCTGTTCTCCTGCGACTCTACGTCGTCTTACGAGGTGCTGGACTCGCAGAATCCGATTAAAGGGTCGTTAGCGGGTTTCGCTGTCGTGTGTTGCGCGTTGACCGCCGATATGCGTCGACTAGCCCGTGTGATTCTGCGCCTCGCGGACTACGACGAGTTGCGCTATCTAAACGGTGATCCCTGGTCTGGAAAAGCCTCTGCTGTGGTTGTGTGTCGATTTAGTCGGAACTAAAGCGCGAATAAGCACATATAATACCACTGTCCGGCGAGCAGGAAAGCCTATTCCGATGCTAAATCGATTGCTGATAAGCGCGCGGCAGTATTTTGACAGCCCACCAGCGTGGTGTTGAGCGATCCTCCTGCATTGGGGGCATTAACTAGCCGGTGAGTTTTTGAGCGCTGCGGCCCGTAAGCAGTTTTCCTTCTCTAACGATTGATTCCACTCGCGTGCTGAGCTGATCCCTAACATGTCGCGGGCGAATCCGCAAAGTTCAATAGTGGACGTTTGTCCATTATTGAGTTGGTTATCGTTAGTTTTCTTTTTACCGACCAATGCTATAATTTGCGACTCATTCCATTACAGGCAAGGGTGATCCGGAGCCACGCATGCACCGGCAACCCGTTTTCTATGCAAGATCAAAAAAAGCCAATAAGTCCCCCACTCGATAGGTCATTTGTCGACAAACACTCGTTCTCTCGCGAAGAGTTGCTCGATTGTGGCCATGGCCGTCTGTTTGGGCCTGGTCGGGCGCATCTGCCGATTGATGAAATGCTGATGATTGACCGAATCGTTGACATCAGCGAGACAGGGGGAAGTCATGGTAAGGGTAAGATTCGAGCTGAACTGGATATCCACCCGGACCTGTGGTTTTTCAAGGTGCACTTCGTCGATGATCCCGTAATGCCTGGGTGTCTAGGGCTTGATGCGCTTTGGCAACTGGTGGGTTTTTACTTAGCTTGGAAGGGCAACTGGGGTATCGGTCGGGCGCTAGGTTGTGGCAAGGTTGCGTTTCGCGGTCAGGTACTGCCAACAGCTAAAAAATTAGAATACGATATTGATTTAACCCGAGTACGTGAAGGCAAAACAGTGCTTGGCATCGCAAACGCTAGGGTGCTGGTAGACGGTGTACAAATATATGTCGCCGAGGATATTAAAGTCGGCTTGTTTTCTTCTTTGGATGAATTTTAGGTGCTCTTATGAAACGTGTTGTCATTAGCGGAATGGGTCTGGTTTCACCGCTGGGTAATAATAAGGCGGAAACCCTTGAGTCTCTTCGAGAAACGCGCTCAGGTATCAAATTCCAGGAAGCCTATAAGGAAATGGGGTTGCGGAGCCATGTGGCTGGTAGCATCGATATCGATATCGATGGCCTGATCGACCGCAAGCTTCGTCGATTTATGGGCGATGCAGCGGCGTTTTCTTATATAGCGCTGGTTGAGGCGATTATGGATGCTGGGCTCGAAGAGTCTGAAGTGTCCAATGTGCGTACCGGAATAGTGGCCGGATCGGGCGGCGCCTCATCTTCTAATCTGATCGAGGCGTCTGATATCCTGCGTTCCAAAGGAATCAAGCGAGTTGGCCCCTATCGTGTAACTCGAACGATGAGTTCTACGGTATCGGCCTGCTTGGCGACGGCCTTTAAAATTAAGGGTGTGAACTACTCGATTACCTCCGCTTGCTCCACCAGCGCTCACTGTATTGGGCACGCGATGGAACTCATCCAGCTCGGTAAGCAAGACATCGTTCTCGCCGGTGGTGGTGAAGAGGAGCACTGGAGTATGACCTCGTTGTTCGATGCCATGGGTGCGTTATCGACCCAGCGTAATGATGCGCCGGCGACGGCCTCGCGCGCTTATGACAAGGATAGAGATGGCTTCGTTATTGCCGGCGGCGGCGGTTTTCTTGTGGTCGAAGAACTCGAACACGCGAAGGCTCGAGGCGCGAAAATTTATGCGGAATTGGTCGGTTATGGCGCAACTTCCGATGGTTTTGATATGGTCTCACCGTCTGGAGAGGGCGGTCGGCGCGCCATCGAGATGGCATTGGCAACTGTTAATGGACCCGTGGATTACATTAATGCACATGGTACCAGCACGCCTGCTGGCGATATCCCCGAAATTAATGCTATTCGCAGCGTCTTCGGTACAGATATACCACCGATATCCTCTACCAAATCGCTGTCTGGCCATTCACTAGGCGCTGCTGGCGTTCACGAGGCCATCTACAGTTTGTTGATGCTTGAGAATGACTTCATTTGTGCGTCGGCGAACGTTGATAACCTTGATCCCGCTGTTGGTGATGCGCCGATCGTGACGTCAAGAATCGATAATGCTGGGCTGAATACGGTCATCTCTAACAGCTTTGGCTTTGGCGGTACGAACGCAGTACTTGCGTTTCAGAGATTCAACGGCTGAGCCTCACAGGTATTTCGAGCTCGCCTACCTTAAGCAGTATCTTCATCAATAATTAATCTATTTAGGCGAGAGCCTAAATAGATTAATCATTTCTTAACAATACACCTCAGAACTTAATCATTGCCCGCTATATATTTGCAGGACTTCATGATTGAATGCCTCGTATTGATTTTCGTGCAGGCCGGCAATATATGATGAATAGAGCAAAAGTCGTTATTATTGAAGACGAGCCCGATATCATCGAGGTCATGAGCTACAACCTGAAGCGTGAAGGCTTTCTGGTCAGCGCGTCTAGAAATGGCGACGAAGGCCTGAGTCTGGTGCGTAACCAGTCGCCAGCGCTGGTCCTGCTCGATTTGATGTTGCCTGGAATTGATGGTCTGTCGATCTGCCAACAACTTAAATCTGATCCGATCACGCGAGACATTCCCATTATTATTGTCTCTGCTAAGGGTGAAGAGAGCGATGTAGTGATTGGCCTTGGTCTTGGTGCTGACGATTATATTGCCAAGCCCTTCAGCCCCAGGGAGCTTTTGGCACGGGTCAAAGCCGTCTTGCGTCGTAGTCCGCGACAGGAGGATCAGCGTAAAGATCGTCTGCAGATTAAAGGACTAATGATCGACACAGTCCGTCATGAAGTCTCTATTTCCGATGTTCAAATCAAACTCACGGCAACGGAGTTCAAGTTACTGTTCCAACTAGCCTCACAACCCGGGCGGGCCTTTTCTCGAGAGCAATTGCTTAATAGAGTCGTTGGTGACGGTGTCATTGTGGTCGACCGAAATATCGATGTACACATTCGCTCGGTACGCAAAAAGCTGGGTGACTATAGTCAGATGATCGAGACGATCAGAGGCGTTGGTTACCGTTTTAAGGAGGACTAGATCAAACCCATGTTACGCTCGCGATTTTTATGGCAGTTATATGGTGCATTTGGCCTCACCATTCTAGTCTGCACCCTGATCTTTGGCTTTTTCACCTCTAGCCAGGTTCAAAAGGATGCCAGGCAGCAGGTGCATGCTGGCCTGCTGGCAGAAGCTGCTATTTTACGCCTGATGTTTACTGATGATCTGGTGAATTCGACACCGATCAAAATGCAAAAAGTGACAGAGCTTTTTGAGAAAAGCCAAACGCGAGTGACGGTCATTGACCAGCAAGGGGTGGTATTGGCTGATAATCGAGAGTCACCAAGCCTGATGGACAATCACAGTCAGCGTCCTGAGATCATTCAAGCCAGGTTGAGTGGGGTCGGAGATTCTGAGCGCTATAGCAAAACCGTTGGAAAAAATCTGTTATACGTTGCGCTGCGAATAGAGTCTGCTAACGCCACACTTGGCTACGTGAGAGTCGCGGTGCCAATGAAAGCGGTAGAGGCTCAGCTTGCTGGCCTTAGGAATCAAATTTTGATCAGCGTGTTAGTTATTACGGGCCTATTTTTGGTTTTTGGCTTTTTTCTAACAAGGATCTTCACTCGCCCGATTATTGAAATCACCGGTATCGCTACGCGAATGGCCGATGGTGAGTTGAGTCTGCGATTGGCGCGGTTTCGGCGAGATGAAATTGGTGAGCTAGGTGCTGCTTTGAATAACTTGGCGCAAGGTGCTGAAGACAGGATCGTGGCGTTAACCAACAGTCGAGATGAAATCGCAGCCGTGTTGTCGGGTTTGAATGAAGGAGTTATCGCCGTTGATCCGAAGCAGAGGATTGTTCATATCAATTCAGCGGCGCGGCAGATGCTTAACCTTGAGCGCCATGATCTGGCGGGTTTGCCACTTTGGGAATTGGTGCGAGACAGTGAACTTTGTGATGCTGTCGACGCCTGCATGAGTGAGCAAAACAACGTTAATGGCGTTGTGAAAAGAGAGGGTCGTACGCTAGGTCTGTCTGTGCTGTTAATGCGAAACCAAACGATGAATTCGCCGATAGGCGCTATTGTTGTGCTTGAAAATGTCACGGAAGTGATGCGTTTACAGCAAATCCGGACGGATTTCGTGGCGAATGCGTCCCATGAGCTGAAAACCCCGATTGCCGCTATTCGAGGCTTTGCGGAAACGATCATCGACGACCCTGGCATGGAGGATGATATTCGGCTTCACTTCATAGACAGAATTCGCAGTCAGGCCGCGCGGCTTGACAATATTGTGCAGGATCTTATTCAGTTGTCTCGAGTAGACTCGCCAGTCAAAGTTCAGCTGGACAGCGATATTAATCTGAGCAGCTTGCTGCAACAGGTGTTTAAGGCGAAGTCTGAGGATGCGGTTGATAGTGGCGTGATCATGGACATCGATGTGCCAACAGTGCCCGTCATCGTCAAGGGCGAGCGAGGTGCGCTTGACCAGATGGTGAGCAACTTGTTGGAAAATGCGATTAAGTATTCGCGCCAAATCGATGGCCAAGTGCACCTGCGTTTAGCGGTTCAAGCTGACGTTGCCATCATTGAAATCGAGGATGATGGCATCGGGATTCCCGCTGAAGAGCAACAAAGAATCTTTGAGCGCTTCTACCGAGTTGACCGAGCGCGGTCCCGCGAGCAGGGCGGGACCGGTCTGGGCCTATCTATCGTCAAACATGTTGCCCAGTCTCACAGAGGTAGCGTCTCGGTGACGAGTAAGATCGGTGCAGGGTCGATATTCGTTGTGCGTCTGCCGATTGCCCGTAGTGGTCAATCGGCTAGCTCGCCGGCGGTCGGTGGTTGATGGCTGGGTCACAACTGGCGAAGAATTTCACGGGCTGCATGGTGTCCTGGTAGGCCGCTGACGCCGCCCCCAGGATGAGTCCCGGCGCCGCAGAGATAAAGGCTATCAATCTCTGTCTTGTATTGTCCCATGCCGAGCATTGGTCGGGCAGAGAATAGTTGGTCAAGACTGAGTCGGCCGTGGAAAATATCGCCGCCGATTAGGCCAAATTTTTGCTCAAGATCCCAGGGTGAATGAATCTGACGGCCAATCACTCGCTCTGTGAATCCCGGAGCATAGGCGTTGACGGTGTCGATGATTAAGTCCGCCACAGACTCTCGATGCTGGTCCCAATTAGCACCAAGCCCCGGATCGAATTGCTGGCAAAACAGGCTGGCGACGTGTTGGCCCGCCGGTGCCAGTCCGGGATCAATGATGCTTGGAATTAGCATCTCGACGATGGGTGCCGCAGACCAGCCGTGCCGACGTGCATCGGTATAGGCCTGGTCCATATATTCAAGGGAGGGAGCCATGATGATGCCGGCTTCCAGGCAGCCGGGAATAGTCCGGGCGGTAAATTCAGGCAGCCTGTCGAGGGCAACATTCATGCGGAATGTGCCGCTCTGGCACTTGTAATCCGCAAAATGACTCAGCACGTCCGCGCTGACATCGGCCGGGTCCAGCAAGGTTTCAAACAGCAGCTTGGGATTCACGTTGGCGATCACCAGGTCGGCTTTGATCGCACTGCCATCTTGCAGATGCACTGTGCTGGCGCGCCCACCTTTGACCTCCACGCGACTGACCTCCGCATCAGTCTGGATGGTAACACCGCGAGCCAGGGCCTCCGCTGCCATGGCTTGGGTAATAGCGCCCATACCACCTACCGCGTGGCCCCAGATACCTGACTTGCCGTTGACCTCGCCGACCACATGGTGCAACAAAACATAAGCCGAGCCAGGCGAATAGGGGCTGGCAAAGTGCCCGACAATGGCATCAAAGCCCAATAATGACTTGATCACATCAGACTCAAACATATCATCCAGCAGTTCGCCGGCACTGACAGAGAATAACTTTAACAAGAAGCGTTTTTGCCGGTTATTCAGCTGGCGAAACACCCGGCTCAGGCTAAACAACTTCAGCAGGTCGCCAAAGGCAATATCCATTAGGTTCGGCGGCGTCAAGAGCATGATGTCTTTGACAACGGGGACAACCTCGTCCAGCAGGCGATAATACTCAGCGAGCTGCTGGGCGTCGGCCTGAGAAAACTGGGCCAAATCCTTCGCTGTGTCTTTGAGTTCCGGGTGGCTCACCAGGCTCCGTCCATCAGGCATCGGCAGGTAGTTGTTGAAGCGCCGAGGAAGAATTTTGAGCCCGTGTTGGTGTAGGTTCAGGTCGGCGATAATTTTCGGATGCAGCAGGCTCACCGTATAGCTCGCCACGGAATTGCGGAATCCTGGATGAAACTCCTCTGTGACTGCGGCCCCACCGACAATGCTGCGGCGCTCCAGGATCGTCACTTGGACACCGGCTTTAGCAAGATAGGCCGCGCAAACTAGGCCGTTGTGCCCGCCACCAATAATTACTGCGTGTTGACTCATGACGTGACTCTTATGTTGGGTTGTCGGATATTTATCGTCAGCGGGCAATAATACCCGAATGTGCTGCTTGTGTTTTGACTCAGTCGAGGCTGTTGGTGTATTGTACGCGCGCTCTGCAAGGCGCTCCTACACTGGGCCAGCGTGATGACAGTAGACGCGGACCCACCTACTATGCCCGATTCTCTTGCTGATGAGACGCAAGTCCTTGAAAAACCCCAGTTAAGTATCTGGCAGCTCGCCTGGCCGGCGATTATCAGTAATTTGTTGTTCTCTGTGATCGGCCTCGTGAGCATCAAAATTGTCGGTTCTCTCGGCGCCTCAGCAGTCGCGTCCGCGACCACAGGTAATCGGATATTTTTTGCCCTTCAAGCCATTATGATGGCGATCTCAGCAGGCACGACAGCCATGGTAGCACGATCTGTCGGTGCCAAAAATTATACGGAAGCCGCAAAGGTAACCAGCGTGTCACTCTGGATAGGCAACGTGGTTGCTGTGTTTTTGATGATCCCGTGCATTATCTTTGCCCGTGAGATGGCCGGTGTCTTTGGCCTGGATGAGACAACAACCGTGGATGCCGCGAGGTTTATTCAGTGGATCAGTGTCTTCAATGTGGCCTTCGCCATCAATATGATTCTCAGCGCCTCGTTGCGCGCGGCGGGAGATACCCGCACACCGTTATGGATTGGCGTACTCACCAACGTCGTCAATGTGGCGCTGGTTTATTGGCTGGTATTTGGTGGTTATGGTATTCCGGCCATGGGCGTCGCCGGGGCTGCTATCGCTAATGGTCTGTCGTTCACTCTGGCGGCGATGGTCTATTTGGGTCTGTGGTATGGCGGGCGATTAAAGGTTGGCGTGGGTGGCCGCGGTTCCATGACGGAAAAACGTGTCCGTCAGTTGATCGATATTGGTTATCCAGCCGGCGTTGAGCAGCTGGTGTTTCAGTTGGGTTTTCTCGCTTTTCTGTGGCTGGTGGGCTACTACGGCACCGCGGCATTTGCGGCTTACGGTATAGGCGTGCAGATACTGTCATTGTCATTTGTGGTGGGGTTCGGCTTTTCTATCGCTGGGGCAACCCTGGTGGGCCAGCATATGGGCGCTAAAGATCCTCAAGGTGCGATGCGCCACGGTTGGCGGGCGACGAGATTGGCGATTGCCAGCATGGTGATTCTCAGCGTTTTTATTATTGCTTTCTCAGAGGATATCGCGCGTTTTCTGATTGATGATGATGAAGTCGTGCGATTGACGGTGATCTTTATTTATATCCTGGGCGTCGCCCAGCCGCTCATGGCTATTGAGTTTACTTTGGGCGGTTGTCTGCGCGGTGCTGGCGATACTCGTTTTCCGCTGAAGGCCACCATGGCTGGCCTGATTGGCGCCAGGGTAGGTCTTGCCGCATTGTTTACTTTCCTGGGTTTTACTGTCGTGTGGATTTACGCAGCCCTGATTGGCGACTATATCGTGAAGGCTCTGATGCTGGTTTCGCGTTTCAAGTCTGGAAAATGGCAACAAGTTTTCTCTGATTCTGAAAAGAAATTCGATAATTACAAGTAGTCCTCTGGCTCTGGACTTGGTCGTGCGAGCCAGCCCTCAGCTGCGGTATTCGCGGCCGAAGGATTGCGTTATTCTGAGCGAGTAGTTCTTAGGCTGGGTCAATTCAGAAGGATGCATGTGATGTTGAATCGAATCTTTATAATCGTCAGTTTGCTGGTGTTGACCGGACTGACGTCCGGCTGTGTTGGTCTGAGCCTAGAGCCAGCTAAAGCGCTAGTTGGTCAATGGCAGACGCAAATGGGTGGCTTTCCAATGCAGGTGGAATATACCGCGAACGCCGTGAGCGTAGATAACCAGGCACCCGTGGTCTATGAGTTAGTGGGTGATAGGTTAAGTTTCAGTCAGGGTAGCACGCAGGTGCGTATTCTCAGCTTTCCCACCAAGAGCCAGATGATTCAGCTAGATCCCATGACCGGTACTGAACATCGGTTTGACCGCCTGCCCTAAGCAGCGTCGCTTTGGACAATACCTTAATTACCCCGACTACTGGTTGAACATACAGTCATTGGTGAGTACCATACCTTGATGTGAGTTTCATGGTCAGAGTAGGGCGTGTTGGGTGAATGCATTAGTGGCTGACTTGCCGATAGGTTATTACCGCGATAATTTTGTGTTTCTGCTCAAGTTCGTGGTTGATCGCTATGCTGATCTGCTCAATCAAACAGAAAGTGATTATGCTGCACGGTTCGAGGGACTGTCGCTTCCGGCCCAGCGTCTCTATGTGCGCCTGGCGCTGCGCAAGGGACCTTTGTTTCGCAGTGATAAGATAGCCTACGCAGAGATCCCGCAACGAGATGCCGCGATTGAGGAGTTGATTCGCTGCGGATTTCTCGATGGGGGTGTGGACGAAGACCTCGATATCTTGCTGAAGCTTTTACTGAAGCCCGAGCTCCTGCGTCTGCGACCCTCATGCCATGGGCTTAATCGCGAAGCTTTGTTGGCTGAATTAGTGCCAATGGTCAGCCGGGATGAGTTTTTTACGTCGATTGATTTTCAAGTATACCGTCCCCGTCACCAGGATACTCTTAGGGTTTTTCGCCTGCTGTTTTTCGGTAATCTGCACCAGAACTTCACCGAGTTTGTGCTCAATGACCTGGGAATACAGCCCTACGAAAATTATGCGATCGATCGGCTAAGCCGTTTTTTCGATCGACGGGAAAAGATCGAGCAGGCGTTGGCACTTGGGTCCTTGGGTGAGCAGGCCGACGCCTGGATCTTGGCGAAGGATATCGAGGGGTTACGAAGTTACCAAGCATTGTTGCCTGTAGGCCTTGATCCGGGATTACAGCGTCGACTGGATAAAATGAATAACCGGGTTGCCCGCCAACTTGAACGTCAGCAAGCGCATGAAGCCGCGCTGTCGCTCTATCAGCACACCGCCAGTGGCGCTGCTCGAGAGCGCAGTGCCAGAATTTTGGCTGCTCATCTGGGTCGGGTCGATGCCGCGATGTCTCTATGTGAGCGGATATTGGCGGCACCAGCCCATGAGGCCGAGTTTGAGTTTGCTGTCGGTTTCGCCGCACGGTTGCAGAAAAAAGTCGAGAGTCGCAACAGACCTGAACTGCCCGTATTGCCTTTGCCAGACTATCCAGTACAGCGCTTAAGTCTCGACCGACAACCAGGCAAGCGGGTCGAGTTGGCGGTTGTTGAGGACTTTGAGTGTGCCGGGGATCGGGCGTATTACGTGGAGAATAGTCTGTTTAATGGGATCTTCGGGCTAGCCTATTGGGACATCATTTTTGCGCCCGTGCAGGGTGTTTTCTTTCATCCGTTTCAGCGTGGTCCAGCCGATCTGTATACACCTGCCTTTGCCAGCGCCAGAACAAAAGCACTGCAATTGCGCCGGCAGGAGCTGGGCAGCGTGGCAGATTTGCGAGCGCGTGTGTTGGCGGTTGCAGAACAAAAAGCCGGGCTTGCTAACCCATTCGTGAGCTGGGGTTATATCAGTGTTGAGTTATTCGAGTGCTGCTTTGAACGCATACCTATCGGCCACTTTCAGGCGATTTTTGATCGATTGCTAGTGGACCCTCATGCCAATCGCAGTGGTTTTCCTGATCTGATCATCTTTCCTGCCAGCGGCAGTTACTTGCTGGCGGAGGTCAAAGGGCCGAATGACAAGTTGCAGGCGAATCAAATCCGTTGGTTAAGGTATTTCGCCGCGGCACAAATTCCCCATCGGTTGGTGAATGTCGAATGGCACTAGGCATGCCCACCCATTTTAAGATTTCAGTACGCGAATTGGTTGAGCAGACCGAGCGCAGCGGTGATATTAATTTTCGATTCTCGGCCCGTAGTTCGGCACTGGCCGGTATCCGTGGTCACCAGCGAGTACAAAAATCACGGGGTGATGATTATGTGGCTGAAAAGCGCGTCGTTGATCTGATCTCGAGTGGGGATTTATACCTTGAGGTTAGCGGTAGGGTAGATGGCTATTTCCCTGCTCAGCTGCCGATGCTAGTAGAGGAAATTAAGACGCTTAGGGCTGACCCCGCACTCATCCCGGCAAGTCTGCAACGGCTGCACTGGGGACAAGCAAAAGTGTATGCCTACCTACTTGGCAGAGTGCATGAGCTTAATGTTGGCGATCCGGTTGTCGTGCGTCTGTGTTATTTACAACTTGATGATGACACTGAATATTTGCTCACCCAGACCTTAACGATGCAAGAACTAGGTGACTATTATCAAGTGTTAGTGACGCGGCAGATGGATTTTCTGGCGCGATTGTCGGCCTGGCGAACCCGTCGGGATAAAAGTATTGAGCAGCTGGAATTTCCCTATCCCGAGTATCGTGAGGGGCAGCGGGATATGGCGGTGAGTGTCTATCGGGCCATGCAGTCTAGTCGTCAGTTGGTCCTGCAAGCACCCACAGGCGTTGGTAAGACCATGGGCGTGCTGTATCCAGCTATCAAGGGATTACCCACAGGGCCGCTTGAGAAACTGTTCTTTTTATCTGCAAAAACATCGGGTCAAGCGTTAGCTGCAGCGGCCGTCGCCGATATGCGTGAGCAAGGTCTGCAGCTGCGAGATATTACTTTGACCGCAAAAAATAAAATTTGTTTTACGCCGGGTGCGCCCTGTGATGCCGAGCACTGTCAGTTTGCCGCGGGCTACTATGACAAGCTCGGTAAGGTGATGGAAGAGGTGTTGCTTGAGGACCAGGCGCTCACTCGAGCGGTTATTGAGGCGAAAGCACGGGCTCACCAGGTGTGTCCCTTTGAACTTGAATTGGACTTATCCCTGGTCGCAGATATCGTCATTTGTGACTACAACTATGTGTTTGACCCAGCGGTCTATCTGCGCCGCTATTTTGATGGTGTCGACCAGGGCTATGGATTGCTGATCGATGAAGCACACAATCTGGTCGACAGGGGCCGGGAAATGTTCTCGGCTGAGATTGAAAAGAATGCCTACCTTGAGCTGCGACGCCAGCTACCCGCAGAATTGCCGCTCATGGCGCGGAGTTTGGCGGCCGTTAATGCCCAGTTTCTGACGCTGCTAAAAATGGACAAGCCGGGCTTTGTTCAAGCGGGCTACAGGATTATTCCAGAATTGCCTCAGCGATTGATACAAGCCTTACGAAAGTTCACGGTGGCTGCGGAAGACTGGCTGCAGCAAAATCAGGCGGCCGAGTTCAATGAGATCCTTCTGGCGCTGTATTTTGACAGTCTGCGTTTTCTTCGCATCGCTGAATCATTTGATCACCACTACAACTGCCTGATGATTGCGCGCCAACAGGGGGTTGTGATGAAGCTTTTTAATATTAATCCGGGGCCGGGGCTCGCCGAGGGGTTTCGTCGGGTTAATACTGCGGTTGCCTTTTCAGCGACGTTAATGCCTCAGACTTACTTTCAGACACTTATGGGGATCGAGGCAGACGCTAATTGGTTTCAGATTGAGTCACCCTTTGACTCGAAGAATTTGGGCGTCTTTTCGACAAGTTACATCTCTACCACCTATCGCGATCGTGGCAACAGCCTGTACGCCCTGGCCGATACGATAGCCACAGTGGTGGCCCAGCGAGCAGGTCACTATATGGTGTTTTTTCCGTCTTTCGCGTACCTCAAAGAAGTCCGAGATAAATTTGTTGAACGCTATCCGGATAGCGTCTGTGTCTCGCAAGCACCGGCAATGGATGAGAATGCACGGATCGAGTTCCTCAGTAGATTTGAGTCGCTAGAAGAATCGACGCTAGTGGGGTTTGCGGTGATGGGCGGCATTTTCGGTGAGGGCATTGACCTGAAAGGTCGCAAGTTGATTGGCGTCATCATCGCCGGAGTAGGATTGCCGCAGCTCGGTATTGAGCGAGATGTCATTCGCGATTACTTTGAACAGTCAGGTCCTGCTGGGCAGGGCTTCGAGTTCGCCTATCAATACCCAGGTATGAACCGCGTATTACAGACGGCCGGTCGAGTGATTAGAAGTGAGACTGATCGGGGCATCATTTGTCTGGTTGATAATCGCTTCAATGAGTCACGGTACCGCCGTTTGATGCCGACTCAATGGCAAGTGAAGCTGAGCCGGAACCGTGAAATTCTAGGTAATGCTGTGGCTGCGTTTTGGGCTGACGACGACAGGAATACGCCGTAAGACGGTATCACCGGTCCTTGCGCTGACGGTTTCGCTTGGAATCTTGCCAGTGGTTGCGGCTTGCTTTGTCTCGGGGTGGTCGCTGGCGCATCGGCTGGCTTTGGTGCTCGGCACGGCTGATCGCCTGTTCATGCCGTTCAGCGCTTGGTTCGCCATGACCGGTATTCGGCCGGGTGCGAGGTTCTTGAGGGTCGCGGTGACTGTTGTTGGCATATCTGTCAAGGCGTTGATGATCATTAGGAGAGCGACGCTCCTGGGCATCATATTGAGCTGACTGCCGGGCTGAGGTCCTGCTCGCTGAAGAATGGTTACGGATGGCATAACCCTTGATTGGCTGGCGGGCGGAGTCTTTCTGCACTGCATGGCGCCGAACAGCGCGGCTCTGGACACTATAGCGCCAGGTAGGATAAGTCCTTGCAGGATATCCCCAATAACCACCGGCGGAGTAATCATAGGCCGCGTAAGGGTCTCGAAGGCTGCCGAAATAGACCGGATACACGGGCCCGTAAACATTGCTGTAGCGGGATTGAATGATCATTGTTGCGGGTTGGACGTAGACCACGGTAGGGGTTGCTTGCGGCTCATGATCGCAGACATGAACCTCATCAGGTAGGTAGCAGTGCGCGTGTTTGTGAGCTTGATCGAAGTGGCAGTGGTTGAACGGGGACTCTTGGGGGTTGGTGATGTAAGTGATCAATGGCATATCAACAACCTCCGTGGCCTGACAAGCCACGGAGGTTATTAAAAACGTCAGGCTAATGAGAATAATATGAGTGACTGGCATCCTAAGACTCCGCAATGAGCTGATACAGAACCCTAGGCTAACAGGGGCAGGCTGAATCGAAGCTGAACATCAGAGTCGCCGATAATGGTAGCGGTTAAAGCTGCATGAGGATCCCTCTATAGGACTACTGAGGACGACAGACAAGACATTGCAGGTAAATGCCAGGTTCCCGGCTCATCTGGAGAAGGTCATCAAACTCGCTTCGCAATCGACTCACCAGGCTAAGGCTCCTGGTATCTATCACTCGAGCCGCGACATCAGTGCCGCCTCTCAGTAACTCGTTGATCAAGAGGTCTTTCGGCGAAAGCTGTTTCTCAATGTATAGGGTTTCAAATTCGCCGAGTCCTGCCAGACTTGCGGCGGAGTCGATGGCATCTTCCAGTCCACCGATGGCGTCTATTAGACCCAAGTCCAGTGCCGTGGTCCCGGCCCAGACCCGTCCTTGAGCAATGCGATCTACAGCATCAGGTGTCATATCCCGACCTCTGGCAACCAGTGAGATAAATTGCTGGTAAGTATTATTAATCGCTAAATCAAGGATCTGCTGTAATGCCGGGTTGAGGCTCTGTAAGGGATTAAGTGCGCCGCTGAGTGCATTGGTGCCAATGCCATCTGAATAGACGCCGATCTCTGCGAGGCTCTGGTTGAATGTTGGGAACAGCAGGAAGGTGCCGATAGAGCCGGTAATTGTGGTGGGCGAGGCTAATATCTGATTGGCGGTGGCCGATATCCAGTAACCGCCGGAGGCGGCGTAAGTCGCCATCGAGACGACCACCGGTTTACCCGTCTGTTGGGTCAGCTCGAGCTCGTAGCGTATCTGCTCGGCTGCGGTCGCGCTGCCGCCCGGACTATCAATGCGCATGACCAGGGCTTTGACATTCTGGTCTTCGCGGGCTTGCTTGATTAGGGCTGAAATGGAGTCGCTGCCAATACTTCCCGCTGGCTGCTCGCCGTCATAGATGGTGCCTTTGGCTATGATCACGGCGATTTTGCTGGTGCCCGGATTCAGTGTTGGGATTGAGGGCGCGGCAGCCATTAGATAATGGCGAAAATTGACCTGCCGAAAATCGTTATCATCGCTGCCCACCAAATCCTGGAGTCGAATGCGCCATTTCTGGCGACTCATGAGTTCGTCTACCAAGCCCTGTTCGACCGCCAGTACCCCAGCGTTACTGTCGGCGTCTTCGAGAAGTTCGGGGTAATGATCGATGTATTGGTTGAGGTTGGTCTTGTCAATGCCGCGGAGACCGGCGACCTGGTCAAGATACTGATCCCATAGAACCTGGATCCAGCCAAGGTTAGCCTCCTGTGCTGCTAACGACATATCATCTCTGAGGAAAGGTTCCACTGCACCTTTGTAAGTGCCTACTTTAAAGACATGGACCTGGACTTTGAGCTTGTCGAGCGCTGTTTTGAAATAGGTGGGGTAAACCCCCATTCCGGTCAAAAATACACCGCCGAAAACCTGTAGACTTTGATCATTCAGATACAGATGATCGGCGTGGGCGGCAAGATAATATTGGTTTTGGCTGTAGCTGTCGGCGAATGCATAGATCTCTTTGCCTGATGCGCTAAAATCTTTCAGCGCGGCGCCGAGAGTTTGTAGCTGACTCATGCTGACTTCGCGCAGACCATCCAACTGGAGGACTAAAATCTTGATCCTTGGATCGGCGCTGGCTGTTTCGATGGCTTCTGTCAAGTCGCGCAGCAGCGTTTCGGGTTCATCTTCACCGCCACCCATGAATTCAGCAAAGGGGTCTAGGGCGCGGCGCTGTTCGACGATGACACCGGTGGGATCTAGAATCAGGGCCGCGGTCTCCGGAATCAGCACCTGATCTGTTCGGCTAAACAAGGCGAATAGCACAATGATGGTAACGGCGAGAAATAGCAGATTGCCGAGTACGTTTTTCAACGTAGTAATACTATTCCAAATGCCTTTCAGTAATCGTCTCATTGCGCGCAGCCCTTAGTCTTGAGGTCGGTCCGGCAGTTTACCATAGACCAGGATGTCCTGACGTCGATCATAAGCCATCCGGTCGGATCTGCGGCAGGAGTTCCTTCCGTGGGTCGTTCGACTCGACCGGGAATTCCGCTCATTCATCACAATAAACTGTCAGTGCTGCAAAAGGCGCGTGGCTGCGGTAGCATCGAGTCTAGATCACGGCGCAATACTGGCCGCGTGGCAGGTGCGAGTGACGTACCTGAATACCAACAAATGCCCGGCAGCGGGGGATGATAGGTGATGCTATGACCAATATTTATCAACAAGGGCTGGATAAGAACCCGGCGAATTTTGCCCCGCTGACACCGCTGAGCTTTTTCGAGCGGGCCGCGAGTCTTTATCCCAACGCGACGGCGACGGTTCACGGCGACTTGCA
>FLOH01000260.1_pt1 | contig 133279 bp, 108 predicted proteins | sample 756751 | NCBI WGS metagenome assembly FLOH01 (sample SAMEA4026879, study PRJEB14308) | marine metagenome | biome: coastal water; material: water | depth 74 m
TTGAACCAACGGTAGCTCCCCCAGTGGAATCCGTGCCACCCATTGAACCAACGGTAGCTCCCCCAGTGGAATCCGTGCCACCCATTGAACCAACGGTAGCTCCCCCAGTGGAATCCGTGCCACCCGTTGAACCAACGGTAGCTCCACCAGTCGAACCAATCGTACCGACAGAGCCAGTGGCAACGCCACCAGCAGGAGCTCCTACATATCCACCAGCGCCAGGAGTGCACGCACCGGCCTATCCGCCGCAAGGAGCCCCAGCACCGGGAGGACATCAACCATATCCACCAGCAGGAGCCCCAGCCCCTGGAGGTTATCCACCGGCCTATCCGCCGCAAGGATCGCCAGCGCCCGGAGGTTATCCACCGGCCTATCCGCCGCAAGGAGCCCCAGCGCCTGGAGGCTATCCACCGGCATACCCACCAGCAGGAGCCCCAGCCCCTGGAGGTTATCCACCGGCCTATCCGCCGCAAGGAGCCCAAGCGCCTGGAGGCTATCCACCGGCATACCCACCAGCAGGAGGGGCAGCCGCCCAGGACGACAACACACCTGCCAACTTTCAGCTTGGTACAAAATTCCCAGCCCAACTTACTATCAAGGTTCCAGCTAACGAACTTAACTTTGATGGAGAATATTTCATCAAATTGCTCGCTGGTTCAATTTCCCTCTCAAAAGATGAAAAGAAAAGAATTGTTGATTCAATTCCAAAATTAAAACAGTCCCAAATCGATGAGCTAGGTCGCATTTTTGAAGAAGAAAAGCAAAAGTTTGCCGCCCTTTCTCAAAAGCATGTTCCGCAATTAGAAAAATTGGCTCAACAGCACTATGACGAATGGATGCAACTTGAAGACGAGTATGCCCAAACCAATAGAAAAGAAAACGATCAAGGTAAGGCTGACGAAATTAGAAAAAATCTCGGGCTCTAAAAATGCCCACCCCTCATTCCTAAACCCCCAACTATGAAAAAAATTGCAATTGTTACTGCGCTAATTTTAACTGGATGTTCGCTCCCAACTGCCGAACCAGAAGTTACAGCTGACTCTGTTTTGGACAACCGTATTTTCGCCTCAGCCACAGCAGAATTAGAACTCACTCAATGTGAAAACATTTTAGATGAAAACAAAAAAGCAGAATGCTCAACAGCAGTAAATGATTTAATTTTGACTAATCTTGCAGAATCAGAAATTGACAGCGAAATCTGCAAAAAGATAGAGAACAAAAGATACAAAGAAAACTGCCTAAATAACATTACGGCTCAACTTAAATCAACGGAAGAAGCTCAAAAGATTGTTGAATCAGAACAGTTTGCAGTAGACAATAATGATCCGACATTTTGCGACCAAATTTCAGAACTTAATGAAAGGGCAAGTTGCAAATTTAACGTTATTGCAAATCAAGCAATAAGCCTAAAAGACCCATCCATTTGTAAAGGGATAGGCCTTGAGTCAATGATTAAAGAATGTGAGAATTCCAGTAAGTAGGACGTTATTTCGTAGGATCTAAACAAACAGCCTTTGCTCTAATGTATTGTGGCCTTGTAGCATTGGTATTCTTTGCTTCTACGTAACACGTACCAGACTCTGAATAAATACCTATAAAGTTTGTGTCACCCGTAGATTTATCACTAGCGGATTGAGTTTTGTAACTAACAGCTTCACAGCTAACTAGTGCTAGAGCACCACAAGTTTTTGAAGCCTTAGCCACGGCACTTGGTGCGACATAAACAAAGGCGGAATAATCAGATTCCACTCCTAATGAATATGTCCCAAATCCTCCAGTAGCAGTCACTTTACCTTTAACAATAAGATTGCTATTTCCCACCCCACCTACGTAAACATCCTTTCCAGAGTCAATATTAAGATATAGGTTGTCACCATAAGTAGCTAATTCATTATTATCTATCGCAAGCCAGTTACTACCACTAGGAATCTTCAGTGAACCACCACCACTACCGTTAACATCGGCCCCTTTCAAAGTAGTTTGTCCTGTTACGTGCAAAGGTGCGCTAGTGGAAGCACTTCCAATATCTACACTCTTTCCCCAGGTACCATTCAAAGTCAAAGGTTTAAAGCGTGATGTTATCTCTGCATCATCGCCGTAAAATACAGTTCCAATTGTTGCCTGATTGCTACCAACATATAGGTTTCGATCAATACTTATTGAGGGATCCTGATTTTTGGCATAATTACCGCTTAATGAAATACCAGTTAAAGGTTTTGAAGAATAAATACCGCCACTTGCATTCAACTTTTTAACATCTATATTAGCATCAAAAGTTATTGGATCATTAGGGTCAATAGTTCGATTTTTAATAGTATTAACAGACAATATTTTCGTTAAGTCTATATTACCAGTTACGAGTAGGTTTCCTAAAATACTGGCATCATCATAAAACTGAGAAAGGGCATTGTTTACAATCAAACCCTTTTGAGACACTAATCCTAAATCAGCACGAACCGCACCCGTAGCATCTAAATCGTTCACCGCTATATCCCCAGTTACATTAAGATCCGTTTTGACGTCCAGTTTTCCATCCACCTTTACATTCCCAGTCGATGTCAACCCCGTAAAAGTCGGACTAACTCCAGCCCCAGGAGGACTGACACTTGGGGCACCAATGGCGGCATTTACACCAAAAACTAAAACTCCAGCCATTACAGCCAGGCCAGCCGAAAAGAGGGCCTTTTTAAAATAATCATTTTTCATAGAAAGAGGTTTTAAGGTTACGCCGTTATTTTAACACCAACATTACTGGACTTCAACTGCATCACGAATTTCAAAATCAATATTATCAGGAAGATTAGGAATAGTAGGGGACCAAGCCGGCCAACTATCAATTTCCACCTTATTAATTTCAGGAAGATTCTGAATAAAAACCTTAGCCTCATCAATCTCTCTACCAACAATATGGTCCTTAATTTTCTTAATCAATCTAACACCATTCTCCTTATCTTCTTGAATAGTAAACTGTTCAATGCCCTTTATATTGGCGGTCAACTTAATTTTCTTTGCATTCTTGTCCCATTCAAAAATTCTATAAGAAGTTGAATCATCATTAATCCTCAATAACTCCTTTTGGGGACTCTTTTTAAGTAGCAATTCATTTTTCAAAATTTCCAGCATCTCCTGTCTTCCATAATAAACTCCACTTACCTTAACCTCGCCAGTCACATTAAATTCCTTGATTTGCTGTCCTTCAAGGCCACCTGGTACATTGATTGAAACCTCACCAACAACAATAGCACCATCCCCTTCAAGAAGCATAAATGCATCAGCATTATCTACTAGCTCTCCCTGTTTAATTACAGCAGTCTTTAACTGATCAGCGGCATCCTTAAGTAAGGCGTCCTTCATGCGAGACTTACTGGCCTCAACGTCCTCTGCCGCAATAAATGAGATGTAATCCGTCACACCTCCAACCATTGGTTCAGAACTCTCAGCAAAAAGCTTTGACCTACTATCATCCCTTAGACCCGGCAGGAAAAATCTACTTGGCGCAATATTACCACGCTCGCCAACAATAGCGTTATAAGCATCAAGCTGGTCCGCAATAACATGTGCTTCAACAGTTCCCGGCCCATTACTTCCCGCAGGAGGAACAGTGACGGAATCCTTAATCCTAAAAACAATCCCTTCTTCTACTTGAAATCGGGTTTCCGGTACTAGAGGCCAAGAAATATTACTAGTATTAGTAATCAGAATTTTTCCGGAAGCATTGGCACCCTTTTCGGAGAATTTTTTCCCGGTAGCATAATGGGTTAGAGTTTTAGTTACTGTAGTCTCAATAGGGTATGAGGCAATCATGTGGTGTGGACGAGTATCAAGCTCCGACCTATTTCTCGTATAATCAGCCAAAGTAATATTTACCGATTTTTCCAGCACAGTCGCTGCTGGAGTGACATAAATTGTTACCCCTGGTAATGCGATATAAACTATTACTAGCAAAATCACCAAACTCACCACCACCATGGAAATAAGTGCGTGCCTATTTGGTGCCACAATCACAAATTTCGGCTTATTTTTTTTCTTTTTAGGCACCTCCAGTTTTGTCTTCTCAAGGTTGGTTACATTGATAGGTCTCCCTTTTTTCTTTTTGCCCAAAATCTCACTGATAGAGATCCTTTTCTCAGTCATTCTCATCGGTGTGGATTCTTTCACAGAATTAACAGCAGCCTTCAGGGGAGTTATCATTAATTTTTCATCATTTGTATCTGAGGAAAAAAGAGCCGGCTTTCCATCTTCATTTGCCTTGTTATAAACTGTGATACCAACCTGTTGTGCTAAGTAAATTCCGTTACTATCGTTGGTTACAATAAAGATTTTTTTGTCATCATCCTCAGCTTTGCGCTTTAGAATTTTCAAATTAACTGCGCTCTGAAAAATAATTGCTCTCTTAGGCACAACAACATAAATCTGCTTATGACCAAGCGGCTTAATTTTGTCGTAAATAGTAGTGACCTCATCATCCAGCTCAGCATATATCACCTTCTTTTTTTCAATTTCATCAGTCACGTCCTGCTTTACTTCTTGCTGAAGTTTATCAAGATCTTCCTTTTTTGGGTTTTCCTTTGGGGGCATTTTTAAGGGCAATTTAAAATGCTAAATCTGCATTAGACGAACAACTTTTTTGAGGACCTTAGAGAGCATCTGTTCTTCACCAATAAAGGCAAGTCCCAAATTGGCCAAGGCCATAGGAATAATATCTTGTTGGTCTTTGATCACTCCGGTTTCATCAACCAGATTGCTGACCATTTTAGGATTCATCAAGCTAACCTGAGGTTTTTTAGCAAATGGCAATGACTTAACCCATTCCCGACTTTCCAGAGCCTCCTTGATTTCTGGTAGGTGAGTACCACCTCCTGAGAGTAAAATTTTTGAAGGCAGTACATCAACGTTGTCGAATTCTTCCAAAGTCAATACAACTCCAGAAAGCCAAACATCAGCATCAGTCTTCATCGCTTCACGTACAATTCTGTGAGATTGGCGCTCAAGTTTATCGTTACTGTAAGCTAGTTTGATCTCCTCTGCCTCAGAAAATGAAATATTTAAACTCTGAGTCAGGCGCTTAGTAAAAGTGCGTCCACCAAGAGTAAACATCTTAGTCCCTTCAACTGTACCATCTCTCACAACTGCAATATCAGTAGTGCCGCTGCCGACATCAATAAAGATCGCTGAAAATTGGCCGCCATCCTCATAACCCATACATCGAGTCAGGGCATATGGTTCGGCAGTAATCGCCAAGATCTCTTTATCTATCTCCGCGGCAATAGTTTGCAGTGCCCCGTAATGCACTAAGGGAGCAAAGGCATTAAAAATACTTAAAGAAACCTCTTTTCCCTGAAAACCGATCGGGTTTGTCACCTTATACCCATCAATTCTTACGTCAACGATTGCTGCATTTACAAGTTTTACATCAATTTCATTATAACCAGTCTCATCAGCCAGCTGGCCACGTACATTATCAAAGGCCTTCCACTGCACCTTATGCACAATATTTTTTAATTCAGATAAATCAATTTTGCTATTAGCATCACGCCTAATGTAGCTGGTTGTGCTGGTGGCACCCTTAACCAACTCACCGGCAATTCCCAAAATCATTTTACGAGTAGAAACCCCAGCCATGTTTTCAGCCTGCCGAATAGCGGTATGACAATTAGAAATCACAGAAGCAATATCAGTTACAACTCCACTTTGCATGTCTCCTAGGCGCTGTTTTTTTATACCAACACCAAGAATACGCCCTTTAGTTCCTTCGGCTTCACACACTAAGGCTTTTACATAGTCTGTCCCAATATCTAGTGACAAAAAATAGGCATCACTAGAGCGTTTTTTTATTCTACGGAAAAGTCTCATAAAGAAATTTTAAAGCCAAAAAAATATAGAACTCATAGCCGAAAAAAGCAACTATTCTTTAAACCACTCACTTTTGCTATCAAAAATAATTTGGTTTTTGTTGCGATCCTCAAATCGCTCAAAAGCAAGCACAATTAAGCGCTCAATTAACTCAGGGTAAGCAACTCCAGAAGCCTCCATCATCTCAGAATACATGCTGATAGATGTAAATCCAGGCAAGGTATTCAACTCGTTTAGATAAATATCCCCGCTACCCCTATCAACAAAACAATCAACACGTGAAAGACCACTACAATTTAAAACCTTATAGGCCTTTTCACAAATTTGCTGAATCTCCGCCGCCTTAACATCTTCAAGGTCAGCAGGAACTTGAGTCATCGAAACGCCATTTACATATTTGTCATGAAAATCATAAAACTCACCACCCACAATTATTTCTCCTAGAGTAGAAGCTAAAAGATCATCATTTCCCAGAATCGCACATTCAATCTCTCTAGCATCGACGGCTTTTTCCACCAAAATTCGATTATCATAGTTGGCAGCCAATTCAATAGCTTCGATCAGGCCATCCTTGTCCTTGGCCTTAGTAATACCAACAGATGATCCCATATTCGCAGGCTTTACAAAACAAGGGAATCCAATGTTAGTTTCAATGTCAGCCATAATCACATCACTATCCTTCTGCCAGGCTTTGCGGTTAAATCCCACATAGTCTACAACCGGCAATCCAGCAGCGCGCCACAAAGCCTTGCATTGCAATTTATCCATCGCAGTAGACGAAGCCAAGACGCCGCAACCGACATACGGTACTCTCAACATTTCAAATAATCCTTGAATAGTCCCATCCTCACCAAACGGCCCGTGAAGAACCGGAAAAAAAAGATCAACACTAATGAATTTTCCATCCTCATCATAAAAGCCAGGGGCACTAGGATTTGTACCTAGCGTCAGCATTTTTAAATCAGCATAATTTTGACCTCTAAATTTCTTCAAACAGTCTTCACCAGTATAAAAGCATCCTTCAAGATCTATACCCACCTCAACTACATTAAATTTAGACCTATCAACAGCTTTAATTACTGAAGCCGCTGAAACTAGCGAAACTTCGTGCTCTCCACTCCTTCCTCCAAAAATTACACAAAGGTTTTTCATAGAGAAAAACTATCAGATTTCCACGCTCCCGTAAATCGCTTTTTCCATACCCAGAGCAGCTGCCCAGGCCTGATCCCCAAAACTAAAGTGCCACCATTCTTCAGGATAATTTACAAATCCAACGCCTTCCATCGCACTCCTCAAGAGCAGACGATTTTTATAAAATTCTCCTTCAGTAAAATAATCAGTAAAAGCCCTTTCGCTAAATTCATCAAAGTCAGTACCCATTGGCAATGGCACGCCATTCTCATCAACAAGCGTCAGATCTACAGAGCCTCCAGTATTATGGGGGGCCGGAAAGAGGGGATCAAGACTTGGGAAAGAGACAAAAATTTCCACAGCCTCCTTTAGCTGTTGATCGCTCCAGTCAGGATGTACCTCTTTGAGCCTTTTCAAATAATCTTTATAAAGTACCCCTTGAGTATCAATCGTCCGAAAGCCATCCCAAATCATCAACTTAAACCCCTTAAGTTGATCGTTAACTAGCCTCAGTTTTTCCACAACTCCTGCCCGCAAAAATATTCGCGGATCATCACTAAAGTTCCATTCAAAATAAATTGGCTGCAATATAAACTCATCGGCGGCAAGCTCAACTAACTCTTCGCCATTTTCTTCGATTTTAATGCCGCGCTTATGCGCCTGATCCAAAACTCCCATAATTTAAAGATAAATTCTTGGAATACGCTGATTCACCCTAGTTGGAACTTCATAATTAATCGTATTGGCCCAACTCCCAAATTGTTCGCAACTGATTTCCTCCTCGCCACTACGGCCAATCAAAACAACCTCATCTTCCAGCTTTACCTCAGGAATAGAAGTCACATCCACCATCATGATATTCATGCAGACACGCCCCCTGATTGGCGCCCGCTTTCCATTGATCAAGACATGCCCGCCACTAATACCACGATCATATCCATCATAATATCCAACCGGCAAAATCGCTAAAGTTGTCTCATGGTTTGTGCGGTAAGTGCATCCATATCCTACAAATTCGCCAGCTGCAATTTTCTTAATCTGGGCAACCTTCGTCTTCCAACTAAAAGCGGGTTGAAGTTTAAATTCTTCACCATGATCCTTCAAAAAAGAGACGTAAGTTTCGCGCGAAGGCCACATTCCATAACAGGCAATGCCCGGGCGTACCATCTCAAAATGAGTATCCTTAAAGAGAATAGTGGCCGCAGAATTAGCACAATGGCGTATCTTAATATCAAAACCAGCCTCCTTTAATGCTTCATAAGCCTCATTGAATTTACCAATTTGCACCATTGCATAAGAATGGTCGGTCGTATCCTCAATATTAGCAAAGTGAGTGGCAATTCCCTCAATCTCAATATTCTTAAATGGGGAGCTGTATTGGGCCAACTCCACTAACTCCTTAAGTCTCAATCCCTGACGATTATTGCCAGTTTCAACCTTTAAATGAATCCTCGCCTCAGCTCCTAACTCACCGATTTTATCAACAGTTTCCCGATTAAAAACAACCAAGCGGCATTCCAACTCAAGGGCCTCAGCAATATCATCCAATCCAACATAGCCCAAAACATAGATGGGCTCCTTGATCCCAGCCTCTCTTAATTCACGCGCCTCGTATAAAGAATTAACTCCCAACCAATCGGCCCCTGCAGCAAGAAAAATCCGCCCACTCTCAATCAGCCCATGGCCATAAGCGTTAGCTTTTACACACGGACAGATAATCTTGCCTTCACCAACCAACTTGCGAAAGTTTTTGATGTTTTCATAGAGAGCATTTTTCGAAATTTCCACCCAAGTTAATTCACTCATAGGCCAAAGATAACAAATTGACCGGAAATGGGGAATACCATATACTTGAATCCAGTAAAAATAACCTAAAAATATGTTTAACCAAAGTGGATCAACAGCAGGAAAAGTTGGAAAAATGGAATCGACCTTCTTTGGCAAGGTGATGTTTTTCTTTTCACTGGCCATCTTGACCTCTTCAGCGGGAGTTTTTATCTCTGGTCATTACTTTATGGAATACTTCTTAGCTAGCCCGGGCTTAATGATGTTGGCTTTTGTCGCAGAGTTAGGACTTGTCTTTAGCTCTCGTATGTGGAGCGCCCGAAGACCATTGAATCATTTTCTATTCCTCCTATTCGCCTTTCTTTCAGGCGTAACTGCTGCACCATTAATATTTTCCGTGGCAGCAATGCCTGGGGGAGTGCCGATCCTCACTAAAGCCCTTTTGGCAACTGGTTTAATGTTTACTGCTACAGCATTATTTGGTTGGACAACAAAAAAGAATCTCAGCGGAATGTCCGGATTTCTATGGGTTTCCCTCATTGGTCTGATAGTTGTACAAGTTATTGGTATCTTTCTCCCATGGGGAAGCACAATGGAAATGATCTTCTCTTCATTTGGAGTAGTATTATTTAGTGCTTTCACAGCCTATGATTTTAATAAAATCAAACACTACCCGCAAGATCGTTACATTGATGCGGCTTTGCGTCTATATCTAGACATATTCAATCTTTTCCTCTTTATATTACGTTTAATGTCACGAGACTAATGGAAAAGCCAATTTTTGAAATCGGGCCCCTGATGCAAAAAAGCATAGGCACAATCGACAGCTACAGCTTTGATGGTGGTGTGCTTGTTGAAGAAATTGAGTTAACAAGCGATTTAAAGGGCAAAATTCATCTTATGCGTATCGAAAACGGAGTTAGCGTCGAGCTTGAAGATCTCAGCACAACAATGATGATGCCTTGCGAGCAATGCCTAAAACCCTATGAGCAAACAATTTTAGCTGCTACGGCTGACCGTCAATTCTATCTAAATCGCCCTAGAAATGTTGAAGATCCCAATGATCTCCATATGATCAATAAGAAAAACATGACAATCGACCTTTCAGAGATGATTAGGCAGGAATTAATCTTGCATTTTCCTGTAGTTTCAGTATGCTACACGGGCTGCAAAGGTTTGTGTGATCAATGTGGTGTAGACAGAAACAAGACAAAATGTAGCTGTATACAAGTAGAGATCACCGAGGAAGACAGAAAAACCAAGCCACTAAGCGCATTAAAAGACCTATTAAACTAAAAAACCATGCCTAAACATCCAGTACCTAAAAAGAAAACGGCTAAAGCTGACTCCAAGAAAAGATACGGTAGTTTCAAAACTAAAGTATTAAGAAAACTTACTAATTTTGTAAATCTTACTAATTGTCCTGATTGTGGTGCCAAAAAACTTACACACGTTGTTTGTAAAGAATGTGGTAAATATCGTGGTCGTCAGGTTATTGATAAACAAAAGAAGATCGACAAGATCACCAAAATAAAAGCTTAACAATATGGCTAGCTACAGGCATCTCGCCCGAACATGTGTCATGCAGGCACTATTCGCTTACGAATTCAGAGGAGAGGACGCAAAAGCCTTCCTTACAATTATTTTGGAAGAATTTGCACCTAAGTTAAGTGAAACAGATTTTGCCTATAAAATCCTTGATGGTGTTCTTAACAACCACAAGGATCTTTTAAAAACAATTCAAGAAAACGCCCCACAATGGCCAATCGACAAGATTGCCGGTATAGATAGGGCTATTTTAGAGATAGGAGCCTACGAAATTGTTCACGACAAAGAAATCCCCCCTGTTGTCGCCATCAATGAAGCTATCGAAATTGCCAAACACTTTGGAGACAAAAATAGTCCAAAGTTTATTAATGGCGTTTTAAGTAGTATAATGAAAGCACAAGCTAATAAAAAATAATGAATAAATACGCAGAACTAGAAGCCAAAATCGAAATTAAGTTTGGAGATCCAGCGCTTTTCGATGTTGCTTTTACTCACAAATCATATATCAATGAGCACCGCGACGAGAACCTCAAAGATAACGAACGTTTAGAATTCCTTGGAGATGCCGTTTTAGAATTGGCCGCAACTAATCACCTTTTTTACAACTACCCTGACAAACCTGAAGGGGAGATGACTGCTTACAGATCAGCCCTGGTTAAAGGAAAGCATCTAGCAAAGGTTGCTAAAAATTTGGACCTTGGCAAATATCTTTTCTTAAGTCATGGTGAAGAAAAATCAGGTGGTCGTGAAAAAAACTACATATTGGCCAATACAGTTGAAGCTCTTATTGGAGCAATTTATATTGAACAAGGATACGACACTGCCGAAAAATTTATCAAAAAATTTATCATTGCTGAGATTGACACCATTATCGAGCAGGGACTACACATTGACCCCAAGTCACAATTACAAGAAATGGCTCAAGACAAGGAGGACTTTACTCCTTACTACGAGCTAGTCGCTAACGATGGTCCTGACCATGACAAGCAATTTACTATGGGAGTTTATATTAATGACAAAATTATTGCTGAGGGCACAGGCTCAAGCAAGCAAAAGGCCGAAAACTCAGCAGCTGAAAATGCTCTAAAAGCACTAAAATGGGATTAGATTACGACGAAAAATCATGTGGGATAGTTGTCTATCGTCAAGAAGACGATCAGAGGCTATACCTTGTCCTAAAATATCCGGGAGGACATTTGGATTTTGTTAAAGGGCACGTCGAAGATAATGAAAACGAGCATCAAACTGCCACACGCGAGCTGGTTGAAGAAACGGGAATTGCCGACATCACCTATGTTGATGGGTTTAGGGAGCCGATTGAATATGACTATTACAAATATGGCCAACCCTCTCATAAGTTAGTTGTCTTCTTTTTAGCAAAGACAGAAACTAAAGACGTAATAATCTCCCATGAACACCATGATTTTTATTGGATGCCATACAAAAAGGCCGTAGAAGAAGTAACCTTTGAGAATGCCAAACAACTTCTTGTTAAAGCCGAAACACTGCTGAATTCCAACTAGAAAGTAGGACCAGTAGTACAAACATGATAAGCAAAGTATGAGGCAGTCACTGCCTCAGCTGATCCAGTGATCGCTTGTTTGAATTCTGTATCACAGCAATCTCCAGCAGCAAAAACTCCCCTAATATTTGTTTCAGCTCGACGGTTGATCTTAATTTCAGCGTGATCAGTTAATTCAACTCCTAGATTTTTTGCTAGATCTGTTTGAGGAATATGGCCAATCGCCATAAAAACTCCCTGCATTTCCATCTCCTTTCCGTCCTTTAATCTAATTTTCTCTACCTCTTCATTACCCAAAATTTCAGCAATTTCAGTATTGTAGAGCACTTCAACTTTTTGATTTGCTTCAACTCTCTTAGCGTTGACCGGCTCTGCTCTCATAAAATCCTTGCGCACAATGATGTAGACTTTAGAAGCATGTTCGCTTAAAAATAGTGCCTCCTTTGCTGCGCTATCTCCACCTCCGACTATACAAACTATTTTCTCTTTAAAAAAAGCTCCATCACACAAAGCACAGTAGGAAACTCCTTTATTCTCCAACTCAGCCTCTCCAGGCACTCCCAGTTTTTTATGCTTAGTACCAGTGGCGATTAGAATTGTTTTTGTCACATATTCATTTGCCCCAGTCTTTACTTTAAATTGTGGAAAGCCATCTACGTCCGGCAGTTTTTCGATTCCTGCAACTTTTTCACTCTTAATTTCAGCCCCAGTAGCAGTCGCATGATCATAAAGTGTCATTGCCAAATCAGGTCCACTAATAGATTTAATGCCCGGCCAGTTTTCAACCAGATGAGTAGTCGTAATTAAACCTCCTGGCAACTCACCGATAGTTAAAGTTTTAAGTCCTAAACGTGTACCATACATAGCAGCAGAAAGCCCGCTGCACCCGGCTCCAATAATTAAGAAATCGTACATAAAAAATGAGATATTATGTTTTAAGCGATCACATAATAGCAATTAGAAGAAACCCATACCAGAGATTCTTAATCTTGCAATGATGCCATAAGGATATCCGTAGGGATACCTCACGACAAATTCATTGGAAAAGAATGACAAAAGGGGAAAGAGCACCCGGCGCGGTGCAGAGAGCGAGGAAGGGAAAGCCCTCCACTCCGCGCCGGGGCCCGCCAAGGCGAACTTAATAAATGCAGTGCGAAAGTACCGGCACATGCAAGTATGTCCTAAAGCTCAAGCCTCGACAATTGGAGTGGGCCGACGAAGGCAGCCGGGGAGGGGCGAAAAAAGCCACCTCCGCCGCCCCACGTTCTAAAGGATCTCGACGAAGACGAAAGCCTGGCCCGAAGGCTTGGTGATTCGTCCCTCCGTGATCCGATGAGCCGTTGCCGGCTCGTCCGCAAATGAGTAGAACCCCGAAACCAACTCGGTCCCGGAGCCCTTCTCGTCCTTGAGAAACTCCACCGTCGCGGACGCGGAGGAGTAAAACTGGATCGAGAAGACGTAGGTCGCCTTCGTCCCGGCACAGAGGCCGGAGACGACTGACGTCCCAGAGGAGAACTCCGTCAGCGTGACGGAATCCTGGATCACACGCCCACCCTTCACAGGCGCATGGATCTCGAGCAAAAGCGCTCGTCCTCCTTTATCTTCGCAGGCCTGTGCGGCCTGCTCTGCATCGCTCGCACATCCTGCGAGCCCGGAAACCGTGAGAATCGCCACGGTCAGCGTTGCCAGCGAAATTCGCATGGCACCTCCATTGCATGACCGTGGCGGCCATGCAGGTTTTGCCCCTTTGTCGTTGATGATAGGGGCGGTTACTAAAAATCAATATTTGAGTCCTAGTAGCCGCTCCCACCACCAATACTGGTATGGGTTTTTAAGTATCTTCCCAGCTTATCATTTTGAAACGCAAAAACGCACAAAAAACAAGCCAGGAGACCTATTCTAGTCCACTTTTGCCAATTTTGTCAATGCGTATCTATTCCTCTACCCACTCAATTGATTGAACCGGACAACTATCAATGGCCTGCTGTATTTCAGCTTCACTAGCACCTTTATGGTTAATAACCTTTGATTTGCCATCTTCCTGCATCTCAAAAACGCCAGGGCACATCTGGGCACAAAGCTCGCAGCCAATGCATTCTTCCTGATCTATATGAACTTTTTTACTCATAGCGCAAAGTATAATCACATACATCAAAAAAAACAAAGAAAATAATCCGTATCAGTTACATATTTTCAAGGCAAACATAATAGTTTCCTTAATAATAATGCTAAAACCTTGTGCCGCGGCGGGCGGCGCCTCGAGGAATTACCCCCAAGGCGCCACCCGCAGTCAGCGCTGACGCTCAGTCGCAGCCTCCGTAGACGTAGAGGAAGCTCCACGTCGGGCTAGACGAGGCCATAAAGACCTTGCCGGACTGGACTTTCCCCTTGGTAGGCGACCCTACGGGCGGGAAGGGCGGCCCCTTACCCACATACCAGACATCGCAGCCCGGTTCGCAGGTGTAGGTGTAGTCGCCGTTGGACTTCACCCACAGACCAGAATTGGTCTCCGCAGCGGCGAACGAGATGGGGGAATATTTCACCCCCGCCTTCATTACACCGCTGGCAGAGGCACCGTCATAGCCCTTGGCAAACCAGGTCAGGCCAACCCCTTGCGGAGTGAGTGTGACCCTTGCCTTCTTTCCGCCGTAGCACCCGGGGGTGATTGGCGGCAGGGTCGGGCCTGTGTCTACGGGACCAGCATCAGCCTCGCCGGTGTCATCCGGTCCAGCGTCAGCGGTTCCCGCGTCTACGGGACCAGCATCAGCCTCGCCGGTATCATCCGGTCCAGCGTCAGCGTTGCCCGCGTCTACGGGACCAGCATCAGCCTCGCCGGTATCACCCGGTCCAGCGTCAGCGGTTCCCGCGTCCACGGGACCCGCGTCAGCCTCGCCGGTGTCATCCGGTCCAGCGTCAGCGTTGCCCGCGTCCACGGTTCCAGCATCGGCCTCGCCGGTGTCACCCGGTCCGGCGTCAGCGTTCCCCGCGTCCACGATTCCCGCGTCGGCAGTTCCAGTGTCACCCGGTCCAGCGTCTACGGTTCCCGCGTCCACGGGACCAGCATCGGCAGTTCCAGTGTCACCCGGTCCAGCGTCTACGTTCCCCGCGTCCACGGTGCCGAAGATGTCGATCGGGAGCGATCCCGAGTCGACACCCGTGTCATCCGCGTCACCGGTATCTCCGGCATCCGCATCGACCGCGTCGGTGGAGCTGTCACCAGCATCCACCTCCAGGACGTTACCATCAACCGAGACCGACCCATCGGTCGAACCTCCGTCGACGGACATGACGAGGAAGGAAGGCCCCTCGCTAGCCGCTTCGCTGGCACATCCAGCAAAGAAGATCATTGCGGCCAACAGGACCGCGCCCAGGAAATACTTCATCTCACTCTCCCAAGTCGCCGCAGCTCGCGACGACAAATTGTGGTCCCTGATCGGCCCTGACGTGGTGAAGATAGGAGCCCGAAGGCCCTACCCGTGATTTCTCACAAGAGCCAAGCTCCTTCAATCTCCACGTTAGGGCACCAAAGACATGGACTTTAGCGCAACACCAACAAAGGTGCGGCACATTTAGAAAACAGAATTGCAATAGCCAACCGAGGCCACACAATGCTGTTTTCAGGTTTTCCCTTAAACCTGTCCACCATGGGAGCAAGAAACGTTAAACTGCCCGCAAAACGCATTCTTGTACCCATGAGGGACAGATCTAAGGTCTGATACGGATTGTTAAGTAACGCTCCAACCACTGCTTAAAAATACGATGTGCCAGCATGTAGCACATCGCATCATCAACTATTGCCGTGAAGCAATGTCTTACGAATACGAATTAAATCTAATGCGGGCAGCATCTCCAACTGCAGCAGTTAGAGATGTGAAGTATACGCATAAAATCTTATTTTGTCAATAGCTTAAAACCATAGACACCTGTGTCAGAGGTGAGCGTATACTCACTATATAACAAGTCAGTATTCTCGTCCATTTGAAACGCTTGTTGTCCCCATAGAGAAGCGTAAAATAGGAATACCTCTAACCTATGAAAATATGAAACTAACACCAAATGAACAGAAAATATATGACGATTATTTAGAATGCGCCCGCAACGCCAAAGAGTGGATTCGCAAATGTGTTTTAAGGTTACCTAAAATAGTAGAAAAAGAAATTTGGCGCAAAAAGGGATTTAAATCAATTTACGAATTTAGTGCCAAAACCGCTGGATTAAATCACGATCAAACTAGAGACGCCTTGCGTATTATCAATCATATCAAAGACAAGCCGGAGCTAATGAAAGTCGTTGAAAAAAAGGGAATTAATGCTGTGCGACCAATCGCCACTATCGCTACAAAAGAGACAGCAGCTCTATGGGCAGAAAAGGCTATGACAATGAGTCAGTCAGTTTTACAAACATATACAAGAGATATTAGACAAGAAAAAAGTGGGATCAATCCCACTTTACCTTCAGATAATGGCTTCCAAAAGCCAAATAATCTTCAAAAAATTACCATGGAACTTCCCCCTGAACTGGCCTCCCGCCTGGCTCAAGTAAAAGGCAATGAAGATTGGGTAGCACTAATGAAAGAGTTTGTTGAATATAAAGAAGAGGCAGAAAGGAAGTTTCAAGAAGATCTCGAAAAAGAAAAGCCAACCCCCGTAAAGAGTGATTCGCAATATGTGCCGGCTGCAATCGCTCGATTTGTCAAAAAGCGTTCAAAGGGCCTCTGCGAGCATAAGAATTGCAACAAAAAAGGCCAAAACCTACAAGGCCCGAAGGGTCATGCAGCGGGCACCCGAAGGGTCGCGTATCATAGTAAGTATTTTGCCCTCCATCGGATTCACGACCCCGACTACATTAGACACCTCTGTGAAGAGCATCACTCAATCGCTCACCACGGTCTCCTCAAAAACGAAGAATTACCACCTGAAAACTGGCTCACCCTCAAAGCTCGCGACCTATTTGACTTCAAAAATGTCATCAACATGCGAGTGGCTGAGTTTAGGCGCTAGTATTTTACACAAGCGATGGCAAGCGGTGGCTTTTTCTTTGCACCAACTCAAGAGGAGGAAAGGTTTTTCCCCAGGCGCATCTAAAGGAGGTTAGTGCTCTTGGCCGGACGCATTCAGGGCAGCCTAAGTCCGGCAAAGCATTAACCTCCGCCCCTCCGCAAAAGAAAAAGCCACCGCTTGCGCAGTGACCTTTTCCCCTCATTCCTATGAAAAATATTCTATCGTACGTGAGTTTATGGTCTCTCTAATTCATTTTCAACCTCGATCTAATTCTGGACTTTCAGACGTTACTGATTATAAAAGTCCTGCGTTTGACATCTTGTAAAGGATAAGTGCTACTTCTCCTCTTGTTACAGCTTGTCCTGCGTTAAGGTAGCTACCTTCGAAAAGGTCGTATTGGTAAGCTACGTTAGCGTATGACATGTACCAAGCAGTAGAAACATCACCTGCGTTTACATCGTAATATCCGTTGTATGAAGCAACTGGTGTACCACCTGTGAAGGCTGTACTAGCTTGTAGAACGAATTTTAGGAATTCAACTCTGTTAACATTATTATTTAGTCTTGCTGTACCGTCTCCGTAACCGTTAAGTATACCGAAAACTTTAGCAGTTCTTACGTAAGGCATATACCAAGCGTAAGCATCAACATCACTGAATCCTTGGGCAGTTCCATCGTTAGGAATCAAGCCAGCGTTGTAAGCTTCTAAAACAGTTTTTAGAACCTCAGCACGGTTGATTGCGCTATAAGGACGGAAGCTTCCATCTGGATTTCCAGTGAAGACTTTCATTTCAGAAGCCCAAGCGATTGCTTCACATGTAGCGGCATCAGTCTTGGCAACATCCCAGTAGTAGTATTCACAAGCAGGAACAACAACGTCCTCCTCTTCTTCTTCTTCAACAGGCCATTCATAGTCATCTTCCTCGTCATCCTCAGGAACAAATGTGAAGTTACCTGCATCACCAACTACAAATCTTACGATTTCAGTATCCTTGTTACTTCCGTTAGCTTTGCTAATAATTTTTACTGTGTAAAGACCATTAGAAAGAGCTTTTCCGTATTTATCTCTACCGTTCCATTCGATTGTGTTCCAACCAGCATCTTGTGATACATAGTCAAGTAGCTCGATTTCTTCTTTACCACTTGTTGATTTACCATCGTAAACTGCAACGTATACGTCAGCATCAGCATCAATGTAGTAAGAAAGTGCAACAGTTGAAGAGTAATTTTTATCAAATACTACAGGAGCTGTTCCATCGTTAGTTACATTTGCTTTCTTGTAAGTAACGTCATCTTGTTCAACATCAATTTCTACAATAGTCGCATCTTTAGATTTCTTTTCAGTTGCGTTCTCAGAAGTGATACGGAATTTCCAATCTTTTCCATAAAGAACTCTATCACCATCTCTATCAGTACCATTCCACTCTACAACATACCATCTGTTCTTTTTAACAGATACATTGTCCCAGATTGTAACTTCCTTTTTAGAACCTTGGTAAACGTCAACAGTAATTACTGCAGACTCGTCAACTTTGAATACTAGGTTTGTAGATTCGTCTTCTTGTGGATCAAATGAATCTTTAGTAACAAAAGCTGAAACTAGGTTTGGAGTTTCGTATACAACGTTGATATCACGTGAAACAACGCTTCCATCAGCACGAACAGTAATTGTCCATACACCTTGGTCAACGTAGTCACCATCATCGTCTGTACCATCCCAAACTTCCATATAATCGTCATCATCAGCGTAGTTGTCATCTAGAATCTCAACAACTTTGTTTCCTTTCTTAGCTGTGATTCTTAGTGTTTTAACATCAGAAACAAGTTCGAATTCAATTTCAAGATCTTGATCTGTTGGATCCCAGTTTGATTTTGGATCAATTACTAGGTCTTGGATATCACCGTCAGAATAAACGCTAGCAGTAGCAACCTCAACTTCTGAGAAGTTAACGTTAGAACCGTCGTTATTTTTAGTAGTTACCCAAATTTGGTATTTTCCTGCAGCAACAACATTGTCACTGTTATCAAGACCATCCCATTGAATAGAGTGTGACTCAGTATTGTCATACCAAACAGCACCATTATAGCTCTCAAAAGTTTTTACAACTTTAGTTCCATCTTTAATTTCAACAGTAACGTAACCGTCTTTATCAACGTCAAAAGAAATTTCAGTATCTTCAACATTAGAAGGAACAAAAGAACTTGGACTAGCCTTAAGACTAAAAACCTTAGGAGCTTTATCAACACCATTGATTTTTGTAACAACAGTTACTTCTACTACACCAAAACCAAGAGGGCCACCAGTGGCATCATCAGCATCAATCTCAACAGAGTATTTACCGTCAACTACATTCTTACCTGTAGAATCTTTACCATTCCATACGTAAGAAACTGTACCAGCCTTTTCAGACTTAGCAGTTGCCAGTGTTACCACGTCAGAAGTGTCAGACGCTTTAACTTTTGCAGTAACTACAGCATCAACTGAAAGGTCAAAAGAGACAGTTGTTGTTTCGCCTACTCCAGGGGCTATAGTACTAGGAGTCGCTTTTGCGTTAGTCATAACATTAGCTTGTGAGCCAGTGTTACCACCATCATCTACGATTGTACCACCAGAGATCGCAAATGCGCTGGTAGAGGATAGTAGCATCGCTACCACTGCTGTTGCAGCTAAGAACTTTTTCCACATATATAAATGGGTTATGAATGTATTAAGTGGATTTGCTTAAGAGATATATTAAGTCCTAAGCAAGGTCATGAATAATAGCAACTATAGAATATTTGTCAAGTACTTTTTTGACTTTCTTTCACAATTGCTTTCTGATACTAAAAAGACCCGCTTTAAGCGGGTCTTTAAGCCATTTTTATTTAACGCCTACATTCTTATAGCGCACCAACTTTGTGCAATCTATATAAAACTTCAGCAACCTCACCACGTGTACTTAGCGCAGCAGGGTACAGACTTGAGCCATCATATAGGCTATATCTCTTCGCTTCACAAGCGTAGTTGGAATACCACTGGCTACCAGCATCACTGTAGTTGGATTTACAAGTTGCCATGTTGTGTCCGTCTGCAGCCTTAAGAGTTTCGAAAACAAATTTCAATAGCTCAGCACGGTTTACCGTATCATCAGGACGGGCAGTCCCTTTACCGGCATCACCACTAAAGATACCAAGATTTTTAGCTGCGGCAATATAAGGCATATACCATGCACCTATCTGAACATCCTTAAATCCAAGATTTCCAGATGCATTTGATTGGCTTACATTCATTGCTTCAAGAATCACTTTTAGTACCTCTACACGATTGATTGCCTTAAATGGTTTAAATTTACCATCACTGTATCCTTGAAAGATATCAGCAGACTGCACCCAGTCAATTGCCTCACAGTAACTTGAGTTACCTGAAACATCTGAGAAGCCGCCACAATCACTCGTTGCAGTAGTTGAACCAGTATTGGTACTAGTTGTATTACCTTGGTCACCATTAAGTGAAATAACCTGGCTACTTACATTTGAGCTGCCGTTTGAGGAGGAACTGCTTGACGATGACCCACCATCAACATTTTTTCCAATCACAAACAATCCACTCTCAGTATCTGTGCTCTTAAGCTTTGAAACAATTTTATAAGTATAAAATCCATCAGATAGGGTATTGCCATTTTTGTCTTTTCCACTCCACACTATCTCATGTGAACCTGATTCCTGACTACTAACAGAAAGTAGCTCTACAATTTCACTTCCAGAGCTGCTCTTTCCTTTATGAATAGAAATCTCTACAGCAGCATCATCGTCTAATTGATAAGACAAAATCATTTCGCTCTTGCCGGTACTAACTACAGGCGAGATATAATCGTTAGTGACATTAGCTCTACTACTTGAAACATCATCTTCATCAAGATTGATAGAAATAGTTTTAGTGTTATAAACATTCTCATTTACAACATTTTTAGCAACCAGCTTGATGTCAATATCATCGCTATAATCATAATTTCCGCCATCCCACTCAACGCTATACCAAGTGTCTTTTACAACATCCATATCTTCAACGATAGTGTCATCAGTATTTCCACTTTCTAAAACTTCAAGTGTAATTACAGAATCAGAATCTACTCTAAACATCACACTTGTAAATTCATCAAGGTCATTATCAAATGTGCTCTTAGAAACATAAAGATCATCGATAACAGGCTTCTCATATGAGATATTAATTGATTTAGCTGCTACAAGCTCAGTAGCTGCAAGTTTTGAATAAAACATAATTTTCCATGAACCTTCTGCTACATATTCATCATCATCGTCTGTACCGTCCCAAGTTGTTTCAATATTGTTCTCTTTATCAATATTGTCTTCTTCATAAATTTCAACTTGAGTTGTGCCACGTACAGCAAGAATTCTTAAGTTATCTATGTCCTTTTCAACATCAAACTCAATCTTTAGCTCATCATCCTGAGCAGGTTTAAATTTAGTAGATGGACTAAATGAAATTCCAGAAATATGAGCATTATTGGTAGAAAGACTACCACCAGAATTATTTACAGCAATATCAGCGCTTTTTACTACAACTCCAAAATCATTGCGGGTTATCACAACAGCTTTATATGTTCCTGTAGAGACACTAGACCCTGAAGTGTTTTTACCATTCCAAGCAATACTGTGATTATTATTTGAGTTGTAAAAATCACCTTCGTAGTTATTAAATTTTCTCACTAAAGAGCCCTGACTATCTCTAATCTCCACATTAAGATTAGCATCCAATGAATTTTTGAAAGTAATCACTGAATCTTCAAAATCAGGATCAAAAGCTGTAGGTGCAATACTGAAATCATTCACTAGTGACCTTGAAGAATGATTATAAGCAACTGTTGCTGTCTTCTTTTGAGTTACACTAGGTTTGTCCTTTTTTGTTGCAGTTAATTCAACATCAAAGGTACCTGGTTCGACAAGTTTTAGGGCAAATACAGCATCCCAAGTAAATGTGCCAGTCTTTTTTTGACTAGTTGAAGCAGCAAATGCCTTCATCAAATCTCCTTTAGAGTTTTTGATTGTAACCTCAACAGAGTCCATTTCTTCAGTTAGCTCGTAATTTATCTGTAGGTCTTCATTAGCTCCTTTAGATGAAGGATCAAATGTCGCACCACCTAAAGTACCTTTTACATCAAAAGTCTTTAAAGAAGCGTTTGCTGGGGCCTCAACCTCAACATAATAGTAAACGCTATGAGCAATTGCCCCACCAGATGTCAGGCTTGAAGAAACTTTCAATAGATAGAAACCAGACTTCACAAATTGAGCACTAGCATCCTTTCCATCCCAGCTAAGTTTTACGCTAGAGTTATTTCCACCTGTTACTGCTTGATTTGTTACGACGTCTTTTACTAAAACTAGACTATTATTGACATCTTCAAAAACTGATAATGAAACAAATCCATTTTTTTCAACATTAAAAGTAAGATCAATATTGCCATCAGCAGGCTTATACTTTCCAGTAGTCGAGGCCTTTAGATTTGTCATATCCATCTCTGAAACACGGAAATAGTAATATTCATCCTCAGCAATATTAATAGCTCCTGAAGGACTACTAATGTTTACATATAAATAATAGTAACCAATTGGACAACCACTACCACAGATAGCTTGCGCTTCACTTGAAGAATCAGCACTTTTCCCATCCCATGTCACAGTTTTATCGTCTAGAATAGGATTTTGCACCGCAGTGTTATCCCATGAAAGCAATGTTTTTACAGTTGTGTCATTTTGACCCTCCTTAATAACAATTGAACCTTTTGAGGCATTTACATTCTCACTAAACTTAGTTTGATTAAAATCAACCACAAACTCGATAGTTTCGCCATCAGCAGGGTTTATAAATTGATAATCATCCTGACCTATCACCTGAGCAGTATCAGATGACGTGGCAGTGATATCAGATATAAGATCTGCAAATACGTCAGCTGCCAAGCCTCCACCACCGGCAAAGATTGTTGTTGGAAGCAAAGTCGCCATAATGGCCATAGTGGCAACTGCTGCTAGAATTCTTTTAAACATAGCTATGTTGGTTAAAGAAAGATAAATTAATAGATTGCCATATTAAACAATACGGCAACGATAAGTCAAGGAAAAAGTGAATTAAGCACCTAAAACACAGTCAATCAAGTACTGCGTTCCTAAATCATTCACCATCCTCTGACCACTACCATTCTTAACAGTAAGAGGAAAATCAGCACCCTCAACAACATGGCCTACAGTATAGGGAGTCCCCAGGAGACCTTTTAAAAAATAATGGTCATTGCCGGCATACTGCGGCTGATCACCAACAACAAAGATTTCTCTAGCCTCTCCGCCAATCTCAATCCCTCTTTTATTACGTAAAATCTCGGCAAACTCCCTTATACCACGATCCTTATCTCCATCAGCCGGACAAATCACCACCCCAATTCCAGAATTACCAACATGTAGATATTCCTCGAAATCCTCCGCCACACCGAGCAAATAACGTCGACAGATGTGGTAAATCTTATCCGAAAGAGCATTAATCGCCTCAATATCAGCAGAGGTGTGCATCTTAGTGCGCGCAACTACCACAATACGATGCTTCTTATAATAGATATTCCCAAAATCAACAATCAAATCATCCAATTCCCTCATCAGGTGATCTCTTTCAATAAACTCACTTGGCCAATCAGCCTGATAAAATTCTACAAAATCTTCCTTTTCTGAATCAAAATAATAGCCAACCGAACCATTTTCTCCCACCAAAAATAGATTATTCAAGAAATCCTGCCTCTTTGAGCGATCTATTTCAGCCATCATTGCCGTAAATCCATGGTCAACAAATGACTCCAGCTGCCTACCAGTACAAAAACAAATTGGCATCTCCATAGCCAAATCTACCAGCTTATTGGCCATCTCTTGAGTTGGTGCATAAACACCGGGTGTGGTGATTGTGCCATCAAAATCAAACATCGCCGCCTTAAATTTCCGCTCAAATTGCATATTAATAGGTCTTAGCCCCCCTTAGGCGTTGCGCATTTTCTAACATCTCAGCTCTCCTGACCCCAAAATCAGTGCGTTTATCGGCCTCAAGATAGGGAAGTAGCAAGTCCACTAATTCGTCAGCAGCCTCTACATTAGGAGTATAGGCGGTGAAGTGTACATTATTTGCTACCATAGAGAAATAGTCATCCACCAGCTCAACTGCCCGATCAACAACGCTGCGCTCCTTCTCATTCAAATTACGCCCCAAAGTCCGCACATATTCACGATAATAGCCCAAATCATTAAGAGGATTGAGCTCAATTGCCTTCAAATAGTCACCGCTCAAATACCAGGCCTGCGCATCCAGCGGATTTAGCTCATGCTGCCGCGGCACATCATTATCCAGATAATAATTTCTTGGGAATAGGGAATACTGATAATAATGATCATCCACAACATTAGCCAAGGCCAGAATTCCCCCCTCCCAAAGACTAAATCCTCCGATCAATAAGGCCAAAACTACCCCTAAAACGCTTTTGACCTCTCTATTATCCCGCACGATCAGCAGTGAACGCAAAAATGCCAAAAATAGGAAAAATAAAAGCAAATTAGCCACAAAATTGAAATTATAATCAATCAAGCTATGGGCAATGGCTCCAGCAATGGAAACCCCCAAAAGATAGGCTAGCCGTCTCTTCCCCGCAGATAGTTTTCCAAAACTTCCCACAAATATCACAAATATACTCAATAAAAAGGCCAAAAATGCTCCCGCAGCAATCACACCATTTTCAGCAGCAAATTTCAAAAATATATTATGTGGATGGTCGCTATTACCTAAAAGTGTTTTCTGAATAGGGGAATAAGCCTGCCTAAAACTAAATGGCCCAAACCCAGTCAGCGGTTTCTCCTTGGCCAAGTCAATTGCCCCAAGCCAAAAATCCATCCTCTCAGTTTTAGAGGTTAAGCTCTCGCTATTGCCAAATTCCGCTCTTTGCTCGACATCTATCACATCAAGACTACGCTCCACTCTTGTGGCATTTGCCGCTAAAAACAGCCCAAGAGCCACCAAAGCAGACAAAACTACTAATCCAATCTTTTTCCAACTAACCTCACGCCAAAAATAAATAGCAACTAACACAATTTGGCCCCCAAAAGCGATCAGCGCACCTCTTGAGAAGGTCAAAAGCAGCCCACTGAGAATGATTCCCAGGATACAAGCCCCAAATACATTCCACTTATACTTATGTAGAAAAATTGGCCAAACCATCAGTAAAAAGAGCGCAAAAGCATTAGGCCAAACATTCGCGTGATACATCAAATTAAAGAATGGCCCAAACATCCGTACTTCGCCCTCATTAAAGTAAAAGAAATAACCCACCAATACAGCCAATGCCGCAGACCAAACCACCAGCTTCAAAAACTTTTCCATCCATCTAATTTTCTGATGTGCCAATAAAAGATAAAGGTTTACCCCAGCCAAAAAAGCCAAAACCTCACTAAATCCCAAATTACGAGTCTGCGAAAAATAAAATGAAACGCCCATCATCACCGCAAAAATCACTAACCACAAAACCTCAAAATAGCTCCTCTCCCGCCGCTTTTTATACTCAAAAACCGCCAAAGGCACCAAAATAACGCCCAAAAGCAACACCATTGGCCACCCAGCCCCATAATCATATTTCTTAAACATCGGATTAAACAAAGCCACCAAAAAGACCATTCCCAGCGACCACAAAGCATAGTTTTCCTTAATTTTCGCCATCAAAATCTTCATAAGCCAATTTTAGCCTTAATTAGTGGCAAATACAAAGTGAGATCTGGGAAGCGGAATACTGCCAAAAAAGTGGTGCCGGTCCCACTTTTGCTCAGATATTGGCTTAATAAAGCAAGTTTCCCCCAACATATTGGTGGCTGAAAAATAAATTCCAAGGCCTAAAATCATAATCAAGCCACCGCTAATTCAAGGAGTCAATACGAAAGCCTGAAATTCACTTGACGGTGAGCATACGCTCACCTAATATGTCAGCGTAACCAAGTAATATGCAAGACACAGAACTAACAATTTTTGAAGACTACAATATCCGCCGTCAATACGACGCGAAAAATGATAAATGGTATTTTTCGGTGGTTGATATAATTAGCGCACTTATTGAACAGAAAGATTACCAAACAGGAAGAAAATACTGGAATAAGTTAAAAGAGCGCTTAGTTAAAGAGGGAAGTCAGTCGGTGACAAAATGTCACCAACTGAAATTAAAGGCTGCAGATGGCAAAAAATACCTTACGGACGTAGCAGACACAGAAACACTCCTACGTCTCATCCAATCCGTTCCAAGCCCTAAAGCTGAACCAGTAAAGCTTTGGCTGGCCAAAGTGGGCTACGAAAGAATGCAAGAATTGGCAGACCCAGAAATGTCGCTAAACAGAGCCAGAGACAACTGGAAAAAGCATGGTAGAAGCAATGAGTGGATTGAAAGAAGAATGAACGGCCAGGAAACCCGCAACAAGCTTACAGACTACTGGAGTGGGCATGACATCAAAAAGGGTAATGAGTATGCCATTTTAACTAACATCATTCATCAAGAATGGGCAGAAGTAGATGTGAAAAACCACAAAAAGCTCAAGGGCCTCAAAACTCAAAACCTCCGCGACCATATGAGTGAAGCAGAATTAATCTTCACAGCCCTAGCAGAGCTTTCTACAAGACAAATTGCAGAGAGTGATGATGCAGTGGGCATGAAAGAAAACAAAGTTGCGAGCAAAAAAGGCGGCACAATAGCCAAAAATGCACGTCTGGAATTGGAAGAAAATACTGGAAAGAAGGTGGTTAGTGGCACTAATTTTCTTGAGGAAGGAGAGGCAGCTAAAAAACTCCAAAACAAGTAGCCAACCAATAAATTTAAAAGGCCCCAGTTTTTTCAAATATTTTCAGTTTTGAATTATTACACAATGAAAATCATTTTTATGCAAAGTGGGATCAATCCCACTTTATTTTTTCAAAAAAGTAAAAAACTAGTAATCTGGTTTTGTTGGGAACTATCTTAGTCGGACAAAATTTGCGACAGCTCACATAATTCATTAATTTGCCCAAATCTCCTATAAATGGTATAATAAGCACAAATAAAAACAAAAATATGCCCTCACCTGAACGCCTCTCCGGCGCACCCAAAAAAAGAAATACCCTCAAAGAGCTTAGAGATCAATCTACATCCGCGCTTGTGTCTTTAACAGAGGCCAGATTTTCGAAAGAAAAAGTAACCCCCTCTATGTATAGGAAAGCCCGCAAGACCATTGAAAGAGATATTTTTCCAACCCTTGAAACAGCTCGCCCAAATCTAAAACAAAACCCAAAGGCCATTTGGGAATCCGATCTCCTTCAAAAAGTAATAATCCCGACCTTACTGTCAGGCCTGCAGTTTCACAAACCTTATACTGTTACCTCTACAAAAACTAGCATCACACTTACAAGTGTCACTGAAGCTATCGATGAAAACATTGTTGAAAAATTTCCCAAGATTAAATTGGCAAAACCGCTAAAGAGGCGTGCCTTTAACCTAAGTGACTACGACGAAAATCTCAATTTTCCTAAAGAGGCTACTAAAAATGCTCCAAAGGTCGAGCTAATAACAGAAACTGTTCAAGAAAAGAAGGATCGCCTAAAAGGTGAAAAATTTGCAGCAGAAAACCAGAAACAGTTTTTAAGAGAAAAGAAAATATACGAAGTACAAAATAAAATTTTTAGTGGTCTCAATGAAGATGCCACATCTGATACGGAAAAATTAAAAAAGAAAGATATCAGCTTAGAAGAATACACGGTATCAACTTTTTCAAAACTTGACCAAATCGCTCAAAAAAATTATGAAGTAAAGCAGGTTAACGCTGGTCTTCAGGATGAATTTGCCGAATTAATTAGACTAAAAAAAGAATCAAAACTAGATTCCATGGATAATACAAGAATTCAAAGCCTCATGAGTCAGCTCGATAAATACGCATCCACCGCTGAGGAAAAAGGGGATATCGAAACTCTTGCAGCAATCCATTTATACCATAAAATTGTAAAAAACTTTTTTAATAGCCTTGGCCTTCAATCTTAAATTTCCATTTCCCAATTTTTCCTCTATCATCCGATAGATGAAAAACAAAATACTTAAAGCCATTTTAGTCGACGTCATTGAGCCGCAAACCGACCCAGAAGAGGCCGAAAAGCGTCTAGAAGAGCTCGAAAGCCTCACAGCTACCTTTGGTGGCATCACTGTATTAAAGGTGATCCAGAAAAAGGGAGTACCTGAATACCAGACATATATAGGTAGCGGCAAGGTGCAGGAAATTTATGAATTAGCCGAGGCTACAGATGCCGATTTGATCATCGTAAACAATCTCTTAAAGGCCAGGCAAGTCTACAAATTAGACAAAATTTTTAGTGAATTAGAAGTGAAAGTTTGGGATAGGGTAGACCTGATTCTTACAATTTTTTCCAAGCACGCCAAGTCCACTGAGGCCAAATTGCAAATTGAGTTAGCCTCTATTCGCCACATGGGGCCCCGCATATTCAATATGGGGATTGAGCTTTCGCGTCAGGCGGGGGCACTAGGTGTGCGTGCTGGACAGGGAGAAACAAATACCGAACTAATGAAACGTCATCTCCGTACTCAAGAATTAAGCATTCTCAAAAAACTAGAACACTACCAAAAAGTGCACCAAGGCCATCGTAAGCGCAGAGAACGTCAAAATTTCAAAACAGCGGCCCTAGTGGGCTATACAAATGCGGGGAAGAGTTCGCTCCTAAACGCCCTTACTAATAAAGGTGCTTATGTTGCTAACGAACTATTCGCCACCCTCTCAACCCGCATCGGCAAGCTATTTATTCACCCAACTACCGCTAACGAAGATGGGATATATCAGCCTGGTCAGGAGTTGTTAATCTCTGACACCATTGGTTTTATTCAAAATCTACCGCCAAATCTGATCCAGGCCTTCAAATCTACCTTGGCTGAAACAATCGATGCCGACCTTTTGCTCCACGTCATCGACCTCGCTGATCCCCAAATGTTTATGAAAATTGAGGTTGTCGAAGACATTCTCAAGCAACTTGGCCTCGAAGATAAACCCAAAATATACATTTTCAATAAAATAGACCTCGTGGACCCAGAACTTTTAGAAAAACACGTTGCCAAAGATCCTGAAGTAATCGATTACCACAAACGCCCTGGTGGCCTTTTACCCGCCGGTGCCAAAACAGCAAGAATCCTCGGCTGGCACACCGAAGACATGAGCAATAAATTCATTCATCCCCCAGAAAAACCCCACAAACTACTCAAAAAATACCAAGAATTCTCCCCAGTTTTTATCTCCGCCCACCAGAAAGAAAATCTAGACGCATTGATTGAGATTTTGTCCAACAAAATATAGGAGAAAATTTTCGTTCACCCTTGACATGCCCCTATGGAATGGTATAAAGACTTCCAATCATTTAATATAAAATCGTGGGCATTAATATTAATCAAAATCAAGCAACTCCACCACAAGAAGGAGTATTTTCAAGGTTTGTCAATTCAACTATGGCGGCAATTCGCCAAACATTAACTCCAGATGAAAATGGTGAAGGCGAAGTAGGAGTAAGTAGAAGAGCTTTCTTAACAGCTGCCTTGCTAGCCGTGCCAGCTGCTGCAGAAGCGGCCGATGCAGTCAATCTGCCAAGAAAAGTCACTCAGGCTCTTGCTGATGCGATATTTAAGGATGACAAGGAGGTACTATCTCTAGCAGAATTTGAAGCTCGCCTTAGAAAAGCAGTCAACCAATACGCTGTAGAAAACTTTCATGAAATTGCAAATGACTTCATGGGCCACCTTGGAGATCAAATTCACCACCCACATAAACCTTTAAGCGAAGCCGAAACCGCAGAAGCTCATAAACTCTACGAAGATATTTCCAAAACTGTTGCCATCCAAATGAGGACTGGCGTTGAAAACGACCCTATGAACCAACCAGACTTAGTTTCTCAATCACTTGGGCTAGCTGGAGATGCAATTGGATCAGCAACCTTAATGAAGGCCATTGCGGAATGGGCAAACGGTAGACAAGTTAATATTAAATATGCAATTTCACTAGCAGCCTCTCTGGCTCTAAAATATGCAGCCGCTAACCCTGAAAAAAGACACCACCTTATGGAGGAATGGGGCGGGGGCACAGAATCATTCATCCAAATGCTAGTCCTAGGGTCTCTATTTAAAGGAGTTGCTTACTCAGGAGTAGACTTTAAAAAATTTAGCTACGAAGAAATTATTCACATGTTCATGACTCATGCACATGCTATCGCCCCTTTTATTACAACATATGGAGCCTCGCTTATGACATCTCCAATTGTAAAGGAGCTTCATGAGCGTTGGGCAGAGATGGGAATGACGCAGGAAGAAATAGACAACAAGAGTTATAGTATGTTTGTTCACAATCCTAACTTTGCGGGAGCACTTGGTGTAGGTGATTATCCATTTATGAGAGTTTGGCAAGAATTAAAGAGCAAAGGGACAGGAGAAAAACTGAAAAAACTTTTGAGTTGGCAATGGGGATTTGGCGAAGAAGGTGTCAGTGATGAGTGGGTATTCTCAATGGTTTACCAGATGTATCAATGTGCCCCACCTGACCTTAAAAATCCACTTAAAAGAGCCACTTGGGCAGTCTCAAATCTAATGAAACCGTCTAATGTGATGAATTCAGCTAAAACATTTACAGATATTGCACCAATATCTGCCTTCAAAGGATTAGCCTCACAAGCAAAGAAGGCAGTAGACAGTTATCATAATGGCAATGGTGATGGTGGGTTAACTGCCTCACAAGCCTTATCAAAATTCGGACATGAAATTTTTGATGCCATGGTTCCTGCAGGTAGAGATGCTCTAACCGCTTGGAAGGTACTCCAGGATTCACTAATTACTGGTGACAAAAAATCCCTAGCAACGATGGCAATTAGAGGATTATTCCCCCAAAATGACATTATTAGAGTATTTGACGATATCTATGCAAATGAAGTCGCAACACCCGAAGACCTTAAAACAGTCGGAAGAGAGCTAAGAGAGGAGGCCTCTGAATTTGATAGGCTAATGGTCTCAAAGTATCCTCAGATTCGCAATCACTACTCAATGCATGACGTAGTTGATGCTGCATTAAGAAGAGTAAACATCATAGAGGGGATGACATTCTCCGATATCGCTGATCATCTGATTCCTCTTGTTCAGGAAGAATGTTCAAAAGTTGACCCTGACAACAATCTTGATCTTGCAAGGGAAGCACTATTGCTTGTCAAAAAAGGCCTTTACCAGGTCAGTTTGGATAGCAACATGTTTATGCCTGCCTTATCCAGTAAGCTTACACCAGATTTAGAGCATGACGAAGAAGAGTGGGACAACGAGGTCTCCGAAAAAAACTATGCAAAAATAAAAACTGATTTAATATCAAGAGCTCAAGCAAAACAATCTGAATACAAAAGTAAGCACTCTCAAGAAAGAATAGTAGATCTTGAATCAGTAGTAAAATCCGCAATAGATCAAACCCCATATGAAGAGGGCAAGAGTTTTCACGATCTATCCAACAGAATTATCGGCAAAGCCATGCAACTCTTGCAGACTACTGACAATCACAACCACTATAATGCCATGGGCGCAGCAAGAGACATCGTAGCATCAGTGATCAGTGATCAAGCATCAGCAGAATTAAGCTTAGATGAGATCAAAAAACTTTTGATTAGCAATGCTGCATCACGTGATGGCCAAGTAGAAGATTCCTCATTAGACTTAGCCCTAATTCAAGGATATCCAAATTTTGAAGCAACATTTACTGAGGCACTTAAATACATCAGTGAGGATGACTGGAGTTCCGCTTCAAACAAAATGGCTCCTTTTATTTCAAGAATTAAGCACGCAATGGACGTTGCAGACCCAGATGGGGATTTCAACACAAGTGTCCAAGTATTGGGCATGGTTAAAGAATCTCTAGGGCGCCACGCTGTTTCAGAAGCCGAATCAAAAAATGGCGATAAAGAGCATAGTGATAGAGCCCACTGGGAACACGAATTTTTCTCAACCTTCAACTATGTCCACGACATTACTGATGGCCAAATACCTTCAGAATTAAGTCAGTGGCAAAAAATGTTTTTAGAAAATCTACCTAAAGAAGCCCGCAATCAACTAGCAGCCTTACTAAGTAAAGGGCGCGCAGAAGAGGTCGCCTCAAAAGTTTCCGGATACCTTGCTCAGAGAGTGGTCAAAGATATTGAGCAAAGCCCAAATATGTGGGTGGACATAAATACAGATAATCCAGCAGAAATGTTCACTCAGTTTAGTGATAAGCTCAAAAATGTATTTGGAAAAAGTCTTTCATTCTTTTTTGGTCCACACAATTCAGCTGAAAGGCTGGGGCCAATCTTTGGTTCTGCAATTGCAGAAATGATAGCGGTTCTGCCATTCCAAATTGCAGCTATAGCCCCAATGGTAGACATGATGAGTCGATTAGACTTCATGATGCCAGGTGTGCGCTCTAAGGCCTTCTATTCAGCCGCAGTATGTTATGCACTAAGTGCTGTCGCCGAAAACTATACTGGCTTCTCTGTTGGAGTCGGAATGGGGAAGAAGCTCTTCGGGCCGGATCTTGGTAAGGACCCAGCTACTATTGCCATTGATGATGCCGACTTAAAACCTTACTTTTCAGTCCTTTATGTTGTCTCAATTGCCGGTGGTATGTCCAACTTACTAGGCGACTACGGACCACATTGTGCCCTTTTGAGTCAGGTTGCAGACAAGAAGAGAAAATTCCCAGCAGTGGTGCCTTCAGCTAAAAATAATTTTAAGTCAGGAGCTCCAATGAATGCTTGGATTGGTTACCAATTGTATTCAGTTTCAGAATCCCTTGCCACAAAAATTGAAGGAATTAAAAAAGGAGATCAATCTGGCAGTTTTTCAGACAAAGAGCTTGAAAGAGTAGCTCACGAGATGGCAGAACAACTTATAGTAATGGCAAAACAGAAATGGGAAGGAAAAGAGCTGCCAGGAAAAGTGGTAGAAATGGTAAATAAACTTGAAAAATTCCTAGCCGGTGAAGCTCCAGAACTAAATCAAAAAGCCTACGAACTATCAAATACTGCTGCATAAGCTTGCATCAACAATATGAGGTTATGTTAATATGAAGTTAACATAACCTCTCCCCATGAAATTTCTCAAAAAACAACCTTCAAAACCAACTTTCAAAGCTTCGATTATCGGAACCGGTAGTGTTGGCGCTACTACGGCCTACGCCTTTCTTCTTTCCGGTGCAGTTACTGCCCTAAACTTGGTAGACTTGAACAAAGAAAAGGCCCACGGCCTCAAGCTCGACCTCGAGCACGCCCTTCCATTCACACCCCACACCACCATCGACTACAATGACAACTTCAAGTCAGTCAAAGGCTCCGACATTATCATTGTTACCGCAGGTGCTCGCCAAAAAGAGGGCCAAACTCGATTAGATTTGGTCAACACCAATAAGCGCATCTTTGATGACATTATTCCCAAAATGGCCAAAGCAGCACCAAAAGCCATTTTTATTATTGTCTCAAATCCCGTCGACGTCCTAACACTACACGCTTTAAAGGTTTCCAAATTACCAAAAAATCAAGTTTTCGGCTCAGGAACAATTCTCGATTCTGCCCGCCTCCAATCTCATATTTCTCAGCGTATCAACGTTCATCCATCAAGCATCGACGCCTATGTACTAGGGGAGCATGGGGACAGCTCATTTCCGGTATATAGCTCCGCCAACGTCCTCGGTAAGCCACTTAGTCAGTTTGAGGAATTCAACGCTGAAATCGCCAAAGAATGCTTCAAGGAAACCAAAAACGCAGCCTACAGAATCATTCATGACCAAGGTTTTACCTGCTATTCAATCGCCACGGCTCTCCGCGAAATTGCCGAAGCCATCTACGAAGACAAAAAGGTAGTTTTTCCACTCTCAACCATGCTCGATAATTACTATGGTCACAGCAATATTTGCCTCAGCGTCCCATGTATACTTGGGCGCAACGGCATCGAAAAAACACTTAAAGTGCCCCTCAACAAAGGTGAGCAATTATCCCTCAGAAAGAGTGTTCAAACCTTGAAGAAATTTGCGTAGCAAGCTTACTCTACCCGCATATCCAAAACATTCTTCTTTTCAGCAGTATCAAACTCAAAGATAACTTTGCCATCTTTCAAAATCTGAAAAGTAGACCAATCATCAACATATTTGGTCTGCAATAGCCTCCCATCCTTGATTCCATATTCCAGTGCGACATCTTTACGACTAGCCACTTCAGTCGCACTGCCGATTCCGGCACCAACGGTTTGTTTAAAGTAAAACTTCTCTCTGTCATCATCACAGTTGTCATAGTTTTTAGGAAGATCAGTAACAGAGTAAAGAATTTCATCCTCACTAGGGGAGTTAAACTCCATATAAGCAGCTAATCCAGCCTGCCCAAATTGGTCGACAACCTTACCAGTGAGTGGATCAATTACATTCCAAATCGAAGGCGCACTTCCGATCATCTCATTACAAACACTATCAATTGTCTCCTCTACCGCAAGAATATATTTCCCATCATCCGTAGAATTTCCCCAAAGCGCCCCCTCAATCCCAGGAATTTCGCTAATTTTTCCATCCTTTAGATTTAAAAGTTTAGTATGGCCTGCTTCTCCCAGAGCCTGCATCAAAACCACATATCCATCATCACTCCACGCCTGAATAAAGTAAAAAGCACCATCAGTATCGCCTTCATATAAAGTTTTAGCCTCACCGGAAGCCACATCAATCTCCACAACTGCATATTTTGTATCAGGATTAGCGTAGTCTTGGTCAAAAACCAACATTTTTTTCTTATCTTTAGAATAAGCAAAACTCTGTACTCCATATTTTGCTACATAAAAATCCTCCAGCCTCTTAGTCGCCAGATCAATCACCTGCAATTTTTTCTCAAGATCCACAAACACTCGCTTATTGTCAGGCGCAAAGCTCGCTTGATGAAAATATTCACCAACCTTACCTAACCCGCTAGCCAAAAGAATAGGTGCACTAGCCTCATTCTTAAGCCATAAATCAACAACAGGCCAACCACGGTTTTTAGAATCAATCTGATCAATTTCCTCACTATAAAGGATCACAGCTTCATTCGTAAAAGAGTCCTCCACCACAACTTCCTCAGTTTCCTCCGCCTCCTCAGAATTCTTCCCAAAATCCAACGTCACCGTATAGTTACTGAAAAAATAAATCCCCACCCCGACTATCATAACAGTCAAAGTAGCAAATAAAGCGATCCACCCAGCGTTTGATTTGGTTGAAGATTCCATGTGAATAATTACAGAATATTGCCAAAACAGTGCCACAATCAAGGGGGGTTGTCAAGTTTTGTTTCAGAGGGCGTTGGCGGTTTTTGGGATAGGAGTGGTGATCGGTGGGGGCACGGTGCTGTTGTTTTTTGGTGTGCTATTTTTTGTATGGCTTGTTTATGCGGTTTTTGGCTGGGTTTTCCCCGGGGAAAATAAGGAGGGGATTTTTGGTCGGTGGGTCGCGGCGGCGCGGCGGTGGATGTTTGGTTATCCCCGCGATTTCCGGTTCGACGAAATACCCCCACCAGCACCTTGCGATTTCCGGCTTGACGAAATTTCTGTGTTCTAGCTATGGGGTTTGAGTGGTGGCTGGATTGGCGTTTTGCTGATTTTTGAGTTTGGACAATCCTAAATTTTATAAGTGCGCGTCAGGTGGCCTGGGTGAGCGTATACTCACTGCTTTTGACGTTGGTAGTGATTTTGGGTTTTTGAAACATGGTGCAGTAGCTATTTATGGCTTATTGCTGCGGATTTTAGCTTGTTTGGCGGCCGATTTTTTGCTACATTTTAAACATACTTTATAACATATATTTCATGGAAAGAGCGGCCCTACACAACAAGTTTGTAAAATTGGGAAAAGCCAGATCCGGTATTTCTCATCAGCTTTTGGCGCTTTTGCCGGAGATTTTTGAGGAAGAAATTTTTCGCGATTATGGTTGTGGTTCGATTTACGAATATGCGGCGCGGTTTGGCGATGGATTGAGCGCTGGTGTGGTCAATAAAGTTTTGAAACTAAAGGAAAATTTGGCTGAATGTCCAGCTTTGTTTGAGACTGTTGCTACGCAGGGCGTGCACAAAGTGGCAATTGTGGCCGGCTTGGCGAGTGTGGAAAATGAGCAAAAATTGATTGATGTGGTGGAAAATATGAGCAAGTCGGCGGTGCAGGAGTATTCGAAAAAACGTCGCGGCAAAGTGAGTCGCGTGGTAACCAAAATTGAGATGGATGAGGAGATGGAGTTTTTGTTTTTGAAATTAAAGAAGAAGCTGAAGACCATTTCTAACAAAGAAACTATGAAACGGCTTTTGCAGGCCCTTGATCAGCAACTTTTCCCTGCCTACCGGACAGGCAGGCCCGGGGAAAAAGTGGGTACGAGGGATGAGGTTGGTGGGAAAATTAGTGGTGCGGAGGTTGTGGGAAAAGTGATTGAGCCCCGACATGTCCCAAAAGCTAGAGAGCACGAGGTCCGCCAAGCCACAAATGGCCGTTGTTGTTATGATGGCTGCAATCGCCCGATTGATGAGCTGCATCATTCAGATGGCTACAGCAAGACAAAAAACCATCGTAATTTAGTCGGCCTTTGCAACATTCATCATCAATTTGCCCATAATGGAGTGGATCAGCCGTTGAGGGAAACAGATATTTTGTATCGGCGCAAAAGGAGGGCGGCGCTTCGGGGCAGTTAAGGCTTATGGTCTGCTAAAGTGCGTTCTCGTGAGTGGCCTGTGGCGGTCTTTTGTAACTGCTGGATTCTATTATCGTTATAACTAGTGAGTGGCTTTCTAGTTGCTTTTTTGGCCATTTTTTATTAGTCTTCTTATCTCTGCTAAATTTGATAGTAAGCTATGAGTGTATCTGAGTTGAAAGATCGGCAAGAGGAAATTGAAAAATTAGTACTTGGGGTTCAGGAGGGTGATCACCATGCTTTCGAGCAATTGTACGATATTTTTATTGATCCAATTTTCCGCTATGTTTTTTATCGTGTAAAAGATGTGGATGCGGAGGATTTGGTGGAGAATGTTTTTTTAAAGGTATGGGAAAACATTAGGAAATATAAGAGGCAGAATAAAAAATCTTTTTCAGCTTGGATTTTTAGAATCGCTCATAACTTAGTAGTTGATTATTATCGCAGTCGTAAGTCAGTTGATTTTGATGAGTTGAGTTTTAATTTACCTGATGAAAAGAGGGAACATAATCCGATTAAGGTAGTTGAAAGTAGCTTGCATCAGGATTCTTTGAAAATCGCCATGGCTAAACTAAAAAAAGTTTATCAGGATGTAGTAATTTATAAATTTATTAATGAGCTTTCTAATAGTGAAATTGCTGAAATTATGGGTAAGAGTGAGGGGAGTATTAGGATATTGCAATTTAGAGCTTTGAAGGCTTTAAAGGAAGAGCTCAAGGCTTTGAGGGGGGAAAATGTAACAAAACATCAAAAATCACGTTTGTAAAACTGTATGGAAGATAATATTAAATCACAATTAGAACTTGAGAAACTGGCCGAAAACTTGCGAAAGTTGGATAAGCCAAAATTTTCTGAAGCTAGGAAATCTCTTTTGAAAAGTCGGATTCTTGAAAAGACAAATGCTGATGTGACTGATTATGTTTCTGCTGGTTTGTTTGCATTTAATTTGGATTTTGTTACAAAGGCTCGCATTAAAGAAAAGCTAATGGCGTTGATTGATGAGCGTGTACAACGTAAATTTGTTTGGCAGAATCTTTTTGCATTTCATAAAAAGGCTGTGAGTATGGCTTTGGTTTTTGTGATGATGTTTAGTTTTGTCTCTTATTTGAATATTGATGTTAATGTAGTTTCTGCAGCGACATTTACAACTTTTGATCAATTAGAGGGGGATGTTCAGATTGAAAGGGATGGTGAGTTTATTGAGGCAGAGGTAGGGATGGAGCTTTATGAACGTGATAAGATTTTGACTGGTGATAATTCTGGAGCGACTATTCACTTTTTTGATGATAGCATTAGTCGACTTGCACAGGAGACGCAGATTGTGATTAATAAATTGTTTAGACCAAAGGATAGCTCGGTGAAGAGTTATGTTGAGCTTTCTATTGATGAGGGAGTTGTTTGGTCCCGTGTTTTAAATTTAGTGGAGGATCATTCTTCTTTTGTTGTTGAAGCGATGGACTTTTACCTTTCTGCTCAGCGTGCTGCTTTTAATGTCTCAGTTGTTGATGATAAGTTTGGGGTTGATGTTTATAGCCATATTGTTGAAGTTCGTGGTGGTGGTGACGTTAATCGTATAGTGACTGGTCAAAGTGCTAGTTTGAATTCTTCTCGTCAGCTTGTTGTGAATAATAATGGAGGGGGAGATGCTAATTGGATTGCTGCTAATTTACATAGTGACCAGGAGTATATTTTAACAGTTGAGAAGAAGTTATTGGTAGCTCAGGCTGAGAGTGCCGGCAAAGAAATTACTGATGAAAGGTCCTTGAAAGATAGTGCGATGCTTATTTTGACTTTTGATGATGTGAAGCAGGTGAAACTCAAGTTGGAGTTAGCTGAAGAGGATTTTATGTTGGCGGTTGCTACTTTAAACCAGAGATTTTTAAAGAAGAGCGAGCGTGATAGTGCCAATGCTGCAATTGTGCGTTTTGAAAATGAAGTTTTAGAATTTTATAATTTTGTAGAAAAGATTAGATTTACTGATTCTAAGTATGCAGATGAACTTAAGAGGTATGTTACTGATAAAGTTTTGGCACAAAAGAAGAATTTTAGTTTGGTGAGGGCTAATTCACCGCTTTATGCTGCCAAAGAGGTAATTGCTAAGTTGGAGCTTTTAAATGTTTCAGGTAATGATGCTAAAATTGCAAAAGTTAAAAGAGAACAGGCTTTGGAAAAATTGTCTGAGGCTGAGGACGCTAAAGTTCGTGGTGATGACTTATTAGCAAAGAAGGCTATTGATGATTATAAAAATGAGATGGTAGAGGTTGAGGTGATTGTGGATGCTTTGGATGGTGATCAATCTGCGGATTTAAAGAGAGATTTTGCATCTAAAATTGAGAATGATAAAATGCTTCTTAATAAACTTGAATCTAATGAAAAAGTTGGTCCATCTTCAAAGCAGGTGGAGGTGTCGACTGTGAAGATAGTTGATCCAGTTGTTGAACAGGTTGTGGAGGAGGTTCCGTTACCACCTGAATTTATTATAGATTAATCAAACTGAGGATTGTTCCAAAGACGGTCATGATGCCGCCGATGATCCAAAATCTCATTACTACTGTGAATTCTGCCCAGCCGGTTTGTTCGAAGTGATGGTGAATTGGGGCAATTTTAAAGACCTTTCGTTTGAAGAATTTCTTTGAGGTTAATTGGATGATGACGGAGAGAGTTTCTATTACGAAAATAAAACCAATGATCGGTAGTATTAGTGTTTGGCCTGTAAGCATAGCTATCACTCCTAGTGTGGCGCCAAGTGCAAGTGAGCCCGTGTCTCCCATATAGAATGTTGCTGGGGGGATATTGAACCATAAGAATGCTGTAGAGGCTCCAGTAATCACGCTACAGAGTGCTGCGAGGATTAATAGACCTTTCATGTAGGCAATGATCCCAAAGGCTCCAAAGGCCATTATTAGTAGGCCACTGGCAAGTCCATCAAGTCCGTCTGTAAAGTTTACTGAATTAGCGGTAGCGATGATTACAAAAATGAAAATAGGAATATACCAAATGCCTACTTGGAGTGATTCAAAACCGTGAATAGGGATGTTGATGCTGTCGAATCCTAATTTGTAGTAAAACCAATATCCACCTATTCCACTAAAAATTGTGAGCCAAAGTAATTTTAGTTTCGCGCTTAGCCCTTTTGTTTTTCCGATTCCTTTAATGTTTAAGTAGTCATCTAGGGCACCAAGCATTCCACATGTTACGAGGGTGAAAAGGGGGATCCAGGTTTCTTTTCTGTTGAGGAGTGAATATTGGAAAATTCCAGCGGTTTCAAGTACTTGTGAAATAAGAACAACAAGGACAATGATGCCCCAAATTAGTAGTCCGCCCATTGTTGGAGTACCACTTTTTTTGGCGTGTAAGGCACTAAATAATGATGATTTCTCGCCGGAAATTGCATTTTCGCGGATTTGTTTACCGATCTTGAATTTAATAAGTTGGCGTGTAAACCAAGGGGTCAGAATGATAGAAATGGCAAATGCCAGAGTCCCAGATCCGGCGATTAGCATGAGGTCTTGTACTGTATTTGAAAGCTGAGGCATAGGGTGTGTTGTGAATTTGTTTGTAGAATTTTACCAGGTGAATGCCCTGTAAATCCAGTCGATTAATACTTTTGTTTCAGTAAAGCGAGCTGGGCTGTTTAAAACTACGGTGATTATTTTGTTGCCTGCCTCATTTTCGGCAACTGAGATTAAGCAGAGACCTGCAAGTTCAGTATGGCCTGTTTTAAGGCCCTTGATATTTAGGTAACTGTCTAATAGATCGTTGGTTGTTTTTAGTTTGTGAATATATTTTTCGGATTCTGATTTTACCTCTAATTCTTTGAGGCTGGCTGCGTGGCGAATGAATTCATGTTTTTGATAAATATATTGTCCCATTTTGGCAACGTCATAGGCCGAGGAGTAGTTATTGGGGCTATCAAGGCCAATTGGATTGGCAAAATTGGTATTGAGGAGTCCTAATAATTTTGCTTTTTTGTTCATTTTTTCAACAAATTCAGAAACTGAACCGGCGTTGTGTTCTGCTAATGCTACTGCAGCATCATTGGCTGAATTGATTAGAGCCCCATAGACTAAGTTTTCGATAGCAATTATTTCACCTGTTCTGAGAAACATTGTTGAGCCTTCGGTATTGGCGGCGTTGGATGAGATTGTTGTTAAATCATTTAGTGATGATTCTTCGAGGATTATTAATACGGTCATTAATTTTGTAATTGAGGCGATGGCCATTTTGCGGTTAGCATTTTTTTCATAAAGAATAGCTCCTGTTTCTAGGTCTATTGCTATTGAACCTACTGCTTTAATTATGGGGGATATGTATTGAGGGTTTTTGATTGGGGTTGTTTTTGATTTTGCTAATTTTGAAAAATCAAAGCTTGCAGCTCTAATAATATTAGTCTCATTTGTTTGGTTGCTAATAAAATTCCCTGCATTAAAGGCTGGAGAGATATTGGCGGTGATATATAAACTTAATAGACTATTTAAAATCATCTATTTCTTTTTTAGTTAATTCTCGGTAGGCGCCGATTTTTAAGTCACCTAGCTGTAAATCTCCTATTGAGATGCGTTGTAAGTATTCCACATTTAGATCAAATGAATCAAACATTTTTCTAATTTGTCTGTTGCGGCCTTCGTGAATCTTGATTGTTAGCGTGGTTTGTTTTGAGCCTCTGCTGATAATTTTCACCTTTGCTGGAGAAGTTTTTTTGCCTTCGATGGTTATTCCTCTTTCTATTTTTTGTTTTTCGTCGTCATATAGCTGACCATCTAGTCTGAGGTAGTAGACTTTTGAACATTCAAATTTTGGGTGGGTGACTGCGTTAATGAATGCTCCGTCATTACTAAATAAAAGTAAGCCTTCGGTATTATAATCAAGGCGACCTACAGGTTTTATATTAGGGATGTTGGGCATTAATTCCATTACAGTTGGGCGCCCTTTGTCGTCGTTGCGGGTAGTAACGTAACCCTTAGGTTTATTGAGTGCGAGGTAGGTGCTTGTGTTTAGTATCCTGATAAGAGTGCCCTTTACTTTAACTTGGTCATTTTGGGGGTCGATGTCTATTCCTAAAGATACTACAACTTTGCCGTTGACTGAGACTTCGCCTTCTTCGATTAATTCGTCGGCTTTACGGCGCGAATATTGGCTGTAGTTTGAAATGTATTTGTTAATTCTCATTAGTAGTTTCTGTCTCTTCTGATGTTGCTGCTGGAGTCATTGTTTGGAGATAATAAAAATCGTCTTCCAGGTAGTTTTCAGAGTTAATATAATCTGCTCCTAATTCGATAATTAGGTTTGCGCTTTGAGTATACCCTAAATCTAGATATTCTTGTGGTATTTCTGTAGTTTCTTTTCCTGGAATGATTTGTTGTAAGAAATCTAGAGAGGCTGGACGTGATGGAATTTCGTCTCCGTCTTCGTCAAAAAATTGGCGATAGTAGTAGGTTGTTTCTTTGACCTCCTTGTTTCTGGCATTACCGTGGCGGGGGATGTCGGAGCAAAAGGGCTGGAGGATTTGTTTCGTTTCACTGGCGACACCTGCTTTTGGGGTGCCATTTAAAATTTGAATTTTGTCGTCTTTTTGAGATATTTGTGGGAAGTTGAAGTTTAGATCTGAGTAGAGGTGGAGCATTTTAAAACCTCCAGCTGGAATTAAAACAAACATCCCGTTGTAGTATTGACGTTCTGGGGTATAAAGAAAACCACCACATTGGTTTGGGTCGTCATGAATTAAGCGACGAGTGATTTGGTCGGGGCTGTAGTCTTTGGCAAGAGCACCTAGCGTGAGAATCTCTTTAACTTTGACGTTGGTGCTGATGTTGGATTTAAGTGTTTCCAGAATCTCATTAATTTTTGTACTACTAAAGAGAATTTCGCTTTGGAGGGCTTTTTCTTTGATTGCGTAAAGAATCTGCTGTTGGCGCTCTGCGCGATCAAAATCGGAAGTTGTTTTACGACTACGAGCATACTTGAGGGCAGTCTCACCATCAAAATGTTGTTGGCCCTTTTTGATTGATAATGGTTCATAAAGGTAGGTGCCATCTTTTGGATAGAATGGATCGTAAATAGCTTCTGGTACATCAACGTCGATACCATCTATTGCATCGATTAATTCTTTAAATCCTTTGAAATCAATTTTAACCCAGTAGTGGATAGGTACACCCATTAAAACTTCTACTTTGCTTTTTAGGTATTTTAATCCTTGAGTTTCACTGCCAAACTTGTTTTTAGCGTTGAGAAAAACTTCATTAACTCTTGAGCTGCCGACTTGGTCGTCATCTACGTAGAGGTCGCGGGGGATAGAGATCATAGTGATCAACTTTCCATTGGAGTTTAGACTGGCTACGATCATGGTATCCGTGAGATCTCCGCCATCGTGATTTAGACCGCCGTTTCCTAGGAGTAGGAAATTAGTGTGACCGGAGGCGTCTTGCTCTAAATCGCTGCCTGCAGCTTGGAGGAATAGCGAAAAATCGATACTGCTAATGGCTCTGGCGATTCCAATTGTTAAGAAAAGGATAATTAAAATTGAGGCAAATAGAGGAATAGTAATTTTCATTTTGCGACTGATTTTTCTTTTTTTAAACTCCATTTGTTATTGTTGGTTTAGGATAAGTATTGTGTGTAAATTGCCATTACTGTCTATTTGGATATCGATGCCGATGTGGTTCCAGATGGCTGTTAGGGTTTCTTTGTCCTCATTGATGATCGAGGATAGGATTGTTGACCAAGAATTGGCATTGCGTCCAATAGCTTGGGAGCTGCCACCTATCTTATAAGTTTCTAAGGTGTTTGAAAAGATAGAATTAGTTAATGGTGTTTGTTCCTGAATAATTTTATTATTGAGGTCTTGGCTGATGTTTTCTAGCGTAAGGTTGTAGGTTAATGGGGTTGTACGGATTTGGCTTATTTCTTTTAATAGTTCGCTCTTGTAATCCTCTATACTACTTACTTGGTTTTGGGTGGTGGAGAATTCTTCGCCTATTAATAAATAGCCATCTTTTTGGGTGATCCCGAGCCCTACTAGTGTCCAGTCTGGTGTGAGAACGTTGTTGCGATGTGCTGCGCTGCGCATAAATCCTTCGTGGACATATGGCACTGAAACGTCTTGGGCAATATTTTCAGAAACTGCGGTGGTGATGCCTGCTGCTTGAGCTCTCTGTGCTGGTGTTTGATTTTGTAGATTGATGTGGCCAAAGTAGTTACTGTTCTTCATGTCATCAGTATGTGCTTGGGCTAATGAGTTTAATTTGCTAGAAAGGGCAACTGGATTGAGCCCATGGTTTTTTCTGGAGGCATTGATTTTGTCTAATAACTCTTGGCGCATTTTGGCTAAGTCGACTGTGTCTTTGAAAAATATTCTTGTATTTATATCGAAAAAGTCGGGAATTAGGGGGATGCCATTGTTGATGTAAATGGGATGATTTACTGTGGCTATTCCTTGAGAGTTATTTATTTCAATGATGTAAGTGCCGTTTGTTTGAGGAGTGTAACTAAATTGAAAATCGCTGCCGGATTTAATTATTGTGGCACCAAAATAGGTTCCTGTTGTGCCGTTTGTAGTTAAAGTTACTTCTTCTATGAAGCCATTTGGTTTTGTCACTAGGGCTTTGAGATTGGTGTCTGTTTTTACCGTGCCGGATATGAAAATTGTTGAGGGGTTAGATTTTGTTTCTGGAAGTGTTGTGGTGATTTGGTCGGGGTTGTTAGTTGAAAAAGTATGAGTGGTAGCTGTAAAGGTTTTCTTTGTACTTGAGACGAAATCATTTTTAATTAATAGTGGCGCATTATTGAGGAGGTCTGCTGTGGATATTTGATAGTTAACTTGTCCCTCAGAAAAATCTTCAAAGTCAGAATAATTAATGTCAATGTAGTCAATATCTTGGCGACTTAAGTAGCTTATGCTTTTATTATTTTGGCTAAATGTGATTTTTTTGATTGTTGATTTTAGGTTGTCGAATTTTGCTTGAGTTTTATTATTAGCAAAATTTATATCCAATGAATTTACTTTATTTGTAGAGATCTCATCATGTGATGGTTTTGGTAGGGAGGGGAGAACAGAAATTTTTTCTACTTTAGATTTGCCGCTTTTCCCTGGGATTATGCCGAAATTGTAGTTTCCTGATTTTGGAAAATTAACTGGTATTTTAAAATGCTTGTCAGTGACTTTTATACTGAGAGCTTTGATATCTTTGCCTGGAGTATCTGATGGTTCATAGAAGGCTGTGACATAATCACTTTCAGTTGTAGTGAGATCTCCTTCAACGATGTAAAATTCATTTGTATAGAAAATATTGGGTAATCTATCGGTTAGCTCTATTGAGCTATAGAAACTTGTGGTGATGCCTTTATAGGTTACCGGATTGAAGTTTAGTTGCTCTTCCGGTTCTTCTTTAATTTTTGTAGTGACTGGTTCTGCTGCGGGGGTGGTAGGTTCTGTGGGCGAGTTAGGTTCTGTGGGATTGGTCTCTGCTTCTTTTGGAGCTATTACTTCAATATTGCCGCTGCGGTAGATCACTTCCGCTATATTTGATCTGGTCATTAATTGACCAGGGTTGTAGGTGCTTTCTACTTCCTCAATGAGGTTTTCTTTTTGGGCATATGTGACATATGGAGCATACCATGCGGTTATTTCTACATCAGTAAATGGTGGTATTGCGACTTCTGGTAGTTGCCATTCTTGGACGGCGCCGATTATTTTTAGGGCCTCGACTTTGTTGATTGTTTGATTTGGATGGAAGGTGCCATCGCTGTAACCTTCGACCCAGCCTTCCGCGTGAGCTTTTCTAATGTATGGGGCGTACCATTGTGAGTGGTCAACATCCGTGAAGGGAGTTTTTTGATGTTTATTGAGGGATATGCTTGAACCTTCAAGGACGATTTTGAGGAATTCTGCGCGATTTACGCTTTGGTTTGGACGAAAGGTCCCATCGCTATAGCCGGTTAGGATGCCGGCTTCTTGTAAGAATGTGATTGCTTTGTAATTTTTATTACTAGAATCAAGGTCGGAAAAATCAGCAAAAGCTGTGTTTAGCGGGAGTAGGCTCACTGCTAATGTGAGTATGATAAATTGAGCAATTTTACTTTTCATAGGGGAAAAAATAAGTGTTAACATAGTACTTTTTTTTGCTCTCTTTCGCAATTTTAAAAAAATTTTAAGTTTGTTAGTTATATTTTTGCGATGGGAGAGAAATATTTTTTATCGAGTGTTTGTATAGCCTTTATCTTAGGGGTTTTTATTACATGGGTCTTTGTTTCTGGGCAAGTGTTAATTGGAGTTTTGATATTTTCTGGCGCAATATTTTTTGGTGCCCGCAAGCTTGGTCTTTTATGGTGTTTAATTTTGATTTTACCTTTTTTTTTAGGAGGTATGAGGTTTTTTTTGTTGAAAGAGGTTGTTTTAGATTATGGGGCAGAGGGATTCTCTGGCTGTATTGTTAGTGAAGTTGATGTGCGCTCTGATAAAGTTAAATACGTAATTAAGGGGGATGATGGTCGGGTGTTAGTCAATGGACCCCGTTATCCGCTTTATAAATTTGGTGATTGCTTGAAGGTTTTTGGTGAGCTAGAAAAGCCAGAGAAAATTAATGATTTTGAATATGGTAATTATTTGGCTCGCTATGGTATTTATGGAGTGATTTCGAGAGCTCATATTGCTTTGAAATCGGAGGGGAGTGGTCTTTTGAGAAGGTTTTTTGATTTTAAAAATTTGTTTGAGGCGAGAATTAATCGTGTTTTTCCTGAGCCTTATGCCAGCTTTGTTGCTGGGTTGATTTTGGGTAGTCGCAGAGGGATTTCTCCTGACTTAATGGAGCAATTTAATACAACTGGGCTTACTCATATAATTGCAGTTTCTGGTTATAATATTACGATTGTTGTTTTGCTGGTTGAGAGGTTACTTGGTTTTTTGGGCAGACGGTTTAAAGTTTTGTTTGCTGCTTTGTTTGTTTTATTTTTTGTGATTTTTGTTGGGGCTTCGGCAGCGGTTGTACGTGCAGGAATCATGGCTGGAATTAGTCTTATGGCAATTTGGTTTGGACGGAATTATTTTGTTGTCGGGGCATTTTTTTTGACAGGCGCACTGATGGCTCTATGGAATCCCTTAATTATTGTCTATGACATTGGTTTTCAGTTGTCGTTTTTGGCAACGGCAGCGATTTTATTTTTGGTACCGCGAATGGAAAAGTGGTTTATGTGGTTGCCTACGGAATATGCTTTAAGGGAATCATTTGTAATAACGGTGGCGGCCCAACTTGTGGCTTTGCCGGTGATTTGGGCTAACTTTGGGCGCTTTAGTTTGATTGCGCCTTTAGTTAATTTATTGGTTTTGCCGTTTGTGCCTTATGCAATGCTGTTTGGTTTTGTTTCTATACTGGCTGGAAAGGCTGTAGGATTTTTTGGTTATTTAGTGCTTAATTGGATAATTGCTGTTGTTGAGTTTTTTGCGGGTTTTTCTTGGGCAGCATTGGAGGGAGGAATTTTTTTAAATTGGTGGGCAGTGATTTACTATTGGCTGCTAGTAGAGTTTATGTTAGAGTCTGGTCAATGAAACAAGTACAATATACAAATATGAGCTCTATGATGATGCCGTTAATGCGGAGTTATCTTAGTGTAAGTTAAAGTTTCATTAAATTGCACAGATGCTCCGCTCAGAAGGTGGAGTTTTTTTAAATTATTAATATTTATTTTATGTTTGATTCAAATAATTCTAAGGGGGGAGTAGGTGAGGCTGGTTATGTTGAGGTTGCGGAGTCTCAGGTGGATACTTTTGAGGTTGAGCGTTTGCGCTTGTCTCAGGCACGAGAGCAAAATCCGAGGGCGCGCGTTGTGGTCACTGTTAGTGATCTTGATGATCACGCCGCGCGCGAACAAGACTTAGGGATTCTTTCTCACGTGGTTAAAGAAAAACCTGTACTGGCTAGCTTTAATGGAGTGCATTGTTTTAATACTGTTTCGGCGGCTCATGCTTTGAGTGCAAGGTTAACGCATCCTGATATTTATCCGCCAGGTTCGATTTTCGTGATAACAGTTGATCCTCATGTTGGAAAAAATGGAGAGGATGGTCAAAATCTTACCTCAGATAAAAGAGTAATGGTTGAATACGGAGATGGCACAATTTTAATTGGGCCGAGTCGGGCTTATATGAGAGCTGGGGAGCAATGGCGAGGAGGGCTTAAAAGTGTGCGTGAAATTGATCTAGATAAATTAGTGGAGTTGGGCTTTACGGAGCGTAATGGTAATGATGTTTTTGATGGTTTAAGGAGATTTGCTCCAGCTGCGGCAGCACTTTTGTCTGATACGGCGCTTGAACATCTTGGTTCTGAAGTTGATCCTGATATTATTCCGCAATTAAATATTGAAGAGGGGACAATCACTGATATAGAGCGTGGTAGTTATGGAAATATTAGGGTAGAGGTGCCAACGGATCGTTTTGCAGTTGGTAGCGATATTGCGGTGAAAGATTCTGCAGGGAAGTTGTTGTTTATTGCTAAAAGGGCTGAGGCTTTTGAGGGTAATCAGGGGGGCGTTGTGGCAGCTAATGGTAGCAAGTATGCTATTGGTAGCAGTCCTGATAATCCAACAAAATCTTTGTATTTAGCGGTTGTGCTGGGTAGTTTGGATCAATATTTGGATGAAAAATTAGAGGTTGGTGAAAAATTGGATTTGTCATTGGCGACAGGTGAAGATATTGCTTATTTTACTGCTCAAAAGGCCTTAGCCACTATTGGAGAAAGGTTTAAAGGGGAGGTTGGCCGTTTGAATAATGGAGTGAAAAATGGGGTGACTAGAGCTTTAGCGGGTGCGATTAGGATACTTGGTAGATAAGGATTCTGCTTAAGCCATTTTGGCGTGGAATAATTTTTTTAGGTTTCCAGTCACCAATATGAAAGGCGTAAGAAACAACTTTTGCGCCTTTTTTTAATTCACGATCAAACTTTGGTTGGAATTTTTTGAGTGTACGCGGGAGCATGTAGCAAAGAATGATGTCGGCATTAGATATATCGTGCTTGGTAAAATCGGCTCGGCGGACCTGGCCTTTCCAGCGCCAAAAGTATTTGCGTATTTTGGCGAGAGTGTAGATAAATGGGTCGATTTCAAAGCCGGTTGCTTTAGCGTGGTAGTCTTTGGTTGCAAAGTGGACAAAGCGACCGTCGCCGGCCCCGATATCGTAGACAATGTCTCCTTTTTTGATGCCGGCGCTTTTTAAAACTTTATGAACAGCCGCCATTGGGGTTGGTACAAAAGGGCCACCTTTAAAGACGGCAACATAGACTGAAACCAAGAGGGCTAGAATCACGATTGTGATTGCGAAAATTGTAAATATTCCAAGAATCATGAAGAGAGTTTATCATAGTTTTTGGGTGCCATAAACTTATGCAGCTTTGCGCACAGTTGCCTGGGCTTCTTGTCTAGCTTTTTCTGCTGCGCGCATTGCTATTGCTTTGTCTGCTTCTGCGGCTGGTGATTTGAATGGATTTAAAACTCTATCTCTTAAACGAACTGTTTCTATGCCTTCATCGGCAAGATTCGTTTTAAGCTCAATATTTTGTTGTTCTTGGTATTTGGCAGCTGTTTCTGCTTTGATTACTTGGCCTTTTTGATCTTTTAATTCGACGTGGCGGAAGCCTTTATTTTGGCTGATATCACTAGTGTGTTCACGGATTTTCTTTTTGTCTGCTTCAACATCTGTGCGGATATCAGTGGTGTCATCAAATTTAGTTTCTGCTACTTGTTCACCTGTGCCATCTTTGAGGATAAAGGTGTCGGCACTTTGGTCTTTTAGACGTTGTTGGTCGTAGAAATCTTTTGTTAATTCGGCCTCTGTGGAGCCATCTTGGACTGTGCCCATGGAAACTTTTTCTGCTCTAGTCATTGTGTCGGCTCGATTGTTGCGGTCTTCGTCTTTGCGGGTTTGGTCTACGTTGATTTGTTGAATGGCGTTGGCTTCTAGGGCTACTTTGTTGTTTTCGGCTTTGGCTTTTGTGGCCACTGCTGCTTCGATTTTCTTTTCGCGGTCATCGTTTGCTGCTTCTTGTTTTAGGCCTAGTGTTAATCTTAGGCGAGAGAATTTTGATTCAAGATTTAGGAAAACTTTATCCTTAGAAGCTTCGTCGAAATTAGCAACTTTGTAGAGATGTAGCGCTTTATACCCCTTGTTGGCGGCTTCTGCGGTGCCTTCAGCTTCGAGATCGGCCATTACAATTATGATGTCTTTCATTGCAGCAGAGCGTTCTTTTGATTTTATTTTGTCGGCTGCTGTGATGTTTAGCTCATGTTCAATTGTTTTGTTTTTGGTAGCTTGTTTTTCTTGTTCTTCAATGTCTTCTTCAAGTTTGTCGTGCATCACTTTGCGTCCCTTCCAACCTTGGGCATCAAAATCGTTTTGACGTTTTTTCAAGAAAGATTTATTCATATCTGGATTTAGGTCGGCCAATTCTTTTAGGTGTTCTTTGAAATGTTCGCGATGTTTTTCGTAGGCTGCTATGTTGTGATTTTTTGTGTCCGGCACTTTATTGGTAAAAATGTCGTGACTTTTCTTGAGGGCTTTGTAGTCACCTTGTTTCTTTGTTTTTTCGTTTTTGTGGTTTTCGTCTTTTTCAAACCAATCGATATGGTTTTGAGCTGTTTTGGCGTTGAATATTTTTTTGTTTACAGCATCTTTGGCATGTACTTTGACGCTATCTTGAAGCAAGGCTTTATGTAGGCTCTCCTTGTCTTGAGCCTTGTCGACCATCTCTTGATGTTTTTTGAGTGCAGCTGTTTTTTCTTGGAAGGTTAATTTGCCAAAACTTTTGACTGCAATCTTGAGTCCTTCTTTATCATCTCCGTAAATTCCTACTAATTTTTCACTGAGTTCGGCTTCGTTATCGACAAGCTTTTCCCAATTGTCGACCATGTCTTCGCGCTCTCTAAAATCTGAATCTCGGTAGTATTTGAGGTATTCCTTTTTGGAGGCTTCACTCATTTTGCGAATTGTGACGCCTTCAATTGTGACAGTTGAATCAAGGCGAGTGAATCCCGTGGACTCCTTGCGGCCAATCTCCACGGCTTTTGAAAGGATTTTGATTTGAGCAACGGGATTGTTGGCCTCTAGCATTTCTTGCATCTTGCCTTTGATCATTTTTGGAGAATAAAAGCCGAGCTTTTTCATTTTGCCGAAGAAGTCTTCTAAAGCCTCGGCTTGTTCCCTAAAGTGGCTACGCTCACTCAAACCTTCTTTGCGGATGTAGTCCGTTTTCAGGGGATCTAAACCATATTTTTCGTAGAGCACTGTAAGTTTGCCGAATTCTGTTCGGCGGGGAGCTAAACCGTTTTTGTCGTTAATACCTTCACCTTTGAGGCGTTTGATTTGCTCTGTAAGGTGCTTGACGGTTGGTTTTTCGTTACGTTGTTGTTCGAACCATTTTTTGAAGCCTTTGATTTGGTTTGCGCCGATTAGGTGAATATTGTCATCGCAAATTGTGTCGAAATCTTTTTGAAGGGTTTTTAATTTGGTGTCTTCTGGGTCTAATTCAACGGAATTTTTAGCTTCATCAAGAGCATTTTGCCGGGCTTGTTCAGGGATCTTGTCGATTTCTTCTAATTTTTCCTCCATCAGGTCGGCACTATCAATGTCGCGGATTTGTTTTTGATATTCGATGTATTGTGATTCTGTGAGGACGGGTGTCTCGCTGTCTGTGATGTATTTGTTGAGCTTTGCTTCTGCTACTTGGGCTAATTGATCACGTTTAGCGACAATTTTTGAAATGGTTGTAGGGTCCTTTTCTAATTGTCTTAGCTCTTTTTGAGTTAGCTTGGCCTTATCGTAATTGTTTTCTTGATTGTCGTTGGCAGCCTTTGGGCCGCTTTCAACGGGATCTGCTTGTAAATCGCGATTTTCGAGTGCCATTTTTGAGAGTGTTTAGTCACTTTTAGACCGCAAAAGTACTACTTTTTGGCAAAAAAGTCAAATGGAGAAAAAAACAGAGCTCACCGTTGATGTGAACTCTGTTTATGAGGGGAAAAGGGGAGTTTTTTAAGGACTTAAACGCTGCAGACTGAGAAGCCGCAGGATAGGCAGAGCATGCAACCTTCAGCGACTTGGATTGTACTTTCGCATTCTGGACATTTTTTATTGTGGATAATTTCTTTTTTATTGAATGTAAGATTGGTTTTTGCTGAATTGGCGTGCGTTCTTTCCATTACTGGGGGTGGAGTTACTTCTTCAAAATTTGTAGAGAGTACTTCTTCTTTTTTTGGTGCAACTGCCTCTTCTTGAGTATCTTTGTGGAGGTTTAGTACTTGCTCTTGGCGACTACCATCACGATAAACTGTGCAGCCCTTTAGTCTTAATTCCCAAGCGAGGATATAACCTTGGCGGACGTCTTCACGGGTAGCCTCGTTAGGGAAGTTGATTGTTTTGGAAATTGAATTATCAACGTGCTCTTGGAATGCTGCCTGCATTCTGGTGTGAGATTGGGCATCGATATCCATTGATGTTACGAATACACGACGGGTTTCTTCTGGAATTTCTTTGAGGTGTTGGATTGTGCCGTTGTTAACTATGTTTTCGAGAATCTCGTCATTGTAGAGACCTAGTCTTTTTAATTCTTGTTCAAGGAATGGATTAACGTAGCGTAGCTTTTGACCACCCATAACTTGTTTGTAATAGGCTAGGGCAAAGAATGGCTCTACACCTGAGCTACAATCAAACAACATTGAGATAGATCCTGTTGGAGCAACCGTTGTTTTAGCGGCATTTCTTTGTTTGCGGTTTGTTCCCTCAGGGCTAAAGATGCTCTTGTCCCAGTTTGGGAAGCAGCCTTTTTCTTCGGCTAGTACTTCAGAATAATTATGCGAAGCTTCGTTAACTAATCTCATCACTTTGCGTGCGGTGTCAAAACCTTCTTGAGAGTTATAAGGAATACGCATTTGGTAAAGCATGTCTGAGAAGCCCATGATGCCTAAGCCTAGACGACGATTATTTCTAAAAGTGCTGTTTACTTTTTCAACAGGGAAGTCCGAAAGGTCTACAACGTTATCAAGCATTCTAGTGGCGATTTCAGTTGTTTTGATCAGTCTTTTTTCATCTATTTTCCCATCTTCTGTGACAAATTTTGCTAGGTTGATGGAACCAAGATTACAAACATCTCCATCATGTAGCCATTGTTCTCCACAAGGGTTTGTGGCTTCAAGGCGACCAATTCCTGGCACAGGATTTGTTTCATTAGCAGCATCTGGAAAGAGAACTCCAGGCTCACCATTTCTCCAAGCGGCATTGATGATGCGATCCATGATTTCTGGAGCGGTCAAAGTTTCTTCAATTGCTTCAACAAAGGCACCACGTTCGTTTCTAATGATGCGGCGTGGTTTAACCTTAACTCCATTCCATTCACACATCCAAGGCTCTGTAGACTTGTTTTTAACTTGTTCCATGAATTCGTCTGTTAGCCCCATGGAAATGTTGAAGTTTACGAGTGAACCTTCTTCCCATTTTGCTTCAAGAAATTCAAGAACATCTGGATGATCAACACGCATTACTCCCATATTGGCTCCGTGACGACCTTGTTGTTTAATGACTCCAAAAGCTTCATTGTAGGCTTTAAGGAAAGATACTGGACCGGAAGAAGTGCCTTGAGTTTTGTTTGTTCGTAGACCGGCAGGGCGCAATAGATGCCAAGCGAAACCGAGTCCAGAACCAGCTTGTTGTAGCAAGGCAGAGTCGTGAAGCGTTTGAAAGATACCATCCATGCTGTCTTCAAAATGTAGAACGATACAGTTGGCAACTAAGCGAGTTGCTCCACCGGCATTAGTTAATGTGCGTCCGGCTGGGGTGAATTCAAATTTCATCATACTTTCTTCGAATTCTTGTCTGTGCTTTTCGATTTCTTCTTCGGATTTTCCGTATTGTGCCTCTACTTCAGCAAGTGCTTTAGCTACACGCTTAAACATTCCTTCCGGAGACTCTGTAACTTTGCCTTCACTATCTCTTTGAAGATATTTTCCAGCAAGTACCTTTAAAGCGTTTTCAGAGAATGGTAATTCTGTAACGTGACCATTAAGGATGCTTTCTTCATTTGAACGAGCATTTTTGCGGTCAGCACGATATAGGATATAGGCTTTGGCAGTTTTGGCGTGACCACCTTCAATAAGGATTTTTTCTACGAGATCTTGAATTTGCTCTACGTTAGGAATGTTAGTTTCGTCTTTGTAGAAAACTTCAAGTACTGCTGAAACTTGGTTGGAAATTCTTTGAGCCATCTCTTTATCATGGCCGCCTACGGATTTAGCTGCGTTCCAGACTGCTTCTGTGATTTTTTCCTGACTAAAGTCAGCAACTTCACCATTTCTTTTTTTGATTTTTAGGATTGGGGACATATATGGAATTGTTTTAGGGGATATTTCCCAGAGGAATGGGGTTTTTCTATATTTAGTGCGTCTTTGCTGTCGAGGGCACTATATGTAGTAGGTACTTATAATAATATCAGACAGATTTTTTGATTGGAAGAGTATTTGGTTAAAAAATGTTGACAGTATTTTTTGCTATTTCGTTATCTTAAAACTGTACTGCCTTTTTTGGCTTCTTTGTGGGGATTTGCTTGTTTGAGAATTTTGTAGTGTCAAAAGGATGACATACTTTCTGACTACCTCTTTGACAAGAATGGTGTTTATGTGGTTGAATTTGTTCTTATAATTACCAAGTTATGATTGAAGGATTCTCAGTAAGAAGTAGCGAAAAAGAGCGTGGGCATATGGTGCCAGTTTATGCTGCAATTTTGGCGGCAACTCTTGCAATTGCCGGAATTATGAAATGGGGGATTGAGGAGCAGAATGAGTTTAATAGATCTAGGTCGGAGCAGTTGTATCGTAGCCCTTTCCCACCTCAGGTTGGCGGAATTTGTGATTCCGTGAAAAAGCAGGTAGATGATGTGGGGGGGGCCATGTTTCCCTGATGCGGATTAGGCTTTTATTTATATGCACATGTCAGTTAAGCAGCCAGTCAGTCTAGATTTTCAAAGGGGGCAATATCGTGATGGTGTGATTCCTATTCCAGGTAGTATTGGTGGTAAAGAAAAACTTCTGCTTGCAAAGGAAATGGAAAAGGTAAAAATATTTGTTGCAGAGGAGATAGATGCATTGTTGGATTTTGTTGGTGGTGATGAGGGGAGTGAAGCAGCGGCATCTCAGAAATTGCTTAAGGATATTACGGAAGTTTTTCGAAGAATTATCAAGAGGATCATGTATTTTAATGTAAAATATCAATTTACAGAGGATGAGGGGGGTGTTGAAATAGACTTGAGAGGATTGTGGGATGAGATTGAAGAAATTGATAGATGTTTTGAGGGTTGGGGGGTGCCACTTAATGTTGGTGCATTGCAAAATACATTGGCAGCCCATGGTCAGCGTTATTGGCAGGATTTTGAAGGTACGGAGTTACTTGATTATTACAGGGGGCATAGGGGGCAGTTAGCTATTTTGGCTGAAAAATGTGTTGACCCAAAGGTAAAGTTGGAGGAGCGGCGGGTAAAGGCAGAAAGTTTTAAAAAGGATCCGAGATTTAGGGATCTGTGGGGTTATCCTGGGTTGATAATGGTTGCTGTTTGTACCCAAGCAGATAGTGAGAATTTCTTGCTTAATGTTGTGGGTGAGGGGAGAGCGGCTCTTGAAGAAGAATTTCCTGAGTTTAAAGATAACCCTAGAGTGCTATTTAGGGCTCAGATAAGGTTTCCAAAGGATCCTAATAAATATCTTGATAGGATCTCAAGGTTAGGAAAAAAAATTCTTGATGAAGATGAATTTGCGTGTTTTAGAAGCACCCCCTCTATAGTGAGCATAGCTGTTGAAGGTTGGAAAAATCCCCGAAAAAAATTAAGAGAGTTGCGTGAATTTATGGGGACTTATGAGAGGGCTGGAGGTGAAGGACATCCCATGGAGACTGATGCGGTATTAATGTTTGTTTTTAGAGAATATGCAGATCCCGAAAGGGTAATGATAAAGAAGAGAAAAGTATATGATCAATTGATTTTAATGAAGGATTTTAGTTTTTTTAAGAAACATAGGCATGCTGTGATACATGCGGTTAAGCACTCTGAGGATCCAGAAAGCTACCTAAAGGAATTGCTGGAATTTATAGCAGAGATTAAAGAGTCTCTAGGTGCTGGGGCAAAAACTGATGATCAAATTGTGAGACTTGCAATGAAGGAATACGCTAGAAGAGGGGAAGGTGTAGATAGTGTGGGTTTGCCTGAGGTGGCAGATTTTTAGCCGTTTATTTTGGCGATGATTGGAGGAATGGTTGCAATGACGTAGTCGATATCTTCATCAGTTGTTTGATGGCCTAGGGTTAGGCGCAAGCTTGTTGTTAGAGGATTTTTTTCTGTTGAGTGGATTGCTTGAAGGACGTGGGAGGGGTGGGCGGAGCCTGCGGAGCAGGCGGAGCCCGCAGAAGCATAAATCCCGTATTCGTCGAGAATAAGAATGAGGTGGGGTATGTCGATTTTATCTATGGAGATGCTAACGTTATTAGCTAGCCGTTTTGTAGGGTGTCCGTTTAGACGACAACTGGGTATATTATCGATTAGTCCTTGGGAAAGCTTGTCGCGTAGGGTTGTGAGCCGGGCTTTTTCGGATTCTTTATCTTTTTGTACTAATTCTAAAGCTTTGGCCATTCCTATTATGCTTGGAGTGTTGTGTGTGCCTGGGCGGAGATTGTTTTCCTGTTCTCCTCCGTATAGTACTTTCTCGATTTTGAGATTCTGGGCAATGTAGAGAACTCCGACACCCTTAGGTCCGTAGATTTTTGAGCCATTGAAGGTCATTGCGGAGGCTTTGAAATCTTTTGTGTCGAGACTTTCTGTACAAGCTGTTTGGCAGGAATCTGTGTGTAGTGGCACTCCTTTTTTTTCGCAAATTTCCCCAATTTCTTTGATTGGTTGAATCGTGCCAATTTCATTGTTGCCATGGATGATTGAAACCAGAGTTGTATCTGGGCGAATGCTTGATTCTAGCTCTATGAGGTCAATAATTCCATATTTGTCTACTTTGAGGTAGGTAACTTCAAATCCTTCTTTTTCTAATTGTGCTAATGGCTCTTTAATAGAAGGGTGTTCAATTGGTGTTGAGATTATATGGCGCCCTTGATCTTTATTTTTGCGAGCTATTCCCAAAATTGCGAGATTATTGGCCTCGGTTGCGCTCCCGGTAGAGATAATTTCTGAGGTGCGGCAGTTAATAATTTTGGCGATGGTTTCACGAGCTGTGTCTATTGCTATTAGGGCTTTTTTGCCTTGGGAATGCTGTGATTCGGCGTTTGCATACACTTCTTGAAAGTATGGCATCATCGCCTCAAGTACGCGCGGATCTAACGGTGTGGTGGAAGCGTAGTCTAGATAGATTGATGGGGTAGGCATTGCTTTTTTGGCTAATTTAGGGTTTAATCATAAAGTAAAATATTGAAATCAACAAATTTATTATGATTTTGAAACCGGGCGTAGATAGACAGTGCGTTTTTGATGGCAATTTTGTGGGAGGGCCTCTTGATATTAAGGGGGATTATTCTAAGAAGGAGTTTGAAGTGCATGGTATCAGGACCGAGGTTGGTGTTTTGTGTTCCGGTTGTTTTAAGGATAGATTTAGCCCTTTAGTTGTCGAGCATCATGAAAGGGTGACTGTGATTGCTAGTGCTCTTGCCAATAATGCTAGATGCCTAGAACGCGAAGTTGATTTTGGTGGAATGGTCTATGATAAAGTGATGAATGCTTTGAGGGGGCAGTTGGAGGGGTAGGGTGCGTGTGTTTGGCGGGGGAGGCTGTTTGGTGTGGGCGATGTTTGTGTCAATTCCTGGACAAAGGTGAGTATGCACTCACCAAGGTGTCGCGTCCACCTGGATTGCTTGTTTTTGGCTGTGGTGGCGGTAAAATTAGGTTAGTCAATAACCATTAAACCATGAAATTATCACAAAAAGAAAAGGCAATACACGATCAATTTTGCAGATATGGCGGTAATGCCAAAGAGTGGATCCGCAAATGTGTTTTGATGCTGCCTCAAATTAGTGAAGAGGAGATCTGGAGAAAAGCCGGATGTGGCTCAATTTACGAATATTGTGCCAAAATTGCCGGAATGAATAGAGATAAAGTCAATGATGGGCTGAGAATAATGAGCAAAATTGCAGACAAGCCCCAGCTATTAGAAGTTGTCAAAATCAAAGGAATCAATGCCGTGCGCCCCGTCGCCACAATTGCCACCAAAGAAGATCAGAGCTTTTGGGCGGAAAAGGCCAAAACGATGAGTAAAAATGTGCTAATAACTTATGTCCGAGATTTTAAATCCCAAAATGGTGTTACCGAAAAATCCTGGACCAGTCCGGGGAGTCCGCAAAATAATGGCTTGCAGGAGCCAATCAAGGATTCAAAAATTCAGGTCTCAATGAAGCTAAATCCGGAAATTGCCGAAAAACTAAATAAGCTAAAAGGTAAAACTGATTGGAATGATTTAATGGAAAAATTTATTGTCGCTCAAGAAAAAGAGGAGGCTCAATTTCAAGCCGAGTTAGAAGCCGAAAAACCGCAACCAGTCCACACAAAATCCAAACATATTCCAAATCCGATCAAACGATTTGTTAAAAAGCGCGCCAATAATAGATGCGAGGCCCCAAATTGCAACAAGGGGGGAGAACATCTGCACCATACCGAATATTTTGCCCTTACACACGTACACGACCCTGACAAAATTCGCTACCTTTGCCAGGAGCATCACGCGCTAGCCCACCACGGCCTGATCGAAAATGAGGATCAAAAGCCTGAAAACTGGCTCACACGTAAAACCCAGGACCTTCGCGACTTCAAAAACACCATCAATATGCGCGTGGCGGATTATCGGCGGTGAAGCACACGGTGAAGCACGCGGTGAAGCACGCGGTGAAGCACGCGGTGAAGCACGCGGTGAAGCATAGCCGAGATAAGGCGAATCTTTCGGCAGTGAGGGAGGCCGCAGTGAACGGCAATTTAGGAGCCGGGGCATCAAGGCAACCGCCAAAGTCTCGGCAACCGCCGGCCACAGCGGGCCCATGCCCGTACTCGGCACGATCAACCGCAGCACCAACTGCCGCCCCCAGCGCCGCACCGTCTCAGGCCTCTCCAAAATTTGACAAACACACAACAGAGTTCTAATATTAAATATATCCAATTTTACAAATCCGTTGGGCCGGGTTACCGCATTAAATAACGCAAAAGCTATGCCAGTTTTTAACATCTTTGTGATTCTACTGCTCCTTGCTTCAGTCGGACTATGCGCCGCCTCAGTTTCGCGAATAATGGCTTACAACAAACGCTATAAGCTACCAGAAAACAAATACACAAAGCTCTTTAGAATCATCACAAAAGAGCGCACCGTCATTGGCTATATTCTCTTTACAGCAGCACACTTTGCTATATCCATTTGGTTTTTAATCACGCTCGAATGAATCAAGTATCAGAAAAAATCAATAATAGAGACCTCTACTTCAAAGGTCAGCAGAAAAATGAAACTTTCATCTGCTTTTTTAGGCATCACTGGATTGTACTAGTAAAAGAGTTAACCTACTTCGCCATTTTTCTCACAATTTCCATTTATTCATTCATAGAATTCAACAGTATCCAAGCGATCCTTCGTGGTAATTTCGAGCTAAAAATGCTCTTCCTAACAATATTTGGAGCTGGCACACTTTACATGCACCGCTTCTTTATCACGATGCTGAATTACTTTGTAAACATTGGCATCATCACCGATATTCGTATCATTGACCACCAAAAAACAATCTTCTTTAAAGATTCACTAGACTCAATAGACATGGCCCAGATTCAAAACATTGAGAAAATAGAAGACGGGCTGCTTCCGTCACTCCTAAATTATGGAGACATTAAAATATTTCTTACCGCCTCAGATGCCCTAAAAACCTTTTCTCAAGTACCAAATGCTCGCTTTCACTTCCGATGCATCAATCGACAAAAAGAAGTCCGCCAAACGAAATTAAATCGTGAGGCAGGCTTCTTTCATTCCAGACAGTCTAAATCTTTCTCTTCTCCTCCTTCCCATTCACATATAGCTTCATCTCCGGTTGAATCTGCACCCTAACTGGGCCATTTTCAGTATCCATATTCATATCAAAAGGCTTAGGCGGCAAAGTAAGTAATGCCTGGTTTAGCTTTTCGAAGACATGAGCCAAATCCTCCTCGGCCTTCATTCTCAGCTCTCTCAGTTGGTTGTAGTGATCGTCACCATGTAGCTCCTCTTCTAATTCGTCCTCCATGTCCTTGGCCTGCATTCTTAAATCCTTGGCAGTTTTCTTTAAATTGCGATAGTCATCATTATCAACAACCTCCATTTGACGCATATCCTTCTTGAGCCCCTTGAGACTCTCCTTATGTTTTGCAACGTCCTGCAATAAAAGATTAATTTTGTCGTGAATCATAAAAACGGGTGATTAAATTTTCGCAAATTCTAACTTAATAGAAGAAAACAAACAAACGAACCACCTTTACAAAACAGTCGCCAAGGTGGTTAAATTTAACTATGGAATTCAATCAACTCACTCCAGAAGAAGAACACGTTATTGTCAAAAAGGGCACAGAAATGCCTTTTTCAGGAGAATACAATAGCCACAATCTGGCTGGCACTTATATTTGTCGCCGCTGTAATACCGAGCTCTATAAATCTGAGGATAAATTTAACTCAGGTTGCGGTTGGCCTAGCTTTGATGACGAAATTTCAGGCGCCGTAAAACACCTCCCAGATTCCGACGGCAGACGTACAGAAATTCTTTGCAACAATTGTAACGGCCACCTGGGCCACGTCTTCAAAGGTGAAGCGATGACCCCAAAAGATACCCGTCATTGCGTGAATTCTCTTTCCTTAAAATTTATTCCCAAAGATGGAAAATAAAGCAATTTTCGCCGCCGGTTGCTTCTGGGGCGTTCAATATTACTTCTCAACTTTAAAAGGCGTCACTAAAACAGCAGTCGGCTACACCGGCGGCTCTGTTCACGATCCTTCCTACGAACAAGTCTGCGCCAAAAAAACAGGCCACCTCGAAGCAATTGAAATTAGCTATGATCCAGAGCAAACTACCTACGAGGATTTACTAAAATTCTTTTTCGAAATTCATGACTTTGAGCAAAACAATGGTCAAGGACCAGACATCGGTCCCCAATATCTCTCAGCAGTTTTCGTCCAGGACGAGCAACAAAAGGCATCTGTCCAAAATATCCTCGATCAACTCAAAGCCAAAGGCTTTGATACTGCAACAAAAATCCTTTCAGCCCAAACTTTCTATCCGGCTGAGCAATACCACCAAGACTACTATCAAAAAAATGGCCATTCTCCATACTGCCATACCCGCCGCAAAATATTCTAGGCCCAAAGTTTCACCTTGAAGTGCGCCAATAATTTAAAAACCACAACCGCTACAACACTAATAATAGCTGATTCTTCTCCCTGCAGATAAATATGTACCCCACCAAATATAAAAAACAAATAAGTCAGTTTATGTAAAACCTTCCACCATTTTCCAAGCTTAAGCATGGACCACTTGCTTGAGGTCATAAGTAGGGGAATTGCAGCAACCAATCCAAAAAGCCCCCATCCCAAAAACGATTGCAAACTCCAAGACCTAGCCACAAAAATATACTCAAAAACATTAATTCCATTCACCATCAAAAATCCTACAAAGTGAGCCAAAACCATGGTGCCAGCCAAAATTCCAACCTCACGCCTAAACATTACCAGCGGCCGCAAAAACTTAAGGCCAGGAAAAACGCTCGCAAGCGGCCGCACCAAAAGCACAGCAGTCAAAGCCCACCAAGCAACTTGAGCATAAAATTTAAATTCCCCCGCAAACCAAAACACAGTCAGCGGCAGCAAAATAGCGATCCAAAATGCAATTCTTCTTAATAATCTCAAATTCATGCACCCAGTTTACCAGCAGATTTTAAATTAGTAAACTTTATCATTCCGAAATCTTTACACTTTTGCGCAACTTCTTCACTTCACCACGATGCGACTTGTCATCGAGCATCTTTGCCTTAGCCCGTTTCGAGCGCTTAACTTTCTGCTTTCTCAGCTTAAAAATCTTCTTTGCCCTATCAGACTTATCACCCAAGACCTGATCTTCAATTTTAAGAATCAACAACTTATAAGCAGAAACACGATTGCGACTTTGCTCACGGTGCTTCTGACAGCGCACGATAGTCGCACTCGGCAAATGCCTAAGCTGCACACAACTCGCAGTTTTATTAACCTTTTGGCCGCCCTTCCCACCACCAACAACAAAAGACTCCTCAATATCAGCCGGATCAATCTTCAGCTTATGAGCCTTTGCCACAAGAATAGGGGAGAGTTCAACTGGGAAATCCATAGGAAAGAATCATCAGAAATTTACTAAAAGTATACCACATTCCTGGAAACACACTTAGTAATCCCAGCCAGGCCTAAACCTCCCTTGCCATATAGATAATTGATTCGGTAGTGCCGGGATTTTTGAGGCTTATTCCATCTGAAAATTTATCACTCAAGACGATCCACTCTCCAAATTTAATTCTAGATTCATCCATCACATCACCTCCAACAGCCAGATGTGCATTTTCCACATTCTGCTGGGGAAAAACAGTCATTAAGGCGCGGGTCCCTTTGGCTATCCCATCAATATCAAAATGTGAAATACTCTTGCCAGCAGGCAGAACCATATAGTCAATTCTATAAGTTTTTCCACAATCAGTAATCTGATATCTAAACTTTTTAATCCCATCACCAAAAGAAGCATGAGTGGGATCTATTATTCCACTGGACGGTAAATCATCCTGATGTTCGTGCAAAAATTGGCCGATAGTAGTATTGCAAAGCTTGACTCTATCTCCAATAGCCTCAGGCACCTTAACGCTAGCATCTGCTGATAGCTGATGCGTAGGATTTTTCATTGTATGAGGCGTATTTTTAGCAAATCTAACCATTTGCCCTGGATCAAGCGAATGAATAGATGCAGTTGATCCAAATTTTGGTACCGCTAAACCGATTGTGGGATGCACGGCCAGTGAATTTTCATCACTCAGTCCGTGGGAATGATATGGCTGCTCATGAAGCGTAGGCTTAAATGCCACAACCAACGATAAACCATCATTGTCAAATGCCCCTGAATGAAGTCCCATATAGGTCCTCCTCTCATGGCCATCGGTAGGTGTAGCATAATGGCTATATTTCACCCCATTCCTAGGAATAACAGAAATATCACCAACAGCTTGGCGGGTAAAATTCTCGAGCATTAGCTTGTCAATTTTCGAATAACAATCTCTCCATTCATCCTCAGTGTCGGCAATTCCACCATAATCAAGCACCCTCTTGACGGCAGTTTTAAGGGTTTGAACACACATTCTGCGTTCCCACAGTCCATCAATTGAAGGTGCTGCTGGCTCCAAAACTGCTTCAGTTAATTTACCAACACTATCTTGCACACGAGCCAAATCATCAGCCTCAAGTGCCCCTTCTAATTTATCAAATAGTTTCACAAGAATAAGTTACTAGACACCATTAAATAATATTTTAGCAGGAATGTCAATAGCTGAATCCCCAAAGCACTATTCAAAATAGTGTCACGACGCTCCTGAAGATGCAAGGTATCTTATTTATTGGAACAAACAGGCACCCCACAAAAAAGCGATGAAGATTTATCCGAATTTCTTGGGGATTTTCCAGCACATACAACCGGTGCAAATTTAAAAGAAATGATAAGCGAGCAATCAAAAAATTGGAAGGTAAAGATCCAGAATTCACCGATATTTGGGAAGCACTAAGGCACTTAAAGAAATCCTACTTCGCGGGACTGTTTTTTCATTGGCTGGGGCGGAGGGACTCGAACCCCCGAAATGACGGGATCAAAACCCGTTGCCTTACCACTTGGCGACGCCCCAATAAGTTAACGCCAACAAATTTATCATAATTTTGCACTTGGGCAAAGCTTATTTAAAACGCACTCCCCACAGCGTGGTTTGCGCGCAATACAGACCTTTCTGCCGTGATTAATTAGCAGGTGGGTAAATGCACTCCACTTGTCCTGTGGTACCAGTTTCATCAGGCGCCTTTCAATTGCCGCAGCATTCTTCACCCTCACCAGTTTATCAGGAACCAGTCTAAGCAGTCCGCTGATCCGAATGACATGAGTATCAACAACAACGCCCACAGGCTTCCCAAAGGCCGTATGCAGGACTACATTGGCCGTCTTGCGCCCGACTGCAGGTAAAGTCACTAAATCCTTCATCTCATCAGGCACCTCACCCCCAAACTGCTCAACAATTCTCACTGCAGCACCTCTAATATTACGAGCTTTAGCCCGATAAAAGCCTGTTGAATAAATTAATTGTTCAAGCTCCTCCAGGTCACATTCAGCAAAATCCTCCACCCTCGGAAACCTAGCAAAAAGTGGGGGAGTCACCTTATTCACCCTCTCATCAGTACACTGTGCTGACAAAGCCACTGCCACCAATAATTGCCAATTGTCACCATAATTAAGAGCAATCCGGGCATCCGGATATTCGGCCTCCAACAATTCCAAAATCTGATTAATCTTTTTCACACCAAAATTCTACCTTTCAATCCTATCTCCGACAAGACTCTCATAAACGGTTTCTCTCCAGGCTTCACGATATCTAAGAGGAACAGCTTCAATCTGCGCTTCGCTAAAAATATCAAGCGGCAGATAATCCAAAGGATTAACACCAGCACCATTTACCCTAGTCTCAAAATGAAGATGTGGCCCAGTGGTCATATATCCAGCCCCCTTAGTACCAGGCATTCCTCCACTCAAAGCGATAATTTGCCCATTACGAACGGTCTGACCTTCCTCTACCAGCATTCCACTCAGATGGCCATAAACAGTCGTCATTTCGCCACCATGGGCCAAGATAATATAATTATAACCATAACCATTATCCTTAACGCTATAGACAACAGCATCACCAGCTGCATAGACAGGGGAGCCCTGATAAACAGGAATATCAACTGCATTGTGATTTACTCCAAAGAAACCACGATAACTAGGATCTCTAAAGTAAGCACTAATACCATTATTAGGATAAACTGGCCAGTTAAAGCCACTAGAAACAGCAAAATCTGAGATCTTAAATTCATAAAGACTTCGTGTTTTTTTGTCTAATAATGAAAGATACTCATCAGGATTAAAGTCAGTACCACCTTCGGCAATTTTTGCTTCAACAAGCTTAATTGCATCATTTAACTGTTTAATATCAACAAGCAGCTCTTCTTTCTCAGACTCAGTTTGCTTTAAAAGTTGTTGATAAATCTTTTCTTGTCCCTTTGTTAAGGCTAAAAGATTTTCCTTAGCATTTTTTTGAAGCACCAACTGGTTGTTTTCAGCCTCCAATTCAGCTCTCAATGCATCCAGCATTTTGCGTTTTTCATCCAAGGACCCCTTGTAAACATTCAATTCATTGGCCATATTTTGCAAAGTTTCAACCATTTGCTGTCCGGCCTCACTTAGTAGCTGAAAATAGTCCAACTCCCTCATATTTTCGCTCACGCTCCCATCAGCTAAAAGTAGCTTGATAGCACTAATATTCCCATCAACGTCAACAGAAAAGAAAGCATTTTGCTCCTTATACATGGCCAAAAGATAATCTTTTAATAATTGTTTTTGAAAGCCCAGGGTTACTTGCTTTTTCTCAATTTCCTCATATAAAAGGGCAATCTCATTTTCAGTTTCGACAGACTGTTTTGTCGCACTAAGAACACGCTCGCCAGTAAATGCAATCTGCTTATCAATATTTTTAAGCTGTTCACCAAGCGTAACAGTTTGCTCACGAACATCATTCAAATGACTTTCAGTATCTAAAGCGTTACTCCTTAATTGAGTATATTCAGATTTTTCCAAATTAAATTTATCCTCCAACTGGTCCAAAATTTGCTCTTTCTCAAATTTAATATCATCTTGGCCACTGACATCAACCTCCCCCTCATTTGCAAATGAAAGCGCAGTATTGGCCAAAATCAGCGCAAAAGCTGTCAGAAAGACTATATATAGATCTATTTTTCTATTCATTTTGGTAATATATATCTAGTTATTCTACCATAAATAAGCCGAAAATTCAAGAAACACGGCGCATAAAACAAAAAAACCTTGCAAAGCTGACAAAATTTCCATAAAATTACGCAGAAATTAACAAGAAAACATGTCACATAAGAAAGCAGGTGGAAGTACCAAGAACGGACGCGATTCGGTAGCGAAGCGTCTGGGAGTGAAAATATTCGGAGAACAAGCTGTAAAAGCTGGTGGCATCATCATTCGTCAACGTGGTACAAAATACTTCCCAGGCGAAAATGTTGGTATTGGTAAAGACTTCACTATCTACTCACTGATTGATGGTCAGGTTCACTTTACTCAAAAAGCCTTCAAAAAATATGATGGACGTGTATTTAAAGACACAGTCGTTAATGTTAGAACAGTTAAGTAGAGCAAACTTCTCATGACACTAGAATCTTTTGGAGCATTCGAGTCCGGAGAAATGTCGGAATCGGCATTTGAGGCTTTGCGCGAAAAGATGAAGGCCGCTGCCGCTCAAATCAAGGCGATTAAAAAAGAGGAAGGAAAGCATAAGAAAAAAGAAGACGAGCTCCAAAAAATCTTACTGAAATTCGTAAGGAACAGCCACAAATCAGGGCTGGTTCTTTTAATTAGTCGCGCCCTAGAGCAAAACATCCCTGCAAATTTTATCCTAGCAATAGTCTTACTTGGAAACGAAGAAATCCAAAAAGATCTTGGCACCTTCCTATTATTACCAGACTCAGTTCCCCAAGAATCATCCGCCGAGGCCCAAGCACAAGACAATGCCCTGATATTTTTTAATTCTCATAGTGACCAGGCAATGCCCCTAAGAGTAAAAATAGAGCTTGATAACTGGATTAAAGCTATTTTAGTCCAAGCAGAAGAACGCCCCCAAAAGCTCATCAACACCGCATACCTTATAAAGATGATCGAAGAGGAGCACGAATCTGAGTTTGGTGAAACGAAATATAGAGAAGAAAAATCAATAAAAGTAGTCTTGATTGATCTCTTTGCATTTGTCTTAGCAGATTATCTAGCTTCAAAGGAAATAAACGAAGAAGACTCCAAACTTAAAGACTTTGCCCAATTTATCCTGACAGGAATCCTCAAGAAGACCGAAGAAAACTTAAGCAACCGCAAACACCTCCAAGGCGACGTCTCAGATCCTATCTAGATTAGCTCTTTCCTCTTAAGCTCCTCGATAATTTCCTCATTAGGAGTCTCCAAAAGATTCATTTCACAAAGATAAGTCCCAACCCTTTTGGCCTCACGGCTATCAACTTCTGGAATCCCACATTGATAAATTATCGAAACAATCTTTGAAACAGCCTCGCTGTTTAAGCCATACTTAACACTAAGATCAATTAAAAATCTATTTTCCATATTTGAATTCTAAATTTAATCCACCTGACCTTCAAGAGGATTTAATCAAAAGTAAGTCCAAGCCCTTGACTACTTATGACTAAAAGTGCTATAATTATGTAAACGATAGAAAAAAATAAACATAAAATAAAAATACCATGGCACCTACAGGACCAACACAAAATCCGGATGCTGGACGCAAAGGAGCGGAAGCTGCAGCTCGCAAGGCTCATCAAGAAGAGCGTCAGAGAAAACTTGATGCCCACAGGGAAGCTGTAAAAGCAAGAAGTTTGGCAAAAGCCGAGCATAGAGGTGCAAGTTATGAAGCTCAAGAGGGCCTAAACGAAAATCCAAAGAAAACGGTCTATCAACAAAGCCACCCAATTGGAAAGTATGCCATGAAGGGAAATGTGGATCTAAAAAATAAAAATGACATTACACTCAAGGGTACTGTTGACGCTTCATGGTTTAGCATGGATAAAAAGCGTAGCACGAAATGGTATACTCAACTTGCAGAAGATGCCAAGCTGATTCAATCACTACGCCCACACATTAATGCCAACCTAAAAGGTGCCGCAGGTCAAAAGATCAATCAAATGATTGATCTCCTAGTTTCAATGAAAGATGCAGATGATCACTATGATGAAAGTGTAGCTAATGCAAAAGGAAAGGTGAAGATCACAAACGCTACTAAACTAACTCACATAAAAGTTGTCTCAGCCTTTAGAAGCATTGGAGCCAGTAAAGCTGAAATTTTTGGTTCACAAGGAGTACTTAACTATATTCTAGCCTTTAGACGTGCTGCAAGTATTGTGAGCAAGAAGGGTACAACAGTGTTGCGCAGACTTAAGTTAGAAGATTTTAAGAAAAATAAAAACGACAAATTTTCAAAATTCAAAGACATTAAGCTAAGCCTTTATCCACGTAAAAAAGGTGAAAAATATCGTGAAACCGTGATTAAAGGGCGTGACATTAAGGCTCCAGAAACTGAAAAAACTGAAAAAGGTAAAGCAGTTGAAAAAGGTCCTGATCTTAGTACAAGACTAGGCCAGGTAGCTGCTCTTAAAACAAAACTAGAAGCAGAAGCTAAAAAAGCTGGAATGACTGTTGAATTTAATATCGACAAAACAGGACTATATGTCCGCCAAGAAGGAAAACATCTTTCAGTTGTAAACATTAAAAGTATCGTAAAAGGTAAGGGGGAAACAGCCTTCACCGTTAATAAAGAACGATACGAGACTATGAATGAAGCCCTTAAAGCTGCTAAAGACTTAATCAGCAAGCGCATAGTCAAAAATCAAGAAAGCCAAAGCGCGAAAGCAATAGACAAAAAGAAAGGCTGGGTTAAACGCATGAATGACTATCTTAATAGACCAGAAATTAAGGCTAGTTTAGCTCAACATGGATTTAAGCTAATTGAGGTTACAGGTGGTAAGCAGAATTATGCCATCGATAGTGAGACAGTAGAGGTGCCTGCCAACTTTAAATACAACTATAATGGTGCTGAATACTTAATAAGAATCAACGGTGAAACTGCAAAAGTGGAGATCTTAAGTCTTATTGTAGCAACAGTAGATAGCCCAAATAAAGCTACTAAAGGGCAAAGTGGAGTAATGAAATTAAGAGAATTTAGCGTAACAACATTTGCTAAAATGGTCGATGAATTTAGATCAGCGGCAGCACTTAGAAAAAAGAAAGAAGAAAAAATGGTTGATAAACTTACAAACTAGAAGCAACCTTAGTCAATCTTTTCCTAATATCACTTATAAGAGCTCGGTTGATTTCCGAGCTTTTTCCTTGTCTAGCATCAGCCGCAGCTTTGCCAAAGGCTTTGGCATCAATACCAATTTTCTCACTCCCACCACAGCGCTTACAGTTAAGCTCATAGTAGCGAGCAGAGTGATCATTAGCCAAATACAAAGAAACCCATTCTGCCTGTTCTTCAGGAGTCAAAGTAGAATGAGGCCCATTTGCAAGGCTTTGGGCATCACCAACCGCCTCATCAAGTTCAGGGGCACCTTGAAAATCTATTCCCACATCCGGCAAGTTCCCTGTATTAAAAGCATTCATATTAATTGTATTTCTGTATTTCTGGGGTGAGTGAAGGGATTCACCGCACCGAGCGCCCAAGGCGCTCTCCCGGCATAAACTTCTCATCCCTAATAATGTATCTATATATTTCTGGGGTGAGTGAAGGGATTCGAACCCTCGACCCTCTGGACCACAACCAGATGCTCTAACCAACTGAGCTACACCCACCATAATACTTGGACCCGACTATCTTAAACAAAAGGATAGCAAAATTCAAACAAAAAAAATCCTCTCCCCACTTGGGGGAGAGGGATTGATTTAACTAGGAATATCTACGCCCTAGAAAAGCCTCTATACCCTAATCAATCAATGATTTTTTTTCTTGAGATAAAATCCCAAAATCCAATCAATTATAAACATAAAAATATGAAAAAGCAAGAGAAAACTATTTTTGCCCCTCTTGGCTCATCTTAGCCAAATTTTCAGTCATGATCTGATATTTCATTTCAATTCTTTCTTGTTTCTTTTCTAGCTTGCCCATTTCAGCCTTTTCATCAGTCAAAGCTTTATAGAGTTTATTAAGCGCTGAGTCCTTCATTACGGGCAAAACCATCTCCACCATCTCCTTATCGCTCAAAGGAATGCTCGAGATTTTCAGCAGTTCCAAAATTTTATTTTTTAAATTTATAATGCCCATTATGCAGCAGCTTTAAGTGGTGATTTCCTTTTTCCCACCAAAAATCCAACAAATTTTTTACGATCATTGTCATCAATCAAGAAAGTTAGTTTTGCTAGTGCTTCTGGTGCCAATTTCTCGTTACCCATATTACGCACAACTTTCAACGCCTCTTTAACATTGCCGATACTAGTGTGGCCAAATAATTTCGCTTTATGTTCAATCACAAATTTATTAAGAGCAAGTGCTTTTTCCCTAACTCCTAGAGAAATATAATTAGCTCCAAATTTCATAGCCTCGCCATAAGGGATCTGAAATGCTTTGCACATTCTTGCAACCTCAATAGCTCGCGTAAATCCACCACCCTTGGGTTTTAACATTTTCATCACACCCTCATTCATCAAGTTGCGTAGGGGATAGGTACCAGTGGCAGAAATATCTGCAATTTTCCTCAATGCCTCAGCCAAATCCGATTCATTAGGAAACCTCTTCTTAAGTTTTCCTAAGGTCAAAAGTCCAGCACCAGACATCGCAAATACCTCAGAGAGCTCCAGTGGTTTGACGCTTTTTCCAGCAACGGCCTGAGCCAGTTTATCCAAGGCGCAACCTGCACCACATTCCTCAACACTGCCTTTCATGGCACCCTTTGCCGTAGAATAAACAACCGCATCTTCCTGAGAAATATTTGGATCAACCTTATCGTCATTACTGGCCTCAACTGCAGCTTGAGCCACAATGTCGTCCACCTTTTTTTTAGTACTTTCCGTAACCTCAGCCTTTTCTTCCTCCACCGCAGTCATTTCATTAAAAAATTGCTTCGCAAAAATCATAATTTTCTTAAAAAATCCAGTATCCTTGGACTCCCGAGCCTTTTTAAATGCCTCCATAAAGGAATCCGAGATCTTTGAACCCTTAAACTTTTCAAAGTTCGGCATTAAGTCCTTAATTTTTGAGAATATTTCTTTCATAATTATAATTCATCACCTCGTGGCTGATCACCAGCAGCCGGCGCCTCAGGAATAACTTCTGGAGTAACCCCTGGCACTTCCTTTGGAGTGGGCGCAGGAGCAGGGTCAGACGCAGGCGCAGGCGCAGGAGCTCCTGACTCACCACCTGCTGGAGGTTCAACTGGATCCTCATCATCATCACCCCAAGGATCATCAGACGGGTTATCAATAAGTTCTGGCGGTGGTTTCCTTACTCCACCACTACCTCCACCAAGCAATCCGCTAATGATATTACAACCACCATATCCAGCACCACCAATCAATGCCAGTATCAGAGCAATTCTAGCAGCGCGTGCAAGTCCGGGACTTTTAGGTAAACGCGTTCTAATAGGATCTATAACTTTTTCCCATCTTTTGCGATCATTTTGAGCCTTCAGTAAATTTTCCAGCAAGGTCTTAAAGCTATTCAAAAATATCCTAGATCTCAAATAAGCATCTTGTGCTTCAGGTGTTGTAAATACTGCAGGATCAGCCTTGTCCGGCTTTGACCTAAGTACATCATCAATAAGTTTTATTTGGTTAGCAAGAGGGGACTTTGGATCAAGGGACCTAGTATTATCTACTATTCCCAAAGATCTATCAGCCTTGCTACGCCAAAAATTAATTCTCAGCTGAATTTCACTAATTTTCATAGCAGATGTAACGCTATCGTTACTTAGTATTAAATTAATCAGATCTTTAAATGCCTTTTTAGCAGTCTCGATATCTGTCCTGGAAGCACCATCCTTAATCATTTCTGATTCAACTGCATGATCTATTCCCATTTCCATTTTTTTTCTTCCTTTTTTATTAACATCCACAATAAACAGCAAATCATTTTCGACTAAAACTCTTGAAATACCTACCTCCTCTGCTTGCAAATCCGATAATTCTTTTTCCAATTTAGATTTTGCATTTTTTGATTTTACAGTTTTCAGAGTATCGTGAATTTGTTTTGTTCGAATGATAATATAGCGCTTTCTGACAATTGAGTTTACTAATTCAATAACTCTAGCCTGACTACTAACACCCAAGTGTACAAGGGCATCTCTTAGGATATTAATTACTCCGGACAGCTCCATTTTTTGAGGAGACTCTAAATTTTCCAACTCTTTTTCACTAAGAATATCAGCCAATTTAGGCATCTTTGAGATGTCAAACAACTCTCCACCCCTTTCCCCAGTAACAGCCCTGCGACCAGCCTCCACGGCAATTTTACCACCTTTCCTGAAAGCAAAACCAAGGATTGCACCTCCTGGTTTTAGAAGCAGCCATTTAAATGCAAACCTGATCATGGCCATTATAGCCATGCCCATCATCACTCCTCCCTCCATTAAATTAGCCTGCTTTATACCATCCTCATCAATAACAACGTAAGGGGCTTCGCCCGGCTTCAGGTGCCAAACTTTAACAAAGGGCTTCACCACCTCCGGTAAACCATCATAGGCATCTTTAATATCTTTAGCCTGTTCAGGCTTCATCCCCTCTGCTTCCATTTGTTTAAATAATTCACCCTGATCAGTTGTTAAAAATTTTCCATCAATATTCTTTGGCTTTCCACCAACTTCCACCTGCAAAGTCGCAACAGGCTTACGATTCATATGTGCACTTACCTCATGTCCAACAGAAGCAGCCCCCATAACTAATGGTAGAACGGCTGTGACTAATTCCATTCTTCCAGAACCATGCTGTCTCATGTAGTTAAGCATAGTAGGCGACTCTCCAATTTCGGCCATTTCACGTTTCATAAATTCAAAAGTAGGCTTAACCGCTTTTCCTCCAACCGTCAATATTCCACCAGTTAATTTAAGTGCACCGATTGCAATATAAGAATGCATTAAGATATCTAAAAATTCAGGATGCTCACCAGTTGCGGTATAATGCTGAGCAACACCAATAGAAAACATTGTGGCAGCTTCCATATTGCCACTAACAACTAAGTCCTGGGCAAATTTTGCCACTGACTTATCAGGAAATTTAGTCACCAATTCAGATATTGTATTTGATACCGCCTTACCCTGAGTCATAGTTAATTTGAATGCTCCAAGAGCAGCGGTAGTCCATAAAATTTTTGTTGCCCATTGAGGCATATTTTTAATACCACCTTCGAATAGGTTTTTTCCTTCAAGTCCCTCGTAAGTAGCTGAAAAAATAGTACCTTCGGCTAAAGCGCCAGCTGCTTCCTTCCCATAAAAAAGTCCACGAGATAGGCGAGTAGCAGTGCCAATTTCACTAATCCCTTCGACTCCAGCAAAAAGCCTAGAAAGTCGAGCAGAACCAGCAATCATCGCCCTTGCAGCACCACTTAGGATCATTTTTCCAACACTTGCTGCACCAAACGATGCCATAATCAGTGGAACATTAACCAAAATTTCTCTAACTGCCGTATCAAAAACCCTGTCAGACAAAGTAAACCACTCCTCGCCGGAGTCCATCATATTACGATACTGTTCCAAAATTTTAGATTTAACACCGGTTGTTTTAAATGGACGACCTTCATTCATCCTAGCCACAACATCTTTATTAAGAGACCGGTTATACTGCATTTCAATAATTGCATTTCTGACATCTTTTGGCGGCCTCTTGCCCCCTTCACGCTCAATCAGCTTATCAACAGAGATTATAGCCTTTGCTTTAAGCCTAGTTAATTTAGTATGTAATTCATTTTTATCAATTTTACTTCTTGCCTCAGCAAATTCCTTAGGAAATATATGTTCCTCAACTAATTTTTGAGCAGCCAAGTAGTCACCACGCCATCTCAAAATTTCAACCAAAGATGAATATTGCCCCAAGAGTTCTTCACTCGAATTTACATCCTTTATTTTCCCTGAGGAGTCAAATAAGGCGGCAAATTCTGGGTTTTTATCTAGACCATAGTTGTCAGAAATTCCCTTCATAAAACCACCCATTACACTTTGCATTGTGGCCTTTGGGTTTTGGAGGATCTTGTCCTTAGCAGTTTTAAGAAATTTTAGAGATTTTGCCAAATATTTACTTCTATCACCAGTCTCTTTACCAGTCTCAATCCAAAACTGATTATGCCATTCTTTTGAAGAGCGCGAGTCTTTAATGTCTGAAGCAAATGAGTTAAGCATTCTCTCAAGAATATCAATCTGAGCGATTCTTAGCTTCTGTTGTTCAGAAACCTCCAAACTCTCACGCACCATATCAATAATTTTTGCCTTCTCAGCATCAGAATACAAATCCAATACAGAACTAACTTTTTCCAAAGAAAATCCAGCCGTCTCCAAAAGTTTACTTACAGTACTTTTAGGAGCTTTCTCCTTAGAAGTAAATGGAGACATCATGCTATCAACAGAAGATAAAATTCCCAATGTTGAATCAAGTGAGGCCAGTGCCCCCTCAAATTGGCTCAGTAAAGCCTTTCTAGTTTCAGGATTTTTAGCTGCAACTAATTGCCCCCTAATATCTTCAATTTTCCCGAAAGCTTGCTTTGTAGCATTCTTAGTTCCATAAGGTTCAAAAAGCACTGAAGCAGTAACCTGACTCATTTGAGCTTTAAGAGTTCCATATTTCTTGAGAATTTCAGCAGCTCTTTCCGGAGCAGTTTGCTCCAAAACAGCTGATAAATTCGGATTTTTATTTACTTCACTCATATATTATAATTATAGTTCATTACCTAAAGCTTCCATGTCCTCAGTTGCAACCTTAGGCGCAACTGGAGCATTACTGTTCACCTTAAGATGTTCAATATCCTTTGCCACAGCCCCCTTGGCAGGAGTAAAAGCAATGGCCTTAATAGCAGTCTCAACCTGAGCATTGATATCATTTACAGCAGCCGTATAAGCTTCCTTGTCAGAAGTACCCAACCCAAGCTTCCACCACGAACTAGAATCAGATACATAACTCAAAGTCTTCTCCTTTCTATAGGCCCATTTTTTTTGTTCCAGCTGATATTGCTCAAGCCTTACTTGAAAACCAGCAAAATAAACACCCAAGTACTTATGAAGCCTTCTAACATCAACTTTTACTTTCTTTTTTCCACGAATATATCTGGGCTCAATACCCCCACCTGAAGCATCATATGGAGTATTAAAGTTTTGGAGCTGTGGAACATTCCATTCAACAATAAAATCATCATCGTTAACAAGTTGTAACAACTGATGGTTCTTTGAAGTACGTTCCTGCCTCAAAAGTGCCAACTTTACACGATCATTAACCTCAGAATACTTGCCGCTATTAATTTCAGCACTCAATGCCGCTATCTCAGAACGCAAACTACCAATTTGCTTCTTAGCCAATTCACGCTTTCTGATAACCGTATTAATCAAATTTTCAGCTCGGGCATAATCATTTAGAGCAATTTTCTGAAATTTTTCAGCCTGCACTATTTTATACCTAAGAAAGGCAACCCTTGCATGACAATTAAGAGCCTCATTAGCCATAGCGCTAGAAAGCTTCTTTGGACGCTTTGGAATAACTTTTTTCAACTCCTTATAAATAGGCAGCTTAGAATTAGGTTCTCCAGGATTTTCAATCCATTCAATAACATCACCAGTTTTTTTAGCCACGTAATCAATACTTTTAGTAACCACTCCGGCTGCAGTAGAGGTTACCCCTGCAACGGCTCCAACCAAATCTCCGGCAGCCCCAAGCAATTTACCGCCACCATTCCAAACCTCAACGATACCATTCCACACCCCAGGTTCCTTGTCAGGAGACATATACAGGAAGCGATTTTCATTTACCGCTGTATTCAAATTGTAAAGCTGAGTAAACATTATTTTTATTTTTAACCAAACAAGAATTTCTTCACATCAACCCACATACTTTTAGCCATCTTCGGTATCGTATTACGATCAAAATACTTATCAAAATTGGCATTATTTTCTATGTTGTTCTTAATTATTTGGGCAACCCGATCATTAATCATCTTATCCTGCATTCCTCTTGTAATTGTTTTTATATTTCTCCCATTTAATGAGCCTTCGATTTTTGCGACCTCACGAGTCAACAAGGAATCATTAAATACAAAATCAATATCAATACTCACCAAAGTAGATCCTGACGTAACCCTTTTAAAGGAATGCGCCATACTTAAGCTATAATCATGAGCCAAGTCCTCAAATTTACCAACACGGTACTCATCTGGGTACTTCGCCTTCAAGGCATTTAATGCCCCAATCATTTTATGGTGAAAAGTCATCTCGATATTCTGGCGATTCCTTAAATTGATCATATCAATTTCGCTACCAGGCCCAGAAGTCTTAGAAATTTTTGCCTGATTCACAAGGTCTTTATATATAAAGTAAGCCGCTTTATCTACACCTTTCTTAAACACTAATTTAGTGGTAGATCTCGGTAGAATAATGTTTTCACGTGGCACTCTAGCCCTTTGAGCCGGAGTCATTTTTAAATACTTATCAAATGTTGTGAAATCTTTATTAGTCTTAAGCCTTGGACGACTATCAACAATTTCACTACCAGTAGAAGGTCTTCGTAGCTTAAATTCTTCAAAGCCATCAATTCTCCAGAATGCACCTGGCTCTGGAATGCTCTTGGCAACACTACCTTCATTCATTCTCAGGAATATTCTTCCTGATACATAATTAACATAATCAGCTGAAAGCTTATAACTATCAGCACGAGCCTTAGTTGCCGAAGCAGTCTTAACCATATCAATATCAGTAATCGCAATACCAGAATCAGCAGCAAGCTGAGCCTTTGTGGCAGCATTGCCCAATTTCTTTACGGAAGCGTCCAATTTTTTGATATCCGCAACCATTTCAGGTGTAAATGTAACACTTGGATCAGAACCATCAACTCCAGCCTTATCTAAGAACGCAGTATAATGCGAGAAAACATTGATTAATTGGGCAGCTTTCATTGCATTGCCCTTAGAACCATCATGCTTTCCATAACGATCAAATACGTCATTGGCAAACTTTAAGTACCAAGTACGATAATCTTCACTAACTGTACCTGCCTTAACTAAGTCTTCAACAACATCAACCAAGAATTCTGTCTCTCCGAAAGCGGTTCCGCCACTCTCTTTACCTGTAATATTAGAAGAGAATCTGTCTCGAGATTGCTCTAGTTTAACAACAGCTGGATCAACAATAGTTGTCTGTAAACTCGCCACATCAGCAAGACTAGTCACACCATCCAAAGATTTATTAAATTTTGATAGCACTAAAGCCTTCTGAGAATCAAGCAAGCTAAGGAAGTAATTTTTAGGAACAGATCCGGTAAAATCTTTTAGGTTAAGACCTCTAAATGGAGAATTCCAAGTAGCCTCTGTAAACCACTTCGGCACACTCTTAAAGAAATTAATAAAGAAAGACTCAGGAGCCTTTTCCATCAGGTCCCTAAATGACTTAGTAACATCATTTAAACGCCCTTGCATCGCAATAGACTCTGAAAGTTCACGCCTAAAGACGTGATCCTTAATCAATTTTGCCTCAACATTAGGATCTACAAAACTGTAAACACCTCCATCAAATTTCATCTCAAATTCTGAGGCTCCGTCTACTACAACGTTGCCAATTTTAACTTTAAATTTATTATCACTAGGATCACCATCAGTAAATTTAAGCTGACGATTTTGGTAAAACCAAAGTAGGGGAGTCAAATTAGATCCACCAGTACTCTGTTGCACCATTTCACTAAGTACAAGACTTCCATGAAGCTTGCCCTTATCCATTACATCTTCAATATGAACCAATACCTCATTATCAAGTTTTGTGACTTGCAGAGTGGTTCCTGTTTGCCCAGGCTTGATTTTAACATCAATCTTCCTGGCCTTGCCCTTAAGCAATTTTCCTCTCTTATAATCAAGTGTCGATACCCAATATCCATCAGGGCTATAAGTAACATCGCCCATAGTGACAGTATTTCCAGATTGTTTATTAAACACATCCTTCAAATCTCTGACATCCTTAGTAATTGCTGCCACTAATTTATTAGTAGAATTGGCCATTGCAGCCTTAGTCCCTCCAATAGGGAATTCAGCTTTAGCAAGAGACACATGTGGATTACCGCCATTGGCATCATAATCAGCTTTAGAAAAAACTCTATAAAGCTTATTTTTTCCATCAACCTTAATAACAATAGGAGTATCCATAATGTGACCTGCAAAAGTGCCAGGTTTAAGCTCTCCAGCTTCAACGCCAAAGTTAAGCTTTTTACCTTCAAACGCAGCAGTCAAATCACTTTCAACTTTCCCGGATTTTGCGATATCAACAAATGTACCTTCAGGTTTTGAGGTAGCAGCATGTCTCTGTAACGCTACCATAAAGTCAAATACAGTACTTGATTTAAGAATGCTACCCTTTAAGGCTTCCTCAAAACTAGGTCCGCCAGGCTTTCGCATTGAGGCATTATAAGCCTCTTCCATAGCTTGAACCAATGTGTAGAGTTTTTGACCAGCCTCTCTATAATTTTTTTGTTTCGAAGTAAGACCTGTCTTTTTTCCCGCAATATCCGTTGGACGCATTCCTCTAAATTCAGGGAATGACTGTCCAAAAGCCGCTGGGTCAATAAAGTGGAAGGCTGCACGATTAGATTTTCCAGCAGCATTGCTCTCTTGATACTTACCATAAAGACTACCAAGATTTACAAAGGCAATATCCCTCATAATTCCAGCAGATTGAGAATCTAAATTTTCTAAATTTGAAACTCCATCCACTTTCCATAGAGCGGCAAGCGGAGTGCCATCAATGTCTGAAAAGCTATCCTTAATGCCAAGCTTTTCACCGATATCAACTCCAGTATTTTTGGCAAAAAGGTTAATGGCATAAGCAGCACCACCAACAGCAGCAATCTTACCTACCCAACCTTTCTGAGTCTCAGGCAGGATCTTATAAGCCTTATAAATGGCATAAATACCAATCACATAAACGGCAGCAGTAGGGTAGTCGCGGTTTTTTATAGCTTCCATCAGCTTATTACTATTGTCACTAATCCCCTTAGCCACACGATTAAGAATAGGCTCTTTACCTTTTTCTTGTTGGCTCTCATGAGTACTCTTCTGGTCAATATCTTGTGAAAGGGCCATACCTCTTATGGCCTCATAGAAGCTAAAAGAAGAGACAAAAGCCGCATCAGTCAAACTCGGTAGCTTATCTCGATACTTTGTAGGATTTTGATAGGCATTACCAGAATCAACCGAACTATTTGTATAGCTACCAAAATTGGCAGATTTACCAAGCTCACCAAAAAGAGTTTGATAAAAGGTCGGTTCTTTACCCTTATTTTTTGGATCTTTAGGGTCCCAAGGTATAATGTCCGCCTTTGTACAAATTTGTAGCGTTACCCAGTCTTTCTTAATCCTATTAAGACCATCTGGGCTCGAAATATCCCATTTATCAGCATTAATTTTCGGATTACTTCTACGAATCGCACTAATTTTCCATTCATTCAAATTTACAAGCATTTGATCCAAAGCAGCTTTTTTTTGAGTCTCAATCTTTTCAGCCAAAGCTGAAGTGTCAATGCCTGCACCAAGCATAATGCGCTTTTTCTTTGCCACATCCAGCCCCTTCTTCTTTCCCCCTTCAGGCGCAGCAGGTACAATAGGCGGCGCAGCAGGACTAGGTTTTGGCGCAGCACCAGGCGCAGGAGTACCCCCTCCTCCCATCAAGGCAAATCTGTGCTCAGCAAAAGACTGATTATATATCTCTGAATTAAAAAGTTTTTTATTTTTCATTTTTGGCCAATTTATTTTTGTTCTTTAAAAACGTTTTTATCATATAATTATACCAAAAAACGAAAGATTTTACAATAGGTAAGTGACTTTTTAGGCCATACCACCACCCTTATTCGAAGGAATTTCCATTTTCAAAGTCTGCAATTTTCTACGAGAAACCTCTCTTTGAATTTTTTCAAAATGCTTCCGCAACATCGCAGAATTCTTCTTATTACTTTTATAGGCAAAGTCAAAAAGATCACCAACAATTGGGATTGACCCGCCAGCAAAATCAAGAGCCTGTCTTCCAGCCATAATCGCTAGCTTATGATAGGGAATCCCAGCCTTTTTAGCTTGTTGCAAAATATAAAACCCCGCCAACGCCGTAGCCGCATCACCGCCCCCCTCAACAAGTCCAATCAGTGGATCAAGCATTCCATCGTCCAAGACAGTCGCTAGCCTCTCAGCCCTAACTACACCTTTCTTAACCTCCTCCAATTCCTCTGGAGTAAGATTTCCTTCCTTAGCTTTCTTTTTCATTGAATCAGACATAACAGTTTGGTTAGTGATAATACTTAGGCTTCAGTTATCTCCTGGTACCGCGCAACAAACATCTTAAAAAATGCTTCCAAAGATTGATCAACTTTTAAGCGCAAATCAGGATAAAGCTGAGCAAACTCCAAAATGCCTTCTTCATGAGTTTTTAAAGGAGAAACCACCTTGTTTTGCGCCAAATAGTCACGCAAATGTACTGCCTGGTCTTCACTAAGGGCAGACCAAATAGTAATAACTATATGGTCCAGCGTTTGTCTCTTCAAAATACCCAACATCATCCTCCAATAAATTACATCATCCTCCATAACAATATCGCACATCTTAAGAACTGCATCATAAACTTCATGCGACAAAATTGCATTTGCAATAAGTCCGCTTAAGAGGTCATCAGTACTATTTAGCTTCTTTACTTGGTGTTTCATTAATTATTTTTGTTATTCTACTTTTATATTCATCTAGATTTATAAAGGCCTTATCACCAATATCAACAGGTTCAGGTAAAATTGACTCCTGTAATTCATTAAGGGCCTTATCCTCATCTTCAGGGTTAATAGTAGTACGGTCGGCGTATCCACTCTTAGCATCACTCTTGGTATCACCAACGGCTTTAGCACCAGCTTTAAGACGGTTAGCCGCCGCAGCCCCTTTGGTCTTGGCAAAGCCAACAGTTCCAGAAACTCCTTCAGTAAAAACTTTTGCAGTTGTCGCCCCAAATCCAGCTGACTTATTCCAAATTAACCCACGAGGAATTGACCAGCCAATTCTGGCAATACCGGAAATTATAAACCAACCAGTTCTCAAAGAGGCCTCCATACTGCCTAATGCAAGACCAGCACCCATTCCTAATGCCTGGTCAGTTGCTGCAGCCCCCTTCGCCTCTCCCCATTTGCTAAATCCAAAGCCCTTATCTCTAAACCACTGGGCAAGTGGACTATTGGAATAACGAGCAAGCGTAGCATCCTGCTCAAAATCTAGTCGCTCACGTAAGCCATAACACTCAGCCTGATCAAGTAACTCCTGATAATCTGTTTCGTATTTTTCCGCAGTAATTTTCTTAAGCCGTCTTTGATCGTTCAACAATTGAATCTTTCTACTCAGTATTTCAATTCTCTTTTCAGTAACATTGACAGTTCTAGCTCTTAAATTGGCTCGAAAACCCTCATGCATTTTAATTGTTCTAGACCTCTGAGTATCAAAAGCCTCATTAGCAACTTCGCTTAGTTTAGAATCAGGCAACTTATCCGTAATACCAAGCTCCTTGGCAATTAACCCTCTGAGATGCTCCTCCAATTTTACACTTTGATCTGATGGATGACCATCGTTAAGATAGTTAAGTGCTTCCAGTAAAATGAATCCCTCATTTAGGCCAATAGCATCCCTGTCAAACAAAGCCTCGATAGCATCCCAGCTGGCAAAATTCTCAGGCTTAAATTTACTAAATGGTCTTGTGACATTATCACCCTGCTTATAACCAAAGTTAATAATATTGTCATCCATAGCCAGATCACCCCCAAGAGCCGAAACTTCTGCCCCTAACGAATGCGCCAAATCAGCAACACTCCTAGAATTTTGAATTGTAGCGATATCTTCCATCAAAATTGCCGTCACAGTTTTTGCCCTAGCTTCATCAGAAAGTCCAGGATTTTGCTTTTTAACCAATTCATCTACAAGCCTCCGTGAAAATGCAGCAGGGGATAAATTTTTATTACCATCCTTCGCAGATTCCAGACCATTAAGTTCTTTTTCAGCAGTTTTCAAGGATTGCTCAGCGTCGGCAATTTTTGCGTCCAGAGCATCAACAACACCTGTAGTATTAACCCGCAGAACAATACGAGACAATAGGTCTAAATCATTCTTAAAAGACGTTAGCGAGAAAGAAGGGCTATTTGCATTGCAGGTTCTAAATCTCTGCTGTAAAACCTTAAAATTAGGATCACTTACACCAATTTCAAAAGCAGTATCAGCTGATGCAAGAAACTCTAACGCCTTCGCAGAAACACTAGAGGTCATATCTATGAATGTCCCTATGGTAGCAATCCGTGTTCTGCACATAACTATTCTAGATGTCGCTTCCTCAGGAGTAACACTTGAACCAGATACACCACTCCTTGGCTGCCTCATACCAGAGTTACTCTGTTTGGATGCACCCTTTTTAGATCTCTCACCCTCATAAAATTTAATCAAATCCTCAAGAGCAGTTTTTTGATTAAAAAGAGACGTATTCTCATCCAAAGAAGAAGAGTCAGAAGCATAAAATGTCTGAAATTTCTCAACATCCCCCTTCAAATTATCCACATCCTTCCCCTCAAAATACTTTTGCGCGTCTTCTAAGGATTTTTTACTCTCCTCGGATTTTCTAATTTCCCTTTTCTTTTGCTGAATTGCAACATTATCTGCAGTTTTGAAAACATCATCCAAAAGTGATTTAACCTGAGCAGCATCAACACCATTAGCCCCGGCAGACCAAACAGCAACTCTGTGCATAGCAGCACTAATCGCAGGGTCATTCCTATCCGCCGTCTCACCCAAGACTTCATTCATTTTTTTGAGAAAGTCTCCATTTACGTCAGCCAAAACAGCTGGCCGAGAATTCAGAATAAATTTCCCATAAATAGCTTTCACTGCCGATGCCCTAGCCCTACTAGGATTACTAGTCAAAGCCACCTCCCGTCTGAGCGCTTCATCAAAAAGTCTCGCATGCCCAGGAATCGCATCCTCAATTTGTTGCCTAACATCACCATGAAGATTCTCAATTTTTTCCAAAATATCTGCGCCGGTAACAATACTATCAAGATGCTCCAACTGACCAGTCTCAAACTGCTCCGTAGCCTCCTGTATATTTGGATCCTTTGCCATTTTAATTTAAATTAATCTATATATTATACCAAACTTTAGCTAAAAAAACAATTGCCTAAACTCTTTTTCCCCTGTAGTCTTCTGCAAGCTCTAAAGAGTTCCTCAATATAGCTTAGGGCAACCAAAAAATCAAGTAAAAACAACTATTATGGAATACGAAATCAAGAAGGGAGCAAAATCAACTGTTGAAATCACAGTTACAGTAGAAGAAGAAAGGCTTAAGGAATTCCGCAAAAAAGCCTGCGACGAAATCTCAAGAGACGTTAAGGTTAAAGGATTTAGGCCAGGACACGTTCCAATGCATGTATTAGAGCAGCACATAGACGCCAAATACATTGAAGCTCACACTGAAGAGCTTGCGATTCAAAAAACCTACGCCGAGGTCGTAATTAAAGAAAAAATCCAAGTTGTTTCTCGCCCAAAAGTTAAAATCGAAACTCACTCACCACTGAAATATATTGCCGAGGCAGCTGTTATGCCAGAAGTAGAGGTTAAAGACTACAAGGGGATTAAAGTTAAAAAAGAGGAGATCAAAGTCACAAAAAAAGAGATCGACGAAATAATGGAAGACCTAAAAAAGCAGACAACTCACTACCATGACGTTGATCGCGCTGCTAAAAAAGGGGATAGGGCAGAGATTGATTTCGAGGGATTTGATAAAGACGGCAAATCAGTTGAAAATACTAAAAGTAAAAATCATCCGGTAATTATTGGTGAAAATTCGCTAATTCCTGGTTTCGAAGACCACATTGTTGGGATGAAAAAAGATCAAGAAAAAGAATTCGACATCACTTTTCCAAAGGACTATCAACAAAAAGACTTCCAGGGCAAAACATTAAAATTTAAAATCAAACTTGGACGCATTGAAGAAGCCCACGCACCAGAAGTAAACGAGGAATTCGTTGAAAAAATTACTGGAAAAAAAGATACCGTTAAAAGCCTAGAGGATGAAATCGAGAAAAACCTTATAGCCAGAAAAACCCAAGAAAATCAACAAGCTCAAGAAAACGAATATATCGAAAAACTTCTCAAAGTAACAAAAGCTGAATTACCAGAAGCCTTAATCGACGAAGAAGTTGAATTTATCATTGCAGACATGAAGGAAAACATCACAATGAAGGGAATGGAGTTTGAAAAATTCCTAGAACAAGCCAAAACTACTATGGAAGACCTCCGTAAGAAATATCGCCCTGAGGCAGAAAGACGTATCAAAATTAGACTTGCTCTGCAGTACATTATTAAAGAGGAAGATATCAAGGCAACTGACGCTGAAATAGAAAAAGAATTCGCAGCAGTAAAAGCTAACTACCCCCAAGAACATCAAGAAAAAGTAGAGGGAGACTTTATAAAAGGTGAGCTAAGATCTCAACTTTATAATAAGATCGCCCTTGGTAAGCTTTTCGAAAAGGTATTGGGCTAGTCTTGAGCAAATCCGCATGTTAAAATGCGAACATAATTCTAATAAAATCCTATGAAAGCATTTTACTTAGTGGCGTCCGTAATTTTCACAGTACTAATTCTAATTTTAGCCTTTGAAAATATTGCCGCACAATGCAGCAACATGCTCTTCTTCTTTTATAACGTCAAATCCAACCCCACGATAGTAACTCTGGGTATTGCAGTGATTGGCATTATAACAGGAGTATTTTACCACGCATTCTTAAGTAGCGTTTTTGCATCTAGTGATGAAGAGGAAGACGCAACCTTCTAAGCAGCCCTCAATTACTGAATAAAAAAATGTTGCATCCTGTTTAAAAAATATATACATTGGAAATGCAATGTATACAATTTGTATACGTTAGTGGGCAATTAACTAGGATCCAATGCTTAAAAGGCTTTTTACGTCAAACACGCGTATTAAGCTTCTCACGGTTTTCCTCAATAATCCTGACCAGGAATATTTTATAAGGGAATTAACCAGAAAGCTTAATGAGCAAATAAATTCAATTCGTCGAGAATTGGACAATCTTAAAAAACTCGGTTTTTTGCAGGCAAAAATGCGCAATCGCAAAAAATATTACACCGTAAATCAAGACTTTATCTTCCTAGAGGAATTTAAAAGTATCTTCAACAAAGCCAACTCAAATTCAGAAGAAATCTCCAAAACTATCAAAAACCTTGGAGAGGTAAAACTTCTAGTCTTGTCAGGTCAATTTATAAACAAGCCAACAGAATCAGTAGACATGCTCATTGTAGGGGAGGTAGATCGCGAGAAACTAGCTCATTACCTTGATTCAGAATTACGGACACAGCGCTCAGTACGCCTATCAATTCTTAACGAGGAAGACTACAAATACCGCAGAGATTGCAAAGATAAATTTATCACTGATCTGCTTAACGACACAACAAATCATATTCCAATACAAAAGATCTAAAAAATACTTGCTTTTGAGCTAAACCTTCTATATAGTTCCCAGGCAATTAATTGAATATAAATGAATTTACTTCAAGAAATACAGAAAAAAGCGATTATCAAACGTCCAGAGGTAAGGACAGGATACACCGTTCGCGTACATCAAAGAATCCAAGAAGGTGAAAAAACAAGAACTCAGATCTTCGAAGGACTTGTCATCAAGGTAAATAGCGGATTTGGTGCTGATAAAACAATCACCGTTCGTAAAGTTACAGGTGGCATTGGAGTAGAAAAAGTATTTCCACTATATTCAACAAATGTTACAAAAATTGAAGTTAAAAAGACTTCAAAAGTAAGACGTTCCAAACTCTACTACATGCGTGAAAGATTTGGTAAATCTGCAAGAATGAAAGACACACTTGTCAGTAATAAAGATCAAGATGAAGCTATTGAAGAATTAGCCAAAACAACAGCCGAGGCAGAAGAAAACGAAGAAACAAATGACACAACAGAAAATACAGCAGTAGAGGAAACAGCAGAAGCTACTCCGGAAGTAGTAGAAGAAAAAGTAGAAGAAAAGGAAGAGCCTAAAGAGGAGGAAGCTAAAGAGGAGGAAGCTAAAGAGGAGGAAGCTAAAGAAGAGGAAGCTAAAGAAGAAGAAGCTGAAAAATCAGAATAAAGCCTTAAGTCCATGACATCTTTTCTGCCTATAGAAGGTAAGCTCAGAAAGTCTGGGCTTAATTTTGTTGCAGGCATTGATGAAGCAGGACGCGGCCCGCTAGCCGGACCAGTAGTTTCTGCTGCAGTAATCCTCAAAAAAGGTGCCAGATTGCCAGGACTCAACGACAGTAAAAAAGTTAGCGCCAAAAATCGCGAGCGCCTCTTTGAATTAATTCTTAAAAACTGTCTAGATTACTCAATTGCCATCGTATCTCACATCACAATCGACAAAATAAACATCCTAAATGCCGTCCGCACAGCCAACTTAATGTGTATCGAAGCACTCACCGTCAAACCAGACTTTATAGTAATTGATGGCAGAGACAAGCAATTTATACCACAGCCATTTCAGACAATCATCAAAGGAGACCAAAGAGTTAAATGCATAGCTGCGGCCTCGATTCTGGCAAAAGTAACACGTGATCGCCTAATGGTTCACTATTCACAAAAATACAGCAACTACGCCTTTGAAAGACATATGGGCTACGGAACAAGAAAGCACCAAGAGCTACTAAAGAAACATGGTCCTTGCGAGATCCACCGCAAAAGCTATAATCTAGTTAAATGAATATCCTAATAGCAGGCAATTACGGCGCTAGCAACATTGGTGACGAGATGATTCTCGCTGGCCTCTTAACATCGCTCCGCTCAACATTTTTAGGTGCTAAACTAACAGTACTAAGCGCCAATCCAAAAGAAACAGCAAAAACTCACTCAGTAAACTCATTACCTCTATTCCCAGCAGGAGTCCGCAGCCACCTCAGGGCAATTTTCGATAAAAGAAATAAAAAAGCCTTAAAAGAGGCGGACTACTTTTTCCTTGGCGGCGGGGGACTATTTAACGATCTCAGCAAGCGAGCCAACTACATCTGGTTTCAGCAAGCCAACCAGGCCATAAAACAAAACATTCCTCTAGTAATGATTGGCCAAAGTGTCGGCCCAATCAAAAATGATAATACCTGCAAAACGCTCAAAGAGACATTTTCCAAAGCTCAACTTATTGCGGTTAGAGATCATAGTTCTTTAAAATTCTTGAATTCAATTGGCATTACACAGCAAGTTCACGTTATTCCAGATTTTGCATTCCGAATACCAGCAAAATCCAAGCCATCAGCAGCAAAAAATATTCTCGTTTCTCTGAGGCAGAACCATAAAATAACCCCTCAAAAACTCCAGGCCATTGCCGATTTTCTTAATTCACTCAAATCCGAAGAATACAAAGTAAACATAGTAGAGTTTCAGCACCAGGGACACGAAAATGATTCTGAAATTAGCAAAAAACTTCTCTCCAAACTCAAAATAACCGCCACTCATCTTACGCCACCAAAAAGCCTCGAAGAATTAGAAGAAATATACAACAATTCAAGCTTTGTCCTCGGAATGCGACTCCACTCAGTAATCAATGCAATTAGGATGAACAAACCATTCCTAGCCATTAGCTATGCCAGCAAGGTTGATGATTTTTTACAGTCTGCAGGATTCACAAATTCAGTTTCACTTGAAAATTGCACTGCGGATTTACTAGAAACAACTTTTCGCAAAATTTCATCTCAAAACTTGCAAGAAAAAGAAGAACAATACAATTCCCAAACCAAAGACATCTTTGAAAATTTTGAAGCGACTATTCTTAGTAAGCTCTCGAAAAAGCAGAATTAAACTGCTCCAAATCAAATGAATGATTCTGAGTCCCCATTTCATTAAGAGCGTAGGAGGCCACCAGGCAACCTTTTTGGCACGCCAATTTAAGATCGGCCCCAGTTAGTAGTCCATGTAGAAACCCAGCCCTAAAGGCATCTCCGCAGCCAGTAACATCCGCCGGCTTCACTACTTTCAAAGGCTTTACCTCAACAATCTCACCCTCAGCAAATATTTTCACACTGTCCTCACCGGCAGTAACAATTAAAAATTCTGATAAACTAGCAATATCATCTAGCTCCATACCTAGCCGCTTCACCAAAAGTTGAGCTTCGTATTCATTAACGATAACCCCCTTACACTTCTTGATTAAATCCATTAGTTGTTCAGCGTTCAGTGCACTCATCGCCTGACCAGGATCAAAGATATACTCCAAGCCTTTCTCACTACAGAAATTAGCAACAGCAATCATCCTCTCTGGCAAACCGGCAGCCACAATCGCTAAATCAAAATCTGATGCCTCAAAATCAAAAGACATAGCCAAGGATTTATTGCCCATGGCCGCTATGGAGAAAGTAGAAATTTGGTTTCCTGCATTATCAGACAAAATATAAGCAGCAGCAGTAGGTAAGTCAGGATCAGTATCAACTAGCTCAATCCCAACACCACTCTTTTCAAGCCAAATCTTGTATTTATCAAAGTCGCTCCCAGCTACGGCAAATATATTAGGAGAATGACCAAGAAAGGCCAAACTATAGGCGATATTTGCGCTACAGCCACCGAAGTATTGTTCGTGTTTATAGGCCAAAAAAGACAAACTCAATTTATCCAACTTCTCATCCACAAAAGAATCCTTAAAGAGCCCATCGTAAGACATAATATTGTCATAGGCCAATGAACCAGAAACTAAAACTTTACTCATGATGATACAGTTGAATCAACAGTAGAGCCCTTAAAAGCATCAGAGACACTTTGGTGCCCACGATCAACCACATTTAAGTCATTGGTCATACCAGCAAGATAACTGCCTTGCACAAGCTTAGAAGCATGCAACAAGCTGTCAAAAGACTCCCCACAATCTCCCCAGAAATCCTCAAGAACCATATGCCTCAAGGTACCCTGCTCTAAATAGAAGTTATTAACATCCGTAATCTCAAGCTCGTTTCTAGCAGATGGCTCAAGGCCGCTAATGATATCAAAAACCTGAGGATCATAAAGGTAACAACCAGTAACAGCTAAATTGGATTCAGGATTCGCTGGCTTTTCCACAATTTTTGTAATTTTTCCATCAGTCAAGTTTGCAACACCATAAGCTGTAGGATTTTCTACAGATTTTAGGAAAACCTTTGCCCCCCGAGGCTGAAGTTTAAATTCAGCAATTGCCTCAGACAAATCATCCCCATAAACGTTATCTCCTAAAACTACAGCTACCTTTTCATTATTGGCAAAACCCTCAGCTAATCCTAACGCCTGAGCAATACCACCAGCCTCCTCTTGAACCTCGTAAGACAGCTTGAGCCCCATAGATTCACCAGAACCCAAAAGCTCCAAAAAGCTCCCAGCATGGCCCTTTCCAGAGACTATTAAAATATTAGTTATCCCAGCCTTTTTTAAAGTGAAAAGGGGATAGTAGATCATCGGTTTATTATAAACCGGCAAAAGATGCTTATTTGTGACATTTGTTAGTGGTTCTAGCCTACTGCCAGTACCACCAGCAAGAATTATTCCTCTCATGTAGCTAATTAAACATCAAATCGGGCAATAGATCAAGCTAAATAGACCCTCAGGGCCTCATGCCAATCCCTCATGGCAAAATCCATCCGCGAGCCCAAAAGTACAGAATTCTTTGGCCTCTTCGCAGGGGTTGGATACTGTTCGGATACAATTTCCTCCACTTTGACCGAAATCCCCCTAATTTCAAAAATTTCACGGGCAAAATCACACCAGCTGGTAGTGCCACTACTAGTAATATGATAAATCCCAAATTCCGCCCTAATCAATTTATTCATAACCGCCTCACAAAGATCCATCGTATAAGTTGGACTGCCAATCTGATCTCCAACAATTCTCAAATTATCCCTTTCAATACCAAGTCTAACCATCGTATCAACAAAATTATTACCACCCGGACCAAAAAGCCAGGATGTCCTCACGATATAATGACGAGAGCATTCGGCCAAAACTGCTTTTTCCCCAGCCAACTTGGACTCACCATAAACATTAATTGGCTCAGTAGCATCTCTCTCCAAATAGCCGCCATCTTTCTCCCCACTAAAAACATAATCAGTACTAAAATGAACCAAGCTAGCAGTGAATTCCTCACAAAGCCTGGCCACATTGGCCGCGCCCTCACTATTAACCCTAAAAGCCTGCTTGGAATTAATCTCGCAATCATCAACTGCTGTATATGCCGCACAATTTAACACCAACTCTGGTCCAAATTTCTCAAACTCAACTCTCAATGCAGCTTGATCGCAAATATCCAGCTCAGACCCAAATGCCAAAACATCATGCTCAGACAGAAAATCCAAAAAACACGATCCCAGCATTCCGGATTTTCCCAAAAGTAAAACTTTCAAATTCTAAGCAGTTACAAATTCCTTCACTTTAGAAACAAGTTCCGTCAAATCAACACTAGAAGCATCGGCACTAGCCCTTTCCTTCCATTCAGCAGAATTACTCTCAAGTGTTCGTTTACTAACTACTAATCTCAAAGGCACACCAATCAAATCAGCATCTTTAAATTTAACACCAGCACGCTCGTCACGATCATCGTAAAGCACCTCAATTCCAGCCTCCTGCAATGTATCGTATAATTCATCACAAGCAGCTGTAACAGTATCGTCATTTGCCAAGGACACCAAGTGAACCTGGTAGGGAGCCACACTCATTGGCCAAATTATACCATTGTCATCATGAGAGGCTTCGACGACAGTTCCCATCAGGCGAGTGATCCCAATTCCATAACATCCCATTATCACAGGTTTGCTTTTTCCATCACTATCAGTAAAGGAAAGACCAAAGGCATCACTATAGATCGTTCCAAGTTTAAAAATATTACCAGCCTCAACAGCTTTAATCTCTTGTAAAGGAGAATCACAATCCTCACAAACAAAGTCTCCATTTACCTCAACAAAATCCCCAAAATCCCCAATTTCAAAATCACGTCCAAGATTTGCATTAGCATAATCCTTGCCCTGCTCATTAGCACCAGTTACATAATTATTCAGACTCTTAATAGTGTGGTCTCCAACAAAAGAAATATCGACACCATCTGGCATATTAACAGGAGAAATATAACCCTGAACCAAACCAGCATCAACAAGAGTCGCAGCACTTGCAGGACGCACCATAGTGCCAAAATAGCCCTGTAATTTTAGCTCGTTTACGGCAAGGTCTCCACGAATCACTACTCCAACAAGTCCTTTTCCTTCAACCTCATAAACAACAGTTTTGAGAATTTTTTTAGGCTCCACTCCATGAGCTACAGCATTATCCTTCACAGAAAATCCACGCTCCACATCTACCTCTTTTAACTCAGCCTCTTCTTCCAAATTACCGTCCTTAACTTTACCGGTCGCCACTTCAGAGTTTTGCGATTTTTTACATTTATCACAAACAATTACAGTATCCTCACCAGCAACAGTCTCAACTGAAAACTCATGAGAAATTTTGTCAGTAAAGGCGCCACCTGAGGCCTCAATAATATGTGCATGCAGACCACATCTTTCAAAGACACGCGTATAAGCTCCGATGGCTCTATCATAATAGGCATCCAAATCAGCATCTGAAACATGGAAACTATACATATCCTTCATCCCAAATTCACGCCCGCGCAATAAACCTGATTTCGCGCGTGGCTCATCTCTAAACTTTGTTTGAATCTGATAAACACTAAGAGGAAGATCCTTATAAGACTGAATATATCTAGCCGCAAGGGGAGTAACAGCCTCTTCGTGACTTGGACCAAAGACAAACTCTTTATTTCCATTAGCCGTTGTACGATAAAGAATGTCATCCATAGTCTTATCGCGCCCAGTTGTTTTCCAAAGCTCAAGAGGATGTAGTGACGGCATCAAAATCTCCTGTCCATCAATACCATCCATTTCCTCACGCACAATTTGTTGAATTTTTCTCAACACTCTCTGCCCCATTGGCAGATAATTGTAAATACCAGCAGCCATCTTTTCCACGAAACCGGCCTGAGTCAGAAACTTTGCATTAACACTATCCGCATCACATGGGGCATCGTGTCTAGTTTTACTAAAAAATTTTGAATATCTCATATTTATACGCGGCTAGTTGCTAAAGGAGTCTTACTTACTTTTTTGTGCTTTCTCTCTTCCAAATTATCCATCAACTTCGCGGACCAAGCTTCGTTCTCCTGATACCACTTAAAAGTTTTAGCGATCCCTTCCGCAAAATCAACAGAAGGCTCCCAATTAAGCTCATCCTTCATCTTTGAAGCATCAATTGCATAGCGTCTGTCATGAGCCAAACGGTCATCAACATAAACGATCAAGCTTTCATCACGGCCAAGAAAATCGAGCAAGAATTTTGTAATCTCCAAATTAGTTTTTTCATTATTCCCACCGATGTTATAAGCTTGCCCGATTCTTCCTTTTTCAAGAATCACATCAATAGCCTTACAGTGATCCAAAACATAGAGCCAATCTCTGACATTTAAACCATCACCATAGACAGGAACCTGTTTATCCTCAGAAATTAAACGGAAGAAATAGGGGACCAGCTTCTCCGGGAATTGATATGGGCCATAGTTATTACTGCAACGGCTAATAGTAACAGGCAGCTTATAAGTTTCAAAATAACTCTGCACCAAAAGATCAGCAGAGGCCTTTGAAGCCGCATAAGGACAATTAGGAGAAATTGGCGTCGACTCAGTAAATAAATCCTTAGAATCACCACCTAAGTCACCATAAACCTCATCAGTAGAAACTTGGTGATATCTTTTTACACCATTTACTCTAGCTGCCTCCAAAAGATTTTGGGTTCCCACAATATTGGTCAAAACAAAAATGCTAGGACCAGTGATACTGCGATCAACATGAGTTTCAGCAGCAAAATTAACTACAGCATCAAATTTTTCAGTAGCAAATAAATCATCAATAAAATCCTTGTCAGCAATATCCCCCTGCACAAAATGAAATCTCTCACTATCAAGAAGATCACTCAAATTATCGAGGTTACCAGCGTAAGTAAGTTTATCAAGGATATAAATCTGATCCTCAGGATAATTTTCAAAACGAAAATGCGCGTAGTTACTCCCTATAAATCCGGCTCCACCGGTAATTAAAATTTTCATGATTTAATATAGTTAATATATTCGTCTAGGTCATAAATGTATTTTTTACTATCGTATTTTAACGAAGAAATCGCCATCAGTACAGCATCTTCAGAAAAATCACAAAACTCTCTGTAATAATCTCCTTCCATTAAAATTGCATCTGCCGGACCGCTCATTTTAAACTCTTGCCATTTATCTCCATCAAAAAACCTCGCAGTAAGCGACCCCTTTTGGCAAGCATAAATTTTTTTCTCTCCTTTAACCACATGGCCGCCACGATCAGCCGTCACGTTGGTCACAAAATAAATCCGTTCAACCTTCCAGTCGACATAATCACTTAATTCAGCCACCACCAAATCACCACGATCATCAGTATGTACAGGCAATTTGAATGCTCTTAATTCTTTCACTCTCAAACATTAAGAAATAACTCGGTGTTTTTCTTGTTCTTCATAAACTTCAAGAATATCACCCTCAGCAACATCAATATCACCTACAAACTTAATACCACAATCATTACCTTCACCAATTTCTTTAACCTTATCATCAACTTTTCTAAGCTCCTTTATTTGACCAGTACCAACATAATTATCCTCATCCTCTTTAGTGCGGCCTCTGATGATATCAACTCTACCAGCACTCTTTATTTTTCCACTCAAAACTTTACAACCAACAATCATCTCCTTCTTTTTAGTCAAGAAAATAGCCTTAACCTCAGCACGGCCCAAAATAACTTTTTCAACCTCAGCTTCGATCAGGCCTGTCAAGAATTTTTTAACATCCTCAATCAGGTTATAAATAATCGTATATTTTCTTACCTCAACACCTTCACGATCTGCGGTTTTTTCAACATAAGGAGAATCAAAGTCAGAATGAAAGCCTGCAACCAAACCATTACTAGCAGCAGCCATCATCACGTCAGACTTGGTAATCTTACCAGCACCGGCATGGATAATCTTTACAGCCACCTCATCATCTTTAATTTTGGCCAAAGACTGCCTAATAGCTTCAACAGAGCCCTTAGTATCAGCCTTCAAAACAATCTTCAAAACCTTGTCAGACTTTATACTAGACATAATCTGATTCATCCCAGAAGTCTTAGCATCAGACTTAACCTTTTCCAGTAACGTTATTTCACCTGCCTTTTGCTTTGCCGCCTTTTCACTAGCAACTACATGCAAAATATCACCACTCTTAGGAGTTTCATCAAGCCCAGCAACCCAAACAGGTGCAGAGGGACCAGCAATTCTCAAAGGCTTACCATTATGATCCTTCATAACCTTAATGCGGCCATAGGTCTGACCTACAACAACATTATTCATAATTTTTAAAGTTCCAGTATTAACAAGAATTGTAGCAACAGGACCTAGGCTGGGATCAAGGTGAGCCTCAATTACTGTTCCAACAGCAAAACGGTCTGAATTAGCCTTCAAGTCTTCCATTTCAGCAGTTAAAAGAACTACATCCAAAAGTTCATCAATACCCTCACCCTTTAAAGCAGAAACCTTACATATAACAACATCTCCACCCCATTCTTCAGGTTGCAGACCTTGCTCAGTAAGCTCACCTAAAACCTTATCAGGATTAGCCCCCTCCTTATCCATTTTATTCATTGCCACAATAATTGGAACCCCAGCCTCTCTGGCATGGTTAATAGCCTCAATAGTCTGTGGCTTAATACCCTCATCTGCAGCAACAACAAGAATAGCAATATCAGTGACCTTAGCACCACGAGCCCTCATTGCTGTAAAGGCCTCATGTCCAGGAGTATCCAAAAAAGTAATAAATTTACCCTTTTTCTTCACCTGATAAGCTCCAATGTGCTGAGTAATTCCACCAGATTCACCCGAGACCACATCAGACTCACGAATACTATCCAAAAGCTTAGTTTTACCATGGTCAACGTGTCCCATAACACAAACTACGGCAGGGCGCTCAGTCAAAACAGAATTATCATCCTCCTTCAATAAGTTTGAAATATCTCCAGCCATCAAATCCTCAGCATCAGCATCAGATCGTGTTCTTATCAGTTTAACGCCCATATCATCAGCAATGACCTGGGCAGTTTCAAAATCAATTTGTTGATTAATATTTGCCAAAATACCATTTTTCATCAGTTCTCCAATGATTTTTGCAAGCTTAATTCCAGTCTTCTCAGCTAGCTCCTTCACAGAAATATTGTCACCAATCTCGACAGCCCCAGTTATAGCAACAGCCACAGGTGCATCCGCACTCCTTTTGGCAGGATCTTTTGCAGTAGCCTTACCAGCCATTTTCTTTCTCTGACTCTTTACTATCTCCCTTTCTCTTTCTTGAGCAATCATTTCATCATAAAGATCAGCAACCTCTTCAGGCTCACTATCTACAGGGTCATTACTTAGCTCATCCAATATCAACTCAGCCACGTCATCCTCAATGACCCTTGCACGAGGCGCCACGTCAAATCCAAGCTCAGAAATTTTTTCCTTCAGCTCTTTTGGGGTTATCCCCAACTTTTCTGCCAAGTCATTTAACTTTGTAGACATAGAGAGTTATTTTTTTAATTTAGCGCGACAATACTACGTAAAAATCTCCTTAAAGTAAAGCGCTAAAAGGTGTATATTGAAATTCCTAATTACAAACAACCTATGGAAACATTACTTATAGTTGCCGCAATCGCAATAATCGGTGCCATCGCAGCGGTCTATCTCAAGATAAAGGATCTAAAGGGTGGAGATGATCAAAAAATGCTCTTTGAGTATATAGATTCTTTGCGCAAAGAGCTTCGCGAAACCAGTACAGAAAGCCGCAAAGAGACTCAGGTACATTTAGAAAAAATCAATGACCGTCTCTCCCATGGCCTCGAGCACTCATCAAAAACTATTCAAAAGCAGTTTTCCCAAAGCAGTGAACTCATCAAGCAGGTTACAACAAGACTGACAAAGCTTGATGAAACCAATAAACAAGTACTTGGATTTTCCGAAAAAATGCAAAGTCTAGAAAATATCCTCAAAAACCCAAAGCAAAGAGGAATTTTAGGTGAATACTTCCTAGAAACAATGCTTAGTCAGGTGCTACAACCAAATCAATACCAAATGCAGTACAAGTTTCCCAATGGGGAAATCGTGGATGCTGCAATTTTCTTTCAAGGAAAAATAATTCCAATCGACTCAAAGTTTTCACTCGAAAACTACAATAAAATCATGGAAGAAAAAGACGAAACAAGACGTAAGGAAAAGGAGAAGGCATTTAAGATGGACGTCAAAAAGCGTATCGATGAAACCTCCAAGTATGTAAGACCTGGAGAGGACACTACCGACTTTGCTATTATGTTTATTCCAGCTGAGGGAATCTTTTACAATCTTCTGATTTACAAGGTAGGAACGCTTGATGTAAACGCCAACGACCTGATTGAATATGCTTTCAAAAAACGGGTAATGATTGTTTCACCAACATCATTTTTCGCCTATCTTCAAACAATACTCCAAGGGCTAAAAGCATTAAAAATGGAGGAATCAGTCAAGGATATCCTTAAAAAAATAGGGGAGCTTGGCAGGCACCTTAACAGCTACGAAGATTATCTGCAAAAAATGGGCTCACACCTTGGAACAACCGTTAATATGTACAATCATTCATATAAAGAATTCAAAAAAATAGATAAAGATGTATACAAAATTACAGAGGGCGAGAGTGGGGGAACCGTCGAACCTCTTCTAGTGGACAAACCAGTGTTGGACAATTAAAATAATATCAGTAGTAATCCTTAAACCTCACAATCATGGGAGTACGCAGTAAGGTCCTCACAGTTGTATTATTAGCATCCGTTGTAGTTGGAGCATTTTCACTACAGTCAAATAACTCCAGCCTGTTTAAAGGTCAAATTTTTGAGCAACCAGAGGAAGACGTGAGCACTTCACTGGAGGTCCCAGATCTTACGCCACAGTTAGAATTCCTTGCACCAAGGCAAGAAGGTGGAGACCTCAGCGCCAATGTCACAATTGAAAACAAAGGTGCAGGAGAATTAAGTGGTGAGCAGCAGTTTACTTACAAGATTTACATCAATGACCTTGAGGTCTTTTCAAACACTGACTCGTATACAACAATGCTACCAGGTGACTCATTCAACTTTATCTATCCCATTCCACGATTGATCTATCAATATCCCAATGAAGGTACAATAAAAGTAGTACTTGATGAAGAGTCAAACGTCGAAGAATCCGACGAAACAAACAATTCTGCCTCAGTTGAATACAGCTTCTAAACAGCTGGACAGATTAATCCAAAGTCACAAAAACTACAATGCATGCCTGGCGTTGGGGAAAAATCGCTATTGCGCATTTCGCCAATCATCTCGCTAATTTCCTCGTGTAGTAGATTAATTTGAGAATCATCACGAGTAGTTGAGACCTTTGTATTATCCTCCAAAAAATACAAACTAAGCTTTGAAACCTTAAGTTTTAATATATCCCGACAGGCCAAGGCGTATATAGAAAGCTGAAGATCCTTTTTTATAGTTTTCTCTGCATTTGGCTTTAGGCGACCAGTTTTGTAGTCAACCACCTCGTAAGTGCCATCATCAAGTCGGTCAATTCGATCGATACGCCCACTAATCCAATAGTCTTTAATTTTGACATTGAAAGGACGCTCCAAATAAGCAGGAGTAATAAATGGATTAGCGTTAGTGTCGTAAAAATTTTTCAAAATTTCAAGCCCTTGAGCCTTTCTATCTTTTTCGTGGTCAGCACTGTCATACCCCTCAGAAACCCAGTTCTTTTCATAAAGGGACATTAATAACTCAAACGTAACCACGTCACCAGCCTTTAGAGCCTCGTAAAATTGATTAAGTGTTTCGTGTACACTATTACCAAAACTCAGTGCGTGCGAGCTTTTTCCAGGTATTTTCATCAGGTAACGATAATTATACATCAACGGGCAAATCTTAAAAGTATTAACCTGACTATAGCTCAGTTTACTTAGTGTAAATTTAGGCAATTCAAAAATAGATTTTTTAGGCTCAACGGCCTTCTTTAATTTCTCCACAATATTCTCCCCCTCGGCAAATGCAATCTCCTTAGCGCAGCCAGAGCCCAAAACTTCGGTCACAAAAGGGGATACCTTCCACTCCTTAGGCCCCTCATATTTCTTACTATAAGTGAGATAAAGATTTTTGCGCGCCCTAGTCATACCAACATAAAACAGACGACGCTCCTCCTGAATATGGAAATCTCCATCAGTAAAAATTTCATTAGTCAGTTCCTCAGGGATTTCAAAAGGATCACTCCTGTTTGTTGCCGGGAATCTCTGTTTTACAAGATTAGGCATAAAGACATGGTCAAACTCCAGTCCCTTACTGCCATGTGCTGTCAAAATCTGCACAGATTCCCGGTCAGCAATGTCAGAAGCTGGCATTACGGAATTAGCCTCCTCAAGCAAATCTAAATAGTCAACAAAATCTTTTACAGAATTATGCTCATTCTCCTTATCAAACCGGGCAACCTGTTTTGCGAATTCATTAATATTGTATATTTCGCTATAGCGGTCGTTTTCAACCAAAGAATGTAAGTAGCCTGATTTTTGAATAAACTGATTCAGGCAAAGGCCGCAAGAAGACTTTTTGGAAAACTCAACCAAATCCTTCAAGATTTCTAGAATTTTCGCTACCCCCTCCTCAGTTCCCGGAATAGTCAAATTATCTCCCTGCTTACCGTATTGATAAACAGCATTAATCAAATGGTCATTATTTTTACTCTTAAGCATCTTTAAAATCTCAACCATTGGGATCTCAAAGATATCCATTTTTAAAATCCTTAGAACAGCGACATCATCATATGGATTGGCCAAAAAGCGCGCCACAGAAACCAAATCCTTAATCTCCTCAAGCCCAAACAATCCCTTCGGATCTCTTACCTGAAAGGGGATTCCGTGAAATTTTAATTCTTCAACAAATGTTAAGGACTGGCGATTCGTACGAATCAAAATAGCCATTTCCTCATATGGAACCCCATTCTTATTGAGATCAGCAATCTTTTTCACAATCTCTTCAGCCTCTTGAATGTAATTAGTAAAAGCCCAAACCTCAACGTCATCATCGCCCTCAATATTGGACTTTAGGCGCTTATCAATTCCGGACCTAACCTCAAGGCGGTCGGGATTATTATTTGTCACCAATGAGTACGCCCCATCAAGTATTTTATGAGTACTGCGATAATTCTCAATCAGTACGACACTCTTCATTCCCTCGAAATCACGTTCAAACTGCAGAATATTACTCAAACTTGCCCCTCTCCACTTATAAATACTTTGATCATCATCACCAACTACAACAATATTCTTGTGACCTAGAGCCAAAAGCTTTACCAATTCGTACTGAGCATAGTTGGTGTCCTGAAATTCATCCACCATCACAAATTTAAATCTCCTCTTATACTCGTTCAAGACCGATTCGCGGGTCTTCAAAAGTTTAAGAGCATAATATGTCAGGTCAGCGAAAGTTAAGTAGTTATTTTCGATCAACAGTTCGTGAAATTTCTTATAGGCCATTGCAATTTCCAACATCTTTTCGCGCTCTTCACCCTCCAGGGTCTCGGCATGAACAATATAGGCATCGGGCTCCACAAGCTCATCTCGCAGCTTTCCAAAATGTCCTAAAAGAGAATAGATAAACTTATTTGGATTTCCCAATGGGCGATAGTAGTTAAGCTCAAATTCAAAAATGTTTTTCTTAAAGAAAAACCAAGATTCAACACCGGTCAAAATCTTATACCCGGGATCAAGACCAATCTCCATACCATGGTCCCGCAGCATCCTTTCGCAAAATGAATGAAAAGTTTTAATAAAAATCTCCTCATATCCAAGCTCCATTCCCATATCAACACGCTCAACCATTTCATTCGCGGCCTTTTCCGTAAAGGTCAAAGCCAGGATTTCAGCTGGCCGCGCCAACCCCTCCTTCATCAACCGCACAATCCTAGAAGTAATCACTCTAGTCTTCCCAGTACCAGCCCCCGCAACAATCAAGAGTGGCCCCTCATTATGCTCCAAGGCCTGTTTTTGATTTTCATTAAATTCCATAGTAAAGGAATACTACAAAAAAAGAGCCCTTAAGTTAAGGGCTCTTTCAAAAATAAGTTGATTTTATTACTCAGATGTCTCAGCATCAGTTTCTTCAGTATCGGCTTCCTCAGCATCCTTCGCCTCTTTAGCTTTTTTAGGTTTAGGCTCTTCAGCATCACCATCCATAGCCTTAATTGAAAGACCAACACGATGATCCTTAGGATCAATAGCAATTACCTTTGCAGTAATTTTGTCACCAACTTTCAGGTGAAGATTTGGATCCTCAACATCCTCAGAAGCAATTTCACTAACGTGAATCAGTCCATTGATGTCATCCTCAAGCTTCATAAAAGCACCAAATGGTGTAATACGATTTACGATACCAGAAACTTCAGTACCAACCTCATATTTCTTTGTAGCCTCAATCCATGGATCTGGAGTCAAACGCTTCATAGAAAGGCTGATCTTATCCTTTTCCTTACCAATTACCAATACCTCAACACTTTCACCAAGTTTTCCATAATCATGTGGATTTTTAACATGCCCCCAAGCAATCTCAGAGATATGAACAAGTCCCTCAAGACCATCAAAAGTCACAAATATACCAAATTTAACAATACCACTAATGCTACCCTTAAGTTTGTCTCCAATATTTAATTCTGCAAGTGCCTCTTCACGGTTTCCGTTTTCAGCAGCCTTTTCAGAAAGAATAAGTTTTCCACTTTCTCGGTCAAGATTGATAATATTAACCTTAAGCTCAATACCAACAAGTTTTTGAAGACGAGTTAAGATTTCGCTACTATCAGCACCATCAACACGTGGATAGTGCAACGGAGCAAGTTGTGATACCGGGATAAACCCCTTAATACCATCAACATTAAGTAGAAGACCTCCCTTATTGGCCTCACTAGCAGAAACAGAAATAGCTTTCTTAGTCTCATAAGCATCGGTAAATCTATTCCAAGTTTTTTCTTGACTAGCCTTTCTCAAAGAAAGAACCACAAGACCATCCTCATTTTCATCCTCAAGAATATAAGTTGAGACATTATCACCAACTTTAAGCGTATCTAGAGTATTCATACTATCTCTAGCCTCCTGACCACTAATAATACCGGTGGCGATACCATCAAGATCAACAAGAACGCTATTCTTATTAATACGTACAACCGTACCCTCAACGAGCGTACCTGGGTCTGGAGCTGACATAACGGTCGATGCCGCAACTAGCTCCTCCATGATAGAACTCTCTACATATGAAGTTGACATAAACATTCCCAGTAAGACCATTTTATAAAATATAAGCTCTCTATAAACCAAGCGGTCTCACTAGTTAAAAGCAAAGATTTATACTAGAAAGCAGAGGGATTATAGAGATGAGGTATGGCAATGTCAAGCCTTTACCACGTCCAACCCGGTCCCTTTCGTTACAATATTAAGCTTATCACCATCCACAAATTCACCATCAAGAAATTTGGTGGTCAATGGATCCTCAATATGGTCAGCAATAGCTCTCCTTACAGGGCGAGCCCCATATTTAGAGTCATACCCAAGATCGGCAAGCCTATCAAGTGCATCAGGCGTAATATCAATTGTGATTTTTTTTGATTCAAGACGTTTTTGGAGAACTGCCAAATTTAGCTTAACAATTTTCTTAATATTATCTCTAGTCAAAGCTTTGAATACGATTGTCTTATCAATACGATTAAGGAATTCTGGACGAAAGTGATCCTTTAGATCCTTCAAAACTTCAATTTTTGTTTTTTCAAAATTTGTCTCAGCCTTCTTAGTATCATCAGAGTCAACAGCAAATCCAATCGGTGCAGCACTTTCAGTTAATCTTTTAGCACCAATATTTGAAGTAAGAACAATAATAGTATTTTTAAAGTCAACTTTCCTTCCCTTAGCATCAGTAAGTTCACCATCCTCTAAAATCTGTAATAGCAAATTGAAAACATCAGGATGTGCCTTCTCAATCTCGTCAAAAAGAATTACGCTATAAGGTTTGCGACGTACTGACTCTGTAAGTTGGCCACCGTCTTCATAACCTACATAACCTGCAGTAGCTCCAACTAAACGAGAAGCATTATGCCTCTCCATAAACTCACTCATGTCAATTTTAATCAAAGCATCAGGATCATTGAAGATTTCCTCTGCCAAAGCCTTTACTAGCTCTGTTTTACCAACGCCAGTAGGCCCCATAAAAATAAAAGAACCAATTGGCCTTTTGGCATCAGCAAAACCTGCACGAGACCTACGAACAGCCTTGGAAACAGCTTCAACAGCTTCAACCTGCCCTACAATGCGCTTCTTTAAAGTAGCCTCAAGAGCCTGAAGCTTTGTAATATCATCCTTAACCAAACGAGTGACAGGAACCCCAGTCATCGCAGAAACAATCTCAGCAATATTGTCTTCAGTAACTTTTTTACGCTTAGATCTAGGAATTTTTACAATTTTTTGCTCCTCAATTAGCTTCAAAAGATCAATTTCCTGATTTCTAAGATCGGCAGCCTTCTCATAGTCTTGACGAGAAACGGCAGCCTCCTTTTTCTTGATGACCGTAGTCAGTTTTTGCTGCAATTTTTTAATCTTGGTATTGTCAGTTTTTGCCTTCAATCTCTTCTTTGCAGCAGCCTCGTCAATCAAATCAATTGCCTTGTCTGGCAAATACCTATCGTTAATATATCTTTTTGATAACTCAACAGCAGCTACCAAGGCCTTATTAGTGATCAAAAGATTGTGATGATCCTCAAATGATTCACGAATCCCTCCTAGAATCTCCAAAGTCTCAGCCGGGCTAGTTTCCCCAACATTTACAGATTGGAAACGCCTCTCTAGGGCAGCATCTTTTTCAATACTTTTTCGATATTCAGTAGTTGTAGTTGCTCCAATAACCTGAACCTTCCCCCTTGATAAAGCCGGTTTTAGAATATTAGCAGCATCCAAGCTTCCTTCAGCACTACCAGCACCCATAACAGTATGTAATTCATCAATAAACAAAATCACATTGTCTTGCGACATAACCTCTTCAATAATTTGTTTAATCCTTTCTTCAAATTCACCACGATATTTAGTACCAGCAACGACAGAAGCCATAGATAATGAAAGAATTCTTTTATCAAGCATGTTCTCAGGCACCTCCTCTCTAGCGATCGCAAGAGCCAGCCCCTCACACACAGCAGTTTTACCAACTCCAGATTCGCCAATCAAAACAGGATTATTCTTAGTTTTACGAGAAAGAATACTAATCATCCTTTCAATCTCCTTGCTACGCCCAATAATCGGATCAATCCCACCATTGCGAGCCTCTTCAACTAGATCATCTGTAAAGTAATCCAAGGCAGGAGTACTTGAAGATTTTTTTTCAGGATCAGTTTTTTTCTTTTTATAAGTTTCCTTCTGTTGACCGGATAAAACACCCTGCAGTCCAGTCAAAAAGAATTCAATTGGATTCATCTGTGAAGATTTTTGCCCCTCAGTATCAGCCATAGCTGTACCACCTTCCTTAGGCATCTCCTTAGCTCTCTCAAAAATTTCCAAAATCTGCTCCTTGACATCAGCAGGGGAGACTTTCATGTTCTCCAAAATCACTGTAGCCGCAGTATTGTCTTGCGAAACAAGTGACAATAATAAATGCTCAGTACCAACGAAAGAGTGATCAAAATCATGAGCAGACTTTACAGACTCTTCAATAACTTCACGAGCAAATCCACTAAGACCACCAGATTTGTCAGCAGTAGATGTGCCAGTAATAGCACTCCTTCCAACCGTTTTTAAAACAAGGTTTACATTTTCCAGGGAAACACCAAAATTAAGCAAGACAGATGCCCCAAGAGAATTTTCTTGAGCTAAAATTCCCATCAAAAGATGCTCCGTTCCTACATAACTAAGATTTGCATCCTTAGCTTTCTCCTGTGCAACAACCAAAGCCCTTTTGGCTTCTTTTGTAAATCTATTAAAGTATGTTTCGTTATTAAGCATAAATATTTATTTTTATTAATCAATACATTCTACCATAAAAGTGCCTAACTTATAAAGACTCCCTAACTAATTAAGCTTTACGGAAACCGCAATTACGGTTTTATATTACTTAGCACTCCTAATTATAGAGTGCTAAACCTTATAAAGTCAAACACTTTATCTCTCAATCGAGTTAATACTCAGAGCCATTGCCACCAAGAGGTCTTCATAGGCCTTAGGGCCAGATAAGCGAAAATTCAAGTCAGCAACAGAAAGATGTATAACAATATTTCCCCCGGGACGAGTGACATACAGGTCTCTCCCTGCAACAGTTTTTTTACCACCCTTAGAGTAAGAACCAGCAATTACATCTAAGCTCAGCAGCTCGTTGTCATCATCAACAGAACTATCACTAAAAGCGTAGTGATGAAGCACTCCGCTGTCACCATGTGTAAAACCAGCATAATACCAACTTGCAGGGTATGAGGCACCAAACTTGTAAGGTAGGCTTTCAAATGAAGTCATCTCAAATTTACTAGCAAACTCATCATTTTTGTCACCAGATTCTACAGCAGAAACCTTTTTCTCAATAATTTCCTCTACTAAAACCTCAGGCACCCCATCAATATCAACACCAGGATTATCACTATCACCAACTGTAAAACCCGTAAATCTAAAACTCTTAATCATAGAATTAAATTGATTCTTCCTTTTCATATCCAAGTTGTCAAAAGGTCTAAAGGTAATGGTATAAACCAAACCATTACGATAAAGCTGATATTTTTCAGAGCCACTAGGTAGCTCAAAATGCAAAGCACTTAGACCATCTGGGCCAATAAGCCTGAGATAAGAATCAAAATCACTCAACTCAAACCCCTCCGAAAGAAAATAAGCCTGAATAGGAGTGTCGCTTTCCCCGTCTTCCGCGAGCGTGGGCGAATAGGGGAATAGTGCCTGCCTAATAGTCACAGAGTCGCCATCAATAGATTCAAAAACAACAGAATCAATACTTTCAGCCACAGTCCAATCATTAAAATAACTCAGTTTAAAACCAAAATCGCTATTTGCATAGCTAGTCAATTCTCCAGCACTAACCTCCTCCTCAACCAAAACCTCAACAACAGAAACGCCAGTTACATCCAAAATTTCTCCATCAGGTTTTCCTAATATCTGAACCTTGTTACCAAGATACCTTCCGCTGGACAAGTTTAATGAGACACTCCGGAGCATAAAAATTTGATCCCCAGCTACCAGGAGGTGGGTCCCATCATACTCATCATTAGGAGCCTGCTCAATCAAGACACCGGTCTCAGTGACAATCTCTGGTTCAGCCTTAAAGGAGCTGCAACCGCTAAGGACAAAAATAGACATCATAACAAACAAAACAACGCTTTTTCTTAATTTAATCATATGTAATATTAATAACTTTTATTATTATACAAAAATACCAAAAAAAAGCAATAGTTGGCTTACGAAAGGGAAGTACTACAATTCCCTTCCTGTCATGGCACTCAAGTGTCGGTAGGCGCGAGTTGTAACAGTCCTACCACGTGCAGTGCGCTCTAAAAATCCAACCTTAATCAAGAAGGGCTCATAAATATCCTCAACAGTAGATTGCTCCTCAGATATCGCTGCAGAAAGAGTGTTAAGTCCAACAGGGCCACCATTAAATTTATCAATAATAACCGCCAAAATTTCTCTATCCACATGGTCAAGGCCCAAATGGTCTATACCCAAAGCGCTCAGAGCCTTAGGAAGCACAACCTCATCAACAACATCATATCCCTTAACTTCCGCAAAATCTCTCACTCTCTTTAGCAGCCTATTTGCAATACGCGGGGTCTGCCTAGAAGGTTTTGCCAGCATTTTGGCAGCCCCATCCGTAATTTTGCAATTCAGCAAGCCCGCAGAGCGCTTAATTATTCCGGTCATTTCATCATCACTATAGAATTGTAATTTTAATAGATTGCCAAATCTACTACGCAAAGGCCCCGAAAGCATACTAAGCTTAGTAGTAGCCCCTATCAAAGTAAATTTTGGTAAATTAATCCTCATGTTACGAGCCGATGGACCCTTTCCAATAATAATATCAATTCCAAAATCCTCCATCGCCGTATAAAGCACCTCTTCAACAACAGGTTTAAGGCGGTGAATCTCATCAATAAACAAAATGTCGCCTTCCTCAAGATTGCTAATAATTGAAGCAACATCCCCCTGTTTTTCTAGTGCTGGCCCTGAAGTAACCTTAAAACCAACCCCAAATTCACTCGCAATAATACTAGCTAGAGTAGTTTTTCCAAGCCCGGGGGCCCCATGCAGCAAAATATGATCCAAAAAATCACTGCGCTTTTTTGCAGCTTCAATAGAGATTTTCAAATTATCCTTTGCAGCACTTTGCCCCAAATACTCATCAAACCCCTTCGGCCTTAACTGATTCTCAAATGCACTAAGATCTCCAACTTTGGGAGAAACAATACGCTCCAAATTTTCAGCTTCACTTTCAATCATTACTGTTTCTTTAAATGATAGATAAACCTCCTTATCTCCTCTGGATCAGGCGCCTCAGAAAACTCAATCGTGATATAAGAAGAAGCCGTATCAAGACGCAACATCCCATAATCAAATAGCCACAAACTCGCTAAAACCCCATTTTCCTCAGTTTGAATATCCTGGATGTCATCAATATATGCCTCAGCCTCATCCTTAATAGTTAAATATCTCCAATTAATAAAAACAACACGCTCACTAGTAATTACTAGCTTATCGAGCCAATAAATTAAAGATACATAAATAATCACAAGTGAAAATAAAACAAATATTCCGACCTGTAACGAAAAAAACTGAGTAGTAGTCAATGACGATTGAAAAAAATAAGAAAGAAAGAAAAAAGGAAATGCCCCAACAAACACCTTAAGCATGTCATAAACGAAAGGAGTTGGATGGTGATGATAAATCCTCAATATTTCTTCCCCTTCACGTAAATCCATAAAATCAGTAATATACTTTTAATTGTAAAAACATTCTAAGCCCATGCGCAACTATTTTCAAGCACCCTGGAGTCTAAAAGATCTACTTATAATTCTAACAGCCTCTATTGCCCTTACCATAGGCACTCACTTAGCAATCAGCTATTTTGGATTTTCCCCAGAATCTTTAACGAAACAGCAGTCCATCAATATACTTTTAGGTCTCGCAACCCAATGGATCATAATAATGACCCCCTTACTATTTCTAACCGCAAAGAAATTTAAAATAACCTGGGGAAGTTTTGGCTTTAAAAAAACACCACTACTAAAAAGTATCAAACTAGCAGCCAAAGGGTACCTCCTATTTTTAGCAATAGGCTTAGTCATAAGTATCTTCATGATCTATACAGAAATAAGGATCCCAGGATATCAAATTCAAGAACGTGTTCTACCACTGTTTGGTTCAGAACCCCTTAGTATGATAATTGCCGGCATTGCAATTATCATCATAGCCCCAATCGTAGAAGAAATATTTTTCCGTGGCTTCATATTGAGAACATTAGCTAACCACATGAAACCAATTTATGGCAGCATTATAACGGCACTACTATTCGCAATCCTCCATTTTCAGTTTAGTAGCATCATTCCAATTTTTATTTTGGCCTTAATCATTAATTCGCTAGTACTTAAGACTAAATCGATCTGGACATCAATCATCTTTCATTCATTTAACAACGCACTGGCCTTCATCGTCGAAGTCCTGATAATAACAAACAAGATACCATTTGAGAATGTGATTTAAGCAATAATCCAAAAAAGTCCTATTGCAAAAAGTGCCTCAAAATAGTATAAAACCCAAGTCCAATCAACATGGCAACACAATACGCCCGAGTAGCTCAGCTGGATAGAGCAGCGCCCTTCTAAGGCGAAGGTCACAGGTTCGAATCCTGTCTCGGGTACCATTTAAAAAATCAGCCATTCGGCTGTTTTTTTTAAAATAATTCCTCCGAGACGGATGAGAAGTTTATGCCGGGAGGGCTTTAAAGGCCGGCGCGGTGAATCCTGTCTCGGGTACCAGAAAAATCGCAAAGCGTATTTTTCCTTGCAAGCAAGTACGTTAGAATTTTTGACAAACGATGTCGCGGCTAGCGCAAAGAAATTTAGTAGAAAGCCTAGAAAACCCTTTAGTCGCCCTTAGACAACAAATCAGCAGTCTCCTGACCAATAACCTCTCGCTGCACATCAATAAATTCAGACTCATTATAAACCTCAGAATCAGTAGTCGTAACTGTACCAGGAGCAGAAAACTTAGTAAGCCTTCCATTCATCCCCACCCATTCAACCTTGGAAGAAAGAGCCTCAATCCTGGCCTGCAAAGCCTTAGCCTCTTTAAGAAGGATGTCATGAAGAGTTGGGTTAGAAGCCAAATACCCCATAGCATCAAACCCCATTTGTGGCTGCATTCTAAAAACAGAAAATGCCTGACTAATTGGATCAAAAGTCAAAACAATAGGCTGGCCATTACGTATTCGATTGTCTAATGGACTGTTTGACCAAAAAAATGTATCCAAAATAAGATTCATACCCATCATCTTCAATGGAACTTTCATAGGTTGATTCCTCATTCCACCTTGGTTTAAAGAAAATGAAACCATAAAGCCAGCGACACCATTACCAGTTTGCTGCTCAAAATATCTAGCACTAATAGGCACATCTGAGCGCAAAACCAAATTTATATTATGAGGATTGAAATCCCGAATCCAAGGTTTATCTGATAAAAGAGGGGATTCATCAGTAGTATGACGAACAGGAAATTTGCCAAACAATGGATTGCTACGATGATATGGAGGTGTCAAATCAAGTTCAAACCTAGCAAGCTCCTTTTGAATAAAAGTACGACCATGATGCCCCCAAATACCCAAGGCATCAGGCCCCTGACTAACCCCAGCAGCAAAGCCATTCTGCTCCAATTCAACAGCCAACAAGACTGAGGCATCAAAACAGTCCCAACCATCAGACGGACTAGTCCCAGCACGAGCAATTACTAAATTTTCCTGATCATCAACTGCAAGCGGCAAATTAAAAAGCCCAAACTTTTCCAGCGGCAACTTATCCCTCATTCTCTCCATAGCCTCCATCGCGGTAACTTTCTCAGCATTAGAAAATTCCGCAAAAAAATACTTATCAACAGTCGCAATTGTAGCAGCCACACCAGTAGCAGCTACTCCAGCACCAAGTGCACGCACTAAAAACCTTCTCCTAGACGTATACTCACCACCCTCATTTTCAGGACGACGCAAAGACATGGCAAAAACAATTAGACCATACTATAGCAGCATTACGCCAGTAAGTCAATAGCTCCACTCTTACTTCATCACCTTCATCAAATTATAGATTGCATAGGCAACTTCGCCTCTGCTCATTCCTTTGGAGGCTTCCATTTTTCTTACATTTGCATCAATTACACCAACACTCTTTGCGTAAACAACATATGGCGCATACCAGTCATTAGCAGACACATCATCAAACGTTGAAGCATCCGTAATTGGCTCAACATTTACACCCATGCCAGCAAGCAAAATCTTATAAAATTCAGCTTTATTAACCTGTTTATTTGGTTTAAAGGTACCATCTTTATAGCCATCAACGATCTTCTTCTTGTAAGCAGTATAAAGGTATTTTGAATACCAACCATCACCAGAAACATCAGAGAAAGGCAAACTACCACCCTTTAAAGACACTTTAACACCCTCAAGAATAAACTTTAACGCTTCAACACGGCTAACAGTTTTTGCAGGCTTAAAAGTACCATCAGGATAGCCACTAACAACGCCCTTATTAACTAAATAGACGACGGCTTCATAATACTTACTCCCTTTAGAAACATCAGGAAAACTAACCTCAGAAGCAGTATCAACAATATCAAAATTATCTGAATAGAAAACCTCATTTCCAATTTCTACCTTTAATTTATCGCGCCCCTCAAGCATGTTATTAAACCCTCCCTCATACTCAAGATCAGAATCAAGTTCTCGACTAGTAATTATTGCAGAATCAAGAGTGAAATTCCCACGGTAAGAACTAACAATGACCTCACTAATAGTTCTACCCCAAAGTTCTCCGTATTGATCTCTCAATTTTATGACAAACTTTCCACCCTGGCTAGCATAATAGCTATCTAAAATTTCAAAATCGACAGTCAAAACAGGATCAGCCTTCACAGGAGTTTCAACAACCGGTTCCTCAACAATCGGTTCCTCAACAGCAACAATTTCAACAACCGGTTCCTCAACAATCGGTTCTTCAACAATCGGTTCTTCAACAACCGGTTCTTCAACAACAACAGCAACCTCCTCAATAATAGGTTCCTTCTCAGTAACAACATCAACATAAGAAGATGCCGTTACCCCCTCTGCCTCATTATTAGTAACAATAGCAGAGCTTTCATTAAAATACTTCTGGACATACATCATAGGATTAACAGTTGTGGCATAGCCCTTGTCTCTTCCTAAACCAGCATTAATTGCCTCAAAAAAGTTTAAACCGGCTTCATTACTTTCTTGCCAATCAAATGGCCAAAACGGATGCCATGGAGCCTCGTCATTATCAATCTGAAAATGAAGATGAGGCGTAGTAGCAGTACCAGTACGGCCAGAAAGCGCAATCTGTTGTCCTTTTACAACTACATCACCCTTTTCAACCAGAATTCCACTCAAATGAGAATAAGAAGAGTAATAAGTCTCCTTCACATTTTCATTGTTAAATGAGGGAACATTATTATGCTGTACAACAATATGATAGCCAAAACCAGAATTAATTTTCTTAGTTTTGATTACCGTTCCATTTGCAATTGCAAAGATTGGAGTACCAACTGGGACCTTGATATCAACAGCAGCATGCGAACCACCACCCTCAACACCATCAAACTTGTAGTTCCCCATATATGGAACAGAATAAGTAATTTTAGCATTTCTAAGAGCATTAGCATTAGCATCACTCCAACTCATACCATTAGTATCAGTCGAAAATTTATTAGGCTCATACTTTGGTATATCAATCAAACTACTACTATCCAAACTAGAATAAGGCAAATTCTTCTTCTCAGCACCCAAATGCACATAGTCAGGCACCTTCTTAATCGGCAATACGGTCCCGTCAAAGGGAGCGTGCTCAGGGAAGCCAAAGAGACTTGCCATAAAAGAGCTTGGATTAACGTCATTAAAGTAAACCGCAGTAGAAGTTACAACGGTTAATGCAAGAAGCAAGAAAGACTGTAAATACTTTTTTGAGCGGATATTTTTTAACATTTGTATTTATATTTGTTTTAATAGATTATATTATTATACCAAATTTATCTCCAAAAATCAACAGATGGTAGTTACAAAAAGCACCAAAGAAACCGAAGCATTAGCAAAATCATTAGTACCCAAAATAAAAGGCGGGAAAATAGTTTGCCTATATGGAGACCTAGGCAGTGGCAAAACCACATTTTCCAAAGCACTAGGTGAAGGGCTTGGGATAGAGAAATTCTCAATAAAAAGCCCCACCTATACCTACATGCGGGAATACCCTGGCAATATCTACCACATAGATCTATATAGAATACAAGATGCTGACGAGCCACTTGCTCAAGAAATTGCCGAATTATTTGAAAATCCCCGGAACATTATAATAATTGAGTGGCCAGAACGCCTAGAACAATACTTACCAGTAGAAAGAATAAACATCTGCCTAGAGTATATAGACGAAAATTCCCGCAAAATATCAATAAATGAATTATAAAGAAGTCTACAAAAAGTTCAGAGTGCCCAAGCACGTAATTGCTCACATGCAGCAGGTAAAAAACGTCTGCGCAATATTAAGCGACGCCTTAATTAAAAAAGGCCACAGACTCGAAAAAGGTCTAGTTTTAGAAGCCGCTGCCATTCATGACGCCCTTAGAGTTTGCGATTTTAAAGAATTCATTCCCGAAAAGTTCCCACAATCATTCACTGAAGATGACCTCAAAATATGGCTGGACCTCAGAAAAAAATACGGCAAAATTGGCCACTCAAAAGCATTGGGACAAGTACTACGAGAAATAGGGGAGCCCCAATTAGCAAACCTAGTGGAAAAGCACGATTTTCTTCAAATCGACAACCTCCATACTTGGGAAGAAAAAACAATATACTACGCTGACAAAAGAGTCGATCAAGATAGAATAACTCCACTACTGGAACGTCTAAAAAAAGGCAAAGAGCGCAACGTTCGCACGCCACAAGAAGAGGAAAATCACATACAAATAACTAAAAAAATCCTTGCTCTTGAAAAGGAGTTCACAGACGAACTAGGAACACTACCAATCTAAAAACCGTCACTAAAAAAGGAGTAATCCCCCGTAAAGGATGCAGCCTGAACAACCTCCTCCTCTTGATCATTGGTTGCAAGCACAGAGTCGGTCATTTTTTGAGCAACTAAAAAGTTCCTATAATTGCGAGAAGAAATAATTTCATTTAAACGATCTCTTGTCTGTGGACCAAAAACGCCAGAACCAATTTCCTCGACAGAAGCTACAATATCCTGAGACTGCTGAAATTTATACACAGCATGCTCAGTAAGCTCATCAAATACACCATCTAGTGGGCCCTTATAAAAGTTTAACTGCTTAAGATGCTTCTGCAGCGCTAACACCTTAGAATTGCTTACACCGCGAGATAAAGTGCTAGACAGCTTGACTGCCAAGTCAATATCTTCAACAGCGACAGGTTCAATAGATTCTTCAACAGCCACCGCCAAATCTACATCAACAGAAGGTTCAATATTGGAGCAGTCATTAGGTACTGCCTCACTAGGATCATAATCCCCAATTGTCACCTGATCAGCAATTGAATCATTCACACCATAAACTGTAACATCAATTGTTCGCTTACCCCAGTTTAACGCCCTCCTGAGCCCCTTGTCGCCATATCCCATCCAAACATCAAGACGATCAAATGCATGATTACGTACCCCAGCATTTACAATAGCGCCACCACGATCATGAACAGAAACCATTCCTAAATCAGGAATATACATCTTAGTGCCGAAAGGGTAATTCCTTGGCGCAGCAATCATCCCAGGGTAGACAGGAGTACCATCAGCCCCATTAGTGCCACGGCCATTCAGTCTTATATCAGAATCATAACTACCAGTTACGTACCTATTTTGACAAGGTAAAGGGGAGTAATATGCAGATATAATAAAGGTCTGAGCCATTGGAAATTGCAAACCAGCAACATCATCATCAAAATCATCCGCTTCTGCCAGAACACCATGGAACGAATCAAGCGGTGTAGCAGTTAGTACCAAAAGGAAAATAGAAATTACACTAACAAGAATTCTTTTAAGTCTATACATTTTTGTTTTTGTTTTATTTTTATCATTTCATTATACCACAAAAAGGACCTCTTGTCATAAAACAAGCACTTGCCAAAAAGTAGTAACTATTTTCTAATTAAAAACCTAAATTGCTCCGATTCTCCTCAAAATTTCCCTATCAACAAACTCTCTATCCCGTCCATACTTCAAGCGAGACAATTGCTTATAAGCTTCAGCAGCCTCCTTGTCACCCTCTTCGGTATAAGGATTCAAAGGAATAATTGAGAATGGGCGGCTAGGCTGAGTATCAATAGAAAGCTTCATCACAGCTTTATATTTATCAATATTAACTAAATCCTGATCACTAAACACAGGCGCCATCTCCTTAGCCATTGGCTCCGCATCCTGGGCACCAATCTTATAACACATCATCGTACCAACGTTGCCAAAAACGGCATCTTTCAAATTAACCCCCTTACTCTTACCACCTCCACCACCGTCATCAATCTGCGCCAAATACTGATGCGCAATATTTAGCCCCAGGCGATACTTACGCGCCTCGGAAAGAATCACTTCAATACTCTCAGTAACATAGTTTTGGAACTCATCGATATAGAGGAAAAAATCCTGTCTCTCCTCTTTGGTTTGCTTTTGCCTCTTTAAAGCAGCCATCTGAATTTTCTGCACAATAATCAAACCAAGCAATTTAGAATTAATTTCACCAACAGAACCCTTTGAAAGATTCATTAAAAGAATCTTTTTTTCATCCATCACCTTTGCAAAATTAAAGGCTGACTTTGCCTGCCCAATAATATTCCTCATCATCGTATTAGTCACAAATTGCCCAAACTTAGCTGCAAAATAGGGGATCATTTCCTGTTTCTCACGAGCTCCAGTCTTGGCCATTTGGTGATCCCAAAATGAGGCTACAATAGGATTCTTAATATGCTGCCTCTTAAGCTTAGCAAAATCATCATCTGTAAATAGGCGCACAATATCAGTAAGTGCACCACCAGCTGGATCAGACATCAAAGTCAAGCAACCATTACGGAAATAATCCTGAATACGTGGACCAAATACCTCCTCGTCAAAAAGCTTAATCATAATATTCATCGCATCTAAAGCTACCAACTCAGCTTCCTCCCAATTATCAGCCTCCAAAATATTTAGGCCCAGAGGTCTATCCATATCAGAAGGATCAAAATGAATTACATCATCCGCCCTCTCTCTAGGAATAAATGGCAAAATGTCTTCAATCAAAGAACCATGCGGATCAATCACACAAAGACCATCACCATTCTTAAGGTCCTGACGAATCATTACCTGTAATATAGAGGACTTACCGGTACCAGTCTGCCCAATCACGTAGAAATGCCTAAAACGATCCTCTCGCTTCATTCTGATTTCAGTTTTCTCTCCACGATAAATATTGTGTCCCAAAAGAATACCATCCTTAGGAATATTTGCCGGAGGCGGTACAATTTTATATTCCTGCCAAGCGATACAAGGGTACTTATTAAATCTAATATTAGGAATATGAAATAGCGAGGCCAACTCTAACGAAGAAAGCAAAAGTCGCTCCCTCTGAAACCATTGAAAAATACCACGTCTAAAATTGCGAAAAATATAATTACTGATCAAATAGCGACTACTATGCCAACGTGTGTACTCCAAAGTATTACCATTTGCGGAATTAAATTGCGCAAATGAATTCCTCATTGTAACCAAATTAGTATGAGCCTCTTGCTTAGTAGCTGAAGAAGACACCAACCTAATAATAGACTCAAAACCAGGTTTAGAATTTTTTTGCTCCATAGACTTAACTTCCTCGTCCGTAATAGGAGTAGTTCGGTCATTAGTCTGCTGACCCTGTTGGGCCACAGCATCTCCATGAAACAGTAGCCCAAACAATGCAGCAAACCAGCTCAAAGGGTTATACCAGGCGAAACCAGCACCACCTTTATTTTGAAAAATCTTATCAGCCTCCTTGCGCCCTTTTGCTTGCCAACCATCCTTCTTAGGCCGGATCATTATTTGAATAACAGCGCCATCATCAACGCCAACCTTAGAAAGCGAATTAACCAAGTTGTTCAAGGGGTCCACATTCATCTGCTCATATGATTTCAAAGCGTACCAATATGGCTTAGAAGGCACCATGTATGCAGAAGCTACCTCACAATTGGGTTTGAAAATATTATAATCATCTCTCTGCTCAACATAAATCTCCGGATAAAACGCTGTTAATTGCTTCTCAATAATGGGCTGTAATTCCCGTGGACAAACAACAAAAAAATGAACCTGCCCTTCCAGAACAGCCATTTCAAATGAAAGAAAGTCCTGCGCCTTAAAAATTTTATACCACTCCTTTGTATACAAACTATGCAAAGAATCAAAAACTTGAGTCATCACACCGCAAGCAATTTCCTTAAAGTCTTTTTGTGTAGAATACTGCTCACCCTCAACTTCACGATCTTCCTTAGATTGTTTCTTTGGCACCCTAATCTCCAGAAAAACCATATTCAAAGAACGTTCTAGATTCATTTTAAACCTAAAATATCGCAGCGCAGCAACAATCAACGCCCCGGAGGCCAAAACAATCAACGAAATCTTAAGCCAAAGATACATTATGAATGAGATTACAAATTACTCGTCAATATCAACCTTAATGTGCAACTCCGCAACCTGCTCATCAGGCATAGTAGAAGGTGCACCCAACATCAAATCTTTTGCCTTTTGATCCTTAGGGAAAGCAATAACTTCGCGAATATTAGGTTCATCCGCAAAAATCATTACTAAACGATCAAGACCCCAGGCAATCCCTCCATGAGGTGGAGGTCCAAACTTAAATGCTCTAAGCATATGGCCAAAACGATGCTGAGCATCCTCCTTACTAATGCCTAAAGTTTCAAAAACCTTACTCTGCACTTCACCGTCATGAATTCTAATTGATCCACCACCAATCTCTACACCGTTCAACACGATATCATAAGCCAAGGCCAAAGCATTTTCGGGATCAGATGCAAATTGCTCAGAATCCTTTGGAGACGTAAATGGGTGATGCATGGCAGAAACAGCACCTGTATCCTCATTTTTCTCAAACATTGGAAAATCCTTCACCCAACAAAAAGCAAACAAATCCTCATCAAGCAGCTCCAGATTTTTAGCAGCAGCTAAACGAACACGCCCAAGCGCATTACAAGCAGTCACAAAAGTATCAGCTGCAAAGAAAACAATATCACCGACCTTAGCATCAACCCTCTCCAAAATAGCAGCAACTTCTTCCTCCTTAAAAAACTTTACAATAGGGGACTTTAGCCCAGCCTCTTCAACAACAATATAGGCAAGACCTCTAGCTCCATAGATTTTAGCGATTTCAGTAAAATCATCGATTACTTTACGTGTAAATTTAGCTCCACCCTCCACTCTCAAGGCTTTTACAACACCACCAGCCTCAATAGCTCCACTAAACACACTAAAATTACAATCAGCAGCAATATCAGAAACATCAGAAAGTGGCATATCAAATCTCAAATCTGGACTATCAAGACCATAAAGATTCATCGCCTCGTCATATGTAAGTACAGGAATAGGCTCCTCCCTAATTTTCTTATGAGGAGCAAATTTCTTAACAAGTTCCAAAATAAGCCCTTCATTAATTTTCATAATTTCATCCTCAGTCACAAACGAAAGCTCCATATCCAACTGAGTAAATTCAGGCTGCCTATCTCCACGCTGATCCTCATCACGGAAACATCTAGCAATTTGGAAATAGCGATCAAACCCAGCAACCATCAAAAGCTGTTTAAGCTGCTGCGGAGACTGTGGCAAAACATAAAAAGAGCCAGGATAAATACGAGACGGTACCAAATATTCACGACTTCCTTCGGGAGTACCTTTGATCAGAATAGGAGTCTCAATTTCCAAAAAGTTATCTCCGTCAAGAAAATCTCTAATATGTTTAATTATTTTTGAGCGCATAATAATATTATTGCGCATCTTGTCACGCCTCAGATCCAGGTAACGATAGGTTAAACGTAAATCCTCAGAAATCTCAGTATCAGAATCAATTTCAAATGGGGGAGTAAGCGAACTGCTTAAAACCTCAGCCTCAGTCACAAGTACCTCAATTGCCCCAGTTGTCAAATTTTTGTTAGCATTATCACCAGGTCTTAAGCGAACTTTTCCAGTAATTTTAATAACAAATTCACCCCTTACACTATCCATCACATTATGGGCATCACTAAACTTTACAGGATCAGAAACAATCTGAGTAAGTCCATAACGGTCACGCAAATCAATAAAAATCACCCCACCATGATCACGACGGCGATGCACCCAACCGGATAGCACAACCTCCTTATCGATGGCCTTATCTGTTAAATCGTTACAAGTATGAGTTCTATACATAATTATTCTTTAAAAATCCTATCAATCTTAACAAATCACGCTTTTGTAAGTAAAGAGTCAATCTCCTTTTTTAAAGAATCATTAACCTCAACACCAAAAGGCAGCTTAATATGCTTCTTAGCTGAAGATATGAAAAGCTCAACTGGCGTAGCACCCTTATTGCGCATCAGTAAGTCCTTCAAGGTCTTCATCACATCTGGTGAGATATCCGAAGGAATCTTGATTTCATAAGAATCAACAACATCCTCTTCCTCCAAAAGATCGTCCAATAATGGAACAAAAATTCCAGATTTGTCATTTTCTTCAAATTCGCCAGATTCCTTGGCATTTAAAATCATAGTTTCTACCGATAAAACCTTAGCCGCATCACAAATCAATTGGTAATTACCTCGACGATCATCAAGTCGACCACTACAAGAAATAACCACATCATCAGCCAGCAAATTACCAAATTGAGCAAAAGCCTTAGTAAACATAATTGCACTAACCCTTGCGCCTAAATCCTCCAAAGTGAAGGTGCACAAATACGTACCAGACTTGGTCATCAATCTCCGAAAATCCGAAATAATACCTACAACTTTAACCGGTTTTTCAAGATGCTTCTTGGTTAAATTGCCAATCGAATTAGCCTTTTTAGAGATATATCGCTTGAGCCCCCTTAATGGATGTCCAGAAACATACATTCCTAAAAATATTTTCTCATACTTTAGGTTTTCCATCGGAGTAGCCTTCGGAACGTCTACCAATAAAAGATCATTAACATGAGAATCGTCAGAGTCGAGTCCCCCAAAAAGTGACTCCTGCCCATTACTTTCAAGATCCTTGATAGACTTTGCAAAGCGGGCAATCTCAGAATAGTTTTCAGCTATCTGGCGCCGATCTCCAAATTCATCAAGAGCACCACTATAAGCCAAAGCCTGAATCGATTTTTTATTCAAAGTTTTAGCAGGAAGACGTTTGGCCAAATCAGAAAGCGAGACAAAAGGCCCTGCTTTTCGAGCATCAACAATTTCAGAAATAGGGCCATCACCAAGTCCCTTAATCGCCAAGAGACCAAACCGGATAGCCTTCTCGTTGATAACAGTAAACTTATCAAATGATTCATTAATAGATGGTGGCAAAACATCGATTCCCATCTCACTACATTCTTTAATACCTAGTACCACTTTTTCAGTATTACCCTGATTACTGCAAAGTAGAGACGTCATATACTCAATTGGATAGTTTGCCTTTAAATAGGCAGTCTGGTAGGCGATTAGTCCATAGCAAACCGCATGCGCCTTGTTAAATCCATATCCAGCAAACGGCTCCACAACCTTTTCAAAAACTTCTTTTGCAAATTTTTCCTTATGTCCAGAGGCAACAGCACCTTGAATAAACTTTTCACGCTGCTTTGCCAAAAGTTCCGGGATTTTTTTCCCAACAGCCTTACGCAAAAGATCAGCCTCTCCCAAAGAAAATCCCGCAAAGTCACGAGCAAGCTGCAAAATTTGCTCCTGATAAACAGCAACTCCATAAGTTGATTCAAGAATAGACTTAAATGACTCATCAAGATACTTAACGCTTTCAGGGTTATGTTTTCCCTTAATATAACTAGGAATCCATTCCATAGGACCTGGTCTATACAGAGCTCCCATAGCCACAATGTCATTAAAATCAGTAGGCTTAAGATCCTTTAAGTATCGTTTCATTCCGCCAGATTCAAGCTGAAAAACTCCAGTAGTGTCTCCTGCCTGAAGCAATTCAAAAGTTTTAGGATCATCCATCGGAATAGAGGCAATGTCTATTTTTTCACCCTTCATCCTTTCTACAATTTCCTCAGTCATTTCAATAACAGAAAGATTTCGGAGACCCAAAAAATCCATTTTCAAAAGCCCCAAGTCCTCAAGAGGACCAGCAGAAAACTGAGTCACAATTTCACCACCTCCCGAAGCTCCATGCTGCAAAGCAGTATACTCAGTTAAAGGCTTTTCAGAAATTACTACTGCACAGGCGTGAGTTCCTACATGCCGCACTGTTCCCTCAAGCTGCTTAGCGTAATCTAAAAGTACCTTAGCCCTAGGGTCCTTCTGATAAATTTTGCTCAATTCGTGGTCATCAACTATCGACTCTTCTAGGCGAGCATTTTTCCCCAAAACTGGCATTGGGATAGTCTTTGCCAAGGTATCAACCTCAGCATATGGATAACCCAAAGCACGGCCTACATCTCTGACAGCAGCCCTAGGAGCCATAGTCCCAAAGGTCAAAATCTGAGCCACATTTTGACGCCCATATTTTTGAACCACATAATCAATAACTTCATCGCGCCGAGTATCAGCAAAGTCGATATCAATATCAGGCATACTGATACGCTCAGGATTCAAAAAACGCTCAAAGAATAATCCATAGCCAATTGGATCCACATCCGTAATACCAAGAGACCAGGCAATAATTGAGCCAGCAGCAGAACCACGACCTGGACCAACAACAATATTTTTATCCCTAGCGTATTGAACAAAATCAGCAACAATCAAGAAATAAGTATCAAAGCCCATTTTATTCACTGTCTCTAACTCAAAGCTCAAGCGCGCAAAATACTCCGGAGGAACTTCTTTCCCCTTAAAGCGCTTATCTAGACCCCTTCTGCAACACTCCAGCAAAAATTGTTTAGCATCCATCCCCTTAGGCGTATCAAATGATGGAATAAGATTAGTCTCAAAATCAAAATCAATATTGCACATATCGGCCACCTTCAAAGTATTCTCCAAAGCCTGAGGCGTGTCCTTAAAGGAATTCCTTAGATCATCAATAGCTCTAATTGAAAAATCACCCGTATAGCGCATCCTATTCGTGTCATTGACCGTAGATCCTGTTTGAATACAAAGCAAAACATCATGGGCCTCACGATCCTCCGGTCGGGGATAGTGGGAGTCATTGGTTGCCACCAATTCCAGATCATATTCCTTGGCAAGTTTCTTAAGGCGTTCATTTACCAAAATCTGATTTTCAAAAAGCGGATGATCCTGAATTTCTAAAAAATAATTCTCTTTACCAAAAATTTCAATATACATTTTTATAACTCTATGCACCTCCTCCTCATTTTCAGCCAAAATTGACCTAGGGAGGTGAGCCGAAACACAACCACTCAAGGCAATTAGCCCCTTTGCATGCTTGCGTAGCAACTCATAATCAACACGTGGCTTATAATAAAACCCCTCAAGATGAGCAATTGTAGTCATCTTAAGCAAATTTTTATACCCTTCTTCATTTTTAGAAAGAATAGTTAGATGATATGGCTTTACATCAACCCTAGCCTCCTTGTCATGCAAGCTTCTATTAGCTACATAAAGCTCACAACCAAGAAGCGGCTTAACTCCATGCTTCTTGCCAGCTTTAAAAAATTCAACTAACCCATAACAAACACCATGATCAGTAAGGGCTGCAGCAGGATATCCAAGCTCCTTTGAGCGCAGAATTATTGCCTCAGGGCTCCCAAATCCGTCCAGAAGACTATAATGAGAATGGGCATGTAGGTTACAAAAACACATTTCTAAGAATTAGACATTAAATGAAAGTGAATATGAAAAATTTCCTGTCCACCTTCTTTCCCCACATTAAGACGCACATTATAGCCAGGCAAGCCAAGCTTATCAGCCACCTGTTTGCAAACACAAAGTGCCTCCCCCAAAAAATCCCTGTCCTCCAAAGTAGCATCAGCAAGTGAAGGCAAATGCCTTTTAGAAACAATCAAAACATGAGTATTAGCCTTAGGGTGTAGATCTTTAAAAGCAACATATGACTCATTCTCAAAAAGAAAATCAGTCTCGATTTCCCCCGAAGCTAATTTACAAAACAAGCAATCACTCATAAGAGTATTGTAAGCCATCTCCTGGGAAATTCAAAATAGATTATTCTTACTGCTTTTTACTTTTATCAAGTTTGTAAACAGCACGACCAACCCTGATAAACTGTGGATTTTTCTGCAAGTTCAAAGAAATGGTGCCCTTTTTAACATGACGCTGCTTTAAAACTCCATCGATTATCTCCTGTTTAGTAAGCGGAGATTTTTTCGCCAACAATCCTTCAATGACATCAGCAACAGTACCCTTGTCATAACCAAATTCTTTTAATGCATACAATCCACGTCCAACAAGAACAAACTGATCATATCTAATCAGCTCATTATGCACTGCCTGAGTTGTTACAACCTTCTTATCAAAACTTGCTTCCATGATTTTATTAGCAATCTCAACAAAATGCAGGGGCTTCTTTTCACGCTTTAAGACAATATAAGCCTTATCACGAATACTCTTAGGATTTATATGTCTCCAAGTCATAAGACCAAAACCATCGTCAACCCTCTTAATGCGACGATCAATAGCCATGCAAGAAACCAGCATCGGATCAATAAAGCCTTCAATCTTTGAACCCAAAGCCTGCCTAATAGCAATAATCAATTTGGCATCAGACATTACGTCAGCCTTTTTTTTCAAAACCTTAATACCCGCAGAGACAATTGCAGATATAGAAGATGATTCAATAGACTTCTGTCTCCAAAAAGGTCTATATTGATTATTTTTTTCAGTTTTTACCAAATCCGAATTAATACTCAATGCCAAACGAATAATATTAGCATCAACGGCCTCATCAGACTTAAGTGTATTCAAAATATTACTTACAAGTGCCATTTCCGCGGAAACACCACCATTTTCTCCTAAAAACTCCTCAGCAAGTTGATTAACCAGCTCAAGGCGAGTCGTGGAAGCAGTCCTTCTGAGTTTGCCCAAAGCAATTTTCTCGATCTGCCTAATACGCTCTCTCGTTACAGAAAACTGCTGACCAATACTTTCAAGCGTACGCCGAGGCTTATTATCAAGGCTAAAACGTTGGATAATTACATCTTTTTCCTTATTAGTAAGGACCATAAACATCTCCTCAATAACTTCAGAGAGATTAATTGTGCCCGATGCATTATCAGTAGCCATAAGTATATTGTTTTAAACTTTTTTATTACTGACCTAACATAATTTAGTAACGGTAAGAATGTCAAGCAAGAAATTTGATATTAAGGCAATATTATTATATAGACATAAGCCAGAATAGAACGAATACTAGACTATTTTTGCATATTTGTCAAAATAAAAGTTAAAAACCATTTAACATTGCATTTTTAAAATCGATCATTAAAATAGAAAAGCATTAAATGGGCGAGTGGTGGAATGGTAGACACGCTAGTCTTAGGAACTAGTGGCGCAAGCTGTGAGGGTTCAAGTCCCTCCTCGCCCACCAAAGAAAAATCGCTAAGCGATTTTTCCCTGCGAAGATAAAGCAGGGATTTTTTACGTACGCATCCGCGGCTAGCGCTCATTCCTTAAACCTCCAAACTCAAATCAAGCCCTTTCACCCCACCCGTAAGGCACCCCATGGAGATGATATCCACTCCAGTTTTGGCATATTCTAAAACATTTTCAGCAGAAATTCCCCCAGAAGCCTCAAGCAAAACATCGTCATGCACCCCAAGCCTCTTTAGCTCAGCAACAACCTCCTCAATAGCTGCAGGCTGCATATTATCCAATAAAATTACTCCCAAAATCCCCAATCTTTTTTCAGCAAAGAGCTCAGCAACTTTTACTGCAGAATCAATACTCTCTACCTCAATCTCAATAAATCTAGCATCAGTATCAGCACTCGCAAGCTTATCAAAAATATCATTAAAATCACCAAGCAAGGCCAAATGATTATCTTTTATCATTATAGCATCAGCAAGATTTAGGCGATGAGTCCCGCCGCCACCAACAGTTACAGCCTTTTTATCCAGCCAACCCCACAAGGTTTTCCGGGTAGAAGTGATCAAAACGTCATAATCAGCAACAAGTTCAACCACAGAACTAGAAAAAGTAGCCACACCCGACATTCGTGACAAGAAATTCAAAACAACCCTTTCAACCGCTAAAAGATCTTTGACACCAGCCTCAATTTCCATAATTACATCACCCTCTTGCAAATTATCTCCATCCTTAAATCTAGTCAGAATTTCAAAATCACCAGCAACCCTAGGTCTAAAATCTTTACTGCCGTCTTTCAGAAAATACAGAATCTCCTCCAAACCAGCCAAAACACCAGCATCTCTAGTTACAATTCTACCTCTGACACGCCTATTACCATCAAAAAGGTTATCAGTAGTTATATCTCCAAGGCTTCCGAGATCCTTTTCCAGCTCCAAAAAGGTATAACGAAACACCCACTGCTTATAAGTATTATTGTCCAGTGACAAAAACCTTCGCGAATTATGCGTCAACTCTCTAAGTGATTTTCTGTCCATAATTTAAGAAACATTAAACATCCGATCAAACGCGCCCATTGCCTTGCGGGCAATCTTAGAGTCCACCCGCACCACCGGCTTTTCATCCTGTAGACACCTTAGGACATATTTTAGCGTATTCCTCTTCATATCAAAACACATATTACAGAGCCCCTTAAATTTCTTGTTTGGAACTTCGCGCGCTAATCTCTCAGTCATTCCACATTCGGTCAAAACAAAAAACTCCTTAGACTTATCCTCCTTGGCAGCATCAATCATCCCAGATGTACTGGCAATATGATCGGCCAACTCAAGCACTTCAGGCTTTGATTCAGGATGGGCAATGATTTTCGCACCAGGATTATCCCTTCGAATCTCCCTAATATAATCCGCATTAACAGAATGATGAATAGGGCAGTATCCCTCCCAAGCAATAATCTCCTTATCCTTCACCTTGCTCGCAACATAGGCAGCCAGGTTTTTATCTGGCACAAAAATGATCTTCTTCTCACTAAGAGAATTAACAACATCAACTGCATTTGAAGAAGTACAACAAATATCAGACTCCGCCTTTACCTCAGCCGTTGAATTAACATAACAAACCACAGCAGCACCAGGATGTTTTTTCTTAAATTTCTTCAACCCCTCAACATCAATCATATCAGCCATCGCACAGCCGGCATCAATTGTCGGTACAATAACTTTTTTTGAAGGATTTAAAATGGCTGCACTTTCAGCCATGAAATACACTCCACAAAAAAGAATAATATCGGCATCAGTCCTAGCCGCCTCCTGACACAAACCAAGTGAGTCACCAATAAAGTCAGCTATCTCATAAATCTCTGGTCTCTGATAATTGTGTACCAAAACAACAGCATTCTTTTCACGCTTCAGTTTATTGATTCGAGCAATTAGATCTTTTTGTTCTTCAGTAAATTCCATGGTGCTTATTTTTACACCAAAACTTTAACACCAGAAAGCCAAAAAATCTACATTACCCCATGTACATATCTAAGCCACATAGTTTTAAGAGCATCAACAGACGCCTTAAGTAATGTCGAAAGAATTTTTCGCAACTCCCTAATCTTCATCACCATATTGGACATTTCGAAATAATTAATCTGCCCTGGAGAACGAAGCATTTTCATTGTTTTCCTATGCAAATAATTAATTTCAGCCTTTATTTCCCTTTCAATCTGTCTACGCATAGCCTTTTCAGCTGGAATATTTTTAAGTAGAGCAGCTCTAATAGCAGCAGGGTCAATTGGATTAACAGCTTTTCCAGTACCTGCAATACCACCGCCACCACGATTTTCAGAAATTTTTCCAGCTCCCTCACTAACATTTCCCATAGCCTCAGCTCCAGACTCATCAAGCCCCAGACTCTCAACAGCACTGCGACCCATATTAGCAGCTTCTTTGATTTCCCCAGAATCAGCTAAATCAGGACGCTTAAGCCCTCCTTTGTTTTCAGGCGAGTGCCCCAGCGATTCCGGTCCATTTGAGCGGTCAAATGCCATAATTAGCAAGTTAAATATCTCTCTCAATTATAAAGGAGAACAAGGGGAGTGTCAAACACCAAAAATCATTTGCCGAAGAAAGCTCCAACAAGTAAAATGCGTTAGACTATAACAAAAATCACCTATGGAATTAGAAATAGAAAAAGCATATGAAGCCAAGAAGTACGAAGACGGAATTTATAAAAAATGGGAAGAAAGCGGGGCGTTTACGCCAAAAATAGATCACGACAAGAAACCATTTGTCATCTCAATGCCACCCCCAAATGCAACAGGTATGCTTCATCTGGGGCACGCAGTAATGTTGGCACTACAGGACATAATGATTCGCCATCACCGCATGAAAGGTGACTGTTCATTATGGATACCAGGCACTGATCACGCCTCTATCGCTACCCAAAATAAGGTTGAACAGCTAATAGCGGAAAAAGAAGGGAAAACACGCCACGACCTTGGACGTACTGACTTTCTCAAAAGAGTTAATGAATACGTTGCCGATTCCCAAGACACAATACGAAACCAAATCAGAAAAATGGGATCCAGTTGCGACTGGACACGCGAAAGATACACCCTAGATAAGGGGCTAACCAATGCAGTTCAGGAGGTCTTCGTTAGAATGTACAAAGACGGACTTATCTATCGTGGCAATCGCATCGTAAACTGGTGCCCGCGCTGTAGCTCAACACTAGCTGATGATGAAGTAAAGTACATCGACAGAAAATCTCAATTATATTGGATTAAATATGGCCCATTCACAGTTGCTACTTCTAGACCCGAAACAATGCTAGGGGATACAGCTGTTGCAGTTCACCCAACGGACAAACGTTATAAAAAATGGATTGGTCAAACCGTCACAATCCCCGGCCCAATAGGGGACTTTGATGTAAAAGTAGTCGGAGACAAAGAGGTTGATCCAAAATTTGGATCTGGGGTAGTAAAGGTAACCCCAGCTCACAGCTTTACTGACTTTGAAATAGGAAAACGCCACGACCTAGAATTTAAAATGGCCATAGACGAGGAAGGAAAAATGATGAAAAACTGCGGCAAATATACAGGCCTAACTACAAAGGAATGTCGCAAACAAATAGTAAACGACCTAGATGAGATGGGCCTGATTGAAAAAATCGATGATTTTGACCACAACCTATCAGTTTGCTACCGCTGCGACCACCCCATTGAACCCCTTATCTCAAGGCAGTGGTTTATTGATGTAGACAAGCCGATTATTAAAGAAAATGGGAAAAAGAAGTCCATCAAAGAAAAAGCAATTGAAGTTGTTAAAAATGGCCAAATTGAAATCATCCCAAGCAAATTCAACAAAACATATTTCAACTGGATGGAAAACCTACACGACTGGTGCATTTCCAGACAGATCTGGTTTGGACACAGAATCCCCGTTTGGTACTGCACTGAGTGCCAAGAGCCAATCGCAGATAAAGTAAAGCCAACCAAATGCCTATCGTGTAAAAACCAAAAATTCAAGCAAGACCCTGACACCTTAGACACCTGGTTTTCATCAGGATTATGGACATTTTCCACACTAGGATGGCCAGAAAAGACCGAAGATTTAAGCTATTTCCACCCTACATCAGTGCTAGAAACAGGTTACGATATTATCTTTTTCTGGGTTGCCCGCATGATAATAATGACAACTTATACCCTGGGAGAAATTCCATTCGAAAAAGTTTACCTTCATGGGCTAATCCGCGATAAGGATGGTCAAAAAATGAGTAAATCAAAAGGAAACGGCATTGATCCACTTGAAATGATCAAAAAATATGGAACAGACGCCGTCCGCCTAAGCCTAGTAATTGGAAACACTCCCGGAAACGACATGCGCCTATACGAAGAGAAAATTGCCGGCTATAGAAATTTTGTTAATAAAATCTGGAACGCCTCACGCTTTGCCTTAATGAATGTAGAAAAGGAGGACTTAAAAGAGGAATTCAATGCTTCAAAAGTTAAAACTTACGCCGACAAATGGATCCTCGCAAAGCTAAACCAATTAATCAAAGATGTCGATAAAGACATGGAGAAATCACATTTTTCAGAAGCTGGAACCAAAATCTACGATTTCATCTGGAGCCAATTCTGCGACTGGTATTTAGAGATATCCAAAGGGGAATATAAAAACCCGGCAGTTTTGCTCCACGTACTCAAAACAACACTAAAGTTAATACATCCATTTACCCCATTCGTTACAGAAAAAATCTGGGAATCATTGGAAACTAAAACACTTCTAATCAACGAGACCTGGCCGACTGTAGCAAAGCAATTCGACTACAAGTCAGAGGCTAAAACAATGGAGCTAATCCACCAGGCCATCAGTGACATCAGAAAAGTAAGAGCCGAGCTAAACGTTGAGGCCTCAAAAAAAATATCAACAACAATTTACGCAGCAAAACACCTAGAAGCATTTGAATTAAAACGCGAAGCAATTATGAGACTAGCCCGACTAGATTCTCTAACTTTATCCGAAAAAGGCCCAAAAATTCCTAAATCAAAGGCTGTGTTCAACGGAGACATCGAAATATACCTGCCATTAGCAGAATTAATTGATCCGGAAAAGGAGAGCGCTCGACTCAAAAAAGAAATAGAACAAAAAGAAAAATTCATCCTCTCGCTCAAAAACAAATTGAGCAATAAGGGATTCGTTAAAAATGCCCCAGCAGAGGTAATCAAGGAAAACAAAAAAAGACTCCAAGACGAAGAAAGCGAAACCGAAAAATTAAAGAAACAGCTCAAGGAACTCTAGAACATTGCAAAAATAAGCCAAAAATGCTATAATAAGCAGAATAAAATAAAAACAAAAAAGTGAGCAATCAAGCCTACTACGAGCAAATTGAGCAAAACATAAACTCTCTTATAGCAGACCATCGCTATAAGGAAGCCTATGATATTTGCATAGAAACTCTTCAGAAATACCCTGACGCCAAGCCGTTAATTAAGGTAAAAAACAGAATTGAAGAAGAAGTTGAAGAAATGAATAATCAACAAATGGAAGAACGGCTAGATAATGCCGAGGAGCTTCTTAAAAAAGAAGAATATATAGAGTCAATCAAAATAATCAAAAAGCTACTAGAAAAATATTCTGACAACAAAAAATTAAAAAAGCTGGCCATCAAGGCTCAGCGACAATACCAAGAGCATGTAAAAGATCTACAAGAAAAATTTGACAAGGACCAACGGAAAAAAATCGAAACATTACTAAAAGAAAACGAAAACAGCCTACAAAGCCACCTATTTGAGCTAGAAAAAAATAATCCAGGAAACCAGCAAGTGCTAAGTTTAACTGCAGAATACAGAGACAAACTAATAGCAAAAAAAATAAAGGATCAAAGCTCACTCATAGACTCGGACAAATACACTGATATTAAAAACTTTATAGAGATCCTCAGAAGAATAGACAAAAATAGCCCAAGGATTCTCAAACTGGAAGACCAGATAAAGCTAAAGCAACATGGCACTCAAATGTCAGCCAAGGACGAATTCGTCTACAAGGGCCTTCAACACCTAAAAACTCTAATGCAACTTAAAAAGTACGACAAAGCAATGCAAGTAGCAGAAGAAATACTAGCAATTGATAAAGGAAATGGCACTGTGACAAAAATATACAAAAAAGCCCAAGACAAAGAATTTATCAACACAAGAAATATTGTTGCCGAAAAAATAGCCAAAGAATCCCAACAACTAAAAAACGATTATCTCAATAGCAAAGAAAGCTACATCAAGATCTAAACCTTGTTTAAGCGGTACTTCTTACGACCAACCCTCTCAAATTGTTTGCCATTCTTAAGAGCTAAAATAACCGTGATCTTTTTCACTTGTCTCCGACTCAAAACTTTATCAACAATTTCCTCTTGAGTAAGCTCATTATGCGCCTGAAGAATCCGCTCAATAACATTAGCAACTGTCCCGCTTTCATAACCCCATTCAGCCAAGGCGTAAATACCCCGTCCAATAAGGACAAACTGATCATGACGGATAAGCTCATTATGAATGGCCTGTACATTTACTGACCTGTTATCAAAAATCTCCTTTTCAATTTGGGCAGAGATATCATTAAAGTGAGTAGGTTTCTTATTTGCCCTCAAAATATACAAAATTTTATCCCTCAAAGTCCTTGGATTAACATGGCGCCACTCAAGTAAGCCTACCAGCTCATCATCAAGAAGAGTCACTCTTTTGTCTATTTCAATTAATGACTTAATTCTATTAATATCAAACTTAAATTCCTCAAAAAGATCACTTAGGTCGCTACAAAGTTTATCAAGAGGCTTCACATTGCCATATTTATGCAATTGATTAACAACGTGCTTAGAAGCGTGCTTCAAAGTGTAATCAACCAAAGCCTTCTCTCTCAAGTAAGGATGAAAGTTAATAGTATTACCAACAGAATCCAAACCCTCATGTAATACCATAGAGAGGCGCACAGCATTTCTATTTAATTCAAAACCGCTAGGCATGATCTTAGAAAGCTCCGTCATAAACAAGTCTTCCTTCATTAAACCGCCATGGTGATCCACAAGTGTTTTAGTATAGTCATGAAAATGTCTCAAAGCTGTATTAAAAACATTGCGCCCCATTTTATTCAAAGCATTCCTTTCGATTTGTCTAACACGTTCACGGGTAACTGCAAAATCATTACCAATTTCCTCGAGCGTACACTTTCCACCATTATCCAGGTCAAACCGCTTCTTAATAACAGTCTTCTCCTTATCAGACAACAAGAGTAAAAGATTATTAACAAGACTATCAAGATCGACAACTGTCTGAACCACATTAGAACTGGCATTAGGCGTCATATGAGAATGAGGTTATTCATATAGCTTGAGGGTAGTATAAAAAAAAATTGCCATCTACGCAAAAAAATGATCTTGTCCGACTTGTCAAAATACTGTCTTGTTTAATAATTAAAAGTCGGCGATATAGCCTACACAATGCACCGTTTTGATGAATTTTTGGACAGAAAATTTTCTCAGTTTTTGCCTCAAACTACTAACATGAACATCAACCGTATTAGTAGAACAACAAATATTCATATCCCAAACTTCCTCAAGAAGACGAGCCCTTGTCAAAAGCTGACCGGGATTTTCCAAAAAATACTCCAAAAGCTTAAATTCTTTATTTCTCAGAGCCGCAGATTTCCTACCAACAAACATCAAGCGCCTTGCAGAATCCAACCTAATTAAATTCAATAAATTCCTCATATGCTTCACATTCTCCACCATAAATATAAAAAAACAAAAAGACACCAAGCATAATCAGCAAAAGAAGTATGGGGAAGTCAAAAAAAACTGTTGTTGAAAATAGAATAACAGTTTTGTAGACTATAGAAAATTAACCCCAAAAAAAATGAGCGAAGAAAAAGGAGAAGGTAAGAAATTTAAAGTCAAAATTAGCGAGGACAATGAAAGCGGAGTCTACGCCAATGCAGTCTCAGTACACTTCAATGGTAACGAGTGTGTAATAGACATGGCTTACGCCCTTCCAAACGTCCAAGAGCCTACACTAAAAGTTGTGAGCAGAATAAACATGAGCCACAACACAGCAGAATCGTTCCTAAAGGTATTATCAAATGCACTTTTAGACTGGAAAAATAAAACCAACAAAAAAGATTAATGAGAGCAATCATCCAAAAATCAGGACCAGCTAAAGTAGAGGTAGATGGTCAAATTAAGGGAGAAATATTCAGCGGACTAGTAATACTCCTCGGAATCAAACCAGGAGATACCGTCAAAGACATAGAGTACTTAGCAGAAAAAATCACAAACCTCAGATTATTTGAGGCAGGTGAAAAACCATTCAACAAGTCAATCGAGGAAACAACAAAGGAGGTTTTAGTAATCTCACAATTCACCCTTTATGCAAATTGCAAAAAAGGACGCCGCCCAGATTTTAACGATGCCGCAAGAGCGGAAGTAGCCGAACCCCTTTACAACCAGTTCATAGATCAGCTAAAACTTAAAGGACTAAAGGTTCAAACTGGTCAGTTCGGCGCAATGATGAATGTCACCCTGACAAACGAAGGGCCGATCACAATTATACTAGATAGCCAAGAATAAAATGGACAAACAAACAATGGATAAAGTGGTAGCATTGTGCAAACGCAAAGGATTTGTCTTTGCCGGATCTGACATTTACGGAGGATTTGCTAACACCTGGGACTACGGTCCATACGGCGTCCAATTGAAAAAAAATATCCAAGAATTTTGGTGGAAAACATTTGTCCAAGAAAGAGCGGACATAGTAGGTATCGATTCATCAATTCTTCTAAATCCAAAAGTTTGGGAAGCCTCTGGACACCTAGGCTCTTTTACAGATCCACTAATGGACTGCAAAAAGTGCAATGAACGCATCCGTGGAGACAAACTCATCGAAGACAACTTAGGAATAGAGCAAGCTGCCGGAAAGTCACTTGAAGACATCGGAAAAATAATCAAAGAAAACAATCTTAAATGTCCAAAGTGTGGAAAGTGCGATTTTACAGAAGCTCGTGCCTTCAATATGATGTTTAAGACTCACCAGGGAGTAGTAGAAGAAACGGCAACAGCGGCATACCTAAGACCAGAAACTGCTCAAGGAATCTTTATCAATTTTAAAAACATCCAACAGAGTTGCCGTATGCGCATCCCTTTTGGTGTCGGCCAAATCGGGAAATCATTCCGTAATGAGATCACTCCAGGAAACTTTACATACCGCACCCGCGAATTTGAGCAAATGGAAATTGAATACTTTGTAAATCCAAACGACAAAGAGGAAATCAAAAACAAATTTGAGGAATGGAAAGAACTATCAAAAAAATGGTTCCTAGACCTAGGAATCAAAGAAAACATGCTGCGCTTCCGCGAACACGAAAAAGACGAACTCTCACACTATTCATCAATGACTTTTGATATAGAGTATCAATTCCCATTTGGATGGGGAGAATTAATGGGAGTGGCTTACAGAGGATGCTTTGACCTAACCCAACATCAAGAATTTTCAGGGACAAACCTTGAATACACAGACCCACTGACAAATGAAAAATACATCCCACACGTTATAGAGCCAGCATTTGGTCTCAGCCGCACAACCCTAATCACACTGCTAGATGCCTACGACGAAGACGAAATAGAAGGAGAAACTAGAGTAGTAATGCGCTTTCATCCACGCATAGCCCCAGTTAAGGCTGCGATTTTACCACTAATGAAAAAACCTGAACTTCAAAAGGTTGCTAATCAAATTTTTGACGATCTAAAATCAGATTTTGCCTTAGAATACGACGAATCAGCCGCAATTGGCAAAAGATATCGCCGTCAGGATGAAATTGGTACACCATTTTGCATCACAGTTGATTTCGACACACTAGAAGATCAAACTGTCACAATTCGTGATAGAGATAATCTAAAACAGGAGCGCGTTAAAATCACTGACCTCCACAAAATTCTTAAAGAGAAAACGCAGTAACCTCCCCCTAAGCCCCTTGAATAAAGTGCCGTTTTTTGCTATAATTAGGGGAATATTTAAACAAAAACAAATATCAATGGGAGGCCTTTTAATCACTATTTGGGAATATCTACTACAAAATCCAGTTAAAATCCTGACAACAATTGCAGGAATAGGGCTCTTTTTCCGCATAGGAATAAGGTTTTTACGCAATGTGTATAAAATAAGAAGCCACAAAGACAGCGTATACTTGAGAATCACAATGCCTCGGGAAGACTCAGCAAAAGACAAAGATCAGCAAACAGAAAAGGACTTTAGAGAAAAAATTGCTATAATGTCCCAATTTTTCCGCAATTTACATGAAACTAGCGAGTTAAATTTTGTGAACCAACTAAAAACGAGAATACTTCATAGCAATACATTTAGTTTCGAGATAGTAGCAGAAAAAAAAGTAGTCACATTTAACATTATGACCCCAAAATACTACCAAGACATAATTGAAAAGCAATTGACCTCATACTACTCCTCTGCAGACATAGAGATATTAAAAGAAGACCCTAAAATTTCACATGCAAGCGTA
>FLOH01000261.1_pt1 | contig 133274 bp, 121 predicted proteins | sample 756751 | NCBI WGS metagenome assembly FLOH01 (sample SAMEA4026879, study PRJEB14308) | marine metagenome | biome: coastal water; material: water | depth 74 m
ACCACATCAGCCTTTTCAGCGCTGCTGACCGTCGCTGCCACGCGGGCACCCAGTTCGCGAGCGATCTGGATAGCCATCTGGCCAGTGCCGCCTGCTCCACCATGGACCAGAACGGTTTCGCCCGTTTTCACCATGGCACGTCCCGAAAAAGCTTCCCATACCGTTATGAATACCAGCGGCAGGGCGGCGGCCGTGACCATGTCGATGGAATCCGGCACCTTGGCCAGCAGCCATTCCGGCACCACGGCATAACGGGCGTAGGTTCCACGATCACCGCCCACACCGCCATTGCAGAAGCACACCCGATCACCGATCCTGACCGATGTGACGCCAGCGCCAACAGCTTCCACAATGCCCGCGCCATCGTGTCCCAGAACCGCCCCCTGACCCTCACCAATGTAGAGACCCAGCCCGCGGAAGAAGGTATCCGCCGGATTGATACCGGCGGCTTCCATGCGCACCAGCACCTCATCACTTTTTCCGGGCCAAGGCAGTTGTATCTGTTGAATTTCAAGTACGTCCGGTGCGCCGATTTCACGCATCACGGCAGCTTCGCAGGTAAATGACATGTTGAGTTATCTCCTATCTTTTACGGGGCAATCGTGTTGCCGAAAAGGTCTTATGCTTCCTGGGAAATTCCAAAAATAGAGCCAAGATATCTGTTACCCACCGTCGGGAACCAACGCCCGGTGCACCAGGCTGTGGAAGTGGTGCACCGCATGTTCGCTCACGGCCGAGCGCACAGCATCAATCATAAAGCGGCCTTGATGGTAGCCCAGTGAATGCAGGCCGCGTTGCACGTCCTCCACCAAGTTCACGTCCTCTGGTCCCAGTACATCCCGAAAATACGCCAGCGCATTACTCTCGGTATCAGTGGGGACGCCATCTACAGCGTGATATATAAATGCCTGGCGGGTTATCTCCGACTCCAGCGGCAGGAACGAAAAAGTCGCGATCCCAGGTGTGCCCGGGAATTTCACGAACGCGAGGGCAGGCCAAAGATAGAGTGCGAAAAAGTCGGCATCGTCCTTGCCCCCGGCAAAAAAATCATAGGCCGCGTTAGTCGTTCGGCATTGCCCCTTCTGAACAGACCAGTGTTCCGTGGTTTCGACCTGATAGGTGCCCATATCCACAAGATCGACAAAGGCCTTGTGTGTGGTCGAACAGTGGTAGCATTCAAGAAAATTGTCACCGACGTTCTTCCAGTTTCCCTTGATGTCGAAAAGCACTGTGTCGGTGGGGACAAGCCCGGTGATCGCGGGGCAATTGTCGAGTAGCCATAACGCCGCGCCGGGATAGACTTCGGCCATGGCGGGTGCCTCGGCGTCAAGATTGACGAAAACGAACCCGGCGAAAAGCTCGATGCGAACTGGAGCCAGCCCAAAACATGCTTTGTCGAAGTCCTTTACCTGCTCGCTGTTTGGCGCAGCGCGTAGAGCCCCGGCGTGATCGTAACTCCAGCTATGATAAGGGCAAACGATCAGGTTTTTTGCCCGGCCCTTTCCCTTTAGCAGCGAGTGACCGCGATGCTGGCATGTGTTGAAGAAGGCGTGAAGGTCGCCGTCTGAACCGCGTATGACGAATATGCCCTGCCCCGCGATTTCCGCAGTCAGGTAAGCGCCCTCTTCCTCAAGTTCCGATACATGACCGACGTGAGACCATGATTTAAAAAAAATGGTGCGCTTTTCGTCCTCAAATGTTGCGGCGTCATAGTACATCCATCCCGGTAGGGTGTAGGAGGCCTCGGGGACATCATCGAATAGATCAATCGACGTGTCCGGACGCTTGAATAGGTGAGTCATTCCATTTTTCCGGAAAAAGCGGCAACAAAATCCGACAGTATCCATTTTTCAGCTTCTATGAAACAGACTTTTCTCCACACCCTACCGCCCCTCGCGCCACCACGCCGCGAATAGCAACACCAGCACCAGTGCCGCGCTGAGCCACCAGGGCATCAGGGCTAAATCGGCGATACCGGAGACAACGTACGACTGGTTGGCGCGCAGCCCGATCCATTCACTTCCCGACGCCTTGTTGTCGGGTTTGACCCGGCGTATTTCGGGCAGGCCATCAGACAACCAGAAGACCCCGCCACCGGCCCGCTCCGACACCGGCGCGAGATGGTCGCCCGTGGCCCGTAAATCCCGATATTCCAGGGGGTTCAGGCTGCCCACGGCGGCCAGCGCACTCAACGTGCCATCATCGACCCGGTAGACGCCCGGTGCCGAGACCGCGAACCGCCCCATAGCAAGGCCCGGGGCAAGACCGGCAGCCCGACCGGGGGCGGTGGTTTCCAGGCTCAGGGTCTGGGTCTTCCCTGCGGGGGTGGTGATGCTGACAACCGGGGGTGGCGTGCCCAGACTTCGGCGGGTGACCTCAAGGGCTCCATCTTTCAGCACCGCGCTCAGGCGTTCTTCTTCCAGTGCCGGTTCCTTCATGAGCCAGTGGGCTAATCGTCGTACTAACTCGGCTTGTGGGCCGCCGCCTTCATAGCCCCGCGCCCAGAGCCAGATATGATCGCTGGTCAGCACACCGATGCGGCCATTCTCCACCCGGTCCACGGTGAGCAGGGGGCGGCTGCCCGCGCCCTGCATCAGCACCGTGCCGCTGCGGCTGACGGTCTCCACCTGACGGAACCAGCGGCCCCAGTCCGGGGTGCTTTCGGCTGGATCACCAATCCCGGTTCCAGCACCTGTCCCGGCACCTGTGAGGCCCGCCGTCACCGGATGGCGCAGACCGTCGTCGGTCAGGCGTGGCACGAACCCCTGCTCGACGATGTTCCCCGTCGGACGAGACGGCAGCAACGGCCCCAGCGGCGTCTCATAAAGACTGCTCGGGCCAGCAAACTCCGGTCCCATGGCCACCAGGATCGCGCCGCCTTCACGCATATAATTACCGATGTTGCGGAAATAGCGGGGCGACAGCACGTGACGCACAACGTAGCGGTCGAACACGATCAAATCGAATTCGTTGATGCGTATGTCAAACAGTTCGAACGTGGGAAACGTAATCAGGGACAGCTCGCGGATCGGGGTGAAGTCGCTTTTTTCCGGCGGGCGCAAGATCGTAAAATGCACCAGATCCACGGCCGGGTCGGATTTCAAGAGGTTGCGCCACATGCGTTCACCCGCATGGGGCTGCCCCGATACAAGCAATACCCGCAACCGGTCGCGCACGCCATTGATGGCCGCAACACCTGTGTTGTTAATCAGCGACAGCTCGCCCTCGGCGGCTTCGACGGACAGCTCGATGACCGACGTGTCCGCATGTTCCAGCTCGAACTGAAAGGATGTTGATCGGCCTGGCCGCACATCAAGTGTGCCAACGTACCGCCCATCAACAGACAGGGTGACCGAGACGGGGCGAATGCTGATACCGGGTCCGGCGGTCTGTTCAACGTGGAAGGTCACCTCGGTTTGCTGACCGACCAGCCCGTAGGCGGGAACCTTCTCGATTACCAGACGGCGATCAAACGACTGTTTTTCGCCGCTCAATAGAACATGGATGGGGCCACGGGGGATGGTCGACAGCATGGCCGCATCGTCTGCGTCATGGACCTGGCCGTCGGAAATCAGGATGGCCCCGGCAAACCGGGTGGAGGGCACTTCGGCGGCGGCCAATGCCAGGGCCTGGATCAACCGTGTCCCGCCATCCGTATCGCCACTGGCATTGTTGGGGGTCCTGTCTGTCTCGACGATACGAAGCTCGAGATTTTTCTCACGCCCAAGCGTCGTCTCAATGGCGTTGAGGGCAGCATCGGTCTGTGCCGTGCGGTCCTCCACCATCTGGCTCGGCGAGCGATCAACCACAACAATCGCCACGTCACCCTGGATGGTGCGTTGTTCGCGCTGGTGGCGGGGTCCCGCCAGGGTCAGCAGAACGACCATGAAGCAAAGAAGCCGAAACAGGCTGCCCCGGGCGCGCCGGGCGATGCCGAATATGCTGACCGCGAGCAACATGATACCCAACACCGCCAGAACGGGCCAAGGGACCAGCGGAACGAAGGTTAGCAATAGCAGGGTATCCGTCATTGGCCCAACCTGTTCATGATGATGGGCAGATGAACCTGATCACCCTTGTAGTTACCGGTCAGCACATACATCACCAGATTGACGCCAAACCGAAAGGCGTATTCCCGCTGGCGTTCGCCCCCCGGGACGACGGCGAAAATCGGCTGACCGTTACCATCCATGGCCCAGGCGGCGGCCCAATGGTGGCCGCCCGCAATCACTGGTGAGACGCCGTCGTTGACCCGCTCTTCGGACGGCACAATCCACACCGGGCTGCCCGCCCAGCGACCCGGAAAATCGTTCAACAGATAAAACGCCCGGGTCAGGACATGATCGCCCGGTACGGTTGTCAGGCGGGGGATATCCAGCACCGTGGCGAATTGCCGCAATTGCCGCATGTTGCCTGTCCCGCCGGGGCTGAGGGTGTCGAACAGGATGGTTCCGCCATTGCCGAGGAAGGCATTGATGCGGTTGGCGGCCAAGGCTGAGGGGACCGGGGTCGTATCCGTAATCGGCCAGTATAGGAGCGGATAGAACGCCAACTCATCCACTGACGGGTCAATGCCGTCGGGGGCGGCCAGTTCCACGGCGGTGCGGAGGGCCAGGATCTTGCCCAATCCTGTGAGGCCCAGACGGCTGATGGTGTCGGTCTGGGCATCGCCTGTCATCACGTAGGCGATGCGGGTGTGATTGGCCGCATCGATCCGCTTGGCGTCTCCCGGCATTTCCTGGGAATGAGCCGGTCCGGCAACACTGAATGCGATCAGAAAGGCCGCGACTGCACGGCCGGCAAGGGGGCGGGCGACTGTCAAACCCCGGAGCCACAGGCTGAGCACCATGTCGAGTCCGAGCAGCAGCGCCGCCGCCACAAAGAACCAGTGGGCGAGGGAGCGTTCCTCGGATTTGGAATACGCCTTACGGGTGATGGCTTCCGGCAACGCGTTGATGGCGTGCAAGGGCTTCAGGTAAGGCGTCAGATTCAGCGCCCGCTGAGCATCCGCACGCCCGTAGAAACCGGGTGGATGGCGCGGCGACGGTTCGGTCAGCTCGAAACTTTCCCGATGTAGCGGCACCGCTGATACCGGGGCAACTCCGAGCATGCCCAAACCATTCAACGTTCGCTGTGGCGACATCAGGCCTGAGCCGGTGCCCCCGCCCACTCCCCCGTCTACACCGTGACTGACCTGCATCACCCGTTGCAGCATGTCTACGAACAGGCCCGACAACGGCAGGTTGGACCATTCCGCGTTGGCAGTGACGTGAAACAGCACGATCATTCCCTCACCCTGGGGCCGGGCGGTGACCAGTGGCGTGCCATCGGCCAGCCGCGCCCAGGTTTTGCCATCCAGATCAAGGGTCGGCTCGGCCAGCACCTGACGCTGGATACGCACGTCGTTTGGAATGATCAACCCCTGGAACGGGCTGTCGGTCTGAAAGGGGGCTATAGTCGCCGGGCGACGCCACGACATGGCCCCGCCGATGGCACGGCCGCCCGACCGTAGCACCACCGGCAACAGTTCAGCCAGACGGGCCTCGCCATCGGAGCCTGAGCCGGTATCCAGTGCCGCGATGCGGGGACCGGCGAAGACAACGAGCACACCGCCTTGGTCGATCCATTGCACCAGATCATCATGATCAACCGGATTCAGGGGTGCGGGGTCGATCAGGATCATGACCGCCGTTTCACGGTCCAGCAGATCACCAATAGAACCGCTGCGGACGTCGGTAACGGTTTGCAGGGCGCGGTCAAGATAATACTGGCCGCTCAACAAGGGTTGATCGTCGCCGATCCCGTCGGCGCTCACCAGACCTACCGGGCGTTGCCGCCAGCGTTCATCAAGCAGCACCACCGCAGCGGCGGAGTGCTCACCGTCGAGCCTCAATTGCTCAATCCGGTTTCGGGCCTCCACGGGAAGCTCCAGACGAGCCTCGGCGGACAACGCCCCGGCACCGAAGCTCGCAACCGCCCGACCAACGGCGCGATTGGATGCATCGTATGCAACCACGCTCATCGCCGTGGCAGCCCCCGCATGGATGCGGCGCACAGGGATAACCAGCGCCTCGCCATCACCATAGGGCGGGAACAGGGCGTTGGCCTCGTGGCCCGGTTCAGGCCCCACCAGCGTCACCGGACCCAGTCTGCTCAGACCTTGCAGAATGGCGGAAAAGTCGTCCGGGGTATTCTCGGCCAGCAATCCATCACTCAGCCACACAATGCGTCCGGCTTTGCTCAACCCAAGGGCCGGATCAGAGAGCACCCCTGGAATCTGTGCCCGATCCGTTTGCCATGGCTTGGGTTGCAGGGCCTGAAGGGTGTCTCGTGCTTCGGCAGGAGACTGGACGCCGGGGGTGACGGGGGTGAGCGGAAGCGCCGTGCTCAGTAGAACCACGCCGCGTCCCTGCCTGTCGGCCTGGGTCACCAGATCTTCCATATAGCTGACACGGGCCTGCCAGTCGTTGGCAGCGGCCCAGCCATCATCGACAATCACCACAATCGGGCCTGTGGACTGGATACTGGCCTGTGGATTGTATATGGGCGTCGCCGCGCCGGTAATCAGCAGGGCCACCATGAAGAGGCGGAGAACCAGCAGCCACCAGGGATAAGACTGGCTACTCTGCTGGCCGGTCGTCATCTGGGCCAACAGGCGAATGGCCGGAAACCGCACACGCCTCGGTCGCGGTGGCGTCAGGCGGACGATCCACCACACCACGGGCAGAACCACAAATCCGGCAAAGGCCCATGGTGTGAAGAACGACAACGCACCCATGCTTACCATGGTCAGGCACTCACCTGATTGGAGAGCAGGAGATACAGGTGCAGCAGCGCTTCCTCTGCGGGCCGGTCTGTATGATGGGCGATGTAGCCCCAGCCGGACGACCGCGCTGCGGCCTCCAGAGCCTCACCATGAGCCCGCCAGATTTCGCCGTAGGTCTGGCGGACATCTTCGACGCCGTCGAGCAGGACCTCGCCGTCACTTTCGCAGCCTTCAAACAGGACGCGCCCCGAATAGGGCAGGCCGTCTTCCGCCGGATCGATAATCCGCACCATATGTCCGCGCACACCCTTGGCGGTGATGGCGTCAAGGCTGGTGCGGATTTGATCAACGGGGTCAAGGAAATCGCCGAATAGGATAATCCGCGCATCACGGGGCATGGGTTCGTCTGTTGGCATATTGAGCGGTGCAATGTTTTCCGGGTTACTTTCTTGGGACAATATTGCAGCCATTTCCAGCAACGCCGCACGCCCTGTGGATGGCGGGCGACCATGACCGCTCAGCGCCACATGCTCGCCGCCTCTGATCAGCAACGCCGAGAGGGCCAAAGTCAGCAATACTGCCCGGTCGGACTTGGTGGGCAGGTCGGGCGATGATCTGAAATCCATAGAGGCCGTCCCGTCGCACCATAACCAGACGCTTTCGGCGGCTTCCCACTCGGTTTCGCGGATATAGACCCGCTGCGACTTGGCCGACTGACGCCAGTCGATCTGTTGTGCCGAGTCGCCCGACTGATAGCGCCGGAACTGCCAGAAGGTCTCGCCCTGGCCGACCCGGCGGCGGCCATGAACGCCTTGTGAGACGGTTGCCGCGACCCGTTCCGCCGCGACCAGCAGGGGCGGCAGGTCCGCGCCCAGCTCCTCAGCCCGGTGATGAATGTCTTCGGCTGTTGGCGTGGGGGTCATGGAAAATGCCTATTGTATCGGCGTACTCACGCGATGTCTTCGCACAGGCGATCGATAAGCTGTCCGAGGTTGACGCCCTCGGCCCGGGCCGAGAAATTCAAGGCCATGCGGTGACGCAAAATTGGATGGGCCAGGGCGAGCACGTCATCGACGCTGGGCGCGAGACGGTTATCCATCACGGCGCGGGCGCGAACGCCAAGCATCAGCGCCTGACTGGCGCGCGGCCCCGGTCCCCACGATACATGTCGGCGCACGTCATCGAAGGGTGTGCTTTCCGGCCTGCCGGAGCGCACCAGACGCAGGATGGCATCGACGACACTGTCGCCCACAGGCACATGACGCACCAGACGTTGCGCCGCCATCAGCTCATCCGCCGACATGACCGGCGCGGGGTTCGGCTGTTCGGCACCGGTAGTGTCGATCAGCACCTGCCGCTCGGCGTCATGGTCGGGATAACCCACGTCAATTTGCATGAAAAACCGGTCCAGTTGGGCCTCGGGCAGGGGGTAGGTGCCTTCCTGCTCCAGCGGGTTCTGGGTCGCCAGCACATGAAAGGGTTGCGGCAGGTCGTGATAGTGGCCGGCCACGGAAACCCGGCCTTCCTGCATGGCCTGTAACAGTGCGGATTGGGTTCGGGGGCTGGCGCGGTTGATTTCGTCGGCCATGAGCAGTTGTGAGAAAACCGGACCCTGGATAAAGCGGAATGACCGTCGTCCGGTTTTCGATTCCTCGAGCACTTCGGAGCCCAGAATGTCGGCGGGCATCAGGTCCGGCGTGCACTGGATTCGGCGCTCCTGTAGCCCGAAGACGACGCCCAGCGTTTCCACCAGTTTGGTCTTGCCCAGACCCGGCACGCCGATCAAAAGCGCGTGACCACCGGCCAAAAGGGTGATCAGGGTTTCTTCGACCACCCTGTCTACGCCGATAATGACCCGCCCCACGGCATCGCGCGCCTGTTGAAGGGCATGGCCTACCTGTTCGATTTCTGCGACGATAGTATCTGGATTGGCTAAGGTCTCAGCGGTTTCCACACTAATTGAGCTTGTCGGAATGGCCAACGTTTGCGCTCCCTTTGTTGGTTTCCCATATAGTGAATATAAATTCGCCTCTCTGCAATCGGTTGAAGTATGACACATTCAAGAAATGACCCACCTGGTGACGACTCCGGCGACGAACCAGCGGCAAGTCTGGATAGCACTCTGGCGGGCGGTTTGACCAAAGGTGACGGGCCGGGACTGAGCACCGACGACCTGCCCGCTGATGCGGCAGAATGGGCCACCAAGCCGGGCCGGGTGCTGTGCGGCGACATCGACATGCGCATTGCCGCCAACGGAATGTGGTTCTATCTGGGCTCGCCCATCGGGCGCAAGGAACTGGTGAATTTGTTTTCCAGCGTCATCCGTTGCGACGATGCCGGGAATTTCTGGCTGGTGACCCCGGCGGAAATGGCGCGCATACAGGTCGATGACGCGCCTTTTACGGCGGTGGAACTGATCACCGGGGGTGTTGGCGAAGACAGGCAGATTTCCTTCCGCACCAATGTGGACGCAATCGTGCCTCTGAACGAGGAGCATCCTCTGCGCGTCGAGACGGATCTGGAAACCGGAGCGCCACGTCCGTATATAACGGTTAAAGATCGCCTCGAAGCGCTGGTCGTGCGCTCGGTATTCTGTCAGTTGGTCGAGGAAGGCGAGGCGGTCTCCATGGACGGCGACGACGTGTGGGGCGTGTGGAGCGCCGGATGCTTTTATCCTATAGGTCCGGCTGAGCATGCGGAGCAATGATTTGACGACGACGGATATGATCGACATTGAAAGCCGCATTGCCGCTTACGGGGAGGCTTCGGAAGTCGGGGGCACTGCCCAGGTCGTAAACCCGCATTTTCGTGCCATCAAGTCCCTGCGACCGGCTGCCGTGCTGGTGCCCATTGTCATGCGAGAGGATGGCCCGACGCTCATGTTCACCCAGCGCACCGATCATCTGGAGCATCATCCGGGGCAGGTTAGTTTCCCTGGTGGCCATGTGGAAGAGGGCGATGAAACCCCGGAAGAAACCGCGCTCCGCGAAACCGAAGAAGAAGTCGGGCTGCACCGTCGACACATCGACATCATCGGGCGCCTTGATACCTATCTCACCAGCACAGGGTTTTCCGTCACGCCGGTGGTGGCGCGGGCCACGCCGCCGTTCGAGATCAACCCGGACCCGGTCGAGGTTGCCGAGGTTTTCGAGGTGCCCCTGGCGTTTCTGCTCGACCCCGGTAATCATCTGCGGGAAACGCGGTTGTTTGGCGATCAGACATGGTACGCCTATGCCATGCCCTACAACGGCTATCATATCTGGGGCGTCACGGCGGGTATGGTCCGGAACTTTTATGAGATTCTAAGTGGCGCGCCGATTACGCTGAAAACCGACAGCCGGTACTGAACCCGGACCAGAGCGCAGAACAGGAAATAACCAACATGTTGCGGGTCTTCATTGAAATCATCCTGCCTCTCGCCGCACCCCTGGCGGTCTATTTTCTATGGCTGTGGTATGCGCAAAAGCGGGCCGAGACCAGTGGCGACGAGCCGCCGGCGTTTACCCGCGGTGCTGCATTCTGGGCCCTCGTTATCGGATTTCTGTTGACGATCTTCTCCCTGGTTTTTCTGGCGGCGACCACGGGCGTACCTCCCGACGCGGGAACCTATCAGCCACCCCGCTGGGAAGATGGCAAGATTATCGGCCCGAGTTACGAATAGCAGGCCCTGGCACCATCTGGCACGCTTGCCCGGCAACCCGGTGTTGCGCCTAGTCAGTCCTTTTCCGGGGTTTCTTCCGCATCAGAGGGCTTGAGCCCGGCTTGGTAAAAGAGCTTGAGCCTGGCTGATCCGGGGTGTGGGTTTTTCCACTCGCTTGGGCCGCTTTTGGGCCGGATTTTGCGGCAATCTTGGCATCAAATTTGGATTTATGAGGCTTCTTGCCTTTTTTCTTATCCCAGGGTTTTTCGGTATGCGATTTTTCGGCGCGGGGCTTGTCATCGCGGGATTTTTCGTGCCGCGACCTGTCGCTTTCCACCGCCGCGTCGGAGTCGTGCGTGAAGGTGCGGGTCTTTTCGGGTCTGGCGCGTGGGTCGAACCTGGAGGCGGTGTATGGTTTCCTGTCGCCGCTCTTTTTCTCAAGCGGTTTGTCCCGGGGTGATTCAGGTGATGCGCCCGGCGCACTGTCCATGCGGGTCACGGTGATGGTCTTTTCCACGATGCGACTGGGGCCGATGGCCTTCATGAACTGATCGACGCAATCGGGACTAAGTTCCACATGGGTTTCGGTACGCTGGATCTTGATGGCACCGACATCACCCTTGCTGACGTGGCCCCAGCGGCACAGCATAGGCAAAATCCAGCGCGCCTCGGCGCTTTGATCGTGCCCAACTGACAGCGAAAACCACACGCCGCCTTTGAAGTCGTCGCGGCGTTTTTCCTTACGGTCCTTGCGGTCCCTGCTATCTCTCTTGTCTCTGGGATCGGCGGAGCCAACATCGAGCAATTCTTCCGGCGCTGACTGTTCCGCCAGATGCTGGCGCACGAAGGCAGCGGCGACCTGTTCGGGGCTATGGCGGGCCAGAATTTCCGCGGCAAATGCCTGTTCGAACTCGCTCAGGGGTTCACTTAAACCGGGTGAGGTCAGGATGCGTTCGCGGTCTCGCTGCATGATGTCGTCGGCGGATGGCGGCCTGGCCCATGTGGCCTGAATGTTGGCAGAATTCAACAGTCGTTCGGTGCGCGAGCGCATGTTATGCGGCACGATCAGGGCACACACACCCTTGCGCCCGGCGCGTCCGGTCCGACCGCTCCGGTGCAACAGGGTCTCACGGCTTTTCGGGATATCGGCGTGGATTACAAGTTCCAGATTGGGCAGATCGATGCCGCGGGCCGCCACATCGGTGGCGATGCAGACTCGAGCCCGCCCGTCCCGCATGGCCTGTAAGGCATGGGTGCGTTCGTTCTGGCTTAATTCGCCTGACAGCGCCACCACCGAGAACCCCCGGTTATTGAAGCGGCTGGTCATATGGTTGACCGTGGCGCGGGTGCCACAGAAAACCAGTGCCGTGTGCGCATCGTAGTAGCGCAGCACGTTGACGATGGCATTTTCCCGATCATTTGCGGCGACGCTCAGGGCGCGGTATTCGATGTCCACATGCTGCGAGTGCTCCGCCGTGGTGGAGACGCGCACGGCGTCGCGCTGATAGCGTTTGGCAAGGGTGGCGATGGCACGCGGCACGGTGGCCGAGAACATCATGGTCCGCCGCTCCGTCGGCGCGGCATCAAGGATGGCCTCCAGCTCGTCGCGAAATCCCAGATCGAGCATTTCGTCGGCTTCGTCGAGCACGACGACCTTCAGGCGCGACATGTTCAGTGATCCGCGCTTGATGTGATCGCACAGGCGTCCCGGCGTGCCGACGACGATGTGCGCGCCCCGCGCCAGATCTTGGCGCTCGTTGCGCATGTCCATGCCGCCGACGCAGGACGCAACCGCCGCACCGGTCATCTCGTACAGCCATTGCAGCTCACGTTTGACCTGCAAGGCCAATTCCCGGGTGGGGGCAACGACCAGCGCCAGGGGGGCGGCTGTGTGGCTGAAACGCACGGCACCCTCCAGCAGCGTCGGCGCGAAGGCCATGCCGAAAGCCACAGTCTTACCCGATCCGGTCTGGGCCGATACCAGCAAATCAGAGCGGCCGAGTTCAGGGGCCAGGACCGCCTCCTGCACCGGGGTCAAGACGGTGTAGCCGCGTTTGCTCAACGCCTGATCGAGTGCCGGAACGACACCTCCGAATTCTGTCATGTTCGTACTTTCTGAGTGCGGGCGGATTACAAATTTCGTACGCCAAATTCAAGGGGGGCGCACGTCACCGCGATCAACCGCGCGGTGGAAAACTTATGTTGGCGGTGTTGTACTGTGTGTTTGCAGAGACGTAAAGCGCGCCGCGACGTTCTGACGTGCTAAAACCTATCAGTCGTCACGCCGGTTTCCGCGCCTCGCTTTCGCTTTGCCATTGCTGGGCCTGGGCGAAGCGTTCGCGCAGGTAGGCCATCTGTTCGTTGATGGCGGTCTCGGCCTTTGCCGGGTCCTTCGATTTGATGGCGCGGAGGATTTTTTCGTGGTGTTTGATGATCTTATCGCGCTTTCTGAATCGGAAAATGATCAGGTTTTCCACCGGTTGCAGCGCCTCAATCACCGTGAACATCTGAAACTGTAAAACCGGGTTGTGGGTGGCGTCCACCAGGGCGCGGTGGAAGCGAACGTCCGAGGCGCAGAAGTCCTCGTCGCTCATGGCGTCGTCTTTTTGCAGATCGATTTCGGTGGCCATGCGGTCAAGCTCGGCGTCCGTGCGTCGTTCGGCGGCCAACCGGGCACAGACCAGCTCCAGCTCGTGCCGGGTCTCGGCAATGTCTGACAGATCGAACTCGCCCAGACTGACCATCAGGGCGACGGCGGATTTAAGGCCATCCACCATGTCTTCCTGGCTTGGCTGGTTGACGAAGGTGCCGCCCGTGGGGCCGCGCCGGGACCGGATCAGGCTTTTCGCCGCGAGCCGTTTCAGGGCTTCGCGGATGGTCGGGCGCGAGACGCCAAACTGGCGCGCCAGCTCTTCTTCCGTGGGCAGCCTGTCGTTGGCCTTCAGGGTGCCATTGGTGATGGAATCCTGAATGCGCTCGGCAATCTGCACGGCGATACTTTGGGTGATGACGGGTTCGTATTGTGTCGTCACAATGGGCTCATTCTGGGTTTTCATTTCATCTACATATCACAGTTTTTCGGGAATTCACCTATTTGTTTGACAAATATGGAAAACAGGTAAAAAACCAGTTCTTGATATTTAACAATATGATGATGAGGTTTGCCATGAGCGATACTGTCCCCGAAATTTGTGCCTTGGGCGAACGCCCGGAACTGGGCGTGGTACCGGAAAAAATGCATGCCTTTGTGGTGCGTCAGGATCGCTTTGGCGAGCCCAAGGACGCCTGGCAGCGCGAGATTATTGCGACGCCCGAGATCGGTCCCAAGGACGTTCTGATCTACGTCATGGCCACCGGCATCAACTACAACAACGTCTGGGCGGCGCGGGGCATTCCCGTTGACGTCATCAAGGATCGCCAGAAGAAGGGCGAGCCGGAAGACTTCCATGCCGGGGGTAGCGATTGCTCTGGCATTGTGTGGGCCGTGGGCTCGGATGTCACCAACACCGCCGTCGGCGACGAAGTCGTGGTTCACAGTGGCTGGTGGGAGCCGGAAGACCCGTGGGTGCTGTCGGGCAAGGATCCCATGCTGGCTTCGTCCACGCGCATCTGGGGCTATCAGACCAACTACGGCAGCTACTGCCAGTTCGCCCGTGCCCAGTCTCATCAGGTCCAGGCCAAGCCGAAACACCTGAACTGGGAAGAATCGGCCTGCTACATGCTGTGCGCCTCGACGGCCTACCGCATGCTCATGGGCTGGGCTCCGAATGTCGTTGAAGAAGGCGACGTGGTGCTGGTCTGGGGTGCTGCCGGTGGACTGGGCAGCATGGCCTTGCAGATTGTTGCGGCCCAGGGCGGCAAGCCTGTGGCCGTTGTTTCGGACGAAGACAAGCGCCAGTTCTGTCTCGACCACGGTGCCGTCGGCGTCATCAACCGCAATGACTTCGACCACTGGGGCGTCATGCCCGATACCAACAGCGACGAATGGGGAACCTGGATGGCGGGCGCACGCGCCTTCGGCAAGGCCATCTGGGAGGCCGTCGGCGAACGCAAAAGTCCGAAAATTGTTTTTGAGCATCCCGGCGAGGCAACCCTGCCCACATCCGATTTCGTCTGCGACACCGGTGGCATGGTGGTCATCTGTGCCGGGACCACGGGCTACAACATCACCATGGATCTCAGGTATCACTGGATGATGCAGAAACGCCTGCAAGGCAGCCATCTGGCCAACGATGATCAGGCCGCGGCGGTCAATGAACTGGTCATGGCCAAAAAGGTCGATCCCTGCCTGTCGGCCACCTACAGCTTCGATGAAATCGGCGATGCCCATCAACTGATGCACGAAAACAAGCACCCTTACGGAAACATGGCCTGTCTGGTCAACGCCACCGAAAAGGGCGCAGGCAAATCCTGAGCCCGTTTCAAGCTATTCGATCAAAATTAGAGGGTGAAGCCGGGAAGCTTCACCCTCTGTTTTGTTTAGAGAAGTGGGGGTGGGATTAGGCCGATGTGTACTCTTTCGATTTGAAGGATATTGCCTTTGCCGAGGCGGGGGCATCCGAAATCTTGCGAATGTCCGCCCAAGTATGTTTATAGTCCGGCAACACCAACTCGTTAACACCCGGATTGATCACGTTCCCTTGCGAACCAGCCGGTGATCCGAAGACCATGAGAGTTTCCCCACGCCGTGCGGTCGCCGTCGGATAAACCATGGCCTGGGTAGCACCATTGTCGTTGTGAATTTCAACAAGGTCGCCCGGACCCGCACCAATATCAGCCATATCGGCGGGGTTCATTTCGATGAACGGAAACGGGAATCTGTCCTGGATGAAGTCATTGTCCTGATCAAGGAACTGGTTCTGCCAGAAGATGTTGGCCCGGCCATTATTGATCCAGTATTTGAACTTCTTCTGTTCGGCTTCCTTGCCTTCAGCCTGCCAGCCTCGCCAGCCTGCGGCACAGAACCGGGCCTTCTTGTCACCGGCCCCGAACTCGCCGTTGGAGTACAGGCGCTCGGTACCAACCAGCTTGCCGTTTTGGTAGCCAACAACCGGCTCAAGCACGCCGTTGTTTCCCATGGCGCGCAAACGATCATAGGTCACGTCCGGATTGCCCTTGTTATAGCCATCCATGAAGGCATCTTCCTCGGTCTTCCAGTCATACCCCTTGAACTGGTCGGCATAGGCATCATTGCCCATGGCGCGGAGGACGCGTTCCATGTTCTGGGCGATCCCGGCAGCAATCAGACAATCCGGTTTTGAATTGCCGAAAGGATCCATGTATTTCTCCGAAAGGCGCATACGACGCTCGCCATTCATCGACGTAAGGTTCATCTCGTTGGCTTCACATGCCGCGAGAACCACATGAGCGTTTTGACCGATCTGGCTCTTGATGATGTCGACATCGACAACAAAAAGACCGCCCTTGTTCACGGCACCGACGATTGCGTTAATGAGGTCTTCGCGGCTTCCCCCTGCGGCGGCGTCCATGGCTTCTTTCACCATGTCGGACCGCTTTTTGTGAACGCGCTTAAATTGCGAAGCGTTGAGCGTCGTCTTGTAGTGATCGCAGGCCCAGATATGATGGATCTTGCCACCGCCATTGATCAACAACTGGTCAACATAGGTAGCCGGGCGACCGACGTGAGCATCAGAAGGACGGTAGTACCCTTCCTGGTGACCACCAAGGCGGCAAACGCCACCGCCTTCCCGACCAATATTACCGGTCGCCAGAGCGATGTTCACCAGCGCGCCGATGGTGCGGTAGTTGTCGTTGCCCCAGATAATTCCTTTCTCGTATGCGGTCACACATTTGCGACGCTGGCCATTCTTGGGTTTGGCAATCCAGGCGGCTGCCTTTGCGATGTCGGCAGCAGCGACGCCACAGATACCGGCGGCTTCGTCCAGCGACATCCTGCAGGCTTTCATTGCCTCGTCAAGACTGCCAAGAGCTGCCGGATGAGCAGCATCTTCGGCTTGTGCAACACCTTTCTGGAAAGTCGAGTTGGCGATGAAATCCTTGTCGACCCACCCCTTGTCTACAACCTCGGTGAAAATGGCATTGAATAGCGCCATGTCTGTGCCGGTGTTGATCTGCAGATGCAGCACGTTTTCCTTGCCAGCGACCTCTTCGGCGGCATTGACGGTAACGGTGCGCCTCGGCTCGACGACGATCACCTTCGCGCCGTTTCGCATACCCGGCACCATGTGGTTCAAGAACAGGTTGGTCTGGGTTTCCAAGGGGTTGGCACCGACGATCATGATCGTATCGGTCAGCCCATAGTCCTTGTACTGATAATTCAGCTCGCCCACGCCCATGTCGCGGGTGGAGTGAACTTCCGAATTATAGGCCGGGCGGTTGTGGATGCGGCAATTCTTGACTTTCATTGATTCGAAATAGAGTTTGCCGGTTCCCCAAGTGTTTTCGTAGCCACCGGCCGACCCGCCATGGTCGAACATGGAGACGACCAGATCGTCCTCTGACCCTTTCGTCACGATGCGTGCCGTCACCTGGGCGACGAGATCCAGCGCATCATCCCAGCTTGTTGGCTGCAACACGCCGTACCGCCACACCAACGGGTCCGAAAGGCGTTGTTGCTGTGTTCCGGTTACTGTTGAGGGCCTGTTTTCTGCCATGCGCGCGCCGCGGATGGAGCCAAGACCGGCGTTCACAACACAGTCATGGTCCGGCACGACAGCCAGATGCACATCCTTACCGTCTTGCTTCACGATGTTGTACATCGAGGGCGCAACCCAGGTGCCGTCTGCACCCTGTTGCTTGCCAAGGTCGATACCGAAGGCGTTGTCCGTCAGGGTGCCTTGAGCGTTTCTCGGCCAAGTATAAGATTTGTAGCCGCAGCCGACGATGCAGTAGTGACACGTTACATTGTGAACCGTCGCATTCTTTGGCGGGATCGGCAGGCGGTCGATTTGTCTTTTGTAAGCCATGTTTTTTTCTCCCTTTACAATACGTTCGACGGACGACCGAAAATCAGGTCGCTCGCGCCGTCGGCGTAGATGTCGCCCTTCGCATCCACATGTAGCGTGAATTGAGGGAGGTTCTGGGTGGCGTGACCCCAAACCTGCTGACCGCCAGCTTCCACATCGAAGCGGGAGAAATGTCCGGGACAGTTGAAGGTGCTGTCATCTGCATTGTAGGCGAGAGACCATCCCTTGTGTGGGCAAAGCGTGGAAAACGCCACGATGTCCCCGTCTGGACCAACTCCACCTTCGACAGCCTGTCCCAGCTTGATCAGTGCGCCTGGACTGCTGGAATCCGGGAACTCGATGTCCATTGGCTCGTTGACTTCGAGGTCCGCGACATTGGCCAGCCTATTGTCTGGATAATCAACTTGCGCATTTCCGGAAGCAGCCATGGCCTGCTGTGCGGGCAGCAACGCCGCGCTCGCCAATCCGGCTGTCGCAAGCGACCCGCCACGCAAAAACTGACGTCGGCCGACTTCAACCAGCGTATTGCACCTTTTCATTGTGTCAAACTCCCCGTTTGTTTGTGTTGCGTCATATTGCATACAAAACCTACGCAATGATGATGCCAATCCGAAGATGGCCGAAATCAGGGAGTTGTTGGCACTTGATGTTCGGAAATCCGAAATTTCGGCAGCGCAATATGTTCAGGTTTCCGAACGTTCTTCGTCGGTATATTGATCGGAGATACCGAGTTTGCGCATTTTTTCCCACATGGTTGTACGCGAGATTCCAAGGAGTTCAGCCGCAGTCCTGATCTGTCTGCCGGTGTGATCAAGCGCCCGCTGGATGTGCCTCTGTTCGGCCAGATTGCGCACCTCCTGCAAGGTCGGCATTTCGCTTTCATCAGCGGCGCCAAGGGCGTCAGGGAACAGGTCCTGCGCGCTGAGGCGCGACCCTTGGGACAGGGCGACTGCCCGCTCGACGCGATTTCGAAGCTCACGGACATTGCCCGGCCAATCGTAGGACTGGATCGCATCTTCCGCCGGTCCCGTCAGTGTCCGAACATCGCGCTCAAAACGCTCCGCGTAGTGGATCAGATAGGCATTAACCAGCACGGGAATATCTTCGCCGTGCGCCCGGAGCGGAGGAATGGCAACGGGGATAACGTTGATGCGGTAGTACAAATCCTCGCGGAACCGGCCTTCCTTGACGAGCGTACCCAGGTTCCGGTTTGTGGCGCAAACAACACGGGCTCTGAAGGTCTGAGGGATTTCCCCGCCAACACGGAGGAACGTGGAGTTCTGCAAAAGGCGTAACAGCTTGGCCTGCATGGCAAGTGGCAGGTCGCCGACCTCATCGAGAAACAGAGTGCCTTCGGCTGCCCGGGACGCATAACCTTCGTGGCGGGCCTGTGCGCCGGTAAAGGCACCTTTCTCATGTCCGAAGAATTCGCTTTCCATAAGTTCGGTTGGGATGGCAGCGCAGTTCACGGCGACGAAGGGCCGGTCGCTACGCGGCGACAGGTTATGCAAGTAACGAGCGGCGACTTCTTTTCCAGCACCGCTTTCGCCGGTGAACAGCACGGTGCTTTCAATATCTGCGATGCGGTGCAGCAGATCCTCGATCCCCTTCATGGCGGTGGAGACGCCCAGGTGTTCGTGGGTCAGGTTGGAGGTGCCGACCCGGTGTTCGGCGAGGGTTCCCAGGCGCGACAGAAAATCGCCCATATCGAACGGTTTGGTGATGTACTCATCGGCCCCCTTTCGCATCAGGGAGACCGCCTGTTCTATGCTGGCAAAGGCGGTAATGAACAAAACCGGGACGTGATGGATCAGGGGCAGCGCCCGTGTGAAGACTTCTTCTCCGGTCATGTCCGGCAACCGAACGTCGCACACAAGCAGATCAACCGAGTGCGCATTCAAATATCGGAGGGCCTCCGTTCCGGTCTGCCACCAGACAGGATCATAGCCTTCAATTTTAAGCCGTTGTAGAAGAGATTCTCCCATAATGGGATCGTCTTCGACGATGCCCACCCGAAGACCTTGAACCTGCGTGGCGATACCCTTATGCGGTGGCAACGGCCTGCTCCTGCCTGATCGGGATATGGACCATAATAGTCGTACCCTTTTTTGATTCGGCGTCAACAGTGCAGTATCCGCCGAGGCGGATCACCAGCCGGTTGGCAAGCCAGACACCCAGTCCGGTTTCTCCCTGCAATGGAAGTAAATCCGGGTCTTGTTGCTCCAACAACCTTGCAACCTCTCCGGGGATTCCCGGCCCGGTATCGCTGATCGTGAAAAACAGCATGCCATCAAGGTTCTCTGCGGAAAATGAAACAGTTCCGGCCATTGGTGATGCCTCGCAGGCATTGAGCAACAGGTTAAGGACCGCCTGCCGGACCGCCTGGGCGTCCGTCTCGATGTCGTCCTGTAGCGTATTATTCCATTCCAGACGCAGTTGTCGGCGCGTGATGTTGTGCTGGATAAGGTATTTCAAATCTTCCAGATGTTTGCGGGACAGATTTTCCAGACTTCCCTGGTCCTTGTATGTTTCCAGCGTTGCGCGCACGACGTCACGAATGCCACGAAGCCCACGCTCAAGAAGCCCTAATGAGGAATTTCTAATCTCCACATTGTCACCGTGGATTTTCATGGTATCCACCGCGTTCATCAATCCGCCGAGCGGATTATTGACTTCATGCGCAATTCCCGAGGCGAGCTTGCCCAGGAGAGCGAGCTTTTCTTCGTTGGCGAGCTTGTGCGCGAGTTCCTGCCGATCCCGCAAGGCTTCCGCCATGGCATTGAGACGCTGGAAAAGGCCATAGTATTCGGAACCCTGTCGCGGCATCTGGTTTGCCGGGATCGGTTGGTTGTCACCATGACGGACCTGATCGACAAAAGAGGCCAGCACGGCAAGCGGTCGGACCATGCGCCAGGCAATCAGATATCCCATACCTGCAAACAGCAGGGTGAGGAAGGTATTGGCCCCGACCAGCGTCCAGAACACTTGCTTGCGCTCTTTGATCAGGTCCGACAGGTCAACCTCGGCATACAAATCCCCGAGCGGAAACTGGGTTTCCGAAATCGAGCGATGGAGCCATGCGCGAAGGTTGGGCTCGTCAATGACGATGTCGCGCTCCTGGGCATGGCGCTCCGCTATGGCAGCGGGCAATCCGGTATCGACGGGGAAACGAATGGGGTCAGAAGCGGCAAGGATACTATTGTCTGGCAGGGCTATAACCGAATGTTTGAGCTTCAACCCGGCATAATGCCCGGTGGCGCGCTCAAGAATGTCGAAAGCCTCCCATACATCCTTTCGAACAAGGTGGGGGAATAGCGCCGTCGAGACACCATCCAGATAGGCGTTCGCCAATTGCTTCAATCCCTGTTCCTGATTTGCGGACAGGCGGGTAAGCACAACATTCGTCATGGCGACAGAAACGATGACCATCAGGCCGGCAACAACAAGGGGAATTCGCACACGGATTGGCCAGTGGACAGGATCGAGAATTGTCAGCATCAGGATTGAGCCTGAACCAGTTCGAAGTTCCGGGCGATGGACTCAAACAGATCGGGTGATGCTGTCGTGAATCCGTCCAGATGCAATGCGGCAAGGACTTCCTGTCCCTGTTGATCCTTGTCGATGGAGAGCAGGGCTTCCTGAATGCGTTTGACGGCGGGACTGTTACGGTTCGCCCGTGCGCAGGCAATGGGGGGGAAGCCCATTTTCTCGGATTTTCGAATGACTCGGGTGTTCGCAACCAGTTCGGGTTCGATGTCTGCCATGACGTCCCAGACATAGCCGTCAACGCTGCCGCTTTGGGCGAGGCCGGAATTCACAGCGCGGATCACATTGCGATGACCGTAGGTGAAAAATGACCGGGCAAAGAAGGTCTCAGGTCGCTCTTCAATTTCAGCCAGGAGGGCGCGTGTGACGAGAAATCCCGAATTACTGTCCGGGTCCGAGAACGCATGGGTGTGACCCCGTAAATCTGAAAAATTCTCGGCTTCTGTTCGATCATTGACGATGAGATAGGATTGGTAGAGCGGCTCGTTTTGATATAGCGGGACAGCAAGGAGGGATAATTGTGTCTGGTAGTGGACGAAAGGAAATCCACATATCCAGGCAGCGTCCAACTCGCCCGACAGCAACATCAGGGTTATTTCCTGATACGTGCGTCGTTTAATCAGAACGACATCCTGCCCCGCGGCCCGCGACAGATAATTCTTTAACGTATCAAGCAACTGGATATCGGAATCCAGAAATACCGGGGTCAGGCCGAACCTGATCGGACTAGTTGCCGCTTGCCCCTTGCCGCCATTCAGGAGGCCAAGCGCGGCAACGCTTGAAGCAAGAAACAGGCGTCGAGTGACAGACGTAAGCACGGCCCTCGCCTTTCAGTTGGTTGGGCGCACATCGAAATGCCGCCAATGCGCTATCAAGCATGGCTGATCTATCTGCTGTCAAGGTATGGCGAATGCGCAATTCCGAAAGACAGCCAGTCCGCTTCCGTTGCCAGTTCCGATAAATGCTCTAGCCGAGCAGGAATTCGAGTCGCTCATTGGCCCGCGATGGTGAGATTTTGAGGATTTCTGCGCTGACAACATTTTCGGCGACGAACGGGTCGTCGTTTACCCTGCGTTCGAGTTCTGGAAGTGTGGTCTCGTGTGCAATAATCCCGCCACCCAAATTTGGCTGAAGACTGCCCGCCAACATAAACACCCCCTCATCGAAACCGCAGTTGATCCACTCCTTGTGGCCGTCCATGAATTGGCTGGCCTGGCCTTTGTTGTCAGAAAATTTAAGCAGGACGATAAACATCCGATTGTTCTCCTATGACTCTGTTGAATGCGTGTAGGATTGCAGCCAGTCACACATCTGCGCTACTTCGCGGCGGATGAATTTCTCGTCGTGGAAGGCAGTTGCCAGCGTGGTGACGCCCTGGGAACGGGCGAGAAGATGCATGGCCAGCGCGTCGGCGTCTGTCTCGTGGCCAAGTAACGTGAACTGCTTGCGCAACCAGGTCCGGAACAGGGTAAACAGCATCTTCGCTTCGGCCTGCGAAGCATGATTCAGCTTCGCAAGTTCCGTGCACAGGGTGCCGACCGGGCAGCCGTATTGTTTAATCTTGGCCCGGTTCGCAATCAGAATATGGATAAAGCCGCGGATACGGTCCTCAGGGTTTTTGCCTTCGGCTTCCCACCGATCCAGCATCTTCCGAGTATTGGCCAGACGCAATCCGATCACGGCGTCCAGGATTTTGTCCTTTGCCTCAAAGTAATAGTAAAAATTGCCACGTGAAATCTGTACGGCATCGGCAATATCCGAAAACGAGGTGTGTTCGTAGCCTTGCCGATAGAACAACTGATCGGCGGCATCAATAATGTGATCCCGTGTTGTCATGCTGCGCATGAAATCACCTTCCGTTCCGACCATACGGGTTTGGATGATCGTCCTAACTGATAAATAGGACGGTCGTCCAAATCCGTCAAGTGCGGCGGATTGGAATATTGAAAAGGTACGTCGGGAGCCGGGCTAGTCCGCCTGCGCCGTCAGGGTCAGAAGATGTTCCAGGTGGCGGTCTCGGATGCCAAGTTCTCGCAGGTGTTCGGCCGTGTTCATCAGATACTCCCTGCACGCACCGCCATGGCCGTGGCCCTGACGGATCAGCTTCACGGCTTCTTCTGTCTCCAGCTTTCCAGCGTACTGGCGGTGGCCTCGGTCCGCGACAAAGGCCAGGGAGCGAACCCGTTCGTTACCGATTTCGGTGGCCACCATGCGCGGGTGATAGACTTGGTTGATCATTTCCCGTTTATGGAGATAGGCGACCACGTCATCCACATCGCGCGACGCCACCCTCAGGACCCGCCCACGGCACGATCCTCCCAGATCGAGGCCGAATACCAGTCCTGGGCATTCCGGCGTTCCCCGGTACTGATGAGAATAAATGCAGAGTCGTCGTGAATACCCGCGCAGCAGGGCGTCTCGCACTTCCGTATGAGCAAAATCCGGGCGCCACATGAGCGAGGCATAGGCGAACACCCAGAGGTCTGTTCCATCGGCGCTGGTGGGAACGGGGGTCATGGGGATGGGTGTCATGGTTGAAGAAACGTCCTGGTCGCTATTTTTGGCGCGTCGCAAGCGCCACACCCGCCACGGTAATACCCATACCCGCCAATGCCAATGGCCCCAGTGTTTCGTCGAACAGGAAATAGGCCATGACCGCAGTCACCGGCGGCACCAGATAGAACAGGCTGGCGACCTGCGATGCGGCACCACGCCGGATCAGAACGTAGAGCAACGTAAAGGTTCCAATGGACATGATGCAGACCAGCCATGCCAGGGCGAAAATGAACTCCGGTGTCCACGATAGTTCCTGGGTCTCCAGGCTGAACGACAGCACTCCCATAAGGGCGGCGGCGGCGGTCAACTGAATGGCCTGATGGCCGCGCAGGTTTTCGCCCGCGCAGAACCGTTTTTGGTAGAGTGCGCCGCCAGCGATGGCGAGCATACCGATGAAACAGGCGATGAACCCTGCGCCATCACCAAGTTCACTTCCGGCACCGAAATCCAGCTTCTGGCCGATGACCATGGCGACACCGATGAAACCCAGGATCAATCCGAGCCATTGTCGGAGGGAGACCTTCTCGCCCAGCAAAGGCCCGGCGGCCATGCCGGTAACCAGTGGCTGCAACGAGACAATGAGCGCCGAAATTCCCGCGGGCAGGCCGTTGTCGATGGCCCAGAACACGCCGCCCAGGTAGGTGCCATGGATCAGCAGGCCGACCACCACGGCATGGAAGATCCGCCGGGGCGTGTTGGGCCATTCAATCCGGAAGGCCAGCCCGATCCCGATCATGAGCACGGCCGCCAGGGCAAACCGCACACCGAGGAAGGTGAAGGGCTCTGAATAGGGTGCCCCCAGTTTCGAGCCGATGAAGCCGGTGCTCCACAACACGACAAACAGCACCGGCAGCGGATCGCGCCAAAAAGCCCCGTGCGAGTCGTGTGGTGTGGTATCAGCGTTTTGTGCCATTGGTCTGCCGTTTCTGAATCATGACCCCGTCTAGAGTGTCGGCACCCAAGGTGCAATGACCGATTGGCGTCACCGGGGTTGACGCCATAGCGAATGGGTGGTCGCTTCTGTCCCTATGGAGATAAATCAACCCAACGGACGTCACCATCCGCCAGCCCCGCCGCGCCGAAAGGTATGGATGCGGCTGGTCGTTGCGGTTACCGCCTGCGCGCTGCTGTATTCAGCGTTCTGGCTGATTATCGCCACCCGCGCCCTTGATTCGCTGGAAACCTGGGCCGAACGCCAACAACAGGCCGGATATACGGTGCGCTGGGACGGCGTGGAGATGTCGGGTTATCCGTTCCGGCTGGTGGCGCTACTCGATCAACCGCGTGCCAGCGCAACAGGTAAATGGGCATGGTCGTCCGGCGCTGTGACCCTGTCAGGGCGGCCATGGTTGTGGAATACGCTGCGCCTCGATGCCCCCGGCCTTCATACCTTAACTGTATTTGAAAACGGCGTGGCAGCGGAGCAGTCCACCACGCTGGACGCCGGGACGTTCAGTATCGAGGCCGACTTCCTGGAAGGCGAGTGGCGACAAATGGGCACTGCGGGGAGTGATCTCCGCGTCGCCGAAGGTGCCCGCGTCATTGCCGAACTGGCCCGGTTTTCCGGTGCGCTGACGCGAGAGACCATCGCCGAAGCGGACGAGCGCACACGGACCGCAAGCATCCGGGTCGACCTCAGTGATCTCGATATTCAGATCCTGGCCAGGAACCTGATTCAGGCGACCGGTTCGGTGGTTCGTTTCGCGTCCCTGGATGTTGAAATTTATGGGCCGCTGCCCGGTGACCTGACGCCGCCAGCACTCACCGCATGGCGGGACGCCGGGGGCGTGGCGGAAGTGCGGCGGGTCCGCGCCGACTATGGCCCGCTGGGTCTGGATGCCGATGGCACGCTGGCACTGGATGGCCAGTTGCAGCCCGTGGGCTCCTTTGTGGCGCGGCTGGACGGATTTTCAGAGACCGTCGATGCCTTGCACGGGGCGAACATTATCAGTGACGGTAACGCCCTGACCGCCAAACTCGTACTTGGCGTCATGGCCAAAAGAGATGGGGCCACCGGGTGGAAGCGTCTTTCCCTGGCCGTCAATCTTCAGGACCGCACCCTTTATGCCGGACCGCTGGCCATGGTGAAGTTGCCCATCATTCAGTGGTAAATATTGCCCGGTTTTTCTGCTATCATTTCAGGATGCTTATTGTGTGGGATACTTCCGTTGTGCATTGGGTGCGGATCAGGCTGGGTTTCCTGATGCTCGCCCTATACATGGCGGTCGTGCCGCCACCGGTCGCGGCCGGTGAGGAGTCCTATTCAGGGCCCTATCTGGTCGGGCGGCTTCTTGTCGCCGCAGAAAGCATGCTGGATCCGCAGTTTTACCAGACCGTGATCCTGATTTTGGAGCATGACCAGTCGGGGGCTTTCGGCGTCGTACTCAACCGGGCCATCGGAACCGGGCCGTTAAGCGACCTGATGGCCGGATTTGACGTGAACCCCACTGTTGTTGATGAGGCTGCCATGTTTCGGGAAATTGACCTGCGTCTCGGTGGGCCGGTGGAGCCCGCGCGCGCCATGGTGGTCCATTCGACGGATTATCAGCAGCCAGACAGCCATGATGTGGGCGGTGATCTGGCGTGGACCCTGGAATCCTCGGTTCTGGAGGCGGCGGCGGCAGGCCATGGGCCGAAGAAGTTACTGGTCTTTATCGGTTATGCGGGCTGGAGTGCCGGGCAACTGGAGAAGGAAATCATCCGCGAAGACTGGCTGGATGCCGACGCCGACACCGCCCTGGTTTTTGATACGCCAACGGACGAGCTGTATGACGCCGTTCACGATGCGGCGGGGTTGTCGCTTTAAGCCATGGATTTATGAAATCGACACTCATATTCTTTGATCGTTCTGCGCCCGGAATCAACTGGACAGCACATGGAACAGGAGACCACGTGATGGAGATGGAAGGCGTTCCCTGGGTCGACCTCATTGGCTATTTCGGTGGCGGCGTGACGCTTTGGGGCATGTACCGCAAAACCATTATTCCGCTTCGCCTCGGCGGTATCGCCGGGAATGTGGGGTTTCTGATTTTCGGAATTCTTACCCCCAGCTATCCAACGCTGGTGCTGCACGCCCTGCTGCTACCACTGAACGCGTTCAGGACGTGGCAAATGTATCGTCTGGTTGTGGAAATCCGTGAGGCCGCAGAAGGCAGCAATGATCTCACGTCCATGCTGCCCTATATGAAAAAGATCCGGGCGTCGGCAGGCACGGTGCTGTTTCGAAAAGGCGAAAAACCCGACCGGATGATTGTCATCGCCGAGGGAACGGTCCATCTGGATGAGGTCAATGTGGACTGTGGACCCGGCGATGTGTTGGGTGAAATCGGGGCTTTTACGCCGGATAACCGGCGCACCTGTACAGGCGTCTGTGCAACGGATTGTGGGCTTTACACAATCTCCAACGACGACATGGTACAGCTCTATTACCAGAATCCCCAGTTCGGCATGTACCTGATGCGGATCATCGTCGCCCGGTTGCTGAACAACTGGCAGGACGCCGAATCCCGCGCCAAGGCGGTTTGACTGCCAGAGTGCAAGAAGGTGGATCGCGTAAGTTTCGAGGGACGGGATATAGAAGGGCCGGAATGTAAAAGGCCGCGACATAAAAAGGTAGATCCAAATGCAAGAAGCGGCCCTGCCGGTTGCCCGGCCGGGTCGCTTCCTATCAGAATTCCTTCATTCCCCGAAGGGTCCCTGGGAAAACCGATAGTCCCGGTGGTTTCAATTTGCCTTGCGGTGCCTCTTTGCCTCCTGAACCAACAGCAGATTACCAAACAAAAATTTTGCCAACAATAGCTATTCAATTCACAGTCCTGTGGAACCCGGGGATAAGTGGCCCTGTCATAACCTCAAAATGGCCGGAACTTCTAAATTCTCCTTGGCTTGGGTTTCCCCTGGTGGATTAACCGGCATATTGACCCAAGTCATGGCAGACGGAGAGCCATGCGGATATGATCCCGGGCATCAAAACCATGTGTTGGAGGGTCTGCCATGTTCACCAAAATTGCTGTCGCCACGGATGGCTCGCCACTGGCGACGAAAGCCGTCCATGCCGCCGCGGATCTCGCCGCGCAGTGCGGCTCGGAAGTAACCGTGCTGCATGTGTTGATGCATGGTGAGCCACCCGAAGACCTGAAACGAATGGCCATGGTCGAGCATCTCGTCGAATACCAGCCACACATCCAACTGGCGATCGAGAATATCCCCAGCCAGATGATGGCGGCCCGGGCGGATGCCGAACGGCATGCCATCGACCATCAGGTCATCATGGCCATGGGTCAGAAAATCGTTGAGCACGCCAAATATTTGGCCCAGGAATCCGGTGTTAAATCGGTAAAGGTAAAGACAGAGGTATTGGAAGGCGATTCTGCAGACGAGATCCTCTCCGCCGCCAAACGCAACGGTGCCGACCTCATTGTTCTCGGGACGCGCGGTCTCGGCCCTGTACAGAGCCTGTTCATGGGCAGTGTTTCCCACAAGGTCACCCAAGAGGCCAATTGCGCCTGTCTGGTTGTCAAGTGATACCGATTAGGGGAAATATCTGACTTAAGACCAGAGCCATGGATGCCTTGGTGAAAGAGTGTTATCGTGCTTGTCTGGAGTGAAACCATTCACACGAAAAACAGGGGTATCCCATGATTTCCAACATTGTCCTTGCAACCGATGGCTCCGACCATGCCCGACATGCGCTTGATGTGGGGGTTGATCTGGCGGCGAAATATGGTGCCACGTTGACGTTGGTCCATGTGCTGACCCATGACCACCCGTCCGCAGATGTGGAGCGCATGCTCAAAGTTGAAGGCCTTGCCGATTCGACGCCGGTCCACAACAGTGAACAGGGCGGTATTTCCATGAAGCTGGGCCGCGCGCTCCGTCTTGGTCAAAAAGAAGACCTGGATGCCCGCGTGATCATCGCTTTGGGAGAGCAAATTCTAAAAGCCGCAGCCAAGAAAGCCAATGATGCCGGGGTCAGGAACGTCACCTCGGAAATTCACTCCGGCGATTACGCCAACTGCATTATCGACGTGGCAGAGAAAGTTGACGCCGACATGATCGTCATGGGTCGGCGGGGCATGAGCAATCTGAAAGGCTTCGTCACCGGCAGCGTGTCGCACAAGGTATCCCAGCGGGCCCGCTGTTCGGTGCTGACCGTAAAATAATTTCCGGCGAACCGATCATGTCCGAGGGTGCCCTGCCTTCCCCGTCTGCCGTAACCTCGCCTGCGCTTACCTATCGCAAAGGTGTATTTCTGGTGCTGTTTGCCGGGGTGCTGTGGTCAAGTATGGGGCTTGGCATCCGCTATATGGAAGTCGCCAATGTGTGGCAGATTCTGTTTTATCGGTCTCTGGCCCTGGCGGTGTTTTTGTTTTTGGTCATTACGTTCCGGTCCGCTGGCAGACCGCTACCCACCATTCGCAAGGCCGGGCTGGCGGGCATCGTTGGCGGACTGGGACTTATTTTTGCCTTCGCGGGCGGTATTTTTGCCATCCAGACCACCAGCGTTGCCAACGCCATGTTCCTGTTCGCCACGGCACCCTTTATGGCGGCGATTCTGGGATGGTTCATTCTGCGTGAGGGGGTTCGCAAGGCCACATGGATTGCCATGGCTTTCGCTGTAATTGGCATTTCCATCATGGTTTGGGATGGCATCTCGCTGGGCTACATCATCGGCAATCTGGCAGCCATGGCGTCGGCGCTGGGCTTTGCTGTGTTCACTATCGCGCTACGGTGGCGCAAGCTCGACGACATGATGCCGACGGTGTTTCTGGGCGGCATCTTCGCCATTATCGCGTCGGCCATCATCTGTTATACAGATGGCTATTCGCTGGGTCTTCCGCTCAACGACATCACCATCGCGCTGTCACTGGGCGTGTTTCAGGTCGGTGCAGGTCTGACCATCTACACCATTGGTTCGAAGGTCGTTCCGGCGGCGGAACTGGCGTTGTTGTCCATGACCGAGGTCGTGCTCGGGCCTTTTTGGGTCTGGATGGTGCTGGGCGAGAGCGCCGGATTCTACACCCTGCTGGGCGGAGCCATCCTGCTGTCCGCCATCGCCGGAAATGCGTTGTCGGGGCTGCGGCGGAAGCCGGTGCCGATCCTTTGAGCTTTAAGCGTCGTCGTCCTGATGGGCGAAGATGGAGGTGTATCCGCCGGACCAGTCGGGCGGCAGGCGCAGTGTGACCGGGTCGTGCCGGGCGTGGCTCGGCGGGTTGCCGCGAACAATGGTGCCGCGGTGGCTGCTTGGATAGGCTGGCGCGGTGTAGGGTAAGGCATCGGCGGCGTTGTAGCCCAGGATCAGAACTGGGCGGCCAAACGGGCTGTCGTTGCGCCGCGAGCCATGCACGGTGACGCCATGGTGGATGGTCACGGTCCCGGCGGGGCCGGTGAGTTCGCGGGCCGTATCCAGGGCGATGTTGCCATGGTCGGCTTCGTCGATGTAGCCGGTCCAGCCGCCGTCCGGTCCATAGTGATCGAACACCTCCCTTAAGTGCGACCGCGGGATGACCTGCAACGGTCCCTGCTCAGGCGTTACGTCTTCCAGCGTCACCAGAACCTGCATGGGCGTCAGGTTGGTATGGGGATAAAACGGAATGTCCTGATGCCATTTGACTCCCTGACCACCGCCTGCCCATTTGTAATTGCACAGGCATTCCCGGAAGGTCACGTCCGGCCCCACCAGATCGGCGACCACATCGGGCAGGATGCTGTTCGCGGCGAAATCCCAGAACACCGGGTCGAGATCGTCCAGATAGGCGATACGCCGGAGCCGGGGGTTGGTGGCGGTGTGGCCGTCCTCCAGATCAAAGGTGCCGTCGGAGGCGGTGATGGTGCGGGAGCGTTCCACCAGCGCCGCCAGACCCTGTTTCAGCTTTCCGATCCACGGGGCATCAATCAGGCCGGGCAGACACAGATAGCCCTCGTCACGGTAGAAGGCGACCTGCTCGTCATTCAAAATACGCTCAGTCGATGACATGGACGCCCCTCGGGAAGTTGGTCAGGCATTCGTTGCCGGTATCGGTGACGCGTACGGTCTCGCTCATTTCCATGCCCCAGCCATCCATCCACATACCCAACATGACATGGACGGTGTTGTCGGGTTCCAGCACCGTGGCCTCGCCCGCCCGCAGGCTGATGGTCCGCTCGCCCCAGTCCGGCGGGTAGCCGAGGCCGATGCCATACCCGATGCGGGATTCTTTCTCCAGCCCGTAGCGCGAGATTACCTCCCGCCATGCGGCCTCGACCTCACCGCCGGTGACGCCCGCCTTCATCATGTGCAGCACGGCTTCGAGGCCTTCTTCCACCGCCTTGGCGGTCTCCATCAAGGCGTCGGGCGGGTTGCCCAGATGGACCGTGCGGGCGAGGCCTGCATTGTAATGGCGCACGGCGGCGGCGAATTCCAGGGCGCAGGTCTGGCCGTCTTCAAAGGTTTCTTCGCTCCACATAACATGGGGTGCCGAGGCGCTCTCGCCCGCCATGATCAGCGGGCACAACGACGTAATATCACCGCCGATATCCGGATGGCCGGACATCTGAACCTTGTAGATTTCGCCGATGGCGTCGCACTGGCGGACCCCCGGGCGGATCACCTCGCGGGCGCGGGTCTGGACGGTGCCCACCAGTTCCGCCGCCATCCGCATGTAGGCCAGCTCTGCCTCTGATTTGACCGAGCGAATCCAGTTGACCAGCAGATCGGCGTCGACGAACTCGGCATTGGGCATGCCCTGTTCCAGACAGGCGAAGGCGCGGGGCGAGAAGTAAAAGGAATCCGACTCGTACCCGATACGTTTGCCGTCCCAGCCCAGGCCTTTCAGGTAATCGGCGATCCAGTCCATGGGGTGGATGTCGGGCCTGTGGACATGGTCTTCGGGAAAGCCAACCACGTATTCAGGCGGCATGTGCGCCGTCAGCCGACCACCCACGGCGTCCATGGCGCGACCGATCCAGTAGGGCTCGCCGTCCTCCAGCGGCACGGCGACGATCTGCGGCGTATAGAAGGACCAGCCGTCATAGCCGGTCAGATAATGCTGGTTGGGAATGTCCGTGACGATCAGGCCATGGAGACCGCGCTCGGCCATGCGGGCACGGACTTTGGTCAGCCGGGCGCGGTATTCTTCTTTGGTGAACGGCAGGGCTGGCATGGCGTAAAGTCCTCGGGCAGTGTTTCAACGAACAGGCGCGGACTCGTCCTGAAGTGTATGCCGGGATGGCCAGGCGATGGTACGTCGGTTCCGCCGGGGAGGGCAACAACGGGCTTCCCCGGGTGCCCACTCGGGGAAGCGTACATGCGATCTGTCTGCAGTATTCCTTCGGCAAATTTCACCACCGAGGCCTTTGTTGCGTACGTTCGGCTGGCCATGGCCGAAATTTGATCAGGACTTCTGGTCTTCCGGGGTGTGCTGTTTGGCATCGATGATTTCGCGCCGAACCGCACGGGTCCGGGTGAAGACATCCTCCAGTGTCTGACCGTCGCCTTGGCGGATGGCGCGTTTCAGGGTGGTCAGATCTTCGTCGAACCGGCCGAGAATATCCAGCACCGCATCCTTGTTTTCCACGAAAATATCACGCCACATGACCGGGTCGGAGGCGGCGATGCGGGTGAAGTCGCGGAAACCACTGGCGGAGTATTTGAAGATTTCCTGTTGCAGATCGTCACCAAGCTGCGCCGCCGTATCGACAATGGTATAGGCGATCAGATGCGGCAGGTGGGACGTAATAGCCAGAACCTGGTCATGATGATCCGCATCCATGGCCTCAACCTTCATCCCCGCAGCCCGCCACAGGGCGGTAATCCGTGCCACGGCGTCGGCGTCCGTACCGGCAGTCGGCGTGAGGATGCAGAAGCGATCCTTGAACAGTTCCGCGAAACCGGCCTCCGGTCCGGAATGCTCGGTCCCCGCAACCGGGTGGCCGGGGACCAGATGGACGCCATCTGCCAGATGGGGGGCTAAATCGCGGAACACGCATTTCTTGGCCGAGCCCACATCGCTGACGATGGCACCCGGTTTCAGATGCGCGCCGATCGACCGGGCCACGGCGGCATAGGCACCCAAGGGCGTGCAGATCATGATCAGGTCGGCATCCGTGACGGCCTCGACCGGGTCCGCCGTGACGTGATCGGCCAGATCCAGCTCGACCACTTTATCCAGAGTGGCCTGGGTTCGCGCCGTGACCGTGATATGGCCCGCCAATCGATCCCGCCGCATGACGCGGGCCAGGCTGGAGCCGATTAGTCCGATGCCGATGAAGGCAACCCGGTTGAACAGGGGGGGGGCGAACAGGGGGGGCGTGTCTTTACTCATTTGGCGACCTCTGGTTGGCTAAAGAATTCGCCCATGACATGGATGAAGGTGCGCATCTCGTCCATGCGACCGATGGAAACCCGCACGCAATCCGCCAAGCCATAGCCGCCCATGCGCCGCACAATGATGCCATGGTTTTTTAGCCAGACATCGCAGGCTTCGGCGTTGCGTTCGCGATCAGTCGGTAATGTTACCAAAATGAAGTTGCCGACACTGTCGGTGACCTGGACGCCGTGGTTGCCCAAACTGCGCAGCTCATTCACGGTCCAGTCGCGGATTTTGGTGTTTTCGTCCCGCACCATGTCGGTAAAGGCGGTATCTTTCAGGGCCGCGACCCCGGTGGCCAACGCTGCGCCATTGACGTTAAACGGTCCGCGCACACGGTTCAGCACCCCGGCGATTCCTGCCGGGCAGTATCCCCAGCCCAGGCGCAATCCGCCGAGGGCATGGATTTTCGAAAACGTGCGGGTCATGACAACGTTTTTGGCCCGGTCCACCAGCTCGCTGCCGGATGCATAATCATCGTTGGTGACGAACTCGGCATAGGCGGCGTCCAGCACCAGCAGGACATTTTCAGGTAAACCCTGCCACAGTCGTTCGACCTCGGTGTTGCTCAGGTAGGTGCCCGTGGGGTTGTTGGGATTGGCCAGAAAGACAATGCGGGTTTTGTCCGTCACGGCGGCCAGCAGGGCGTCCACATCGGCGGTGAGATTGGTCTCGGGCGCTGCGACCGGCGTTGCCCCGGCGGCTCTGGCGCTGATGGCGTACATCAGGAACCCGTGGGCACTGTGTAGCACCTCGTCACCGGGACCGGCGAAGGAGTAACACAATAGCGACAGGATTTCGTCCGAGCCTGCGCCGCAGACAATACGCGATGCATCCAGCCCATAGTGCGCTGCCAGATCCTGGCGCAACTCGTTCGCCCCACCATCGGGATAGCGATGCAGTTCGCCCGCCAGTGCCATATAGGCTTCCATGGCTTTGGGGCTGGGGCCGAAGGCTCCCTCGTTGGAGGATAGCTTTATGATCCTCGATTTGCCCGCGATACCGGACTCGCCGCTTACATATGGCGCGATGTCCAGAATACCGGGGCGGGGTTCAGGGGCGCTCATTTAGGTTTTCTGCCCGGTTTTGGGGCCAATTCGTTACCGCCCAAGGGTCGGGCATAAGCGCCCAGCCAGACCAGATGATCGGCATGGCCTTCGAGCCGCTCCAGCACGCCAGCCAGCCGGTTGTCATCGCTGGCAACAAAGCCGTCGATTTCCACTAAAAACAGCCTGTATTCGCCCCCCAACATCGGCCAGTCCATGATCAGACCAGCGTCCAGGCCGCTCGCACCAAAGGCGGATTTCAGGCGGGCATTGCTGATCTGGCCCGTTACGGGAAATCCGAACTGGGTGACATCGCGACCGGTCTCCGTGGGTGGCACGGCGCTGATCACCAGGGCATCGAGTTGGGCGCCGCGCGCATTACTGCGCCCGAAGAAAGGCAGCCGACAGACCACCATGGGGCGGTCTGCATCACCGCCCGCCAGATAGCGCCACCAGACGTCATCGGCATCACGTTCGGGAAACGGCAGAATACCAACGGTGGCGTTGCCCTTGCGAACGTCTTCGATCACGGACGATGCAGATTGATGACGGATGATGGGGGCAAAAGAGCCGAAATGATCGCGCGCCAGATCCATATAGCCGTCGTTTTCACCTTCTGCTCCCTGAGGGGTTTGAACGGCGACGAAGAACGGGCCTTCCAGCATCAGGGTGGCGGCAATCAGTTCGCGCCAAATGCGCAACACGGATTGTATGGAATAGGCACCTTTATGACGGGCAAGCAGGCGACAGACGATGTCCACCTCGCGCCCGGGGCGGTACATGGGGCGGCTGTCGTCCTTAAGCTTGCGGATACCCTCCACCACCAGGGCGCGGTCCATCAAAAGATCGTGGATCGAGTCATCGATCCGGTCGATCTCCGCCCGGAGGTCCTCCAGTGACGGCTTCTTCTTTGCCATTTGATCAACGTTTCCTAGTGACATGCAGTGTTAATATGCGAATGAAAATGCCGGGGCCGGACCCTAGTCTCGTGCTTCCGATAAATCAAAGAAAACCTTGTAAAATAAACTCAGCGCGGGTGCCGCGGCGGGTCGTTTTGCACAACCAGCCGCGCCGCAGGTCTTGCACCATTGCGCGGGCTGTTCCAAGGCGCGCCCTCTGCCGTCACCACGTACCGCCGTTTCACGGCTGCGGCATTGGTCTGACCCGCGTACAGCTGTTTGCTGGCCTCAGTTATGAGCACACCACCGAAGTGGGAAAACGCTGCCGAACCGACCTTTTCCCAAGCGGCACAGGACGACAGCAGCATTTTCGAATCGATGGGCGGCACGAAAAGCGCGGTTTGCGACGATACGGGTGTAAACATGTTATCGCGCAGCAAGGCGGATAGCTGTCCGCCAGAATAGGGCCGTCCGTGACCAAGCGGCGTGCGGTCCCGTCTCGCCCAGAGCCCCCGGCGGTTGGGTGTCACCACCAGCAGCTTGCCGCTGCCCGCCAGTACCCGCCAGGCTTCGCGGAGCAGGGGGCGTACCGGTTCCGCATTTTCCAGCGCATGGACCAGCAAGACACGGTCCATGCTCAAATCGTCAAAGGGCAGCTCCATTTCATCGGTCAGGACCGTCAGGCCATCCCCGTCGGGCGGCCAGTGAAGCACGCCCTGCTGGGCAGGCATGGCGGCAATGGTGCGCTCGGCTTCGGCCATAAACGGCCGCAGGTAGGGTGTCGCAAAGCCCAGACCCAGCACTCTCATGCCGGTGACATCGGGCCAGATCTGGCGAACCCGCCGCCGGACCATGCGCCGCGCCACCATGCCCATCGCGGTTTCGTAGAAATCCCGTAAATCAACAACATCTGTCCACATACCGGTACTCTAACACATGGCATCGGGGGCTCGGCAATGATAGGCTAAGCCGTTCCATACTATATGATCAGGAGTCATCCATGAAGCTTTGTTATTCGCCTACATCGCCCTACGTACGGAAAGTCACCATGACGGCCCTGGAAACAGGCACCCATGATCAGATCGAGCGGCTCGCGATCATTCCCGCCGGCCCGGCTTCTGATGTGGCCAAGGTCAACCCTCTGGGAAAGGTTCCGGCACTGACGCTGGACGATGGATCGGTGCTCTACGATTCCCCGGTGATCTGTGAGTACCTCGACGCGTTGGGTGGTGGATCCGGTCTGTTCCCGGCGGCAGGGGCTGAACGGTGGAATATTCTGCGCCTGCAGGCGCTGGCGGATGGCGTCATGGACGCCGGTATCCTGATCCTGATGGAGGGTCGCCGACCCGAGGGTGAGCGCTCGCCTGACTGGGTCACGCGCCAGAAACTGGCCATGACACAGGGGCTGGAAGCCATGGAAACGGACGTTGATGCCCTAGGTGATTCCGTGACCATTGCCCATATCACGTTCTGTGCGACGTTGGGCTGGATCGACTTCCGCTCCGTTGTCGACTGGCGTGAAAGCTGCCCGGCGTTAGCAGACTGGTATGCGGCCTACTCGGCCCGACCGTCGGCCATGGCAACCGAGCCGGAGGACCCGGCTTGACGTAAAAAAAAGGACGATGAAATCATCGCCCTGATAGGTCTGCTGACTGCCGATTTCTGAAACATCAGTGGTGTCAGATCAACGCCGTCACAATTATTGTCATGATCCCCAGGACTGAACCGACAATCATGCCCGCACCCACGCGGATCACTGCTGCTGTTAATTCTGTAAACATGGCCGCCTCCTCTGGTGGGTAGATTTGGTCTTCTCACTGATCAAGCTTAGCAAAGGAGTGGATACGGGCCTGTGATCCCCATCACATGGTTAACGTTTTTGGTTAATTTTTTGTGAGCGTGAAAGAAATTTCCGGAAATCAGCCGATGCATAGAACGGTAAAATCCGGATCGACAGAAATTGAAGCCCAGCCAAACATTTCTTTTGCCAAATATTTCTTCTGATAGTGTAGGCCGTAGTCCAGATGACTTTCCCGGGAGAAACACCATGTCAACTAAGCGGATTTTTTTAGCACTCATTTTGGCAGCTACAGTGCTGGGGTGGAATTTCGCCTCGGCATATGCCGCAGGCGAAGCCCACAAGGTTGCCATACATGTGGACGAGGATGATAAGGGCAGGATGAACCTGGCGCTGAACAATGCCGCCAACATCGACAAATATTACGAATCGATTGGTGATACCGTCGAGATTGAAATTGTCGCCTATGGCCCCGGCCTTCATATGTTTCGTGCAGACACCTCTCCGGTCAAAACCCGAATTGCGGCCATGAGTCTTGAATTGGACAATCTTTCGTTTGCGGCCTGTGGTAACACGAAAGCCAAAATGTCGGAGCAGTCGGGTACGGAAATTCAAATTATACCCGAAGCCCGAATAGTTCCTTCCGGCGTCGTCCATCTGATCGAGCTACAGGAGCAGGGGTGGTCGTACATTCGCCCCTAGGGCAGTCAGATCACATTGATTTCTGCCAGAGGTTTTCTGTCCAGGACACGTTGCATGCCGAAACGCGACAGATCCAGGGCGCGAAACTCACCGAAGATGGCCAGTTCCGATACGGCCCGACCGATGGCCGGGCTCTGTTGCAGGCCGTGACCGGAGAACCCGTTGGCGAAAATCAGATTGGTGACGTCAGGGTGAGTCCCGACGATGGCGTTCTGGTCGAGCGTGTTGTAGGCGTAGAGACCGGCCCACGCATTAACCACTTTGATAGCCTCAAATGCCGGAACCCTGTGGGCGAGCACCGGCCACAGGTGTTCATCAAAAAAGCCGTGATCCACCTCCAGATCGGTGCAATCCGGATCATCCTCAGGGTCGGGAGACTTGCCGCAGATAAAGGTCTGTCCCTCGGGGCGGAAGTAGGCCCCGCACGGATCAACGGTAAGCGGGCAGTTTTGAGGCGCGTCCCGGCAGTCGAAGACAAAGACAAACCGCTTTCGTGGATGAACAGGTATTGTCAGTCCGGCCATTCGGGCGATGTTTCCGGCATGAGAACCAGCGGCATTGACCACCGTACCGCAAGACAAAATCTCGCCTGATGCCAGAGTAATCGCGACGACAGCATTTCCCTCGCGGGTTAGGTCCGCGACCGAGTCTTCACGGTACGTGGCACCCAAATGGCGCGCCTTGCGCTTGAACGCCTGCATCAGGGCGTAGGGGTCGGTCCAGCCTTCGTTGGCACCACCAAAACTCCCCGCGGCAATATCGTCGACGTTTAGCCAGGGGAACTGTCGGTGGAGATCGTCGGGCGACAGCATGCGGGTTTCAGCGCCTTCGAGTTTCTGGATGGCGATATTGCTTTCCAGAACAGCGGCCCCCGGTTCCGTCGCCAGCAACAGGTAACCGTTGGCGACAAATGGAAGGTCAGGCGTCAGGCCATCGACGGCGAGGGATATTTCGGAGTCTCGCAGAAACTCCAGCGCGAACTGGGACATCCGGATGTTTTCCGGTGTCGAGAACTGTTGGCGAATGCCGCCAACCGAGCGTGCAGTGGTGCTGTTCTGATAGGTACTGTCGGGCTCAATAACCGTGACGGTGCCGGAGAAATCCGTCGATGACATTAAAAAGTAGGCGCAAGCGCTGCCGATCACGCCGCCGCCGACAATGATGATGTCTTGAGAGTCCTGCACGGATAACCCACTCCCTGACGCAAAACATGCAGCGTTAATCGTGGATTGCTTTTGGTCAAGTACGCATCAGGATAAATACTGGCCGCCATTGGCCGACAGGGTTGAGCCGGTAATGAATCCGGCATCCTCGGAAGCCAGAAACACCGCACACCGGGCGATATCTTCCGGCTGACCCAGGCGGCCCACGGGAATTTGCGGAATGATCACCTCGTTCAGAATTTTCTCCGGCACGGCCATGACCATCTCGGTGCCAATATATCCCGGCGCAATGGCGTTAACCGTTATTCCTTTGGCGGCGGTCTCAAGTGCCAGGGATTTGGTGAACCCAATTTCACCGGCCTTGGCCGCCGAGTAGTTGGTTTGCCCGAACTGACCTTTCTGGCCGTTGATGGAGCTGATGTTGATGATCCGCCCGAAGCCCTGTTCGCGCATACTGTCGATAACATTGCGGCAGGTGTTGAACAGGCCGCTGAGGTTGGTGTTGATCACCGCGTCCCAGTGCTCCCGGTCCATTTTGTGCAGCGGCTTGTCGCGGGTGATCCCGGCATTGTTGACCAGAATTTCAATGGCACCAACATCGTTGGTGATCTGTGCCATGGTAACGGTGCAGGCACCGAAGTCGCCGACATCGAACTTATAGACGGCAATGCCGGTCTCTTCCTTGAAGGTGCTTGCCGCCACATCATTTCCGGCGTAACTGGCGACGACCGTGTGGCCGTCGGCTTGCAGCGCGATTGAAATGGCTCTTCCGATTCCCCTGGTGCCGCCGGTCACCAATGCAATGCGTCCCATGTGTCTCTCCCTAGCAGGTTGGTTCTATCCCCGATTTAATCCTGGTCGCGCTCCACGCACATATTATCAATCGCGCTCCACGCACATGGCGATTCCCATGCCGCCGCCGATGCAGAGCGTCGCGAGGCCCTTCTTGGCGTCACGTTTCTGCATCTCATAGAGCAAGGTGATCAACACGCGCGCGCCCGACGCACCGACCGGGTGCCCCAAGGCGATAGCGCCGCCGTTGACGTTGACCTTGTCCGTATCCCAGCCCATGTCCTTGTTCACGGCGCAGGCCTGGGCGGCAAATGCTTCATTGGCTTCCACCAGATCGAGATCGTCCGTGGTCCAACCGGCTTTTTCCAGTGCAGCGCGGCTGGCCGGAATGGGGCCGGACCCCATGATGGCGGGATCGACACCTGCCGTTGCCCAGGATTTGATCCGGGCCAGGGGCTTCGCACCGCGCCTCTCGGCTTCTTCGGCGCTCATTAAGACAACAACCGCAGCGCCGTCATTGATGCCGGATGCATTGCCTGCGGTGACGGTGCCGCCTTCACGAACGAACGCCGGACGCATGGCAGCCAGGGATTCCTCGGTGGTGCCGTGCTTGGGATGTTCATCCGTATCAACGACGGTTTCGCCCTTGCGGGTCTTGATGGTGACCGGGGCGATTTCGTCAACGAACTTGCCCGCCTTCTGGGCAGCCTCGGCTTTTTGTTGTGAGGCGGCGGCAAAGGCATCCTGTTGTTCACGGGTGATCTGCCATTTCTCAGCGACGTTCTCTGCCGTGTTGCCCATATGGTAGCCGTTGAAAGCATCCCACAGGCCATCCTTGATCATGGAATCGACCATTTCGGTTGAACCCATTTTTGTGCCGTTGCGCAGATGAACAACGTGGGGTGCCTGGCTCATGCTTTCCTGGCCACCGGCGACAACGATGTTGGCGTCGCCCAGCTTGATGGCTTGTGATCCGAGTGCGATGGTTCGCAGGCCGGAGCCACACAACTGGTTAATACCATAGGCAGTCTTTTCGACCGGAATACCGGCACCGATGGCGGCCTGACGGGCAGGGTTTTGGCCCGCGCCCGCGGAGAGAATTTGACCCATGATCACTTCGTCCACATCCGCCGCGTCTACGCCGGCGCGTTCCAGCGCGGCTTTGATGGCGACTTCACCCAGGTAACTTGCCGCCACACTGCTGAGACCGCCGTTAAAGGCACCAACGGGTGTGCGCGCTGCACCGACAATGACTACATCACTCATGATCTTCTCTCTTTTCCACTGAATGGCCGTCCGGTTGGCGGCGGCCTCAAATAAAAATACGGCGGCGCAGATGCGGATCCTGGGAATCTCCGTGTTCCTGCGGCCCAGACCCGCTTTGCTGCACTGCAAAAATATGGTGACTCAATTTCCAGGGAGAGTCAAAAGCCGAGTGAGTCAGTTTCGCTGGTTTTTTTTAAGCCACGCAACCAAGGGGTCGTGGAGAATTTTTTTCGCCCGCCCGCCAGCAACCATACCAATGTGGCCCGCCTCGGCGACAATGGCCTCGCTGAGGGGAAGGGCATCCGCCAATGCCCTCGCCGATGCGGGTGGTACGATGTGATCACGCCCCGGTATGACGGACAGGGTCGGGAAATGTATGTTTTGTGGCAAGACGGGTGTGCCGTCGATTTTCCAGCGGCCTTTCAGGGGGTGATTTTCTACGTACCATCCCTGCAAGCAGTCTCGCGCCGCCGGTCCGGCGAGCGGCACACCATCATTCAACCAGTCTTCCAGGCCGATAAATGCTCTGGCTTTTTCGCTGTCCGGCTCCATGCGGGAAAAGCGTTGGAATTTTTCCAGGGTGAGCCAGGGATCGAGGCTGGTGAACATGGCCTGCAGGACTTCGACGGGAAATTCGCCCATCAGATCAATCAGCGCATCGAGTTGCGGCATCATGGAAACAAGCATTCTGATCTGGGCCGCGTGGCCCGTATGAAAATCCCATGGTGTCGCCAGCAGCGTCAGGGTACTGATTTTGTCCTGCTGGCGGGCACCAACTGCCAGGGCCAGCAACCCCCCCATGCAATATCCAATAAGATCGATGGTCCGGTTGCCGGTCCGGGCATGGACGACGGCAAGCAGCGGTTCCAGACGGGCGGTGATATAGGCCGTCAGGTCGAAGGATTTTTCTTCCTCTCCCGGGGCACCCCAATCCACCACATAGGGATGGAAGCCCTGCGCCGCCAACATGCGGATAAAACTTTGGCCGTTGCCCAGATCCAGCACTGTATAGCGATTGACCAGCGACGGAATGATCAACACCGGCGGCGCATCTGCCACGAGGTCGGTGCCGAAATCCAAAAGACGGGTGGTACCAATTGAATGAATGACATTGACCGGGGCGGCTGGCTCCCTGAGTGTGCGCCGGTACAGTTGGACCCCGTTGGCGAAGCCGCTCATGCGGTGGCAAAGCTCCGTTTCAACCGCCTTCGCTACCTCATCGGGACTAAAGGTGGCGAGCGCCTCTGTCAGGTCATGGGCTTTTGCCGCCAGCTCCGGATTCCAGGACAGCGATCCGTTTCTCAAGCTGCTCAATGCGGCGATGGAGTTCATCGACAACAGCGTTGTCAGTGCCAGATGGAGCGGCAGCGGGCGCGGTCCCTGTATCGCTGGCGGTGCTATTTCCGCTGTCATTTCCCCGGGTGCCGAGTTCATCCGTGGGCTCCTTCGTCCGTTGTGTCGCCTGTGATGTTACCATGGTGGCCATGGCTGCGGCACCGGTGTTCATGAGTTGGACCGTTTGCGCCATCATTTCCGCAAGCGATTCATCAGATGCTGCACCCGCCAGCTGTTGCTGCCACAAATCCACATATTGGCGGGCAAGTGCGCCAAGGTCGGTTTGATGTTCATCATCATTGGTGAAATCTGACGGGGGTGAGGCTTCTGCCATGGGGAACTCCGTGTGCATTGCGTTGCGTCCACTATAGACGGCATAACGCATCTGCGGAACAATTCGTTGCGATGCAGCATTTTTCGGGCTACCAATGGCGCGTAAATGTTTCCGCCTCGACATATCAGGTCGGGAACATCACGAGAGGATGAAAGCCCCCATGGCCGAGACCACCGAAGACGCACAACCAAAACCCATTACCATCAAGAAGTACGCAAACCGGCGCCTCTACAATACGGCGACGAGCAGCTACGTGACGCTGGATCATCTGGCGGAGATGGTGAAGGAAGGCGTGGAGTTTGCAGTATTTGATGCCAAAACCGGGGAAGAAATTACCCGGTCAGTCCTGACGCATATTATTGTGGAGCAGGAAAACAAGGGCCAGCACCTGTTACCCATCAGCTTCCTGCGCCACCTGATTAGTTTCTATGGCGATAGTCTGGAAGCCGTGGTGCCGAAATATCTGGACCATTCCATGCAGTCGTTCGCCCGTAATCAGGAACAGATGCGGGAGTACCTGCAAGGCACCTTTGGCGGGCTGACACCATTTTCCGCTTTTGAGGATATGGGTAAAAAGAATGTGGCGTTGTTTGAAACCGCCATGAAGATGTTCGCGCCATTTTATCCCGAAGGCCAGGCTTCCAATGGCGAAGAAAGTGCCGCTTCAAAGCCATCCGGCACGCCTGCCGATTCCAGTGAACAGGGCGACAATGGTGATCTTGCCAGTCTGCGTTCGCAACTGGAAACCATGCAGAAGCGGCTCGACGAATTGAGCTAATCTGGTGGGCTCAATCGGCTAGAATAGAGCAGATTGCTCCAGCTTCTCTCTGTCCGTGATGTAGAGGGTCTTGTCTTCTCTTCGCACGATCCCTTTTTCCCTCAAGCGGCCAAAAACGCGAGAGACGGTTTCTCTCGACGAGCCAATCACGTTGGCATAATGGACCTGGGTGGGAATGGGGAAAATTATCAGGTTTTCCGGATTGGTGGGGTCTGGCTCAGCGGTGCGTATGAGTTCGATACACATGCGTTGTTCAGCGCCGAGCAGGCCAAATTCGGCAATGCGTTCATCACTGGTACGAATGATATCGGCCAACTTGCGAAGCAAGGCTAGAGAAAGGTCGGCATCAGAGGTCACCATGTGCCGGAAAATCAATCCGGGCATCACCACCACGGTGCAGGGTGATACTGTCCAGACCCATGCGGAGCGGGGAAGACCATCGATGGCCGCGAGTTCACCGAAAAACTCTCCCTCGCCAAAGGTCGCATAACTGACAGCGCGCCCCGTTTCGGAATAATTCAGGACACAGGCTTTGCCCGCCAGCAGATAGAAAACATCTTTGACATCATCGCCCTGCTGGATGATCTTTTCGTTCGGTCCGTATTCCCGAAATTGACAATGGCGCTCAACCTCTCCGCGTTCCTTAGGCGAGAGACTCGACAGGAAAGGGACACTATCGAGCGAATGTGCGCCACTATCTGGTCTGGATGAATTCATTCCGTTTTTCCGAGCGTATGATTTCGACGCAGTATGGCACGGCCCAACCCCTGTTCAACGATAAAGTGAAAAGGTCGCTATGGGCGATGTATCCGGGCGGAGAAGCTATTGCACAGTGCTTCCATTGACGGTGCCATTCTGTCGATCGGCCGGGGCGACGGAAAGATCGAACGGATTTCGTCCACCAGCACGGCCAGAGCAGGTGGGGCGTGGTGCCCGGTCACATGGAGAGCCTGCGACGCCACGGCCGCCAGAATGGCCAAATCAGCTTCAAGGCACCAACCCGCTTCGCGTTCTTTGCGCCAGGCCAGAAAGGTTGGCACGCCGACGTCATTCTGCCCGAACCTGCCACCTTCGCTCCCGGGAAGAAAAGCCCGTTGGGCCGCTTGCCTGGCCTGTTCACTGAACCCCGCCGCCGACATACCAAAACATCCGAGGTAGGCCACGTTACCGTCCAGGAGATCATAACCTTCGGGAAACAGGTGGTTGGGGAGGCCAGAGACATTGCCGTCCATTAACTTGGTAACATGGCGGTCCGCCAATAAGGCAAGACCGGCCCAGCAGGCGGCCAAATCGTCCATGGCCGAAATCTGGGACAGGGGCTCGGCTGCGAGCATCGCCGCTACTTCGCTCGCCAGTTCCGGTGTTATCGCGGCATGCCTGTCCGCCAATTATTTCTGATTTGACGGAGATCAAGGTCGGGAGGCGGTCGTTGCGATAGACTCTACGCGTAAACTTCATGAGAAGGTTACGTTAAAGAAAGGTTCCTTCGCTGTGTTAATCATCGCACCCCTTGATTATGAGCGGTATGCGGTTCTGGTTAGCCCGCTTCTGGTGCCCGGCGTCCCAAAGGTTGAAGCCAAACAACCACCAAAGCGTGTCGAACAACTCCGCCCTGTGAGCCCGGCTTCGAGCTACTCAGGCTCCCAAGCGAATGAAGTGTCAAAGAATTCGGGCCCACGGGCCGTTGATGTGCAGAAGAGTACGCTCGCGCACAATCGGGTCCGCCCCCAGCGGGGACCGCCTCCGACCGCCCCGGGCGGGGTGTCACGGTTTCCGAGTGGCTCCCACAGTTTGGTAGAGGGCCAGTCCCCGCCCCGCCCTCAAAAAGTAGTGGAACTCTACGAGCATCCGGAAAATATCCGTGGCACGGTCATGCGCGTTTCCGCGTGATGCGGGGGTTTGCTAATCCTTGAACAAAAAATAATCGTGAATAGGGCTAATTCAACCCGCCCGTCACGGCGCTTGACTCTCCAGTCGCTGGAGGCTGCATGCTTAAGGAAGTTACTCTTTTTCAGCCTCCCGATGGAGTAAAGAAATGTCTCAACATATAGAATTGAGCTCTGATCAATCGGACACCGACATCACCCGCGATCCGGTTTGCGGAATGACCGTTGATCTCTCTGCGGGAAAGCCGTCCACGGAGCACGACGGGCACGCCTATCATTTCTGCAATCCAAAATGCATGGATAAGTTCGTTGCCCGACCCGACGATTTTATCACTGCGAAAGACCCTGTCTGCGGCATGACCGTCGACCGTGCCAGCGCCCGGTACATGTCGAAGCACAACGGCGAGCGCTTTTACTTCTGCTCGTCGCGGTGCCAGGGAAAGTTCGTGGCGAAACCCGGGACCTATCTGGACGGGCGACCTGCGCCCGAGCCCATGCCCGAGGGCACACAGTATACTTGTCCCATGCATCCGGAAATCATAACCGACGGGCCAACTGATTGCCCCTTGTGCGGCATGGCGCTGGAGCCCATGGGGATACCGGCAGCCGATCAGGGACCAAATCCTGAACTGGTCGATTTCAGGCGGCGGTTTTGGGTTGGTGCCGTTCTGACGGTTCCGCTCCTTGTGCTCACCATGGGTTCCTTCGTCGGCCTTGGGTTCATTCGAGAATTGATTGGCGAGCGTTTAACTGTGTGGATTGAGTTTGCGATCAGTACGCCGGTGATCCTGTGGGCGGGCTGGCCGTTTTTCGTTCGCGGTGTGAAGTCATTTATCTCCATGAACCTCAATATGTTCAGCCTGATCGGTATGGGCGTCGGCTCCGCCTATCTGTTCAGCGTGGTTGCCGTGCTCGCGCCGGGGATTTTCCCGGACGGATTTCGGGATGCGGACGGCAATGTTGGAGTCTATTTCGAAGCCGGTGCCGTCATCGTTGTTCTGGTCCTACTTGGCCAGTTGATGGAACTGGGTGCGCGCGAGCGCACAGGATCGGCGATCCGCGCACTTCTTGATCTCGCCGCCAAGACTGCCCGCGTAATCCACGAGGATGGACGGGAAGAGGATATCCCGCTTGAAGATGTCCAGGTCGGCGACCGTCTGCGCGTACGACCGGGCGACAAGGTGCCGGTCGACGGCGTGGTGCTCGAGGGGCGTTCTTCAGTTGACGAGTCGATGATCTCCGGTGAACCGGTCCCGGTCGAGAAAGTCGAGGGCGACGCGGTCACTGGTGCCACGATCAATGGCACCGGCAGTCTGGTGATGGACGCGAGACGCGTCGGTGCCGACACCATGCTCAGCCAGATCGTCGAGATGGTCGCCAGTGCGCAGCGCAGCCGTGCGCCGATCCAGAAACTCGCCGACTCCGTGGCGGGACTGTTTGTTCCCGCCGTGATCGGTGTTGCTGTCGTCGCTTTCATCGCCTGGTCGGTCTGGGGACCATCCCCGGCACTGTCTTACGCATTGGTATCGGCGGTTTCTGTTTTGATTATTGCCTGCCCGTGCGCGCTGGGTCTGGCGACGCCGATGTCGATCATGACGGCGACAGGCCGGGGGGCTCAGGTTGGTGTATTGATCAAAAACGCCGAAGCGCTCGAACGTTTCGCTGGAGTCGATACGCTGATTGTCGACAAAACCGGCACACTGACCGTCGGCAAGCCGAAGCTCGTCGCGGTGCTGCCGGAAGCCGGGCATGACGAGACCGAAGTGCTTCACTTGGCCGCGAGTCTGGAGCGCGGCTCGGAACACCCGCTGGCCGATGCCATCGTTACAGGTGCCGAAGAACGCGGGGTCGCCATTGCCAAGGCGGATGAGTTCGAGGCGATCACCGGCAAGGGCGTCAAGGGTATCGTTGACGGCAAGCCGGTGGCGCTCGGCAACGCCAGGCTGGTTGCTGATATGGGGCTCGATGGTGGCAGCCTTGCCGAGATCGCCGATGCCCGGCGCGACGAGGGTGAAACGGTAATGTTCGTCATGATCGGCTCCGAAATCGCCGGTCTGGTCTCGGTGGCCGATCCGGTGAAGGAGACCACGCCCGCCGCCCTGAAAGCATTACATGCGGAAGGCTTCCGCATTGTCATGGCGACCGGCGACAATGAACGCACGGCAAAGGCAGTGGCCGCGAAGCTCGGCATTGATGAAATCCGCGCCGATGTGCTGCCTGCGGATAAGGCACGCATCATCAAGGAGATGCAGGCGGAGGGCCGGAAAGTCGCCATGGCTGGTGATGGTGTGAACGACGCTCCCGCGTTGGCCCAGGCTGATGTCGGAATCGCCATGGGTACAGGGGCCGACGTTGCCATTGAGAGCGCGGGGTTCACGCTGATTAAGGGTGACCTCAACGGCATCGTCAGGGCGCGCCGCCTGTCGCGGGCGACCATGCGTAACATCAAACAAAACCTGTTCTTTGCGCTGGTTTACAATGCCGCCGGTGTGCCGGTGGCGGCGGGCATCCTGTACCCATTCCTCGGCATTCTGATTTCACCGATCTTCGCGGCGGCGGCCATGAGCCTGTCATCCGTTTCAGTCATCAGCAATGCGCTCAGATTACGGTCGGTCAAAATATAGCAGAGAATTTCGCCGCCAGGAACTTCCCACGAACGGCTACAGCAAAGAGAAGAGAAAATCATGATGAACATCGGCAATGCGGCAAGAATTTCGGAAATACCCGTAAAAACAGTTCGTTATTATGAAGACATTGGTCTGGTTGTCGCCCAGCGCGCTGAAAACGGCTACCGCCGCTACGGTCAACAGGAGGTTTACAAACTTTGCTTTGTCCAGCGGGCGCGGGGCCTCGGGTTTTCAATCGAACATTGTCGGCAGCTACTGTCCCTGTATGAAGACAAGAACCGGACCAGCGCCGAAGTAAAGGCTATTGCTGAACGCCATCTCGATGAAATCGAAGCCAAAATCATCGAACTCGAAAACCTGCGCGACACGCTGGCCCATCTGGTCAGCCACTGTGCAGGCGACGACCGTCCCGAATGTCCGATCATTGACGGTCTTTCTGATGCATCCCGGATTGCCGGGCCTCAATCAGTCCAGAAACACTAGCACGAAGGAGCAAATACAATGCGATTTTTACATCTTGCGCTTGCGGCGTTTGTTCTCTCAACCTTGTCAAAGATCAGTCCCGTATGGGCCGACGCCGGAGCCTACGGCGAACACATGATGTGGGGCGGCGGATGGTTCATGGGGCCGCTGATGTTAATTGCGATTGTCCTGATCGTCGTCCTGATTGTTCGCTGGCTGGCCCCCGGTGTAGGCCTGGGCGGCAATCATCCGCAATACCAATCAGCGATTCATATCCTGGAAGAACGGTTCGCCCGGGGCGAGATCGACAAGGCGGAATTTGATGAGAGGAAAAAGGCCTTGGGCGGATAGACCATGAACGATGGTCGCCGACCGCTTGGGTGACAGGAGATCAGTATTATGATGCAAAACAACCCCCCGTTTTTCCAGTCGATGAGATTCAGGTATGGCGCTGGCCTGTTCCTTGTTCTGGCCTTCGCCGGGTATTTCCTGTGGCAGGAACACGAGGTTCATATTCTTGAATACCTGCCTTTGGTTCTCGCTTTCGGTGTGTGCGGAGGCATGCACTTGTTCATGCATGGCGGTCATGGCCACGGCAAGTCAGACAAGGACAGTGGTTCCACCGACATTGGCAACAAATCGAAGTGAGAAACAATCGCCTTTGATCCGGCAACCGGGGCGCTTGTTTCGCAGTATCGCCAGAAGATCAGTGGCGTTCAGTTGGCGGCACCTCCCGTTTCGAAGCGAACATCCCCGCTGATGGCGAACATGCCTTGAGTGCCAATTGACGCCCTTATTGCATTGCCGTCGATGCCATGACGACGACGCATGAACAAGTGATGAAAAAAGGATAGAAAATGAAAATACCCCTGATGTTATTTGGACTGGCCATAGCCATGATTTCCGCGCCAGCTTGGGCGGAATCGCTTGTCTATGTGGCAGCCGGTTCGGCCAACAAGATTATCGTTATTGATGCCGCTACCGACAAGGTCGTGGGCCAATTTGATGACATCGACAATCCTCACTCCATCGTCGCCACGCCGGATGGGCGATTTGTTCTCTCGACTCACCCAACCCGCAGCAACATCAGCGTTGTCGACATGCAGCAAAACCGTGTCATCAAAACCGTTGCCACAGGGGCCGCGCCGAATTACGCCGTGGTCTCCAAGGATGGCAGTCGGGTCAATGTCAGCAACAGTGGCGACAACTCGGTCAGCGAGATCGATGTGGCGACATGGACCGAAGTAGGGAAGTTTGACGGAGGGCCGGGACCTGAACACATGGTGCTGTCGAAGGATGGCGAGACCCTGTTCGTGCTGAATCCACGAGCCGGGACCATATCGGCGATCACGATCTCACAAGGAAAAATCACCAGAACCTATGATATTGGCGGCACCCTACATGGCCTGGATATTTCCGACGATGGCAAAAACCTTTTCATCAGCAATAGAAGCGAAGAAAAGGTCATCATGCTGGACCCGATAACCGACGGCCGTAAGTCTTTGTCACTGTCTCCCGCTCCCTATCATCTGGAAACCATCAATGGCACCGGCAAGGTCTATGTATCGAGCAAAAATTCCCCGGTTCTCTGGGTTGTTGACCAGAGCACCGGGGAACTGAAAGGTGAGGTCGAGATCGTCGGCGAGGGACATCAAATGACAGTTGTTCAATAAGAAACGCCGTTGTTTCTATTGCCACACCTTTCCAACGAAAACTTCATATGTGCCTGAATTCGAGGATGAAAATGAAAATAGCTGAAAAATTACCAATATTGGCTGTGATCGCCGTTCTTGGTGGCGGTTTCGCCATTATGGTCGGTAACTTCGGGAACTCCTCGGGATCAACGGCGAGTGCCGGGCTGGTCATCCCCGACCTCTCCGCCCCCGCCATGGATGGCAAGACGGCATTTGACGCCAACTGCCTGGCCTGCCATGGACCTAATGCGACGGGCAGCGAAATGGGCCCGCCGCTGATCCACAAGATTTACAATCCTGGGCATCACAGCGACGAATCTTTTTTCCTGGCGGGTCGGCGGGGTACGCGGCAGCACCATTGGAAATTTGGCGACATGCCGGCACAGCCACAGGTCAGCGCTGGCCAGATGGCAATGATCATCCAGTATGTGCGTGAAATGCAAGTGGCCAACGGCATTGAGTCAGAGCTCCACAAAATGTAGGCCGTGCCGCACCATTAAGGAAGATCGCGGGCGACGCGAAAGCCGAGCCAGTAGCTTTTCACGATGGCAGGGTTTTTTGCGCGGTAAGACGACCTTGCGACTTTCTTGTAATAATAGAATGAACCACCCCGCATGACCCGTAGGCTGCAATCGCCATCGGTTCTGGCTGAGCCGTCGGTTGGCGCGCCTTCATGCGTCGGATTCCAGCAATCGGCGACCCATTCAAAGGCATTGCCGACGGTGTCATAGAGACCGAACGGGTTGGGCTCGAACGAGCCCACGGGGGCAGTGCTGTGGGCGCTCCATTTGCTTTTGCAGTCCTTGCAGTTGGCCTTGTTGATGCCCGCATCATCGCCCCAGGGATACGCCGTCACGGTGCCACCGCGGTGGGCATATTCCCATTCGGCTTCGCTGGGTATGCGGTATTGATACCCGGTTTTTGTGCTGATCCAGTTGACGTACTCGACAACGCGGTTGAAATCCACATTAATGACGGGTCGGGTGCCACGCCCCCATTGATGGTCATCAGGATCATGGCTGCATCCACCCTCGGTCTGGCAGGCACCCCACTGATCGAAGGTGACTTCAAATCGGCCGATTGCAAATGGCTTGGCAATAGTGACCCGGTGCGGTGGCCCTTCGCGGGGTGTCTTGCCGCCCAGTCCCATGACGAATAAGCCTGGAGGCACCACCACCAGTTCGGGGCAGGTGTCACAATCCTTGAGCACGGTACCGGGCGCGAGCGTATCTTGTGCCAAAGCCGGGGCTGAAGCCGACAGAACAATCGTCAACGCCACAACAGCAGTGGCAAACAGGGATAGGGTTCGACAAAAAACGGAAGCCATGAGTATCGTCTTTCCGATAACTGTTTTCCCTCTCAAGGTACGGCGCAAATCGCCGAGGTCAACCTTCTGTGGTTGTCAGGCGCTTCTCCGCCCACCGGGCGGCATGACCGACAACGTCCGCCGGATCATGCAGCAGCGAGCGGACCTTGGGCAACAACTCGATATCCCCGCTGTTTCCAGCGGCAACCAGCGCATTGCGGACCATGCGGTCCCGCCCTGTCCGTTTGATGGGGGAGCCGGAAAAAACCTGCCGAAAGCCGACATCGTCCAGCTCCAACAAGTCCGTCAGGCGCGGTGCCACCATCTCGGCGCGGGGCAGAAAGGCCTGTTCGCGGCTCGGGGGCGCGAACTTGTTCCACGGGCAGACCGCGAGGCAGTCATCACAGCCATAGATGCGGTTGCCCATGTTTTTCATCAGATCGGGGGCCAGGTCACCCTTGTGTTCGATGGTCAGGTAAGAAAGGCATTTGGCCGCGTCCATGCGGTAGGCCTCGTCCAGTGCGCCTGTGGGGCATGCGACGCGGCACTTGTCGCAACTGCCGCAGTGATCGGGTTCCGGCGCATCGTTGGGGAGTTCGAGGGTTGTAAAGATTTCCCCCAGAAACAGCCATGACCCGAATTCGCGGGACACCATATTGGTGTGCTTTCCCTGCCATCCCAGACCGGCCCGTGACGCCAGGGGTTTTTCCATCACTGGTGCTGTATCGACAAAGACTTTCAGCTCGCCGCCATGGGTTTCAATCAGCCAGCGGGCCAGCGCCTTCAGGCGTTTCTTGACGATGTCGTGATAGTCGCGACCCTGGGCATAGACGCTGATAGCGCCCCGGTCCGATTGCCCAAGGATCGTCAATGGATCAGTGTGGGGGGCATAGCTCATGCCGAGGGCAATGACCGAACGTGCTTCGGGCCAGAGCGCGGCTGGCGATGCGCGCCGTTCCATGGTGTCTGCCATCCATGCCATGTCACCGTGGCGTTTCTGGCCGACGAATGCGGCTAACGCTGCCGCATGCTTTTCCGTGCCCGTAGCGTCCGTTATTCCCACGGCATCAAACCCGATTGATAAGGCGTGTGTGCGGATATTTTTGGCTAAACGTCGTGGCGTCACTTGGTGAATCCTCAGATTAATACCACCGCACCCTGGTATTAGTGCTCGCGATTATCAATGCCTCATGATATCAGGCTGCCGCCGCTGGTGGTATTTCCTGAATCATTGGACTAGAACAACAGTTATGAAGCTACAATATACTCTCGGTTATGTCGCACTGATCGTTCTGGTGAACTGGCTGTTCACCATGGTGCCGTTGGTTGACTTGCCGGGGGGCGAAAAATGGCCTCCCGTGTCGATCATCGTCGGCTTTGTTTTTATTGCCCGTGATTTCGCCCAGCGCGAAGTCGGTCACCGGGTGATCCTCGCTATGCTGGTTGCCGGTGTCATCTCCTATGTCATGGCCGACCCGTACGTTGCCATGGCTTCCATCAGCGCATTCATAATCAGCGAGTTTGCCGACTGGGCAATTTACTCCTTTACCGGTCGCCCGTTTGCACAGCGGATTTTGATCTCCAGTGCAGTTTCGACTCCCATTGATAGTGCGGTGTTCCTTGGCATGATTGGTCACCTTAGTGTGGTCGGTATGCTGGTTATGACGGCGAGCAAGATGCTTGGTGCGCTGGTTGTGTGGTGGCTGGTCCGCCGCCGGGATATGGAGCAGGTTGCGTAGCAATGGATACCATGACGGAAAGATCGAACGCCGATGAGATATCGTCCTATGCGACGGCGGAGGCCATGGTTGCCGACCTGCAACCGCGCGAGCCGGTTTACTGCCTCTACGCTGATCGCCTGAAAGCGGTTGCGCGCCGATTTGTCGACGGTTTTCCCGGCAAGCCCATGTTTGCGGTCAAGGCCAACCCGTTCCCGGGTGTGATTGACGCCCTGTGGGATGCGGGCATCCGCTGCTTCGATACGGCCAGCCTGCCGGAGATCGCCCTCGTGCATGACCGCCATCCCGATGCCGAGTTGTTTTATATGGCACCGGTGCGAATTCATGGCACTGTCCGCGATGCATTTGAGCATTATGGCGTACGAAATTTTGTCGCCGATCATCCCAATGAATTGGCGCGCATTCTGGACGAGACCGATCCAAAAGAAACCACGGTTTTCATCCGTACCGCCGTCTCCAATGCAGACGCCATCTATGATCTGTCCACCAAGTTCGGTGCGTCCGCTGACGATACGCTATCCATGATTGATACGGTGCAGAAGGCAGGGGCCGAAGCGGCGCTGGCGTTCAATGTTGGCTCCATGGTGATGGACCCCAGGTCTTATGAGACGGGCATCGATATCTGTACGGATATTCTGAAAAAAACCGGGGTGGCGATCCGAAAGCTGGATATTGGCGGCGGGTTTCCATGGATCTATCCCGATATCGCGGCCCCGGAACTGGAGGCTTATTTTTTGCGGATTGCGGATGCGAAGGCGGCTCTGCCGCTGGCGGATGATGCCATCGTCTACTGTGAACCGGGCCGCAGCCTCGTTGCTGACGGCATGTCCCTCGTGGTTCAGGTCCTGCTGCGCAAGGATGACAGCATCTATATCAACGATGGCGTCTACGGCAGTTTTTCCGAAAACAACATCTCGGATGGCGAGGTGTGGTATCCGACGAAAATCATCCGCACCGACGGTACACAGCCTCAGGGAGAAGTGGAGATGATGACCGTCTTCGGGCCAACCTGTGATTCACTGGACAAGCTGCCGAAGCCGGTGCCATTACCTGCCGATATTCGTGAAGGCGACTGGATCGAAATTGGCACCATGGGGGCCTATTCAAACTGTGTGCGGACGGCCTTTAATGGCTTTTACCCGGACACCTTCGTATCCATTACGCATGGTGTTCCACCAGCGTTGGCACCAAAACGGGTTTAGCCGCGCCCTCTATACGGCGCGACACCCTGGTCCGGTATCCACACGCCTTCCGGCGGCTCGCCGGTCTGATAGAAAACATCAATGGGAATGCCGCCCCGGGGATACCAGTATCCCCCGATGCGCAGCCATTCAGGCTCCAGCAGGTCCACCAGGCGGCGGGCGATGCCGACGGTGCAGTCTTCATGGAACGCCGCGTGATTGCGGAAACTGCCGAGATACAGTTTCAATGATTTGCTTTCGACAATGCGTTGAGCGGGTACATAATCGAGCACCAGATGGGCGAAATCCGGTTGCCCCGTCACCGGGCAGAGGGAAGTAAATTCCGGGCAGGTGAAACGGATCACGTAACCGACGCCTTGCTGCGGGTTGGGCACGGTTTCCAGTGTGGCCTCTTCGGGCGAAGCGGGCATGCTGCCGCCACCGCCGAGCTGGCTCAGGTTTTCATATCTGGTATCACTCATGGTTTAATCCATACCTCAAGAGCGCAGACCGGTCTACCGTTGAGGCCTCTGGTATATTTTCATTTTGATCCAGGGCGCGCAGCGGGTAACGTGTGCCAACCATACCACCAGGAGGAACGCCGTGAGCGATAAGGCACAATTGAGCGACGAAGAGATCGCCACCTATCACCGTGATGGGCTGATCATTCCCGACTATCGGCTGTCGGATGATGTGTTGGCGCGGATGCGCGAGGCCTATAAGGATCTGCTGGAGGTCAATAAGAATAATCCCGACCTTGATCCCGACTTCATGTTGGGGCCGCATCTGGAGAAACCTGGCGCGCAGGGTGTTATTGGAAATCCTGAATGGCTGGAGTTCGCCCGCCATCCGGACATCGTTAATATGGTGACGCAGGTTGCCGGTGAAGATTTGATTTTGTGGGGCACCACGCTGTTCGGCAAGCCGGCACATATCGGCAAGGCGACAGCCTGGCACCAGGATGGCGATTACTATCCGATCGAGCCGCTGGAAACAGTGACTGTGTGGATCGCGCTGGATGATTCCACACCGGAAAACGGTTGTATGCGCTATATCCCCGGATCGCACCGGAAACGTCGCCTGTTTCCCCACCACTGGGATGAAGACCCGGGTCTCACGCTACGTCAGGTGATTGACGAGGACTATGCGCCCGAGAATCAGGCACGCGATATTGTGCTGAAAGCCGGGCAGATGTCGATTCATGACATCTATCTGGTGCACGGATCGCGCGCCAATACCTCACCCCACCGGCGCGCCGGCTTCGTGCTGCGAATTCTGCCGGGAACATCCTACTATAATCACCACAAGGGCGGCGACAGCAATAACGCCACTCATGATTATTCGGGCCGGGCGTTATATCTATTGCATGGTGAGGATCGAACAGGACGCAATGATTTCAGCATCGGCCATTAATACTGCTCCCCGGTATAATTGGGGACGACACATTTCAGTTCAGAAAACTTAACCTGGGCGGCTTCATTAACAGGAACATCCCCGCGATTATCGGTACGATCAAGATCAGATACATTGAGGGCGCGAACGCCAGATTACGTGCACTGGCACTTTCCACTCCCAAAATGGATATCTGTAGGACAATGACCACGCCGGTTGCGACGATCACGCGCCGGGACTGATTCCGCCGGGTGAACCCGCCCGAGAGAATGCAGAAAAGTCCGATCAGAGAAAAGGCTATCGACGTAAGGGGCGATGTCAGGCGTTTGTGTGCTTCAACAATATATTGCGAGTGATCCCGCTCTTCAATCATGGGGTGGTTTTCCACATTGAACAGCTCACCCAGTGACATCTCTTTGCGATCAGGCCTTTGTGATACACGGGCTTCCGAACGGTCATCCATGATCAAGGTGTAGCGGTCAAAAAACAGGATCGAATAGTCGTTTGTTGCCTTGTTCAGGACTTGACGACTGCCCTCAAACATAACGATCCGGGCTCCCGCACTGGTTTCGACAATTGAGCCACGCTTCGCCATGATGGTCACCGGTGCGCTTGGGTCGGTTTCGTCATGAACGAAAATACCGCTCAGTACATTCCCTTCGGTCCGTTCACGGATATAGACCGTTGTTTTGTTGCCAACGGAATTGAATATCCCTTCTTCCAGAAGAACCTGGGAAATGTTGTGACGGATATGCCATTTCAATTTGGTGAAAATCTGGAAAGATTCCGGCAACAAAAAAATGTTAATGGCGTAGGTTAGCATGGTGACGATCAACGCCAGAATGATGGCGGGTTTTGCTAACTGAAGCGGGCTTAGACCGGCGGCGCTCATAACGACGAGCTCGCGGTCTGCCGTCAGCTTCGAATAGAAAAACATGATCACCAGAAACAGGGTGATCGGGAAAATGATCGGCAAAAATTTCGGCACAAGCAGGACCGTGAGCTGGAACAGCATGCCCACGGTAGCACCTTGATTGACGATCATCTCAACGAAACGGAGCGACTGGGTCAGCACGATAATGGCGGTGAGCGCCATAGAGACAAACAGGAAGCCAACAAAAAGCTGACGGAACACGTTACCAGTAAGTTTGCGGATCATGTATCGACCAATGCGGCCATGAGTGAAGGTCAATATTCGAAAATCGAAGTCTATATCAAGCGCTAATCCGACGAGGGCACGATCTAAGTTTGAGAGCTATCGTGAATGAATACACGGTTCTTGCTTTGATTTCGATAAAATAAGGCCCATTCCAGCGCCCAAATTACCATCAGGGCAATCCCTAATGTCGCGACTGTGTGGGACAGAAAGTGATGGCCGCGAACCATCTGAAATATTCCCATGGCCCACCCGAGCGTGAATCCCGGCATGGTTAGCAAGAGGCGCCCCCGCCAATTCGAGCGATCTGCAAAAACCATAATTCCCATCAAGGCAAATCCACCACTTGCATGTCCTGCCGGCCAACATTGACCGAATTTCGTGCGCAGAATATCCAGCGGGTGAGACTCAAAAAGTTCAACGTACAGAAACTTTCCGCCAAATAATGTTGTTTGAATGGGACAATAGGTATCCGTTATATGCTTCAGCCACACACTAACGCCCGGGATAAGTCCTAGCGCCAGCAAGCATATCAGCAACGCTGTGCGATAGCGGTGAAGCATTGGTATGTATAAACTGCTCAACAATGTGATCAGCATGCAAAAGGCGACTAGGCCCAAAAAGTATTTTGGTCCGCGATAAAACACATACCAGATCAGCGGTCGCCCGGAAGGAACCAGCCACTCACCTGTAGTGGCGTCAAAGAAAAAATACGCAAGGTAGATATCCAGCTTGCCGACCCACGGCACCAATGCAATGGCAAGCAGTACGAGTGCCAACAAAAGCCGAAGATCCATCAGGCAGCGCGAAAGGTTCGGTGTGGATTGCAAGTGAATTCTCAATCTGAATTTTTTAGAGCCAAATAGCTTTGTGAGATGGCTGGTGTTCATAACCTCATTTTGCCCACTTGGCCAATACCTTGATACGCAATAGCGCCAATCATTCTTTCCCGGCTCTATAAGGAAGTCCGCGCGTCTCCTGGCGGGATGCTATCAGTCGATAAATGGCACCTTCCTCCTGCCGAGGCTTCCAGGAGATTGGCGGAGCACACCCCCCAGCCGCAGCAGTTTCATCAATCGGCGCCGGATTCTCCCCCGTGCTCAGCCACTCGATTATTTGGTGAGCATATCGACAATTGGTTTCAGTCGCGTGATAGCATCTGGGTTTTGGGGCGGACGTCCGGGAGACAACGCGTCCAGCACATGCATGCCATAGACGACGCGGCCCCATACCGTATAGGCCTGATCAAGCGACGGTGCAGCATCCAGCGTGACGAAGAACTCGCCGACGGCGCTGTCCGGTTGATTCGGCAGATGAGACATGCCGACCGTGCCCCGGACGAACGGTGTGTCAGAGATTTCGGCGGCAAGTGGTGACAGGGGGGTGCCACCTGCGGGCATGCCCAGTTGACCAATCTCCACTGCATAACCGGGGCTTACAAAATCAAAGGTTTTGCCAACATAGGCACCGGAATTTACAAGCTCGGTCACACGGGCAACATGGTTCGGGGCAATGTCCGGTAGCATTTCGATCAACACCAGACCCTTCTCCAGTTCCATCGCCAGCAAGTTCTCAAGGCTGATTTCCGGGTTGTCCGCGCGGGCCTGCTGAACGGCGGCCCGCGCGTCGTTTGGCGCTGATGCGACCATGCTGGCGGGTTCGGAAAGATCAGTGTCTGCGAGGGTTGTCAGCATTTTGCTCACAGCACTTGCCAATTGCGGCGACGGTGTGTCGCCCAGGGTCGCGTTCCCCTGGGCGTCAACCGCATAGGATTGTCCAGCGGTGACCGCCTGTGTCCCCGCCGACGAGATCACCTCAACGGTTCCTTGCTGCACGGCGACTTCGGTTTCCGTATCGTTCGCCATGATATCGAACTCGGTCCCGCGAATACCGATATCCGCAACCGGCGTGTTGATGATAAAGGCCATGGGAACCCCGGCGGACTTGAAGTGCAAGACACCTGTCGCCATTGTGAAGGCACCTTCCACGATACCGCGATTGACCTGATACACCATGGAATCCAAAATCATGGAAGAATTTTCGCCCATGGAGAGGACGGACTCGTCCAACAGGTCGATCTGCACCGCGCTCTTCGTGCCCGTCGTTACTTCTTCTTCGTAGAAAAGCGCATCGCCGCTGGTAACGCGTTGCTTGTCGCTTCTGCCATACACATCCAGAACGGCAATTCTAATGACGCCGACTTCTCCGGCGGGGGCGGCGATGCCGGGTGGCGGAAACGAGAAGAGGGCAAGCTGGACCATGACCAGCAAAGCCGATGCGCGCCGGAGCCAACCCGTTGCATGACCCGTGGCATAACATCCCGGAGGCCGGGGCTTAGATGAACACTGTTGCGTCAACGGGGTCTCCCGAGATTATTCGCACCATCACGCTCCCACGATTGATGGATGGGGAATTGATTCAAAACCGTGCAAATTTGAAAGCAATTCCTGTGCGTATATAAACATCATATCAGGTTTTATGATTTGCCGGAATGTCAGGTGACCAGTGCCGGGATATCACCACCTGTGTACTCTGCGGCAAAATCCTTCTGGAAGGCCTCAAAACGCTGGTCCGTTATAGCCGAGCGCATCCCCGCCATCAGGCCTTGATAGTAGTGCAGGTTGTGCCAGCTTAGCAGCATGAGGCCGAGAATTTCCTTGGCCATCGTCAGGTGATGCAGATAGGCACGGCTGTAGCTGCTGCATGCAGGACAGGTGCAGTCTTCGTCCAGCGGGCGGGGATCGTCCTTATGTCGGTTGTTGCGCAGATTGACTTGGCCTCGCCGGGTAAACGCCTGACTGGTGCGGCCCGACCGAGTGGGCAGTACGCAGTCAAACATGTCGATTCCCCGGGCAACGGCTCCGACCAGATCTTCCGGCTTTCCGACGCCCATCAGATACCTCGGGCGGTCTTTGGGCAGATGTGGCGTGGTGACATCCAGGGTCTGGAACATGGCTTCCTGGCCTTCGCCGACGGCAAGGCCCCCCACCGCATACCCGTCGAAGCCGATAGCGGCGAGTGCGTTGACTGATTCCAGGCGTAACTCGGGGATCACACCGCCTTGCACAATGCCGAACAGGCCATAGCCCTCGCGTTCCTTAAATGCCGCCTTGCTGCGTTCGGCCCAGCGCATGGACAGGCGCATGGACTCCGCCGTCTGTTCTTCAGTCGCCGGAAACGGCGTGCATTCATCCAGCACCATGGTGATATTGGAATCCAGCAAGTGCTGAATTTCGATGGAACGTTCCGGTGTCAGTTCATGGTAGGAGCCGTCGATATGGGAGCGGAAGATTACCCCGGATTCTTCCAGTTTCCTGAGATCGCTCAGGGACATAACCTGAAAGCCGCCCGAATCAGTCAGGATTGGCCCCGGCCAGTTCATGAACGTGTGAAGGCCGCCCAAGGCGGCGATCCGCTCCGCACCCGGTCGCAGCATCAGATGATAGGTGTTACCGAGAATGATCTCGGCACCGGTTTCACGGACCGATTCAGGGCGCATGGCCTTGACGGTGGCAGCCGTTCCCACGGGCATGAATGCCGGTGTTTCGATGGCCCCGTGCGCCGTGCTCAGCCGCCCACGCCGCGCATCGCCGTCACGGTGCAGCAGTTCAAACCCGAGGCCATTCATGTGATGTGGTTACTCCATCAAAAATCTGGCCCATTGGATAAACGTCATCGGGCCTCCACGCAATACAAGGCGCGAGACGCACGGCAATGGCCAGGGCATCACTGGTCAACAGGTTGCACGGGATTTCACGAAACCCCGGAACCATGTGTTAACATCCGTCCACTAGCCAGGCACGATAGAGGTTTCATATGGATCATCCCTGATGTCAGAGCCGTTGGAAACAAAGAAAATTTTTGAGGCCGCTTGCAATCGGTTTGCTCGCGGCCATCTTGTGCTCGCCGACTTTCTTCTCAGGGAAATTTTCGAGCGGGATCCAGAGCATCCTGGAGGTCTCAACCTCTTGGGTGAGATCAGTCTTGCCCTTGGCTTCAATGATAAAGCGACCGATGCATTTGAACGCGCGATTGATTGTGATCCAGGTCTCCTTCGGGCGCGGGAAAATCTTGAAAAGGCGCAACGCCCCCGCCCCCGATGCGAAGATTCTGACCTGCGGTATCTTTTAGTCAAAGCCTGGGGTTTCGGATTTTGGTCCGATGTATCGCATACCCTGGCGTGCCTCTTACTGTCGGAAATTAGCGGACGTATTCCGGTCGTTCACTGGGGACATAACAGCCTGTTTCGAGACGATCCCGAAGACGACGCCTTTCGGCTTTATTTTGACCCCGTCTCGGACGTCACCATAGACGATCTGGCGGCGACCAGGCCCATCACAATCTTCCCTGATAAATGGTCAGTCGAAAACCTGCGTGCTGAAGAATACGGGAAATGGGAAGGCGATAGTTCGCGCTTGGGCGGGATCAACTTTCTCAACCACTCTGAAACCCTTGCCGTGGTTGATTTTTACGTTTCCGTCATAGAACTAATGCCCTGGCTTCCCAAACTGCACCCAATGGCCGATAAATCGATAGATGAGGTGTTTCAGTATCTTACAGCGAAATACCTGAGACCGCGTGCGGCCATCATGGATGAGGTCAGGTTATTTCACGAGGCACATCTCGCAGGAAGGTTTGTTATTGCCGCCCATCTTCGTGGATCCGACAAGCGACTGGAGACCGGCGAAGCGGACGACGTTAACGGACGTTGTCTTGATGCAATTGATCTGGAGTCCAGTGATGCAACGATATTCGTGATGACCGATGATGCACGATGCCTGGCGCTCGCGCATGATCGATTTGGAGACCGCGTTGTCGCAACGGACTGTCAGCGAACTGCAAATGATACCGGCCCCCATCTCCTGTCCTCAAACCACCGCGTCCGCCTGGGTGGCGAGGTGATGGTGGATACCTACATCGCTCTGGGATGCGATAAATTTATCGGTAACGGCCATTCCAGCGTCTCGGCGATGATTGCCGTCTTAAAGCAATGGCCAACCAGCGCGTGCCAACTTATTGCCTCGCCAAGACTACACAAGCGAAACCTCGACGTATACACGATGGCGGACCCCAAGATGCCTGAGGCATTCTGGTAGGTGGTACCGTGTGGGAGGCCCGCCGTTAATCCGCAACCAGACACATAAAGTCCTCAAATTTCCCGCTCGGGCTACGGGGAAGGTCGTCCACATATGTAATGGTGACGATCATTTCCGGCCAAAAATGATTTATCAGTTGCTGCTTGATGCTGATTTCCTGGTCACCATCAAGTTCATGGTCGGCAACCAGCTTCACTTCCAGCTCATTGATGGCATGCTGGATAAATTGCATCCGTCTGAATTTGCCCAGCGAGAACAAATTCCCTGTGCCACCGATGGTCGGCCAGAAACGCTGGCCTTGCGGGTTTACAAAAAGATTTCGAAACCGGCCACAGATCTGACTAATAACAGGGAGGCCGCGGCCGCAGTCGCAGGGATCCCCCTTGATGGCGTAGTCACCTGTATCGTAACGAATGAGCGGCATGTTGAAATTGTGCAACGAGGTGACAACAACCCGGCCCATTTTGCCGGTTTCACAGGGCTGGTCGTCTTCATCGAGTATTTCGACCATCACCGACTCCGACATGACATGATAGTGGGCATGTTCGGGGCACTGGACGGCGATGACGCCAATTTCCTGCGTCGAATAAATTTCGAAAAACCTGACGCCAAATTTATCTTCACACGACTGCCGAATTCGATCATCAAGCATTTCGCTTTGGCTCATAATGCCCCGCAGGGTTGGAAGCGTTTTTCCCTCTTCATCAAGAACACGGACAATATCGTCCAATGCAGATGGAAAGATGATCAGATATGTGGGCTTGATTCTCTCCAGCCATTCAATCTTTTCCACCGTGGTTTTGGAAACAGGGAAATAGTACATGGGGCCAGACACATGGCCAGGAGCCCATGCGGTAGGTTGCCCCGACTTCGCAAGCTCTTTCGTTTTTGCATTCGAAGGCGTGATATTGGCGACCGTTTTGGAGAAATTCCAATTGGCCCACTTAAAGAACCTCAGGTTGTTTGCCAGAAAAAAGACCTGATCGACGGCACTCTTGATTGTTTTTACGGGTTGGCCAGTCGATCCGGATGAAATTGATTCCCCGGAATGTTTATATGGCAACGGCACACGCCCGGCGTGCAACCTGTTGTCGGCATCCTGCACATGTGATCGCAGGAGTACCGGAATTGTTTGCCATGTCTCCGGATCCAGGGGAACGCCACGATCAAGAGCCAGATTGCCCAGTGATTTCGCGTACCACTCAACATGATCGTGCGCATGGAGCAACAAGGAATGCAGCTGATGTAACTGGAGCTTCTCCAGCCGTTCGGCGTCAAACCACTGTGACTGCTCGAGTTGTGATCCTAACACTAATACCTGCGCATCCTGTCCAGATGGCAGACGCGGCCAACGCAGAACCGGATCGCAAGTGGCGACGGGAGTTATATTCTCGTTCTGGCTCACATCTCAATCCCGACACTGAGGGGTATAGACTCACGCAACCTACAATAGGGACAATTGTCTGTCAGCACACCCGTGGGGTCTTTTCGGGTGCCATGAAACAGATTATCTTTCGTTCATACGGGGCATCCAGGTCCCCACCGAAGTTTCTTGGGGTTTATATCCGTGGAAATCAGATTTCCCATGTGGCTTCGGGTCGTGGACCGGCCCGGCGCTCGCATATTTGGATCTCTCAATGCGGTAGAGGCGTTCTCTCGTGCATTGATTTCAGGGGTTTTACCGTTTGAGGCGGCACGGCTGATCCATGATGCACAGGCCATCAGTATTATGTACACCGTCATTGGAACTGTTGCGTTAAGCATCAGTTTCCTGGTGCCGTTGGTGCTGCGGCGCTTGCGTCGGAAGTGGGTTTTCTCAATTGGTGTTGGATGCATGGTAATCGCACCGCTGATGATGATCCTGGCTACTCAAATGACGTTCATGGTGGCCCTTCAGATTCGGGCTATCGCCGTGGTTGCGGTCAATATTTCTCTAAATCTCTACATTATCGATTATATCCAGAAGAAGGATTTCACCACCTCGGAGCCCATGCGGCTGGCATTTCTCGGGGTCGCCTGGTTCATTGGGCCGGCGACCGGGATTTTCCTCTATAAATCCTGGGGGTTGATGGCCGTGTGCATTCCCAGCGCCACTTTCGCGGTGATCGCCTTGGTATTTTTCTGGATTCTACGTATTCAGGAGAATACGATGGTGGCACCTGCAACCCGTCGCCCACCCATGCCCTGGCAGTATATTGCGCGGTTCCTGCGACAACCCAGGTTGCGGCTGGCCTGGATGATAACATTCGGTCGGAGTGCGTTCTGGACGACATTTTTCGTCTATCCGCCGCTTTACATCATTCGGTCCGGCGGCGAGGACGCAATCGTCGCGCTGATGCTCTCGGCGGCGCAGGGTCTGCTTTTTTTCGCGCCGTATTTCGGCAAGCTGGGTCGGCGTTATGGAATTCGGCGGGTCATCATTTGCGGGGCTGTGTTCTCCGGCGTGTTGTCGATCATCGCCGGAATCATCGAAGCGCCCCCGATGGTGACGGCACTCCTGTTTTTTCTGGCGGCAATCGGTGCCGTGGCCCTTGATGCGTTGGGAAATATTCCGTTCCTGCGCTCGGTCCACTTTTATGAGCGGTCCGAGATGACGTCCGTGTTTCGAACCTACATCGAGGCGGCCCAACTCATTCCGGCGTTACTCTATACCGCCGTTCTGTCTGTCGCCCCGCTCCAAACGGTATTCGTGGTTCTTGGTGCCATCCTCCTCATGTCGGCCTGGTTCGCGCGGTACCTGCCGAAACGCCTGTGATTCGGCATCCGGCATATACGTTAACGGCCCCACTCAGCAATGAGCGGGGCCGTCTCGGTGTTCGGCGCACTTGGGATCGTTCAGGCCATAAGGCGGGCAAGCTTCAGATGCCCTGACCGGCCCAAGGCGCCTTGTGAATTCCGCATTCCGTTTTATCCAGGCCGTACCACCGACCGCTGCGCGCGCCGCCTTCTGCCTGCGGCAGGTTTGTGCAGGGATGACAGCCGACCGATGTATATCCCAGCTCCTCCAGGGGGTGGCGGGGCAGGTCATGGCCAGCAAATACCGCCTGAATTCGCTCGTTACTCCACGTTGCGATGGGATTGATTTTGGTGTGTCTGCCTTCATGTTCAATTGTTGGCAGCGTTTGACGGGCACCGCCGTGGATACGCTTGCGTCCTGTGACCCAGGCATCGAAATCATCAAGGACCCGCTGCATGGGCAGAACTTTACGCAGATGACAGCAGGCGTCCGGGTCGCGCTGGTGCAGCGTGCTGTCCGGATCGTATTCCCGGATGTGGTCCTGATCGGGGCGGATGATGCGAACGTCGCTCAATCCCAACCGGTCCTGTAGTCGCCGCCGATATTGATCGGTCTGGGCGTACAGCATTCCGGTATCAAGAAACAAGACCGGCGTTTCGGGCGCGACACGGGCGACAAGATGCAGCAGGACCGCAGACTCGGTTCCGAAGGAGGACGACACCGCGATGCGTCCGGGAAAGGCCTGATGAATGATGGCATCCAGCAACGCTTCACCGTCCAGATGGCCATATTTCTCCCATACCGGGAGCGCAGGTCCGGTCGGTGGCAGCAGGGTGTCATCGGAGAGATTATCTAGCGGCATGGCGGGCTCTCAAAGGATACAAGGGTGCCGGTCAGTAATGCATCAGTGGCACATGTTGCACATAATATATGTATAAAAATTTGAATCACAAATAAATTCGTAAAATAAATAATAAATACACTAATATTATGTTAATATTAGCGTTCGGATGTTTCGGAAAATTCAGGCGTTACGCCCGCTCGAGCAGGCAGACATCACCGTAGGAATAGAACCGGTAGGCCTGTTTTCGCGCGTGGCCATAGGCGTCCTGCATGCGATCCAGTCCGGCGAAGGCGGACACCAGCATGAACAGGGTTGACCGCGGCAGGTGGAAATTGGTCATCAGCACGTCCACCGCACGAAAGCTGTATCCGGGCGTAATGAAGATATCCGTATCGCCGGAGAACGCGCCGACAACCCCGTCCGTCGTGGCGGCACTCTCTATCAATCGCAACGCGGTGGTGCCAACGGCGACGATCCGGCCCCCGTTTAAGCGCGTCCGGTTGATGGCATCGGCGGTATCTTGCGAGACCTCGCCCCATTCCGAGTGCATGCGGTGATCGGTGGTGTCCTCCGCCTTGACGGGAAGGAAGGTGCCCGCACCCACATGGAGGGTGACAAAGGTGCGTGCGATATTGTGTTGATCGAGCGTATCAAACAGTCGTTCTGTAAAATGCAGGCCCGCCGTTGGGGCTGCAACCGCGCCTTCGTGTTCGGCATACAGGGTCTGGTAATCGCTGGCGTCCGTCTGGCTTGGCAAGCCCCCCCGCATGACATCGCGGTGGATATAGGGCGGCAATGGCATGGAGCCGTATTGGTGCAGGGCCGCGTTCAGGGCTTCGCCTGCCCGATCAAAAACAAGAGCGGTTTCTCCACCGTCGAATTTCTCCGTCACGGTGGCGCTGAAGGTATCAGCAAACCTGATTTCATCACCGACATTTAGCTTCCGCGCCGGGCGCACGAAGGCCCGCCACCGGCCCCCGCCATCGGCTTTGTGCAGGGTGACCTCGATTTTTGCTCCGGGACTGTCCGGGTTTGAGCCGCTGCCGCTCTTGTTGACCCGGTGACCAACCATGCGGGCCGGGATGACCTTGGTATTGTTGAAGACCATCAGGTCGCCGGGCCGCAGGTGATCTGCCAGATCGAGAACGCCAAAGTCACCGATGGGACCATCCCCGGGGACGGTCATCATGCGAGCAGAATCCCGAGGTCGCGCCGGGGATTGCGCGATCAGCTCGGTCGGTAAGTCGAAATCAAACAAATCTACTTTCATGGCGCGAAAACTAGTGGTTAGACTTAGGCTCAACAAGACAGTTTTGCAGTGCCATGTTTGACGTGCCGGGGTTCTGTGAAATAGTCGAGCTGTCCGCACCGGAATGTGCGCGACCCAATGGAGAGTTAATAAAGGGGGACATCATGCGCCTGTTGATTTCGATTTTATTGCCATGGTTTGGGTTCTTCACCATTGGTCGTCCCGTGGCCGGCATTATCTGCCTGATTTTGCAGGTGACGCTCATTGGCTGGATTCCCGCGACCATCTGGTCCGTCTACGCACTAAGTCAGTACAACACCGACAAGAAAATTTCCCGCGCGGGCCTGGGGCAAATGGGCATGGGTGGTGATGCATCGGATAGTGACGAATAATTTTCAGAATCTTTGTTAGCCCTGTCACCTGTTGCTATTCCCCCAGAGGAAACCATGACGCGAACAATCCGCATTCCCAATTCCATCAGCACCGAAGCTGCGGCATATCTGCACCGCGAACCCATGGCAACCAGTTGGCCCACGTCGCCGGATGAGTGGGCGCAAATGAGAGCAGGCCTTCGGGACGGATTTAACGCGGCCAGCCAGTCTGTCTGTGACGCCTTCGTTGATCGGATTGAGACGGAGAACCTGGGCGGCGTTCGGGTTGAGCGCGTGGTCCCCAAGGCTCGCTCGAAGGCGGCGGAAGCCAAGGCCGTGATGTATCTGTTTGGCGGCGGCTATATTTCCGGCAGTCCTTGGGAGGGCCTGACCCTCAGCGCGCCGCTGGCACATTCCTTGGGCGTCGACGTGTGGGCGGTGGATTACCCCCTTGCTCCGGAAAATCCTTATCCTGCCGCCCTCGATGCGGCGCTGAAAGTCTATGGCTATCTGTGTGATACGTATGGTGCCGACAACATCGCCGTGACAGGGGACTCCGCCGGTGGCAACCTGAGCCTCGCCACCGTTTTGAGCGCCATGGCGGACGGTTTGCCGCCACCTGCTGCGCTGGCGCTGTTTTCACCGTGGTCCGACCTGACCGACAGCGGCGACAGCATCCGCACCCTGGAAGGTATTGATCCGGATCTCGAATTCGATGGATACCTGGGTCGGGCTGCCGCGGCCTATGCGGGCGAACGCGACACGTCGGATGCGGAAATCTCGCCCCTCTATGCAGAGTTGCCTGAGAATTTCCCCGCCACCGTCATCTCCACCGGGACGCGTGATCTGTTGTTAAGTGATTGCGCCCGACTGCATCTCGCCTTGAAGCGTGCAGGGGTGCCAGCGACGCTGAATGTATGGGAAGGCATGTGGCACGACTTCGAGTTTTATCCGGAAATTCCCGAAGGGCAGGAATCCCTGGCCGAGATGGCGGGTTTCCTGGCAGCCTATCTCGATATTGATGTGTAGTTAGTAGGAGAAAAAGTCTTATGTGGCTGACTGGCGCACAGGTTTATGACGTTCATAGTGGTTCATTCTCTCACGCAGATGTCTGCGTGGAGAACGCCCGCATCACGAAACTTGGCAAGGCCCCATCTAAGGACACCGACACAATTGATCTCGGTGGCGCTTATCTGTTGCCCGGCTTCGTTGATTGTCATGTCCACATCTGCGTCAACACCGAAACCGGTGATCCGAACAACCCGTGGCGGGATGCCCTGCCGGGCACTGTGGCACTGTGGGCGGCGCGCGCTGCGAAACGCATGCTTCACTGTGGGATTACCACGGCGCGCGACGTTGGCGGGTGGGACTACCACGAAATTGCTGTGCGTGAAGCTATCAATGCGGGCTGGATTGAAGGCCCCCGGTTGTTCTGCGCCGGGCGTATCCTGACGCAGACCACCAGCTCCACGCCTTACTTCGTCGGCATGTATGAAGAATGCGATGGCGCGGACGCGGTACGTGCGGGTGCGCGCAAGCAATTGGCCAATGGCGCTGATCTTGTTAAAGTCATGGCGTCCGGTGCCATGACATCCACCAAGTACGAGCGCGCCGATGCCATCCAGTACCGCCGGGATGAGATTCGCGCCGCTGTCGAAATCGCCGAGGACAATTACACCCACGTCGCCGCCCATGCTCACGCGACCGAAGCCATTCGCAATGCCGTTGAATGCGGCTGCCGGTCGGTTGAGCACGGCACCTACGGCAACGAGGAGGTCTATGGCCTGATGAAGAAACATGGAACCTATCTGGTTCCGACCATCTGCGTCAGTTCCGCCATGCTGAACGATCAGCGGGTGTCGGCTGCCATGCCGAAACATATCCATGATCGTTATACGGGGCTTCGCGCACTCCGCATTGCCAACATCCGCCTGGCCCACGAGGTCGGGGTGAAGATCGCCATGGGCACGGACGTTGGCACGCCCGGAAACCATGCGGGTGATAACATGCAAGAGCCAGTGATGATGGTGAACGACTGTGGCCTGTCACCAGCCGAGGCCATTCACGCTTCGACCTGGAACCCGGCCAGCATGCTCGGGCGGGAAGCAGACTTCGGCAGTATCGGGGGCGGCAAGCTGGCCGATATTATCGCCGTTTCGGCAAATCCTCTCGACGGTATAGAGGCACTGCACGGCGTCTTCTTCGTTATGAAGGACGGCGAGGTCTGCCGCAATGACCGGGGCTAGCCGGATCCGATAATTGCGTCCTAAAACTCAATATCTTCGATAATCGCCTCAATGCCTTCACGCGCACAGGCGTCATCGATATCGCCGCCCGGTGCGCCCGAAACACCGATGCCGCCGACGATTTGTCCTGCGGCTTCAACCGGGACGCCGCCGCCAATCATCAGGGCATCCGTCACGAAGCGCACGCCCGATGCCGCAGATCCGGCCTGGGAATTATCAGCCAGCGCGAGGGTCGCTTCGCGGAAACTGACGGCTGTCCATGCTTTTCGCCGTGCCGTATCTGGTGTGTGTGCACCGGCGAATTGATCACGCAGGATGACTTGCAAGTCACCGGACCGGGTGACCACCGCCACCGCCACCTGGTATTCCTTGGCGCGGCATGCATCCAGGGCGGCCTTTGCCAGTTTTAATGCAGTGTCTGGCGATAATTGCTGAAACGTCACCAGCCCCCCGGCGCGGGCGGCGGCTACCAGAACCAGCATGGCGACGCCAAACGCCAGTGTTTTCAACCAGATTTTCATGCTTCGATCCTCCCGATTGCGCCTTAAGAATCCCTATGTATCTGGTTCTGCCGCGCCACGAGTGGTTTCGGCAGATTGACGGTTCAGCAATTCGTCCAGAAGGCCCCAGAAATACACCTCACCGGGATAGCCGACAATACGGCCCAGTTCGCGCCCGCCATCGACAAGAACAAATGTCGGCGTGAAGAGAACGGCTTTCACATAACCATACTGTGCTGGAAGGGTGTGGTGGATGGTGAGCCGGTGCAGCCGTGCGGTGCGGCCTTCATCCGTGTTGTTGTAGATCGTGCCAATCTCTTCATCCCATTTTTCGCACCATTCACATGTAGGGGATTCGAACATCAACAGTTCCGACCCCCAGACACGGTTGCCGGCATAGGCGGTCATGATAATTGTGAATAGAAGAGCGAACAGTGTCTTTCGCATGGGCGATCCCAACAATTTATATATTTCGAATATGATAACCTGATTTTTGATGGCGGGAAATCCAAAACTTGCCGATGTTGATTTTTGCCCTGTCCGCCACTTGGCTGGAGTATGCTTCCGGGCGTCATAGGACGTTGAAACAGATGACTGAATTCTGGTTTGGCATTCAACATTGATATTTTATATTTATCGAATATGATAGGTTAGCGAAATCTGGTACCGTGGTTGAATAAGAATGGCAAAGCCACATCAATTACGGTGTCCGCTTGAACAAGGAGGCAAGCATGATTCAAAAACGGTCAACTATTGCCGTGCTCTCAGGAATTGTTTCTGTATTGGCACTACTTTCCACGCCGGTCAGTGCGCATGACTATGAAGTTGTTAACGGCACCATTAACAGCTCCCTGACGGGGGTTGCCGGTGATGCGGCGGCGGGCCGGGAAACGGCAATCCATCGCAAGAAGGGCAACTGCCTTGCGTGTCATCAAATGCCGGTCCCCGAACAACAGTTTCATGGTGAAATCGGACCGAGCCTGGTCGGTGTTGCGAGCCGTTATTCCGAAGGTGAAATCCGCGCCCGCGTTGTTGATCCAAAACTGGCGAACCCCGACACCATCATGCCGGCGTTTCACAAGTCTGCGGGTTTATTTCGCGTATTGGAAAAATTCAGGGGTAAGAGCATTCTTTCAGCTCAAGAGGTTGAAGACATTGTCGCCTATCTGATGACGCTGAAATAGGTGCCCCGCTAACGGTTTATGAGGGCGAGATTTTCGCCTTGGTTTGGAGGAAACATTCTATGTCGAAAGAATTCGTAAAGATCGAAGTCACCCGGCGCGATGTCCTGGCAGGCGGCACCGCCGCCCTGTTTGGTCTCGCCGGATTGATGTCGGTCAGTGGCGCGGCCAGGGCTGATGCTGCGGCAGCACAGGTGCTGATTGACAAGATTACCGGCGGTACGGCGCCGCAATCCGGTCGTGTCTTTCTGGAAATGCCGCAGATTGCAGAGAACGGTAACACCGTTCCGCTGTCGGTTTCGGTTGAAAGTGCCATGATGGAGAACGACTACGTCAAAAGCGTTCACGTTTTTGCCGAAGGCAATCCGACACCGGAAGTCGCAAGCTTCCATTTCACCCCCATGAGCGGGATCGCCCAGGTATCCACACGGATGCGCATGGCGAAAACCCAGGACATCGTCGCCGTTGCTGAAATGAGCGACGGGTCGGTTTTCATGGATCGGGTTCAGGTTAAGGTCACCATCGGCGGCTGCGGCGGCTGATCGGGAACAGGAGACACGACAATGGCGAAAGAAGCGAAAGCACGGATCAAGGCTCCCAAGAGCGTCACGGCTGGGGAAGCCTTTGAGATCAAGACCCTGATGTCGCACAAGATGGAATCGGGTCAACGGAAAGACAAGAAGACTGGTGAGAAGATTCCCCGGATGATCCTCAACAAGTTTTCTGCCACGTTCAACGGGGCTGAGGTTTTCAGTGCTGATTGGCATCCGGCAATTTCAGCCAACCCGTTTATGGCCTTTCATATGATCGCCAACGAAAGCGGGACGCTGGGTCTCACCTGGGCCGAAGACGGCGGTGAGATCTATGAGAAGTCCGTGGACATCAACGTTGGTTGAACAGGCCGATGGGAGGCTAATGGTATGTTACGTAAACTACTTATCTTAAGCGGCATTGCCGCTCTCGGTTTGGCATCGTCGTTCCCGGCTTCGGCGGGGAGTGACTGGGGTGTCTATCAGGCTGGTGATGTTCGCAGCGGTTATACTTATGCGGCACCGGAGACCCAGGCGATCCAGGATGATGATTTCGCAAATCCGGGGTTCATCTGGGTCGATTATGGCAAAGAGCTTTGGTCCGATGTGGACGGTGCGGCAGGAAAATCGTGTGCCAGTTGCCACGGCGACGCCAGCGCCATGAAAGACGGCGTGTCGGGGATGAAGGGCGTTGCGACCAAATATCCGGTGTTTGATGCAAGTATCGGCAAGCCGATCAATATCGAACAGCAAATCAACAAGTGCCGTGTCAACAACATGGAAGCGGAGCCCTACAAGTGGGAATCCAAGGAAATGTTGTCGATGACGAGCTACGTCAAGCACCAGTCTCACGGGATGCCGGTGAACGTGGACATCTCTGGTCCCATTGCGCCGTTCTATGAGAAGGGCAAGACGTTCTACTTCAAGCGCCGGGGTCAGTTGGACATGGCGTGCTCTAACTGCCACATCGACAATGCCGGAAACATGATCCGCGCCAACCTTCTGAGCATGGGTCTGGCGAACGGGTTCCCGACTTACCGTCTGAAGTGGCAGAAGCCGGGCTCCCTGCACCGCCGTTTCCGGGGCTGCAACTCGCAGGTCCGGGCGGAGCCCTACAAGAGCGGTTCCGATGAGTACGTTAACCTGGAGGTCTTCCTGACCCACCGGAGCAACGGTCTGCCCATCGAGACACCCGCAGTACGGAACTGATATACTCCGGCAATGGTGACACGGGGGCGCCTTTCGGCGCCCCTGTTTTTTTGAATGGGTCTTATTGCAGCATTGTCACGGTATGTGACCTCAGCGTATTTCACGCGGCAGCGCGTTACGCTCTCCGCCATCTACCAAGGCAGATGGACTCCGTCGAAACCGAAGAACCGGCGCGTATCGTCTGGTGTCGCGCTTTCAATGACTTCGATTATCCCGGCGGCACTCGCCTGGGGAGTGACCGGCGCGTCCGGGCCACCCATATCGGTTTGCACCCAGCCGGGGTGGAGAGCCAGAACGGTGATCCCCCGCGCCTTCAGATCAACGGACAGATCATGCGTTACCATATTCAGCGCCGTCTTGGATGAGCGGTAAATATAATCATCCCCACTGTCATAGTGCGTAAGGCTTCCCATAAGGCTTGAAATGTTGGCGATCGTCTTTCCCGCGCTGGCTGCAACGTTGTTAACAAATGCCTCGATCATGCGGTAGGGGCCAAAGGTATTGATGATCAACGTCTGTTCCCATGCACCATAATCAATATCACCAAAACTCTGATGATCACCGCCGCCCACGCCGGCATTGTTAAGAAGCAAATCGATGGGCATATCACCAAGGGCCATCTTCAATGCGGCGATGGATTTAGGCTCAGCGACGTCGAGTGGGTGAATTTCCACCCCCGGCTGCTGCAAGGCGACAGCCTGTTCCGGCGTGCGGCAACAGCCCAGGACGCGCCAGCCTTCAGCAGCATATTGGCGGGCAAGCTCGAGCCCGATGCCGCGATTGGCTCCTGTGATCAATACGGTTGAGGTCATTTGGTCCGCTTCTCCTACCACGGCATGGCATCGCCATTGTACCGGATGAACGATCCGGTCTGGCTGACGTCGAGTTGCGCGATGATCCGGCGCATGCCGGTAATACTTACATCTGGTTGCAGATCAGCATCGGGTCCGGACATATCAGTCGCCACGTTGCCCGGCGTGAAGCACATAACTGTAATGCCACGATCACGCAGGTCAGTGGACAGACCCTTGGTAATCAGGTTCAGCGCGGCCTTGGAGGTATCATAGGGATAGTCACCCATCTCTCGCGGCCAGCCGAAACAGCCGTTTCCGCTTGAGATGTTGACCATGAGCTTCTTCTCACTGGCTGCCACATGATCAACAAAGGCTTCGCACATGGCCATGGTCCCGAATACATGGACGCGAAACTGCTCCATCCACTGCCCGTTACTAAAACGCCCGAAATGCTCATCCTCGCCGATCCACATGCCGGCGTTGTTGATAAGCAAGTCAATGGCGGTGCCGTTCAGTGCAGTTGCCACGTCTGCAATCTGGTCACGGCGCGTCACATCCAGCTTGTGGACAGTGACCGGACCACCGCCAAGGTCCCGCAATGCGTCGGCACCAGCAGGGTCCCGTACACACCCATGCACGGCCCAGCCATCGGCGGCATACTGGCGGGCGAACTCGAAGCCGATCCCCCGGTTTGCCCCGGTGACAAGAACCGCAGGCATCTACAGGCAATCCCGCTTGATCGATTTCTTAAATTTTCGCTCCATGAATGGCTTGCCACGATCGATGGCCCGGACCGTCCCTGTCAGATGGAAGTGGGTTTTATCCGCCGTCATGCGGGTCTCGGTTTCCACCCGGGCATCCCATGATCCGCGTTTGTACTGTACACTGCATGTCACATCGGCGGCAGAAGCCAACGGGTCGTTGCGCCCTACGGTGAAAGACTTCTGTTTTGTATAGGCGACCTCGGTCCCGATATCATCAATCACGTTTCGGCCATCGTCTCGCGAGACAACAAATCGTGTGCTTTGGTTATCGATGGTGTGAATGATTTCCCGGGACTCGCTGCCGGATCCGGTCGGGGTGATTTTGAGGGAAGAGGCGTATTCCACTGGCGCGAACTTCACCCGTTTGAACCCCTTTTCATTTCGCAGCACAGGCAAATTGGCCCTTGATCCCGACGGATCAATGGTCAGGGTCGCGGGATCAGGCGATGGCCAGACCATGGGCCAGTAGCTGGTGGAGATGGCGATCCGCAGGCGGTGCCCGGCGAGAATGGTTTGGGCGATACCCTTCAGCTTGACCTCCACGTCATAGAACACCCCCCGCTTCAGGCGGGACGGTTTGGCATGGCTGTCCCGGTGGGCGAGATTGAGCAGACCGTAAGATATCCGCTCGACCGTGCCATCCGGGTGCACATTGTTCAGGCGCACGGCGACCAGTGCCTGTGGCTTGTCGGAGGCAAGCCGTAAACACACGCTGCCCTCGCCGACGATGGCCAAGGATTTGCCAAGCGGCGCGCCTTCAAACACTAAGGAGCCGGAGTCGTCCTGGCGTTGATCTAGCGGCAACTCGGGTGCCGTCTTGCCAAGACCGTAGGCGCACCACTCCCCGCCTGCCAGACCCGTGATCTGGGGCGAACAGATGGTACGGTGGTTCCGGCCGGATTTGGCTGCGGGTCTGCTGGCGAGAGTGGTTCCGTCAAAATGCAGGGCCTGCGTCTTTATTCCGGTCGACGGCCATTTTGGAATTCCCAGCCAACGGCCCGAGCGATCATCAAAATGCGGCGCAGGTTTTTCCGAATCCTGCAAGAAGATACGCATGTCCGGGTCTTTATCAACGCCCGTATCAATTCCCTTGAGCCAATGATCCCACCAGCGCTTGCACTCCTGCAAGAACCCGATGGCCGGGCCAGGCACGCCCACTTGCGGATACTTGTGTCCCCAGGGCCCAAGGATACCTTTGCAAGGGGCTTTAAGGTTTTCCACCAGAGCGAATACAGCCGACGTATAGCCATCCACCCATCCGGTTGCTGCCAGCACCGGGCACTGGATGTCACCGTAATTCTCGATCACCGACCCATGCCGCCAAAAAGCATCACGACGCTGATGCTCCATCCATTTGGCTGGATAGAGCTCCAGTCCCTCAAGCCGTTCACGCCACATGGCGCGCCATTTCCGCTCGCCAACCATTTCCGGGTCGGGCGGCAGGGAGCCGTAGGTGAAAAACGCACTGCCCCAATCCATGGTATCGTTCAGCAGACAACCGCCCATGAAATGAACATCGTCATTATAGCGATCGACCGTGGAGCACAGAGAGACCACGGCCTTGAGCGCCGGAGGGCGGCGCGCCGCGACCTGCAATCCGTTAAATCCACCCCAGGAGATGCCGATCATGCCGACAGCACCACTGCACCAGTCCCGATTTGCGAGCCATGCGATGGCTTCGATGGCATCGTCCTGCTCGCGCTTGACGTATTCGTCCTCGACCACGCCGTCTGAGTCTCCAGTGCCACTAATGTCCAGCCGAACCGAGGCATACCCATTGGCGGCAAACCAGTACATAACCTGTTCATCGCGGGCGCGGGTGCCATCGCGGCGGCGGTAGGGGATATATTCCAGAATGGCGGGGACAGGTTTCTTCGCGGCATTTTTGGGAAGAACCAGACGCGCGGCCAACCGACGGCCATCGGACATGGGAATCCACGCCAATTCAATGTTATCGGCCGAGCGTCGGTAATTCCGGATTGTCGGTTTTTTCTGCGGCATGACATCACCTCCCATGGTGCATTCCTCTCGCCGTCGGTTAGCACCTAACGACTTACTCTATGAGCCTATCCAATACTGTTGCGGAGGAACAGAAAAACCGTGAAACGGTTTATGGGCCGCGTACCAGGTTAGGTTTCCCAAATCATAAATGACCCATTGACGGGACTGTATGACTCCATCCATGATCACAATATAGAAAGCAACATAGTGGGAAGCCCACTATTGGCTGGCTCAAATGAGTCCAGAAAAAATAAAAACAAATTAATCATAAACACAGTGGAGGAAACACAATGAGCATGAGTGGATTTACAAGACGAGCGTTTTTGCAGACGGCTGTCTTCACCGGTGCCGTAGGTATGGTCGGTGCGATTCCCGGCATTTCCTATTCGGCGGACCATGGCAAACTCACCATCCGGTTCAACCGTGATATGGATAGCCTGGATCCCGGCTATTACGTCGGGGGTCATCCAGACAATGACGTGAACTGGTGTGTGATGCCGGCATTGCTGCATTACGGCTACAAGGATGGACAGGCAATCGGGGTACCATCTCCCTATGTGGACCGGATCAAGGTCACAAGCCCGACCCGTATCGAGTTTACACTGAAACCCGGCATGATATGGTCCAACGGCTTCGGTGAACTCACCACCGAGGATGTCGCTTATTCCTACGACCGCATGGCGGAGAGCGAATGGAAAGGCGACTATGTTGCTTATGAAAAGGTCGAAATTACAGACAAATACAGCGGCGCAATTATCCTGAATCAGCCGTTCTCACCGTTTGTTTCGACGACACTCGCATCGGGCACAGGGATCATTCTTTGCAAGAAGGCCATGGAAGCCGCCGGTGGCAAGTACACCACTGAAATTCCGGCCACATGTGGTCCCTACGTTCATGAGTGGAAACAGGGCCAGTATGTTCGTTTCACCAGAAACCCGGAATGGACGGGCGTGAAGCCGCAATTTGACATGATTGAAGCCCTGATTGTGGTGGAAGATGAAGCCGCTGCGCTGGCTTACGAAGCGGGCGAGGTGGAATGCACCCAGATCACGTCGAACGCCTATGCCCGTTATCAGAAGGAGCTCCCGGCAAACAGCAAACTCACGGTCGCTGGTGCCCTGCAGTACATGTGGATGGGCATGAACATTGATAACCCCAAACTCAAGGATATCCGCGTTCGTCAGGCCATTCAGCACGCTGTCGATATGAATTCTGTCATTCAGGGTGCCTATTCCGGTACAGCAGAACCGTCCTATGGCGTTGTTTGTCCGGGTCTTGTTGGCAAGCGCAATGAGTCCGGATATTCCTATGATCCGGCCAAGGCGAAAGCCCTGCTCGATGCCGCAGGGGTTTCTGGTCTGGAGTTGACGCTCCGAACATTGAATAACTCGGAACGGATTCTGGCAGCGCAGATCATTCAGGCCAATCTTGCCGCTATCGGCATCAAGGCGACGATCATGTCGCTCGACTCCGGCCCGTTCTGGGATATGGGCCAGGAAAGCAAGGGGGACACCTGGAAGGAAATGGAACTCTGGATCATGCGATATGGCTCAGGCCCGGATCCCTATGAGCCCTTCCAGTGGTTTGTTCGCGATCAGGTCGGCGTCTGGAACTGGGAACGCTGGTCATCGGACGAATTCGAAGACCTGTTTGCCAAGCTTGTGGCGGAAACAGATCCAGACAAACGCAGTAAGATTGCCATCCGCATGCAGGTGATCATGGAAGATACTGGCGCTTATGTATGGCTTTCGCACGAACCGGAAGTGTTCATCCATAGGGCAGATCTGAATACGCAGTTCGCACCGTCTGCCGAAATGATGTTGACCTACTTCAATTCCTGAAAATAAAACAGTCGCCGGGGTATCGTACCCCGGCGACATTTTCGTATACCGACTGAAGTTGACTGAATCATGTTGCTTTATCTGGTAAAGCGTATCGGTCTGTCCATCGTTATCATACTGCTGGCGATCATTACGCTATTCCTGATGTTGCATATGATTCCTGGTGATCCGGTCAGTATTGCCCTGGGGCCGCGCGCGACCCCCGAAATTCAGGCTGCCTATGCCGCCAAGATGCATCTTGATAAGCCACTGGCCTATCAGTTTTTGATTTTCATCGGCAATGTGTTGCAAGGCGACTTGGGCGCGGACGTTTTTTCGGATCGAAGTGTTACATTGACCCTCGCAGAACAACTCCCTTACACGGGAATTCTTGCCACTACAGCTTTGGGTTGGGCGGCGCTGGTGGGAATTCCACTTGGATGCCTGTCCGCGCTCAAACCCAATACCTGGGTGGACAGGGTTACCGGAGTCCTGTCTGTGGGGACGATTGCCGTTCCTTCTTTCCTGGTCTCTATTTGGTCGATTCTCGTCTTTGCCGTTATGTTCAGGTGGTTGCCTGTGATCGGAGCGGGAGAAGAAGGTGACTTCCTGGATCAGGTATATCATCTTATTCTTCCGGCCTTCGCCGTGGGCCTTGGCTGGGTCGGTTATCTCGCCCGCATGGTCCGGGCCTCCATGTTGGAAGTTATGGGCGAAAACTATATTCGCTCCGCACGTGCCTTTGGCCTCCAGTCCCGAACCATCATCTTTCGCTATGCGCTCAAAGTAGCCATCCTGCCGACGATTACCCTGATCGGTATCGGGTTTGGAAGTTTGTTGTCCGGCACCGTATTTGCCGAGATTATTTTCTCCCGCCCCGGCATCGGGAAAATAATCTACGACATGGTTCTGAGCCGCAATTTCCCCGTCGTTCAGGGTGCTGTTCTGGTTACCGTCGCCTTGTATGTCATGGTCACGCTTGTGGCTGATCTAGTTGTTTCATGGTTGGATCCCCGTGTCAGAGACACTCTCTAATAACATCGCCCCACAGGGCGAAGACGCTTCGGCATCACAGCGCGTTCACATGAGTGAGGGCATGGAAAAGTTTATGCTTTTCCTGAACAACGGCCTCGGCATGTTTGGATTGATTCTGGTTATACTTTTCTTTGCCAGCGCCATATTTGCGCCGGTGTTTGCGACCCACGATCCATTCCTGATGGATATTCCACAACGGATGTCCGGGCCGACAGCAGAGCATTGGGCCGGTACCGACCAACTGGGTCGCGATACGTATTCGCGCGTGCTCTATGGCGGCAGGGTTGCTCTTAAAGTTGCCGCCGTCGGCGTTTCAGTTTCCCTTTTCGTCGGGCTGATGCTCGGAATGATCGCCGGGTATGGACCGCGCTGGCTGGATAATTTTCTGCTGCTGTTATTTGATACCATCCGGTCGTTCCCGACCATTGTTCTGGCGCTGGCGGCGGTTTCCCTGCTTGGCCCCAGCCTCGAACTTATCTTGACCATTGTCATTGTTACCAGCATCCCTGGGTACGCACGTCTGGCGCGAACCAGCACCATGGCTTTGAAAGGGTCCGAGTTTATCATCGCCGAGCAATCCCTCGGCGCGCACCCCATGAAAATTATCTGGCGTCACATCATGCCCAACGTGATTGGGCCGCTGTTGATTCTGGCCGCCATGGATGTGCCCGTTGTGGTGACGGTGGAAGCCGGATTGTCCTTTCTGGGCCTAGGCGTGGTGCCGCCGACAGCCAGTTGGGGAACCATCCTGAACGAAGGCTACCTGATCATCCGTGATACCCCGTGGCCCATTATCGCAGGCGGCATTCCTCTCGTTTTGACCACGTTGGGGTTCACGTTCCTGGGGGAAGCACTTCGTGATGTCTTCGATCCGCGGTTGCGGAAGGGGAGATGAGGCATGAACAACCTTCTTGAAATCAAAAACCTGAATGTGGATTTCAAGACGCCCCGAGGGCGCGTCCATGCGCTACGTGACGTCAGTTTCACCGCACAGCGTGAGAAGATTATCGGCATTGTCGGTGAAAGCGGTTCCGGCAAGAGCACCGTTATCTGGGCAATGACTCAATTGCTTGCCGGCAACGGTATTGTTGAAAGTGGTGAGGTTCTTTTCAACGGCAGGAATATCCTGGAGTTATCCGAGAGGGAGTTACAGGCCTTCCGTGGTGAAGAAGCCTCAATCGTTTTCCAGGACCCGATGACATCGCAGATTCCCGTGCTGTCCTATGCCCAACAGATGGTTGATATCGCCTATCGCCAGAAAGAAAAGTCCGCAGCGGATAAAATACGGCACGCTATTGATATGATGAGTCGCGTGGGCATTCCCGATCCGGAACAACGTATCAACCAGTACCCGCATCAGTTCAGCGGCGGCATGCGCCAGCGGGCCGGGATTGCCATGGCGCTGCTCATGAACCCGTTACTGCTTATCGGCGACGAACCCACAACAGCGCTTGATGTGACCATGGAGGCCCAAATCATCCACCTGTTGCGGGAGTTGCAGCAGGAGATGAAGGCCACGGTGATGATCGTATCGCACAATCTGGGCCTGGTCGCCGAGTTGTGTGATGAGGTTGTGGTCATGTACGCGGGCGAGGTCATCGAGAAGGGCGATGTGCGTCAAATTTTTAACAACGCCCGACACCCGTATACCCAGGCGCTGCTGGAATGCGATCCGGCGCGGGTGTTAAAGCGAACCCGGTATCTTCCAACCATTCCGGGCGATCTCCCGGACCTGCACATATGGCCTACGGGATGCATCTACGCGCCGCGCTGCATGTACGCTACCCAGCGCTGCGAACTCGAACAGCCGGGTTCTTTCGACATTGGCCCCGGCCATACGGCAAGTTGTCATTTACTGGATTCAAAACATGGCACGAATGACGAGGCGGCCAGTGTTGACCGGTTGAAGTCCAAGACTGCGGGTTATGAGGATAGTGCCGCTGTGGAAATTCAAAGCGAGGGCGAGCCGCTGCTCAAGGTGGAACACCTGCAGGTGCGCTTCCGCACAATGGGGTTCATCAAGGCCAAACTGAAAGCTGTGGACGATCCCTTCGTCGATGCCGTGCTGGATGTCTCGCTGCATCTGCGGCGCGGCGAGACCCTTGGTTTGGTGGGGGAAAGCGGCTCGGGAAAGACCACCCTTGGTCGCGCCATTCTGGGCTTGATCCGCGCCCACGACGGGGCCGTTACGTTCGACGGCGAGACCCTCACTGATCTGCCCGAGGCCACCTTGCGTAGTTTGCGCCAGAACATGGCCATGATGTTTCAGGACCCGGTAGGCTCGCTGAGCCCTCGCCAGACCGTGCGATCACTCATTACCGAACCTTTCGATCTTCATCGCAAGGGCAGCTATAAGATAGAAGAAGAAGCGCGTCGCCTTTGTGACATGGTCAACCTGCCCCACAATTTCCTGAACCGTTATCCGCATGAACTGTCCGGCGGTCAGGCCCGGCGCGTCGGCGTTGCCCGGGCTCTGGCACTGGAACCCCGGTTGATTATCGCCGATGAACCAACGGCGGGACTGGACGTATCGGTTCAGGGCGAAGTTCTCAACCTCATGCGCGACCTGCAGGGTCGCCAGGGATTGGCCTATTTGATCATCACCCACAACCTGCCCGTGGTGCGCCATATTTGTGATCGGTTGGCGATCATGTATCTGGGGCGTATCGTCGAGCAGGGCGATGGTGAGGCAATTTTTGTGAATCCTGCGCACCCTTATACAGAGGCGCTGGTCCATGGTATTCCGCAACCGGATCCTGACAAACGTCGTGAACTGGTATCCATAGAAGGGGAAGTGCCGAGCCTGACCAACCGTCCTTCCGGATGTGAATTCCACACCCGATGTAAATACGCACAAGACCGTTGCCGTATGGAGCGCCCATTGGATCGGCGATTGGCCGATGGACGTAGCGTGCAATGCCATTTTCCATTGATCGACTGAACATAGAGGTAATACGTTATGGCATATGTATATTCCGGTCCGGCAGAAACAGAGATCGTGGACGCTTTCCCGCATATCATCAAAGAAGTTGAATTTGAACAAATCCCTCTGGCCGACGGCACTCATTTAGCGGTCCGGTACTGGCTGCCGGAAGACGCCTATAAAAAACCGGTGCCAGCGATCCTCGAATACATTCCCTATTGTACACGGGACGGGACCGCCGCTCGCGACGAGGCCATGCATCCCTACTTCGCCGGCCACGGGTATGCGGCAATTCGGGTTGATATCCGCGGTAGCGGCGAATCCGAAGGTGTGCTGCTCGACGAATATCTGAAGTTGGAACAGGACGATGCTCTGGAAGTGATTGCCTGGATCGCCGATCAACCCTGGTGCGACGGGAACGTCGGTATGATGGGAAAGTCATGGGGTGGCTTCAATGGATTGCAGGTAGCGGCGCGACGTCCACCAGCGCTGAAATGTATCATTACGCTCTATTTTACCGATGATCGTTATGCGGATGATGTTCACTATGTGGGGGGCTGCCTGACCACGGAGAACCCGGCCTGGGCCTTTGTGATGTTCCCCGCCATGGTCCGACCGCCAGACCCCGCTTTGGTCGGCGACCAGTGGCGGGAGATGTGGCAGCAGCGGCTGGACGCCGTAAGTCCGTGGCTCATACCCTGGACACAACACCAGCGTCGGGATGCCTACTGGAAACATGGCTCCGTATGTGAGGATTTTTCTGAAATTGATATTCCTGTCTACGGGATGGGTGGATGGGCCGACAGCTACTCGAACCCCGTACCACGGGTGTTCCACGGTATTGATTCTCCGAGCAAGGCGTTGATCGGACCCTGGGGCCATCAGTACATGCATCAAGTCCTGCCCGGCCCCCGTATGTGCTTTATGGATGAGGCGCTGCGCTGGTGGGATCATTGGCTCAAGGGCAAAGATACCGGCGTCACCGATGAGCCGCCTTTCCGGTACTGGGTTCAAGATAGCGTGCGGCCGGATCCGTGCCATGTTGAGCGGCCTGGATATTGGGCGTCAGGAAGCACCTGGCCTGGCACCGAATTATCGGATCAAACCTGGCATTTGAATTCTGGTAGCCTGGATACCGAGGCTGGACCGGAACAGGCCCTTGAGGTCAGTTCTCCACAAAACACCGGTCGGTGCACGCCGCGCTACGGCAATATGGGCGCGGGTGAGCCCCATGATCCTCTGGACCAGCGCGCTGACGATGCCTATTCGCTGTGCTTTGATAGCGCAGTTCTGGATCAGGACCTGACCATGGCCGGGGCACCGGTTGTGTACCTGGAATTGGCCTCGGACCAGCCTGATGCCTTTGTCTGTGTACGGCTTAACGAAGTCCGCGCCGATGGCCCATCATTGCAGGTCTCGCTCGGGATATTAAACCTGACCCATCGTGATAGCCACGAGGACCTGGAACCATTGGAGCCCGGAAAACGGTACCGGGGGCGCGTTCAACTTGATGATATTGCCCATACATTTGCCAAGGGCAGTCGAATCCGGATTGCCGTTTCCAATGCGTTCTGGCCGGTAATCTGGCCATCACCCCGGCCCGTGACGTTGACCCTGTTTGCGGGGGCCAGCATTCTGACCATGCCAACATGCTTGAGGAGAATTGAAGATACATCATTACCGCCGTTTTCGCCTGCGCGACAGTCCCGGACTCATGGGCGCACTACCATGAGAGAGGCGGACGTCATGGAAGGTGAAATCACAACCAACGTCGCAACGGGCATGCAAACCTGGCGCTACACGACGGATACGGGTCTTGTAAGGTTGGAGCCTCATGGTTGGACCATGAGTGCCCGAGGGGAAAACCGCTACTTCATTCACCCGGATGACCCGAATTCCGCCCGCATGGAGCTACAGACCACGGATACCTATTTCCGGGAGGGTTGGCTGGACGTGCGGATTGAGGCCCGACATACCCTGACCAGTGACGAGACTCATTTCATCATCGACGCCGGTATTGAGGTATACGAAAACGATCAACAAGTGTTTGAACGTGAATGGCATGAACGCATTGCCCGAGATGGTGTTTAAGGAATTAAAGTCATGAAAACCCGGACCCGTTTCCCCCGAAAAACCCGCGTCATTCACCATGCCATTATACCGTTAAGCGACGGCGTGGAATTGTCCGCAATGATCTGGTTGCCGGAAGATGCCGAGGACGATCCGGTTCCGGCCATTCTGGAGTATCTGCCCTATCGCAAGCGCGACGGTACCAGCGAGCGGGACGCGTTGAACCATCCTTATTTTGCGGGTCATGGCTATGCCGCTGTCCGTGTGGATATGCGCGGATCAGGCGATTCGGAAGGTGTCCTGCTAGGTGAATACCTGAAGCAGGAACAGGATGATGCCCTGGAAATTCTGGCCTGGATTGCCGCTCAGTCCTGGTGTACCGGTTCCATCGGCATGATCGGCATCTCCTGGGGCGGCTTCAACGGTTTGCAGGTTGCTGCACGCCGCCCCCCGGAACTAAAGGCTGTGGTTTCCATCTGTTCTACGGATGACCGTTATGCGGACGATATCCACTATATGGGCGGCAGTATGCTGGTGGATCAGGTCGCCTGGGGTTCCACCATGTTTGCCCTCAATGCCACGCCTCCCGATCCGGGACTGGTCGGTGATAAATGGCGCGATATGTGGATGCAACGACTGGAGAACTCCGGATTCTGGGTTGAAGAATGGCATCAGCGGCAGCGCCGGGACGAGTTCTACAAGCATGGCTCCGTCTGCGAGGACTACAGTGCGGTACAATGCCCGGTCTATCTGGTTGGCGGCTGGGCGGACGGCTACAGCAATTCCGTGTTTCGCATGTTGGAGCATCTGGAGGGTCCCCGTAAAGGTCTGGTCGGTCCGTGGGGCCACAAGTACCCTAATTTCGGCTCGCCCGGCCCCCGTATCGGTTTTCTCCAGGAGTGTCTGCGTTGGTGGGATCAATGGTTGAAGGGAAATGATACGGGCATCATGGATGAACCTATGGTCCGCGTGTGGATGCAGGACAGCATCGATCCGAGACCCTACTATGAGGAACGCCCCGGACGATGGGTTGCCGAGGAAAGCTGGCCAAGTGGCCGGAACCAGCCTGCGTTGTATCCTCTTGGTCTGAACAGGCTTGAAAAACCGGGGAGCACTCCGCGCGAGCAGGTGCTCGAAATCTGCTCGCCGCAGACGACCGGAATGCAGAGTGGAAAATGGTGCCCCTATGGCCTGATACCCGATCAGGCCAGTGATCAGCGTCCGGAGGCCGGTGGATCCCTGGTATTCGACAGCGTGCCACTGAAAAGACCTCTCGAGATCATGGGGGCCCCGGTCGTCCATCTGGACGTATCAGCGGACCAGGAGAACGCCCAGGTGGCGGTGACCCTGTCGGAGGTCTTGCCCGACGGAGCGGTAACGCGCCTGAGTTATGGAATCCTCAATCTTACTCATCGGGACAGCCACGAAGACTTGAAACCGGTTACGCCGGGTGAACGATGTCAGGTAACCATCCGACTCAATGAGTGCGCGCAGAAAATTGGTGCTGGCAGCAAAGTCCGGTTGGCGATTTCCTCTGCGTATTGGCATATCATCTGGCCGTCTCCGAAACCGGTTACGCTCAGTGTTACCACTGGAACGAGTTCGCTGGAATTGCCGGTGCGGCCCAAGCGGCCGGAGGATGCCAGACTCCGCAAGTTTGAACCGGCAGAAAATGCGCCTGCGCTGAATTGCACACGTATTCAACCCGGCGAGCATCGGGTTACTACGGATCGGGACCTGTATACGGACAAACATAGTTATGAGTTGTTTGCCGACGATGGCATGACCCACAATAACGATACTGGCTGGACCTATGGATCCAGCAGTCGCCGACGCTACTCCATCACATCGACGGACCCCACATCAGCGGAAGCGAGTTTGAGCTGGACGAAGGATTATGTCCGGGATAACTGGAGCGTGAGTATCCTCGCGGACATCCATATGAGTGTCACGGAAGACCATTACCTGATCCATGCGGAACTTGATGCCTATGAAGGCGAGGCCCGGGCTTACTCAAACCAGTGGAATTGTAAAATTCCCCGCGATCACGGCTAGGTTTAGGCAAGCGCCTGAAGACCCTGAAGGGCCTCACGCCCTATGAATACATCTGTAATATCTGGACACTGGAGCCAGAGAGATTCAAAATAGACCCGATACACCACACTCCGGGACTAAACACTTAGGGTCCAGACTCATTCAAATCCAATAGCAGATGAGGGCTGCGAGGCATAGGGCTGAGAGGAAGTTCTCTGCGTTCCTGTCGTAGCGCGTTGCGACCCGTCGGAAATCCTTTAGGCGTCCGAACATGCGTTCAATGACGTTTCGGCCCTTGTATCTGGCTTTGTTAAAAGGATGCGGTTGCTTCCTGTTGGATTTGTTCGGGATGACCGGCAGGATGCGCCGAGATTTCAGATGGCCGCGCCAGTGATCGGCGTCATAGGCTTTGTCTCCGAGCAGGTAGCGGGCGTCTGGCAAGGCTGCGCTCAACATGACAGCGCCCTTGATATCGGCGGTCTGGCCGGGTGTCAGATAGAAAGCCAGCGGGCGGCAATGTTCATCGCTTATGGCGTGGACCTTGGTGTTGCGGCCTCCTTTTGTGCGGCCAATGGCCTGAGCAGAAGCCCCCCTTTTCCGCCCCCGGCGCAGCGATGGACTTTGACATGCGAGGCATCCATGGAAACCTGCTCCGGCGTTCCTGATAGCGCTGCCGTCAGTTCGGCGAACATATATTGCCAGATACCCTTTTGCGACCAGCGGTTATAGCGGTTGTAGATCGTCGTCGAGGGGCCGTACTCCGGCGGACAATCCCGCCACCGGCAACCCGACTGAAGTACATGGATAATGCCGCTGATGACCCGCCGGTCATCCTCGCGGCGCTTGCCCGCCGCACGGTATGGCAAATGCGGTTTAATCAGTTGCCATTGATGATCCGACAGCCAAAATAAACGTCTCATGGTCCAAAACTCCCAATATTAAGTTCCAGACCATTGAATCATTTAATAGTTAATGAGTTCTGACCCTAGTCTCGACATAAAATATACCTTTGATGATGAATCTGATTTCATTGGTTGATCCAACGAAGCTGGTCAGTCACCAAACATGTACCACGGTGAATTTCTGTGGTTGGAATGTCTGCTTGGGCGCTGATTGAGGAAGTTTGGCAAATCTGTCAACAATGACCGGGTGTAGCCATGAAGAAACGTGACCAGCCTGTGTTAGGAATGGGATGTAGCCACCATTCGCATAACTTCAATTAAAAGCAGGGCTGAGAGTTGAGGTTTTGATTCAGGGCTTTGTCGCGGCCATCCGTAACATACAACAAAACAAGTTAACTGATACTATTCTCACTTTGTACCCGGCCCGCCTTCAGTTTGATGACACGGTCGAATTGGCCAGCGGGTTCGGGGCTGTCCAGTACGACGACGAGACAGCGCCCGACAAGGATTTCACGAACTTTTCCGATGACATCGTTTTCCGTCGCAGTATCCAGTTCCGACGTTGCGCCATTCAGGATCAGAAGACGTGGCCGCTTGAGGATGGAACGGGCAATGGCGAGCTCAATCCGCTCGGCGGCGGTCAGATACGCCCCCTTTATGCCAACCTGGAAACCCAGTCCTGCTTGCTCCAGCAATGAGCGACAAGCCGACGCACCGATTTCCTCCAGGATTACATTATTCACTTCGTCGACGGCGCCATGCTGGCCTTCACGGATCTCGCCAAAAATCATATTTTCGCGGATGGTTAGTGCGGGGTGGTAAAGGTTCTGATCGAAAAACTCGACTGAGCGTCTGTACGATTCAGGAATTTTCTTCTGAAAATCCTGCCTGGCCGTAATAATTTTCAGGCGAACAGTGTCATCGACAGTCACGTTGACATGACGGTCCGCATTTAATTGGAGTGCGATTTCAACCAGCAAGCGACGATCGCTTCGTCGCAGGTCACTGGTGTCACCGTCCTCGGTTAAACCAGCAATGACCTTTAGCCTCAAGATGTCGTCTTCGTTGACCGGAAGGGTCTTGGCAATGACATGGGAAGAAACGCCCTTCGACGACAGCGCGCTTGTTTGCCTGGCAACAGCAAGACCTAGAGTGCGAAGGTCCGCGTCCAACTTCGTGCTTTTCAGCACTGAGCGCAGGTATCTGTCGTCGGTCAGAGAGGCGAGGTCCAGCGTTTCGTTCACCGGCAGTCCGAAAATGATGTTTTCAGCGACCGTCAGGCATGAATTGTACAGGGCACGATCAAATAGCTCGACAAATTGGCACAGGGGCTCGCTCTTCAGGCGGCCGGCAAGCCGCTTGCGTATCCCGAGCACGTTCGCGACAAGCCCTGATTCCTGATCGGGGTCTATCCTGGTGCGCAGTCCGAATTCTGCCAGGGCGGGCTTCAACCCGGCAACATCAAGCGCATCGAGCGCACGGGAGATCAACTCGACAGAGGTGTCCGCATTGGCGGCATCAAGATCGACCCAGTCAGCGTTTGCATCTTCCGTTGAATTTCCGGCGGCCAGGGCTTCTGTTTGCCACTTTCGTTGCAGCCCGGCTTTATTGTCAGAAGAAGACAATATCAGATACGGGTTGTGTTTGAGGCCATAGACAAGATTGTCGAACACAGTGCCACTAACAATTCCAGGGCTTGAATCTATATAGCCAACCGACCGGCCGATTACCGTCTGCGGCAGGTCGTTAAGGTTTTGCCCACCGATCAGAAAATTTCCGGTCGTTGGCCGAATCAACCTGGCCAAAAGTTGGGCTAGCGTGTCTTTGCCACTATTTGCATCGCCAAGAATTGCCACGTGTTCCTCCGGAGAAATGGAAAGATCAATGCCACGTAGCGGGGGCATTCCATCTTCGCTATATGTGACGGCTGTGCTCAACAGCTCTCCCTCGGGCCATGCGGATCGAGCCCCCTCTGCCTTCTCATCTTCGGTCGTCTCCAGGTCGGAAGTAGAAAATTTGGCAACGATCTGATCAAAGCGAACGCGAGCATCTTGTAAATCCTCATAATATCCCAAAAGCTCTTTCCAGGGGGGGCTGAGGTCCTTGTAGGCAGCGAGAACGGCAACCAGTGCGCCGAGAGAAAGCTCACCCTTGATGACCAGCCAGCCGCCAACCATGAAGAAGAAGAAGGGCGTCAGTTGAGCAAGAAAGTTGTTGAGAAATTTGATAAAGAATTTCTTCAGATAGATATTGTACCGGATGTAAAAGATCCGGCCCAAAGCATCAGAAAACCCCGCCAGCTCATACCGCATCGTATCATTTGTGCGTATATCGCGTACACGTGACATGGAATCGGTGATGTGGTTGGACAGCTTGCGGACTTCGCGAATTCGCTGCTTGGTTAGCTGGTTCACCTGAAATTGAAGGCGCGGGATGACTACCATTTGCACGGGATAGAGGGCTATCACGGCAATTCCCATTATCGCATCCTGACTGAAGATAAAACTGAACGCTGTCAGCAACAGCCCGCCCTGATAAAGCGGTTGGGCGAAGGCATCCCCGATAAAACCGCCAAGCGGTTCGACTTCACTGGTAATGATCGACACTGTTTCGCCATGTGAAACATCCCGGAAACGGGCCAGTGGAAACCGGAGAATTTGCTGATAAAGCTGAAACCGTAGGCGGCGCAGCATGCGCTCACCCAGCAGGCCCTTGTAGACGTTGATTGCATATTTGAATGCGCCGTTGGTCAGGACGAGGATCAGAAACATCACACACAGGATGACGAGAAATTCAATTTGACCCACTTCGAATATAATCGGGCCCGGCAAATTCAGCGTTAGCGGAAACATTCCCGCAGGCGGGTCAATGGCGCGATTGATAATTCGTTTGGGCAGTTCAAGAGAGCCGTAAAAGAAAGGCATCGCCGCAAGGGTAAGGCCCAGGATGATTATCTGTTGGCGCAAACTGCATTTGAGGATATATCCGAAGATACTCCGTTGCATGGCTTGCCCCTATATACCGTCGTTTCACTGAATGGACTCTAGGGTTTAACAGAATGGATGTCTTGCAGATTCTGGCGGGATTGGTGTTGCTGGTCGCAGGCGGTGAAGCGTTATTGCGAGGCAGCGTTGCCATTACCGAGAAACTCGGATTATCAACCCTGCTGGTCAGTATGGTCATCGTCGGCTTTGGCACATCGGCTCCTGAACTTATGGTTTCCGTGACCTCCACTCTCAAAGGCACCCCCAATATAGCCTTGGGGAATGCCGTCGGTTCCAATATTGCCAATGTCCTGCTTATTCTTGGTTCGTCCGCTGTTCTTGCGCCGATCGCCTGCACCCGCTCCGAAATAAGGCGGGATGCACTGGGGGTTCTGCTCGCCAGCCTCGTCCCTGTGGCTCTTTCCATACACGGTGTAATTAACCGGCTGCCTGCTTTGATGATGTTGGCGGCACTGGTTGCCTATCTAAGTTATGCCTATTTGACGGAACGGAAAAACTCCACGAAAGATGAAATGTTCCGCGAACGGATTGCGCAAGATATCGGCAAGCCGAAGATGGGTCTGGCTGTTGCTTCGGTTTTTTGTTTCGTGGGTCCGCTATTTCTGGCAGGCGGGGCACATTTTCTGGTCGAAGGCGCAACATTGCTGGCCGAAAAATTGGGAGTTCCCAACGCAATAATTGGCCTGACGCTGGTTGCCGTCGGAACATCCTTGCCTGAACTGGTAGCCGCCACCGTCGCCGCCTACCGCAAACATAACGGATGCTTTCTGCCCGGACTGCGAAGACACACGGTTAAATCGATTTCATGAAATCAAAGCCCTTGTCCACACCAAGCGCCGCGGTGTCGAAGCCAAGATTATCATTGGCGGCGGGGCGGGTTCTTTACCTCAGCCAGATCAAAAACTCATCGATACCATCCAACAGTCCTTTGAATGGCACAAACGTCTTACAGAAGAACCAGATTGCACAATCGACCAACTCGCGCAGCAATCGGCGACTGACCCTACCAGAGTCACGCGATACCTGCCGCTAATATTCTTGGCGCCTGACATAGTTGCGGCCATATTCCAAGGTAGGCAACCCGTCGATCTCAACGTTCAACGATTAAAGAAAGTCAGCCCAATACCCAGTGACTGGCAAGCTCAAAGAGAGCTCTTGGGTTTTGCAACCGTCCAATAGAGATATCGTCCTAATCATTACAACTTGCAAAGTTCTGGTCGTCGAAAGTCGCCTACAGAGACTTTTCGTCCAAATCCCGAATATTGGTCGGATATTACCGTCTCTCAGCAGTAAAGATCATGAATACACACCCAAGAAGTCCCGGTTTCCGGGACTTTTCGAGAGGCGATGCTCTGGCCGTCTCTTCGAGGGATGCCTGACCCGAGACATAGGTGACATTTTGTACCGGACACATGGGTTACACTTTTGGTTTTTTGAAGACTGGAGGTGTAGATGCCGTGGAGAGAGAGTTCGGTTATGGAAGAGCGTCTACGATTTGTTGCCCGCCTGCTTGAAGGCGAGGGCATGAGTGAAGTCTGCCGGGAGTTCGGCATTTCGCGCAAGACAGGTTACAAGATCTACAACCGCTACAAGGAGCATGGGCTTGAGGCCTTGTGCGACCGTTCACGCAGACCCGTGCGCTATGCCAACCAGTTACCCTGTCAGATTGAGAACCTGATCCTTGAGCTCAAACAGAGTAAACCCCACTGGGGTGCGCGCAAGATACGTGAATTGCTGGTCCGCCGGTTGAATGGCGACGTGCGCATTCCGGCCAAGAGCACCGTGCATGCCGTGTTGGATCGCCACGGTCTGGTCAAACGGTCCCGCACCCGCCGCCACCGCAACAAGGTGCAAGGAACAGCTCTGTCACAAGCCGTTGCCCCCAACCAGTTGTGGTGTGCGGATTTCAAGGGCGAGTTCAGGCTCGGCAATCGGCACTATTGTTACCCCCTGACAACCACGGACCAGGCATCACGCTTTGTTTTGATGTGCGAAGCCCTTGAAACAACAAAGGAAACAACCGCCTTCACCGCTTTCGAGAGGCTGTTTGAGGAACGCGGCCTGCCCTTTGCCATGCGTACGGATAACGGCCTTCCCTTCGCCAGCCCCAACGGGCTTTACAACCTCTCAAAGCTGTCCGTGTGGTGGCTGCGCTTAGGCATCAACATCGAACGCATCAAACCCGGCTGCCCTCAGCAAAACGGGCGTCACGAGCGCATGCACCTGACCCTGAAAAAGGAGACAACCAGGCCAGCGCAAATGAACAGTCTGCAGCAACAGGCCCGGTTCGATGAATTTATCGCAGAATTCAACACCGAAAGGCCCCACGAAGCACTTGATATGAAATGCCCCGAGGAGGTCTATTTACCATCACAGCGACAATACACGGGATTGCCTGAAGTGGATTATCCATTCCATGACAAGGATATCCTCGTCACCGCATGCGGGCGTATCTGCATGCATCGGAAAAAGATCAACATATCAACCGTCATGGCCGGGCAGCGCCTCGGCATAAAAGAGGTGGATGACGGAATCTGGCTGGTCAGTTTCATGCACCACGATCTGGGATATATAGACTTGGAACAAAAAACATTGCAAACTATCGACAACCCGTTCGGCACGAGGGTGTTACCTATGTCTTAGGGACAACCTGTTACCTATGTGTCCGGGTCGGACAGGAGACTGAGTGGTGGGCCCGGCAGGACTCGAACCTGCAACCAGACCGTTATGAGCGGCCGGCTCTAACCAATTGAGCTACGGGCCCACCGTGCCGAGGCACCGGATGTGGCGCGACGGTAAATCGTAGAAAAGGCCGGGGCTTTTTTTGCTCCGGCCTTTTGATCCCTTTGTTTCCGATCCCCTCAGTAATCGAGGAAGCTTCTCAGCTTGCGGGACCGGCTTGGATGCTTCAGCTTGCGGAGCGCCTTCGCCTCGATCTGACGTATTCGCTCTCTGGTGACGGAAAACTGCTGGCCGACTTCTTCCAGGGTGTGATCCGTGTTCATGCCAATACCGAAGCGCATGCGCAGCACCCGCTCTTCACGTGGTGTGAGCGATGCCAGCACCCGAGTGGTGGTCTCGCGCAGGTTGGCCTGGATGGCCGCCTCCAGTGGCTGAACCGCGTTCTTGTCTTCGATGAAGTCGCCCAGATGGCTGTCTTCCTCGTCGCCGATCGGCGTCTCGAGGCTGATCGGCTCCTTGGCAATCTTCAACACCTTGCGCACTTTTTCCAGCGGCATGGAGAGCTTGACCGCCAGTTCTTCCGGCGTCGGCTCGCGACCGATTTCATGCAGCATCTGGCGGCTGGTGCGGACCAGCTTGTTGATGGTCTCGATCATGTGCACCGGGATACGAATGGTGCGGGCCTGATCGGCGATGGAGCGCGTGATGGCCTGTCTGATCCACCATGTGGCGTAGGTCGAAAACTTGTAACCCCGGCGGTATTCGAACTTGTCCACTGCCTTCATCAGGCCGATGTTGCCTTCCTGAATCAGGTCGAGGAATTGCAATCCGCGATTGGTGTATTTCTTGGCAATGGAAATCACCAGACGCAGGTTGGCCTCGATCATTTCCTTCTTGGCCTTACCGGCTTCGCGCTCGCCTTTCTGCACGACACCGACGATGCGGCGGAATTCGCCAATATTCAGGCCGGCCTGTTGCGATACCTCACCAACGGAACTCCGCAGGGCTTCCACGTCATTGATGTGCTTGGTGGCGAATTTTTCCCACGCCTTGGAATTCTTGCCAACCCGCTTCAGCCAGCCGGGATCAAGCTCGTGGCCGAAATACTGTTCGAGAAAGTCTTCGCGCTTCACACGGGCCGTTACGGCCAAGCGCAGCAGCTTGCCTTCGAGGCCGAGCAGACGACGGTTCATGCCGTAGAGCTGATCAATCAACTGCTCGATCCGGTTGTTGTTCAGGTGTACGCCTTCCATGAGATCAATCAGCTCATGGCGCAGCTTGTCATAACGCTTCTCGGCGGCGGGCTTGACGATGTCACCGGACTGCAGGGTTTCCAGACGTTTGTCCTGTGACCGGTGCAGTTTCTTGTAGGTCTTGGTGATCTGTTCAAAAGTTGCAACAACGGTCGGCGTCAACTTGGCTTCGAGAACCGCGAGGGAGAGATTGACCTCTTCGCCATCGTCATCATCGTCGTCGTCGGCCTTCTTCTCGCTATCTTCGCCGTCTTCGTTATCGCCGTCGGCTTTCGGGGCGGCTTTTTCAGGCGCGACCGGTTTGATGACCTCGACCGGTTTGGCGATCCCGGCGATAATACCGGGCACGTTTTCTGCGCCTTCGGCGGTACCATTTTCGGAAGCGACCGCGTTCGGGCCATTGGGGCCGCCGCCATAGGTGGCATCCAGATCAATGATATCGCGCAGCAGCATGCGTTCGTCCACCAGCGCGTCATGCCAGTCAACAATGGCGCGGATGGTCAGCGGACTTTCCATCAAGCCACCGATCATCATCTCGCGACCGGCCTCAATGCGCTTGGCGATGGCGATTTCACCTTCGCGGGACAGTAGTTCAACCGAACCCATTTCGCGCAGATACATGCGTACCGGATCATCCGTACGACCCACATCGGCTTCGTCGACGTTACCGGCAGCGGATGTGGTGGCCTCGGCTTCCGCGGTGGTCGTTTCGGTCGAAGCTTCCTCTTTTTCCTCATTCTCGACCACGTTGATGCCCTGTTCGGACAGCATCGCCATGGTGTCTTCAATCTGTTCCGATGACACCTCGTCTGGCGGCAGGGCCTCGTTCAGTTCGTCATAGGTGACGTAGCCGCGTTCCTTGCCCAGGGCGATCATCTTCTTGACGGACGCACCGAGAGAATCGAGTAGCGGGCTGTCAGGTGTGTCTTCCTGGGTTTTGCGGGCCTGTGCTGCGGTCGCTGCTTTTGCCAACTTTGTATTCCCTGGTGATTGAATGTCGTTAAGTAAAAAAGTCTTTATGCGTCCGTCGGATGGTCGGCGGACAGTCTCAGTTTTTCTTGCTGGAGGAAAACTATTCGTTCCGTCATTTCCTCGGAATACTCGATCTTGTTTTTCTCGACCGCCTCAAGGATTTCCATATCCAGTTCTTCTTCCCGCATCTTGCTGAACGTATGCGCCCAACCATCCAATGCGTCTTTTGGTTCCGCACCGGGCCGTGCAAACACAGCATCCCCGAGGACATCGTCCCCCATCAGCGCGCCTAACACGCTGGCGAAGCCGTTTTCAATGAGGTGGTCTAAAAGCCCTCGGTTATCAAGGCCTATTTCAACAGCGAGGCTCTTTAAGACCTCTTGGCGCAGATTGTCAAGGGTTTCGCCCGCCGGAGAGAAGTCCAAAGCACCCAGATGTTCGGCCACATCATCATATAATATGGGGTGGTTGATCAGCGTTGCGAGCAGAATCTCCAACCGCCGCCGGGCCGGGTCAATGGGAGCCCCACGGCTTCCCGCACTGGAAATGGTCATGGCAGCCGGAGTCTTCCGGCCTTTTGCCCCGGGCTTCCATGCCCCCCGGTCGCTGCCACTGCGGCTACCCTGCCAGATACGGTCCTTGAACGATGCGGCAAAATGGGTACGCACCGTAGGGTCATCAATTTGGCGGGCATATTCACCCAGTTTGTTCTGTAGCGCGGCGCGGGCTTCCGGCGTTGCCGGTACGCGGCCACCGGTTTCCATACGCCACAGCACCTCTGAGAGCGGCAGGGCGCTGTCCAGGATACCCTTCATGGCGTCCCGGCCCTTGCTCCGCACCAGCGTATCCGGATCCTCGCCCATGGGTAGCTCGGCAAAGCGCAAGCCATATCCCGATCTCAACAGAGGCAGGGCGCGTTCCGCCGCCCGGGCAGCGGCGCGTCTGCCCGCGTTATCGCCATCAAAGCACAGCACCGGCTCGCGGACGATTTTCCACAGCGCGCGCAGATGATCTTCCGTCAGCGCCGTACCAAGCGGTGCAACGGTCTCGCGGAATCCGGCCATGTGCAGGGCAATAACGTCCATATAACCTTCCGTAATAACCATATGGCCCGTTTTGCGCGCCGTACTCAGCGCCTGCCCCAGGCCGTAGAGCACCTGACCTTTATGAAAGATCGGTGTCTCCGGGCTGTTCAGGTACTTGGGCTCGCCGTCACCGAGAATACGTCCGCCAAAGGCAATAACATGACCCTGACGGTTCGTGATGGGGAACATCACCCGGCCCCGGAACCGGTCGTAGGCGCTGTTGTCACGGTGATCATCGGCGGGACGATCATCGGGCGGGCGGATCAGCAGTCCGGCCTCCACCAGCAGGTTCTCCGGTATGTCTTCGCGCAGCAGCGCACCTTTTAACGCGGTGCGGCTATTGGGTGCAAATCCGACGCGGAATTCCTTGATGGTGGCATCATCCAGCCCACGGTCGCGCAGGTAATCCAGCGCCGCCTTGCCCTCGGGCATCTGAAGGTTGCGCTCAAACCATTTGCAGGCGGCTTCGGTGACGTCTTCCAGCCCCTTGCGCCGTTCGGACCGCTGGCGTTCCTCCGGTGTGTCCTGCGGCACCTGCATCCCGGCGTCGGTGGCCAGGCGCTCGACGGTTTCGGGAAAGCTGAGGCCGTCAGTCTTCATGACGAAGTCGAACACGCTGCCGTGCTCACCACAGCCGAAGCAGTGGTAAAAACCCTTTTCCTCGTTCACCGTGAATGAAGGCGTCTTTTCCTTGTGGAACGGGCACAGGCCCTCCCACTCGCGGCCCTTCTTGCGCAACTGCACGCGCCGCCCGACAACCTCGGACAGGTTGGTGCGGAGCTTCAATTCGTCCAGAAACTGATGCGGAAAGGCCATATAATTTTCCCGGCGTCACGCGTTTTGCATCGTGGCCGTTCAAACAAGGTTGGTACCAGACACTATGTTATATATTCTTCTTGTCTGAGAATGGAGTGCAGACGGACCCTATTTGTTCTTACCTATCCACATTCTATCCACAAGATCAGGCTTTGAGAGATGTAGGGACCATGACCGCTGAAGCGTTACAGGCGAAATTGCTGGGGGCCATGACTGACTTCGTGCACTCGGAAGGTAGCGACGTTGTTCACAATCTTGCCGGGCCGTTACTGAATAGCGGGCTTGAACGCATTGACGTGCCGCCAAAAAATCACCCGGCCTTGGCGTATCTTCCGGCCATGCAGGAAAGCCTGCTGCCTGCTGCGCAATCCCTGTTCCAGGCCCTGTTGGCGGCATCTCCGACCCTTGCCTGGCAGATTAGTTACAAGATCGAGGACGGGTTCGGTGAAGAGTACCTGCAACGCTACGCCTGGTGTGACATCATTGGACCACAGGGCATCTATCTGTCCGATGAATACCGGACCGGTTTTGGTTTCTGGCGCGAGGGGTTGTTCTATCCGCCACATTCCCATGAACCGGAAGAAATTTATTGGGTGCTGAGTGGCACCGGGGCCTTTGCAAGCGGAGACGCCCCACCTGCCCGCAAAGGCCCCGGTTCAATTATTCATCACGAACCCTACGCCTGGCACTCAATAGATATGAGTGAGAGTTCCGTTTTGGTGTTCTTCCTGTGGAAGGGTGCCAATCTGCATGCCAGATCGGCGTTTGAGACATAAATCAGGCCCGGAGAATCAAGAGGCCAGTGTCGCCTTGACCATCTGCCCGGCCTTGCCGAAATCCATCTGTCCTGCATACCTGGATTTCAGCGCCCCCATGACCTTGCCCATGTCCTTGATGGACTCGGCACCGGTCTCGGCGATGATGGTAGCAACGGCAGCGGCGACCTCGTCGTCGCTCAGTTGCTGCGGCAGGAACTGGGTAATGACCGCAATTTCGGCAGCTTCGCCAGCGACCAGGTCGTCGCGACTACCCTGATTGTACATCTCGATTGAATCGTGGCGCTGCTTGATCATGGATTGCAGCATGCCGAGAATCTCGTCTTCGTTGATCCCGTCGGAGTTTCCGCTTGGCCGTGCGGCGATATCGCGGTCCTTCAAGGCGGCCAGAATCAGCCGCAGGGTGCGGAGTCCCACTTCGTCTTTGGCCTTCATGGCCTCTTTCAAAGCGTCTTTAAGTCGGTCGCGCAGCATGCCAGACTCCTCAGGCGTTGCGGAAGGACGGAACACTAGCTGAAAGAATATAAAAAGGCAACCAGCGAAAACATTGTAACATATTGAAAACAAACACTTTAATTAAAAAATGGAGTCTTGACCTCTACATGTTCTTTGCTTACAACGGCGTCCAGCGCGCCATACAGGCGCGGAACGAATGCCGCGACGAACAAGAGCCGGGGTGTCCCATACATGAGTGCCACAACCGAAACGCCCGCACAGGGTTCGGCGGACACACGTCCTACCGAAGCTGATGCGGCGTTGGTGCTGGCTGACGGCACGGTTTTCTGGGGCCATGGCGCGGGCGCAGCCGGGCAATCCGTTGGCGAAGTCTGCTTCAATACCTCGCTGACCGGCTATCAGGAAATCCTCACCGATCCGTCCTATGCCGGCCAGATCATCAATTTCACCTTCCCGCACATCGGCAACGTGGGCACCACGCCCGAAGATATGGAAACTACCACGCCTGCGGCCCGGGGTGCTGTGTTACGCATGGATATCACCGATCCCTCCAACTGGCGGGCGGTAAAGCATCTGGATGCCTGGCTGAAGGCCATGAACCTGACCGCCGTGACCGGCATTGATACCCGCCAACTGACCCGCCATATCAGGGACTCGGGCGCTCCCTCAGGGGTCGTCGCCTATACGCCCGGTGCGGGCGAGACCATTGATACAGCCGCGTTGGCCAGACAGGCCGCCGACTGGCCGGGGCTGGAAGGCATGGATCTGGCCAAAGACGTCTCATGCACCCAGGCCTACGAATGGGACCAGACCGAATGGTCGCTCGAATCGGGGCACGGCACGCAAAGTCGGCCCCGTTTTCATGTGGTGGCCGTGGATTACGGTGCCAAGTACAACATCCTGCGCTGTCTCGCCAGTGCGGGCTGCCGCGTCACGGTCCTGCCCGCCGCCTCGACGGCGGAAGATGTTCTGGGCCACAGCCCCGACGGCGTGTTCCTGGCCAACGGGCCGGGTGATCCGGTGGCCACGGGCGCATACGCGGTTCCCATGATCAGGGCGGTCATGGACTCCGGCATTCCGCTTTTTGGCATTTGCCTCGGTCACCAGATGATGGCCCTGGCGCTGGGGGCCAAGACCTACAAGATGCACATGGGCCACCGTGGCGCCAACCAACCGGTGAAAGACCTGGAGACCGGCAAGGTCGAGATCACCAGCCAGAACCACGGCTTCTGCGTCGATGCGGATAGTTTGCCCGACGGCGTGACCATGACCCACCAGTCGCTGTTCGATGGCACCCTTGAAGGCCTGCGCGTCGACGGCAAGCCGATCTTTTCCGTCCAGTACCACCCGGAAGCCTCACCGGGACCGCACGACAGTCACTACCTGTTCGGGCGCTTTGTTGCGCTGATGGAGGGGCAAAATTGAACCACAGAGATACCGAACCAGAGGTCGCACCACAGAGGACACAGAGGACACAGAGAAGATGTTGAGCGTATCCTTCGATACTCTATATGTTCTTTGTGGCCGGTTTATTTAATGAATGAGCAGGATCCACTTACAAAAGATATCATTGGTGCCGCGATTGAGGTTCACCGCTATTTGGAGCCGGGTTTGCTGGAATCAGCATATGAGCAATGTCTATGCTACGAATTGTCGGTACGTGACATAGCATTCGGACGTCAGGTTCCGGTTCCGGTAATTTACAAGGGCGAAGATATCGAATGTGGCTTTCGTGCAGATTTGATCGTGAAAGATAAGGTGATCGTAGAATTAAAGGCCGTGGATAAACTACATCCGATTAATCAGGCTCAATTGCTTACTTATTTACGGCTCGCCAACATGATAACTGGATTACTGATCAATTTCAACGTGTCTGTTCTCAAAGATGGAATCAAGAGGGTATCGTTGTAATGATCGCGCAATTTCTCTTGAACTCTGTGCGCTCTGTGCTCTCTGTGGTTAAAAAATAGATTATGCCAGCTAGACAAGATTTAAAATCCATCCTTATCATCGGCGCAGGGCCTATCGTTATCGGGCAGGCGTGCGAGTTTGATTATTCCGGCACCCAGGCCTGCCGGGCGCTGAAGGATGAGGGCTACCGGGTTATTTTGGTGAACTCCAACCCGGCGACCATCATGACCGACCCGGCGACGGCGGATGCGACCTATATCGAGCCGATCACGCCGGAGTTTGTCGAGCGCATCATTGAAAAAGAGCGTCCCGATGCCATCCTGCCCACCATGGGCGGGCAAACCGGCCTGAACACCGGTATGGCGCTGGCGGAAAACGGTGTTCTGGAAAAGTATGGGTGCGAGCTGATCGGTGCCAACGCCGCCGTTATTGCCATGGCCGAAGACCGCCAGCAGTTCCGCGACGCCATGACCCGCATCGGCTTGGATACGCCCAACAGCGCCATGGTCCACAACATGGAAGAAGCCGCCGCCGCCCTGGTCGAAATCGGCCTGCCGGCGATTATCCGGCCCTCGTTCACCATGGGCGGGATCGGTGGCGGGATCGCCTATAACGCCGAGGAATACGATGAAATCGTCAAGGGCGGGCTGGATGCCTCGCCCATCACCCAGGTGCTGGTGGAAGAATCCGTGTTGGGCTGGAAGGAATACGAGATGGAGGTGGTCCGCGACAAGGCGGACAACTGCATCATCATCTGTTCCATCGAAAACATCGATCCCATGGGTGTGCATACGGGCGACAGTATTACGGTGGCCCCGGCGCTGACCCTGACGGACAAGGAATACCAGATCATGCGCAACGCATCCCTGGCGGTGCTGCGCGAGATCGGCGTCGATACGGGCGGCTCCAACGTGCAGTTCGCCGTGAACCCCGAGAACGGCCGCATGATCGTTATCGAGATGAACCCCCGGGTGTCGCGCTCGTCGGCGCTGGCGTCCAAGGCAACAGGTTTTCCCATTGCCAAGGTGGCGGCGCGTCTGGCTGTGGGCTACACGCTGGACGAATTGATGAACGATATCACCGGCGTCACCCCGGCCAGCTTTGAGCCGACCATCGATTATGTGGTGACCAAGATACCGCGCTTCACCTTCGAGAAATTCCCCGGTGCCGACCCGTCCCTGACCACGGCCATGAAGTCTGTGGGTGAGGCCATGTCCATTGGCCGCTCATTTCAGGAATCACTCCAGAAAGGCCTGCGCTCCATGGAGACCGGTCTGACCGGGCTGAACGAAGTGGATATCGGCGGTGAAGGCAATACGGCTCCCGATGTGGATGTGATCCGCGCTGCCCTGTCACAGCCGCGCCCCGATCGGTTGCTGGTCATCGCCCAGGCTATCCGCGCCGGTCTGCCGCTGGATGTAGTTCAGGCGGCATCCAGGTACGACCGCTGGTTCGTCGAACAGATCGCGGGCATCGTCGCAGTGGAAGAGCGGGTGCGCAAAGAAGGCCTTCCGGCTGCGACCGATGGCGTCGGCTGGATGCGGCTGAAACGCATGGGCTTTTCCGATGCCCGGTTGGCGGAACTCGGTCACAGCAAGGCGGCGAAGGTGGCCGAGGCCAGGCGGGCGGCAGGGGTGCGCCCGGTCTACAAGCGGGTCGATACCTGCGCCGGTGAATTCGCCTCGCAGACCAGCTACATGTATTCGACCTATGAAGGCAACGGCCTGACCCCGGCCGAAGACGAGGCGGACCCGTCGGACCGCAAGAAGGTCATCATCCTGGGCGGCGGCCCAAACCGCATCGGCCAGGGCATTGAGTTCGACTACTGCTGCGTCCATGCGGCTTATGCGCTTTCGGAAGCTGGCTATGAGAGCATCATGGTCAACTGTAACCCGGAAACCGTTTCCACCGACTATGACACCTCCGACCGGCTGTATTTCGAGCCGCTGACGGAAGAGGACGTGGTCGAGCTGATCCGCACCGAACAGCAGAACGGCGAGGTCCTGGGCGTCATCGTGCAACTGGGGGGCCAGACGCCGTTGAAGCTGAGCCAGGCGCTGGAAGATGCCGGTATTCCCATCCTCGGCACATCACCCGACGCCATTGATCTGGCCGAAGACCGCGAACGGTTTCAGGACCTTCTCAAACGGCTCGATTTGAAACAACCGGCCAACGGCGTCGCCCGTTCCGAGGACGAAGCGCTTAAAGTGGCCGAGGGTATTGGCTATCCGTTGGTGGTGCGTCCGTCCTATGTGCTCGGCGGGCGGGCCATGGAGATCGTGCACGATAACGCCAGTCTGCTGCGCTACATGCATACCGCCGTGCAGGTCTCGGGCGACAGTCCTGTATTGCTGGATTCCTACTTGCAGGATGCCATCGAGGTGGACGTGGACGCCATTGCCGACGGTGACGACGTCTATGTGGCCGGGATTATGGAACACATTGAGGAAGCCGGTATCCATTCCGGCGATTCTGCCTGTTCCCTGCCGCCCCACAGTCTGGGCGAGGATATTCTGGAGGAACTGCGCCGCCAGACCGGTGCGCTGGCCCGGGCGCTGAATGTGGTCGGTCTGATGAACATCCAGTTTGCCATCAAGGGGGACGACATCTATCTGCTGGAGGTCAATCCCCGTGCCAGCCGCACGGTGCCGTTTGTGGCCAAGGCCACGGGGTGTCCGGTGGCGAAGATTGCGGCGCGCATTATGGTTGGCGAGAAGCTGGCGGACTTCGATCTGTCGGGTCATGCGGCGGACCTGCCCCACACGGCGGTCAAGGAAGCGGTCTTCCCGTTCAAGCGCTTCCCCGGCGTGGATATTATTCTGGGTCCGGAAATGAAATCCACCGGCGAGGTCATGGGAATCGACGTGGACTTCCCGCTTGCCTATGCCAAGTCACAGATTGCAGCGGGTATGGACCTGCCTCATGAAGGGACCGCCTTCATCTCGGTCAAAAACCGCGACAAGGCGAGTATCGTGCCGATCGCCCGGCATCTGTCGGAACTTGGGTTCAAGCTGATTGCCACCGGCGGCACCCAGGCGTTCCTGAGCGAACAGGGACTGGATGTGGCCCGGGTGAACAAGGTTCTCGAAGGTCGCCCCCATTGTGTGGATGCGCTGATCAACGGCGACGTACAGATTGTCATCAATACCACCGAGGGCGCGCAGGCTATCGCTGACAGTTTTCCCATCCGCCGCACGGCCCTGATCCACAACGTCGCCTACTATACAACCGTGACCGCCGCCAAGGCCGCCGTGGCGGGGATTGAGGCCATTCATCAAGGCGCACTTGATGTCGCGCCACTTCAGTCGTATTTTAAGGCCGAGTTCTAGGACGCACGGTCTTCCTTGAACGCAAATGCGTCGTTCTTCCTTGAACGCAAATGCGTCGTCGCAAACGATATCGTTTGCCCGGGATTTGCTCTAGTCTGTTTATGTCGGTTACCGGCTGTAGTTGTCGGTGGCCGTGTTTTTTTGTTGCTGGCCACTAAAGAAGAAAGTTCGGAGTTTCGATATGGATAAGATTCCCATGACCGATGAAGGGTTTACGGCGCTTGAGGTGGAGCTGAAGATGCTCAAGGGGACCGAACGTCCGGCCATCATCAAAGCCATTGCCACGGCCCGAGAGCATGGCGACCTGAAAGAGAACGCCGAGTATCATGCGGCGCGCGAACGCCAAAGCTTCGTCGAGGGCCGGATTGCGGAACTGGAAGGCGTGATCTCTCATGTGGAGGTCATTGATCCCGCTACCATGTCGGGTACCGTGGTGCGCTTCGGTGCCAATGTTCTGGTCTTCGATGAAGATGCAGACGAGGAAGTGAGCTACAAGATTGTCGGCAGCCATGAGGCCGATATTGCCAAGATGCGCCTTTCCATTACGGCACCGCTGGCCCGGGCCCTGCTGGGCAAGACCGTCGGTGATGTGGTCGAGGTCATCACGCCCGGCGGCAAGAAATCCTACGAAGTCTGCGACGTCAGTTTTAGCTGAGCTTTGGTATTATAATGCCGTGCGTTTGCGGACCACGGCGTCGACGATACTGACGACCCAGTCCAGTTCACCATCATCAACGGCGCTCAACAGATCATGCAGCCGGGCGTAGCACCGTTCCCGTGCCGGCGAGATAACGACGGGCATGAACCCGTCGACCAGCAGATACTCTGGTTGCGTGCCGAGAACCTGTGCCAGATAGCCGAGGGTGGCCAGGGACGGGCTGGCCTGCCCGCGCTCCATCTGGCCCACCATATCCAGTGACATATTCAACTGATCGGCGAGTTTTGTTTGTGTCCAGCCACGTTGCTTGCGCAATCGTTTGATGTGGCGACCGATTATTTTTGACAGGTTTTGCACGGACACGCCCTCCTCATTTCTGCAATAGCGGGCACCGGAGGGATTAAAAAGGGCTTATTTTTCCGTATTTTAGATAAATACCGGATTTGATTGCAGTTATCGCCATCCTTTTCCACAGATGAAGGAAATAGCGCCATGAATACACGTATAATATTCATTTCCTCATCAAGAGGGCCGGAATGATGTAAATTTTAGCATCCTTGGTTTTATCAATCGCAATCCAGTTGCAAAATTACGACAGGATAATTGCCATGTCTGTGACCGGCGTCACCCAGGCACCGAGACGGCACCCCGAATTAACTCGCGTGAGAGTGGATGTTAAACGCTAAACGCGGGGCCGGGCAGGCTTTGGCGCGGGCGGTGTGGGGAAACGACCCTTGCGGTCGGTTTCCGAAACATCCTGATGACTGCGCAGGTATTCTTCCGATGCGTCGCGCGGCGGATGCCAGTCCCACGATGTACGCTTGCCCTTTACCATGCCGGCATGAACGGCGCGGCGGCGGCGCTGGCTGGCGATCACGTCGCGCATGATGGCGTTTGAATCCCATTTCTCTGCCGTTTCCGTCGCAAACCCGGCAATCGTATCGGCGTAGGCCGGATCACTGGCCAGATTTGTCATCTCGTCCGGATCTGCGGCCAGATCAAACAACTGGTCCGGGTCGGCGTCGCAATGAATGTATTTGAGGCTGCCGCGCCGGATCATAAATATCGGGCCGGGGGCACACTCGCCCGTGTATTCGCCATAAATTGTCCGGTCAGTCTCGTCGCCATCCAGCAGCGGCAGCACAGACCGACCGTCCAGGGCATCGGCAGGTTCAGCGATGTCGCCCGCGCCAGACCGGCTGGCGATATCCGTCAGGGTGGGCGCTATATCTACATGGCTGACCGGGGTGGCGATGCGCGTGCCTGCCGCGATGCCGGGCCCCGCCATGATCAACGGCACGCGACCAGAGGGCTCCAGGAAACTCATCTTGTACCACAGGCCACGCTCGCCCAGCATGTCCCCGTGATCGCTGGTGAAGACCACTGCCGTGTTGTCGCGCAGCCCGGTCTCGTCGAGCGCCGCCAACAATCGCCCGACCCAGTCATCAATGTAGGACACGTTGCCATAATAGGCATGACGGGCGTTGCGAATGTCACCCTCGGTGATATCGAACTCGTCACGGGCGATGCCGTCGAAGATGCGCTGACCGTGGGGGTCCAGATCGTTGCGGTCCATGGCCGGAACCCGGGGCAGATCGATGGCGTCGTGGTCATGGCGGTCCCAGTAGCGCTGGCGCGTGGCATAGGGATCGTGAGGATGGATGAAGCTGGCCATCAGACAGAACGGCGTGTTTTCCGCCTCCCGCGCCAGCTCATAGATGCGCCGCTCGGCCATGAAGCCCACTTCCTCGTCATAGTCGAACTGGTGGGTCGCTACGGCGACACCCGCATTCATGACGTTGACCATGTTGTGATACCATTCCTCGATGCGCCCGGACGGGTTCGCCATGTCCGGCGTCCAGGCGAAATCGGCGGGGTACACATCGGTGGTCACCCGGTCCTCGAAGCCGTGCAACTGGTCCGGCCCGACGAAGTGCATCTTGCCCGACAGACAGGTGTAGTAATTCATGGCCCGCAGATAATGCGCGAAGGTCGGCACGGAGGCCGGAAACTCGGCGGCGTTGTCCCAGGCCTGAATGCCGGTGGTCAACTGCCCGGCCATGAAGGTAAAGCGCGCCGGGGCGCACAGGGGACTGACGCAATAGGCGGCATCGAAGATGGCCCCCGAGGCGGCCAGGGCGTTGATGTTGGGCGACTTCACGACCGGGTGGCCATAGGCACCCAGGGATTGCGGTCGCAACTGATCGGCCATGATGATCAGCATGTTCATGCCGTTTGTGCGGGGTGCGGTCATCGGGGGTGTTCCTCAAAGAGTGACAGACGACGCCGTCAGATGCCCAACGATGTGCGCCACCACGCAGAGACGCAACTGAAAAATATTGGTTGGCCGGGACTTGGTCGCGACAGACTCAGCGCACCTTGAGGACTGGCCGGGTAGGTCAAGGTGCGCCCAAGCAGCAGATAGGCCAGGGCGCGCCCCGGAATCAGGCCATAAACCACGGCAAACGAGCTTTCCCTAAGCCATTGAAATTCAACAAATTGTAGACATTCGTGGCGATTATCCCCTATAAACAAGTATAGTAAGGTAATGTCATTATGGGGTATACATTTGGAATCCCTGAATACGCACTTAACGGGAGTTCATTGGTGCGACTAAGTGATGATGCCTTGAAGTGTGTTGTGTTTCTTGGATCGGAGTTCGGTGACGATATTGTTTTGGCTGGCACAGGGTTTTTGGTGGTTGATGGTAAAGCGCCCAACCAAACGATTTATGTTGTAACCGCCAGTCATGTCGCCCGTGGGTTAGATGGGGCTCCTATTGGAGTTCGGTTGAACACTAAGGATGGTGGTTTTCGTGTTCAACCGATTGATCGCCCGGATTGGGTTCACCATGTCGATGAAAACGTTGATGTTACGGCGTTGATATTTGATCCACCGGCATGGGCGGATGTAACGGTTTACTCAACCGCCTTCTTCGCAACTGACGGGAAAATGGAAACGAAGAATTTCGGGCCGGGTGATTTTGCTTATGTCGCCGGTTTGTATAGGATATTACGAGATACACGCCGCAATATTCCCATTGTCCATACGGGTCATGTAGCGGCGCTGGTTAGCGATCACCCCCTACCGGTTACTGATCCTGTTTCCGGTTTAGTCCGTCACGCGCACGGCTATTTGGTTGAGTCGCGGGCGATCTCTGGTGCAAGCGGCAGTCCTGTTTTTGTTCGTCGCTCCATTAAGCACAACATTCTTGACCCAGATGCGCCTGGGAAGGGGCTGCGTGCTGTGACATCGGGTAGTGTTTGGTTGTTAGGGTTGTGGCAAGCGTCTTGGCCAATGGAGCCGGATATGAATCTCATAGAAGGCGTCAATTTGCCAAAAGACGTAAAGGTATCTATTGGTGTCGGGATTGTGGTTCCGGCTCCGCGTATTTTGGAGGTTTTGAAAACAATGGACATCCAGCGAAAAAAACGGCAACAGGTTCGTGATTTAGAGGTCGCTATGACCGCAGATTCGGCACTTCCCACCACGGACGATAACCCACAACATCGAGAAGATTTCAACTCTCTGTTAGATGCGGCAGTTGGAGAGAAGAAACCAGATCAGTAAACATCTCGCTGTGTGATGCTTTGCGATGGTTGTACCGGTAAGAAAACTCAGAAACATACTTCCAAAGGTGCTTACGGCTCACATGGATATGAGTGCCGCGAATGCTGTTCTTGAGACGGCTCCAATAGCCCTCCATACCGTTTGTTGAGAAGCCTTTGTAGGCATATTCACTAATACTGTGGTTTACCTTGCCGTGGGTATACCCAAGGTCTTTGAGAGCCTTATACAACTGGGATTCGTCAGTTGAGATTGTGCTGCCCCGTTGTACGTTCTGCATGATGATCTTGAAAATAGTTTTTTGACGCACTGCGGGAAGCACACCAGCGCGGACAATGCCATTACGTTGAAGCATTCCGAATACAGCCGTCTTGCGCTTGGAATAATGTTCTTTGTTTTTCTTACGGGGTTTGCCACCAACGTAGGTTTCATCAATCTCAATATGCCCGGACAGGGGGTCGTGATCGTCTGAGTTGGCCATGAGTTTACGTAATTCATGCGCGATCCGCCAAGCGCACTTGTAAGTCACACCTAATTGCCGCTCCAATTCTTTAGCGGGAACGCCATGCTTAGAGGACGTGAACAAGAACATTGCATAGAACCACTTTTGAAGTGATGTGCGGGACTTCTCAAAGGGCGTTCCGACGCATGGATAAACATGATGTCCGCAATGCTGACAGGCGTAAGCGCGGCGTTTGGTGATCCTGTGAAACTTGGTTTCCGCACCACATCCGGGACACATGGGGGTTGATCCGAATTTCATGTCCATAATCTTGTCCAGACACGCTTCGTCCGTTGGGTATTCTTTGGTGAACTCTTGGAATGTGTATTTCACGATCTATCCCCTTAATTGCTTACAAGGGATAGTATGCCAAATCCTGTACTTGTTGTAAAGGGATAATCACCACATTCGTTCACATTTGACCACATCCATTCTTCCGTATTATGGAAAATCCGAAAAAATCATTACAGAACAGTTGGTTAATCAGCGAACGCACACCATAGTATTGTTTACTTTTGTAGACTTTCGCAACAAGGCACCCGGGAAACCCGGAAAATTCAGATAACACGGTGCAACACACAGACACCGGGAGTCCGGTGTGTAATTTCAGATTCACCATATCAAAGAGCCATGAGACCTTTGCATAAATGGGCTGTGTGTGATTCAAATATCCTTGGTTGTTTTTGCAGGAGATCGGCGATGTCACACCGGGATGTAGGTCAGATGAGCCTGGCGGACGGTCTTGTTGGCCGAGGCAGGAAACAAAGCGGTCTTGATCGGCTGGGCGCTGTGATTGATTGGTCATGCTTTGAGCGCCTGCTTGAGGGGATTTATGCCTCGCGCCGTGGCCGCCCGTCCTACCCGCCTGTTGTGTTGTTGAAGTGCCTGTTGGTCCAGCAGTGGTACGGACTGTCTGATCCCGGACTGGAAGAAGCACTGTTTGACCGGCTGTCGTTTCGCCGTTTTGTGGGCCTGTCACTGGACGATGCGGTGCCCGATCACTCGACACTGTCGCGCTTCCGCACGCAGGTGTCATTGCATGATCTGACGGACCGGTTGCTTGAAGAGGTTAATCGTCAACTGGACAACCACGGCCTGCTCCTGCGCCGTGGGACGTTAATTGATGCCTCCATCATCAGTGCCGACGCGACCCCGAAACACCATGACCGGGGTCCGGGCAAGGGCAAGACGGAGGGAACCTATTCCAAGTCCGATGAGGATGCCGCCTGGACGGTGAAGCACAAACGGGCCTACTTCGGCTACAAGGCCCATGTCTCCGTTGATGAAGGTTCAGGGTTGGTTCGCAAGGCGATCATGACACCGGCCAATATTCACGACAGCACCCCTGCGGATGATCTGATCATGGGCGATGAGGCGGCGGTCTATGCCGATAGCGCCTACAGCCAGGCCGAACGGCGGGACTGGCTCAAAGAACACGGCATCACCGATGCCATCATGCACCGCAACCACCGCTACCGACCCATGACGAACGACCAGAAGCGCCGCAACACCGAGATATCGCGCACCCGGTCCAGTGTCGAGCGAACCTTCGGCCTCATGAAACGGTGGTATGGCTACAGCCGGGTGAGATACCGCTCTCTGCAACGCAACGCCCTGCAACTCCAACTCCTCTGCATGGCCATCAATCTGCGCCGTGCCGTCAAGCTGGGAACATGAGGGGCGAGTCTGTCCGAAACACACCCAAAACACCGAAACCCGGCCAAAAAGGAACAAATTCAGACCACAACCGGGCAATCCTGCCTTAACCCACTGACCGTAATGGCAGAGATTTCATCCACGTCGAATTATTCAAAACTCTCGAATAATATGACTTATTTCCTAATTCGTTCTTTGCCATTGTGAATAACCATCGATAATCCCCCGTGCTCGCGACTGCGCCTCATGGGGAACCCATAGTATTATTCACCACAGAGACACAGAGGGGCAGGAGAGTATTTCTGCCCCTTACGCTCCCGGTGTTGTTGATACGGGGTGATCGTCAGGTGGGGTGAGGGCACCATAACTTTCTTCTCCGCGCCTCCGTGTCTCAGTGGTTCATCTGATCGTTTTTGACCTCTTGAACACGGTTGGAGAGAATTGCGAAAAAAATCCCATCGTTACAAAAGTGAACATAAAGTAGACAAAAAATGTAGACCAAATGTAGACCAAATGTAGACTTATGTAGACCACCGGTTTTTAAGGAAGTGGCCTAAAACACTGGTAAATAAGGAATTTTTGCTATTTTCCATAATACGGAAGAGAAAAAGTGAACAAAAGTAGACAAAAGTCTACATTTTGTTGAATATCAATGGCTTAGAGAATTGCCGATTTTGATGCCCATCGGGCTCATAAAGGCTCTGGATTTTCGGTCTGTCGGGACTGCATAAACCGCACCATCTCACGACAATTCCAGCTACCCAATCTTCCCAATTTTCCCCACGGTTTCGAGAACCAGCGCCGTGCGGGCGTCCAGATCACGGAGGTTAAGGGGCTCGGCCAGTCTGGTATCGATATGGGCGATGCTGGCGCGGGCCTTGTCCGTGAAATGGATCGTGCCGTCATCCTCGATCGCCTGAACCCCATCGAGGGATGACATGGTTTCGTTGAAGGCAATGGCCTCATCCAGGCTGGCCCCGGCAGGCAGGTCCAGGGTGACCTCGCCGCCCTGAAATCGGACCGGGTAGCCACCGGGCAGGCCGTGCGGGGCGGGGGCGGAAAACCGCAGATCATCGCCGCCCGGCAACAGCGCCTGTATCACCGGCAGCGCCGATGCGGCGGTAATGACATTGTAGACCGGGCCGGTGGGAAAGGGATGGCCGGTATAGGCAAGGGCATCATCCCGCTCGCCCGCATCCCCCACATAGACCCGAACCATTTCAGCCGGGTCGCCTGGCGGGGCGGCCTGCATGACCCCGTAGACATGATGATGGTGGCCGACCAGCCGGAGCAGCGGCTCGCTCTCGCTATTGCTATCGGGCGGCGGTGGATAGCCCCGTTTCGAGCGCAGGGCCGACCGGGCACGGAGATGCTGGATACTGACATTGCCGAGGCCGATGTCGGGGGCCAGTCCGATTTTGCCCAGCACTACATGGGCGATATCCGGCATGGAGATGTTGGCCACCGGGACCGGAAGGCCGGTCTCGCGCACGCACCGCATGACGGTGTACAGAACAGCCATCTGGGTTGGGGCCTGCAAGGCGACCCCGCCCGCCGACAGGGCATGGGCGACGGGATGATCAATGCCGAAAATCTGCCACGGCCCCACCAGAGAGGCGGCCTGGACAATCAGGTCGGGGCGGAATTCCTTGAGAATACCGGTAACCGCCGCCGCGTCCGTGCCATCGACACCGCGAAGCCCGATCCGGCAGCCGGAACAGGCGGCCAGCATCTCGACCGCATCTTTGGCCCGTTCAGGATATTTCTCGGCAAAGACGATGTGGCGGACCGGCTCATGGGCTGATGGGTTGCTTTGGGATTGCAGCAACCCGGACGCCATTTTCAGGGCAACATCCCCGGCACCAAAAATGAGTAAACGCGCACCCATGGTCCTGTTTATCTCCGGAATTCGGTATCACACCCAGTATCAGACCCAGTATCAGACCCAGTATCAGACACTGAGCCCGGCACTATAGCCCGAAGACCACGCCCATTGGAAATTAAAGCCCCCCAGGTGCCCGGTCACGTCCACCACTTCGCCGATGAAATACAGCCCCGGCACATCGCGGCAGGCCATGGTTTTTGACGACAGGGCGGATGTATCGACGCCGCCGACCGTCACTTCGGCGGTCCGGTACCCTTCCGTATCCGACGGCGTCACCCGCCAGTCATGGATGGTGTCGGCAAGGGCGTGCAGGGTTTTGTCGGGTGTGTCTGCCAGTCTGCCATCCATCGCGGCATCGTCGGCAAGGCGACGTGCCAGCCGCCGCGGCAGTAATTCGGCCACGGCATTTGGGAGGCTTTGTTTGGGCTGTTCCGACTTCATGGATTTAAGCGCCGTGAAAATATCCGTATCCGGCGAGAGGTCGATGGAAACCGTATCACCCTGCCGCCAGTAAGATGACGCCTGCAAGATTGCCGGGCCGCTCAGGCCCCGATGGGTAAACAACAGCGCCTCTGTAAATTTGCCACCGCCACAGCGCACCGTGGCGCGCACGGACAGCCCGGATAAATCCGCGTATCGGGCGCGAAAGCTTTCGCTGAATACAAAAGGTACGAGGCCGGGGCGGGGCGCGATGATGGCGAGGCCGAACTGCTTGGCGATCCCGTAGCCGAAGTCCGTCGCGCCGATTTTCGGAATGGATTTGCCGCCGCTGGCGATGACGAGGGCGGCGCAATTCAGTTTGGTTTCGGCACTGCCCCGGGTTTTGGCACTGCCCCGGGTTTCGCCACTGCCCCTGGTTTCGCCACTACCCCGGGTGCGGAGCGCAAATCCATCCCCGGTTTGCCGAATCTCTGATACGCGGGTTTCCAGCCGGAATCCGACGCCCGCAGCTTCGCATTCCGAGACCAGCATCCGGGTGATCTGTTGCGATGTGGTGTCACAGAAAAGCTGACCCAGGGTCTTTTCGTGATAGGCGATGCCGTGGCGCTCCACCATGTCGATGAAGTCCTGAGGGCCGAAGCGGGCGAGGGCGGAGACGCAAAACCGGGGATTGTCCGAAAGGAAGTTTGCCGGCGTGGTGTGCAGGTTGGTGAAGTTGCAGCGCCCGCCGCCGGAGATGCGGATTTTCTCGCCGATCTTGGGGGCGTGATCGATGACAAGGACCCGGCGACCCCGCTGCCCGGCCGTCAGCGCACACATCAGGCCAGCCCCGCCGGCACCAATGATGATAACGTCTTGATCAGTCATTGGTTCTCAAAACTTTCGCGCAGCAACTCGATGGACAGCCATTCCTCCTCGGTCGTCGCGAGTTCTTCTTCCGCCGCCTGCAATGCGGCGACGGTGGTATCGAACTTCACCGGGTCACGGGCGTACAGATTTGCATCGTCGAGGCTGGCATGGTGGGCCGCGATGGCCACCTCCAGTTCGGCCATTTTGGCGGGCAGGGTTTTCAGGGCATGGCTCTGCGAGAAGGTCAGCTTTTGCCGGATCGCCCGCCGTGGCGAGGGGGCGGTAACCGCTTCCGGTTTTGATGATTTTGTGATCGATTTCATCACAGATTTCATCTCAGGCGTCGTCTCGCCCCGTTGCGCGATCATGTCACTGTAGCCGCCGGGATATTCGCGCCACTGGCCGGGACCTTCCGAGGTGATGACCGAGGTCACGACCCGGTCCAGGAAATCCCGGTCATGGCTGACCAGCAGCACGGTGCCGGGATAGTCGGCGAGCAGTTCCTGCAGCAGGTCCAGGGTCTCCAGGTCAAGATCATTGGTCGGCTCATCGAGCACCAGCAGGTTCGATGGCTGGCAAAATGCCCGGGCCAGCATCAGGCGGCCCCGCTCCCCGCCGGATAGTTCACCAACGGGCGTTCGGGCCTGTTCCGGCGCGAACAGAAAGTCCTTCATGTAGCCGATAACATGTTTCTGTTTGCCCGCCACGGTGACGGAATCACCACTGCCCCCGGTTAAGGCATCGGCCAGGGTGCTCTTTGGATCAAGGCTTTCCCGGCGCTGGTCCAGGGTGACCATTTCCAGTGTGGTGCCGATCTTCACCGCGCCGGAATCCGGCTCACTGATGCCCGTTAACAGGTTCAACAGGGTGGTCTTGCCGGTGCCATTGGGGCCGACAATACCGACCCGGTTACCGCGCAGAATCCGTGTCGAGAACGCGCTGACGAGCGGCGGCCCGCCATAGGATTTGCTGATGGCTTTGGCCTCTACCACCAGTTTTCCGGATGTGGCGGCCTCACTGACCGTCATTTTCGCCATGCCGGTCACCTGGCGTTGATCCAGCCGTTCCTGGCGCAGGACTTGCAGCGCCCGCAGTCGACCCTGGTTGCGCTTCCGTCGCCCCGACACCCCATGGATCACCCAATGGTTTTCCCGTACAATCTTGCGGTCGAGTTTGTGACGCTCCAGTTCTTCGAGTTCCAGAACTTCATCGCGCCACGCTTCAAACGCCGCAAAACCCTTGTCCAGACGGCGGATGGCACCGCGATCAATCCATACTGTGGTCCGGGTCAGGTTTTCCAGAAAACGCCTGTCATGGCTGATCAGGACGAGCGCGGAGCGCAGGCCCTCAAGCTCACCCTCGAGCCATTCGATGGCGGGCAGATCGAGATGGTTGGTCGGTTCGTCGAGCAACAGGATATCGGGCTCCGGTGCAAGGGCGCGGGCCAGCGCACAGCGCCGTATCTCACCACCGGAAAGGTGTTGCGGGTTTTCCTCGCCGGTAAGACCAAGGACGCCCAGCAAATAGGGTGCGCGGTGCATGTCGCCACCGGGCGCAAACCCGGCCTCGACATAGTCAAGTGTCGTGCCGTACCCACTCAGGTCCGGCTCCTGGGGCAGATAACGGACGGTCGCGCCAGGCTGGGTGAATCGCTCGCCTGTATCCGGTTCCAGCATTCCTGCGGCGACTTTCAGAAGAGTGGATTTGCCGGAGCCATTTCGCCCGACCAGACACAATCGCTCGCCACGGGATATGGACAGCTCGGCACCTTCGAGAAGCGGCGGGCCGCCGAAGCCGAGATGAATATCGCGCAGGGTGAGAATGGGAGGAGCCATGGTCGGGGTGTTTATATAGACGGCGGTCGAAAGGCAACCCGTGGCGGCGGTAAATGACGGTTACGGGTTAGGCTCGCCAATCTGACTCAGGTCGTAGGGCGTGCTCTGGTAAATATAGTTCAACCAGTTCCCGAACAATAGATGGGCGTTCCCGCGCCACGTATTCACCGGCGTATTCTTCGGGTCATTTCCCGGGAAATAGTGCGCGGGCAGGATAATTTCATCACCTTTTCCCACGTCCCGACGGTATTCCTCGTTCAGGGTATGGGAATCATACTCCAGGTGATTGAACATATGGATATGGCGCAATCGGGAGTCATGGACCAGGCAGAGGCCTGCTTCATCGGACTCCATCAGGATTTCCAGATGATCAAACGGTTTGAAGTCCACCCGTCGGTTTTCCGTGTGGCGGGAGACCGGCACGGCGATTTCATCGTCCAGCCCCCGCATCAGCAACGACGTGTGGTCAAGGACATGGTGGGAAAAAATGCCGAAACGCTTCTCCGGCAACAGATATTTGGGAATGCCGTAAAAATGGTAAAGCGCCGCCTGGCCTCCCCAGCACAGGTTGAACAGGCAGAATACGTTCTCTCGCGACCAGTCAAATATCCGGCGCAGTTCGTCCCAGTACCGCACTTCTTCGAAGGGGAGTTTTTCGATGGGCGCACCCGTGACGATGAGGCCGTCGAACTTTTGGCCGCGAATGTCATCGAAGGGGTGATAGAAATCGAGCATGTGTTCGCGGGATGTGTTTTTTGGAATATATCCCGTCGGTGCCACCAGCGTCATTTCGATCTGTAGCGGCGAGCCCCCAAGAACCCTTGCGATCTGGGTTTCGGTCTTGGTCTTCTGCGGCATCAGGTTGAGCAGCGCGATCCGGAGCGGCCGGATATCCTGCCGGATGGCGTCCGTGTCTTTGATGACGAGTACGCCTTCGTCTTGCAGAATCTTCCGGGCCGGCAGATCGTATGGAATCTTGATGGGCATAAGGGTCAGGACCTATTTATTCAGTGCGTGCATCAACCAGCACGATCACTGCGGCGCTTCTCGCACGACTGGATATAGGATGCAAGATTGCCCGCCGCCACCTCTGAATGTTTAGCCTGCTCCGTGGCCAGAGCGTAGAGTTTCTCAACAAAGCCATCGGCACCTGGTACTGTGCCTTTACCCCCGGCGGCGTCAAAAAGCGAGCGCGCTTCAATGGTGAAGCCGAAATCCGTGGCGATCTGCTGATACCGCGGCTTCCGGAAGGCGAGAAGTTCCGGAAAAAGCGGCTTTGCAAACTCCATGGGATCGACGCCGACACCGTTATCCGGCTGTGCCGCCAGCCGCGGTTCAATAAATGCCGGATTGTAGAACAGTGGCTTGGGGTGAGCGCGGGCCCGTTCCTTCAGCGCCTCTTCATAAGACGCATCCGGTTGGATATAGAGGATCAGGGTTTCAGCACGGAGGGCACTGATAACAGGGTCGGTCGGGTCCGATGGGTCGACAATTTCACACAAACTGCCGCTGGCGTCATTGACGAAGCAATCACACCCGTAAATATGCCATGCCTTTTCGATAAACCGGCTGACGTCTTTCATGGATTCGATCTCCGCCAGACGGTAGAGATCCTGACGTTCCATAAACGTTGCTTTGTCCAGGCCGCCACTGCTGGCATCGCCATACATGCCGAGGAATGTGGAGACCGGTTCCAGGTTGTCGACCGAGATATTGTGGTTGAAGTAGATGGAGTCCGAGCGCAGAAGATCGGCGACGAACGGGTCACCCATGGTCATGATCTTGAACTTGATATTGTCCAGGATGTGTTCCGCCAGATACCGGGTACCGATCCGGTAATCGGCCGAATAATGATACCATCCGGCCGAGCACCGCAATGCGGATGAAAATACGGTTTTCCCGACCCCCGACATGCCCAGGAGGGTGATGGCGTGGGGCAGGGCCTTGAAGGCTTCCAGTTTCATGCTCTTACTTGAACTCTACTTCAACGAATGAAAACTCGTGATCGTTAGCGTTGCGGACATCGTGCTCCACCCCGGCTTCACGAAAATACGATACCCCAGCAGTCAATTCAGCCAGTTTTTCCTCACCATTGGGGCCAATCAGCGCCAACGTCCCCGTGGTGATGGGGACAATAACATAGTCATACTCGTGTTTGTGATATCCGGTGGTTGCTCCAGGCGCAAAACGCCATTCCGTTACACGGGTCTTGTTGTTATCAGTCTGAACAGTCGGGACAGCAAGTTCGATCATGGCACATGTTTCCTTTCGGGGCAGCGTGACTTTTACCGTACTAATCTGGCGTATTTATCAGGTATTTGGACAAATGCACATAATGTCCAAGAAAGGACTTCGTACTTCGCCGGGATTGGTGCTAAAACTGTCGCAGGTTCCAGCAACGGAGCTACAATTAATTAACTGGGCACTGGGGAGGACCCGAAGCCCACGCTGAAGACGGTCGTGATCGTATCGCGACCCGACCTGCGCGACGTTCCTCCCTTAATCGCCGCTTAGACTGGGAGACTGACGTATGCAAAAATCACTCCACATCAACCCGGAAAAATGCACGGGCTGTGTGCAGTGCGAGCTAGCATGCTCGTACGACAACGAAGGCGTCTTCAATCCGTCAAAGTCACGGATCAAGGTTTTTAAATTCCACGATGAAGGACGCTTCGTCCCTTATACCTGCACCCAGTGTTCAGATGCCTGGTGTCAGCAGGCCTGCCCGGTGGACGCCATTACCGTTGACGCCGCGACCGGCGCGAAGATCGTCAATGACGCCACCTGCGTTGGCTGCAAGGTCTGCACCATCGCCTGTCCGTTCGGTACCGTGAATTACAATGCCGACACCGGCAAGGTCATTAAATGTGATCTGTGTGGTGGTGACCCTGAGTGCGCGAAGGCATGCCCGACGGATGCAATCACTTTTGTTGACGCAAACTGGACCGGTCTGGACAAGATGCGCCGCTGGGCCCTGAAAACAGACGCTGGCGCGCAAGCTGGCGCTTAATTGAATAGACAGGGAGAATAATCATGGCATGGGCAAAACGACTTCTGCGGGTGAATCTCACAGACGGAACCTGCAAGAACGAAGATCTGAATATGGATTGGGCCGGGAAGTATCTCGGTCAACGGGGATTGGCCTCGAAGTATCTTATCGAGGAAATCGATCCGAAAGTGGATGCGCTGTCCCCGGATAACAAAATCATCTTTGCCACGGGGCCGTTGACGGGCACCTGTGCTTCCACGGCGGGTCGCTACTCGGTCATCACCAAAGGTGCTTTGACCGGCGCGATTGCATGCTCAAACTCCGGTGGCTTCTTCGGAAACGAACTGAAAAATGCCGGTTACGACATGATCATTTTCGAAGGTCGGGCGGCAAATCCCGTCTACCTGTACCTGGAAAATGACGACGCTTCCCTGATCAGCGCCGACGGGTTCTGGGGAACCTCGGTATGGGATACCGAAGAAGGCATCAAGGCCAAACACGGTGACCCGATGATTCGTGTCGCCTCGATCGGTATCTCCGGCGAAAAAGGCTGCAAGTTCGCCTGTGTTGTCAATGACATGGATAGGGCTGCAGGGCGTTCCGGTGTTGGCACCGTGATGGGATCGAAGAACCTGAAAGCGGTCGCGGTCCGCGGCACCAAGGGTGTCTCCGTCAAGGATGCGCCACGCTTCCTGGAAGCTGTCGCTGCCGGGAAAAAGGTGCTGGCCGATAACGCTGTCACCGGACAGGGACTGCCAGCATTTGGTACCCAGGTTCTGATGAACGTTATCAACGAGACCGGCGCGCTTCCGACACGGAATCACCGTGACTCACAGTTCGATGGTGCACACGCCATTTCGGCTGAAGCCATGGCGGAGCCGCGCGCCAGTGACGGCAAGCCCAATCTGGTCACCAATGCGGCCTGCTTTGGCTGCACCATCGCATGTCAGCGGGTATCCACCATTGATCGGACGCACTTCACGGTAAAAGACCGTCCTGAATACCATGTCGCATCAGGCGGACTTGAATATGAAGCTGCTTGGGCACTGGGTGCAGCCACGGGGATTGATGATATCAATGCGCTGACCTTTGCCAACTTTATTTGCAACGAACAGGGCTTCGATCCGATTTCCTTCGGTGCGACCGTAGGGGCGGCCATGGAACTGTTTGAAGACGGCGTGATTACCAAGGCAGAGACTGGCGGAATCGAGCTTAAATTCGGTAATGCAGAAGCCCTATGCACGCTCGCTGAGTTGACTGGAAAAGGCGAAGGTTTTGGTGCCGAGATCGGTCTTGGCTCGAAACTTCTGTGCGAAAAATATGGTCGACCGGAGCTATCCATGTCCGTGAAGGGGCAGGAATTTCCGGCCTATGATTCCCGCGGTATTCAGGGGATGGGGCTGACCTATGCAACCTCGAACCGTGGCGCATGCCATCTCAGGAGCTACACCGTGGCCTCTGAGGTGCTGGGCATTCCGGTAAAAACCGATCCTCTGGTATCCGAAGGGAAGGCCGGACTGGTGAAGGCCTTCCAGGATGCCACGGCAGCGTTTGATTCTGTGGGCTTGTGCATCTTCACGACATTTGCCTGGTCACTGGAGGATTTGGCACCTCAGATGGATGCCGCCTGTGAAGGTGAGTGGTCGGCTGACAGGCTGGTGGAAGCCGGCGAGCGGATTTGGAACATGGAACGGCAATTCAACAATGCTGCCGGGTTCACGTCTGCGGACGACACCCTGCCACCTCGCCTGCTGAAAGAGGCAGCGACCTCTGGCCCAGCCAAAGGCCTCAAAAGCATGATGCCGGAAATGCTGCCTGAGTATTACGAGTTGCGGGGCTGGACACCGGATGGCGTGCCCACCAACGAAACCGTGCAACGCTTGGACTTGTAAGCATGTGATGCCACAGACCGGGGAGCCATCCCCGGTCTCGCAGCACAACGACAGGAGAGAACATGAACTACGTTATCATTGGTGCCGGACCGGCTGGCGTTGTCGCGGCCGAAACACTGCGAAAATGCGATCCGTCCGGTAACATCACCATGATTAGTGGAGAAGGGCTGTCGCCTCATTCCCGCATGGCCATTCCCTATTACCTGACCGGGAAAATTGAAGAAAACGGCACTTATCTGCGCAAGACAGATGGCCATTTTGACGCTCTCAATATCAAGATTGTCGCTGATCGGGTCACATCCGTCGATACCAAGGCCTCTTCGGTGAAACTCGAAGGCGGCGATACAATACCTTATGACAAATTACTGGTCGCATCCGGCGCGACCCCGGTGAAGCCACCGGTACCGGGGCTGGATCGACCGGGGGTTCATCATTGCTGGACCCTGGAAGATTCCCGCAACATCATCGACCGTGCTGTTTCGGGGTCTGACGTGGTCCTCATGGGTGCCGGTTTCATTGGCTGTATCATCCTGGAATCCCTACTCGCGCGTGGCGTCAACCTTACGGTTGTCGAGGCTGAAGACCGTATGGTGCCCCGTATGATGAACCAGACTGCCGGCAATATGATCAAGAACTGGTGCATCAAGAAAGGCGTGAACGTCCTGACGTCCACGCGAGCCACTTCGGTTGATGAAGCCAATGGCAAACTCTCGGTTGCTGTGGATACGGGCAGTGCCATTCCGGCCGATCTGGTTGTTGTGGCAACGGGAGTTAAGTCCAATACCGATTTTCTCGACGGCACGGACGTTAAGATGGAAGACGGCATCCTGATTGATGATCATTTCCGTTCCAACGTGGACAATATTTATGCTGCGGGGGACTGCGCCAAGGGACGGGAATTCCATTCCGATAGCTGGGCGGTTCACGCCATTCAACCGACGGCGACGGAGCATGGTCGTCTTGCTGCCGTCAACATGACCGGCAGCGAGGCGCGTTACCATGGTAGCCTGAGCATGAACGTCCTCGATACAGCGGGCCTGATTTCCGCATCGTTCGGCCAATGGGATGGCGCTGGCGGTGATCATGCCGAGGTCGTTGATGAAGATGGATTCCGCTATCTGCGCCTCGAGTTCGATGGCGACCACCTGGTCGGCGCACTTTCACTCGGCCGCACGGACCAGATTGGCTGTATCCGCGGTTTAATCCAGGGTGGCCGACCGTTGGGCAAGTGGAAAGATCGCCTGATGCAGGACCCGAGCCGGATCGCTGACGCCTATGTGGGCTGCTCGCAGTAATCGGGCGCTCATCCGGGTCTGGAAAAGAATCTCATGAACGTGCGTGTTAAACTGTACGCCATGCTTGCAAAGCACCTGCCAGAGGGAGCGGTTAAGAACGAGTCAGACCTGTCCGTCGATGATGGGGTGGACGTACAATCTGTACTGCGCAGCCTTCACCTCCCTGACGATATGTGTCATCTCGTACTTGTGAACGGAATCTACCTTTCCCCCAGTGAACGCCCAGGGCATAAATTGTCGGAGGGCGACCATGTCGCCGTCTGGCCACCAGTTGCCGGTGGATGATTCGGGGGGCGAGTCTCGGGGGTAGGGAAAACGTGGCGACACGAATTTATGAAAAAGAAATGGGGATTACCCACGGAGAGTTCTTCCGATTGCTGGCCTTCGCGCTCGGCACGGACCAGTACTCCAGGGGGACCAATAGCGCGAGCCTGCAAAATGTCGATAAATCCGTTGAGATCAAACTTGGCCCCGAAGGCATACGTCAGATTGCCTTACTCGTGGTGCCCACAACGCCTGTCGAACTGACACTGGGTGGGTTCTCCGATGCAGAAGCGGAGAAATTCATGGTGAAGTTTGATCGTGCCTATCAGCGAGGAGGCGGATAATCGTTCGCCGGTTATTGGTGCTGGCCGTTGGTTATGATTTCTTCAGAAAACAGGTTTTGAGCACGATTTGGGATTTTCCATGACGGCATTCGATTTCTTCCGGATCGCTGGTCAGACGGATATTCTTGATAACCGTTCCGCGCTTCAGATTGATCGAAGAGCCTTTTACTTTCAGGTCCTTGGTGAGTTGCACGGAATCTCCATCATCCAGAGCATTCCCGTTACTGTCTTTGACGTCCATCGATCATTCCTTCAGATATTATTTTGCATAAGGGTTCTTGCCCTTACGCATATTCAAACGGATCGGAATGCCGTCGAGATTGAAATCTTCCCGCAGACCATTAACCAGATACCGTGAGTACGCCGTCGGCAGTTGATCCGCCCGGCTGGAAAATATCGCAAAGGTGGGCGGGCGTGTCTTGGCCTGGGTCATGTAACGTAGCTTGATGCGGCGGCCACTGACCGCCGGGGGCGGGTGGGCTTCCGTCATGGATGCCAGCCACCGGTTCAACTCGGCGGTGGGAACGCGCGCATTCCAGACATCAAACATTTCAAACACAGCGGGCATCAACTTGTCGACGCCCTTTCCGGTTTTCGCCGACATGGTTACCACTGGAATGCCGCGGACTTGTGGCAACGAGGTCTGCAACCTGTCTTCTACGCCTGCCATTGCCATGGCGCGGTCAGTCACTGCATCCCATTTATTGATGGCGATAACCAGGGCGCGGCCTTCATCAATGACATGCCGGGCAATGGTCAGATCCTGTTTTTCGAGGCCCGTATCAGCCTCGACCAACAGAACAACAACCTGCGCAAACTGGATGGTCCGGATGGTGTCGCTCGCCGACAGGGCTTCCACTTTTTCATGGATTCGCGCTTTGCGTCTCAGACCGGCTGTATCCACCAGCTTCACAGCACGTTCCTGCCATAACCAATCGGATGTGATGGCGTCCCTTGTTGTACCGGCTACGGGGCCGGTCAGCATCCGGTCTTCCCCGAGCAATCTGTTGACCAGCGTCGATTTCCCCACATTGGGGCGTCCAACAATGGCCAGTTGCAGGGGGCGGCTCAGAACCTCTGCGTCTTCGGCCGCATTTTTGGCCTCGTCAATTTCTTCAGAGTCTTCCGAGTCATCTATGTCGCGTTCTGTATCCAGATATTGCTGATCATCATTACCGGTATATGCGTCCTCCTCGACATGCTCGTAGGGGAGCAGTGCATCGTAGAGTTCGCCCAACCCTTGGCCGTGTTCTGCGGAGAAAGCCAGCGGCTCGCCGAGTCCCAGGCGGTATGATTCCATGAGCCCCGCTTCACTGGCGCGGCCCTCACACTTATTGGCGACAAGAATGATTGGTGTTTTTCGTTTTCGCATGACCTGTGCAAAATGTTCATCCAGCGGTGTGATACCAGCCCGTGCGTCTATCATAAACAGGGTCACATCCGCCTCGTCCATGGCCCGTTCCGTCTGGGCACGCATGCGGCTTCTCAGTCCCTCTTTGGCATTCTCCAGCCCGGCGGTATCGAAAATCCGGAAGGTGAGGCCACTGATGGACCCGTTCCCCTCACGCCGGTCACGGGTGACCCCCGGCGTGTCATCAACAATTGCCAGGCGCTTGCCGACAAGTCGATTGAACAGCGTTGACTTCCCCACATTGGGGCGGCCGATGATGGCGACCGTGAAGGTCATGTTAGCGAGCCCCTACTAGGCATCATGCCGTTGACAACGAGCATGTGTGAAAAAGAGAATTAGTGGTAGGCGACAATATCCGCATTGTCAGCCAGGAAATAGACAGAGCCGCCCGCGATGACAGGGGGAACCGACACTGCGTCGGGCAGTTCAATTGTGCCCAGCAACTCTCCAGAATAAGGTGAAATAGCCCAGGCTTCACCCTGCGAGCCGGTCACAATAAGACGATCACTGGCCAAAACCGGTCCGGTCCAGACGATGGGACCTTCGTGATCTTCCGGGTCTTCAAAACGGGGCAAGCCACGGACCCAGAAGATCCGCCCGTCATCACGCGACAGGCAGACAATTTCATCCTCGGTCGTCAGCATGAAGATGTAGTCTCCCGCTACCCAGGGGTTGCCAATGCCACCCAATTCACGATCCCATACGCGCTGGCCGGTTTTCAGGTCAAACGAGGCCATGACGCCGCCATGGCTGACCGCAAAAACGCGACCTCTGTCGATAATCGGGTTTCCACGAATATGGGACAGGGTGGAGACCGAATCCGTTCGTCGAACAGATGTCAGGGAGTCCGACCAGATCAATTGCCCGGAATCCGCTGTCAGGGCAACCAGTTCGCCCGACGCAAATGGAACAATCACGACACCATCATCGACTGCGGGGCTTCCGCCGCCCAAAAGGCTTGCAACCTCACTAACACCGGTATGGGTCCACAGGACTTCACCCGTATCAACCCGGAGCGCCAGAAGGCGGCTATCGAGGGTGAGGGCGTAAACTCGGCCATTGCGGACTGTTGGCGCGGACCGCATGGGGCTGCGGACATACACCCGCCAGACTTCTTCGCCCGTGTTAGCATCGACGGCGATCACATCGCCAAAGCCCGTGGTGACGTAGACCCGGCCTTTGTAGTACGCCAATCCACCCGGAATGTGACCGTCGTCTTCCTCGGATTCCGGGGTAAGTTCGGCTGACCATAATGATTTCCCGGTATCGGCTGCGAAGGCTGACACGCGGGTGCTCACATCAAGTGCGAAGACCTTGCCGTCCGCCACGATGGGTGCATCGACGAAGCGCTCGTCATCATTTGCGCCGGAACCGATACTGGCTGTCCAACTGCGCGTGATGGCATCGCCGATCATCATGTGATGCATGGCATGGTTTGGGTATCCACCGGACTGGGGCCACTCAGCATTCGGCTGTGGCGCGGGCAGCAGGATTCTTTCCTCGGCCAACGAAGGGTCCGCGTTAATGGTGCGCTGATGCAATAAAACAGGAATTCGTTTGCCGGGTAAGATGACCTGGTCTTCGGTGACGAACAGGTCGCAGCCTGCCAGCGCAAGAAATAGTATGGCAAGAACAGTATTGCGGAACATGGTGCCTGGTCTCCGGGCTCTCAATGCGAATGATTGTGGCTTGCCGTTATGGGGTGCCAATAGCGGCGAGCAACTCCTGAGCCCTGGCGCGTACCCCGGAGGGTGCCGCCATATCCGCAATCAGTTGGTTTAAGAAATCGATGGCTTGCTGCCTGTTTCCGGACCGCACAGCGGCGAGGGCGCTCATTTCGCGGGCGGAAAAACGCCAGGCGTTATCATCGCCTGTCATCGGTGCAAGGCGCGAAATGATACCGGCGGGTTCGGCTGTATCCAATTCATTCATGGTGCTCAACAACACCGCTAAATTTCGATATTGAAGGTCAATGCTAGCATCCTCGGCCAACGCGGAATAGGCCGCAGCAGCCCCGGATTGATCACCTTGTTGAGACAGCGTTGAAGCTACCCGAAACCGTGCAAGAGTTTCATATCCGCCAGAGGCATCGGTGCTAAGGGCGCTATACGCCTGATACGCCTGGGACAAATCGCCATTCAGTTCGGCAGTGACAGCCAGTGAAAACTGGTCCGCCAACTCACTGCGCCGCGAAATATCGTAAGCTTGCCAGCCTTTGTAGCCAGCTACACTGGCAACCAGGACAATGGCCGCTCCAATGATCAGCTTGCCGTACCGAGCCCACAGCAAGGAATAATGCTCCTGCCGTAGTTCTTCGTCGATTTCGCGAAGCAGACTTGTGTCAGTATTTTCGCCCAAAGAACTGAACTCCGTGGCTGGACATTAGGGAATTTCTGCCGGGTTTCACCGGTGGCGTAAAATAATGAGTCCGCTACAGGAACGCAAACATGTTACGTCGATTTTATCTGTTATTATCGGGGCGTTACAGGTGGTTATCGCAGACTACACCCGCCATTTTATGGAGCAGCCGATACTGGCGGTCTGTTCAGACGGCCCGACACCGGTCGCAGCAACCTGTTTCATGGCTTCGAAAAGCTCTCTGCGTGACGGCGGAGCGTCAAAATTTGAGCCCGATGCATCGAAACGTCCGCGATATTGCAGCGCCAGATCATTATTAAACCCGAAGAAATCAGGCGTGCAGATTGCATTGTAGGCGCGCGCAGTTTCTTGTGTCTTATCAAATAGATAGGGAAATGAAAAATCATGCTGCTTTGCAAACAGTTTCATATTTTCAAAAGAATCAGCGGGATATGTTTCCGGGTCATTCGCACTGATGGCGACGACACCAATTCCTTCTTCCTGCAACAACGTGCAATCCGCCACCAATCTGTGAGCAATGGATTTTACGTATGGGCAATGATTGCAGATGAACATGACCAAGGTGCCGTTTTTGCCGACACTATCGGACAAGGCATAGGTGTTGCCATCGACACCAGGGAGCTCAAAGTGAGGTGCTTTCCAGCCAAAATCACAAACAGGGGGAGCCGAAGCGGACATGAGGGGAGACCTTTCAGTGCGAGTTCGTGTGATGTGACATCGAACTGAGGATTTTATCATGTATCCGTGGCGTTGTCGCAACCACGCATTAATCCTCCGTTAACCTTGAATTTGTTATGATATATGGCTGAGGATCAACACTTGATCCTGCTTGGAGGAACAGAATTGAAACGGCTACCTCGCATTGTTGTTCAACTCGCATTCGTCTTGTCTATATCTTTCACGCTGGCCGGGTGTGGGACATTTTTTGCTGTTGAGGGGGCATCTGTTGTCGCCTCTGACAAGACAGCAAGCGACCATGTGGTTTCCTTGTTCAGCGGTAAGGACTGCTCAATCGTTCGGACGGAACGCGGCCTGTCATATTGCGCCGAAGACGAGGTATTCATAGAGCCACGGGTGTTCTGCTATCAAACCCTGGGCAGTGTATCTTGTTATGATCGACCGGATCCCCGTCGTTCTCCTGACCAGTTAATAGGCCAGAACGACCACAATTTTGGCAACTAACGCGGGCCTCTTTGAGGATTTCCAGGTAGCCTGTATCCCCTGAATCAAACCGGGGGTGATCTCCACTAATGCGGCCAATCGTGTTCATTCTAATGCTTGGTATCGCGGCCTCTGCATGGGCGGCGTATTTCTTCCTCGGTGGTCTGGCCGAAGATGAAAATATGATCATTCGCCGGGAGTTTTCTGAAGACGTGCAGGCGATTGAGCCGGATGCGGTGGCAGGGAAAGCTGAATCCCAGACGGAGCTTGGTATTCTGTATCTGACATCCCATGAGCTTGTTCGGGACCCGGTTGCGGCGGCGGAATGGTTCGAGCGTGCCGCCAAACAAGGGTATGCGAAGGCCCAATACATGTTGGGAAATTTATATGAAAATGGCACAGGTGTGCATCAGAATTATGGCGAAGCCGCGCGCTGGTATGGCCGTGCTGCGAAAATAGGACGCTATCCGGAAGCGGAGTACGCGCTCGGCAACCTGTATACCGGAGGGCTTGGTGTCGGATACAATACAGCAACGGCCATGGAATGGTATCGACAGGCGGCAGAGGGCGGCCAACCGATTGCCCAATATCTGGTTGGGCGCGTGCACGAGGTTGGTTATGGCGTCCGAGAGGATTTGATCCAGGCTTACGTGTGGTACTCTCTATCGGTGAAGAACCGGGACATCGTTGTTGCTCAAAATCCTAACTATGATCCGGCAGCCGCGTTGGAACGATTATCTGCGATGATGAACCGCAGCCAGATAGACGCAGCGGCCAAGCTTCTGAAGCAATGGAAGCCAACCCACTAGAGCACGATCGTTGTAAATGGAATCACTTCGTGATTCGTTTAAAGCGTGAATCGTCCTCCACTCATATAATTGGTAATTGGGTGTTGATTTAGGTAGTTGATTGTTTCAATCAACTACGATCAGACACCAGGGCCCTCCGGGCGTTGATCCGGGCGGATTTTGCGTTGACGAAACGGTCTAATGGACTTAGACCACCGAAAGTTGACTAGTGGCGTTCCCCGCTGTCGCGGTCGACTCCTTCAGTGTAATGTTCTAGCCAAATGAGGAGGATCCGGTGGCAAAAATCAAAGCCGTCACGTTCGATTTGTGGGACACGCTTATTCACGATGATTCCGACGAGCCGAAACGCCTTGCGCAGGGACTGCGTAACAAGCGCGATGAACGTCGGCATCTTGTCTGGCAGGCGTTGAACGCGGAGCAGTCAGTTTCTGTTGAAGATGTGGTTCTGGCTTTTGATGTGGCCGACGCTGCATTTAATAATGTCTGGAAACGGCATTCTGTGACATGGCTGGTCGAGGAACGTGTCGACGTGATCCTGAACGGTCTTGGCCGCACGCTCCCGTCGGATGTGCGCGCACAGCTTATTAACGATCTTGGTTATATGGAGGTCGATATTGCACCGGATGCCATCGAAGGCGCGCGCGATGCGCTGGCTGATCTGTCGCAGCGCTACGCCCTCGCCATCGTGTCTGACGCGATCATGACCCCCGGCTCCGGATTGCGCGATCTACTGGCGAAATACGGTTTGCGGGAATTCTTCAAGGGCTTTGCGTTCTCTGACGAGGTCGGATATTCCAAACCCCATCCGAGCATGTTCCACTCAGCAGCCGAGCAATTGGGCGTTGCCGTTGAGGAAATGGTCCATATTGGTGACCGGGATCACAATGATGTCAAAGGACCCCAGGCGTTGGGCATGAGAGCGATCCTGTTTACCGCCACCCGAGAAAACGATAAAGACACCACGTCAGCAGATGCGGTCTGTGCCAGCCATGCAGAGTTGCCGGGCGTCATCGACGCGCTGGCGGAAGCATCAATTTGATTTACGAGGAGATGGTTCACGATGAGTATTCAACCCAACTTTCTCGTCATTGATGGTTATGTCAAATCAGCGAGGGATGAACTAGCGGCAGGCGGTGCGACGTCGGCAGGGTTCCAGTACAAGGGCATGCTCGAGACCTATGCGCCGGGCTGCAACGTCGATATTCTGTATCCCAGTGATCCGGGAGAAGCGTTGCCGAAAGGTGCGGAACTGTCCCAGTATGACGGGATCGCATGGACCGGATGCAGCCTGTGTGTCTTTGAAGACGGGCCTGAGGTGCGTGCCCAGATTAATCTGGCACGTGAAGCATTTGCGGCGAAAGTTCCAGGGTTTGGTAGTTGCTGGGCAGCCCAGATCGCCGTAGTCGCGGCCGGGGGACTGGTTCAGGCCAACCCCCACGGTCGGGAAATGGGGATCGCCCGAAAAATTCAATTGACACCGGAAGGTCGGGGCCATCCGCTATATGACGGAAAGCCCACGGTGTTTGATGGGTTTATCAGTCACGTTGACGAGATCACGCACCTGCCCCCCGGCAGTGTGAGCCTCAGTGGCAATGCTTTCACAAGGATCCAGTCGGTATCCGTCATCCATCAGGGTGGCGTGTTTTGGGGATTGCAGTATCACCCGGAATACGACCTTCACGAAATGGCACGACTGACATGGTGCCGCATCGAGAAGCTCATGAGTCTCGGATTCTTCAAGGACCATGAAGCTGGTGAGGCATTCGTCGATCTTCTCGAAACCTTGCATAATGATCCATCCCGATATGATTTGTCGTGGATGCTGGGTATTGACAGCGACATCATGGATCCCGGCGTCAGGCAGTTGGAAGTTCGGAACTGGATAGAGCATCTGGTTATTCCGACCATGGTGGCGAGACGCTAGATGTCGTCAACGCCCCGAATTCTCCTGGTTGAAGGCAATCTGCGCACCCGATGTGAACTCGCGGAGGCGCATGGCACCCTGAGTGCGAGTGGACGCTACGCCAAGTCCCTGGGTGACGTGTGCCCGGGGTTGCATATTGATAAGATTTTTGCTGCGGAGCCGGACTGCGCATTACCTGGAGGGGCAGAAATCGCTTCTTATGACGGTGTTGTAATAGGCGGTTCAGGTCTGCACGCCTACCATGACGAGATCAACGTTACTCGCCAAATTGATCTGGTGCGCGAACTCTTCAAGACTGGTACGCCCGTATTGGGGAGTTGTTGGGGAATGCAGATTGCCGTCATTGCGGCGGGTGGGGTCGTTGCCAAATGCCTTGCTGGGCGCGAGTTAGGCCTCGCACGAAAGATTGAACTGACACCGGAAGGTCAGGGCCATCCACTATTTGAGGGGAAGGCGTCGGTTTTCGATTCTCCCTGTATTCATCTGGACGAAGTGACGCAGATTCCGGATGGTGCAACGGTGCTGGCTTCCAATAACCATAGCAACGTTCAGGCAATCGCATTCCAGGGAACAGATTTTTGGGGCGTTCAGTATCATCCGGAGTTTGATCTGTTTCACATGGCGCGGCTGGCCACGCTCTATAGCGACATCATGATCGAAGGGGGCTTCTACAGGACTGTTGACGAAGGAAAGGTGCTGGCGGCGGAGATGGAAACATTACACGCCAACCCCGCACGGTATGATCTCTCCTGGAAGCTGGGCGTGGACGCAGATGTTCTGGATGACGGTATCCGGACACTGGAAATTCGCAACTGGGTTGAGAAGAAGGTAATTCCCCTGATGGCCGCTCGTCGATAAGGTAGTGCCGGACAAGGTGGTGCGAGGGAAGATCGGGGTAGAAGATGTCTGACGCGGTCGAGAACAAACAACAATCAGCGGAAGTTGTGATCATAGGTGGCGGTGTGATCGGATGTTCAATCGCCTATCACCTGACCCGAATGGGCTGGGCCGATGTTCTGGTGCTGGAGCAGTTCCAGTTGACCCACGGCGCGACATGGCATGCGGCGGGACTCGTCGGACAATTGCGGCCTTCCCAGAACGTCACCCGCATGCTGCAGCGAAGTATCGAGCTCTATGACGAGCTTGAGTCCGATACCGGCCAGGCCATTGACTGGAAAAAGGTGGGCAGCCTCAGAATCGCCTCTTCAAATGACCGGATGATGGAATACAAACGTGCCGTCACGACAGCGAAATCGTTCGGTCTCCATATGCAGATGCTCACCACAGGCGAAACCAAGGAGTTGTTCCCCATTATGTCCACAGAGGGCGTGGTGGGTTCGGCCTATCTCGACTCCGATGGCTACGTTGATCCGGCAAGTTTGTGTCAGGCGCTGGCCGCCGGGGCGCGAAAACGGGGGGCTCGGTTCGTGCAAAACTGTCGAGTCACTGGTTTTCAGTATGATGACCGCAAAGTCTCAGCGGTGGAAACGGATCAGGGCGTCATCGAAGCCGGTACGATCGTCAATGCAAGCGGTATGTGGGGGCACGAATTGGGCAAGATGTTGGGTTGCCGAACACCTGCTTTTGCCGTTGAACACCAGTATCTGGTCACCGATCCCATTCCCGGTTTGTCGCCTGGAATGCCTACAGTGCGCGACCCGGACCTCCGCCTCTATTACAAACCGGAGGTTCGCGGAATCGTTGTCGGTGGTTACGAGAACAATACCGTAGCCTTCGCCCGCGATGGCATCCCGGCCAATTGGGATCAGCAACTGATCCAGGAAAACTATGACCGGTTTGAGCCCTTGGCCCGGAACGCTGGAATCAGGACGCCCATCGTCAATGAGGTCGGCGTCAGAACCATGATCAATGGTGCAATTCCCATCTCGGCGGACGGGGATTTCGTGATGGGAAAATCGCCTGAATTCGACAACGTGTTTGCAGCCTGCGGATTTATCTACGGCATCGCTGCCGCCGGTGGGGCCGGGGCCGTCATGGCGGAATGGATCATGCATGGCCGCCCAAAGCGGGATCTGTGGCCCCTCGACGTGCGACGCTTCCATTTCCATCACGATACGCGCTGGTTCATGTATGACCGAGCGATTGAGATTTACGCCAAGCACTACGACATGAAGTGGCCGGTATCCGAACAGGTGTCTGTGCGCAATGTTCGCCATAGCCCGCTCTATCACCTGTTAAAAGAACGCGGTGCGGTGTTTGGATCAAAATCAGGATGGGAAAGGCCCAACTGGTTTGCACCGGAGGGTGTGGAACCCAAAGACGAGCCCTCGTTTACCTGGCCGAACTGGTTTGAACACGTCGCCATTGAACACAAAGCGGTGCGTGAGAAGGTCGCCATGATCGACCAGTCATCATTTGCCAAAATCGAGATCCTCGGTCCTGGGGCGCTGGCTGCCCTGCAAAATTTGACCATATCCAATATGGATCGTGCAGTGGGTAGCGTGATCTACACCCAGATGCTCAATGAAACGGGCGGAATTGAAGCCGATCTCACATTCTGCCGGATGGCGGAAGACCGCTTCTATGCGGTGACGGGAACCGCGTACGGCGATCATGATTTTGGCTGGATCAAACAGCATTTACCCAACGATGGCACCGTACAGACCGTGGATGTGACATCTGCCTATGCGGTGATCAATCTATGCGGGCCTCATGCTCGTGATGTGTTGACAAAAGTGACCGAAGAACCGGCGGACAATGACAGCCTCCCGTTTGCCAAATTCGCGCGGCTGACAGTAGGGGCCGCACCTGTGCTGGCCCTGCGCACATCGTTCACGGGGGAATTGAGCTTTGAGCTTCATATCCCGACGGAGTACGCGATCCACGTCTATGGGATGCTGCGCGAGGCGGGGGAAGAATTCGGCATCCGTGATGTGGGATACCGGGCCATCAACAGCCTTCGAATGGAAAAGGGCCTGGTGGCGTGGGCAGCCGATGTCACACCGGATTACACGCCGTATCATGCCCGTATGGAGAGACTGATTTCGTGGAAAAAAGGTGATTTTATCGGGCGTGAGGCGCTTGAAGGTGTCCGCGATACCGGCCCCGGTCAATATCTCTGCACATTTGAGCTTCAGGAGAAAGCGCCGGTCAATGGCGGTGAGGCAATCATATTGGAGGGCAAAATTCTGGGCGTTACGTGCAGCGCCGATTTTGGCCATACGGTCGGCAAGCCCATTGTCATGGGGTACGTGCCCGAACCTGACTCGCACCACACAAATTATCAGGTCGAAGTGTATGGTGAACCCATTAATGCCATCCGCAGGGACGGTGCTATCTATGATCCGTCGGGGACCCGTTTTCGGGCATGATGTAAGGTTTTTGAGACAGTTTCAGGCCACGATCACTTCAACGTTTGCCAATTCTAGTTTTTCGGCGATGGAGGGTGGCGGCATCTGTGTTGTAATCAACGTGTCAACGGTATCGAAGTCGCAGACTTTGACCAACGCACGTCGTTCGAATTTGGAATGATCGGCGACCATGATAACCTGACTGGCCTGTCGAATGATCGTGCGGGAAAAGTCGGCTTCCCAAAGCTCATTGTCCATGAAGCCGTTATCTGGCGTTATGCCAGCAATGGACAGAAACGCCTTATCGACCCGAAATTGTGCAGCAAAATTCGTTGCGGTCTCGCCAAAGGCTGCGCCGTCATCAGCACGAAGTTCTCCGCCTGCCATATAAACCCTGTTGCCATTCTGTCCGGCCAGTGAACGCGCAACCTCGACAGAATTGGTGATTGCGAGAAGGTTTCGGTGAGACATCAGACTATAGGCCACATAGGTCGTCGTGCTTCCGGTATCCAGCATCAGGGAGTCTCCATTGTTGACCATCTCCGCCGCGCGGGCCGCAATTCGCAACTTTTCATCCCGGTTTTCCTGTAGCCGAAGCTGGAAAGGGTTTTCCCGCGTATGATCAGGCGCAACTATTGCGCCATGGATCTTCAGGACCAGCCCGTCATCCACCAGTGAACGTACATCGCGCCTAATTGTTTCGTCAGAAACATTCAGGTCATCCGCCAGTTTGCCGACCGTACAGGTGCCGAGCAATCGGACAGATTTAATAATTTCAGACTGGCGTTTCGTCGGGTGGATCATTCCAGGAGACTCCCCTTTTGTGGCCCCAAATCGGCGAGGATGGCAAGCCGAATTCCACAAACATCTCGATGATTGGTTCTAAAATCCACAAAAGCACGCAACAATTCAACAAAATTGTTTAAAATTTGTTGGTTTGTTGTTGACTCTGTTATTTGTCCGGCGGCATTATTTTGCCCGTGGGGGAGCAGGAATTAAGGGAGGCGAAGCCTTTCCCAATGCTCCCGCAATTAAACAGGGAGAATTTAAATGAATCGCATACTTCGATCTTTTGTCGGGCTGGTTGCCGCCGTTGGTATGGTTGGCGTTATCAGTTCGGCAGCTATAGCCGCTGTTGAATCAAAAGACCCCA